>Ga0316363_10000002_pt1 | contig 428302 bp, 301 predicted proteins | sample Sb_taG_3_FD_200459 | JGI IMG/M metagenome (GOLD analysis project Ga0316363, IMG submission 200459) | Peat soil microbial communities from Weissenstadt, Germany - Sb_50d_a_PC metaG (v2) (version 2) | ecosystem: Environmental > Terrestrial > Soil > Wetlands > Peat | place: Germany: Weissenstadt... | reverse complement strand
TGCTGGCGGCCAACTCGCCTACACTGGCCAGTTTGGCCGCCTGCCAGAGCTGCTGCGTCATGGTGCGGACCTCTTCGTTTTTCGCCCGTAGCTCGGCCACGAGTTTCTCCAGCTCTTCATGGCTCTGGCGAAGCGCGGCCTCGGCCCGCTTCCGCTCGGTGACGTCGCGGATGATACCCAGGAAGATGCGTTCCTCACCCAGCCTAGCTTCGGCCACGGATAGATCCATGGGAAACGTCGTGCCGTCCTTCCGCAGTCCGACCACTTCGCGGCCGATGCCGATGATCTTCTTCTCTCCTGTGGCCAGGTAGCGGGCGAGAAAACCATCGTGGTCCTCCCGATAAGGCGACGGCATGAGGACCTTGATGTTCTGGCCGATTACTTCCTCCGCAGCATAACCGAACAAGCGTTCCGCAGCGGGGTTGATCGTCTGCATGACGCCCCGCTCGTCGATGCTGATGATGCCATCGACCGCGGCTTCCAGGAAAGCGTGCATCCGCGCTTCGCTGGTAGCCAGCGCGTTCATTACCCGCTTGGGGGCACCGTCGGTGTTCGTTAACAAATCAGCCTTCATTTCATCCCTCACTGCCAGACAGGGCTTCGGCGCGGCAGATTTCCATGTCCTCTGGCCTCTGTTCCTTGCGACCATTTTACCAAGGCGGCCGCGAGTTGGGCAGAACCCTCCAGCATCCAAAGCCCCGGGCGATACCGCACGGCGTAGCCCTTTCCGCCCCCGGTAAGGAAGGGAATGCAGGCTCGCCCGCGTAGCATGAGCAGGCTGCAATTCTAATTCGCCAAACAAGTTGCGACCAGGTGCTTCCGTATATCGGGCGTCGGTATGGAACTTGCTTCCCAAGGTTCTCGAAAGAGGGAACGGCAATGAAACGACTGTGTGCATGGTGTGGCCGCGAGTTGAACCAGTCCGAGCCGCGTGAAGACGCGCGAGTGAGCCATGGTGTCTGTCAGGTCTGTCGGCGCCGGTTTTTCGCCTCAGCGAAGGAGAAGGAAGCCGATGCTCGGTTCACCTTGGAAGAATTGGGCAACGATTCCGGTAGGGCCGGAGAACACTTGCCCACGGAATGAGGGTCCGACGAGAGTTTCCCCAATGGCTGGTCCAAAGAATTGAATCGAGCAGGGGCGACGCGACATCCGGAAGGTTCCTCCATCGCCGATCCGCGCCCCCACTGCCGGATTTGAGCAAGAGCGACAACATGCTGCTCTTCGCAGCAGTAGGATGTGACAAGATGCGGTCTGCGTGCACCTGGGTGCGTCTCGTCGGAGCCTGGGCTCAGCGTCTTTTGGTATGGGACTGCAATTGCTTGAACAAATAGCTGGCGGCCCCGCCGGCGCAGCTTGTGATCTGGACCTCGCCGCCGCGGATTGTATCGCGGATCTTGTGCACGGTGACTACTTCGCCGCCTAGGACAATTGCAACCTTGCGACCATCGGGGTTGCGCGTCAAGTGCTCTAGCGCGGTCGCGGCCTTCGGCTCCAGTTTCAGCAGAATGCGCACTACCTCGTCTCCTTCCTTGACGGCCTTCGGGTCGCCCGCCAGGTCGAGTTCGACGTCGGCAACGGTCCGCACCACCAGGAAATGCGGCGCCCCTTTTTCATCTTTCTTCAAATACGGATGGGTGTCGGTCAGCAACCGTTCGCCGGGCTTCAGCGGCAGCAAGCCCTTCTCTTGAAGGCCTTCGCGCAGGACTGCAAAGACACCATCGGCGACCTTTTTGTCGCCACCCTGCTTCTTTTCCTGCGACCAGGCCTGTGTCGGGATGCCAACACTGACCACGAATGCAAGGAGGCACAGGGTACGGCGCATTTGCGGACTCCATGGCTTGGGGTACAGCACTTCTATTACCAAGAGACTTCCGGTCGCGCCCATCTCGCTTCGATAAGAAGAAATTGTTGTGGTGGATCTGCCCAAGCTGGCACAGGTTTTCAGGCACCTGGGGACGCTCGGCCATGGGGCTCAAGCCCGAGCCAGCCTTTCGGCCGACCAACCCTTCGCCAGGGGCAGGCGGTCTGAAGATTGGAAATATCTCACTTTTTTCTCTTGCATTGGTCTCAGGGGGCTCTACTATCTTACTGAGAAACCGGACTTGCACTCCAGTGCGCAACCCGTCCCCCTGCCCACGTGCCATCTGGATTTGTAGCGGTCTTCGGAACTTTTGCCCTGCGAGGTAATCGCGGCCCCTAGTGCCGTTCGCCCCTCATGTTCGGTGAGGAGCTTATTGTTTCTTTTCCGAACACGAATCCGTGACGTTCGTTCTTCATCACCATCCCCAAGGAATTGCATCGTGACACGGAGCTTGTGGCAGCGCTGGTTTTCATCCTCTCCCGATCGTGCGCTCTCCCGTCGCCGCAAGGGAGACCCAACTCCTATATACTTCCGCCCGAGCTTGCTCACTCTCGAAGATCGGACGCTGCTGAGCGGCCCCGCGGCCTCGTTCCTCGTCAGCTGCTTCCCAGCGTCTATAGCTGTGGACGGAGGGTCCACCTTCACCGTGACTGCGAAGGACGCATCCAACAACACGTTGACCACCTACAGCGGCACGGTTCACTTTACGAGCAGCGATAGCCAGGCTGTTCTCCCGGCCAACGCTACTCTGACCAATGGCACCGGGACTTTCCAGGCCGTTCTAAAGACAGCGGGCACGCAATCGAGAACGGCGACCGACACGATCACTTCCTCAATTACAGGAAGTGAATCAGGCATCGTGGTGAACGCCGCCGCTGGCATGCATGAGGTGTGCGGATGACGGGGATTCATAAGCACAAGTGCTCCCTGTGCGGGACGGTATTTCAGCACGGTCACGAGTCGTTTGAGGACTTTGCGGCGCATATATGCCCGGCGTGCGGCTACCTTGAGTTGATGGTTTACAAACACGGCGACCCGCCCATGTCGCAGAGCGAGACCCGTAAGGCCGCGGCCAATTTTCTCAGGGGGTTGAACGATCCCGACGGCTCCGTGCGCGCGGCTGCCGCTTTTTCTCTGGGCTGGCTGGCCGTGGAACCGCAACGTGCCGTGCCAGTGTTAGCTGAGAGGGCCTCCCGCGATCCTCACGCGGCGGTGCGCCGAGCAGCGGTTGCAGGCCTGGGGCGGTTCGGTGCCGAATCCTGCACGGCGGCGTCAGCCCTCGCCTTACCGGCACTTACCGCCGCGCTCAAAGACCAAGACCAGTTCGTCCGCGGCCAAGCGCTCCGTGTGATCAGCGGTTTCGGAAAGGCGGCGTTGGGAAAGGAAATCGAGTACGAGGCCGGCGCGGTGGCGGGAACCTTTACGGGTGAGTTATGCCGGTGTGTGGGCCATCGCTACCAGGTCCAAACCGTGGCATTGTCCCCCGACCGTCGCTATGCCCTGTCCGGCAGCGGTCAACCTCCAGACGGGAGCTTGACTGACCCCGACTACAGCGTGCGTCTGTGGGATCTTGAGGCCGAGAGCCAGGTGGGCTGCTTCCTGGGTCATACCGACCAAGTTGCCAGCGTGGTATTTTCACCTGATGGCCGGCGTTGCCTGTCTGGCAGCCATGACGCGACTGTGCGCCTCTGGGATTTCGAGACCGGACAATGCCTGCGCTGTCTTGAGGGACATACGGACCGAGTGAAAAGGGTAACCATCAGCGCGGACGGCCACCACGCCCTTTCAGGGGGCTGCGACCAGACGCTGCGATTATGGGATCTGGACAACGGGCAGCAAATTCGCTGCTTCCCGAAACAGAAGCACATGATCATGGATGTGGTTTTTTCTCAAGACGGCTCCCGCGGCCTATCGGGCAGCCTGGATGGGACGGTACAGCTCTGGAACCTGGCAAGCAGAGGGACACTGTGGCCCTGGACCACCCGACACCATGTGGCTTCCGTCGATGTCACTCCAAACCTCGTGAGAATGGCGTTCGACTCGAACGGGAATTACGTGCTCTGCGCCAGTAGGAACAAAACACTGGCTCTTTGGGACGTGCATACCGGCAGGGAAATGCGCTGTTTCCACCGGGACGCGCCGAGCGTGACCAGCATCGCCGTGGCTTCCGATGGCAGGCGCATCCTATCTGGCGGCCAGGACGGTACCCTGCGCCTTTGGGATGTGCAGACAGGGCAAGAGCTGGCGTGTTATGAGGGTCACCAGGCGGAGGTTCTGGCCGTGACCATCTCCCCTGATGGCCTGTTCGCCCTTTCGGGCGGCGCAGATCGAACCGTGCGCCTTTGGGAGTTGCCGGAGGCTGAATTACCTCGAATGAGCGGTTCGTCGTTCGTAATGGTTCCCGGCAACTAGTCGTGGAAGAGAACATCCTGATATTGCAATACGATGTTCGCCGTTCCCTGGAAATTATCATCATTGCTTCATTTAAATAGGTACACCAGGAGTCTTGCCATGAGAACAAAAGCCCGTCAAGCTATTCCCGCATGGTGGACGATTTCGTTCTGGCGCCAGCCGTGGTCCCGGTGCCGAACTGGATTGAAGGGTCGGGACCCACGGCCTATCCTGGAATTCCTGGAGGATCGCCTGGCGCCCACGGCCAACTGGAACAATTTCGGCGGCAACGCCCAGCACACCGACGTCGCCCAGGTCACCGCCCAGCCCATAGACCATCTCCTCTGGGAAGTGCCGCTCGATCTGGCCCCGTGGGGCGCTATCCATTATGGGGATCCGATCTTCACGCCGAATAACGTCGTCGTCGTTCCCATCAAGGTGACCTGGGACGCTAACAACCAGGGTCTGACCAATTTCTTCGAAGTGGGCATCAACGATGTCACCGGGGCGGTACTCTGGAGCACGGCCCCCACGGGTTCGCTCACCGGCGCCACGAACGTTGGCAACACCATCGTGATCACCACCAACAACACCACCGGACTTGCGAACGGTAACACCGTCACGGTAGGCGACATGAACGGCGACACTGCCGCGAACACCGGCAGCAGCAACAAAACGTTCGTGATAAGCAACGTCACGTCGAATTCGTTTACCCTCGACAACGTCACGGGCAATGGAACCTACACCGGCGGCGGCATGTGGGTCCTCAGCACGACCTCTTCGGCCTCGACCAGTTACATCGAGCCGCATTACAGTTGGTTGCCGCCCAACCAGGCTGCTTACGATCCAGTCACCGATCGCGTCTTTTTCCCCGGCCCCGGCGGCACGATCGACTACATCAGCAATCCCGATACTGCCACGGGAATAGTGACCCCCGTCCAGATGGCGTTCTACGGCACTTCCAATTACAACGCAAACGTGTCCGCCTACGACTCGTCGATCTACATCAATACACCCCTGACAGTGGACACCCAGGGCAACGTCTATTTCGGTTTCACGGAGACGGGCACTAATCCTTCAGGCATCACCGACGGCGGGATCGCCCGCATCAGCACGACAGGAGTCGGCACCTACGAATTGGCCTATTTAGCCGTCGGGCAAGGCAACGACGGCAATTGGAACCCCGCCCTGGGCTCGGCGCCCGCCGTGAGCGACGACGGCTCCATCCTGTACCTAGGCATCAACGACTCCGGCTATTCCCTCGGCGGTAGTGCGTACAACTCTTACCTGGTCGGCTTGAACAGTACCACCTTGGCGCCCGTTTACTCGGTGCGCCTCTTTGACCCGGCCACAGGCAGCGGCGTCCCGTCCAGCGGCGTCCAGAACACCGGCAATGGCGCCGGCCTTGTTGCTGAGAGTTCGGCCTCTCCCATGGTGGCGCCGGATGGCTCGGTCTTTCTCGGAATCTTCGGCTCGAACTACGACGGCTCGCGTGGCTCGCTGTTGCACTACTCCGGCAACCTGCAAACGGAATACACCGCCGGGGCGTTCGGGTGGGACGACACCCCCTCGATCATTCCCACCTCGATGGTCCCCTCCTACACAGGATCTTCGTCGTACCTGATTCTTTCCAAGTACAACAATTATGCCAACGCCGAGGTCGGCACTACTAACGGGGGCAATGGCGTCAACGAGATCGCGGTGCTGGATCCGTATGCGAGCCAACCGGACCCCAACAACGACCCCAAGCCCAACGGGCAGGTCATGCCGGTCATGAAGCAAATCATGACCTTTGCGAGCCCGTCGCCCGATCTGGGGAACATTAATGGCGGCGATCCCAACGCCGTCCGCGAGTGGTGCACCAACGGCAGCGCAGTGGATCCTGCGACCGACAGCATCTACGTCAACGACGAAGACGGCTACACCTACCAGTGGAACCTGGGCACCAACACCATCACCAATACCGTGGAAGTCAGCCCGGGCTATGGTGTGCCCTACACGCCGACGGCCATCAGCCCCAACGGCGAGATCTTTTCCGATAACGGCGGCACGCTCTTTGCCCTGGGCGGCTATTCGAACTACACCATCAGCGATGTTTCTTCTGCCAATCCTGCCGTGTACGGTACGCCCATCACGTTCACGACGACCCTGGCTTCGACCACGGGCGGCCCCACGCCGACGGGGACTGTCACCTTTACCGCTTACGCCGGCATTAACAACCCGCTCAACTACAACACAACACCCATCAGCCTGGGCACCGTTACGGTCGTCAGCGGCGTGGCAACCTTTGCACTTTCGGCAAGCCAATCGGCAAGCGAATTGCTGGCGGCCCACTACCATGTCATTGCCAGCTACAGCGGCGATTCGAACTACTCTGCCGGCCTGACGACGTTCGTGCTGCCGGTCCAGGAAACCGCCACGACGAGCGTGTCGGCGTCGGCCAATCCCGTGGCCAACGGCAGCAGCGTCACCTTCACAGCCACGGTGATGCCCAACGGCACTCCGGCCACGGTGGTGCAGAACGGCACCGGTTCATCCAACTTGTGGGTGCCCACCGGCACCGTCACGTTCATGAATGGCAGCAGCGTCCTGGGGACCGTTACACTCAACCCGTTGGAGAACGCGACGTACGCCTCTACCTACGTCCAGCAGGTCACGATTACGACATCCAGCCTGCCGGTGGGAACCGACACCATTACGGCCGTCTACAGCGGCGACCAGAACTTCGTCGGCGGCACCTCCGCGATCTTCAACGAAACGGTCGGCGGGACCACCACGAATGTCGTCTCTTCTCTCAACCCGTCCGCGTACGGCGAAACCGTGACGTTGACGGCAACGGTGAGCCCGCTCGTGGGTTCCAACACGCCGGGCGGCACCGTCACTTTCATGGACGGCAGCACCACCCTGGGCACGGCCACTCTGAGCGGAGGCAGCGCGACCTTCTCCTCGTCGGTCTTGTCTGTGGGTCAGCATACGATCACTGTAAGCTATGGCGGCGACACCAACGATGCTGCCAGCACATCCAACCCCTTAATCCAGACGGTCAATCCGTCCTGGAACAACTTCGGGGGCAACGCCCAGCACACCGACGTCGCGCAGGTCGCCGCTCAGCCCATTGACCATCTCCTCTGGGAAGTGCCGCTCGATCTGGCCCCGTGGGGAGCTATCCATTATGGCGATCCGATCTTTACCGCCAACAACGTCGTCGTCGTCCCCATCAAGGTGACCTGGGGCGCTAACAACCAGGGTTTGACCAATTTCTTCGAGGTGGGCATCAACGATGTCACCGGGGCGCTACTGTGGAGCACGGCCCCCACGGGTTCGATCACCGGCGCCACCAACGTCGGCAACACCATCGTCATTACCACCAATAACACCAATGGCCTCGTGAGTGGTGACTCCGTCACGATCGGCGACATGAACGGCGACACTGCCGCGAACACCGGCAGTAGCAACAAAACGTTCGTGATAAGCAACGTCACGTCGAATTCGTTCACCCTCGACAACGTCACGGGCAACGGAACCTACACCGGTGGCGGCATGTGGGTCCTCAGCACGAGCACTTCGGCCTCGACCAGCTACATCGAGCCGAGTTACAGTTGGCTGCCGCCCGACCAGGCTGCTTACGATCCGATCAGCGACCGGGTCTATTTCCCCGGTCCCGGCGGCACGATCGACTACATCAGCAATCCCGATACTGCCACGGGAGTAGTGACTCCCGTCCAGGTGGCGTTTTACGGGACCTCTAATTACACCGCCAACGAGTCCGCTTATAACGCCTCGATTTACATCAATACACCCTTGACGGTTGACACACTGGGCAACGTTTACTTCGGCTACGAGGTGACCGGCAGCAATCCTTCAGGCATTACCAAGGGCGGCATCGCCCGAATCAGCGCGTCAGGCGCGGTAACTTACGAGTCGGCCTTCGCGGCCGCGGATACCGACGGGCAAACCCCAACAGACGACGGCAACTGGACCGCGGCCCTGGGCTCGGCGCCGGCCTTGAGCAACGACGGCTCCATGCTGTACATCGGTGTCGACGATGGCGGCTATTCACTCAGCAGTGGCGGCGAGCACAACTCTTACCTGGTCGGACTGAACAGCACCACCCTGGCGCCCGTGTACTCAGTGCACCTCCTTGACCCGACCACCGGCAGCGGCGTCCCGTCCAGCGGCGTCCAGACCACAGGCAACGGCGCCGGACTCATCGATCAGAGCTCGGCCTCGCCCATGGTGGCTCCGGACGGTTCAGTCTTTTTCGGCGTCTTTGGTTATAACTACGACGGCTCGCGCGGCTCCTTGCTGCATTTCTCCGGAAGCCTGGCAACGGAATACGCTCCTGGGGCCTTCGGGTGGGACGACACCGCATCGATCATCCCCACTTCGATGGTTCCCTCCTACACCGGCACATCCGCGTACTTGATCCTCTCCAAGTACAACAATTACGACGTCGGCGGGACTGACGGCGGCAACGGCGTCAACGAGATCGCAATCTTGGATCCGTACGCCACCCAGCCGGACCCCAACTACGACCCCGAACCCACCGGACAGCCCATGCAGGTCATGAAGCAGATCATGACGTTGGCGAGCCCGTCGCCCGATAAGAACGCTATCAATTCCGGCTACCAAGACGGTGTCCGCGAATGGTGCACGAACGGCACCGCGGTGGATCCCGCCACCGACAGCATCTTCGTCAACAACGAAGACGGCTATACCTACCAATGGAACCTGGGCACCAATACGATCACCAATGCCGTTGAGGTCACCAAGGGCTATGGCGTGCCCTACACGCCGACGGCCATCAGCCCCAACGGCGAAGTCTTTTCCGATAACGGCGGTACGCTCTTCGCCCTGGGCGGTTATTCGAACTACACCATTAACACTGTTCCTTCCGCCGATCCCGCCGTGGTTGGTAACCCGATCACGTTCACGACGACCCTGGCTTCGACGTCGGGCGGCCCGACGCCCACCGGCAGCATCACCTACAGCTATACATCCGGCGCCAACAATCCCTTGAACACGCCAGGGTCCATCGTCATCCTGGGAACCGTGCCGCTCGTGAACGGCGCGGCCTCTTACACGGCAACCGGCTTGCCCGCGGCCCACTACCATGTCGTTGCCTCTTACAGCGGCGATTCGAACTACGTGGCGGGCCAGACGACGTTCGTGGAGCCGATCCTTGCCAACACCACGACAAGCGTGACGTCGTCGTCCAATCCTTCGGTCCTCGGCAGCAGCGTAACCTTTACAGCCACGGTGACGCCGACCAGCACCTCCTTCGTGCCACTTGGCACGGTCACCTTCATGGACGGCAGCACCGTGCTGGGGACGGCGACGCTCAACCCATTCGATGGCCAGGCGATGTCCACCGCCTACAACCAAGCGACGTTCACAACCTCGGCGCTGTCGCTGGGGACCCATTCGATCACTGTCAGCTATGCTGGCGACTTGAACTTCGCGGACAGCACTTCGTCGGTGCTGACTCAGACGGTCGGAGTGGCTACTCATTTCACAGTGCTGGGGACATCCAGCTCCACCGCGGGAGGGCCGTTCTCGCTCACCGTCACCGCCCTTGACGTCAACAACAATGTCGTGACCACTTATCAGGGAACTGTCCACTTCACCACCACGGATTCGGGCACCGGAGTGGTTGTGCCCGTCAATTACACGTTCGTGGCGGGCGACAACGGCGTCCATACCTTCACCAACGGTTTCGTTCTAGTCACGGCCGGCAGTCAAACGATCACGGCCACGGATACGTTAACCAGCTCCATCACTGGAAATGCCACAGTGCAGGTGAACCCGGCCGCAGCGAGCACGTTTGTGGTGACCGGCTTCACGTCGCCGGTAACTGCGGGCACTTCGGGCATGTTCAGTGTGACCGCGAAAGACCCGTACAACAACACGGCGACGGGTTATGTTGGCACGGTGCACTTCACGAGCAGCGACGGCCAGGCGGCGCTACCTGCCAACTACACGATCACGTCCGGCGACAACGGGGTCCACACGTTTAGCGGGACGCTGAAGACAGCCGGAACGGAGTCGATCACAGCGACGGATACGGTGACGGGCAGCATCACGGGCAGCCAGTCGGGCATCACGGTGAACCCGGCCGCAGCGAGCACGTTTGTGGTGACCGGTTTCGCGTCGCCGGTAACTGCGGGCACTTCGGGCACTTTCAGTGTGACCGCGAGAGACCCGTACAACAACACGGCGACGGGCTATGTTGGCACGGTGCACTTCACGAGCAGCGACGGCCAGGCGGCGCTACCTGCCAACTACATGTTTACGTCCGGCGACAGCGGGGTCCACACGTTTAGCGGGACGCTGAAGACAGCCGGAACGGAGTCGATCACAGTGACGGATACGGTGACGGGCAGCATCACGGGCAGCCAGTCGGGCATTACGGTGAACCCGGCCGCAGCGAGCACGTTTGTGGTGACCGGCTTCACGTCGCCGGTAACTGCGGGCACTTCGGGCATGTTCAGTGTGACCGCGAAAGACCCGTACAACAACACGGCGACGGGCTATGTTGGCACGGTGCACTTCACGAGCAGCGACGGCCAGGCGGCGCTACCTGCCAACTACACGTTCACGTCCGGCGACAGCGGGGTCCACACGTTTAGCGGGACGCTGAAGACAGCCGGAACGGAGTCGATCACAGCGACGGACACGGTAACGAGCAGCATCACCGGCAGTCAAACGGGGATCACGGTGAATGCGGGGGCGCTCAGCGCATTGGCAGTAAGCGGCTTCCCCTCTCCCGTGACGGCGGGCACGGCAAGTACTTTCACGGTGAAGGCGGTGGATGCCTACGGCAATACGGTCACGAGTTATCGCGACGCCGTCACCTTTACGAGCACTGATGTGAAGGCCTCGCTGCCGGCAAACTATACCTTCTCGAGCACCGACCAGGGAGTGCACACTTTCACGGCGACGCTGAAGACGGCTGGAACAAAATCGATCACGGCGACGGACCGGACAACGAGCAGCGTCACTGGGACCGATTCTGGCATTACTGTCAACGCAGGCGCGGCAGTCGCCCTCACAGTAACGGTGTTCCCCACGCCTGATACCGCGGGAGTAACCCACACCGTTGCGGTCACGGCGGTGGATGCGTATGGCAATGCGGCAGCCAGCTATGGTGGGACGATACACTTCACAAGTTCGGACGCGCAGGCAGTGCTGCCTGCGAATTATACGTTTGTCGCTAGCGACAACGGCGTACACACGTTTCAAGCAAGCACGACGCTGAAGACAGCAGGTCTCCAGTCGATCACTGCAACCGACACAGTGACGAGTTCACTCACGGGCAGCGAGGCCAACATCACTGTCAATCCTGCCGCGGCTCATACACTAACGGTCGTCGGCTTCCCGTCGCCCGCTGTAACTGGGGTCGCCGGCAATTTCACCGTGACTGCGAAGGATCCTTATGGCAACACGGCTACCGGCTACACAGGTATCGTCGCGTTCACCAGCAGTGATTCCCTGGCTGTGCTGCCAGGGCATGCGACGTTGACCAGCGGCGTCGGCACGTTCAGCGCCACGTTCAATACCGTGGGCACGCAGTCGCTGACAGCCACGGATACCGTCTCCAGCAGCATCACCGGCTCGCAGACCGGCATTGTGGTCAGTTTGCCGGCCACGGTTGTCACAGAGTTCCTGGTGACTGGCTTCTCGACCTCCGTGACTGCCGGGCAGGCCGGCACAATCACCGTCACCGCCGAGAATTCTTTGGGCCAGACGGTCACAAGTTACACCGGCACGGTGTACTTCACGAGCAGCGACAGCCAAGCGGCGCTGCCAGCGAACTACACGTTCACGAGCAGTGACAGAGGCGCGCACACGTTCAGCGTGACCTTGAAAACTGCCGGCACACAGTCCGTGACAGCCACCGACACGGTGTCGTCCAGCATCCTAGGCAGCCAAACGGGGATCAACGTAAACTCAGCGGCGGCGAGCACGTTCGTGGTGAGTGGCTACCCATCGACGGTGGTGGTCGGCACTCCGAGCAACTTCACGGTGACGGCGAAGGATGCCTACAACAACACGGCCACTGGCTACGCGGGCACGGTCGCATTCAGCAGCAGCGATCCCTCGGCCTCTTTGCCGGCGAACTCGACGCTCACCAATGGCGCCGGCACGTTCAGCGCCACGCTCAACACCCTGGGAACGCAGTCGCTGACGGCCACGGACACGCTGACAGCCAGTATCACGGGCTCACAAACGGGAATCTTGGTCATTAACTCGTCATCTGCAGTTGTGAAATTTGTGGTCACTGGCTTCCCGCTATCCATCACCGCAGGAACCGCCGGCACGATTACCGTGACCGCGGAGAATTCCTCGGGCCAGACTGTGACGACGTACGCCGGCACCGTGTTCTTCACCAGCAGCGATGGTCAGGCGCTGTTGCCTGCCAACTACACGTTCACGAACAACGACAACGGCGTGCATACGTTCGGTCTGACGCTAAAGACGGCAGGAACCCAATCGATCACCGTGACCGATTCCGTAATGACCAGTGCCACGGGAAGCCAAACAGGCATCACGGTGATTGCCGGGGCAGTGAGCGGGTTTATCGTCAGTGGCTTCCCCTCGCCTGTGGCGGCGGGGGTGACCGGCGGCTTTACCGTCCAGTCGGTGGATGCCTACGGCAACTTGGTCGCAACCTATCAAGGGTCGGTGACGTTCAGCAGTACTGATGTCAAGGCCGTGCTCCCCTCCAATTACACGTTTACGAGCGCCGACCAGGGCGTGCACAGTTTCAGCGCAACGCTGAAGACGGCTGGAACGAAATCGATCACGGTGACAGACAGGACAACCAACAGCATTACCGGGACCGACTCCGGCATTACTGTTAATGCAGGCGTAGCCGTCGCCCTCACCGTAACGGTGTTCCCCACGCCTGATACTGCAGGAGCAACCCACACCGTTGCGGTCACGGCGGTGGATGTGTACGGCAATGCGGCTCCTAGCTATCGTGGGACGATCCACTTCACGAGCACAGACTCGAAGGCAGTGTTGCCAGCCAATTACACGTTTGTCGCCAGCGACAACGGCGTGCACAAGTTCATGGAAAGCACAACGTTGAAAACGGCCGGCATTCAGTCGATTACGGCTACTGACACGGTGACGAGTTCGATAACAGGCAGCGAGACCAACATCACTGTAAATCCTGCCCCGGCTGCCGTGTTCGTGGTGTCGGGGTTCCCGGGCTTAGTCATCGCGGGCACGGCGCATACATTTACGGTGACGGCCATGGATGCCTACGGTAATGTAGCGACCGGCTACACCGGTACAGTCCATTTCACGAGTTCCGATAGCATGGCCGCCTTGCCCGCGAACTACACATTTACGGCGGTCGACAACGGCAGCCATACGTTCACGGCCACGCTCAATACCGCCGGCGCTCAATCGATCACGGCAACCGACACCTCCAAGTCGACGATTACCGGCACGCAATTTAACATTAAGGTGGAAGTCATCCCGCCGGGTATCCTCTTCCCGAATTTGTCGTACAACCTTGACGAAGCAGACACTGTTCCGGATCTCATGGAGACAAGACGCGTATTGGATCAAGTCGCACGGGCCATGGTCGAGCCCATGAGCTTGTTAGAGGCCGCGCAGCACGACTCTGCATTTTGGGAAGGTGCCGGAATCGACAAACCGCAAGCTTCCTGGGCGGCGGCAGCACTGGGCTTACTCTGGTGGTCCAGGTCCACGGAATCGAAGGAAGACAGCCGCAAGCACCGCGGATTATGAATCGAGTGCCAGAGACGGTGGATCTAAAACGGATGGGCAGGTTGATCGTACCTATGTGCTGTCTGCATTAGCGCCACAGCCAATTCAGTGAACGCCCATATGGCTCGCGCTGCCTCCAAAAAGAAGGCCTCCGCGTCGCTGCAAACGGTCTGGTATATTAGCGGCCAGAGAGTCTGTGTATTTCGCTGGCCCTGGGCTTCAGCGCATGAGCCGCACGCAGATCCGCCGCCGACCGCCTGCCTTCAATCCGGCACTCCTCATTGGACTGACTTCTCGTCCTCTTGACGCTCGTGGTCTATTATCCCGTCGTCAATTATCAATTTGTAAACCTGGACGACAACCTCTACGTCACGGGCAATCCCAATGTTCAGGCCGGCCTGACCAGGGAAAACATCCCCTGGGCTTTTACTTCGCTTACCGCCGCCAACTGGCATCCCCTGACGATGCTTTCCCTGCTGGCTAATAGCCAGCTTTCGAAAAAGGACCCGCAAACGGGACGTCCGGAATCGGCGCGTCGACACCCGCGGGTCTCTCTACTCGACAGGCGGAATGTCGAGTATGGCAGTGTTCGCTCATTCCTTTGGTTCACCCGCCACCATTGCACCTGCGTCGCAATTACTTCCGTTCGGCGCTCTGCGGGGCCATGTCGAACTTGATATCGGAGTAGTGAATTGCCAGAGTGGAAGTCTTGCCGTCCTTCTCGGAGACGACCTTTTCGGCTTGAGGGAACAATTGGCCGCTCGTCGTATGGAACCCCTGCGTGGAATACGCTTGTTTTTCCACTTTTTTCCCGGTAGAGGCCTCCCACCAGGTCACCGTGAACGCCGAGGGGTAATAGCGACCATCCGCTGATTTTTCGAATTCGGTGACGTCGATTGTAAAACGCTTGCCGCCCATCTGGCGGTTGACCTGCACCATCTTGCCATCCTTGACTCGCTGCGTCGAGTTCATGGGATCGCCGACAATCATGATGAGCGGGCCGTGCGCGTCATCCTCGACCACGATGGTAGCTGGAGGAGTGGCCGCTTGCTGCTTTCCAGGCGACGGCGCGGTACGGTGGCTGATGAGAGAGCCAATGTGATCCTTCAGTTCCTTCAGGATCTCGGCGTCTCCCGTCGCATCGATCTTGAATCCGCCGCGTTGGTGAAGCGTCGAGCGAAACGTTCCGGAAACGGCCTTTCCATCCATGTCGCAAGAGAACTTGCCCGATACCGCGGTTACATCCGGGCTCCAGGTATAGCGCGTTTTCGCGGCCTCCGCCATCAAGGCTGCCGCGCGGGGGTCGCCCTTGTCGGTCGCAGTTTTCACGTCCGCCGCCGCCAAGCTAGCTCCGCCACAGCAAAGGAGAGCGAGCATCCATTTCTGCAGTTTCATGGCAGTGCCTCCGAGGTTTGAGATCATTCCTTTGGGAAGTCTATGGAATCGACCTGCATTAAGCGATGGATTTTGGGTTAGGCGTGCCTGGTAAGGTGATCCTGGCTCTGTGCGAGCGAACGAGCGTAATACTCGCCGCACTCGACTTCCCGGCCACGGATAATTCGCCTACCTCGCAGTGGCCCGTAGCGGGAGGTGATAGCCGTCCATTGGCCGTGGCCGCCGTGGTCGTCACGGTAAATGACGACCCAGTCATGGGTCATCCCTAACTCGTGAGCTCGAGCGGTGTTGGAGTACAGAGCAGTGTAATGGCGGGAGCCACGCTCTGTGTGCAGCACGGGCAGCCAGGCTTCACCGGTGGGGTTAAATCGCTGTGGAGCGATCCGCGGCAGCCGACCAGCCTTAGCTCTGTCCCGATACTCTCGGTCTATGTCCAAGAGGTCGGCCAGGGGGGCCGGCTCGGCAGCGGGGCGCAGGGCAGCGCTGGCGGGAACTGCGGGGCGGCGCTGGAAGCGGCCGGCCAGTGCTTCGCGAATTCCGCGTATGCGCTTGGCACCCATGCCGGTCACCCTGCTGAGGCGACCATCATACGCAGCAGCTTCCAATTCTTGCAGCGACTCGATCCCGAGTTGTTCATGGATGCGGCTGGCTGTCTCGAGGCCGATACCGGGCAGAGTAACGAACAGCTGCTCGGGCCCGGCATGGCCTCGAAGTCGCTGTAGGAGCCCTAACCGGCCTGTGCGGGCCAGTCGCTCGATGGAGCGACCCAATGACTCGCCGATCCCGGGTAGGCGTGTGAGGCCCTCCACGCCCTCTTCATCCAGGATTTCGTGGGCCTGGCGATCCAGCTGGCGCAGGGTCGCGGCAGCCGACCGGTAGGCACGGACCCGGAAGAGGTTGGCCCCCTGGGCCTCAAGCAGTTCGGCTGCTTCGTCCAGGCGCGCGGCAATTTGCCGGTTGTCCAGAGGAATGCTGATCTCAGAATGCTGGTCGTTCTGCGAACGCAAAGGAAGACTCCTGCAATATATCGATTAACCGCCTTAAGGAGCAAACTCTGTGCCTCCTCCTTCCTGCCCTATCGGCGTCTAAACGCCACGTTTGTCAGCGACCTGATCTACCCGGCGGCGGGCGAAATCGGTCACACCAGTGCGATACCGCTCAGTTCTGGCCCGGAAGGGCAAGTGAAAGTCGAAGCGCCGTCGGTCGCGTTGGATGTCAGCGGCTCAGGCGTGAAGGTCGCGTGGTCGGTGTTTGAGTAATAACCAGGCATTCGCGCCGCTCCGGCGGAAGCGAATGAGGTTGTAGGTCCCCTCAAGGCGCTGGCCGTGCAGAGTGAAAACAATCACGTCGTTGGTCCATTCATGCAGGTCATAGGTACCTCGATCCCAGGTTTCTACCGTGCCGGCTCCGTATTCTCCTTTTGGGATGGTTCCTTCGAAATCAGCGTATTCCAGTGGATGGTCTCCCACCTGAATAGCCAGGTGTTTCACCCCCTCCTCCTCTGGCACCCCTTTGGGTACGGCCCAGCTTTTCAAAACGCCGTCCTTCTCCAGACGGAAGTCATAGTGAAGGGTGCGGGCTCGGTGCTTCTGGATAACGAATTGCCCGTACATCGAATGCCGTGGTCTCTCTTGCGACCCAGGTCGAGTTCTCACCTTTCGCTCCTTTGAAGCAAGGAAAGTCAAGGGGGGACGATTGATGCTAGGAGCAAGTTCTATACCAGAGAGAATAGGGCATGTTCCGGCGATTTTCGTCACAGGAATTAGAGCAGAGGCCGCCTGGCTGGCTTGAGGGGAATCGCGGAGCCAGCCATGTAGACCATTACCAAATTCTTAATGATGCGGCGACAAGCAGGGGAGCGCTTCAACGGCGGCGGTTGTACTCCACGGCGAGCGGTGTCGCTACGATGCGGGATCATCGACTGTCAAGCGATCTGGAGTATTTATTTGACCTGCAACGGCGTGCTTCCGAGTTGGGACGATGCTGATTGAAGATCGTGGGGCCTGGGTCCGCGGTACGGGCTGAGAGCGGGGTACGGCAAACCTACTCCCTTGTGGTGCCAAGGTTGCAACCGGCCAGCAGCATGCAGTTGGAGCCTAAGGGCTGAAAGAAGGCCAGTCGTCCGAGCGTCTGCTGCTAGGCCATGCCTGTGAGCTCGTATGGCGCATTTTACGCAACTGAAAAACTAGCTCCCCGCGCGGTCCCTCTCCGTATCAATTCTCTTCTTGGCGAAATCTGTGGGTTAGTACAGCGACCAACGCTTTTGGGAAATGTCATCAGTGGAATTGTCTACATCGACAGAATCAAGAAAGACGTCTTCTGAAAAACTTTCCACCCACAACTATGGACCATACCTCCGATTCGATCTGGTATATTAGCGGCCAGAGAATCCGTGCATTTCGCTGTCCCTGGATTTCAGCGCATGAGTCGCACGCAGACCCGTCAACGACCGCCTGCGTTCAATCCGGCGCTCCTGATTGGACTAACTCTCGTTCTCCTGACGCTTGTGGTCTACTTTCCTGTCGTCAATTATCAATTCGTGAACTTGGACGACAACCTCTATGTCACGGACAATCCTAACGTTCAGGCCGGCCTGACCACGGAAAACATCGCATGGGCTTTCACTTCGCTTACCGCTGCCAACTGGCATCCCTTGACCATGCTGTCACTGCTGACTGATAGCCAGCTTTCGAAGAAGGACCCGAAAACGGGGCGTCGGCTTCCTACACTCTTCCACTTTACCAACCTGATTCTCCATTGCGCCTCGACCTTCGTGTTGTTCTGGGTGCTCCAGCGCATGACCGGCTGCCTGTGGAGAGCTGCTTGGGTCGCGGCCCTTTTCTCCCTCCACCCTCTCCATGTCGAATCTGTGGCTTGGGTTGCCGAAAGAAAGGATGTGCTTAGCGGCTTGTTTTGGATGCTGGCGCTGCTTGCCTACCTCCGGTATGTCGAAGCTCCGAGCTGGCACCGCTCGCTGACCGTGGGCGTGGCGATGGCGTTTGGGCTGCTGGCCAAGCCCATGCTCGTGTCGCTACCTGTGGTGTTCTTGCTACTGGACTACTGGCCTCTCGGCAGGTTCTCATTGGGCGGGATCTCCCCGGATGCCTTTTTAGCCGGTAAACCCTGGAGGGCGCCGGAGAAGTCATGGATCGTCATTCGCGAGAAGATACCGTTTCTAGCACTAAGTGGAGTGTTTTGTGTAATCACGCTGGCCGTCCAATGGCAGGGACGGGCATTGAGGACCTTTGCGGATTACTCGTTTCTGTCGCGCCTTCAAGTCGTCCCTGTGGCCTACGTTGTCTATCTGCGCAAGATGCTTTGGCCTCTCGATTTCGCTCCCTTCTATCCCTATCCCGAAGCTGGCCTGCCAGCCTGGCAAGTGGCCTGTGCGGCACTCCTGCTGAGCGGAATCACAGTGCTTGCCTGGAGGGAAAGGTTGCGCCGGCCGTACCTCTTGATGGGATGGCTCTGGTACCTGGTGACCCTGATACCTGTGATCGGCCTCATTAAGGTGGGTGATCATGCGTATGCGGATCGTTACACCTATCTTCCGCTTGTCGGCATCTTTATCATGCTCGCCTGGGGCGTGCCGGATCTAATAAAGGACTGGCGCGGCCGGAAGGTCGCTTTGGCTGCCCTGGCCGTCTCCACGCTCGTTGCCTGCTTGGCCATCACGCGCGTCCAGATTGGTTACTGGAAAGACGACATTCGTCTTTGGGAACACGCCCTGAAGGTTTCGCCCGACAATTACATGGCGCACAATAATCTTGGGAGCGCCCTGCTTGACGAAAACCGGATCGAAAAAGCGGTCGAGCATTTCGCGGCTGCCGTCGCTCTCAATCCAAGATACGACCCCGCTCAGTACAATCTTGCCCTGGGACTGGTTCAGCAAGGCAAACAAGCACAGGCTGTGCAACGCTTACAGATTGCGCTGCAAGTCGATCCCGACAACGACTTTGCCCACGTTTTGCTGGGACGTCTAAACATGAGCGCGGGCCAGGTGGAAGAAGCCGCGAACCATTTTCGCGAAGCGCTCCGCCTGAGACCGGATAATGTGGGCCTGTACTTATTTTTGGGCCAGGCGCTCATGGACCAGGGCAATCTGGAAGAAGCGGCACAACAGTTTGCAGAAGGGACTCGGCTCGCTCCCGACAACTCGGATGGTCATCATCAGCTCGGCATCGCCTTAGGGCGGCTGCAGCGCTGGCGGGAGGCGGCAGCCAGCTTCGAACGCGCGGTCGGTCTCTACCCCAAGAATCCAACCTATCGGTGCGACCTTGCTCGAGCGCTCTCCGAGATCGGCGAACCCTCGAAGTCGGCTGAACAATACGAGAAGGCTTCCGCGTTCCAGCCTGATTGGACGGACAAATTCCACGAGAGGGCCAACGATCTCCTGAAGCTGAAGGGCGCTAAGCTGCCTCAAGCTCAACGAGCGCTGGAGCTTGCCACCGAGATCTGCCAGGCCAGCGACTATCGTGTCCCACGATACCTGGAGACGCTGGCAGCCGCTTATGCCGCGACCGGCCAAATAGAAAAAGCGCGGCAGACAACTCAAAAAGCGATCGATCTGGCTACAGCGAGTGGACAAAAGGAGCTGGCCGCGCAAATCCGGGGGCGCGGAAAATCCTACGAGGACGCCCGTCCGAAATAACTTCCGATGAAGGATAGATTTGGCAATTCCAGCAAGTGCGGCACCGAAATTACACGCCCGCGTGTTCGCGAGCAAGCGATGGGCTAACCTGATCCACTAGGCCAAAAAACACATGTCGACCATTTAGCTGCCGTTAGCCAACTCCGAGGATTTGATGGTCGCGCGCTACCTGAACACGGCTGAAGAGACTATTGCCCTGAAAAGCGAGTATTATGCGAAATGGTTGCAAGAGCAGAAAACCTAGCCGCGCTACGTCCCGCATGAATGAAGGAGACCCCGACATGGCCCGCCGGCATCTTTTCCTATGTCAAAGCAGTTTGCTCATGTTCCTAGCCTGCGCCGTTTTAGGCTGTGGTCCAAACACGCCGCCGGTGGCTGAGACACCGCCGCCGCCAGTCACCGTCAGCCAGCCCCTGGCTCGGGAAGTCGTTGACTACGACACCTATGAAGGTCGCATTGCTGCCGTCGAGTCAGTCGAGGTGCGGGCCCGCGTTCGCGGGCATCTGGTCAAGGTCAACTTCCACGATGGGCAAATGGTCAATCCTGGCGACATGCTTTTCGAGATCGACCCACGGCCTTACAAGGCGGCTCTGGACGCGGCAGAGGCACAAGTTGCCGGCGCCCAGGCCAGCCTGGAATTGGCCAAGAAGGAGTACCAGCGGGCCGCCTCCCTCTTGCAGTCGCGGGCGGCCAGCCGGGAAGAGGTCGATGTATGGCTGGGCAAGCAGGCCGTCGCGAAAGCCGAAATGCTCAAAGCCCAGGCAGCCGTGGAGCAGGCCAGGCTCGACCTTGACTTCACCAAGGTAGATGCTCCGATCGCCGGCAAGGCGAGCCGGACCCAGGTGACAGTGGGCAATCTGGTGAACGCCGGCGGCGGGGAGACGCTGCTGACCACGATTGTCTCCGTAGACCCAATGTACGTCTATTTCGATGTGGACGAGCGCGCGCTGCTCCGCTACCGGAAGGAGTTCCACAAGACCAAGGGGGACGACGACGGCGCGCAACTCTCGATCAAGGAACTGAAAATACCGATCTACGTCGCTCTCGAAGGGGAACAGGGCTACCCGCACCAAGGCGTGATCGACTTCGCAGATAACAAGGTAAATTCAAGCACAGGAACCATTCAAGTGCGTGGCGTCCTGCCAAATCCGAATCAGATACTCGACGCCGGCATGCGGGCCCGCGTTCGAGCCCCCGTGAGTGATCCCCACAAGGTCCTGATGGTCACCGAGCGGGCGATCGGCACCGACCAGGGGCGCAAGTTCGTGTACGTGGTCAATGAGCAAGACGTTGTCGAGCGGCGCGATGTCACACTGGACCGGCTGGTCGATAGCATGCAGATAATCAGGGAAGGCCTTGAGCCGACGGACTGGGTGATCGTCAATGGCATCCAGCGAGTCCGGGACGGGATTAAAGTTCAGCGGCGAGAAGCCCCGATGCCCGGCGGGAAACAACTGGTCGATCCCGCTCAGCCAACCTCTAAAAACTAAGGGAGCAGAGACACCATGTTTGTTCGCTTCTTCGTGGACCGCCCGGTCTTCGCTACCGTCCTCTCCGTTGTGATCATCATCGTGGGCCTGGTCGCCCTCGTGAAACTTCCGATTGCCCAATACCCGGAGATCGCCCCGCCCACTGTCTCCGTCACGGCCGCCTACCCGGGCGCCAGCGCAAAGGTCGTAGCCGACACTGTCGCCACGCCGATCGAGCAAGAAGTCAACGGCGTGGAGAATATGATCTACATGTCGTCGCGGTGCACCAACGATGGCCAGATGGCCCTGGACGTCACTTTCAAGCTGGGCACCGACCTGGACCAGGCCCAGGTGCTGGTCCAGAACCGGGTGGCGGTTGCGGAGGCCAAACTACCTGAGGAAGTGAAGCGCCAAGGAGTCACGACCAAGAAAAAATCCCCCAGCATCCTCTTATGCATCAATTTGGTGTCGAACAAAGAGAAAGACCCAGCGACGGGCAAGGACCAGTACGTTTATGACCAGCTGTTTCTCTCCAACTACGCGACCATCAACATCAAAGACGCACTGGCCCGCATCCCCGGTGTCGGGGACGTGCAGTTCCTGGGCCCGCGCGACTACAGCATGCGCATCTGGCTGGATCCGCTGAAGCTGGCGGCCCGTAATATGACGGCGGGTGATGTGACGACTGCCATCCGAAAGCAGAACCGGCAGGTCGCCGCCGGGCGGCTCGGCCAACCCCCGGCTCCCATGGGCCAGGATTTTCAGCTCACGCTCAACACGCTGGGCCGCCTTGAGTCGGAGGAACAGTTCCGCAACATCGTCGTCAAGTCCGATAACAACGGCAGCTTGACCTATGTCAGGGACGTGATCGCAGATGACAGGAAAGGCCAGAAAGGGGTCGAGCTGGGCGCCAAGAACTACGATGTCAACAGCTACCTGGACGGCGAGCCCTCGGTCACCATTGCCGTTTTCCAGCAGCCCGGCTCCAACGCGCTGGACACCGCCAAGGCCATACGCGAGCAAATGAAAGCACTCAGGGGAAACTTCCCCCGCAAGAAGCAGAGCGACGGCACGGACAAGTACTTGATAGAGGACAAGATCGTCTACGACACAACCGTGTTCATCGACGAATCGATCCACGAAGTCTACAAAACACTCTTCGAAGCGTTCATCCTGGTATTCGTAGTAGTCCTGCTGTTTCTGCAAGACTGGCGTGCAACGCTGCTGCCGATGATCGACGTCCCCGTGTCGTTGATCGGCACCTTTGCAGTCATGGCGCTCCTGGGCTTCTCGCTCAACAACCTATCGCTCTTCGGTCTGGTACTGGCCATTGGCATCGTGGTCGATGACGCTATCGTAGTAGTCGAGAACATCGAGCGCTGGATGGGCAAGGGCCTGCCTCCCCGCGAGGCGACCATCAAAGCCATGGACGAGATCACCGGCCCGGTGATCGCCATTACCCTTGTGCTCAGCTCCGTTTTCATCCCGACCGCCTTCATCGCTGGCATTAGCGGCCAGTTCTTCAAGCAGTTCGCCCTTACAATCGCTGCCTCGACTATCATTTCTGCGGTCAACGCCATGACCATGGCCCCCGCCCGGGCCGTCACTCTGATCAAACCGCATTCCAAGGGCCATGGCGCGGAGACGCGCGAGGCCTTGCCTCGCCTGGCAGTCGCCTTGATCGCCGGCGCCGTCGCTTACTTCCTGCTGGCGCCGATCGCCGCCCACGCGCTTGGACTGGCCCCGACAAGCGCGGACCGCGCCGAGTCGGTTCAGATGGCGGGACACGTGGCTGGCCTGTGGGCGGTACGGCTCGGGGTCTTCCTGGCGGGCAGTCTCGCGGGCTGGTTCCTGAGCACGCTCGTCAACTTCGTGTTGCTCCGCTTCTTCGATGGATTCAACCGGGTGTTCGACCGCCTGTCCAACGGTTACGGCAGGATGGTACAGAGCGTCCTCCGAATTGCCGCCGTCATCCTCGTTGTGTACGGCGGCCTGCTCGCCTTGACCGCCGTCGGGTTCAGAGCCGTCCCAACGGGGTTCATCCCCCAGCAGGATAAGGGCTATCTCGTCGTTAACGCGCAACTCCCCGACGCCTCCAGCTTGGAGCGAACCGACGCCGTTGTGTCCCGGATGACCAGTATTGCCCGTGACGACCCGGGCGTCGCCCACGTCCTCGGCATCCCGGGCTACTCGGTGCTGACCAGCACCAACATTTCCAACGCGGGAGGCATGTTCGTCGTCCTCAAGCCATTCGAGGAGCGCGCGGGGAAGGCCGATCTGAGCGCCGACACGGTGCTGGCCAGGCTGCAAAAGGCCTACTACCAGGAAATCCAGGAGGCGCACGTCGGCCTCTTCGGCGCGCCGCCGGTGGACGGCCTTGGCAGCACCGGCGGCTTCAAGATGCAAGTCCAGGATCGCGGCGGGCTAGGGCTGGAGGCGCTGCAAGCAGGAGTGGCCAACGTGATCGACCAGGGCAGTGCCCAGCATGGTCTCGCCGGGCTTTTCAGCACGTTCAGCGCTGACCAGCCACAAATCTACGTCGATGTGGACCGCGTCAAGGCACAGACCCAGGGCGTGGACTTGGATACGGTATTTGACACGCTGCAAGCATACCTGGGCTCGGCCTACGTCAACGATATCACGCTGTACAACCGCAACTGGCAGGTCAATGTTCAGGCGGACGCCAATTACCGGCTGCGGGCCGAAGACGTGGGCAAACTCAAGGTCCGCAACTCTCGGGGCGAAATGGTTCCCCTGAGCACGATGATCACGGTGGAGGACATCACGGGCCCCGCTGTCGTCAACCACTATAATCTCTATCCATCAGCCGAGGTCAGCGGTGCGCCCGCGCCTGGCGCGAGTTCAGGGCAGGCCATCGCCCTCATGGACGAGATCGCGCGGCGTGAGCTGCCGGTGGGGATGGGCTACGAGTGGACGGAGTTGACATTTCAGCAAATCGAGGCCGGCAAAGACTTGCTGACCAAGCTCGTCTTCCCCCTGGCTGTCCTCTTCGTCTTCATGGTGCTCGCCGCTCAGTACGAGAGTTGGTCGCTGCCTCTGGCGATCATCCTGATCGTGCCCATGTGCTTGCTGGCGGCACTCCTGGGAGTCTGGATGGTCCGGCTGGACAACAACATCTTCACGCAGATCGGACTGGTGGTACTGGTGGGGCTGGCAGCCAAGAACGCCATCTTGATTGTCGAGTTTGCCAAGCAGCGCGAAGACGAGGGAGAAGCGCGGATCGATGCTACAGTCGATGCCTGCCGAACGCGGCTCCGGCCGATCCTGATGACCTCGCTAGCGTTCATTCTCGGTGTAGTGCCTCTTGTGTTCGCCAAAGGCGCGGGGGCAGAGATGCGCGTCGGCCTGGGAGTCGCAGTTTTCAGCGGCATGTTGGGCGTAACTCTGTTCGGCCTGTTTTTCACACCGGTTTTCTACGTAGTCATTCGTTGGTTCACCGGAAAGGGGCCAGCCGCGCCGGGGCCGAAGGCCGAGCAAGCTCTGCCCGCAACCGCGGCGACATTCGACGCCCGGTCAGGGCCAAGCCCAGTCTAATGACGACCGCCTGGGTTGTCGTGGCGCGTAGCACTCTCCTTCAGACTGCTGACGAGTTCTCGCGATGCGGGGGCATGTGCCTCGCATTTTGCGGCACGCTGTTCGACCATCCCTCGTCGCCGTATACTATTGTCTATAGATGCGGCGAGTGCTTCGAGTCCTAGTGGGAGGTGGTCTGAGACAGCACTTGGCAGCAGTACCTTTCCTTTGCCATTTCCAGCTTTAAACTAGGTGGCGACAGAGTTTTTGACAGAGCGATTACGACGCCAGCCAGAGATTCGCTAACAGAACGCCTGTCCAACCTGGCCGCCAACGCCGGGAATGGCATGCCGATTGGTATCGATCCGAGGGTTACCAGATGCCTGCGGCTGACCTGCGGGCGTTCGGAATTCGCAGAGACTGCCGGACAACCTCGAGGCAGACGAGCCGAGTAGGGCCCCGCGCGGAGCATCGCGCTTTTATTCTGGCCAATCTTTTGCGCCCCTCAAAGTTGGCTCATTCGCCAGGGGTGCCCCGGAAAGTTGCGGCAACCAACTTAGCTTCCTTCGTGTACAAACCCAATGAATATGGAAGAGAATGCCATGAAGAAAAGAGCGTGTTTCCTGTGCTGCGGCGGCCTCGTGGTCGCTTTGGCAGTCAGTGTCGTGACCTTGCTCGACAGAACCTCGGGGCTGGCCAAGGCAAATGCGGACGCCGGCGACACCACCCGCAAAGCCGATGAGGAAGCGATTCGAAAGGTCTCCGGCGCGTTCGGTGACGCCCTGACCAAAGGCGACGCCAAGGCAGTCGCGGAATACTGGACCACGGAAGGGGAGTACGTCGGGCACGCCGGAAATACTTTGCGCGGTAGAGCCTCCATTGAGAAAGCGTACGCGAAATTCTTCAAGGAAGCGCGACAAGCCAAGGTCGAAATGACCATCGATTCCATCCGCTTTCTTTCACAGGACACTGCCCTCGAAGAAGGACACGCGCAAACCCAAAAGGGCAAGGACTCTTCACCGACATCCAGCCGCTACAGCATCCTGTTCGCCCGCGAGAACGGGCAGTGGCACATCGCCCTGCTGCGCGAGTGGTCGGAGGCAGGGGCCAGCTTAGGGGACATCGACTGGCTCATCGGCAACTGGATCAGCAAGACCGACGAGGCCGAGGTGCTCGCGACTTATGAGTGGGATCAGAACAAAAAGTTTATCCATGCGCGCTTCACGATCAAGGGAAAGGAGCGCACGGTTTCGGCAACGCAGGTCATTGCGAAAGATCCCCGCGCGGAGGGCTTGCGCTCATGGCTGTTTGAAAGCGACGGAGGCTTCGGCGGCTCGACCTGGACGAGGGAAAGCAAGCGCTGGGTCCTCGAAGCCAGCGGCGTCGAGGCCGACGGGACTGAAATGACGGCCACGAACATTTTGACGCCTATCGATAGAGATTCTTTCCTCTGGCAGTCCGTTGATCGCACCGCGGATGGGGAGGAGCAGCCCGACATTCGGCCAATCAAAGTGACCCGCGCGAAATAAGTTCGAGTATCTCCAGCGTTAGGCATCCAGAAACTTCAGTAAGACGGAGGTCACTTCCTTGAACTACAAGCGAATACTCTTGTTCGCATCGGTCACGACGCTGGCGCTCTTCCTCACGGACTCGGATCTGCTGGGTCAAAGGCGCGGCGGTGTTGCCGGCGGGGCTCGCGGCGGTAGTGTCGTTGGGCCATACGGCGGCAGCGCCAGTGGATTCCAGAGCCGCGGCGCCGTTGTCGGTCCCGGCGGGCGCACGGCGGCCGGTGGAGTAACTAGCGGCTCGCGCACGACGGCAGGCGGGACTACGATCGATTACGCTGGGGCGGGCCGAAAAGTAAGTGGCCCAGCCGGCACGGCCGCCCGCGGCGCGGGTGCCGTGCAGGTCACAACACCGGGAGGCCAATCCTTTACCAAGGCCGGTCGTGCCGGCGGCGCCGTCGGTGCCGGGGGCAATGCCATCGGAGGCAGATCGTCCGTTGGTGTTGCCTCGGGGCCTGGCGGCACGGCTGTCAGTGCCTCGCGGGCCGGCGCGGCCCGCGGGCCGGGCGGCGCCGTCGCAGGCGGAGCACGCGTGGGCGGGGTAGTGGGACCTGGCGGAGCCGTGGCTGGGGGAACGCGCTGGGGAGCCGCTGCCGGCCCCTACGGAGTGGCCGGGTATGGCGCCCGAGGTGTGGCGGCTGGTCGTAGCACATATTATGTCCGGCCGGGCCAGCTCCCAGTCTATGGAGCGACGGTTCGCCGAAACTTCGTTCACTACAACTGCTTTAACCCAGCCTGGTATGCCCATTATCCCAACGCCTGGCGAGCCGCAGCCTGGACGGCGGGGACCTTCTGGGCTGGCGCAAACTGGGGAGCGCTCGCATCAACCTGCGGCTATCCCGTGCAACCCGTGGTCTATGACTATGGCTCAACGATCGTCTATGAAGGTGACCAGGTCTACTACAACGGCGAACCCGTGGCCACCGCCGACCAGTACATGGAACAGGCGGCCCAGATTGCAACCCAGGGCGCCCAAGCTCAGCCCGAAGCCAATCAAGAGTGGACACCACTGGGCGTGTTCGGCATGGTCCAGGGTGATGAGCAAGACGCCAACAAGATCTTTCAGCTCGCGATCAACAAGGACGGCGTCCTTCGTGGCAACTACTACGATGCGCTCACAGATACGACCGTCCCCGTTTACGGCGCGGTAGACAAGACCACACAGCGCGCCGCCTGGACCATCGGCGAGCGCAAGGACACGGTCTACGAAACCGGCATCGCAAACCTGACCGAGCCCGAGACATCGATGCTGGTTCATTTCGGCAAAGACCGGACGCAGCAATGGATGTTAGTGCGGCTAGAGAAACCCGAAGGACAATCGTAATTCGGCCGTACTCCCTTGAAATCACGTCTGGACGCAACGAATAGCGTCTGCTCTTGAGGAGCAAATCGGCCAAAGCTGGTCGAGGCGCGTGACCTTCAGGATCTCCAGCTCATGGTCGGAAATGTTGCAAAAGGCCATTTTTCCTTCACGGCTTCTTATTCTCTTCCATACGCATACGAAAAACCCCAATGCTGTGGAACCGTAATAGTCGGTCTTGTGAAAGTCGATGACAACGTTTGCGATGGTGCCGTTTTTGAGGAGATGCAGCATCTCTCTTGCGCCTGCCTCAATCTGAGGATAATCCAGTTCACGCAGGTCGGCTACCGGGGTGACGATAAGCGTTGTCCCCTGGCGTTCAAATTCAAAGATTGGCGGGAGCGGGGCTACCGGGTCTGTTTGGGACTGGGCGTTGAAGCGTTCGCTGTCATTGGGCCTGCAGCAATCTGCATCGATTTGGCTTGTCATGGTCGTCCTCCGTTGTTCGGCATAGATGCAACCAACTGAATACATCTCCCTTCGCAAACGACGTGCCAGACCGGCCAGGAGGCGTGGGCGGATTCTCGAAAGCGGTGTCGGCAGTGCTCGGTCCATCGTCACGCAGCTTGGGAACCGCCGCGGGCGAGGGCCGTGGGCGTGGCCCGCGGGCCCGAAATGCGGCGGCCGAAACCATTCAACAACTCGTGCAGCGCCTCCGCTGGTATGAAGGACATCACCAGCACCATCATGAAAAGACCAAAGCCGATCAACCCCATGCTGAAAGCAATAACCGTGTGTAACAGCACAGACCCGGCCACCATCAAGCCGCGGAATTTGCGCTGCCAGACCAGGAATGGGAAACTGATTTCCAGCGCGAGCGTGTACACGACTCCCGTAGTCATCACGATCTCCCATAACCACCGGTGTTGACACAGCCAGCGCAGAGGCTCGGCGTAGTAGGCAAAACGGATCGGCGTGAACTCGTAGTTGGCGACTGTGCCCCAAAGAGCAGTGCCGTTCCACCAGACGCCCCCGAGCAGTTTGGACAGCCCGGCTCCCATGTAGATGAAACAGAAGTGGACTTGCATGAGCCGGATGGCGAAATTGGCGGACACGGAGGGCTCCACAGGCAGCGCCGGCAGGCCTGGATGGCAACGCTTCCAACGGTAACGGGCGATGAGACGGTCCAAGGAAAGAGCAGCACCGCTGGGGCCGATCATCAAGTACAGCAAGGCGATATTCATCATCGTGTCCATGCCGAACAGAGTGATTGGGGACCGCTGGATGTAGCTCAAGGCAGCCAGCCAGGTCAGCACCGACGTGACGCGCGTGCAGAAGCCAAGTGTGAACAACAACATGATCGCGAGCACGCCGCCGTGCACGATGTTCATCCAGGCGGGGTCGGTAACGTGAAACCAGACCGACGAATAGACGTTGCCGCGCGCCAAGGCGGTCCGCGGGTCGGTGCCCCATTTCTGCGCGTATTCAAGGATCTGGGCTCTCTCCGCCGGATCGGTCGGCATGGACAACGCGGAAGGATCGTCGTACCAGTCCGGGGACGGCGCCACCCATGGAACGTCGCGCCGGAACTCCGTGGCGAGGGGCAAGCTAAACCAGGCATCCTTGCCAAAGAATTCTTGCAGGTCCACGGTATAGGCCACATGCACATATAGCGTGATTAGGCCGCACCAAATGCGGATGAAGCCCAATACGGTCGGGTCGGCTGGTCGGAACCAGAAATGGTTCCAGCTTTGCAGGGCGCTTCGGAGCGCGCTATCGCGAGATTGGACGGCGGCGGGGGTTGCAGGGTTCATTGATCCTCCTCCCAAGGAGAGCTACCGGCATGAACCGACAGGTAGTCACGCAGTTCCGTTTCAGGATCGAAGATTACTCGACGGGAACGCGGCTTCTCTCCCGTCGCCGCCAAGGCATGCTCTGGGGTGGCGCGGATGATTGGGATGAGCCAGTAAAGGTATGGGTCCTCTGCATTCTTCAACTTGCCGTCGGCGCCGAACTCGCCCTGGAAATACGGCAAGTAGAGAGATCGATCGCGAGGGTCCATCCCCAGCACGAGCTGGCCCGGGTGGATGATGGAATGAACGACTCGATAGATTTTGATCCCCTGTATATGAACCGCGGGATTTTCGTGTGGATAGGCGGCGGCAATGTGGTTGGCATAGCTCTCCAGCAGGCGCGCGGTATTTCCGACAGCAGGCTGGTATTGCAACACGCCTGGCAGGCGAGCCGCAATTTCCTGTGGACCAGGGATCTTATGAGACACAACGGCCGCCGCCCGGCGATACGTCACCTCGGGCGGCAGCGCCTGCAAAGCAGAGGATGAATTGACATTCTGCACAAGCGGTAGCCGGCGATAATACCTCAAGAGGAGCGGATCCGTGGCATCATGTTTGCGATCGGGGACTTTGATCCAGCGCGAGCTGTGATCGCTGTACTGGATATGAAACCACAGGAGCGTAGCCGGGCCAGGCTCCGGCGAATAAAAGTGGTACGCATTTGTCAGGTACATGAACTGAAGATAGGGGCGATAGACGCGCGTCCATGCTTGCATAATTAGCCAGGGTGGTGAAGCGCCCGGCGGCGGCACCGAGGTCACGGCCGCGAAAATGCCGCCAAAGTGAAACAAGACCAGCAGGCTGACGATAGCTTTTTGTAGCGCTCGCGGTAGAAGCAGGATTACCGTCGCCGCGGCGCCAACATAGGTCATGATCCCCAGCAGCAGCCGGAGCGTATCCCATTCGGCATCGATTCCCCAGGATGCGATCGCTGTCGTCACGGCCGCGGTCCCCGTAACCATCGCCGACTGGGGCAGGCGGATTACTGCCGATGCGGCGGCACCCAGTGCAATGCCCAGGAGGACCAGGCGGCTGACGAACAGCATCTGGCTTGCTAACGTGCGTGGGTCCCCCAGGCTGGAGCAGACCCATGTCAGAAGAAGAGCGAGCGCGCTGGCGGCTACACTAGTGGTCAGCGCCAGCCAGGGAATCGCTCTGGGGCTCTGCGATTTATCAGCTTGCACGATTTGGCTCTCAATCATGGCGGCAACTCCATGTTTGGGACTATTGCGATCATCCTTTCCACGAGCCGACCACAAGGTTGACTAGACCGATCATCCACAAGAGGAGGCAACAGACCAGCCAGAGCCGAAGTGCAAACCTGTCAACTCGCGAGACTGAATTCTCCCCTGAACAGTCGCTCGACGGAATCGTCGGTTGATCGTGGCAAACCGGTACCAGCAGTGCAGCCGAGGGGGTCGATTGCGAGCAGCTTAGCGAGCGCATGTGGTATCTCCGGGCGGTATAAAGTCGCGACCGAAACTTAGATGGCGTGGAGATCGGCAATTAGGGTGCCGCATGAACGCAGATTCAACGCTGTCGAAGCAAGTCCTTCCGATCGCGACAACTCATTCTCCGTTTTGGCAGCATGATCGATCATTCAAGGCACCCGGAAGGGGAGGAATGGCACAAGTGGATGTCAAAAAGGGCGGTGGCTGGCTGTGGGCCAACTCCGCAGGGCGGCCCAAAAAGCTCTCTTTGCGTGCGGATTCGAGACAGGAGCCGCTACGAATCCGCACAGCGCGGTACGGAAAACTGCCGGAGTCTAGGTCGATACCTCTTGGCAGTTTTTCGAACATTGTCCTTGAAGCAGTTCCTGCTCCGCTTCCAACCAGAAGCGGCTGTTGTCGCCATCGGGTTTGCCTGCTTCTTGCCACTTCTGGTGGGCACGCGCGCGAATATCGTTCAACCAAATTGGTGACTTGCGGTAGACGTGACAGGCACCGGTGCATCCATCCGCCTCTGCGTCCCCGCAGGCTTTCTCTTCCGAAACTGAATTACCCAGCAGATGAGGGTTATTGGCCATTGGATGGCTCCTTTGATCAGCACATTTGGATCGGCGTTGACTCTCGGGTTGCACGGTTGGGCTCCAGCACGCTTACCTGAAACCGCAGGTGGCCGACTGCCAGCTCGTCTCCATCGTGGACGTCGTAAGACCACGGCGAACTCTGGGCGAGGGCCCGGTCCAGTTGCCAGTTTGCGGGCCGGCCAATCTGCATGCCATTGAGATGCGTTCCGTTCCGGCTCCCGATATCGCGAACGCGGACCACCCTTCCATCGAGGTCAAGGATACAGTGATGCCGGGAGACGTCTTTGAATTCCAGATCGTTGGGGATTGCGAGGTCGCAATCATTGGCGCGGCCGATGGTATATCTCCCCGTCTGGGCAAATTCGTAGTCCCGGCCCGCGAGTCCGCCGTCCTTTACGGTTAGTTTGACTTTTTCTACCACGGTTTTCCCCCTCCTCCCCGTACTGGATCGTGGGCCCATCCGTTTGCCTAAAGTCGGTCGACGAGAGGACGCCCACGCAATTGCCCTCAGTCCCATGCTCGGCACGGCGCTGATGTGTATCTTCGAAACCACGTAGGCGGCTGCTCGCAGCAACATTTCACGCCCAGTCACGACGGTGTGGCTCATGAGGTCATACGCGACAAAGCTCGCGGTCCGTTCTTTGGTAGCGATCATCGCATCCCTCTTCCATCAGCAGATAACTGGGCCAATCCGCCTTCCGCACCCGTCATGCACGCAAAAGCAATGCCCTCCACGAGAATTGGGCCCACGCTTGATGGTAACCGTGATTTTTTCAGTGTTTCAGAATTGCAGATCGAGATTACGCTGAAACCCCTCTCCGGCTGGGACGGATCGAATCCGCTCAGCTCTTGGCGGAATCCGCACAGAAGAATAACCACCTGGGGCACGAAGTTCACCAAAGTTGTTACGCCAGGGGACCTATGGATCCGTGGGTGCTTCGATCATCTCTGTGCAGAATATTCCCAGTCCAACGATCACGAACGGAGCCAGTCCAACCAGCAAAAGCACGAGGGTCACAAACACCGCTGGCTGCAGGATTGACAAGACCAGAGCCACCCCTGCGCAGACAGCCAACACCGTGAGCCCGACGCGGAGCACCCTGCCAAGCAAGCTGCGCGGCAGGCTTGGTGGTCGCGTCTGCGGTCGCTGAATCGAGGCCTCGATTTCGTCGAAGTGGCAACGGCAACGTGTGACGCCTGCCTCGGCGGACAGGTCGATGCGCGGCCTCTGCTCCGCTTCACCGACCGGGATTATTAGTTCATTCATGATTGGTCTCCTATCTGTTGCTCCACGGCTATCTCCTTGGGTGCCAAGGCCGGCTTGGTCTATTCAGTCAAGGTTGCGCTCAGTGCTTCCTTCGCTAGGTAGGGGTCGATCATTCGCACCTTGACCTCGTAGCCGGCGAAGCACAAAGTCAGGGCCAGGATCAGCAGGATGATCTTGCCGGTTTTTCCAAAGAGGTCGAACAAGCTGAGCGTGATCTGAAGGAACAGTCCCACGGCGACGGCGCCGCCGCTGATGACAATGAACCTGGCGTACGCGGGATCAAGCCGGCCCAGCCACCAGAAGCCGATGTCCACGACCTGGGCCAGCAGCGTGAATGGGCCGAGCACGGCGCGCAGCCAGCCCGGGTAGCTCGTGAGGGTGATGAGCACACCGGTCAGCCCGTAAAGCATGGCGAAGCCAATGAGGTGCACGTGCGTGGATTGCGCCAACTTCTTGAGCGACATGCCCCCCTCGGTGGTTTCGATTTCACAGTATTCGTGTACCTGTTCCCAGGTTTCCAGAGGGAACTGAGCTGCCTGGCCGCTCGTGGCTCGCCCGTGGCAGCGCGTGCAGCGACTTTCGACGATGCTGCTGATCTTCGCGCGGGTGGTGCCGTCCGGCGCCGTTTCTAGGAATTCTTCGGTAATGGGATGTTTGCTCAGGGCCGGCGACAGCATGTAGTTGTTGTCCTCGAACGCCTTGCGGTCTGCGCCGTGGCGGGCCCATTCAAGCACGGCCAGGCGCTCGCCGTCGCGTTCGCTGCGGAGTCTTTCTTCGGCCTGACGCAGACTGATTTTCTGCACCTTGGCGCGTTTGTTAATCGAACTCTTCCAGCCCGCAGCCTTGGTCGAAAAGGCCTGCCGCATGCTGCCGCTGCCGTTGAACGGCTTGCCGCTGTCGGTAACCAGCAAGCGCTCGAACTGGCTCATGCCGGTTCGTCCGAAGTAGGCGCCGGCGGTGTCCTCTTCTGTTGGAAGGAGTGTGCCGGGGGTAGCATGCTGGAAATGCAATTGCACGAGCGCTGAGAAATAGCCGACGCCGGCACAGGCCAGAAAAGCCGCGATGGCCAGACGCGTCGAAAAAGGCAGGTTCCGCAGAACAAAGCGTCGCGATCGAAGCATCATGAGCAGTCGCTCCGTAACGTGAAAGCAAGGACACACAAAAGGCGGGGCCGCGGGGGCGGCGAATGCCCGAATCCTGCCGGGCGGCTTATCAGCGAACGCAGAGGCGGCGGTCTGCGACGCAACGCGAGCATTCGTCAGGACTTTAGCAAATGCCGGGCCAGCTACCCGGCGAGCGCTCATTCCACGAGCGCGTTCTCGCCTAACCATTGAAAATCACGGCGATTTCCGGACGATATGGCATCTCCGGTTCGTGAAGAGAGCGGTCTTTCCTTCAACCGGCGACAGCGAAAGGTGCGCCGGATCCGCTCAGACCCATGTGCGGTTCGGGGCGCTTTCGACAAGGCGACAGAGTAGCGACGGATTGCGCAGGTCGGATGTGTTGAAACGCTGCTATTGAGGCTAGTGGGTCCTCAAGACCAGCTTTTGGGGCCCGAGCACGAGGCCAGGGGGAAACGCGAAGGAAATCGCGAAAATGAGAAATGTCATGTTATGTCATGTAAAAGGGGGGTACGCAGACTACTTGTCTGACACAACAAGATTCTTCAACAAGTTGCTATTCTCAAATGGGTTACGTCTCAACTCGGAACTTGCGACGAATGGCAGCTGGACATGACATATGTCATGTGTACAGAGGTATAGTTTTCTAAGAATTTTGAATAACTCCGACGGGTGATTGGAAGCTCATGTCGGCGCGGGGCGCAGCGCCCAGAGGGCCATTTCAAGCCGCGCCGGACAACCGGGAATTTGAAATAAGGCGCTTCCCCGCTCTCCTTAGTTGATGACGCTGAAGTACGGCACCACTGGCGCGTAGAGCGGGTCGCGCGGGTTGAAACGAGGCTGCGGACCGGGGTTGCCAGGCAAGACTGCAACACACACCGAGGCGCCAAGCGCGTGCGCTTGGCGGAAGGTCGCAGTGAACGTATTCGCGCCTACGGCCGTCACGCTGACCGTCTCTTGAGACTGCGTTCCGTAGTCTATTACGAGCTGAGAACCAACCTGAATGGTCCAGGGGATCTGTGGAATCTGCGGACTTGCCGTCGGCGGAATCATGCCACTCAACGATCCGACAGTGACGGTCTGAACGCCCAGCGGGACAGTCGTGCCTGGCCCTGTTATTGCCGTTAGATTCGTACCGAAGGCAAGCTGAGTTGGGACAGTCAGCCTGCTCCGGTCGACAATCGCAAACATACGATGGCGGATGTTGCGATTCTCCGACCGTCCGATTTCGGCTCCAAGCTTCATCGGGCGGACCGTGTCATCGATGACCTCGAAGAAACCTACTGTTACATAGACTGCAAAAACGTTGCTTCGGCTGGTGATGTTGCTGAATAGCTTACTCAGCAGTTGGTACTTTACCCAAGGGGGTGTAATCGCGGGGTTGCTCGCCCAAGTTGGCAGCGTTCCCGGCGTGGTGGCTGCCGGAGTGGTTTCAAATAGTCTTGTGGTGTTTCCAAGAGCCCCTGTGGCGGACGCGCGCAGGAGAGTATTGTTGATGCCAAAACCTGGCCCTGTGAGGGGTGGGGAGGCGTATTGAGGGTCCATGGCTGGATACGCGCCGGTACCATAGCCCCAGAAGGGAACATCCGAGCCTGTGGGAACCCCCACAGGGATGGCCGGCGTGGCCATAGGAGCGCCCGGGGTGCGAAGGTTAAGTAGCTGTTGATAGATCGTGCTTGCGTCGCTTGCAAGAAAACTATTTGATGACTGTGCATCGCAGAGAGCATTAAAGGTGCTGGGGTCCCCTGGATTTACAACCGGTGCGTCGAAGACAGTGTTCAAGTTGATTTTCCCGGGCACCCGATCCCCAGTAGAAGTCAAAATAATCTGGTACGGAGTTGTCCCCATCGCTGCCGGGTGACTGCGGTAGAAAATTGCATTGAAACCAATTGGGATTTGTGGGGCCGGAAGAGCCGGGTAGACAAGACTCGTGACACGCACATTCTCCTGATTGGCCCCTGGGTCGACGGTCAGAACCGCCCCAGGCTGGATCGACCAGGGTACTCCGCCAGCGGTCAATCCACTCATCGCTGCGGGGGCGATCGCTGCGGCCGTCGGAGAACCAGGGGTAGGAACTGTAACCGTTGTACTCGTGAAGGTGGATGGCGCCAGGGAAGCCGATGCACGGCTTCGCGTTTCCACAAACTCGAAGAAGCGTGCTAGCCTGTGCGATCCTGGCGTTGCTGCCGTCGCCTGGTCTTCATCAAACCAGGGAACGCGCTGGTTGAATGGTTGAGGTCCCACAAAGCCGGGAGTGAAGTCCTTGAATTCCTGTGTTAACTCGTGAGGTTTATAGGCGGAAACATGGAGCAATTCGGCAGGGCTGACTAACTGGCGATCCAAGTGAACAAGCCAATCCAGGGGAGTTGTTGGCATCGCCCCCGGAAGGGGCGAATTTACAGCTTTGAAAGTGTTCTGGATCTGTCCAGCTGTGGTGGATTGCTGGAGCTGTTTGCCGCCGTAGCTCATCGACGAGGGGGGCATGATAGAGGGGATAAATGCGCTGTACCCATAATACGGCTGGTTCTTTCCGTCCGAGTGTGCCGCCGTAGGCGTATTCATCACAGCCGTATGCTCATTTGCGGCGAGAAGATACCCACCGCTTGTGCTGTTCGGGTCGGCGTCCACATTCTGCATGTAATCGACCGTGATGAACGGGTTGTAAAACGGCATCGCTGGATTGGGCTGCGCAGCGATGTAGGGACAAGCAAGACGCTGGAGCATGACAGTAGGGGCCGGAGGGGGCTGAGTTATTGGCGTCGCGGCCGGCGGCGTATAAACATACTTCATGTTCGAGCTAGTGTTGTCCAACGCTGGCCCCCCTCCAGTGAGCGGAGCTGGCCCAACCAAGTAGTATCCATTGGGACCGGCTAAACCATTGGATGCCGCAATCGTGGGCGTGGTCCAGGTATTCACCAAAGCTGGCATCATCGTGCTCGTCGTGTACACCATGCTCGTGTCGCCACCGAGGATCGGGTTTGGTGTTCCGGTCACGTTATCGGGGCGGCGATAATACGGACTGGGATTCGTGACCGGGAGGCCCGTGGGCGGAGGATCAGGCTGGCAGAGGACAAGTTGATAAGCGTTCGTGAGCATAGCGTCGCCGCTATTCGCCAATGATGCGTCGGTATTGAATGTGTTCAACAACTCTACCCAGACGGACACATTCACAGGGTTGCCCATGGCAGCTGGTTTGGTCCATTCCGCATACGCTTCATTAATCACGACTCGCGGCAATTCCGTGCCATAGACAAATTGTGGCGTCATGGTGTTGTCCGTGCACCACTGAAACGGCGTAATGATATCGTCGTTGTCGATAAAGTCGACGATGTTAACCGCCAACTGTGCAAGCATGCGCACCGCTTGGAAATCGGTCGACGAGGGAGCAACCGTGGTCGGATCAACAGCTCCGGTTATAGCCCGCAAACGATTATATATATCGAGCGCTAGATCCTGTCTCGCCGTCTGAGCAGCCATAAAGCCGGCCATGTCGGTGATTGCCCCGCTAGCAATGGGATAGTCAGGGAGAGTCCGGTTCAAATCGAGGCGTCCCAGCGCAGCTATCAGCGAGCGAAAATCCGGCGTTGGAGTGGGCACGCTCGGGATACTTGCGAATTCCGTCGGTGAGGCGATGGCAGTTGCGACAGTTGTTGGAAAGCCGACAACTGTACCCGTTGGATAAGGTATGTAAGTGGGGTTGGGCGCGAGTACGTAGGACCCGGGGCCCTGCCCCCAGAGCCAAGGAACAATGCCAGGGGTGTCAATATCAAAACTGCGCAACGTAACCAACATACGTTTGCGAGGATCGCTGAAATTCTGGGGGCACAAACGCAACAAATCGGACGTAATATTTGCCGAGCCTGTGTCGCCATAGCGGAGGAGGGCCTCCATGTTGGACAAACTAAATACGCGGTCGTACGACCCTGGAGGTGTCGTGAAATAATTATAGATCAGCGGGTGGTTCAGGAGTTCCTGGCTGTTGGGCGACGCTGGAGGAGGAAGCATGGCGTCGCTGTAGCCGCCTCCTACGCCAGCTGCTGGAAGCGGGTAGGTCGGAAAGCAGCTGAGAACAGTTCCGGCAGGCGTGAATGGGGAAGTAGGATTGCCATTGTCGTCGCAGCCATCGTAGTCAAAGTGATTGTAAAAGTGAGCAGCCGTGCCAGGGATAGGCGAGCTGACTCCGGCGGGCGGGGCTTGACTATAAGGGGGGGGCTGAGGTCCAGGAAATCCGTCCAGTCCATATCGGCCAATGATGGTTGGAGACGGAACTCCAGAGTAAGCGCTGGGAAGCCCGAGAAAAAGGTTCGCCCACTCAGGAGGTTGAGCCGGCGCTGCAGGGGCGGGAGACGTCAGCACTTGACTCAGATTGACTGTCCAGGGCCCCCAACCTTGATTGGAGAGGTGGGGACTACTGAGTTGAGTCGCACTCGGCGCGACCGGCGGCGTCTGGCTCACTGGCCGGTTAATCGCAAGAATGTTTCCATGAACATTGAGATTCACGCAGTGATCGAGGTCAACAATTAGAGGAGCAAACAAGGCCTTGAACTTCCGGCCGTCCGGCGCAATCATCTCGGGCGCGCCTAGATCCATCCAAAAACTATCATTATTGGCCATCGTGCCTGTGGCTGCGTCGTAAAATCCCGGACCGCCAACGAAGTTTTTCACATCGCCGCCAGCGTCCTCGGGGGCGGGAAAATAATTCGTTCGGTTGGTCGGTGGCCAAGGTGTCGTTAGCGGCGGTATTGGCGGCCCGAAGGTGTCCGTAGCCAGAACCTGATCGATGGGTCGAGGCCGCAGCACCTGGTACTTCAGGGCAGGATTGGGGGAGTAGCCCGCAAAGGCGGGGTTCATTGCCGTGGAACTAGGGGTGTACCAGTTCTGGTTGATGGGTCCGAGGGACCCGAATGAAGGGGCAGTAGAGGGGGGGGAGGGATTCCAGTACCGATGGAAGGACGGCAAAAGAACGGTGCCATCCGGCCTCACCGCCGCGAGATACATATTGTTGATGTCCGGATATGTGTAGGGAGCATTCACGCCAAAGTAAGTGCCAGTATGGGGTGAAATTGGACTGGCGCTGGCGCGGAAACCGGTGTATTCTGGGTCTACTACGCCCCCGTCTCCGGCATAATAAGTGTAATTCACGATGTTAGAGTCATCGACTCCTGCAAGCGCCGGAACACCGACGGAAGCTGTGCTTCCACGTAGCCTCCCCGTGCCGTTGAACGCTACAAGGTTCGTCGCCCCAGACGTATCGTTGTAGCCGAACATTGACCGTGCCAGGCTATGGCCGCGCATCGCCGAGTAGACACCATTCACGTTGTCCTGATCATAAACAAGTTGCCCGAGGAAGAACGAAAGCAGCATCTCGGGATCGACATCCGGCTGTTTCGCCACCTCCGCCTCGCGGTTGATCTGAGCCGACTTTGCTTCCGCATCGGCATACAAGGCAAAGCTCAGCCCGACGATGGCAAAGAGCGTTAGCAGAACCAAGACGACCATCAGGATCACGCCGCGTCGCGGATCTGTCGAAACGATAGCTGGTAGCCGAAACATGACTAGTTCTCCTGCATTGCGTGATCAGTAGCCAGTAGACAGTAGACAGTAGACAGTAGACAGTAGACAGTAGACAGTAGACAGTAGCGAGGAGACCGCTTCGCCTCTCGCCACATGGCTCAGTTTCTTTTCCGCACTCGCCGGATCAGTCCTCTCTACGCCGTAGGCGTTGCAGCACAAAGCCCGGAGTCGCGCTAGCGCACTCCGGGAAAAGCGATTGCCGCGGTAGATCTACTCCAAAGGAGTTGAAGCGACCGGTCATTTGGTTCACGCTGCAACTCCTTCGGAGTAGAGCAATGTCCTGGCTCGCCTCCCGGCGTGCGCTGCCGCGACTCCGGGCCTCGCGCTGCAACGCCTAACGGCGTAAAGACACATTCTGGTACTAAACCTCTTACATGTCCTGAATGAAACTGACCTGACGGGTCCTTTGCGTTTTCTTGTCCCAGATTCTGAGAGTGATTTTGATTGCCTGGATCGTCAGTGGGAGCGGCAGGCTCTGCGGCGAACCCGGCGCGGCCCAGGTCGTGTAGTTGTAGACGCCGTCGTTGACGCTCGACCAAGTATCGAAAACCTTTGGAACACCCACGGTGGCGGGAGGCACGGGGGGAGGAGGCAACGCGCTGTTGTTGGATGTCAGCACTCCCAATGCTGCCATGCCCTGGTAGAGCGCCTCCGAATCATAGAGATCGATGAATGAATCGAGGTACGAGCCGGCCGGGTAAGGGGGGCTGGGCAGCGCGCGCGGGGTAGCGCTCTGAGGAATCATGAAACGAATATCGAACGAGATCACATCTGTCAGCAGTAAGTCCGCGCCCGGCGTTGTGATGGAGGCGTTGTCCGCTAAGATCGGATAACGGCCGTTTGCGATCGTAATCGGAGGAGGAGGGGGCTGGGTGGTACCGGCGTTGTTGCTCATTGCGAAACGCCGTTCGGGAATTGTTATGTCGTTAGGACTATTAAAATAGACGGGATAATAGGGCGGCGGCCCCGGAGACGCCACCAAAGGCTCAGAGCAACTGACGTTGGCATAAACGTTGACGGGGTAAGTGCCCGTGGTGTCGGTACTGTCCGTAACGCCCGAATTGAGGGGTACGAGCAACCGCTGCCGGCGATACAGGGAGAACAAGGGCGTGCCGACCCCTGGAGCACCAGACGTAGTGTCGCCATTGGCCCTCAGAAAATAAGCTACCTCGGCCCATTGGGAATTGTAGTTGCCCGAAGACTGATAACGGCTGTCGATTGGCGGCTGGTAGCCGTTTAACAGCGAGGCAGATCCGATACTTGCTGTAAAAACATCTTGAGGGTTATTGCCGCGAAGCTTTACGGTGAAATGAAGGAGATGATCTGTGGCGCGCGTCGAGCCGATGCCGTCGCTATCGTAGCCCTCCCAAAAATTGGCGGGGCCGGCTACCGCGGTGGCGCTACCCTGAAAAATGCGGAAAAACCCCTCGCGCGGCGGGCCGCCGTTGAAGAAGCCAGGGTTGCTCAGGCGTTTGCGTCCTTCGAAATGGTCGGCTGCCAGCTCGCGTCTGAGAAGCGTGCTTACTGATCTCAGGCGCTCCTCCATGTCTCCTATCGCCTTGAGCTGGCGGAAAGTTTCGAGAGCAGCCACGAACGCTTGGGAGAGGATGACCATGATGAACAGGGTGAGCGCCATGGCAACCATCATCTCGACGAGGGTAAAGCCTTTTCGCTGCCGCATCGATGTTCCTCCCACTCTATGACGGTGCGTAATTCAGCAGCATTTGTGGGGGCACGTTTTCAACGTGCCGGCCGGCGTCTGGGCACGTTACAAACGTGCCCCACAAAGCCCAGCAGCCGATTCACGCACGGCCATATAGATCAAACATGCGTGAAGCCGTAACATGCGGTTCTCTTGGGGTGCCATGCTTTCGCTGCCAGGGAACAATCCTCGAATGTTGAAGCCGGAAGCAGCGAAAGCATGTCGTGCCCCAATACAGGGAGGCAGGTCGCTGGCTGCTCCATGCTTTTGGGCTCTTGCGCAAGGCGGCCTCCGGCAGTAGCATGAGCCCGAAAGCATGGCACCCGGCGGTAGCGCGCTTCGGGTAAAGGATTTCCCCCGGAATATCTACTCCGCAGGAGTTGGAGCGACTGGCAATTTGGCTCACGCTGCAACTCCTTCGGGGTAGGGGAACGGGCTCGCATCTCTTCCCGGCGTGCGCTGCCGCGACGCCGGGCTTTGCGCTGCAACGCCTACGGCGTAAGAACCTATTTGTGTAGATTCCCACGTGGCACTCCACACAAATTTTGCCGCAAAATCACGCACAGTCATTCATGGTCTCCAGCCGCTGCCCTTCTCGAATACTTCGACGACATTTTCCATCACGACCAGAACTCCGTTAGGGGGCATACCGGCACCAGGTGTCGCAGAGTTCTGCCGGATGTTTGTCTGCAGCTCCAGATTGAAGACGTTGCCAGGTTGCTCCGTGACACTCACGACTCGATAAAAGGTGCCATGCGGATCTGGAGTGAAGGGGCCCGCGTAGGGGTTCGTGGCGACGGTCGCATCCAGGATCCAGGTTCCGTTTCTAATTGCTGGCTTGGCTTTGCCGACGTTGGTTAGGACATTCACAAGGTCAACTGTTACCGTGTTGGTGCCGGCCGTGAAATTTACAAAATAGCTATTTTCTCCGAGGACACTTATCGGTCGACCGCTATAGACGACAATAGAACAATCGACCAGGGACGTTGCGAAAGCGCGCGGTCGGCGCAACATATAGGACCAGGTGTATCGGTCTTCGCGTTCGATCGGCCCTGGAGGGGGAGGCCAGGGAGCTCCATTAGGCGTGCCGGCTCCTGCCGGATCGAAGTTGATGTCATCGAGCAGACCGCAATAGCGATAGAACTGGGAAAGAGAACTTATAAAACTCGGGCTGACTCGAGTAATCCCTGGAGACATGCCGCCGACGGTCGTGCTGCCCATGATGCTGGCGCCAACGTAATCCACATAGACCGGATAGCTGCTGGGGCCGAGCATGGAAGAGGAAGTATCATAGCCAGGATAAGTACTGAGACTCGGTAGCGGCCCACCCACATTAGGATTGAGATAGGCATCAAAAGTGGTGGTGCTGTTGAACAAGCTTGGGTCATTGCGAACCTGAAAGACCTCGGAAACGGCGGCCCCATTCGCGGCAGCCGTCGCACACCGGCTATCCTTGATCGCCTGTGCCATGTTGATGGCACCTAGCGGGAAGAGGGCCAGCAGAGCCAGCAGGCCGATCGAGGTAACGAAAATCGCCACCAGAACTTCAATCAGTGTTGCAGCAGGACGGCGGTTCATAGATGCAATCTCCTAGGGTGCCGAAATCACAATCCGGAAGACCGGCCGTCCTGCGTGAAACTGTACGGATTGAGGAAATACTTGGAACCGTACGGATCTAGCTTAAACAAGGGATTTGCTAAAGGATCGGGTGTAACGTCGACCGGGTGTGCCGCGATGAAACCCGAGCGAACGTAAACGGTGATCAACGTCTGATCGGCGGGAGCTGCCAAGTCCTGCGTGACGTCCCGCACCCACAGGTTAATCTTGTCGACGGTAACTCCCAGGCTGAGCACACTTCCCGAAGGAGTGAAGAGAATGTCGAATGCCCCTGCCGCGTTCACCGAAGAAGGTAGCGGGTTGATGTACGTGGTGTTCGTCTTCGTATCGATGGCCACGTCTTTCGGCATCTGCAACGTCAGCTCACCCGGAAGGACCCGAGGTGCACGGATAATCCGGTACTGCCCTGTCGGCGTAAAGGGGCTAGGCGTGCTCGCGAGTGTGAGGGTATCGCTCACGAGCGGGTTAGACATGCTAGGCAACACTCCCGTAATCAGGTGAGGGAAGCCACCACCAAAGATTTCAAGAGAATCCCCAATTTGGACAGGCCACAGCGCTGAATTTCCCGGGCCGGTACCGCCAAAGAAATCGACGCTTGAACTGAACGCCGTCACCTGCGTAGCCACCGTTCCGGGCTGAATCTGGGAACCTGCCGGGTCAAAAGGGTCGGGTTGCTGAATGTATTCCAGGTTCGTGATCCATGCCGAGTTCGGAGTGGCCGTGTTAGGCAGAGTCATTCCGGGCTGCAGGCGGATGCCGGTCGGTACACCGTCCCGCTTTGCCCATTGCTTGGCTACCAAGAGCCAACCCTGGAGTTGATCCGCCCCACGCGAAGTCTTCTGCCGCTCGACAGCACTTGGCAGAACGGCAATCGCGATGGCAGATAGGAGCAAGACCAAAGCGAGCACGACGAGCATTTCGACGAGTGTAAATGCGGACCGGCAAATTCTTGTCGGACGATCGCTCGTTGGGTGCCATGCTTTCGGGCTCGGGCTGGTCTCGGAGACTATCGCATTCAAACGCCCGAAAGCATGGAACTGCCGGTGAACTGTTCCCCTAGGTTGGGGCGCGACATGCTTTCGCGGCCCCAGAAGATGGTGGCAGATGGATTCGGTACCATCTTGGGCCGCGAAAGCATGGCACCCAAAATTCATTTCCTGGCTCGGTCGCCCCCTACGCCGTAGGCGTTGCAGCGCAGAGCCCGGAGTCGCGCTAGCGCACTCCGGGAAAAACAGTTTCGCCGGGGCCTCTACTCCGAAGGAGTTGGAGCGAGTGGCAATCTTGTTCACGCTGCAACTCCTTCGGAGTAGAGCAACGGCCTTGCATCGCGTCCCGGCGTGCGCTGCCGCGACGCCGGGCTTTGTGCTGCAACGCCTACGGCGTAAAGACGCATTGGTGTAGATTCCATAATGCCACAGCAGTATGGAGACCAATTGCTTTGCATCGCTATTGGTCTCCCCGCTGGCCTACGCGCAGGCGATAGTTGTAGATGTTGTCATAGGAGTTGGCCGTCATGTCCGGCGCCATCGGGTCTGATGGGGGGGGCATGCCCGGGAGGACAGGGGCGATTGAGAATGGTAGTATGCCAAGCATGTTATCCCGTCCGGCGGAAGCGATCACGGGCACCATGTAATACGAGGCCGGGCCGCCGCTCCCCGGAACATTCGTCACGGGAGCTGGAGTGGTTGATACGAGATGGCATTGGGCTTCGAAGAGCGCTCTGCCACCAGCGGGTCCAGTACTCCACCAAGTGGAATCCATTAGCAAGCCCTCCGGGTCGAGCGGGTCGCGAAAAACCGTAGCCGTCGAACCCATCGCGGCCGGGTTGAGCAAATTCAACTCCGTATTGGCCGTGGCCCAACGATAAAATGCTAGGGGATATCCCCAGGCATCGGCTATTTCCTTCACCATGACGGGGCCACTAGTGGGGTCCACATAGATTTTTGAATTCACGGAGCCTACGGGCAGATCGTCCGTAGTGATTCCGACTCCCTTGCGGTTCTCCTGCAATGCCAGATAAAGGCACACGGCCGACTCGGATGCTAGCGTCGAGGGGCTCACGCCCAGTGAAGTCTGAGGAGTCTGCGGCGGGCTCTGTCCCGCGGTCACTCCCATCTGTCCGAGGAGAGCCTTGTAAGTTGCCTTGGGAGGCACCCCATAGCTTGTCAAGGTTGCAAGCTGGGCGGCCGAGGGGAAAATCTCCGAGAAGTTCATCGGAAACTCTTGATTCAATCGGAGTTTTTTCCAGATGACGCGTGCCCTCGGACCGCTGCCGCCCGCAAGAGTGGTTTTGACGGAACTCGGTATGGTCTCTTGATTGGCCTGATCGATGACCGCCCGCCACTGGCGATCGAGTATCGTGCTCAAACTTTTGATGTTGGATTCCGTATTGCTGTTTCTCTGGTAACCCATGACCTGGATCGTGGCGCCAGCAGTGAGCGCTGCCAAGATACCAATAATCGCAATGACCACCAGCAGTTCCAGCAATGTATAAGCAGAGCGGCGTTGGCTGCCTTGGTGTCGTAATTGAACCATCTTTGCCATGACCCAACTCCTTAATCCTTGCCGGAACCCAATATCGAGCTCGTGAAGCTGGCTTGATCGTCATAGCCAGGGGAAACTCCCTGGGTGTACATGGGTGCGACGTTGGGATTCCATAAGGGTGCGAAGCTCCACGCTGTGCCGTTCCACGAAGGCACACTGCCGGTTCCGAATAGGCCGTCCGCCCCTGCCGAGATAATTTGGTATGAAGTTGGCTTGATGTAAATCGTAGGCGCCGTCGCGGTTGGGGAGGATTGAGCGTAGGGCCAAAGCCCCGCAGGAACATTATTAGGATTAGGATTAGGTGGGGGGGCAAGCGTAGCACAATCGCTATACATAATCTGGGTGTTCACATAGCTGGTGCTTGCGCCAGTGGCAAGGTAGCGGTTATAGCCGTTGGTGTTCTTGTAGCTGCTGAAGTACGCGTATGGGGCGCCGGACTTATAGTTGCCCAGGCCGTCCGCTACACCATAGGTATCGAGGTACGACAAATAGGTCAGCGGCCGCGATGGATTCGAGTATGCTGCCACAGGAATGACAGCGAGGCGGCTCGAAGTGAATTCGAAGAACGGCGGATTGAATCCAGCGGTCGGGTCTGCTGGATTGAGCGGATTCTTCGAAAAGCCCTGCATGTTGGGGGGCGCTATACCCACAGGTGGATTAGGAAGTGGGGCTTGGAAGGGCGCTTGGATGCCACCCAGGAAAAACACCAGACATTGGTCGCCTTCGAGAACAGCCGGGCCATCTATGACTCCGTTGCCATTCCAGTCGATGCCTGTTCCTGTTCCTGCTGGCGGTAGTGTCCAACCGCTGATACTTATGCGCGGAAACAACCGTGTCAGATAGGCGACGGAGTCCGTGTCGAGCTGGGCGTCGGCAGCGACCGTAAAATACTGCGCATAGTTCTCACAGATTTTAATCCGGCTCGGAGGCGGGTCCGATATCTTGAATGCCGACTTGAAGTTCTGCAGCGACGTGTCAAATTGAGCAAGGTCGCTGCGATTCCGCACCTGCTTGCCCCTCCCGAGCGCCAACACAACGGCACCAGTGATCAAACTCGCCAAGACAGCGATGATGACGATCACCACCAGCAATTCCACCAGCGTGAACCCGCCTCGCCCTGTTCGGTTTTGAGAACGATGGTTCATGACAGGATCTCTCCGAATAAGTAGACAGTAGTCAGTAGTGGGCAGCTACTGGTTGTCAGCAAGCACGGTATACAATTCCGCCGATACTAGCCCGAAGCGTTAGCGAGGGAAGGCCTCGCTGACGCTTCGGGCTAGTATGCGCATATCAGAGGCCTCGCTGACGCTTCGGGCTAGTATGCGCATATCAGAGGCCTCGCTGACGCTTCGGGCTAGTATGCGCATATCAGAGGCCTCGCTGACGCTTCGGGCTAGTATGCGCATATCAGGAGGCCTCGCTGACGCTTCGGGCTGGTATCCGCGTCTCGGCCGTTTAGGTCGCTGTTCAACAAAGACACACCAAGGGCACCGTGCGTCCGCAGCATAAGCGTTGCTACGGACTCCGGACTGTAGACTGCAAAATGACGGGCCTTCGGTTATTTACTCAAGCCTTCCAGTAGCTTGATCATCGGCAGAAACAGCGCGATAACGATCGTGCCGACGATCAAACCAAGGATGACGATCATGAGTGGTTCCAACAAGCTGATGAGGCTCTCGACCAGGACGTTCACCTCTTCGTCGTAAACGTCCGCGATCTTGTTGAGCATCGTGTCCAGCTCGCCGGTCTCCTCGCCGACGTCGATCATGTTCACGACCATGTCGTCGACGAGCCGGCTCTCCTTGAGCGGCTGGGCAATCGTCTCGCCTTCGCGAATGGATTCGTAAACGCGCAGATACATCTTCTCGAAAACGGCGTTGTTCGTCGTCTCGCGGACGATGCTGAGCGCCTCCAGGATAGGCACGCCGGAAGCCACCAGCGTGCCCAGCGTACGCGTCGTGCGCGCCACCACCGTCTTCTCGATGAGCGTGCCGACGACCGGGATCCAAAGGTAAAGGCGATCCATTATGTAGTTGCCGATTCGGTTCAGGCGTATGAGCTTGATGAGCAACCACCACGCCAGCGGGAACAGCGGAATGATATACCAATAATCGGCGAACCAGTGCGACGTCTGCATGAGCCATAAGGTCAGATCGGGCAACTTCATGTCAAAGTCTTTGAAGATCTTCTCGAACTTCGGAATGATGTACACCATGATGAAGCAGAGGATCAGGGTGGCCACCGTGATGACCGCGATGGGGTAGACCATGGCCCCGATGATGCGCCGCTTCAAGCTCTGGGCCTTTTCCTTGAAGTCTGCCAGGCGCTGCATGATGACTTCAAGGGCACCGCCGGCTTCACCCGCCTTCACCATGTTCACGTACAAACGGTCGAAGCACTTGGGATGCTTGGCGAACGCCTCACTCAGCGTGCTGCCCGATTCGACGTCGTCGACCACGTCCATGAGGGCGTTTTTGAGCAGACCGCCACGCATCTGACCTTCCAGGATCTTGAGGCTGCGGAGCACAGGGAGGCCGGCGTCCTGCAGAGTGGAGAACTGGCGCGTGAAGGTGCAAAGCTGTTTGGTGGAGACGCCGCCGATCGTGAACGCGCGCTTGCGCTTGCGGCCGCGCTGAGCGTCCTTCTTCTTGTCCTTCTTCTTCTTGCCGTCGGCCACCTCCGTGATCTTGGTCACGAAGTAGCCCATCTGCTTGATCTTCTGCTGCGCCTCTTCCTCGCTCAGGGCATTGATGGAGTCCTTGACCTCTCCACCCGTCGTGTCCAAAGCTTCGAATTTGTAGCTAGGCATTACTTGGCTCCCGTTGGGAGGAACAAGAGTAGACAGTAGACAGTAGACAGTAGACAGTAATCAACACTTTGGCCGCACCCATTCTATTAGCTCGTAGAGAGTAAGGCGCAAATATAACTGGATAGCATTCGGGCTACTTCGTCTAGCATCTGCATGTGCGACTCGGTCTCGGCGTAGTGAAGATCCCGCGCCAGGATCAGGTAATAGCGACATTCTTCCAGCGATCCTTGAGCGATGTTGTAGAAACGTGCTTTATCAGCCTTACCTTGTCTTTTAAATCCCTCTGCGAAATTGGCTGGCACTGAAATAGCAGCCCGTCTCAACTGGGAAGTCAGGCCAAATAATTCATGCCTGGGAAACCCCTCGGAAAGCCTATAAACAGTCAGTACGCAGGCATGGGCCTTCTTCCATACGGCCGTATCATCAAACCGCTGCGAGCCCATGTTCACAAAGTAGACAGTTGACGGTAGGCAGTAGACAACAATTGGCCATCTTGGAACACCGCGCCAGTATCAACTAATAGCGACACTTTTCCACCCTGATCTACTGTCTACTCTCTACTGTCTACTCCACTCAAAGCTCATCTTCCGTGATGGTTTCGCGGACGACTTCCTCAATGCTCGTTCTTCCTTCGAAAAGAGCCTTTAAGCCTGATTCGCGCAGCGTCTGCATGCCGAGCCTGCGGCAGGTATTGCGGAGCTGGTCGGTCGAGGCACCCGACGAGATCAAGTCGCGGATCTCGTCATTGACGATGACCAGCTCGAAAATCCCCATGCGGCCGCGATGGCCGGTGTTATTGCAGCGATCGCAGCCCCGGCCGTAGAAGAACTTCTTGCCGCCGACATCTTGCGGCCGAAGGTTCAACTCCATCAGCATCTCGGGGCTCGGCACGAACTCCGTGCGGCAGTCTTCGCAGATCTTGCGCACAAGCCGCTGAGCCAGGATGCCTTCGAGCGTGGCCGTGATCAGGTAGGGCTCGAGGCCCATGTCGCGCATGCGGGTGATGCTGCTTGGGGCATCGTTCGTGTGCAGCGTGCTGAACACCATGTGGCCAGTCAGCGACGCCTGCACGGCAATTTGCGCGGTCTCCAGGTCACGGACTTCGCCCACCAGGATGATGTCTGGATCCTGACGCAGAATGCTGCGCAGGGCCTGCGCGAAAGTAAAGCCGATGTCATGGTTGATCGGGCACTGAACGATGCCGTCGATGTCGTATTCCACCGGGTCTTCGGTGGTGATGATCTTATCGGTGATCTCGTTCAGCTCGTTGAGCGCGGAGTAGAGCGTGGTCGTCTTGCCGGCGCCGGTCGGACCGGTGACCAGGACGATGCCATTGGGCTTGTGAATGAGCTGCCGGAACTGGGCCAGCATGGCGGGCTCGATGCCGACGCGGTTGAGATCGAGCGAGACCACTGTGCGGTCGAGGACGCGGATGACCACGCTTTCGCCGAACATGGTCGGTAGGACGCTGACGCGCATATCGACAGGGTTGCCGCCGACGTTCAGTTCGATGCGGCCGTCCTGCGGCAAACGGCGCTCGGCGATATCGAGGTTGGACATGACCTTGATACGGCTGGAGATGGCCATGGCCAGGTGGCGTGGCGGCGGCACCATTTCGTAGAGGATGCCGTCGCAGCGGTAACGCATCTTGTATTCGTCTTCGAACGGCTCAAAGTGGACGTCGCTGGCGTGGTCGCGGATGGCCAGGAGGAACACCATGTTAATCAGCTTGCGAACGGGCGCGGCGTCCTGGATTTCCATGAGGCTTTCCAGGTCGATGCTGGTCTCGTTCTTGCGGCCGGCCAGATCGGGGTCGCTCTCTAGCTGGTTAATGATGTCGACGATGCTCTCTTCCTTGCCCGCGTACGCTTTGATCGTTCCCTCGGCGATAACGCGCGGGCTGGCGACCATGGCCTGTACTTCCTTCACTCCAAGGAAGTTGCGCAGGTCGTCGAGGGCGGCCATGTTGCTGGGGTCGGAAATGGCTACCGTCAAAACGCCGTCGCGATAAGTGAGCGGCAAGATCTTGTAGACCGTGGCCATGGTTTCCGGCACAAGCGTGGCTGCCTCGGACGACGTCTTGACATCGTCCGGATTCAACACCTTCAGCGAATGCTGGTCGGCAAGGGCCTGGAGAAGTTGTTCCTCGGTGATCAGACCGCGGCCCACGGCTACCTGGCCGGTGGGTTGGCTGTTGTTCTTGGCCTCTTCGAGGATGTCCCAGAGCTGATCTTCATCGAGGAACCCGAGATCGATCAAGACCTGGCCGATGCGCCGGCCTGCGCCATGCGCGGCTTCCGCGGCGCGGACGGGCTTGGCGACAGGGGCTTTCTTCTTCTTGGGTTCAGGCGACTTGCCGTTGGCGCCCTTGGCCTCGGGTGCCCTTGCCGGCGCCGGCTTTGCGGGACCAGGCTTCCCCGGAGGAACCGGCTTGCCCGGAAGCGCGGGCTTGGACGTGGGAGGAGGCTTGGCTCCCGTGGCATCGGCAGGTTTGCCTGGTGCCGGCGGTGCCGGTTTCTTCGGAGCAGGTTCGTTAGGGATCGCCATATCGAAAGTCCAACAGATGTATTGACTAGCTCTTAACCGATCCGCCTCGACAATGCCAGAAAAATGAGAACGCTACCTCAAAACTTCAAACTGCCGTTTTCCCAACCCAAGGCGATGGGTCCTATAGGACCAATAAAACCTATGCGACCGACGGATCAATTCCCGCTCGTTGCCAACCAGAGGCTGTCATTCGCGCTTGCGCGCCCGGCGGCGACGATCGCCATCGTCTTCCTCATTGTCATCGTCTTCCTCATCGTCATCGCGATCGTCGGTGTCTTCGTCCTCCTCTTCATCCTCGCCGTATTCTTCCTCTTCGTACAATCCGCGTTCGTAGGCGGCAATCTTGGTAGCAAGCTCTGTCGCCTTGGAGGAACGCATCAGCACATCTTCTTTCTCGACCATGCCGTCGCGCCAGAGCTTGAACAGGTTCTCGTCGAGGAGGAACATGCCGTGCTTGCGGCCGGTCTGAATGCTCGAATCGATGCGGTAGACTTTGTTCTCGCGGATCAGGTTCGCGATGGCCGGGGTCACGACCATCATCTCGTAAGCTGCGATCAGGCCCTCGGGCTTTTTGGGCAGAAGCGTCTGGGAGAGTACGCCGATCAAGGCGGTCGAAAGCTGCGTGCGTACCTGGTCTTGCTGTTCCTTCGGAAAGACGTCGATAATTCGGTTGATCGTGCTGGCGGCGCCGCTGGTGTGCAGGGTTGCGAACACCACGTGGCCGGTCTCGGCCGCTTCAATGGCCGCATGGATCGTGGCCAGATCGCGCATTTCGCCGACGAGGATGATATCGGGGTCCATACGCAGAACTCGGCGCAGCGCTTCCGGGAAGTCGCCGACGTCCACGCCAATCTCCCGCTGATTGACCGTGCTCTTCTTGTGGGTGTGATAATACTCGATCGGGTCCTCCATCGTGATGATGTGCCGATCGTAGTTCTCGTTGAGCCAGTTGACCATGCTCGCCAGGCTGGTGGTCTTGCCGGAGCCTGTCGGGCCGGTGACGAGCAATAAGCCGCGAGGTCGGGTGATGAGTCGCGGGATGGCGTCGGGCATGCCGATCTGCTCGAAGGTCAAAAACTGGCTTGGAATACGCCGTAGCACCATGCCGATGACGCCCTTCTGCTTGAAGATGGCGCAACGGAAGCGCGTCTCCCCAAAAGAGATGGCGAAATCGGCCCCACCTTTCTCCTGAAGCTCTTGCTGGCAGCGATCTGGGGTGATCGCCTTCATCAGCGCGGTGGTGTCGTCGGAGTCGAGAGATTTCGTCTCCAGCCGGCGCATACGGCCATGGTGACGGATGACGGGTGGCTGGCCGACAGCGATATGCAAATCGCTCGCTTTGAACTGGATGACCGTCGCCAAAAGCTTATCGATCAGTGGCGTCGAAGCAGGCACAGTTCCTCCCCAGGGCCGGCCTTACCTCAAGCGAACAATGCGGGCGAACTTCCGACATGGTGATCAGACAAACTTGATCGAACGAAGGGATTTGTGTCCCCCCTTCAGACCAAGGCGATGGATTTGCGGATCCAATGCCTTGTCCCCATGCCAAAATTATCGCGCTTGAACTCCGGCAATCAATGGAAACGGAGAAAAAAGGCAAAATAAGACGGTTCTCAGTAACGAATAACTAAATGCCCCCAATCGTCATCAAATGGGTCGGTGGACTTCTATCCCTGGCACAAGTGCCCCCGGCCCGACGCCAAAACGATCAGGCGTATTTCGATCAAAGAACCCGCGATCTCAGCTGAATCTCGGCTGTGTTCGCTGGAAGACTGATCTCCCCAGCATTTCCGCTTGACCGACCGTTCGCGCAGTATGGGTTAAGCGGGTTATGACCAATGGCTCGCCTTAATGCTGGCCATCCATCTCATGATGGCAGGTGCTCAGCACTTCATCGAGCGTTGTTATTCCCCTAACTGCTTTATTGATACCATCTTCCAGCAATGTCCGCATACCAAGTAGCCTGGCCTGGCGGCGAATCGACTGGGTCGGCTCGCGGTTAAATGTCATTTCTCGTATACCGGAATTGAGCTTGAGAAGCTCGAAGATGCCGAGGCGTCCGCGGAAGCCAGTGTGATGGCAATAATTGCAACCGCGGCCGCGGCTGAAGTTGGCCGTCGAGAGACGGTCTGGGGTCAATCCAGCTGCCTTGATCTCGGCGGCTGGCGGTTTGTCGGGCTCCTTGCATTTGGGGCAAATCACGCGAACGAGGCGCTGTGCCATGATCGCGATAACGCTGCTGGCGATAAGGAACGGCTGAACACCAATATCAACCAGCCGTGTAATAGCGCTAGGCGCATCGTTCGTGTGTAATGTACTGAAAACCAAGTGTCCTGTCAAAGAGGCCTGCACCGCGATCTCGGCCGTTTCACTATCGCGGATTTCGCCGACGAGGATGATATTTGGCGCTTGCCGCAACATGGCGCGGATGATGCGCGCGAAGTCGAGCCCGATAGAGTGTTTTACTTCGACCTGGTTGACGCCGGGGAGGTAGTACTCGACAGGGTCTTCGGCCGTGATGATTTTTCGGTCAGGTCGATTCAATTCGTTCAAGGCCGCGTAAAGGGTCGTGGTCTTACCGGATCCGGTCGGACCGGTGACCAAAAAGATACCATTGGGCCTCTTGATGATATTTTGGAAGCGGCCGTAATCGTCCTCGGCGAAGCCGAGTTCCTGGATGTTAATTTGAATACTGCCGCGGTCAAGGATGCGCATGACGGCGGACTGGCCGTGGTTTGTCGGTAGTATACTAACGCGCAGGTCGAAATGTTTGCCCTGGACGGTCATCTTGATACGACCGTCCTGCGGACGGCGCTTTTCGGAGATGTCAATGCTCGCCATGATCTTGATACGCGAGAGCACGGGGGCAAGCAAGCGCCGCGGTGGGCTATCGCGCTCGACCAGGACACCATCGATGCGGTAGCGGACGCGGACACGGTCGCCAAACGGTTCAATATGGATGTCGCTCGCCCGCAGGCCAATGGCTTCCGAAATGATGAGGTTGACCAGCTTCACCACGGGCGCATCGCTCTCTTCCTGGGCCACGCCGGATGAAGTTGCCTCGGTTTCCGTGAAGTCGATGGCCGTGTCGGTGAACTCCTGCAACATGGAGTCCACTGATTCTGTTTCGGTCTGGCCGTAATGGCGATTGATGGCTTCGATAATCTGCTCGCGCGGCGCCAGGACCGGCTGAATATCTTTATTCAGAATGAACTGCAGCTTCTGCATGGTGTCGAAGTCGGACGGGTCGCTCATGATGATCTTGAGCGCGCCGTTCTCCTGGGACATGGGCAGGACGACATTCTCGCGGGCCACCGACTCGGGCACGAGTTCTATCACGGCCGCGGGGATCGTCACCTCGGTCAAATCGACGAATTGCAAGCTGTGGAATTCCGCGATCGCGCTCATCACTTCTTCGGTGGTGGCGTATCCGAGTTTGACGATCGCCTCTTGCAGCTTGGCGCCTGTCTGCTGCTGAAGGTTCCTGGCTTCTTGCAGCTGATCGGGGCCAAGGACTTGCTTGCGAACGAGAATCTCCGTGAAATCGGTGCGGTTCGACTTGGCCATGAATGCATCTCCGTTCTTGAACTTCAGCCAGCGCAAAACAGAGCAGACATCAGCTTCCCCTCACTCTCGCGGAGGCCGGTTGTCAAGCTAGCGAACGATCCCATTGAAGGGAAAGGGAAGCGAGTCGCAGGGACCGGAGCAGAGACAACAGTCGTGACGCCACAGTGGGATACAGGATCAACATGCCGGACGACAATTCGTTTGCGAAGCCGAAACGAGGATAGGGCCGACCCGCCCGGCGGCACGCATGGCGGTCTCACTGCGCAGGTCTCTTCAAATGATCCCGCGATCGGATTGTCAACAATCCATTCATTCAAGGTACGGCCGGCGCGCGCGGGATGCAATAGAAAACTGGATCGTGTCGCCTGCGAAGGGGAGGCAAGAGTTCCGGGAAAGATGGCTGAGGAGGTGGGGATGGTGATCCCGGTGCCGAGTTTCCATTGGCCCTGCATGGCCACCGTCGATGTGAGGGTTCTTGCATCCAATACTCGCCGATGACACAGCGAACTCGCGAACAATAAGAAAGGCCTCTGCCAGCTAGCAGGGGCCTTCTTTGAAGTACGTTCGAATCTCGATGATACGCCCGACTCAATCCGACCAATCTGCGCCAAGGATATCCGATCGAGGGTATCCAAACGAGTTGGTCATAAATGATGTGCCGTTCCAAATCTGCCCAGCAATTGGGGATGGTGTCAATGCCGCCTGCCATGTCGTCTGGCTGACTGAACTGCTGACAAAAACGACGTGCCCGTCAGCCATGGCCACATTGATCCCACCTGGATGAGGCGTGGACGCCAACGTGGGGTCGCAAGCGCCAAGTGGCGGCTGGTTCAAGAAGAGTGCGCCATCATAGGGCCCCGTCGTGGCCGTGGCGGCGATTCCGGTGAAACCGACGGAACCCGCAAAATTTACCACCGGCGAAGCAGCGGTGCCCGAACCACTTGCAAACAAACCTACTGTATTCGATATCGGCATCGGCCAGAGGTTTCCACCCGTAGCGACGAGCGAGCCGGCCAAAGTCGTACCGCTGCAAACGGGGGTCTTTTCAGTAAATAGGATGGTCTTAGAAGACCCATCCGTTAGAGTTTCGACGCGCGGGCTAGGTAGAGCTTGGAAGACCATCCAGTTGGCCGCATAGCTATTCGAGCCCCAAGCTATTGCGGCTGTGGTAGCAACGGGCGCGTTGGTCCCATCCCATGTGTAAACCGTCACACCATTTCCCAGCTGAGATCCAGCCAAAGAAAAAGTTCCCTGCGGTGACTGGTTTACGTCTGAAGGGCAAATGTACACGGGAACCCTGAAGATTCCAGCGTCGTCATCGGCACCGCTTGCGGGTGCCGAGAGGTAGATCTTTGGTGCAGCTGGCGTAAAGTCGAACAAGGGAGGGTTCCGATCGTAAGTAGCTTTCTCCTCAATATAAGGGAGGATGTGGTACCAGATCGATGCCCCAGGAGACGTGGTTAGATAACCGGTCATAGTACCGAAATAGCCGTTCAAATTGGTGGGGCTAGGTTTGCCGTAATTCACGCCCGCATAGGGCCCAAACAACGGCGGCATCACCTTCTGAACGTCTTGCACGCTTAGCGTAGCAAGCGTTATCTGGTGAAGATTGTTTTGGCATTTAAGACGGTTAGCACTCTCTCGAATCTTTTGCACAGCAGGCAGCAAAAGGCCAAGAAGCACGCCAATGATCGCGATAACCACCAGCAATTCTATCAGCGTGAACCCACGCCGATTTCGACGATCGGTTGCAACCATAACGCACCTTTCAGTGAGGGAACCACGCCGATAGTTCGCTGCGGGCACGCCACCGCAGAAAATTTCGAGGACAGGTGAATTCGAGCCCGGGCTTCAAGGACATTGTAACCGCGTTCTCGGATGCCAGACAAGGCTTGTTAACGCGGAAATGGATGCCTCTCAAGAGCACTTATCTGTTCCGAAAAATCGCCTTTTGCCTGATATCAAACCTAAGCTTAGCAGGGGGCGATGTCAACTAAAAAAGAGTCAAGGCGGAGCGGCAGCGATTGTTCTCCCCTCGCCCCGTTCTTCATCTTCACGTAACTTGGCGAGAAGTAGGGTGAAACGTATGGGGCAAATGCCTTTCGGACGGATAGTTGGGCTTGCCCGGTGTAGGAGAAACCTGGCCACCAGACCGGGGGCACTTGGCAAGCCAGGCCAATTCCAGGGATCTTTACGCCTTTGGCGTAAGAGAGAGGTATCCCGAAATGTTTTTCACCCTACTATTCTTCATCTTCGCGTAACTTTGCGAGAACGCCGAAGTCCTCGAGGGTCGTCGTGTCCTGTGTGGTTTGCTTGCCCCCAGCAATGTCACGCAGCAACCGGCGCATGATTTTTCCAGATCGGGTCTTGGGCAGACTCTCCGTGAAGCGAATCTCGTCAGGCCGGGCGAGGCTGCCGATCTCCTTCGTCACGTGATCGCGTATTTCCTTACGCAGATCTTCCGAGGGTTGGCAGCCGGCGACCAGCGTCACGAAACAGGCGATGCCTTCCCCTTTGATTTCATCCGGGCGGCCCACCACCGCGGCCTCGGCAACCTGGTGGTGGTGGACGAGAGCGCTTTCGATCTCCATCGTGCTCAGGCGATGCCCGGCCACGTTGAGCACGTCGTCCACGCGACCCATGATCCAGAAATAACCGTCCTCGTCCTGGCGCGCGCCGTCCGCCGTGAAGTAGGAGTGGGCGATGTGGTTCCAGTACTGCTGCCGGTAGCGTTGGTCATCGCCGTAAATCGTTCGCAACATCGCAGGCCAGGGCTTGCGAATAACCAGCAAGCCTCCCTGGTTTGGGCCGACCGGATTGCCCTGTCTATCCACGACCTCGGCGGCCACGCCGGGCAGCGGCCTGGTCGCAGAACCGGGCTTGGTGGGCAGCGCTCCGGGCAGGGGAGCAATCATGATCATGCCGGTTTCAGTCTGCCACCAGGTATCAACAATGGGACAGCGTTTCTTGCCAATCACTTCGTGATACCAGATCCAGGCTTCGGGGTTGATTGGCTCACCAACTGTTCCAAGCAAGCGAAGGCTGGAGAGGTCATGCCTTTCGGGCCATTGGCTGCCCCATTTGATGAACGCCCGAATGGCTGTGGGCGCGGTGTAGAAGGTATTGACCCGGTATTTTTCGATGATCGACCAGAAGCGGTCTTCGCGCGGATAATTGGGAGCGCCTTCGTACATGAGTGTCGTCGCGCCGTTCGCCAATGGGCCGTAGACGATGTAACTGTGTCCGGTAACCCAGCCAATGTCGGCGGTGCACCAGTAGGTATCGTCTGCGCGCAGGTCGAAGACCAACTTATGGGTGTAGGAGACGCCAAGTAGATAGCCGGCCGTGGTGTGCAGGATTCCCTTGGGTTTGCCCGTGGATCCGCTCGTGTAAAGTATGTAAAGGGGATGCTCGCTGTCGAACGCTTCCGCGGGGCAGTCGGGCGAAGCCTCAGCCATCAATTCGTGCCACCACAGGTCGCGCCCCGGCTTCATCTCGACGGTCTGATTACAGCGATTGAAGACGATGCATTTTTCGATGGTTTGCGACCGCTCCAGAGCGCCATCCACATTCTGCTTCAACGGCACCACTTTTCCTCGTCGCCAGCCGCCATCGGCGGTGATGATCACCCTGGCCTGAGCATCGTTGTTGCGGTCGGCAACGGCATCGGCGCTGAAACCTCCGAAGACCACGCTATGCGGCGCACCGATACGAGCGCACGCCAGCATCGCGATCACCAGCTCGGGGACCATTGGCATGTAGATGGTGACGCGCTCTCCCGCGCGAACGCCCTGGCCCCTGAGCACATTGGCGAACTTGCAAACCTCGCGGTGCAGGTCCTGGTAACGGAGCACGCGGCTATCACCGGGCTCGCCTTCCCAGATCAGCGCGGCCTTGTTGGCGCGGCCGGCGGCCAGGTGCCGATCGAGGCAGTTGTAGCAAGCATTGAGCTTGCCCCCAACGAACCACTGGGCGTGCGGCTCCTTCCAGACCAGAACTTTTTCCCAGCTCTTGAACCAGTGCAATGCCTCCGCCTGTTCAGCCCAAAATCGTTCCGGATCGGCATCAGCACGTTGCCAGAGTTTCTCATATTCCGCCAAGTTCCTGACCAGCGCCTCGCTCGAGAACTCGGCCGGCGGCGGGAAGGTGCGAGACTCTCGGAGCACACTCGTGATGTTCGATGTGGAGGGAGAGGACATGCGGATCTCCTTTGAACGCTGATTCGCCACCCCGGAGCCAATGAATCAGGCATAAACGGTTCAGGTGCCTCCGTCAAGGGTGTGGCAGGCCGGGGCTCATTGGTATTTGCAACGAATTTGCGGGATGGTTTTCCAACTGCGAAGCAGTTTTACAACACAGCCCAGGGTCGCGGTACTCCGCGCACCCTGGGAGCAGGGGCGAAAAAAGAAAGCATCTACCCCGCAGGGGTTGCACAGCGCGGCGACCGAATGTGGAACTCCTTCAGAGTTCCGGAAAAACCGGGATGTGGCCATGCCCCAGGGTGCGCGGAGTACCGCGACCCTGGGCTATGTTGTGAAACGCTTTCAGCGTTAAAAACGGGAAGGACCAAAACTTGTGTAGCTACCAATGGCTTTGCCCCCGCGTTGGCTTTGACGCCTTTCGCATCGGTTGTTAAGATTTCATTCGACAAGATCCCGCTGACTGGAGATACTCAGGCGCTTCAGGTCGATTATGTTCTTTCCCCTTGTCGACAAGCATGTCTCGTACTTCAAACGCTTCAAGATGGAAATGGAGCTGTACGACGCGCCTCCGGCGCCCGCGCTTCCCGAAGGTTATTACTTGGTGCCGTGGAGCGATGCCCTGGCCGATGCGCACGCGGAGGTCATGTTTTGCAGCTTCCACGATGAGATTGACGCTGTCGTTTTCCCAAGCCTGGGCGACCGCCGCGGCTGCTATCAGCTGATGTTCGAAATTTGCCGGAAGTCCGGGTTCTTGCCGGGGGCTACTTGGCTGCTGTCCTCGGCCGCGGGCTACTGCGGCACCGTCCAGGGTGTACGCGACCGTGCCGGTATAGGTGCCATCCAGAACCTAGGCGTCACGCCTTCCAACCGAGGCCGAGGCCTTGGCAGAGCGCTTTTGATTCAGGCGCTGCATGGCTTCCGGGGCGCGGGCCTCGGACGCGCCTTCCTCGAAGTCACCGCCCAGAATGACGGGGCAGTTCAGCTTTACCACAAGCTCGGCTTCAGGCGCCGCAAAACGATTTACAAAGCTGTCGATATGGTTGCATCTCGTGCATGAATGGTCACGATACCTGAATGAGCTTAACCAGGATCACGTTCAAAGCGAGCACCAGGATGGTGGCCAGAACGACGCTCCTGGTTGCGGCCTGCCCGACACCTTCGGCACCTCCGGTCGCGTTGATGCCGTAGTAGCAGCCAGTCAGGCCAATTGCGTAGCCAAACACAATTGTTCTGAGGGTTGCAGGAATCACCTTTTGGAGAGTCAAGACACGCAGGCACTCATTCGAGAACTGGGTGTAGCTCATGCTGCCGCCCACCGCTTCGGCGACGAAGCCCGAGCCAATAGCCAGGTAGACGATAAAAACGGTGAGGAGGGGCAGGGCGATCATACAAGCCAGGACACGGGGCGCCACCAGCTTGCGCATCGGCGAGAGGCCCAGCGATTCGAGGGCGTCGATTTGTTCTGTCAAGCGCATTGAGCCCAACTCGGCCCCGAGGCTTGCCCCGGAACGGCCGGCGATAAGGAGCCCGGCGCCTATGGGCGCGAACTCGGATACCACGGCAAGCGTTAAACCTTGGGGCAGGTACTGCAAAGCGCCAGGGCCGCCGACATCTCGAAGGGCCTGGCGCAGTTCAAGCCAGACGACCGTTCCGAGCGCGATACCACCAACCAAGCCCAGGGGCAGAGCGCCCAGGAGAACTTGGTAAAGCTGAACAACTAGCTGACGCGGCTGTCCAAGTGCCAGAGGAAGCGACAAAAGCGTCCTGAAGGCGAAGGAAAGATAGCGCCCAATTGCAGCAAGCGTGTTCAAGGGATGATCGCGGACCGAGCTATGCTCCTACCAGGCTCGTTTGTTCGGATGGCGTATCCCGAAGGCTACGCCGGCGCATGGCCTCTTCACGGAAAGCTGCCAACAACTCCGATCGAACCTCCCAGTTCTGACTGCCGCGCGAATCCCACTCTCGAATGACATGGGAAGTTGCGGGATTGAGACCTGCGACGCGATGGAGCCAGCTGATCCCCGCATCCACAGTTAGATGTGAAGTGCGCGGGTGATTCCACGCCACGTGAGTGGCCAGGCATCCCATGGGCACGGCTTTCGTGAAGCAGCCGTGGATCAGGAGGGGACTACCCTTTTCCAATAGTTCGATCAGACGCTCGAGGCCAGTGTCTGAAATGTTCGGCAACCATGAGGACCGCAGCTCGCGAAGGCAATCCTGAGAAAGCATGGCCGGACTCCTAGAAGGGGACCACCACATCACCGCTGGAATGGTATCTGAGCCAAACGTCCAGCTGGCACTTATTATATCCCAAGCAGCCCGCTTAGCGCCAAGTACTTTTGCGTGGGAAAGACGCCGCAGCCGGCTGCAGTACGAGATCACCTCAGTCTGGGCCAGGTTGTAGCACAAGCTGATAGCTTGTGCGAGCAATCGCTGTGCTAATCCATTTGCAGCCCGTTATCGAATAGCACAAGCTACCAGTGCAGCTCGTCATCGAATAGCACAAGCTACCAGCTTGTGCTACAGCCAGAGTGGCAGTTTGAGTTACGGCTGCAGCTCACTTGGCACTGCCTCCCTGCCTTCGACAATCCCCATCGACCCGCCGATCGATTCTCAGGCAGAAATGGATGAGCAATCAGCGCTCCACAGCAGTGAAGCACAGACTACGAGCCCGTGCCACAATGGCGGGCGTTCCCTTGAACATCCTTGAGGGAGAAAAAACCCCGCCGTTCGCGGGTGCGAAGCGGCGGGGCCGGAACAGAGAAGAGGCCAATACAAGGGAGGAGGTTAACCCGCCTCACCTACCCTGTCAATCCTTTTTTTGAAAAATGCGCAAAGTTTCGCGCGATAGGGTTCGGCTGACCACTAGAGATTGTATGTACAGTAGCCTCCGTGGCGAGTCAAGTATTCGCTTTCGGGGCGCGTTCGGGCCGGAGGGAGCGTACGATCGCGCCGGCTTGCCACATTTCGCTGGCAGCCACAGCCTTCAATTCCTCTTCGAGCCGCTCGCGATAATCCTTCCGGCTATTGGACTCAAGTACGCGGCGAGTCTCGTCACCTGCTTCTACCTTTCGATAGAGTTCTTCCATAAGGGGTTTGGCAACGTCGCGAAAGCGCTTGAACCAGTCCAGGGCGCCACGCTGGGCGGTGGTGGAGCAGTTTGCGTACATCCAGTCCATGCCGTTTTCGGCAATCAGCGGATACAGGCTCTGCGTGGCCTCCTCCACGGTTTCATTAAACGCCTCGCACGGAGAATGGCCGTGCTCGCGGAGAACCTCGTATTGCGCGAGCCACAAGCCGTAGATCGCGCCCATGAGGACGCCACGCTCGCCGGTGAGGTCGCTGACGACCTCCTTTTTGAAGGTGGTTTCAAACAGATAGCCGGAGCCGATGGCGATGCCGCAGGCTAAGCAACGGTCTAGGGCATGACCGGTGGCGTCCTGGTGAACTGCGTAACTGCTGTTGATGCCTTTGCCTTCCAGGAAAAGCCGGCGAACGCTGGTTCCCGAACCCTTCGGGGCGACCAGGATCACGTCGATGTCTTTCGGTGGGATGACCCCGGTCTGGTCACTGTAGACGATGCTGAAGCCATGCGAGAAATAGAGCGCCTTGCCGGGGGTCAGGAGCGGCTTGAGCTTGGGCCATTGCTCTTTCTGGCCGGCATCGGAGAGAAGATACTGCACGATCGTGCCACGCTGGGCCGCCTCATCCAGTGCGAAAAGTGTCCTTCCAGGAACCCAGCCATCCTTCATGGCTGCATCCCAGCCTCTGCCCTTGTCGCGCAGGCCAATGATGACGTTGACGCCGTTGTCCTTCATGTTGAGGGATTGGCTTCGGCCTTGGACCCCGTAACCCAAAACCGCCACGGTTTCCTTGGCAAATATCTCGCGGAGCCGCTGCGGGGGAAAATCACTGCGTTCTACAACCGTCTCGCTGGTGTTGCCAATCTGAATCTTGCGCATCGCTTTAATCCTTCGTGCATTGTTCGTACTCTGTACCAGTCAGAGATTCTGGCGTGAATCCCTGCCTCCTGTATCACCACGCTTGATTGGGCAGCGGCGTAGGACAGATTTCCCAATCTGTCCGGTCAAGTTGGAAACCTGACCTACTGCCGAATCCCGCACGGTCATATAGCATTCACTCAGTGTATACTTTGCGTTCGCCACGGACTACGGACCATGGACCAAGGATTCCAAACGCATGCTTATCTTTGATGCCCACCTCGACCTCGCCTGGAATGCTCTGGACTGGAACCGGGACCTTCTTCAGCCGGTCGCCGAGATTCGACAACGCGAACGCGACCAGGGCATGACGGATAAGGGACGCGGCTGCAATACGGTATCATTCCCCGAATTGCGGCGCGGCCAAGTCGGCATATTCATTGCCACCTTGCTGGCTCGTCTGTTGAGACCAAATCTGGTGCCCGCGATCCAACGGTACGCATCGATGGAGGCGGCACATGCCGCCGCGCACGGTCAGATGGCCTATTATCGCTGCCTCGAGCAAAAGGGGACGCTACGCTGGATCAAGGACTGGCCAGGCTTGCAGTCTCATGCCCAAGCGTGGTTGGAGGATGGCCGGAAGGATCACCCGCTGGGATTCATCCTCAGCATGGAGGGAGCAGACCCGGTTCTCGCACCCGATGAGGTCGAGGAATGGTGGAAGGCTGGCCTACGAATCATCGGTCCAGCTCACTATGGTGTGAGCCCGTACGCCCATGGCACTGGGACGGAAGGGGGATTATTTCCACTTGGCCGCCCCCTCCTGAGGGAAATGGAACGGGTTGGCATGATCTTGGATGTCACCCATCTCTCCGATCAGTGCTTTGATGAGGCTCTGGAAGTGTACGGCGGGCCCATCCTTGCAAGTCATCACAATTGTCGCGCCCTCGTGCCCAACCAAAGGCAGCTTACGGATGAGCAGATCAAACGCTTGGTCAGCCGCGGAGCCGTCATCGGCGGCGCGCTCGATACCTGGATGCTTTACCCAACATGGATACGCGGCACGACGCGTGCAGAGGACGTTCAGGTCAAGCTGGCGACAATTGTCGATCACATGGACCGTGTCTGCCAGATCGCGGGGAACGCGTTGCATGCCGGCATCGGTACAGATTTGGATGGCGGCTTTGGCCGCGAACAATCTCCAATCGATCTGGATACTATTGCGGATCTGCAACGATTGCCGGAGTTGCTTTCTGCACGGGGGTTCGACCAAGAAGCAACCAGGGGCATCATGTATGGGAACTGGATGCGGTTCTTTCGCGAGGCATGGATGCGCTGAGGCTTCATTCTTGAGCGCGATTGCCCGATCTTGCCCCAAATTCGTACCCGCTGGGCTGCTGCGAGTCGATTCCTCAGGCTGTTGAGCACCACCGCCAGGGCAGGTCAATTAGCCAGAAACCTGCAAAGTCTTCTTGTCTTACCCTGTTATCTGCCAATTGCCCAGCTTTCCGGTTGCCCATGTTGCGACCAGGCGCTAACATTGAGAGGAAATCTGGGAGGGGAGAAGGGCTATCCATCCGTCCAGACCAAAATCTGCGCTCGGTCCCGGAACCCGAGCGAACGACTGCTTCCGAATAACTGTTGCAACCGCCATAACCATCGCCGAGCGCGACTTGCGCGCACCAGATTCAGAGTCCGCGCTTCGCGTCGGCTGGGCATTAAGCCGAAATGGAAGAAGGTGCACAGGATTGGAAGCTGTTAACGAGTCCGGCAATCGTTTGGGTCTTGAGGTTCGTCTTTATTTTAGTTCCTGCGCAGGGTGAAACCGGAACCCGCTTTGCGCACGGTTTGTCGCAACTTGTCTTCGACTGGTGGCCGAGAAGAGGCGAGCAGGGTCGCTCGCGAGCCGGCACCTCTGGAAATCATGCCGAGGAATGCTTTCATGACGTTCCAATCATTTTTACGGCTCTTGCGTCAGCGTCAACCTGGCCAGCGTAACCAACGAAAGGACCGTCTTAGTTCACGGTCGTCACGCCTCTGCGTGGAGCGCCTGGAGAGCCGTGAGCTTCTCTCGGCCGTCCCGCCCGCGATCATCGCGGTGACTCCTGCCGATGGCAGCCCGGTGCAGGGAGCACCTCCTTTGGGTTCGGAACCCAAACTGACGGTCACCTTTTCTCAAAATGTTGTTGTTGCGGAAGCGGACAACGTCAGCAATTATCTCCTCTTCGGTTCCCATAACAATCAGATCACGGTCGACGCAGCTAGTTACGTGTTCAACGGGGGCACTGGCCAGGGAATCGTCACCCTGACGTATCACGACCCAGTGACCAACCCAAGCGATGATCCGAACCAAGGGCTGGTCACCGACACTTACACGCTCTTCGTCCGCGCCGCCAACATCCATGCCGACCTCGGCGGTGGAACGGATGGATTAGCCGTTGGCCAACCGGGTCAATTGGCGGTCGCAAACCACGGATCCAACAACGTTTCGCTCGTCAACATCGTTTCGCAGACCCTGGCCAACGGCTCACCTGGTCCAGTGGATGGCACGTTGGGAGCCATTTCCAACTATCCGGTTGCACAGTCCTCGACGGTCACCGCGGTGCAGGTCGCGTCCGTGCTGGGCAACGTCAACACGCCCGACCTGGTAGTTCTGACCGACACGCAAGTCGTGATCTTGCCGGGCAAGGCGGGTGGCGGATTCTCGACTGACCCAGCGACGATTCGGAGGCTGAATTTGCCCGCCGGCTCGCGTGCCGGCTCTATGGTGGTCGCGGACCTCAATGCCGACGGTTTGCTGGACATCGCTGTCGCCGACTCGAGATATGTCGGGGGCGTGCCGCAGGGCAACAACAGCGTTACCGTATTCCTGAATTCCACGGTTGGCTTCTCGGCGGGCACAAGCTATGCGGCTGGTGCGAACCCGATCGGGATCGTTGCGGGAGACTTCGACCTGGCCGGTCTCACCGACCTGGCGGTGGCCAACGCGGGCAAGGATACCGGGGGCAATTTCGACATCAATCTGCTGTTCAACAGGGGCGGAATCAACATCGGCACTTTTGGCGCAGCAGTGCCCATTCAGACCGGCAAGACCGCCGCAACCGATATGGTGATTGGCGATCCGAACGGCTCTCTTTCAAGTCCAGAAACGAGAGGAGATCTGATCAGGACAGCCGCTCATCCCAACCAGGCCGACTTCGCCATATCGACCACGAGCGGCGTGGTGGTGATGGAGAATGTCAGTCCTTCGCTCCTTGGACCAGGCAGCGACTTCATCCCAATCAGTCTGCCCACGGACATTGTTTCCAGAGCTACCTCCGTGACGGTCGGCAATTTCTCGGACCGTACCGACGGACTTTTGGACATCGCGGTCACGGATGGACAGAACATCTTTGTCTTCAAAAACGACGCGTCAGCCCCAAGCGGCTTCGACGACGCGGTCAAAATCACTGTTGGTGGCAGCAATATCACCAAGCTCTTTGCCCGGCAAGTTCAAACTTCGCCTCCCTCGGGCACCCACACGGCCGACATCTTGGCCGTGGACGAAGCAACCTCGCAGGTGATCGTCGTCCTGAACAACTCCACGGTCAACAACACCTTGAGTTTCAGCACGACCATTGGCCGCTATCGGGTCGACAGCAACCCGCTCAGTCTCGATGTGACGGATGCCAGCGGAGATGGTGTACCCGATGCGATCACCGCCAACTCCGGCGGCAGCGACGTTTCTGTAGTGCGTGGCATGGGAGACGGGACTTTCCTGACTTCCACGGAGCAGGGCATCCAGGGGTCTGGCCCCGATGCCATCGCCGTGGGCGACCTGGTCAACAATGGCTTGCCCGACATCGTCATCGCCGATCAGAACTCCAACACTGTCGAGGTTTTCCTGGCGCAGGGAAACGGCACGTACAGCGAATCTTCCTACGCCGTCGGTCAGGATCCCGTGGCCGTCGCTCTTGGCGACATCAATGGCGACGGCTTCGAGGACATTGTGGTCGCCAACCAGTTGGATAACACGCTCGCATTCCTGATCAACAACGGTCACGGCGGGTTCACTCTCGAGACCAATTCCAGTGGCGGTCCCTATCTGCTCAAGACTGGACCGACGCCCACCGACATCGCGCTTGGCGATTTCGCCCATAACGGCGTAATGGATATTGCTGTTTCGCACACGGGCAACGGCAGCGTTGGCCGCGGCGTGAGTGTCTTCCTCGGCATCAAGAGCACGACAACGGGCCTGGAGACAGGCACGTTTCAGCCACCCGTCGAATATGCAACCTCGCTGAACGCGGTGGCCGTCACAGCGGCTGATTTCAATAGGGACGGCATCCTGGATCTGGCGGTGTTGGACAAAGAAGGAACCGGCCAGGTCGCCATCCTGCAAGGCACAGGTACTGGGGCTTTCACGCAAACAGGGCTCTTCCCGGCCGGCGCGGATCCCACAAGCTTCACCGTCGGCGACTTGAATCGGGACGGCTATCCGGACATCGTCGTCGCCGATACCGATCCCGTGACGAACAGCGGTTCCTTGGCAGTGCTGCTGAATGCGGCCGGGAACGGATTCAATGCGCCAACTTACATTACTTCGCCACAATTCAGCGGCGTGCCTTTCCAATCCGTGATCGTCACCGACGTGAATCAGGACCTCTATCCGGACATTGTGGTTTCAACGGGGGCAGGCTCAGGAAATAACCTCTTCACTCTCCTTGGCAACGGGGATGGCACATTCCAGCAGCCCACCTTCCCGTACGCGGTCAGCGGCGGTAGTTCCGCGCCGAGCTACGTGGCCCTGGTCAGCGACCCCTTCGTCAGGGTCACGACATTCACCACCAGCGGAACGCTTGTCGGTCCCAACCTAATCGCCAACGGCTCTTTCGAGACGTTGTCACTTAGCAACGGCGGCAGCACTCCCGAGAAGGGCAACCTGGTCGGCTGGAGCACGTACGACGAATTGAACAGCAACGGCCAATGGGGTCCGGAAACCGGTACAGTGAGCCCGCTGAGTTCCACTACCGTGCCGGTCCCTCCGCAGGGCAGCTACGCCGCCATGCTCGACCAAAGCTATTTGCCTTTATTCACCGCTAGCCAAGTGCCCACCAACGGTGCCAACGATTTGGCAACAGACGGGACCCACATCCTCTATCAAGACATTGTCATTTCGCCGACGGCGACTCTCGTTCAGCTCTCTTTCCAGTTGTACATCGACAACACCAATGCTGTCATCAACGGCGTCAACACCTATTCAAACACAACGCTCAACCCTTCTTTGGATTACATCCAGAGCGAAAACAGCCAGACTCCCAATCAGCAGGTGAGTATCGACATCATGGATCCGACCTTCAGCCTCCTGTCGGTACCGGCCGCCGGCCAAACCACGGGCAATGGCGTCCTCCAGAGCATTTTCCAGACCAATTCTACGACACTTTTCGGGACAACCCGCAATGGTGCGCCTGGCCTGCAGTACATGAACATCCAGGACATCCTGGCCGGCGAAGCGATCGGCTACAACGTCTTGCCGGCGCAATTGGCCGCCCAGGCCAAGATCGAGGAAACGACCACACTCAATCTGACGGGCCTCAAGTTCCCGACTCAGGACCGAACAGTGCGCTTGCGCATCGCGGTTGCGAATACCCTGGGCCAGCTCATCGTTGGCGTGGACAACGTCAAAGTCACCGAAGTTTACAACGATACCGAAGCGCCGATACTCACCGGCCTGCAGTTGCGCAATCCAGGGTTTGGAGTGACACCCACGAACGCAGGCGATACGACCGACCCCACGATCCAGGGCGTGGCTTCCGACAATGGCAGTGTGAACAATATTGCCTACGTCCTGGTCGATACGCAGTTCAATCAGCCGGGTCATACGAATTTTCAACCCGGGGCTGGAGTCTACCGTACCAACACATTTGACGCGGTCGGCAATTGGGTGACCTCCTTGCCGCTTGATCTGCCCAGCCAGATTGTCAATGGCCAGGTAGTTCCGACGGTTGTCGGGGTTGAGGTCGTTGATAAGGCAGGCAATACGTCGGAGCAATCCCTTAGTTTTATTAACCAGGGCCCTAACCAGGGTGTTTGGCAATCGATGGGCCCTGGACCAATCGACACGACAGGGATAGGTCTCGACTACACCTCCGTCTCGGGCGAGGTTACAGCGATCGCCGTCGATCCGCGCGATACGAGCGGAAACACCTTCTATGTGGGGTCGGCGAACGGCGGGGTCTGGAAAACCACTGACGGCGGCGTGGATTGGACCCCCGAGATGAACACGCTGACAGATGCCAACGGCAATCCGGTATCGGCATCCATCGGCGCGCTTGCGATCGACCCGACTACGCCCAATGACGTGTTCGCCGGAACGGGAATTCCTAATCACGCCTACGACAGTCAGACCGGCTTCGGTCTCTTCGAGAGTACCACCGCAGGCAAGTCGTGGTCGCAAATCGGCGGCACAGTGTTCGCAAATTCTCGCATTTCCACCATTGCGGTCGCCCGACCGGATCTCCAGGGCATCACGGACATCTACGTGGCAGTGGCGGTGGGGGGCCAGTTCGGCCCTGGGCTCTATCGATCCCAGGACGGTGGTAAAACCTGGACGAACGTCCTTAACCCGAACAACATGTTCCTGCACGGCGGTGGAACGCTGGCTTCGCTGGGAGTGACCAGCGTCGCTTCGGTCACCGATCTGGTGATCGACCGGCTCGCCCACGAGGACCACGACCTCTATATCGGCATCGGTAACATCGGCTTCGTGAATCCAGCCACGGGAAATGCCGGGTTGTCGGCCGGCCTGTGGCAGTCCCCAGACGCAGGCGCCACGTGGTTCCAGCAGACGGGCGGGGTAACTCCTTTCGTGCACAATGATACGCTGCCGACCGGCAACAACGTCGGCAAGATTGAGCTGGCGATTCCCGAGACTCGAGTTCAAGACGACGGCATCATTTATGTCATGATCTCCGATGCGGTCCCGTTCGGCTCGACGACCGACGCCGGCTCAACGCGTGGCTCTGCGATTGCGGATGCGGCGGGAAATGCGGACCTCTCAGGCCTGTACAAGTCCAAGAACGGCGGCGATGACTGGACCCATGTCATGCTCCGCCAGTCGGTGCCTATCCCGAACAATCCCAACCATTTCATGAACTTGGAACTTAGTGCGGACGAATCCACGTACGTGGGGAGCCTAGTCGTAGATCCTACGGATCCGAATGTTGTTTACCTGGGCGGTGCGCGCCTCGACGACTCCATTCCTGCTCAGCCGACCACTGGATCGATCTGGCCGCAACGGGGCTTCCTCCGCGTCGACACGAGCGACATGCGCGATACCACGTATTTTGATCCCTTCACCCTCTCGTATATCAATGACGGCGATGACATTCAGAAGGCACTCGCTGCTGGCAAGAATCGCGCATACCCAGCCGGCGGCGCTTACGTAGGCGAGGGCGTGTACTGGCAGGATCTGGAGCAGAATACGAGCGGAGCCAGCGATATCGCGAACAGTTATTTGCCTCCGGTGATCCATGACCTGGTCTTCGACAGCCAAGGTCGCCTACTTATCGCCACGGATGGAGGGCTCTGGCGCGGAATCAGCTACGGCTTCGGCTATGACTTCAGCAGCAGCCCGGGCGCGATCCTCTCCACGGAATTCATCGGCAACCTGGCCAAAACGCAGGGCATGACCTTCACGAGTCTGAACGGCAACCTGGAGATTTCCAACACGTCTTCCGTTGCTATCGACCCGACGAACCCGAACGTCCTCTACAGTGCCAACGGCGAAACCGGTTGGGCCTTGACGGACGGTTCGATCACCTGGTCGACCATGGGTGAACTGCCAAATGGACCGACCGAAAGGATCCTGCCGAATGATCCCGGCACTGTCCTCGCGGCGCCCGTGAATCCTACGCTGGTGCAAACAACCACGATTGGAAATGTGCCGATCGTGCAAAGCACGAGCGGCGCCATTCCCACGACTGTTTATCTGGCCGTCTCGCTGAGGGAGGCCGAAGAGGGCTTGCAGAACGCATCGCTCGTAAATGTTCTGCAATCGCTTAACGGCGGTCAGGTCGGTACTTTCAGTTTCGTCAACACCGGCCTCCGCCCAACCGATACACCGGCTCAATCTCCGGCATTGGCAATCGACCCACAAAAGATCTTCGTCGAATCACCAACCGATCCGACGACCGGCTCATACCAGGACCTGCTCATCTACGGCACGCAACGCGTTTATCGCAGCGAAAACAGCTCAACCTCGTGGCTCGAGTTGAGTCCAGCCCTTCCTGCGAACGACGTAATCACTGCGGACGCCGCCTCGTCCGCGAACGCCGAGGTCTTCTACGTCGGCACGCAGCAGGGCAAGATCTATGTCACTCTGAACGACGGCGGTGATGGTTTCCCGAACCGGAGCACCGGTCTGCCGACCGACATTGCGATCAATGGCATTACCGTTGATCCCACGAATTACCTGGTGGCCTACGCCCTGGTAGGCGGCTCCGGTGGACACGTCTTCCGAACGACGAACGGCGGGTCCACATGGCAGGATATCACCTCAAACCTGCCTAATGTCGCAGCTTACTCGTTAGCGATTGATCCAACCTTGTACCCGGATACACCTCAGGGTCGGCTCTATGTCGGCACGCAAGTCGGTGTTTATACCTCCACAAACCTTGGGGCAAGCTGGACGCGCCTGGGCGGCGGACTTCCCAACGTGCCTGTGCTCGACGTTCAGTTCAACAAGAACTTCGAAAAACTGGCGGTGGCCACTCTAGGCCGAGGCGTCTACGACATTTCGACAGATCGCATCGGCCCCATTGTCATCGCCTACACGCCCGCTCTGCCATCGAGCCCGGGCCTGTCTTCGGTCACGGTGACGTTCGACCATGCGGTGGATCCGCGCACGTTTCTTCCCAGCGATGTGCGCGATTTTGTGGGCCCCAACGGCCCCATTACTGTCAGCTCCGTCAAGGTGGTGGATCCCGCGACGGACCTCCAATTCCAGATCAGTTTCCCGGCCCAGTCGTCCAACGGGTCGTACAGTTTCAACCTGTCGCCCACGATCACCGATTTGGCGGGCAACGAGCTGGATCAGAGCGGAGGCTACGTCAATGGGCAAGACCCGCAGGACAGCTTCGTTTTCCAGTTCGCGCTGAATAACTCCGACGACGGCGCGTTTGTGTCCGGCAGCTATCACGACCTGCTCGGCAGGCCGGCCGATGTCGGCGGTTTCATCAACCTGTTGAGCGCCGTCGACATCGCTCGCTTCCAAACGTTGATCTCGACAGCCACCAGTATTTTGACTTCGGGCGAAGCCCGCGGCGACTTGATCGACAACTTCAATAACAATACGGGCTACTATCCGGAATTCCTCCGTCGCTTGGCCACACCGTCCGAAGTCGCTGCCTGGGTACAGGCTTTGAACCAGGGCGAAACGCCGCAACAGGTGATCGCCTCCATCGTGGGCTCGGACGAATACTTCACGCAGTCCCTGGTTGGCGGTATCGACGCAACCTTTGTCAATCAGCTCTACGTCGATCTGCTCGGCCGCCCAGCCGACAGCTCCGGATTGACCACTTTCGAACAGCAGCTCTCGAGCGCCGAGATGCTTTCTCGTGTGGGCGCCGCCAACGGGCTGGATCAGAGTACCGAGTATCAAACCAACCTGATCAACTCCGATTACTCGAAATTCCTCGGTCGCACGCCTTCCTCCGCTGAAGTCGCCACCTGGCTTGGCCAGTTCCAGGTCAGCGGATTTACCGACGAGTCTTTGATTGCGAACATAGTCTCCAGCGATGAGTATTTCAATAACCACGGCGGCACCAACTCCGGCTACGTCACGGCCCTTTACTCCGATCTCCTCGGCCGTTCGCCCGATCCGACCGGTTTTTCAATCTTGATGAATCAGCTCCAGGCTGGTGCCTCGCGAGCGTCGGTAGCGCTGGAGTTGTTGACCAGCGGCGAATACCGCCAGGATTTGATCGAGGCTGATTACCAGAAATACCTCGGCCGCAGTGCCGACGCGGGCGGACTCAATTACTTTATCGGACTCTTCCAGAAGGGCGCGACTGACGAGACCATCGTAAGTACTCTCGTAGCCTCGGGCGAGTACTTCTCGAATCATGCGGGCGGTGCGACGACTCAACATGCGCTGGACTTGAACTGGATTGGTGCCGCCTACCAGGATGTACTCGGCCGGCCAGCCGATAGCGGCGGCATCGCCACCTTCAGTCTAACGTTGGATCAGGCTGAGATTGCCGCACGGACCAGCGTGGCCCAAAGTTTGCTCTCGAGTACGGAGTACGAAACCGACTTCATTACCGGGGTTTACCAGAAATATCTCCAGCGGGCGCCAGGGGGTGCAGAGGTCGCTCACTGGCTAGCGATCCTCAACCAGCCGTCCAGTGGTCCTGGCCAACCGAGCCCCGAGGAGCAATTCGAGGCGGCCGTCATCGGTTCGTCGGAGTATTTCTACCTGCAAACCAACAGCTCCAATCAAACCTCGAACGTTCAGTGGCTATTGAGCGTTTATGAAAATGTTCTGGGCCGAGCGCCGGATACGAATGGTTTCAATACGATCCTGAACAACCTGCTCAATAGCTATCAGCCGCAGCGGCTTAATATGGAAACGGCTGTGACGACGAGCAACGAGTACCTGTCGGACACGGTGACGGCAATCTACGAGACCTACTTGCGCCGGGCGCCGTCGGCCTCGGAGCTTACCGCAGGCGTGGCCGGGCTACAGACCGGCTCGACAAATGAAGCACTAATTGCCAACCTAACCAGTTCCGTGGAATACTATTCAAGCCCGAAACTGGGCCAGAACAACAACAGTACCTGGCTCAATCAAGCCTACAACGATCTTCTGGGCAGGAACATTGCCAATGATCCGGGCGCCCAAGCCCTGTTGACGGCTCTGAATAATGGGAAACTTACTCGTAGCCAAATTACTACGGCGATCGTGCAAAGCACAGAATACCGTGATCGCCTTATCGCACTTTACTATAAGACCTACCTGGGGCGAGCTCCGTCCAGCTCTGACCTAACCTTCTGGAATACGGCCCTCGCGAAGGGCGAGAAGGATGAGCAAATGCTTGCGGCCATTCTCGCCTCGAACGAATACTTCTTGCTGCCGCACACCTACCCGTGAGCGACGGCGAGGGCTCTTGAAATACGGGAGGGCTCCGAGCACGCTCGGGCCCTCTTTTGTATTCGAGGCTGGGGCTTCTCCTGGGCCCCCAGAGCGCACAGAATAGCGACAACTTCGTGCTCGCCTCCGCCTCCTTCGTATTGAAATATCCCCTTCGCCAGACTTCCCCGGCTGGATCGCACCGCATGCGGTTCGGATCTAATCCGGCCGCTAAATCCTCTGCATCTTGCAAGACTTATCAGTAACTGCGCGCTACGGCCGCCGGCCTTTCTCAAGACTAGAGAACTTTTCGGACGATACCGAATAAGCCGTCTTTGTCATCCTTGTCGAGAAGCACAGGTGGATCATGGGGCGACAAGTTCAGGTTGGTAAGCTGGGTGATCTAAACCGACTCGTGCGCCCATTCTTTTTAATCCTATTCGCAAGCGCGTGCCTGGCGCAATCGGTCGGTTGCACGCGAAATTTCTTCCGCAAACAAGCAGACCAGGAAGTTGCCGACGTTCTTGCAGAGAAGGACCATTATCCCGACTCGAGCATTGAGCAATGGCACGTCTATCCCGACCCGCGCGCCCGCTTTGCCGACGACAGTGATCCCGATCACCCGCTCATGCCGCCCGATGATCCGGAAGCCTGGCAACAATCGCCTCATCCACAGAAGCCGGGCAAGGATGGTACTCTGCGCGTCGTTGGAGCCGGCTATCTGGAATTACTAGGGCATTGGGACACGGAGAACCGGGCGGAGAAAGCAAAAGCCTCCTCGGCCGAACGGGCTCTCGGAGCACTCGGTGGCGAGCCGGCCGAAGTAACTGGGCTGCCTGGGGAACCCCCAATCGGCCAAACACCCCAAGCTGGGGCAAAGAACGGACTCACCGGGAAAGACGGCGGCACGAGCGAGGACACTTACACCTCGACCATCCTCCGAACGGAACCCAAGCCTGGCGGCCCTCAACCTTATTTGCTTAACCTGGACCAAGCGTGTGAGTTGGCCGTCATTAACGCCAGAGAGTATCAAGACGCTCGAGAAGACCTGTACCTGGCAGCACTCCCGGTCACCCTGGAGAGATTCAGCTTCGCAGCTCAGTTCTTTGCAGCCGAGCAATCACTGCGCGAGTGGGCGGGAGCCACTTCGCCTCTAGGAAGCCGCAACGACTGGAGCATGAACTCCAATGCAGGTTTCGCCAAGCTTTTCTCAACGGGCGCGCTGCTGCTCTTCAACTTTGCCAATCAAACCGTATTCAACCTCGGCGGTGCGGCTCGGCCCGTTACGAGCCAATCGACGATCAACCTCGACCTCTTTCAACCTCTGTTGCAAGGAGGTGGCCGGGCTGTCACTCTTGAGCCGTTGACCCAGGCCGAGCGCAACCTCGTTTATCAAATCCGCAATTACGCCCGCTTCAGGAAATCGCTTTATGTTGCAATCGCCGGCGGCGGCGGCGGCAGCATCACAGGCTCTAGTTTTCAACCGACAGGTGTTGTGGCCAGTCCCACCTTCTCGGTTAACGCAGGTCTTGGGGCCTCAGGTTTGACGCCTGGCGTCATCACGCCGGTGCCTGCATTTGGCAATCCTGGTTTGCAAGTGACCCCCGGGGGATCGGGGCAGCTCGTACTCAATACAGCCCTTGCCGCACCAGTTTCCGGTTATTTGAGCACGCTGCTTCAAGCATCGCAGATCCAGGTTGACAAGTACAACATTCGGGCCCTGGAAGGCTTCTTCAAACTGGCCAAAGCCTTGCAGGAGGGAGGGGACATCTCTCAATTGCAGACCGATACGTTCGAGCAGCAATTGCTCAAGGGAAGGCAGAGCTTGCTGATGGATCAGCAAAACTATCTCCAGGCCGTCGACAACTTCAAGCTGCAGCTAGGGGTGCCAACGGATGCCTTCCTTGAACTAGACGACTCGCCATTTCGGCCGTTGAACCAACAGTTTGCGCGATTCGAAAACCTTTTTCGGGAATTCAAGGCCGCCAGCGCACAACCTGGACGTTTCAGTGCACCAAACCAGGTGGGGCAGGTACGCGTCGAGTTGCGCAAGCTTTTGACCTCGTCGGCATTTGTACGCGGCACGCAGTTCAAGACCCAAATCGCGGCAAGGTTGGATGCCTGGCAAAATCTGACGCCGGACCAAGTGAAGAAACGGATCTCCGACTACAACCAGGAACGCAACAGTTTGCTGGACAAGCAGGTCTCATTAGGCATGAAGGGCCGGGGACTGAGCCCTGCCGATCAGCACCGTTTAGACCAGCTGGTCAATGAGAGCGCCTTGGGCGAGTACGAGTCGGCGCTGCGCGAGTACGAAGGTCAGTCCTGGAAAAACCCGATGCAATCGGACGAGACCCAGCGCCGGCGCCAGCAAGCAATGTTTGGACATGTAGCCAACGAGTTCACCGTGGTATTGATCGAGGCACGCAACGAGCGTCTCCTGCAGATTCGCGCTCAGTGGCCTGTACTCAGCCCCGTATGCGTAGATCGTGTGGACCTGCTCAAAGCCGACCTGGACGAGGCAGAAGCTGCGGCGGCCCAGCACGCCTTGATTCATCGCCTGGACCTCATGAACGCGCGCGCCCAGAACGTTGATGCCTGGCGGCAGCTGAAAGTCTATGCGAACGCCTTGCTGGCACCACTCAACGTGCAATACGCATTAACTAGTACTACGCCTGCGGGGGCAGCAATGCCCCTCGCGTTCAGCGGCAGCGGGACGCAGCAGCAGTTGATTTTGAGTACAGACCTGCCGATCGTCCGCAAGCAGCAACGAAATAACTACCGGGCCAGTTTGATTGCCTATCAGCGCTCGCGACGCATCGTGCAGCGCGGCGAGGACGGAGTGATGTATGACGTGCGCCAGGAGTTGATCCTGTTGCGTCAGTTTTTGGAGAACTACAAAATACAGACCCGGCAAATTGAACTTGCTTATTTGACGGTGGATAACTCACTAGACACACTGCAGGCACCGCCTACGCCGACCCCGGCTGGAGGCGCATCCATCGATACTGCGACCCGCGCTGCCAGCTTGACGAACCAGTTGATCCAAGCGCAGACCTCGCTCTATACTTCGCTCTTCACAATGACCACTATCTGGATCACCTACCTCAATACGCGCGACCAGATTTACCGCGACATGGAGCTAATGCCACTTGATAGTCGGGGAGTGTGGCTGGATGAAGTTGCCAAGTGCGAGTGTCCTGCGGAAGCCCCCGGCGCGGCGGCAGGGCCCATCACGCCGACGCCTTCGGCTAGCCCAAGCGGCCCGGTAAATCAACGACCGGAGATGTTGCCTGCTCCGCTGCCCGGCGCGACCGCACAACCAATGCCGCCCGCGCAGCCTCAGCGCTAATTGAGCATAATCGTTTTTCACAGTTGCCAGAATTGAGACAATACCCGAGGCGGACAAAAGAGGTGTGCGTCGCGGCAGAGCGGCTGCGAACACACCGCTTGTTCCTGTAATTCTCTTGCTCTGCAATTGTCTAGACCCTGCCAACTCCGCCGGCTTACAACATGGCAATCGACGTATAATGGCCCCGTGCGATAGTCAACAAGGGCGACACCATGCGAATGTCGAATCTGGCAGTGGTCGTAGTTTTTGCTCTCAACTTATCTCCCGCCGATGCACAGCCTCCAGGCCCATGGTATGGAATGTATGCGGAGAGGCAGACCCAGTGGGAATATCGTGTGCTTACCAAAGAGCAGCTTCTCGATGCCGGCAAGAAGGACGTGGCGGCCGGGCTCAACCGTCTCGGGCGTCAAGGTTGGGAATTGGTCGCCATCGAACCCGGATCGGCCCCGCCGACATTCTATTTCAAGCGTCCTCGCCCGCGCTTGGCGGAGCAAATTGAAGATTATAAGGCCCGCGTTGCAGGCCTGGAATTGGCCGTGGCCCTGGCCCGAGATAGGGCCGATTGGGCCGAGCGAATGACTAGAAAGGGGAATGGGAGTGAATCCAACCTCACGGTCGCCAATCAGCAATTGAAAGCCGCGGAACTTGCCCTGGAAAGGACAAAGAAGCAGCTCAACTCCCTGACGGCTCAATCGAACGATCATTCCGATGAAGAAAAAAAGCCTTCCAAGTAGCAAGCGAGTTTCAGTTCGATTGCCCGATGGGGCGGCTGACTCAAGGTGCCGTCGCAGCCAACGTCTGCGGAGCCATTGTGAACGCCGCGAGCCAGTCCGCAATCTCTCTCGCGCAGGATGAAAATCACCTTGCCATCAGTGTGTGCTCATGCCTAGATTGTTAATTCCTTGCGGGCTGAGACCCGCCAACGGCAAGCCTTGCTCATGCGCGGGCAGGGCCCATCGAATCCAGTTCAGGTCAGCGAATGTCCACTTTGTTCACGATGACTGTTGATACGGAAGAGGAATGGGATTGGGGCGCAGGCTGGCCGACAACCAACCTATCACTTTCGAACATCCAGACCCTGCCGCGCTTCCAGGCCCTGTGTGCGCGCTACGGCGTAGCCACCACGTATTTCACCAATCAGGCTGTGTTCGATGACCCGGAAGCGCGCGCTGTACTGTTGAGGCTGTCGAAGGAGCCTCGGGTGGAGATTGGCATGCACATCCATCCCTGGAACACGCCCCCGCTCGACGTCAACGGCCCCGTCACGCCCCGATCTACGTTTCTTCACAATTTGCCCGCGGAAACGATCCGGGCAAAGCTGGATAGTGTTTATGAAAGATTCGTAAGTCAGGGATTGAAGCCGCTCAGCTTTCGCGGCGGCCGCTATTCCAGCGGTGGTGTGATCCACGAATTCCTGCGGGATCATGAATTTCTCGCAGACGCCTCAGTCGTTCCGTTTTCCACCTGGGAGGAAGAGGGTGCTCCCGATTATAGGAAGCGCGACCTCGTTCCCGTTCGGCTTCCGCCACGCCGGGAGGGCGAGCGACCACTGTGGGAAATTCCTTTGACCCTGGGCTTCACGCGGACACCATTCGCTTTTTGGGGAAAATGCTATGATTTGGTCCGTAGTTCATGGCTGAGCAAACTGCGTTTGATTGGCATCGCCGAACGGATTGGCCTCGTTCGTAAAGTGTGGCTGAACTTTGAAGACCCGATGGGAGCACGGATGTTGTCCTTTTTGAGAAAGTTACGCAGGATGGAACTGGCGTCGGTCTGTCTCACAATCCACAGTTCATCGCTCGTGGCCGGCAAAGGCCCGTACACTCGCACTCAGGCCGATGAAGCTCGCCTTTTTGGGCACATGGAAGAAGTCTTTCGCGCCATCGTAGATTGGCCGGATTTTGAACCAGCCACAGTGACCGAGGTCGCACAACATCTGGAAGAAAAGCATCATGCGTGTACTCGGAATTAGCCCGCTGGACAAGGACGCCACGGCCTCGTTCATGGAGGATGGTCACGTCGTTTTTGCCTGCGCGGAAGAGCGACTTTCGCGCGTGAAACTGCAAGACGGCTTTCCTTCCCTGGCAGTTAAGCTTGGCTTTGAACGAACAGGCTGGGACCCGGCAAGCATCGACGCCGTCGCATACGCGTTCTTTGATGGCGACGGCGAGGCCAAGCTGATTCGAGCTGCGCAGGAAAAGGACGCCCAAACTCACCGGTCCGATTGCACTGCAGCTTCGCTGCAACGACTTCACGCGATTAGCTCCAACGGCTACGTGGTAGACCGAACCAAGCGAATTCCCGGGTTCGAGCAGGAACGTGATGAATTCATGCCGCCCAAGTCGTTACTGAAGCGTCTTGCATACAAGTGGATGGCTACCTCGCCCCGGCTGGATTGGCGAGCCCATCAGCACTATTTCAAGCAGTGGGCGGACGAGGCCATTGCGGACCACCGCCGGCGTACACAGCAACTGCTAGACGGATTGGGCCAGTACGGACTGACAGGCAAGCTACGCCGTTTCAACCACCACGACACCCATGCCGCCAACAGCTTTTACGCCTCGGCGTTCGACGATGCCTTGCTCATTACTCTGGATGGTTATGGATCGGGAAACTGCGGCGGCGTTTATGTTGGCAGCCGGGAGGGTATCAAGTGTCTCCACAAGTTCGCATTTCCAAACTCCCTTGGCGAGTACTATGAACACGTCACCAGCGGGTTGGGGTTCAAGCCGGGCCGGCATGAGGGCAAGATCGTCGGTTTGGCCGCATATGGCGATCCCGACATCCTTCGGCAGGTGCTCCTCGATCGCTTCGAATGCAAGGACGGCGACATCGTCATCCGCGCGGGGATGAACCGCCTGTTTACGCGCGCCTTAGCGCAACGCTTCGCCAAGCGCGACGTGGCTGCTGCCTACCAGACTGTGCTCGAAGACGTGACCAAGCAGATGGCGAGCTACTGGCTAAAGAAGACAGGCATGAAGAAGATCGCAGTCTCAGGCGGCGTCCATGCCAATGTCAAGCTCAATCAACGCCTGAGAGAACTTGATGGCGTGGAACAGGTGTTTGTCTATCCGAACATGGGTGACGGCGGTTGTGGCTCCGGAGCTGCCATGCTCGTCTTCGATCGCATGCTATTCGGCGGCCGACCGCTGGAAAATGTGTATTATGGACCGGATTACTCCGAATCTGAAATCGCTGACGCGTTGAGATTGGAGAACCTGGCGTTCGAGCGCCTGCCTGACATCGAGGACAGGGTTGCCCAGTTGTTGACGGAAGACCATATCATCGGGCGGTTCAACGGTCGCATGGAGTACGGTCCGCGCGCTTTGGGCAATCGCTCGGTCTTGTACCCGGCCCGCGAACCGGAAGTCAATCAGTGGTTGAACCACCAACTGGGCCGCACGGAGTTCATGCCGTTCGCACCCGCCGCACTGGCCAGCGAGGCAGGCAGGCTCTTCAAGAACGTGGCAGGCTGCGAAAAGACGGCGGAGTTCATGACCATCACTTTTGATTGCACCGACGACATGATGCGCATGTGCCCCGCAGCCGTGCACGTGGACGGAACGGCCCGGCCGCAGCTGGTGAGCGAACGCACTAATTCGAGCTTCCACAAGATTATTCGCGGGTACTTCGAACGTAGCGGCATTCCTGCATTGATCAACACCAGCTTTAATATGCACGAGGAGCCTATCGTCTGCTCTCCGGCTGACGCGATTCGCGCATTCCTTATCGGCAACATCGATTATCTCGCGATCGGCCGATTTCTTGTTCCCCATCCCCGCCTGCGGGAGCTAACCAAAGAACGCCAAAAAGAAGTCCAAGCGGTCGGCGCGGCCAGCTAGATGACAGCGCCCGGTTCGCTGCAATAGCCTGGGCGACATGCCTCGTGGCATCCAAAGCGCGCGGGATCCGGCCGGCGCGCTTCTGCTGTCGTTCTATCGCCCCCATTGCTTTGCTCAGGACGGTCTGCCCACACTCTTTCACCTGCTGCTGGCGATTCGCGTAGGGTGATGTAGCTTCTGGACTCGAGCAAGAGGGCGTCCTCGTTGCCCGCCGTTTCTTCTTGACAATGCAAAGGCTCAGCATAAAGCTACAGGGTATGTCTGCTCCTTTCTTTTGACGGTCGGTCGAATTCAGCGACAGCCTGGTTGCACCAAGAATAGGGGGTTCCTATGCGTCGATGGCTAGGCATCATGGGGCTCGTTGTAGCATCGATCGGCTGTGCACTGGCTTCGCTCAGCGCGTCCGAACAGACTGCCGCCGACCGCGGAAGGGAAATCATGACTACGCGGTCACTTAACCCACCGGTTTGGTCCATCAAAGCCTATGACAATGCCTGGAAACAGTGGGGCGTGGCGAGCAAGCCGGCAGACTACTCGAAGGCATTCATGGAACGCTATGGGCTGCACTCGGCTCCGTTCGAAAACCATGGGCTGCCGATGGGACTGCTGGAGGCCCGCGGGCTTTTCGGCAAGGGCATCGTCAACAATTGTTTGCTCTGCCACGCAGGCACAGTGGCGGGGCAAACATATATCGGCGTCGCGAATGCCTCGTTGGATCTGCAAGCACTCTTCGAGGAATTGAGCGCGGCGGAGGGCTACAGCCTCGACCTCCCGCTCCGATTCAGCAACGTGCGCGGGACCATCGATCCAATCAGTTCGCTCGCATTCTTGCTGGGATTTCGCGACGACGGTCTCAATCTGCGGAAACACGTCAAAATCGATTGCGGAGCCAACATCTGTAGCGATCCCCCGGCGTGGTGGCTTCTCAAGAAAAAGAAAACACGCGATTGGACTGGCGCGATCGACGCTCGCTCGACGCGGGTGGATATGGTGAACTTGTTGACTCCCATGAACAGCGGTGAATACATCAAGAAACAGGACAAGGCATTTGCAGACATCGCTGCCTTCTTGTTAACCGTCGAAGCACCGAAGTATCCATTTCGCGTTGACCGCGAACTTGCGGCACGCGGCGAGACCTTGTTCGTACAAGCGTGTGCGAAGTGTCACGGCACCTACGGGCCCGGTGGAACATATCCCAACAAAATCGTCCCATTGGGCGTGATCGGAACGGACAGAACCCTGGCAGAATCGGCCAGTCGCCAGATGATCGAGTCTTTCAACCATAGCTGGCTGGCCAAGGAACTTGGTCCTGATGGCAAGCCATTTCGGCTTGTCGAAAACCGCGGATACCAGGCTCCACCTCTGGATGGTATCTGGGCGACAGCCCCGTACTTTCACAACAGCTCGGTGCCGACGGTTTACCACGTACTCAATTCAAAAGCGCGGCCCACCGTTTATACCCGGTCCTATCGCACCAGCAGGGAAGATTATGACGCCGTGAAGCTCGGCCACAAGATTACCGTCTTGGACAAGCCCGTCACGGAGAATCTGCCCGCCTTCGAACGCCGCAAGATTTACGACACGAGGCTTCCCGGCCTCAGCAGTGCGGGCCACACGTTCGGCGATGCTTTCACGGAGGCCGAGCGCATGGCGGTCATCGAGTACTTGAAAACCTTGTAGTCCTGCATGAACTTGAACGTGCTTTCGGGGGTCGTGCATGCGGGTGCCCTGAAGCGTCAAGGGGCTGTATTCGGGCTTGCCTGGGACAGCCAATGTAGGCGCTGCAGATACCGGTGATCGATCGTCAGCTCACCCAAATCGTCGTGCCGGAGCACCAGTCGTTTTTCGTCGAAGCGGACAAGCGTGCCTTCGATCTGGTCATGCTCGGCGCTCGCTGCCGAACGCAGCCAGAGCCGAACCCGGCTGCCATTGCGGGGGCGCGGCGCTGGAGATTCATCTCGAAAGTAGATCCCTCTGATATCGCCCCAGTTCATGGCACGCTCCCCGAAACGCGCACGCACGTGAACCTTTCGCCGGTCTGCAGACTTGATGCTGCCGAAAACCTGGTCTCCGGAAAGCAACCAGATTTCGTCTTGCGTTAGGTCGCCCGCCGGGCGTCGCAGGGATTCCACTCGGCGTGCGAGGCTGAAGTCATCGAAAAAGAGTGCCTCTGCTGACGTCGATCTCGAGGAATCGATCAACCTCGACAAGCGTACTGTCCGCAGGACACATCCCGGATTCGCTCGGGGCCCCGACCAGAGAATGTCGTCGTCCACGGCAATGGTCAGGTTTTCCGGACTGAATTCCATGGAAAGCCGGCGCCAGCCTGGACGTGCGACTGAGGTGACGACTTCACCATTGGAATCCTGTAGCACGGTCTTGTAAGTGCCAGCCTCGCCTGTGAGGTCTACTTCTCGGCCGCTTTTCCCCGACGCAGCTTCAAAGCGGGCCATGAAGGACCATCTCGTCCCGCTTGCAGGAGGCTGCACCAGAACGTGAACCGTCGCGCGCCCGGCAGCCAATGGCTCAGCCAGCACGTATTCCGCTATCTGCTCCGGGGTGTCGAAGCAGAGGCTATGCAAGCCGGAAACGCGGGATTGCCCTGAGATTCTCGGCATTCCGGTCAGCTTCCAAGCTGCGAGGTTCGTTTCAAAATCATCTTCGAAAATGCTCGCATACGGCGCCTCCCATGTGATCGCCCGAACGATCGTCCTTGATAACTTGAGCCGGTCGTTCCATGGAGTGCGAAAACGTACCACGTTCTCGTCTAGCCAAAGGAACTCGCCCGTCAAATGTTGTTGATTGCGAAAGCAGATTCGATGGGCAGTTGCAGCGAGCAACGACTGTGCCGCCGGCGCCGGGAAGTTAACGAACTCGATTTGCCTGGGCGAAAGCTCCGGTTTGCCATCCGCGCGCTCGAAGTGCAGTTCGCCATGATCCTTGGGCTTGAGCGTCCCCTGGATCCGCTCCCCGTCCAGCTGCACCGCCTCATCCAAGGCCAAAGACTGCCGGGATGAGATGCAAAGGAGGAGCACCAACCATGTCTTCGTGCCCAACCCTTGCAACCGGAATGCTCTCATGGCGACGATTAGATTGCTCAACGGTCGGGATTTAGAGCTTGTGCCAGCGACTCGGCAAGGCGACCGACTTCATCAACGGCCCGTTCTACGGGTCGCGATCCGAGATCGGCTAGCTGCTGCACGAAGGCGCTGCCGACGATGATACCGTCCGCAACCTCCCGCAGCATGCGCGCGTGCTCCGGTTTGCTGATCCCGAATCCGACACAGATAGGCAGATCGGTCAGACCGCGCAGCCAGCGCACCTGATCAAGCAACTCGTCAGGAAGTTTATCGCGGGCGCCCGTGATTCCGGCGACGCTCACGTAATAAAGGAATCCGGTGGACGTATTCGCAATCCGCTTGGCCCGATCGGGCGGCGTGGTTGGGGCGACAAGCTGAATGAGCTTGAAATCTTGTGCTCTCGTAATTCCAGCCAACTTTTCCGCCTCTTCGAGAGGCAAGTCGGGAACAATGACACCGCTAAAACCAGCCTTCTTTGCCTGGTCGATGAACTTCTCCGGACCACGGCAATGGACCAAGGCATAAGACACCATGCTGACGAGAGGGACCTGGCGATCCGCGATCGGGTCGGCTGACAATCGGCCGATAGTCTCAAATATGTCGTCAACCCGGACGCCTTTTGTTAGGGCGCGCGAGTAGGAAGCTTGAATCACCGGGCCGTCGGCAATCGGATCGCTGTAAGGGAAGCCGATCTCAATCAGATTCGCGCCATGTCGTGCCAGCATGCGGCAAAGGAGCACCGTTGTCTGAAGGTCTGGATCTCCCGCCGTAATGAAAGGCATGAACGCCTTGCGACCTTGGGATCGCAAGCTGTGGAAGAGTGCATCGATCGGATTCATGGACTTCATGCTCGCATTCAATCAAGACTGTTCCAACGCTGGTTTTGTGGTGCCCGGATCGGTACGCTGTTCTCGGAGAATTCTTTCGAGAGTTTCCTCCATAATGCGCCTGGCTTTCTCTTCAGTTTCCGCAAATACCTCTGCGTCTGGGAGGAGATGGCAGGTAGCGCGGTAGCACCCTTCGTCTACCTGGTCGATGACTACCGCGCAGGCAACTTCGGGCATGATCCAGCCTCTCAAATCTCTTCCCCACGCAGCCGGGCAACTTCGAAGCAATCCTTGTCGCCGCGGCCCGAGAAGCAAATGACAATCACATCGTCTTTTGCGCGCCGGGAGGCGATGCGCATGGCCTCGACGATAGCGTGGGCGGTCTCGAGTGCGGGCAAAATTCCTTCGAGTCGGGAGCAGAGTTCGAACCCGTGTAACGCATCGCTGTCGACGACGCTGGTGTAGCGGACGCGGCCGCTATCCTTCCAATAGCTATGCTCTGGTCCGACGCCAGGATAGTCCAGACCCGCGGAGACAGAATGCACGTCGGCGGTCTGGCCATCCGGATCCTGCAGGACATAGCTGTAAGAGCCGTGCAGTACGCCGGGCCTGCCATGCCCCAGCGAGGCGGCATGTTGTCCCGGGGCGACGCCGCGTCCTCCTGCTTCCACTCCAACCAGTTGTGTGGCGCTATCTCCGATGAATGGATAAAACATGCCGGCCGAATTGCTGCCTCCGCCGACGCAGGCTACGACTACGTCCGGGAGGCGGCCCGTTTGTTCCAGGCATTGCCGGCGGGTTTCCTCGCCAATCACCGACTGGAAATAGCGGACCATCACCGGGAAAGGATGCGGCCCCACCACGCTGCCGATGATGTAATGGGTGTGTTCGACCGTTGCCATCCAGTCGCGCATTGCCTCGTTGACGGCGTCGCGTAGCGTTCGGCTGCCGCTCAAGACTGGGATGACGTCGCTTCCAAGGGCACGCATCTTGAAAACGTTGAGCCGTTGCCGGCGAATGTCTTCTTCCCCCATGTACACCTGGCACCTCAAGCCGAAGAGGGCTGCGGCAGTGGCCGTGGCGACGCCATGCTGACCGGCACCCGTTTCCGCTATAATTCGCGGCTTGCCCATGCGCCGTGCTAGGAGAGCTTGACCGATGCAATTGTTGATCTTGTGAGCGCCTGTGTGATTCAGGTCCTCGCGTTTCAGGTAGATGCGAGCCCCACTTGCCTCGTGTGTCAAGCGCTCCGCAAAGTAGAGCGGCGAGGGACGGCCAACATAATATTTGAGATAGTAATGGAACTGATGCTGAAACTCCGGATCCTCTCGTGCGTGCTCGAACTGCTCCGTTAGCTGTTGCAGGGCAAACATCAGTGTTTCCGGCACGAAGCGGCCGCCGTATGGGCCAAAGCGCCCATGTGCGTCAGGAAACGATGTCGATGCTACGGACATGGAGAACTCATGGTTGAAGCGTTACTGGACTGTTTATGGACATCGGGAGTCAATCGAGGATCTTGTTCAAGCTAGGAGCCCCAAGTAAATGGGTCAAGCGGAAAGCTACCTTACTCTCAGCAGCCGATTGGCGAGGGTGCCTGTCAAGAAGCTAGCAGCGGATCGTCGGAAGGCAACCGAGATGGTGTTCGAGAGACCTTCAGCTTATAATCGGCGGACGTGCGGCGGATCACGCACATTTTCAAGGAAGCCAGCGGTCACAAGCTGAGATGGTACGTGCCTGAGTTGCCGGAAGTCGAAACAGTCGTTCGCGACCTGCGGCCGAGGCTTGCGGGGAAACGAATCCTGAGCCTTTCGGTGAGTCCTTTCCCCCTGCGCCGCGAGTGGTCCGCGGAGTGGGAGCCGATGGTGATCGGACGGCGGATACAGGAAGTCCGCAGGCGCGGCAAATGGATTATTCTCGACCTCGATGGCGACCTGCATCTGGTCATTCACCTGGGCATGACCGGCCAGTTACGCGTCATGCCGGCGGACGCACCGGTCGGTTCCCACACGCACATCATTGCGGAATTGAATCGGGGCCAGGCACAATTGCGCTTTCGAGACGTGCGTCGTTTTGGCAGCGCAACGCTTTTCCAGGGTAAAACCCTGCTTGACCGCTTCTTTCAAGAGAGCAAGCTGGGGCCCGAGCCTTTTGATCTGGATACAGAGTATTTTCGTGACTGCCTCCTGCGTACCAAACGTTGCCTGAAGGCGGTGCTCCTGGATCAATGCGTCGTGGCGGGTGTTGGTAACATTTACGCGGACGAATCGCTTTTCCAGGCCAAGCTGCATCCAGCCCAGCTGGGGCAGCAGACGACTGCACCCGAAGCGCGCCGCCTGCAGGCAGCTATCGTGCGAGTCCTGAATCGGGCGATTGAGAGGCGCGGTTCAAGCATTCGAGACTATATCGGCGGCTCTGGAGAGAAGGGGGGATACCAGCGGGAGTTCCGCGTGTACGGCCAAGTGGGTAAGCCTTGTCCACGGTGCAAGACTTCCATCATGCGTACTCGGTTGGCGGGCCGTTCCACGCATTTTTGTCCGCGCTGTCAACAAACAAGTGGCAGGAATGACCAGGGCAAGAAGCGTCTCAAGGTATGACGGAGTTTAGTCCGCGCATTATTCCATAAATCATGTCCTATCGAGCCTTCAAACGTCTGTTAGGCGAAACGAGCCTGGAACGCAAGTGCCGGTTCCTCTTCGGCGCGGCGACTCTGTTACTCATTACTGCCAGTTTCTGGTGGCATGCTCACCAAACTGAAAGCCTGGCGTACAATCAAGTCATGCCTAGCGCCCGCTTGTTGGTCGACGTCATCATCAGGAAGCTGCACGAGGACAAGCTGCTGCTTTCCAATGATAACCTGGACGAAGGGCCACCGCATCCAGACAAGGGTGGAAACCTCACCCGAAAGCCCCTGAGCCAAAAGGAACTGAATAATCTTCTGCGCGTGTTGGATGAGGAGTCGGAGAAGCGCCTGCCCGAGTCGCTGCAGCAGTATCGGCATCTCATCCTCAAGCCGGGGTCCCGCAATCGTGTGAATGAGCCTAACGACAGCTACGAAACCCAATTGCTTCAGAAATTCAAGGCCGACCCGGACAAGAAGGAAGATTTCCGAATCATCCAGTCCGAGCCATACATCGACTACTATGGTGCGATCCGCGCTGGCACCTCGTGTATGACCTCGAACTGTCATCCGCTTGCGTCCGAAAGGGAAGGAGATCATGAACTGAGCAACGGAGACTTGCTGGCCGTGGTGAAAATCCGGATGCCGACCGAAGCGATTGAGAAGGGCGTCCACCAGAACCGCGCGTGGCTAATCACCACCGCCCTGGTCACGGCCATCCTGATCATGACCGGGAGCTACTTGATCGTTCGCTACATTATTGTCAAGCCGGTCAAGCATCTGAAAGAAGTTAGCGATGCCATTTCTGCCGGCGAGCTGAATGTGCGCAGCGAGATCCAGACCGGTGACGAGTTCGAAGACCTTAGCCATGCGTTCAACCGCATGCTTCGAAGCCTCGTAAGCATGCAGGACCGCTTGAAGAAGGTGAATGCAAACCTCGATCTCAAGGTCGACGAGTTGGCTCAGGCAAACATGGCGCTCTATGAATCCAACCGGCTCAAGAGCGACTTCCTCGCGACCATGAGCCACGAATTGCGCACACCTTTGAGCAGCATTCTTGGATTCAGCGATGTCCTTTTGTCCAGCGGCCAGCTCAACGATAAACAGCAGCGCTGGGCGAGCAATATTCAAACCAGCGGCGAGCAGTTGCTGAACCTCATCAATGACATCCTCGACCTTGCAAAGATCGAGGCTGGAAAGATGGAGGTCCGCATCGAGGAGTTCAGTATCCATGATGTGTTCGAGGGACTCGTCAGCATGTTTCGTCCCTTGGCCGAAAAGAAGAATATCGACCTGCGCAGCCAGATCAGTACCGACCTGCCTCTGTTGAGGCAGGACGCCGGCAAGCTACAGCAGATCCTGTCCAATCTGCTGTCAAACGCCATCAAGTTTACCCCGGAGGGAGGCCGGGTATTGCTCAAAGCCGACGCCGAACCGCTGCATGTCGTGGTAACGGTCACGGACACAGGCGTTGGCATTGCACTCGAGGACCAGGAGCTCATCTTCGAGAAATTCCGCCAGGCGGGCAATCCGCTGACGAGAGAACACGCCGGCACTGGATTGGGGCTATCCATTGTCCGAGAGCTTTCGAAACTACTCGGAGGCGAAGTGGCGCTCCAGAGCGAACTGGGCCGAGGAAGCACCTTTACAGTCCGGCTCCCTCTGCAGTTGAGCGCCGAATCGCGCCTCGAGTTCGATCTCGCCGACCAACGGATCGACCTTTCGAAGGCCCAGCGCGTGGACGGAGCCATTCACGATAATAGTGCTTTGCATGACGACAGCGCGGCAGGGAAAGAACCCGTCGCCGGTTCGGGAGAAATCGCAGCACGCCACGAATAGTGGCTATGACGGCACGCTAGAAGAAACCCATGCACTACTCGCCTGCACAGACTGCTTCTGGAGATCCGAGTCGTCCGCTTCGGCAAAGCGCTCAATTCTTGAAAGGGGTCGGCCCAGCACGCGCGGAACTCTTACGGCGCCTCGGCATCGAGACAATCGGCGATGTCCTGTTTCATTTTCCGCGAGCGTACGAAGACCTAAGCGACCTGCGGCCAATCTCTCGTCTGACCGCCGGCGAATTTCAAACGGTTCGAGGCGAGGTCGTCGAAATCCAGGGGCGCTCGCTGGCGGACGGGCGCTGCCTTGTAGGCGTCGTTTTGAGCGACGACGGACGAAACTGCGTGGAAGGGATTTGGTTCAATCAGCCCTATGCCGCAAGCTCGTTTCGATACGGTCAGCATCTGGCATTTGGCGGCAAACCGAAGTGGCAGCGCGATCACTGGCAGATTTCCAATCCGCGCGTGCGGATTCTCGATGGTGCGAACGATCCAAAGGATGGCGGCATAGTGCCGGTTTATCCGCTGACAGAGGACTTGCGCGCGGAACAGCTCAGGGCGATCATTCGGCAAGCCGTCGAAAACTACGGCGACCAGATACGAGAAATCCTTCCGGCCGATCTTCGAGAACGCCGAAAGTTACCGCCTGTAGGGTTGGCGCTACGTCAGGTGCACTTCCCAGAGAGCTTGCCCGCAGCAGCCGGCGCAAGGCGGCGCTTCGTCTATGAGGAATTCCTCATCCTTCAACTGGCACTTGCCTCGCGCCGCCGAGAATTACGCGATCGTCAGCAGGCGCCGTCACTTCCCGTTACAGAGACGATCGACGGCCGTATTCGCCGGCTCTTCCCCTTCCGCGCTACTGCGGACCAGGACACGGTGATCGCGGAGATATGCAAAGACATGGCTGGGAACAGGCCCATGCAGCGCCTTCTGCAAGCCGACGTCGGCGCCGGCAAGACGATGGTTGCGGTCTACGCTCTCCTTGTCGCGGTGGCCAACAAGCATCAAGCGGCATTTATGGCTCCAACGGAGGTACTGGCCAGGCAGCATTGGCAGACCCTCGAGAGCTACCTCGGGCAGAGTCGGGTGAGACGGCTGCTGCTCACCGGAGATCTGACGAAGAAGGAGCGTCGCGCAGCAGCAGCCGCCATTTGTGCCGGCGAAATTGACCTGGTCGTGGGCACACAGGCCCTGTTGCAGGAAGACATCCAGTTCACGCGCATGGGCCTGGTGGTGATCGACGAACAGCACAAGTTTGGCGTCAACCAGCGTGCCCGTGTCCGCCAGATGGGAATCGATCCCCACTATCTGGTAATGACTGCGACGCCGATCCCGCGGACCATGGCACTCACCGTGTTTGGTGATCTAGATGTTTCCACAATTCGCCAGTTGCCGCCCGGTCGCCAACCCGTGACGACGCGCTGCGTGCCGGCCAGCCGCCGCGAATGGGTGTATGAACAGATAAGAGAAGGGTTGCGGCGGGGGCGCCAGGGTTACGTGGTTTGCCCGCTGGTTTCGAGTTCCGAAGGGACCGATCGAAAGGCCGCCGACCGGACGCATGCAGAACTGCAGAGTGGCCCATTTCGAGAGTTTCGCGTCGGCTTGCTGCACGGCCAACTAGATGGCCGGAGTAGAGATCGGGCGATGGATCAGTTCCGTGAGGGAAAACTCGATTTGTTAGTGAGCACGACGGTCGTCGAAGTGGGCGTCGACGTCCCCAATGCCTCGTTGCTTTTGGTGGAACACGCAGAGCGCTTTGGCCTGGCCCAGCTGCACCAATTGCGTGGCCGGATTAGCCGGGGAAAGGTTCCGGGAGAATGCTATCTTTTTGCCAATCCCGCGAGCGACGAAGCCAAGGAGCGCTTGCGTCTGGTGACGCAGGTTGCCGACGGCTTCGTCTTGGCCGAGCATGATGCAAGGCTAAGGGGGCTTGGCGAATTCTTCGGCACAAAGCAGCATGGCCTGGGCGAGCTCCGCCTTGCCGACCTGGTAGCTGATCGCGATCTGTTGAATTTGGCCCGGAAGGATGCGTTCGGCCTCGTCGCTGCGGATCCTGGACTGCGTCTGTCGCAGCATGCCCTTCTTCGGGAGGCCATGTTCGCTCGCTACGGCAAAACGTTGCAGCTTGCAGAAATCGGCTGACTTTTCAAGTGGCCTGAGGCCGTTCGAGCAAGCCATGGAGCTTATAGACGAGCCGGCCCAGGTCTTCCTGCGTTTCCTCGGGCAGGTCGCGCAGTAGCTGAATAAGCCGATCCGTCTTATTGGCCTGATAGTCCAGCAGTGCTTTTTCCCCTACTGGCGTCAGGCAGACATCGACTTTCCGTTTGTCGCGCGGATTGATCTGGCACGAGATCAAGGGCCGATCCCGATTCTCCAGGGAGCGAATAATGCGGGACATTTGCGCGGGAAGCACATTCAACAAACGTTGAATGTCGCCGACGATCATCGAGCCGTGCTCGTGAAGGATGGCCAGCGTCAGAAACTCGACCTCTTTCAGATCGCCGGAACGGCGCCTGCCGCGGAGAGTCGTGAGCCCCAGCTGCGTAACCACCTCGAAAAGATCTCGAGCAGTTTCCTCAAGCCGCAACCCTGTACCCGATGCAACCATTTGCACCTTCTCCTCACATTCCGCATTGACCGGGGCGCACCGCTAGAGCAGCAACTACCCCGACGTAAGTGAATATGCCGGACTGGGATTAGATGCGTATTAGCATATATTTGCTGACATAAGGCTGTCAATTGGAAAGCTGTACGGGATACGGCCTTTGGGAGAATTCCGGACGACTTTGCGGGATTTTCCGGTGCGGCTGGGTGCTCGGACTTTCCTCCCGTGATGGGTTCGTAGTTCCACCAGCTGGCATCCAAGTCAGGCGCCGCAGCTGTAAATCCATCGAATCAGAGCCGACAGAGAGCCAGACCGAATTGTGCCTGGGTTTGTACGTGGCGGTTTTATTTCTTAATGGGCTGGACTGTCGCAAGCGAGCGTCGTCGAACTGGAGCGAAGGAGTACTTCCAGAACGCTATCCTAATCCCAAGTGCAGCCAGAAAGCACACGCCCTGCTCGGGCCATCGTTCCCGGACTCTTGGATACGCGACGTTGAGAGCTGCCCAGGCGATTAGGAGCACCAGGGTTCCAGGGTGCTCTAACACGCTCGTAACCACAACGCGGAGTCCCTGGCGCCACCGGCTTCTCTGACGGAGGGCCCGTGTTTCCTGGCGCAGAAAAGCACGCTGGGAATTTAGCACTCCCAGACCAGCTTGCCAATCGCGTGCCAGCGCTTGCCGTTGGCTGGGCAAAAGGGTTTGTAAAGTCGGGACGATCATCTGCTGGCGTGCGAGGGTGAGAACAAGGTAGCCTGGTTGCCCGGCCTCTCCGAAGAGCGGCAGCATTTTTAACTGCGTGCGCATGGTTTGCATCTGCTCGATAAAGTCGGTGGCTTCTGCGGGGCGATGAAGTAAACGGCTGGGTCGATTGAGATACTTTCCCGCCCCCAGCCAGGCCGAGTGCAATTGCCTATGCCATGCGATTCGCCGATAGAGCGCTCGCCGCGTACCGAGTCCGCGTCGCCAGCGACTCGGTTCGTATAGCGGAGTATTCGGCGGAGTTCTGGCAGCCGGCGGAGGGAGTTGTGGCCCAGCGGCGCCATTGCTCTCGGGAGCCGTCGCGGTCTCGGCAAGGGGCGCCTCGCCGGGCTGTGGCACGGCTCCAACAGGATCTGCCGGCGCGGGCTCCGAGAGCAGGCGGCGAGGCGGCGGCTCTGTCTCCCAGCTCGCGAGCGATTGGCCTTGTCCTTGTTGGATTTCTTCTTCCCCGCTTGGGTTGCCAGCTCCGAACAGCCACTCCGGGGGTGCAGGCTTTGGGCTGAGATTCGGAGCTCGACGGACAGGGGGCGGATCCAGCAGCGGGTCACGCGTCCCGAGCAGAGCCTGATCGTAGGTTTTCTTGGAACGCGCATCTGTAAGGCAAATAAGGGCTTGAGCGAGGCGGTTCATCGCCTCGGTTGCCGGTTCGGGGTTGGCTAGCTGGTAGACGCGCACTTTCTCCATTCGCTCGTGAACCTGCTGTTCAATGAGCGCAATGCTTGATTCGCCCGGCTGCAGTCCCAGCAACGTGTAGTGATCAGGAGGCCAGGTTCCGCCCGGGATTTGCAACCATGCACAGATCTGTTCGTGGCCCATGATCGATCCTTGGAGTGTCACGCCAGCCAGAACGATCCTTACCACTATTAAAATGCCAGATTTATACCCAAAAGGCAAAGGTTACGCAAAAATCGGTCAGTGTTGATTCATGCGGCGCCAATCCAAACCGGCTTGTCCGGTTTTTCCGGATCTGCTACAAACGCCGCCGCCACGTGATGCGCTGCCTTCTTGCTTACCCAGCGGCAAATCGAACCGGACAGTATGAAGAACTTCTTGCGTGCCGTACGCTGTGCCTGGCCCTACCGGGGCCGGCTCATCATTTCATTTGTGTGCGCTGGAATTGCCGCCATTCTGTGGGGGGTAACTTTTACGGCCATTTCGCCTTCCCTTGGCATCCTAAGCAGTCACCAAAACCTTCAGAAGTGGGCCGATTCTGAAATCGAAAAGACAAACGAGAAAATCAAGAAGCTGAGGGCCGAGCGCGAGGGTTTCGACAAAGATAGGGATGAACTCGACAAGAAACCCGAGTCGGAATTGCGCGCCAAGCACTTGCGAGACCTTACCAGTGAGATTACCAAACGCGAGAGAGACCTGGAATCGTGCAACCGCCGACTTTACGTCTACCAGGTGCTCAAATGGAGATGCTTCAGTCTCTTCCCAAGTGATCCCTTTCTGACCTTTGTCTGGATCATAGGTCTCGTGGTCGCGGGCGTCGTGATCCGAAGCTTCTTCGAATTCTGGCAGGAATCTCTGGTCGGCAGCGTCGTTAACCTGTCGCTATTCGATCTGCGCAACCGTCTATACCGCAACGTCATTCATCTCGATGTTGGCTATTTCTCGGAAGAGGGGACTCACGAGCTGATGTCCCGTTTCACGAACGACATGGAGACGTTGGGCAACGGAACGAAAGTTCTCTTTGGCAAAGTTGTCGCTGAACCCCTCAAGGCATTTGTCTGCATCTTGATTGCCTGCTGGATGAGCTGGCAGCTATCTCTCGCTTTCTTGGTGTTGGTGCCGATCGCGCTGTTCGTCTTGACCAAGATCGGTCGGCTTATGAAGCGCGCGACCAGGCGATTGCTGGAGCGCATGTCGAACATATACAAGATTCTCCAGGAGTCGTTCCAGGGGATCCGCGTGGTGAAGGCGTTCACGATGGAACCTTACGAACGACGGCGTTTCTGTTCGGCCACCAAGGATTACTATCACAAGGCGATGTGGGTTGTGAATCTCGATGCGCTGGCCAGTCCGGCAATCGAAACCCTGGGGATTGCCGCCATTGCTGGTGCCTTGCTTGCGGGAGCTTACCTGGTGCTGAACCGCCAGGATCGTATCTTCGGACTGAAAATGACCAGCGAAGCCTGGTCCACAGAGTCGCTCTTGCAGTTTTACGTCCTGCTCGCCTCGATTGCCGACCCGGTTCGCAAGCTTTCCAGTGTTTACACGAGGCTCCAGTCTGGCGCCGCGGCGGCCGACCGCGTCTATGCGTACATGGACCGGCAACCACGTGTCAGGGGCAATTCGAATGGTCCGCGCCTCGCTGCGCATGAATCGGCCATCGAGTTCAAGGACGTCTGCTTCTCCTACGAGGCGGGCCGACCGATCCTCACCAATATCCACCTCCAGGTGCGTCATGGCGAGACGATCGCCCTGGTCGGCAAGAACGGCTGCGGTAAAACGACTCTGACGGGCCTTATTCCGCGCTTCTTCGACCCCGATCACGGTAGCATCCTGGTGGACGGCCACGACATTCGCACCGTCAACCTTCGCAGCCTCCGGCAGCAGATCGGCCTGGTGACCCAGGAGACCACGCTGTTCGATGACACCGTTTACAACAACATCGCCTACGGCAATCGTAGGGCTCACGCGGAGGACGTGGAACGTGCGGCGCGGCGGGCGTACGCTCACGACTTCATTGCGAAACTTGCGGACTGCTACCAGACGCGCATCGGCGAAGCCGGTTCCAAGCTATCCGGCGGCCAGAAACAACGTATCGCCCTAGCTCGGGCCATCCTGCGCGACCCCAGGATCCTGATTCTCGATGAATTCACCAGTCAATCGGACGCCGAGAGCGAAGCATTGATTCACAAGGCCCTTCGTGAGTTTGTCCGTGACAGGACCACGTTCATCATCACTCACCGGATGAACACGCTGGAAATTGCCGATCGGATCGTAGTTGTCGACAGCGGGCGCGTTGTCGCAACGGGGACCCATGAAGAGTTACTGGGAACGAACCTCGAATATCAGCGATTCCACGAAGCCCAATTCCAGCGCCGCTCCGCCTGACGTGCCTCGAACCCAGCGGCCCAGGGCCGGCGAGTCTTTCATGACGACTGTCAATCCAGGCGCACATAGTTCGCTGCAGATCGAGTCTTTAACGCCCGTTTCGTGCACATGCCCTCCGGTCCGGCGCTGCCAGCCTTTAGCTTTGTCCCGAATGCGTCTGGCGTACGTTGGTACCCTTTTCTTCCTCGTCGCGATCTGCTCGATACTATTCTTTTACAGACTTGCGGACAGAGATCTGTGGAGCAGTCACGAAGCTCGGGCGGCCCAGGACGCGCAGTCGATTCTCTCGGAAAAACAGTGGGGGCTTCCGCACCTTTTCGACGGCAAGATCGAGTTACAGAAACCACCGCTCTTCTACTGGATCGTTGCTGGAGTCTCGTGGCTTCGCGGTTCCGCGGTGGACAGTTGGTCCGTGCGCCTACCGGCCGCCCTGGCGGGGTTGCTCGGTGTCGTGCTGATCTACATGCTGGGGGTTTTGAGGAACCGCCCGCATGCCGGTTTGGCGGCCGCATGCATCTTGGCATCGGCAGTGCATTTCACCTGGCTGGCACGCGTGGGACGTATTGACATGCCGTTGACGCTCTGCTGCGCATTTGCCTGTGTCGGCTTCTACCTAGCTCATTGCAGCTGGCGTGAGCTGGGAGGACGCGGAGCCTGGAGATGGATGGTTGTCGGTTACCTTGCGGCAGCGTTTGCACTCATGCTCAAAGGGCCGATTGGCCTGCTGCTCCCGGCCGCGGTTTGCGTTGCATATCTTGGGACTGAAGGCGACTTGCCTGTGCCCTGGCAGTTGCGGCGATGGCTCAGCCTCTTTCACAAATATGGCCTCTGGTGGGGGATTCCGCTCATTGGTGCGTTGGCGATCCCCTGGTTCGTCTGGGCGGACTCGGAGACGAACGGAAAGCTGCTCCAGGTTTTCTTCTGGAAACATAACGTTGAGCGTGGCCTGGGAAGTGGGGATCTGGCCGTTCATCCATGGTGGTTTTACCTGCCGCGCTTCACGGTTGATTTCCTACCCTGGAGTCCGATCTTACCGTTTCTCATCTGGCTCGCCATTCGACGACGCTGGTGGCGGGTGGATTCCGAGGCGCGCTTTGGACTGGTTTGGCTCGTGGCCATGACGATGCTCTTATCTTTCTCGCGTTTCAAGCGTTCCGACTATCTCCTGCCGGCTTTCCCTGGAGCAGCATTGTTCCTGGGAAGCACGCTCGAGCGCTGGTACAGCACTCAGCATTCGCGGAAAGCCTTGACGGCAGCCTTTGTGGGGATGCTGCTCGCTGCTGTTGCGGGTTGGTGGGCGTACGTCGCTTACGTTTTGCCGGGTCAGGAGCGACAATGGGAGTTTCGCCGGTTCGCACAGGAAATTCGAGCGCGCGCTCCTGCCCCTCAGCTCATAATCTTCTTCCGGGCTGAAGCTCATGCTCTGGCCTTTCACGTCGGCAGGCCAATCGACACCGTCCTGGAATGGGAAAACCTGGACGTTTGGGCGAGTCGCCCCGAAACTTGGTATATAGTGATGCCGCCTGATTGTGCCGACGAATGGCCGCAATACCTGACGCATGGCCAGCTAGAGTTGGTAATGCGCAACATAGACCTCGCCGGCGGCAAGCACAGTCGCCCGCTGGTTCTAATGCGGACCCGGCCCGGGGCCGGTCCTCTGCCACGTGAAAGGTCAGCGCATGCCCGAGAGTTTCGACCGGCCAGCGATCGCACAAGCCCCACTGTCGCTGGTCTTGTTGGTATGCCCGCAGAAGCTCGAATTGCTGGAGAAAGCTCTCGCGGGCTGGATCTCATACGCAAACAGCCTGGGCCGTGACTATGAAGTGCTCCTGAGCGAGGTGGATCGCACCCAGCCGTCAAGCACCCTATCCGAGTTGCCGACCGCGAACAATCCTCACATAACCGTTTTGCCCAATCCTTCCCAATGTGGCGTCGGTGCAGCCTTAAAGACGGGGCTGGCGAAGGCACGCTATCCTCTATGCCTTTATGCAGACTGCAATGCCGGCTACGAGCCGACCGACATCCGCTTATTCCTGGAGGCGATCGATCAAGTCGACCTGGTCGCCGGCTTCCGCGAGTCGAAGTCCGCGCGGCGCTGGTCCTTCCAGCGATTTCTCCGGAGCTGGCTGGTGCGCATCTTCTTCGGAGTGAGATTGAAGGACGTAGACTGCTCGTTTAAACTCTTCCGGCGCGAGATTCTTGGGCGGATTCCCATTCAATCCAATGGCGCATTTGCCCATGCCGAGATCGTCGCCAAGGCCAACTTCCTCGGGTGTCTGATGTGTGAGGTTCCCGTCTCGTTCGCGCGCACTGAAGGCGCAGCCGCCAAGGCACAGAACTCGTCACGCTATTGGGCCGAGGCTAGTCAAGTGTTCCGCTTTCCGGACTTCGGACCTGCGATTCTGCCGAGTCAGCCAGCGCCCGTAACAAGACAAGGATGAGAATTCTTCGATGCCCCATGCAACGTGAGAGTGCAACGCTGGCGCGCGTGCGCACTGGTGTCCAGTGAAAAGAGTTGCTAACCTACGTTGATCGCTTTACTCTGGCGCTAGGTTAAATGCACGCGGCTCTCGATGGACAATGCGACGCCTTGCGAAATGATGGCCCACCGCCTCGATCTGCAGCGTGGGAACTCCGAGCGAAGGCACGCGGCGATGATCGATGTGTTCAGGAGTAGATGGACTGGACGCGACTGGCTTCGCCCAGGCCGAATCGCCGTGGCATTGTTGGTCCTCGCAGGATGCACCTTTGGCCTGATCAGCCTTGCCCATTCCGGTGGCCCGCACTCTAAACCGGAGTTTGTCTGGGGCAAGCGGGGAACACAACCGGGCGATTTCGTGCGGCCCCGCGCTATAGCCATCGATAGTCAAGACCGGCTCTACATCGTAGACTTTACGGCAAGCATTCAAGTCTTTGATCGAGACGGCACATTTCTCGGAATTCGCTGGCAGACTCCAGATTTCCGCAATGGCAGGCCAAGCGGACTGAGTATTGACCGCGACGGCAACTTGCTCGTCAGCGATTCGCATTACAACTGCCTCCGGATTTACTCCCCCACCGGACAACAGTTGCGCGTGATCGGCGGCAAGGCTGGAAGCGGACCCGGCGAACTAGGGTACGTCAGCGATGCCGTACAGGATGCTGATGGCTCTTACTATGTGGCAGAATTCGGCGAAAACCAGCGCATGAGCAAGTTCGACTTGAATGGCCACTTCATCAAGAGCTGGGGAAGTCCAGGCAACGAGCCCGGTCAATTTGGCCGCATCCGGGCTCTCACCTTTGGTCCCGATGGCAACTTGTACCTCGCTGACGCCACGAACCATCGGATTCAGGTGTTCACTCGCGATGGCGAACTCGTGGATTGCTGGGGAGAGGCGGGAAGCAATCCGGGGCAGATGTCCTATCCCTATGACCTGGCGTTCGGCCCTCACGCTGAACTCTACGTCGTCGAACAAGGAAACCATCGCGTCCAGAAGTTTACGAGCAAGGGAAAATCGCTCGGCTGCTGGGGGAGACCCGGGAGGGAGCCGGGCGAACTCTACGAACCATGGGCCTTGGCGGTCGACAGTCATGGCCGCGTGCATGTTATCGACACGAACAACCACCGCGTGCAGCGGATCCATTTTTGACAAGGTGCGTACGAAAACAATGGACGTCCGCGTGGGCGATGGCAGGGATGCGACGGAGATACCACGATGAACCAGCCTCTCGAGTTTGTCGCCGCTCATTGGCTGAGCATTCTTAGTCTGACGCTTGGCTGCGCATTGGGCATCGTTCTTCTTCTGGTCCGCAGTCGCCGGCAACGGTGGTCGGCCGGATTGATTCTGACTGGTGCCGCCTTTGCTCTGGCCGGAGTAGGCGGATTGACGCTCCCCTATGAGGCGGCCTTCTGGATAGGCGCCGCGTCGCTTGCTGCCCTTGTCGTCATGCTGATCGCCGTCGTCACGACGGGCTGGTGGTGGGCTCCGCTCGGCTACACGCTGGGTGCCCTCCTGCTGTTGAGTGCCGGCGGACTGTGCGCGGATCCCCTTGGCGAATCGCTCGTCGACCTCGGCAAAATCGCCCTAAGTCTAGAGCCGACGCAGCCGTGGTGGCTCCTGTTGCTGGGGTTCGTCCCGGTTATTGTTTTCCTGAGTTATCGCAGCCTGGCAGGACTGGGACCGGTACGCCGCTGGATCGCGATCGGCCTGCGCTGCGCGCTGATCGTCTGCCTGACGCTTGCTCTCGCCGAGGTGCGTATTCGCCACCAGAACGAGAACATCACGGTGTTATTCCTTGTCGATCGCTCGCTGAGCGTTCCTGAAGAATTCGACCCGAACTCGAACGCGGAGGCTATTCGCGTCGATCGCCGCTCGGAACGCATTGAAAATTTCATCAATAGCGCTGTCGGGCTGCGGGGCGCGGCGCACAAGTACGACCAAGCAGGGTTGATTCTCTTTGGCCGCAGGCCTCGACTCGAGCTGCCCCCCAGCAACGCGCCGCTATTTAATTTCCACTTCAAGGATGCGGCGAGCACTATCGATGGAAATTACACGGACATTGCCGCGGCGATCAAACTTGCCCTCGCTTCGTTCCCGGAAGGGACCGGCAAGCGAATCGTTCTGATCAGTGACGGCAATGAGAATCTGGGCAATGCCGAGGAGCAAGCGCGAATCGCGAAGCTGAACGGAGCGCAGATCGACGTTGTCCCGCTGGCGGTCGGGTTCCGTAACGAAAACGAAGTCATGGTTCAGGCCGTCGAAGCTCCACCCAAAACCGAACAGGGTTCCCGGCTGCCTATTCGTGTCCTGGTGCGCAGCTATCACCCGCGCATTGTCCTGGGTACGTTGGTTCTCAAGCAGATCAGTGAAGGACAGACCCTGCCGGTGGCGCCGTCGCCACTCAAGGTGCAGCTCAAGCCGGGCTTAAACCCATTTTCCTTCAAGCAGCCTTTGACCGACAAGCAGCAATCTTACACGTACCAGGCGATCTTTCAGCCAGAAGCAGCACAGAACGAGCGCGGAGAGTTTGAGCAAGGCTTGGCTGGTGACCGCGTACAGAACAACAGCGCGACGACGCACGTAATCGCGCTCGGGCAGAGGCGCATTTTGGTGGTCGAGCAAAAAATCAGCGACCACGAGTTGCTTGTCAATCGCTTACGAGTGATGGCGAACTCGAAATACAAAGTCCAGGCGATTGCTGCTGCAAGCCTGCCGCAGAACAAGACCGACCTTGCGGTCTTCCTGGCCCAATACGACTGCGTTATCCTCGCCAATGTGCCTGCGGAATTGCTGAATGAAGAGCAGCAGGAAATGATCCGCAGTAACACGGAAGCTCAAGGCTGCGGCCTCGTGATGATCGGCGGACCGGACAGTTTTGGCGCGGGTGGCTGGCAGGGGACGCCGGTAGAGAAGGCGCTGCCGGTCGATTGCGACATCAAGTCTTTCAAAGTCCAGGGAAAAGGCGGCCTGGCGATGATCATGCACGCTTCAGAAATGGCCGACGGCAATCGCTGGCAAAAGGAAATCGCCAAGCTGGCCATCCGGAAGCTTTCAATCGTGGACGAGGTGGGTATCCTCCATTACGACTGGGGCGTCCACAAATGGCACATCGCTTTGCAGGTCATCGGCACCAAGCGCAACTCCCTGCTTAGCCTCGTGGATCGAATGACGCCCGGCGACATGCCTGACTTCGATGGTCCCTTGAAAATGGCGTATGAGAAGCTTACGGAACCTGAACGGCAGCTGGCGACAAAGCACGTCATTATCATCAGCGATGGCGATCCGCCGCTGTCGGATCGCAGCCTGCTCAACAAGATGAAGCGGGACAAGGTTACTGTAACGACCGTGGGCGTCGCTACGCACGGAGCGTCGCAGGACCAGGCGATGAAAGCCATTTCCGATGCGACAGGAGGGCGGTTCTACAAGGTGAACAGTCCGCGCGCGCTGCCGGCCATTTATATCAAGGAGACCAGGCTCGTCAGCCAGTCCTTCGTTTATGACAAACGCTTCCAACCTATCCTGAAATTCAAGAGCGGTCCCACAGAGAAGATGCCCGATTCATTGAGCCCGCTCTATGGGTACGTGCGCACCACGCCCAAGCAGTCGCCCCTCGTGGAAATGCCGATCTTGAGTCCGCAGGCTGGCGAGCAGGAATTCCCGATACTGGCGTACTGGCCCTACGGCCTCGGTAAGGCAGTGGCGTTCACGAGCGATGCTCGCAGCAAGCCCGACAAGCCAGCATGGGACCGGGATTGGGCCAGTTCGGACATGTACGCCAAGTTTTGGGAGCAGGTCGTGGAATGGTCATTGCGGCCGACGGAGTCTGGTCGGATGATAATCAACACGGACCTTAATGACGGCAGGGTCAAAGTATCGATTGACGCACGCGACAACAATAACCGGCCAATGACGGACCTGGTCCTCGCTGGCGGGATCACCACTCCTATGCCCCATCCTGATGACGCCCATAAACTGGAACTCAAGTTCGAGCAGAAGAATAGCGGTCGGTATGAGGCCGAGTTCAAGGTAGAGGATGCCGGTTCTTACTTCATCAATGTCCAGTCGAAGCGCACCGTGAAGACCAGGGAAAATGGCAAGGAGGTCATCAAACAGGAGGTCGACAGCATCCGTTCGGGCGTCACTATCCCATACTCTCCGGAGTTTGCCGACACGGAAAGCAATATCGCGGTAATGGAGAAGTTGCGCGCCATGACCGGGGGCATCACGATCCCGGAGGACGCTCTCGCCAAGATTTCTGCCGGGAATGAAACCGGGCTGGAAGCTGCCAAACTCTCCGGGGAAGTATTCCGTTCCGGCCTTCCTCAGTTCAAGAACCTGCAACCGGTCTGGTACTGGCTGGTTTTCCTAACCGCAGTAGGTCTGTTTTTCGATGTGGCAGTGCGCCGCATTGCTCTGCAACCGGCGGAGGCCATCGCTGCAGGAACGCGGCTCTGGGGTAGGCTCCGAGGCCGGGCAACTCAAGCCGCGCAAACGCCGCAATTCATCGATCGACTGAAGAGCCGGAAGGCGCAGGTTGGCGAGAAGCTTGAGCATCTGCGGGCTACGCGGCGCTTCGAAGGCGGAGAGGGGACTGTTCCTGTAGCTCCCGGAGCCGAGGAGGTGCTGACCACCTCAGCCACTAGCAGCGCGCCGCCAAGACTAGCCCCCCAAATCTCACCCGAAGTGCAGCAGGAACCCGTGGACTATGCCAGCCGACTCTTGAAGGCCAAGAAGCGGGTCTGGCAAGAGCGGGAAGAAGAGAAAGACAATTAAGCCGTTCTCGCCTCGCGTCCTAGATAGCCGCCAGCGGTAACGACGAGAACCTGGAGTTCGACCCAATATAGGAGCAACGATCATTCCATGTCGTCACCCCAATCGATGCAGCAGCGAGCTGAAGATTTTCGCAAAGCATATGCCCGAATCGAAGGCGAGATTGGCAAGGTAATTGTCGGCCACTCCGACATTGTGCACGGTGTGCTCACATGCCTCTTCGTGGGTGGCCATGCCCTTCTCGAGGGGGTTCCCGGGTTAGGAAAGACACTGCTGGTGCGAACGCTCAGCCAGGTGCTCGACCTGGCATTTAATCGCATTCAGTTCACGCCCGATCTCATGCCCTCCGACATCATTGGCACAAACATCATCATGGATACACCGGATGGCAAGCGCTCATTTAACTTCCAGCCCGGTCCCCTTTTCGCGCAAATTGTCCTGGCTGACGAGATCAATCGAGCCACTCCGAAAACCCAGTCGGCCTTGCTCGAAGCCATGCAGGAGCACAGCATCACCGTCGGCGGGACAATGCATCGCTTGAAGGAACCGTTCTTCGTGATGGCAACACAAAACCCAATCGAACAGGAAGGGACCTACCCCCTGCCCGAAGCGCAGCTCGATCGCTTTTTCTTCAAATTGATCGTGAACTACTCCGGGCGTCAGGAGATGGCCACCATCCTCGACCGCACGACGCGTGGCGAATGGCCCCAGGCGGAAAGAGCGATGAGCGGCGAGGAGATCTGCCACTGGCAGCAATTAGTACGCGAGGTCCTGGTCGCGCCGGCAGTCCAAGACTACGCCATTCGATTGGTTCTTGCCACGCACCCGCAAGGCGAGTTCGCCACGGGTGAGACGAACAAGTACATCCGTTGCGGGGCCAGCCCACGCGGTGCCCAGGCGCTGGTTCTGGCCGGCAAAGTAAGGGCCTTGTTGGAAGGTCGTTACAATGTCAGCTTCGAGGACATTCGCAGGGTCTACTTGCCGGCCCTGCGACATCGTGTGCTACTCAATTTCGAGGCCCAGGCGGAGAATATTGCTTCCGATAGCGTCCTTGCCCAACTGCTCAACGATGTGCCGGAGAAGGCAAGTGACCTGCCAAGCCCGCTCCGCGTGTAACCTCGCGATCCGGGGACAACACTCTTGGACACGCAAACTAAGCCTCTGTTGGATCCGGAATTCCTGGCCAAACTCGAACAGCTCGAGTTGGTCTCGAGGAAAATCTTTCTGGGCCGGCTCAAGGGCGAGCGCCGCAGCAAACGCAAAGGGCAGAGCGTCGAATTCGCTGACTACCGCAATTACGTAGTGGGAGATGATTTGCGGTTCCTGGACTGGAACCTGCTCGGTCGGCTCGACAAACTCTTTATCCGCCTCTTCATGGAAGAGGAGGACCTGCACTTTTACATCCTTATCGACAACAGCCTTTCAATGGATTTTGGTACGCCTTCGAAGCTGCACGTCGCCAAGCAGATCGCGGCTGCACTCGGCTTCATCGGATTGGTCAACATGGACCGTGTAGTGATTGAGGCATTCAACGATCGTCTGACGCAGAGCATGCCTGCCCTTCGTGGTCGCCGCAGCGTGTGGCGCATGATGGATTTTGTGCGTAAGCTGGAGCCTGCCGGACCGAGCGATTTGCGCCGGGCGCTGAAAGCGTTCACCCTCAAATGCAGCGGCAAAGGCATCGTGGTACTTCTCAGCGATTTCATGGACAAGGGCGGCTATGAGGAGGCATTCCGTTACCTCGTGGCCCGGCAGCTTGATATTTACGTGATCCAGATCCTCTCACAGGAAGAGATCGAACCCGAAATCGTCGGTGATCTTCAGCTTGTGGACGTGGAGGACGAAGACGTTGCGGAGATCACCGTGAGCGCGCCTCTTCTCAAACGCTACAAGCAAAACCTGGCAGCTTACCGCGCTGGCCTTTACGAATACTGCACGCGGCGAGGCATTGCCTATCTGTTCACGAGCAACCAGGTGCCCTTTGATCGATTGGTGCTTACCTACCTTCGGCAGCGTGGCCTCGTAAAGTGATGGTCCTATGGCAGCGCGCATGAACGATTGGTTGAAGGGGCTGGCTCGCTCTTGGTTCGCGCTGGCACTGGTGATCCTTCTGCTCCTTGCCATTCCAGGTGCCGTGCTTTTTGCGCTGAACGTTCTCGGCGGTGAAAGCAAGGTCAATACTTTCCTGCAGAAAAACTATCATCTGACCTATCACATCCCCTTTGCCTGGTGGCTGGCGCTGATGCTGCTTTTGATTCCTGTCGCCCTGGTCCTCCTTTACTTTCTCAAGCTCAAGCGTAAGCCGCTCAGCGTGCCCAGTACCTTTCTGTGGCGCAAGAGCATCGAAGACCTGCACGTAAACGCCCTGTTCCAGTGGCTTCGCCACAATCTCCTTCTTTTGTTGCAGCTGCTCGCGCTTCTGGCTCTGATTTATGCGATCATGGATTTCCGGGTCCATGCCCGGACGGGCGGGGGAAAGCACTATATCCTCATGATCGACAATTCCGCGAGCATGGGAGCCACTGATGTTGCGCCCAATAGGCTCCAGTGGGCGAAGCAAGAAGCGCTCAAGGAAGTGGATGGCTCTGCAGATGACGACGTTGGGATGGTCATCGTCTTTAATTCGAGTGCCGAAATTCTCCAGTCGTACACCAACAATCGCGGACAGATTCGCTCGGCAATCGAAAGGATCGAGCAGACTCAGAGGCCAACGCGCATCGAAGAGGCTTTGAGCCTGGCGGATAGCCTGGCCAATCCCAGCCGGTCCACCGACGATGCCAGTGTGCGTCCCAGCAACCCTGAGCCAGGGAAGGAGCGAACCTATGTTGCTGCCGAGGGTATTGTCGCGGAAGTTCATCTTTATTCGGACGGCCGTTTTCCCGATTTGCCCGATTTCTCGGTGGGCAATTTGAATATCCAGTTTCACGCGGCCGGGAAGCTGGAGAGGGAAAAAGTGACGGCCGATCTCCTCAGATCGGCCAAGGCTGCTTCCGGCGCCAACGTCGTGGATGGACCGGCCATTGTCGACAACGTAGCCTTGGCGTCCTTCAGTGCGTCGCGCGACGACCTGGATCCAAGCAAGCTGCAGGCGTTCGCCCGGATACTCAATTTTCGTGGGGATCCCGTCAAAGCCAAAGTGAGGCTAGACGTAATCGTTAACGGGCAGCTCAAGGGTGTCTACGGGCAGGACGTGGAGTTGGAGGGCCGTGGTCTGACCGTGCAGAAAGTGCCGGATACGGAGTTGGCGAAGCCCACCGAGCAAGAGGCCAAGGATCTGAAGGAAGCCTTTGTCCTGCAAACGGTCCCGCACGAGCATTCGGTGACCTTCGAGATTCCCGACATAGACGATCGTTCCACCGTCGTCCTCCATGCAAAACTGGAGGGGTTTACGGACAGCTTGCCGCTCGATGATGAAGCCTGGCTGGTAACCGGTGTAGTCCGCAAGGCACGCGTCCTGATCGTGGGCTATAGCAATGACGTCCTCAACGCGTTCTTCGACGATGAAGCGACAAGCAAAGTCGCGACTGTCGCTAAATTGACTCCTGAGGACCTCGCCAAGGACTCGTACCTCAAACCGGCTCTGAGCGGAGAGTATGATCTGGTCATTTTCGACCGGTGCGCTCCGGCCAGGGAAGATGACATGCCCCGCTCGAATTCCTTTTTCATTGGCGCGCCCCCGCCACCGCAAAAGCGCGTGAACCTAGACACAATCAATAACCCTCAGATCAAGGGGTGGATGAACAAGCATGCAGTCATGCGTTACCTGAGCGCGCTGCAAGAAGTCGGCATCGCCGAGGCATTCAAGATGAAAGACCTTCCGCCGCGCACTCCGCGGCTGATCGAAATCGATCAGAATAATTCGCTCCTCGTCAGCCTGAGCCGGCAATCGTTTACAGATCTCGTGATGACTTTCCCAATCATCAACGAGAAGGGAGAGTGGAACACGAATTGGCCGCTGCTACCGAGCTTTCCTTTATTCCTGCGCAACGTACTCTATGCCATGGGTAATATCAGCGACGGCGCCAGTGAGGAGACCGTCCAGCCGGGGCAGGTGAAAACAATACGGCCCGACGTGGCTGTTGCGGAAATCGCAGTTACGGACCCAGCAGGGAACTCTCAGGTACTGACACGCGGCACGCGGGCGGAGTTTTCCTACGGAGACACGAACAAGGTGGGTGTGTACCACGTCTCCTGGAACGGGGCGCGCCAGCGCAGCTTCGCCGTGAACTTGCTCGATGCGGACGAAAGTAACATCGAACCCCGGTCGAGCGTGCACATCGGCGCTGAAAATGTCGTGAGCGGCAAACAGCGAAACCAGCCTCACGAGCTTTGGAAGTGGCTCGTCCTTGCGGCACTGGGATTGTTGCTGGCAGAGTGGTACATCTACAATCGCCGGGTTTATGTTTGAGTGAGCTATGGATATGCTTTCGTCGAAGAACCTACCAGACGCACCGCATGGATTGCGTGGTGCGCTTGAGTCGAAGAAACCCCACGAACGGCCTTTCGCCGACTATCGCCAATTCATCCAAAACCATTACGATGGTCTGCCCGGCGCTTTCACCGGTATCACGGGGATCCTGACAGGCCACGAAGTCCTGGCCGGCAAGCTTATCAGCAGTAGTGGATTCGATATCCGTGGCTGCAAACACATCCTCGACGCCGGCAGTGGCAACGGCCGCTATACGCGGTTTATCCTCCGTGAAGCGGACGACGACGCGTTCATCACGGCCTTCGATTATTCCCAACAAATGCTGCAGAGGGCACGAAAACGCTTGCATTCCGACCGGGCAAGTCAGGTTGCTGCCGACCTGACACGGCTGCCGTACGCGGATGCAAGCTTCGATGCAGTTGTTTGCGGCTGGGTCCTCGAGCACCTGCCGGACCCTCGGCCGGGACTGAAGGAACTGGCAAGGATTCTTAGAAGAGGAGGCAAATTGCTCTTGCTGACCACAGAAGACACCTGGTTGGGAGCGGTTTGCAGCCGTCTTTGGCACTGCCGGACTTACAATCGCACCGAACTGCGGCTTGTTTGCAGCGACTGTGGGCTGAGTTGGAATCGGAATTTATGGTTCTCGGGGTTCCACTCCGCTTTGCACATGGGTGGAATCCTTGCTGAGCTAAGGCGGGAATGAGCGTCTCACGGTGTGTTTTTTCGTCCGGTCAGCACGAGCCTAGTGACTTCCGGCTTGCAAAGATAGCGCAAGGGATGCTGGCCAGCCAGGCCGCGCGTCACGTGTAATACGGTCGGTGGCTCATCGAAAGTTCCGCAGTCGTAACGTCGACCGTAGCGGCTGGGCACCAGAAGTGACCCGAGAAGCGGAAAGCGCACCTGGCCTCCATGATTGTGGCCCGAAAGCATCAAATCTACCCCCTGCTGCCGGCACCACCCGATATTATCGGGCGTATGGCTCAAACAGATTCTGAACCCTCCTGCGGGACAATTGCTCAAGTCTGGAGGCGGCCGAAACCAGGGTCCTTCGTTACCGATGAATACGACCTGTTCGTCACGCACGCTGAGTCGTATCCAACCGTTGCCCAGGACATGCATTCCGAGTCGTTTAAGCCGTCTGCGAATGACGGCCACATCGTGCCAGGAATCGTGGTTGCCGAGGATTGCGAGCGCTGCGCTGCGCCAGCGCAGCCGGCCGAGGACCGGCACGATCCACCGATAGTGCAAGTCCGTGTCGACCAAGTCGCCCGTCACGGCAACCAGGTCGGGATCCCATTCTCGGCAGCGATCCGCGAGGCACTTGTAGAATTCGAGATCGGGGCTTCCCGAAAAGTGTAAGTCGCTGATCTGGACGATCGACAATCCTTCCAGGGCTGTTGGTAAGCGCGGCAGCTGGAGTGTCCGCTCGGCGAAATCCACCTTGAACACTTCGTTGCCGGGCAGACGGGTGAGCAAGCGGTACTTGCCTCGACCTTCGGGCCGATATCCCAGTTGAGCCGCAAAGTCCAGGGTGGTGGCATGGTTGCTCCGCAGCGCCTTGGGTCGATAGGTTCGGCGGCGAATTGTCAGCAAAGGCAAATAACCCAATCCAACAATAGCACATAAAATGGCATAAGCGGTCGCTATTGTCTTCCATCCCGTCGCCCAGGAGGCAGCGCTCAATTCGAAGCCCGACAGGAGAAATGCCTTGGCGAACGCCCACCACCCCAAAAGGATCAGGACGCCATACAGAGTGCGCATGACGAAAAGCAGCCGGTGCGGCAAGGGCTGCCCATACCACCAGTTGATGCTGAAGATCAAAATGGCCATGTGCCCAATGCATGCACCAAGAAAGAAAACGAAGACGGCAATTGTCGTCATGCGGTATCCGTGAAAGATTGGGGTCTGGAATGCTGCACTATCCGAGATTGAAGCGGCCAAATAACAAGGGCCGATCGTTGTCACTCATCCGCGTGTCGTGTCCATAGCCAAAAGCCCCATGAACGAATGACCCAGGGGAACAGGTCCGCTTGCGACCTGCTCCTAAGCACCGCACTTGGCGTTCCGCGTTTCGCTTTCGGCAGGACTCTCGAGTGCATCCAAGAGCTGATCGACGCGGAAGGGTTTGAAGAGTACCGAGCGCAGCCCTTCTTGTCGTGCTTTCACGATTGTGTGCGAGGGATCGTAGCCGTAGGTAGTCATCAGAATGACGCGAGCCTGCGGCTGGGCATTGCGCAGCCGCTGGTAGGCTTCGTATCCGGGCAGGTCGGGGAGACGAATATCGACCAGGATTACGTCATACGTGCTGAGGCGCGCCATCGTAAGTGCCTCCTGGCCATCGCGGGCTGTCTCCACAACACAGCCCAGGCGGCCGAGAATCGAATGTGCAGAGCGGCGCACGCGCTCATCATTGTCGGCCACTAGAAGTCGCAATCCCTTGAGGCCCGGACGGGACGTATCGCCCGGCAGACACGCCGTCTTGGCGAGTTCCATGTCTTCGCCGACCTTCTGGATCGAGTGTTTGATCGCGCGGGCAGCTTTTAGAATCTGACGTAGTTTCTCGGCCATCTCGGTGTCATGTCCAATGTAACGATCCAGGACGCAGGTGGCCGCTGCCAGGATGTCGTCGACCGGCAAGGCCACCTCACGATTGACGGCCTCGATAGACTGCGAGACGGTACTCCGTTTTTCAGCAGTCAAGAGCTGCAGCGTGTAAAGTGCCGCAGCAATTTCACGACTAAAGATCTCGGTGAATTTGAGGTCTTCCTGGCCGAAGGCATTGAGCTTGGGACTTTCCACATTAAACGTGCCGATCACCTGATCTTGCACGATCAGCGGGACGGTAAGCGAACTGCGCGCGCCTTCAGCGCCTTCCAGATAATTGGCATCCGCGGAAGTGTCGGGGCAGAGATAGCTTATTCCCGTGGCTGCCACCAGTCCCGTGATGCCGTTGCCCTGCGGTCGGTTATAGAGAACGCGTCCAGCCGCATTGGGGAGCATACCCTCTTGCAGAAGTGGATCTAGCCGGCCGGATTCGGGATGCAGCAAGCGAATTTCGATAACGTCATAATGCAGCAGATCGTGGGTCAGCCGGCGAATATTCAGCTTGAGCAGTTCAATCCGCTCTTCGACGCTCATTTCAGAAAGCTGGTCGGGCGTAAGCGCAGCTAACTCCCGGCCGGCTTGGTGCAGAGCGTCCAACTTCTGTTGCTGTTGGATTTCGGAGGTAACGTCCTGGCACAAACAGATGAGCTGACCGACCTTGCCTTCCGCGCTGAAGACGGGAATGACATGGACTTCGAGATAGAGATCGTTGCCGCAATGGAAGCGTGCTGTGTTTTTCTTGCCAATTAAAGCGCTCTGAAAAGGATCGCCTCCGGACCCAAGTAGCGCAGGATTTGCGAATGCCTCGGAGAAAGTTTTCTGGCTCGTGGTTGAGCCACACCACCTGGCGAAAACTGAATTGCACCACAGGATGCGCAATTCCGCGTCGAGCGCGGCTACGCCGTCTGGTAGCGCATCCACTATCCGCTCGGCCTGGAACAACCCCTCCGCCCTCTGCCAGACAGTGGGATCCCCAGTGTCCGCATACACGCCATCGAATCGTTCCGTCTGAAGAAGAGAGAGGCCGCGGTTGGCGTCGTCGACGCGCACCAGGTTCCAGAGGGGCTGGGAACGCTCAAGCTGATCCCCAGCCACATGGCTGGCCCCTTCCAGCACCAAAATGCGCGGCTTCTCCGCCACTGTTCTACTTCCTCACCGCGGTACCGAAATTTGACGCGGGCAGTCCGCCAAGCCACTCTGCAAATTATAAGAGCGGCCCATCGAACTCACAAGTTACCCGGGGCGAACAAAGCAGCTCTTGTCGTGACTTTTGCCTCAAGGGTCATAGGGTGACTCAGTACGACCATGCGTCGATAATTTCACAATCAGCGCCCGATTGCGCAACCACTGCACTACAGTCAACTTATCTTGACAGTCGCCTACGAGCCACCTAGGATAACGTGCTTTACAACTGAACTGTTTCCAGACAAGGCAAGAATTCCATGGCAGTCCCGAAGCGCAGGACGTCTCATAGCAAACAAGGCAAAAGGCGGAGCCATCACCATATAAAGCCGCTCCAAATCCAGTACTGCAGCCAGTGCAACGAACCGGTCCTGCCCCATCGAGTCTGCCCCAATTGTGGTTACTATCAGGGCCGCGAAGTCGTGGTGATGGAAGAGGAGAAGTAGGCCATGCAGATCGCGCTCGATGCCATGGGCGGCGATCACGCACCTGGTCCCATCGTCGCCGGTGCCGTTCAAGCTGTCGAGGCTGATCCAACCCTCCATGTGATTCTGGTTGGGGACCGCTCCCAAATCGAGTCCTCTCTAGCCGCGGCCGGCGCCAAGCCTGGCCGGCTCGACATCTTCCATTGCACCCAAGTGGTAACAATGGAAGAGGCTCCCGTGGTAGCGCTGCGCAAAAAGCCGGACAACTCGATCAGTCGCTGTTGGCAACTCCTTGCAGAACGAAAGGTCGAGGCGATTGTCAGCGCGGGCAACACCGGCGCGATGGTCGCTGGCGGTTTGAGGCTGCGGCGCTTCCTAAAAAACGTTCGCCGTCCAGGGATCGCGGCGGTCATGCCCACGCTGCGCGGCCCTTGCGTGCTGCTCGACGTCGGGGCGAATGTCAACCCTAAGCCCAGCCATCTCTTTCAGTACGGCGTCATGGGGAGCATTTTTGCCCGGCGGATTCTACAGCGAGAGCGGCCCACGATCGGCCTCATGAACATTGGCTCTGAAGAACAAAAAGGCCATGATCTGGCCAAGGAAACGCACGCACTTTTCAACGGCAGCGCGCTCCGCGACCAGTTCATCGGCAATGTCGAAGGCCGAGATATTAATCGGGGTGCGTGCGATGTCATTGTTACCGATGGCTTCGTGGGTAACGTGATCCTGAAGGTTTGCGAAGGAGTCTTCGATTTCGCCATGAAGATGGCCGCCAAAGACGTAATCGCCGCCCTCGACAAAGAGCGAGGTCGCGCTCAACAGGCTCTACAAGCCCTCGTCGACCGCTATGACTACAGTTCGCAGGGGGGCGCCCCGCTGTTGGGCATCGACGGCATTTGCATTATCTGTCACGGCAGTTCCGGCGACCAGGCCATCAAGAACGCCCTGGCCGTAGCTGCCCGCTACGCCGATGCCAAGCTCAACGAACTGATCGTTCAGGAATTGGAATCCAATCCGCCGATCAGCGCGGATGAGGAGTAGCCCACGCGCCCGGGAGAAGAAAATCCGATGCCGCAAGTCGCCTTCCTATTTCCGGGACAAGGCGCGCAAACGCTTGGAATGGGCCGGCAACTTTGTGAAACTCAGGCAGCCGCGCGCAAGCTCTTTAACGAAGCAGGGGAGATACTTGGCTATGACCTCGCCGACGTGTGCGCGAATGGGCCGGTGGAGCGGTTGAATTCCACCGTAGTCAGTCAACCCGCCATCTTCGTCACTAGTCTGGCTGCTCTGGAAGTTCTACGAGCCTCCGATCCACAGGTGATCCTGGATTGTTCGGCGGCGGCGGGATTGAGTCTTGGCGAATACACCGCATTGGTTTTTTCAGGGGCCCTAAGCTTCGCGGAAGCCTTGCGCGTCGTTCAACGACGCGGGGAGGCCATGCAAGCCGCCGCTGATGCCACCCCTGGCGGCATGGCTAGCATTCTAGGGCTGGAACTACCTAAGGTCGAAGAATTGTGCGCAGTAGCACGGGCCCAGGGCACGCTGGAAGTGGCCAACCTGCTCTGTCCCGGCAATATCGTGGTATCGGGTGCGAAAGCAGCGTGCACGGCTGTGGTGAGACTGGCTGAGGCAGCGGGAGGCCGGACGACACCGCTGAAGGTAGCTGGCGCATTTCACACAAGCCTCATGAAGCCGGCCGACCAAGCCTTGGAAGATGCACTGCAAAACGTCGAGATCAAGCGACCGCGTATGCCCGTCTGGTCGAATGTCGATGCCCAGCCGCACACCGACCCGGAGGAGATTCGCCGCCTTCTGATCCGCCAGGTTCTTCAGCCGGTATTATGGGAGGAGACAATGCGCAACCTGCTGGCTGCGGGCTACGCCCGGTTTTACGAAATTGGTCCGGGACGCGTGCTCGCCGGTCTCCTCAAACGGGTGCAACGCAGGGTGGAATGTCAAAATATTCCCGGCTGACTCCTCGTGAGAGACGGCAGGCGAGAAGGTCACTCCAGCCAGGTCATTGAAGGAGAGGTGCTGCGGGATTGACGGAACTATCTGCCGCCTCATGGCTCAGATGCTTTTCCTCTTCCCTTTTCTATCTTTCTTTTGTATTTAACCCCTTTTACGTGCGCGCTGCGCCGCGTGGCGTGATGCCCTGACTATGCGCCCATGGTAAGTTAGCTTGCTTGCCGCGCGTCTGCTGTGGTACATAACCCGAGGCAGCAGGAACTGTTTGCTGCCGGTCATTAATGTGTGCGGGCCGGTCTGCACCCCCAAGGGAGGATTCCATCGTGCCTTCCGTCGAAGAACGAGTGATCGAGATTGTCTGTGAAAACCTGGGTGTAAACAAGGAGCAGGTGACCCGCTCTACGTCCTTCACCGAGGATATGGGAGCCGATTCGTTGGATATTGTTGAGCTCGTCATGGAATTGGAAGAAGAGTTCGAGATTACGATTCCAGACGACCAAGCTGAGAAGATCAAAACGGTTGGCGAAGCGATAGACTATATCGAGCGGGAGCTAAACAAGAAATGACCCGGCGCGTCGCCATTACGGGCATGGGGACCGTGAATTCCATCTCCTGCCAGGTGGAAGAGTTCTGGCACGCGCTTTGTGCTGGCCGTAACGGCATTGGCCTTATCGAGCAGATCGACACGACCGCCTTCAAAGTGAAGTTCGGCGGAGAAGTGAAGAACTTCAAGCCGGAGGAAGTTATTCACCCAAAGGTTGCTCGGCATCTCGATCGCTTCGCTCAATTCGCGCTCATCGCAGCCATCGACGCGGTGAAGCAGAGCGGCATCGATTTCTCACGCGAGGATCCCTACCGCTGTGGCGCGATAGTTGGCAGCGGTATTGGTGGATTGAACGAATTCGAAGAGCAGCATGCACGTTTTCTGAAGGGTGGACCAGGCAAGGTCAGCCCCTTCGTCATTCCGAAAATGATTCCGAACGCGGCAGCCGGCAATATATCCATTCATTTCGGGCTATGCGGCCCGAACACAGCTGTGTCGACCGCCTGTGCATCTGCCGCCAATGCGATCGGCGATGCAATGCGGGCCTTGCAATGGAACTACGCGGATGTGGTCGTCACGGGCGGTTCCGAGGCAGTGATCACCAACATGGGGTTGGGCGGGTTCATTTCCGCGAAGGCACTCTCGACGCGAAATGAAAATCCACAGGCGGCCAGCCGCCCCTTCGAAAGGGACCGGGACGGCTTCGTTTTGAGCGAGGGAGCCGGCATCCTCGTGCTTGAGGAACTGGAGCACGCTCGGCGCCGTCATGCGCCGATCCTTGGGGAACTCCTTGGCTGCGGCGCGACGGCAGATGCGCACCACATTACCGCCCCTCATCCCGAGGGCAGCGGTGCTTGCAAAGCGATGCAACTCGCCTTGCACGATGCTCGCCTTAATCCCGAGGACATCCAGTACATCAACGCCCACGGCACCAGCACTCCGCTGGGCGACGAGGCCGAAACCAAGGCCATCAAGCAAGTGTTCGGCAGACATGCGTACCGGCTGGTAATCAGCAGCACCAAGAGCATGACCGGCCATACGCTGGGCGCCAGTGGAGGCATCGAGCTTATCGTGGCCGCTCTGACGGTTCGCGACGGGATCGTCCATCCTACCATCAATTACGATAATCCGGACCCTGCCTGCGATCTGGACTACGTGCCTAATTCTGCCCGGAAGATGCCAATCCAACGGGCCATTTCCAACAGCTTCGGCTTCGGCGGCCACAATTGCTGCCTCGTCGTCGGGGCGTTAAACTAATACATCTGTCTCAAGAGAAAGCAAGGGCGGCGCCGGTAACTCCTTTGCGCAACCGGTTCACATATTCCTACCGCTTTCGAGACGGCAAGAGACCTTCACGAACAGGATCTGCACAATGTCCGTACCAGCCGATGGATTTGGGGCGCGCGCTGAGAGGGCGGCCCTTTCTCCGCAGGAGGTTGCGCGCTATAGCAGGCACTTGATCATGCCCGAGGTCGCCCTCGAAGGGCAAAAGCGGCTTAAGGCAGCGCACGTCCTCCTTATCGGCGCAGGTGGCCTTGGATCGCCGCTGGCCCTCTACTTGGCAGCTGCCGGCGTTGGGAGGATTGGTATCGTCGATTTCGACGTTGTCGATTTCAGCAACTTGCAGCGCCAGGTATTGCATGGCACGTCGGACGTTGGCCGACCGAAATTGCAGTCCGCCCGAGAGAAGTTGCAGGCGATCAATCCCGAGGTGGTTTTGGACCTGTACGAAACACGCCTGAGTTCTGCCAACGCGCTCTCCATTTTGGAGCCCTATGACATCGTTATCGACGGCACCGACAACTTCCCGACCCGGTACCTTGTCAATGATGCCTGCGTTTTATTGAAAAAGCCCAATGTTTACGGAAGCATTTTTCGGTTCGACGGGCAAGCTTCGGTTTTCTATCCCCCCGCTGGTCCGTGCTACCGCTGCCTGTATCCGGAGCCGCCTCCTCCTGGCGAGGTCCCGAGCTGCGCTGAGGGTGGTGTCCTGGGCATCCTACCCGGCCTGATCGGCTGCATTCAGGCCACCGAAGCCGTGAAATTGATCCTTGGGAAGGGCCGAACACTGGTGGGCCGGCTCCTCCTGTATGATGCGCTTCAGATGAGCTTTCAGGAATTCAGGGTTCGAAGAAACCCCAAGTGCCCGTTGTGCGGTGACAAGCCATCCATTTCCAAACTACTCGACTATGAGGAGTTCTGCGGCATGCGCGGCGAACAAGCACCGGCACTTCAAGACCACCTGCTTCAGACGGAGACGACGGTTGAAGAATTGAAGAACCGGCTTGACAAGCAGGAAAAGGTCTTCATTCTCGATGTTCGTAATCCCGAGGAATACCAGATCTGCCGCATCCCAGGCAGCACCTTGATACCGTTGCCCCAGCTGCAGCAAAGACTTGAAGAGCTGGATCGGGAACGAGAGATCGTCATTCATTGCAAGAGCGGCATGCGCAGCTTGAAGGCTCAGCAATTGCTCCGCGAAAAGGGCTTCGTGAAAACAAAGAACCTCAAGGGCGGCATCCTCGCGTGGGCGGAGCGCATCGACAGGGGTATGCCCAAGTATTAAAAGACAGGAGTAGGCATGTCCGGCAAGATCGACTGGATGTATCATCGCAAGGGTTGAACTTCGTGTAAGAAGGCTCAAGGGTTCCTTGACACGAATGAATGGCGCGTCACCGAACAGAGGGACGCTAGCAAGGAGCGAAAGGGCGCGGAGGATGCCCTCAAGCTTGCACTGGCTGCCGACAAGGTGCTGGTCGCAAAGGGCAAGAAGATCGTGAGCTTTGACATGAAGGAGGATCCCCCGGATAGGGAGACTCTTTTGGCGCACCTTCTCGGGCCCACCGGGAATTTGCGCGCACCGACGCTTCGCCGTGGCAAGACCTTGCTGGTTGGGTTCAACGATGAGTTGTACCGCCAGGTCCTGGGCAGTTGACACAGATTAAGAGGAAGATCGAGGTCAACCAAACCGTGTCGGTCAAGGATCGACTGAAGGCTGAGCAATCCTTTCATGACCGCCAAGCTCTGACCCGAGCGAGCGATCTGGAAGCACGTCCCGATTCTTTTCTTTTCTCTGATGATGCCTATCTCGATCACGAAACATGGATCCGGCCCGCGATGGATCATCTCGGTGCCGTGCAGGGGCTGCGAATTCTCGATTACGGCTGCGGTCACGGCATGGCCGCAGTAGTGTTTGCGAGGCATGGAGCAAGAGCGACCGCTTTCGATCTATCGCAGGGCTACTTGCAGGAGGCTCGCAAGCGGGCACATGCGAATGGTGTCGAGATCGAATTCGCACAGGCTGACGGAGAGCGACTGCCGTTTGCGGATGAAGCGTTCGACCGCATCTGGGGGAATGCCGTTCTCCATCACCTGGACGTACGCCTCGCAGGACGAGAACTAGCTCGCGTGCTGCGGCCTGGGGGAATTGCTGTCTTCTGTGAGCCGTGGGGAGAGAATCCGTTTCTGCGCTGGGTACGCCATCGAGTGCAGTACGCGAGCAAAGAACGCACCCCCGACGAGCAACCGCTGCGGCGCAAACAAGTTGAAGTTTTGCGCGAGGTCTTCCCGACCGCGCTGCTCCGTGGCTATCAATTCTTATCGATGCTGCGCCGAGTCATCCCTCGTGGTAAGCTAGCTGCGAGTCTGGATTGGTGCGACGAGATGCTGCTGGATCGCATCCCGGTTCTGCAGCGCTACTGCCGGTATATCGTTCTCGTCTTGAGAAAGGAACTGGTATAATGCCATGATATCGTCGTTTAGCTCGCATGAGTAATACGCACCATGGATGCGCCTTCACCAGGAACGCCGCCCTCTGCTCCCGCAAGGCAGGAACCTCGCGTTTATGGCGCTTGGCCACGTTCCGCACAGCTCGCGACGGCATTTCTTCTGGGGCTGGCGACGGCCCTTCTGGCTGTCCACGGCTTCGGTTATCTCCGCTGGAGGACGAGGCCCACGCAGGTCGACCCTGCGGGCGCACTGGCCTATCGTATTGATCTGAACCAGGCTGGCCGGGCGGAACTCCTCCAAATCCCGGGCATCGGCAACGGCCTGGCCGAGCGGATCGTGGAATATCGCCAGGAGCACGGGATCTTTCGAAACGTCAACGAGCTGACTGGGGTAAAGGGCATTGGCCCGACGACAATTGAAACAGTCCGGCCCTGGGTGCGGGTTGAGGCGATCGGTGCTGACCAAGGCCAGGATGAAGCAAAGGCGATGGATCGTCGCGGATCATCCAGGCGCCCCGGCAGCCGGCCGAGTTCGAGTTCCAAGGAAGCCAGCCTCAAAGGCCCAATCGACATCAACCGCGCCACGGCCGAAGAGCTTCAGCGCCTGCCAGGAATCGGTCCGAAGATGTCGCAGCGCATTATTGAAGAGAGGCAAAAAGGACCGTTTCAATCCGTCAGTGACCTCAAACGTGTGCAAGGCATCGGGCCCAAAACGTTGGAGCGCCTGCGGCCGCATGTCGTCGTAGAGAGCAATAAGGTGCGGGTTGTGGCGGTAGATTCGGAACGGTAACTTCTGAGGATCCATAGCACCAGATGGTGGCCAAATTTGAGATTGTAAGCAATTTCCAGCCCGCAGGAGATCAGCCGCAAGCGATCGAGAAGCTGGTTAGCGGGTTCCGCAACGGTCAATCGCGGCAGACCCTCCTGGGGGCAACTGGCACGGGGAAGACTTTCACGGCCGCACATGTTATCGCCCAACTTGGCAAGCCGGCTCTAATCCTCTCGCACAACAAAACCCTCGCGGCTCAGCTGTACAAGGAACTTCGGGCTTTCTTCCCGCGGAACGCGGTCCATTACTTCGTTAGCTACTACGACTATTACCAGCCCGAAGCCTATATCCCACAGCGCGACATCTATATCGAGAAGGATGCCCAGATCAACGAAAACATCGACCGGCTGCGGCTTGCGGCCACGAGCGCCCTGGTGAGCCGAGAGGATGTGATCATCATTGCCAGCGTCTCCTGCATCTACGGTTTAGGTTCGCCGAGCGACTATAAGCGCATGATGGTGCGCGTCAGCAAGGGCGAGCCGGTGGACCGCGACAGTCTTCTGCTCAGGCTCGTCGACATCCAGTACGAGCGAAACGACATCGCCTTTACCCGCGGCAAGTTTCGCGTTCGGGGAGACGTCATCGAAGTCTGGCCGGCTTACGAAGAGTTCGGCTTTCGCATCGAGCTTTTCGGGGATGATGTCGATGCCCTTGCGATCATCAATCCGACGAGCGGCGAGACGCTGCGCTCGATGGAGGAGCTTTACATCTATCCCGCCAAGCACTTCGTGACGCCAGAAGAGCGCATCCGAGCCGCAACCGAGGGCATTCGAGGTGAACTCGAAGAAAGGCTCGCCGTGTTTCGCCAGGAGGGCAAGCTCCTTGAAGCGCAGCGGCTCGGGGCGCGGACGCGTTTCGACATTGAGATGTTGCTGGAAATGGGTCATTGTCCCGGCGTGGAGAACTATGCCCGCTGGTTGAGCAATCGCAAGCCGGGAGAGCCCCCGTACACGCTTTTGGATTTCTTCCCCGAGGACTTCCTGATGATCGTCGACGAGTCGCATGTGACGCTGCCGCAGGTTCGCGGGATGTTCGCGGGCGATCACAGTCGCAAGACGACCTTGGTCGAGCATGGCTTCCGCCTGCCCAGCGCTCTGGACAATCGTCCATTGCGGTTTGACGAATGGGAGAAGAGGGTCAAGCAGGTATTGTTCATGTCCGCCACGCCCGCGCCCTATGAAATCGAACGCTCGGCAGGCGAAGTCGTCGAGCAAGTCATCCGCCCCACGGGACTCGTGGACCCCCTGTTGCACGTCCGGCCCGCACGCGGCCAGGTGATGGACCTGATCGAAGAGATCAAGAAACGGGCAGCCATCAAGGAACGCGTGCTGGTTACGACCCTGACGAAACGGCTGGCCGAGGATCTGAGCGGCTTCCTCGGCGATGCTGGCCTACGCGGCAAGTGGCTTCATTCGGAACTGGATGCCATAGAGCGCGTGCAAATCCTGCGAGAGTTGCGCGAAGGAGCGTTCGACGTGCTTGTGGGTGTCAATCTCCTTCGTGAAGGACTCGACTTGCCCGAGGTATCCCTGGTTGCAATCCTCGACGCCGACAAGGAGGGGTTTCTCCGCAGTGGAACTTCTCTCATCCAGACGATTGGCCGGGCCGCTCGTAACGTCAATGCGGAAGTGATCCTCTACGCGGACAAGGTAACCGATTCGATGCAGCGTGCCATTGGGGAAACGCTACGACGTCGCGAGCGGCAGCTGGCCTACAACGTCGAGCACGGCATCACTCCGGAGACCGTCCGCAGCGCAATCGGAGCGGGCATCGAGGAAGAAATCGCCGCCCACAAGTTTGTTCAGGAAGTCGCAGGCAAACAAGCCGAGAATTACATCACTCAAGAGTATCTTGAGGAATTGCACGGCGAGATGCTGGCCGCGGCCGCAAACCTGGAGTTCGAGCGTGCAGCTCAGCTCCGCGATCGGATCGCCGAATTGAAGGGCCAGCCGGCCGCCACGCCGCAGGTCAAGAAACGCCGCGGACGCAAGCGCTAACCCACATTTTTGCATCGCTGATTACTTCGCGCTACTCAGCCTTCTTGTCCGCGGCCAGTGAGACGCAAACGATTTCCTTGTCATTGCGAGCATAGACGGATTTGTTGGCAAACGCGGGATGAGACCAGACCACGAGCCTGCCAGCCATCTCATTCGTGGGCTCCAGGACATGGGCCCTACTCAATTCCTCATATCCTTTTGGAGTTAAGCGAGCGATGATGAGGTCGCCCTGTTCGTTGAACAAGAAGACTCTGTCGCGGTGCGGCACGAGGAAGGCATTTTTCCAACGATCTTGCCCGGTTTTTCTGGGCGTGCTCCCGGTCGCTTGCAGGGATTCCCAAATCCGCTTTCCGTCTTCGAGTTTCAAGCAGCGCAGCTCGCCGTAGCTGCACACGCCATAGACGTAGCCATCCTTGATGAAAGGCGTCGGCATGATGCTGTGGAGGCCGTCGGTCTTGTTTGGCATCTCGCTTTGGTTCTGTCCCTTCCAAAGGAGAGTGGGCTGCTCAGAAGCAGAGTCGACCCGAACCAACATCGAACCATTGTAAAACGACGTTACGAAGAGGAGATTGCCGTCTTTGCGCGGTGTCGGCACCGTGAGGCCAGCCTTTACTTCGAAAGGATGAGTCCAGTAAAGCCTACCGGTTTCCGGATCGAGGGCATTGAGCGATTCGGGATGCCAGATGATTAGCTGGGGTTTCCCGCCGAACTCATAGATCATTGGCGGAGCATAGCCAATTTCCTTAGCGGACAGAGCCCGCCAGATCTCGGCGCCCGTGTCTTTGTGGAAGGCGACAACGGCGCTGTCTTTCCCGCCGACCAGGCAAATGAGCTTGTTGCCATCGAGGAGAGGGTGTGCGGCAAATCCCCATTGAGGCGTCTCAGCGCCGTAATCCTTGATGAAGTTCTTGGACCAACGTACTATGCCCGAGGTTGCATCCAAGCAGAGCAGGTTGCCCATAGTCCCAAGCGTGAACACTCGGTCGCCGTCGACGAGTGGAGTGGTGCGCGGCCCGGCCGGGTAGCTGACCCGATAATCGCAGTCGTAGGCATGTGTCCAAAGCACGTTGCCGGTGGCCTCGTCCAGGCAGAGAACGCGCTCCTGGCCCGAGACGCCCTTCTTGTCAAAGGGGTTCTTTGAATTCGCGGCGCCCTGGGCAAGAACGCGATCGGTGACATAGACGCGTCCCTGGGCTACCGCCGGCCCGGCGTACCCTGCGCCGATTGACGTTCGCCAGCGGACCTTGGGACCGCCCTGGGGAAACTGATCCAAAATGCCTGACTCTCGCCAGACCCCATCACGCTGAGGGCCTAGCCATTGCGGCCAGTCATCCGCCCGAGCAGGAGGCAGCAACGAACTCAAAGTCCATATCGCGCCAAGTAGGGTAAACATTCGGAAACTGCGGAGTTCGTAGAGATGGGCTATCCGGCCGCATTTTGCTCGCAAGCAACGCATTCGCTGTTTTCTCCAGGCGAGGTCGTAAACCACAACGAAATACCCGGCTACCACTTGGGCACGCCTCAGCATCTGCTGATGCCAGAGGAGATTAGTTTAGAGAAAGGTGGGTCAGAAATAACCCTTGAAGTGCACGTCGCTTCTCTGCTCGTGAGAAGAGGCGTGGCCGTCCAGCGAAACGAATTTACTCGGTCAAAAGCCTAGCACCACGAATCGACATTGCCCCGCATCATTGCTTCGAGAACGGCTACGTTGCAGTTTGCTGGGAGAGAAGCCAGGATAACGAACCTCCCGTGTACACAATCAGATAGGCCGTGTCACGATCGATGGGACGAATCTCGACGGTGATCCCGCCACTGCCGGCACTCCGGTTGACAGAAGCTTGGACGTTGAAATGGTCCGCGGTCAGGATGAGGACTTCCGCGTGATTCTCGCCGCGCTGGAAGCTGAGGCGCGCCACCCGCACGCCCCTGAACTCCTCAGGGGCGCGACCAACCAGGTAGCGATAATCCAGGTCCCTTGGTAGAGCCACTTTGAGACCCTGACTGTGGAACCATTGCTCAAGTTGCTCCGCCGGCTGACCGCCGAATTCTTCGAACGCATTGGCGACAGCCTCGGGATCGATGGTTGGGCGACGAGTCGATTCCCAATAGGCCAAGCCCACACAAACCGCCAAGATGGCCGCTGCTGCTGCCGCAACGTCGCGCACCCGGCGCAAAGCCCAGCGGCGGTACCAAGCATCCCGCTCTCGGTTGAGACGAATCAACAGTCGCTCACGCAGGTCGCCTGGCACGGCCACGTCGCGAACGGCCAGCCCCAGATGCTCATCGGCACGTCTTTCTGCCTTGGCAGCGAGGCTGCATTCAGGACATTCTTCCAGGTGGTGTTCGAGAGCGTCGGCCTCGGCGCGGTCCAACTCCGAGGAATGCGGGCTATCAAACTCGAGAGCGAGGCGGGCGGCTTTACAATCCATTGGTGTTCCTCCGCCGACTTTCGGCAACGGTCTCCTGGGCCGCCGGCAGAAGGCGGCTTCGGAGATGAGCCTTGGCCCGGGCCAGTCGCGACATCACCGTGCCCATGGGCAGCTCCATCTGTTCAGCAATGTCGCGGTAGTTGAAGTCTTCAAAATAGTACAAGATGATGGGCGTCCTGAAAACCTCAGGAAGCTGGTTTAAGGCCTCTTGTAATCGTCCCGGTTCGATTGGCGGTAGGGAATCCGGCAGACGCTCCGGCAATTCGCTCACGTCCTCCAGGGACACGCTTTGTTCCTGCTTTTCGGCACGAAGCTTGTGCAAATAGACGTTGCGCAATATGCGGAAAAGCCAGGGTTTCACGCGTTCAGGGTCGCGCAGCTGACGCAGGTTCAGCTGAGCCTTGCAAAATGTCTCCTGCGTCAAATCATCCGCATCGCTTGCTGAGCCGGCCAAACGGAAGGCGTATCGATAAAGCGCCGCGTAGTGCTCGTCAACTAACTTTTGCACACTCCCTTGGCTACCGGGGAGACCCATGTGGCCGCTACCTTTCAAATTCCATGATCCGGGACATGGTTATTTTATTCCCGGCTTTCCTCAGAAAGTTTCGCCCGGATACCTTCAGTTGCAGTTCGATTCCAGCCTACGCGAGCACATATCTCCTATCCAGAGGAAAACTTATGGCTTGCAGTAAAAAGGCGGGGAATAAATCGCCATCAGGCGCATCCTGATGTTATGCGAATTTCACAATCGCTTGCCGTTACACATGGCACTCCTTCAATTGCGAATCGAAAGGATGGTACAACAATGAAGAAGCTTCTCGCGTGCGCCCTCATTTGCGGATTGGCTGGGTTGGGTTGCACCCCCGCAAGCACCTCCAGCAAGGGCACAGGGAGCGGGCCAGGCAAGGTCGTCCCGAAACCCGCCGATAGCGGCAAACCGGAAACCCCATCGAATGGCAAGACAGCTCCCAAGGTTGAAACCCCACCCACCGAGACCAAGGTTCCCTCAAAAGCCGCGGACAAGGAAAAATCTGCTGACAAGGACAAGAGTAAAGGGAAAGACAAGGACGGAAAGTGATCCACTGCCCGTCTGGATCGCACGCCCTGCTACCCTGGTTTCTATTGGTTGCGTCCGGTCGCGAAAGAGGTCGGGAGCAAGTATTCTTGAATCTCCGCCCCTTGCTCATGGGCTGCTAAATCATAAAAAGTGGTAACAGAGAAAGCACTCAATGGCGGGCAGTTTCGGACATTTTGGGGTCCGGGAGCCCTTGTTTGCAAACTTGCTGAAAGGATGGTTGACCGTGAAGAGATTACTTGCATTGGTGATCATGGCTGGCTTCCTCGCCACCGTGGGCTTGGGATGCGGCGGCGACACCGGCTCGAAGAAGGCCGGCTCCTCTAGTGCCCCGTCTTCGGCTAAGGCGGACACGGGCAAGAAGATGTAGTGTTTCCAGCACCACTTGTGCGAATCTGACGGGGGAGCCGGCCCACGATTGATGGCCGGCTCCTTGCGTTTTGGCCATGCCCTGAGAATCGATGCGCCGCGGGCTTTGGGATACGCTTGGACCCCCCGCGATCCAGGAAGGCGGCGGTCTCGCGGTCTTCCTGGTGCATGGGTTGCGGTGGTTTGCCAATAATAGACCTTCCAGATCCGTTTCACTGGCTCAAGGTACCATCCGATGAAACGAATGCTGCAACTCTTGGCGATCATGGTCTTGGTGAGCATCGCAGGTTCGGGCTGCGGCGACTCCCAGCAGAAAGGCATTAACAGTGGAAAGGACAAGCCAAAGACTTCTGAAAAGCAAGGCTAATCTCAACCTCTCTCGCCGTTCCCCTCGAACCAAAACGCAACTTCAGTCGTAATAAAATCAAGACGGACAGGGAGGCGATTCTTGTTCGTTGAACCCTACGGGCCCTCCAACCTGCACGGAGCCAGCGGCGCTTTACTTATGTTTCCCCCCCAGTAGGTGGATTGCCCGGCTCCGCTTTTCCATACCCTGATTCGCAAAGTCGCTTGAATCGCGCGCCACGCTTGCCTGGCCGAATCACGCTCTCAGGAAAATTCCTTTTCGATAAAGGTAATACAAGCCAAGCCACTCGAGCGCGAAGACACCGGCGGCGAGCAGAACGGGGCCGAAAGCTCCGCTATGCCGCGCCGCGCCCCCAAAAAAGAAATGGCTCATCTTTTCGAAATCAAGAAAGTGAGGAACGACATAGATCGTGATCGCATTGGCGCCGATCACGACAAAGAAGAACGCCCACCTGCGAAATCCCAGCACATCGATGACGCCGTAGAATACACCCAGCAAGAGCAAACTCCACCCGCCGGCAAAAAGTACAAAGGAGCTTGTCCAGATGTTTTTGATAATGGGGAACCAGAAGCTCCAGACGTAGCCGAGAAACAGACATAGCAATCCGGCCAACAGCAATCCCAGCACCTTGCGGCCCTGAGAGCGAGTCGAACGCAGCCAATCCCCCGCAAAGGCACCTAATAGAACCGTACCCACTGAAGGGATCGTCGATAGGAGCCCTTCGTTGTCGCCGTACTTGTAATATGCATCCTTGATCTTGCCCGGGAGCCAATGGCGATCGACGTACCCAGCAAGATTCTTTTGTTTCGAGAAATCCCCGGCATAGGAGTCTGGAGGAGGCACGAGGACGAGAAGGGCCCAATATCCGAGCAAGATCGCGGCCAGGATGACCGCCCGACTCCGAACTCCGAAGTGCATCACCAGGATTGCCGTTATCCCATAGCATATGGCGATCCGCTGGAGAACCCCTGCGATCCGCAGATGCGGGAAGTTCAATTCCAGGATCCCGTTGTTGAGCAAGCCGAGCGCGAACAGTAGTATCGTTCGACGCAATATCCTCCAATACATTGCCATCTTGGGTCTGCCGCTGCCCTGCAGCTTGCCGAGTGAAAAAGGCAAGACGGCGCCGACAAGGAAAAGGAACAGGGGAAAGATAAGATCATAAAAGCGGAAGCCTTCCCACTCCACGTGCTCCAGCTGCTCCTCGATCTGTTTGCGCACCGGCCAGTTGGACCATGCCGCCCACGCCTTGAAGATATCTTCGGCGCCCATGATCCAGAACATGTCGAAGCCGCGCAGGGCATCGATTGAAACAAGCCGACCACTTGCACCCTGGGCACTATCAGGTTTTACATCTGCGGACATGATTGCATGAATCTCCCGGTTAGCGTTTGAGATACCTTATGGAAAAGAGAGGACGGTGAGCATTCATGCCTTGAACCAAGAGTCGCAAAAAGGCAAACGGGAGGCGATCCCGTTAGATCGCCCCCCGTTCATAGTCTGCCGTTTTTGCGACGCCTAACAAACGTCAGGACTTCGCTTCGGTCCCAGCGGCAACCAACTCCGTCGGCACTGCGCCCGTGGTGGCGTCGAAGTGAAGTATCTTCTCGCCCTCCACCTCTTGGACCCGAACAGTGATTGTGTCCTTGCCCTGGAAATTGCCCTTAAGCAACTCTTCGGAAAGCGGGTCCTCGAGCAAATGCTCGATGGCGCGGCGGAGTGGACGAGCGCCGAACTCTGGACTGTAGCCCTTTTCGATGAGCAGGTCCTTGGCTTCCTCCGTCAGAGCAAGCGTCAAGTTCTTCTCCTTGAGCCGCTTTATGACCTTGGCCAGCTCGATGTCGATGATGTTCTTCATGTCCCCCTTATTCAGGCTGCGGAAGACGATGATGTCATCGACGCGATTGAGGAACTCGGGCCGAAAGGTGCCTTCCATGACTTGTTTGAGCACGTCCTTCATCTTCTCGTAAGTCGTTTGCTCGTCTTTCTTGCCGAATCCGAAGCCGGCCTTGCCGGTGATCTGCTCGGCGCCGATGTTCGTGGTCATGATCAAGATGGTATTCTTGAAGTCGATCGTACGGCCAACGTTATCGGTCAGCCGGCCTTCCTCCATGATCTGCAAAAGCATATTCCACACGTCCGGGTGCGCCTTCTCAATTTCGTCGAGAAGAACAACGCTGTACGGACGCCGGCGAATCTTCTCGGTCAGCTGGCCGCCCTCCTCGTAGCCGATATATCCGGGAGGAGCACCTATCAGCCGGCTGACATTGTGCTTTTCCATGTACTCCGACATGTCTATTTGCACGAGGGCGTTCTCGTCGCCGAACATGAAGTGGGCCAGCCGCTTCGCAAGCAGCGTCTTGCCCACGCCCGTCGGGCCGGCAAAGATAAAGCTGCCGATGGGCCGCTTGGGATCCTTCAGTCCAGCCCGGCTCTTGCGGACGGCCTTGGCGATGGCACAGATCGGCTCGTGCTGGCTGATCACGCACTTGTGCAACTCCTCTTCCATCTTGAGAAGACGGGCCGTCTCGTTGTCCTCCAATCGCTTGAGAGGTACGCCGGTCATCTTGCTGACAACCTCGGCGATCACTTCTTCATCAACAACGCCGTCGATTTCCTTGGCCTTTTCGCGCCACTCGCGAGTGATCGTGTCCTTTTTCTTCTTGAGCTTATCCGCGCTGTCGCGGAGGTGAGCCGCCTTCTCAAAATCCTGTTCGGCGACGGCGGCCTCTTTTTCCTGGTTGAGTTGTTCGATCTGCGCGTCCAGCTCCTTAAGGTCCGGCGGCCGAGTCATCGCTTTGAGACGAATGCGGGCACCCGCTTCATCAATCACGTCTATGGCTTTATCTGGCAGGTAACGGCCGCTAATGTAGCGATCCGACAACTCGACAGCGGCACCCAAGGCTTCATCCTGAATCTGGACTCGATGGTGGGCCTCATAACGGTCGCGGAGGCCGCGAAGAATCTCTACCGTCTCATCCTTCGAGGGTGGATTGACGATGATTTCTTGGAAGCGGCGAGCGAGAGCGGCGTCCTTCTCGATGTACTTGCGATACTCGTCCATGGTCGTGGCGCCGATGCACTGGATTTCACCGCGTGCCAGGGCTGGCTTCAGGACGTTGGAAGCGTCGATGGCTCCTTCCGCGCCGCCAGCGCCGACCAGAGTGTGCAATTCGTCGATGAACAGAATGGTGTTCTTCGCCCGGCGTACTTCGTTCATTACCGCCTTGATGCGTTCTTCGAATTGGCCGCGGTACTTTGTGCCAGCCACCATCATGGCCAGGTCGAGCACGACGATGCGCCGATCACGGAGCAGCTCGGGAACGTTGCTATCGACGATCAGCTGAGCCAGTCCCTCCACAATGGCAGTCTTGCCCACGCCGGCTTCACCCAGCAAGACCGGGTTGTTCTTGGTCCGGCGGCTCAAAACCTGGATCACCCGCTCGATCTCGTTCTGCCGGCCGATCACGGGGTCAAGTTTTCCCTGTCGGGCCAGTTCCGTGAGATCGCGTCCAAAGCTATCGAGAGCCGGAGTTTTGGACTTCCCCTTGTTGGCTGTCCGTTCCCCGCCGCCGCTGCCGCTGCTGCTTTCGCCTGAATCCATGTTATGCCCCAGCAAATTAAGTACCTCCTCGCGCACGTCCTCCAGCTTCAGCCCGAGGTTCATGAGGACTTGAGCCGCGACGCCTTCCTGCTCGCGCAGGAGGCCCAGGAGCAAGTGTTCTGTACCGACATAATTGTGATTGAGGTTCCGTGCCTCCTCAATCGAGTATTCAATGACCTTCTTGGCTCTCGGGGTCTGGGGCAACTTGCCCATTGTCACCATATCGGGTCCCGACTGAACGAGCTTCTCGATCTCCAGCCGGATCTTCCGCAAATCGATGTCGAGATTTTTCAAGACGTTGGCGGCGACTCCGGAGCCTTCCTTGACCAGCCCCAACAAGATGTGTTCCGTACCGATGTACTCGTGGTTGAGACGCTGGGCCTCTTGATTGGCCAGCTGCATGACCTTGCGGGCCCGGTCTGTAAAACGTTCATACATTCGTTCCATCTCCGACAAGTCGGACCCCGGTCACGACGCCGTTAAACGCCGTGGTGAGATCACAAGCGAGCCACTTTTGGTTAGATGCGAGTTTCGAGATTTCGGTTCTATGCAACCGCTCCGGTATCCGAGGGATTGAAAGAGCCGCTGACAAGCTTAGCTCTTGATAGCCAGCCGAGCAGCCTGCTCTTTCCTCATGGAACATCGGGGTGAGCGGCGTTTGCCTGGAGAACCAGAGTGTACTTCGCGGTGCAAAATCGGCTTCGTTCGCGGCAAGTGCCTTCCTCTCCGCCATTTCCCTCCTTCGCGAGGCCCACCCTGAGGCATTCTAATGGTGTAAGGTAGACAAATCAAGGTAGAGGAAGGACGTGCGAAAACGGCGCGAATTTCACGCCGGGAGCAAAACAAATTCGGGCTCCCAACTTCTGCAAAGGATTGTCGGAGTGAATTAGTGAGGAAAGAAAACCAAAAGCGGCGGAAAAGCGCCGCAGTCCATAGAAGGCAATTTTAGAGTGCGGCGCTTTTCCGCCGCTTTTCTTTCCTCCATTCGCGGCCGGTGATCTTACGACAACTGTCCTGAACGTGCACCTGGCTAGGCTGATTGGGCGAATCGAAGGGCCTGAAAGTGCGCTACGGTCTCGAATGGTTGCGACATGCTGGCGATATCTTCACCAATTTGCTGAATTTCTGTAGTTTGCAGCAAACCGAGCCTCTTCTGATAGCCAAGGATCATGTAACCAATCTTCTGGGGATCGAGCTGCATAAGTCGGCAACAGGTAGCATCAACAGCAAGCGGGTCTGATCCCATGATCAGCGCGCCAACGTGCTTGGCGGTCCCGTTCAGCGGACCGTCCCCTTCCATGCCTACAATCCCGTCCACGATGGCGAGATCGGGCGTTCGGGTAAGGGCAATGTCGACGATGCTATTGTCGATGCCTCGCCAATGGAGTTCGTTTTTGGGCCAACCGTAACAGATTCCAGGAAGGGTGCCGAAAAGGTTCTTCAATGATAGCGTCGCCCCGGCCCAATGGTGTGTTTTCATCTTGGGCAAGGAGATCAGGACATCGGCCGAGGTGATGGTACGTGCCAGGTAAAGAAACTCCAGCCCCGTGAGCCGGCCCAGGTTTGGACTTTTGACCGGGTCGTCATGGTTAAGGTCGGTGAACGAGACTCCGTAGTGGCTGAGCACATCTGCCATGCCGCTCGCGCGGACCAGGTACTCGACATTTCTCCAGTGCCCGGGGCCCTCTGCGACGATCACCTCAGCCGCACCTTCGCGTCGGCATAACTCGATGACAGCGCCGACAACGCGAGGGTCAGTGTTGATGACCTTATCGCGGTGATACTCGACGATGTTTGGCTTGAGAACCACACGTTTCCCCGATAGCGGCACCCGCTGCCGGAACGATTGGAATTGGTCACCAAGAATGCCCGCCAGATCGCCGTTGTAATCGTTGGCCCGGGCGATGTGGACGGCGGCCTGTGGCGGCAAAGGCCGTAGGCGTCCAACCGCCTCGACCGCCAGTCCTCGGAAAGTCGAAGTGAGACGCTGGCTCCAGGAGAGCCGCCGATTCGCCTGCCTTTTATTCGATCCAGGAAGCGGCAATACCGTTTTTCCTTCGGGTAGAATGGGATCATCAGCCAGTCGGAATGGATTGGTCTGGCCGGTGGAGAGTGCAAGAGCCGTCAGGGCTACGCGCGGCAGGGTAGGGCAGCGCCAATTCGGGTCTGATTTCCTCCCGTACACAGCCACGATGCAATCATCGATAAGGGGGAGGGCGTCCTTCACTCCAGGATGAGTGGCATGGCAGGCGAGGGCCAGTTTGCTCCAGCAGAGGTGCTCCAGATCATCACTCACCAAGGCCTGCTTGAGCAAATAAGAGACTGAAGCTTGCACGCGTGGGTGGCTGCCGTGGCCTTGCAATGCGAGCAGCATCAGTGCCGTGGGACCGGGAATGGGGTCGGTTCGGCGGCCAAGAACCTGGCGATTGCCGTAGTTAATCCCGCCGTCGTCGAAGGCACGGTCCAGAAGCAGACGTTGCCCTTCCTCGACGCGAGGATGATCTCCATAACCAGCCCGGCTGAGAGCCAAGCAAGCCCAGGCGGTCGGCTCCACCCAGGAAAAGTTGCCCTCGGCCCAGGGCCAGCCCAGTAGCCGCAAGTCGATATCATGGACCTCTATGGCGTTTTTTTCGTCGGGCTGAAGGCCCTGCCAGGAAAGGAGTCGGGAAGCGCTGCGCTCTCTTTCCGAAGACGGAGAGCAGGTTGCTGCTTGCACGAATAGCACGAGCGAGGTGGGCCAAATGGCCTCTTCGCGGTCATCTTTCAGGCGATAAGAGCCGTCCGACGCCTTGCTGGCGGCTAGTGCGGATTGGGCCTTCGATATCACCTCCTGATGCCTACCAGGATGCAGCGACAGGGCCAGGATGGCTAGGCAGGTCGGCTCAAGATGGACTGCTCCGCCTGGGGCATAGCCCCACCCGCCCTGGGGATGTGCCTGGGTTTCGAGCGCGTCCAAATAGGGCTGCAGGTCATGCACCAGGGGAATTCCTCATGAATATAGTGAACACCTCGTCTCTTTCTGCAGTCTAGTACAAAAATAGGCTGCGGAGCGCGGCTGACTTCTAGGTTGTTCTCGTGAAGCGCCATAAAATCCCATCAGCAGGAGCAAGAGATCCATGAAAAGCGCTCACTTCGATTGTTTCAGTGGTATTAGCGGCGACATGACCGTCGCAGCGTTGATCGACGCGGGAGTGTATGTTGCAGCTATCCGCCAGGGCATTGATTCCCTGGGGTTACCCATTCAACTTCATGCTGAGAAAGTGCGCAAAGGCGGTTTTGCAGCAACTGCCGTTCGCATCGAGGCAACGGACGAAAAAAGCCATCGTCACCTACCTCAGGTCGAGGCGATCCTGAAGCGTGGCAGCCTGTCGTCCAAGCAATACGATCTCGCCATGCGGATCTTCCGCAGATTAGCCGAGGCAGAATCGGTCGCCCATGGGTTGCCGATGGAGAAAGTGCATTTCCACGAAGTGGGCGCGTTAGACAGCATTGCCGACATCGTGGGCGCTGCCATTGGCCTGGACCTGCTGGGCGTCGAGCAGTTCACGAGCCGGTCCGTTCCCACGGGCAACGGCATGGTTCAGTGCGCCCATGGCTTGATGCCGATTCCTGCCCCGGGAACTGCGGAATTGCTCAAGGGTGTGCCGCTCGCTCCGTCGTCCATTCAGGCAGAATTGACGACGCCGACGGGAGCGGCAATTCTGACAACGGTGGTGCAGCGTTGGATCGACTCTCCGGTGATGAGAGTCGAGCGGATAGGTTGCGGTGCAGGACAGCGCGACTTCCCCGAACAACCAAACTTGCTTCGGCTCTTCGTGGGCTCGGACAGCGTGTCCGCTGAGATAGATCAAGTCTGGGTGTTAGAGACGAACCTGGACGATTTGCCCGCGGAGGTCGTTGGCTACTGCTACGAGCGACTCCTAGAGGCTGGGGCGCTCGACGTGTTCACCACTCCCATCTTCATGAAAAAGAACAGGCCGGGCGTGCTACTAACTGTTCTAGCGCCCGAAGCCGTTTTGCTCTCTCTCGAGGCCATTCTATTTCGGGAAACCACTACGTTCGGCATCCGACGATATCCTGTGAACCGGCATAAGTTGCAGCGGCAATCCTGCACTGTGGAAACTTGCTGGGGACCCATTCAAGGAAAGCTTGGTTGGCGGCAGGGGATGGCGGCTGTATTTTCTCCCGAGTACGAAGACTGCGCCCGTGTCGCGAGGGAGCGCCATGTAGCACTCCGTGAAGTTTACCTGCAAGCACAGCGTGCTTACGACGAACAGGTTGGTAGGGGAGAGCAGTAAACGATGCTGCTTGTTTCACATGGGGCGTTGAGCTTACCAAAATGGCACGAATACCCTTCCCATAACCTGGTCACGGGAGCCAGCAATGAGCCACGAAGAACCGGTACATGATGCAGTACACGAAGAAGAGCCGGCCGGCCTAACCAATGAGGAGAGAACATGGGGAATGCTCTGCCATCTCTCGCCGTTGCTAGCATACTTCGCAGCAGGTTTGACCTTCATTGGCCCTCTGGTTTGCTGGCTAATCAAGAAAGACACCTCGAAGTTCGTAGACGCGAATGGCAAGGAGGCTCTCAACTTCCAGATTAACATCCTGGTTTATAAGATCATCTGCATCGCGCTCATGTGCATCGTCGTGGGCTTTGTGCTTCTTGGCGTGGTAATTGTTTACAACATTATCTGCTGTGTCATCGCTGGCATCCAAGCCAACAGCGGCCGTAGCTTTCGATACCCCTTTATCTTTCGTCTCATCAAGTAAGTCCCGATCGCAGAGCAGAGGCCGCTTTCCATGTTGAGTGCCAACGAAGTCCGGCAGCAGTTCATTGACTTTTTTGTGCAGAAACACGGACACACGTTCGTGGAATCCAGCAGCGTCGTGCCTCTGGACGATCCGACTCTTCTCTTCGCTAATGCCGGCATGAATCAGTTCAAGGACGTGTTCCTGGGGATCGGGACGCGCCCTTACAAGCGGGCCGTCAACACGCAGAAATGCATCCGCGCCGGTGGCAAGCACAATGACCTCGATGACGTGGGCAAGGACACCTATCACCACACCTTCTTTGAAATGCTCGGCAACTGGTCGTTCGGTGACTATTTCAAGAAGGAAGCGATCGGGTGGGCCTGGCAACTCCTTACGGAAGTATGGAAACTCGATAAAGAGCGTTTACACGTTTCGGTTTTCGAGGGAGATGCTTCCGAAGACTTGGCCGCAGATGACGAAAGTGCGGCCCTTTGGCAGTCCGAGACGGACATTTCCCCATCCCATATCCACCTCGGAAACAAAAAGGACAACTTCTGGGAAATGGGGGAGACCGGCCCGTGCGGCCCGTGTACGGAGATCCACATTGATCGAACCCCTGACAAGAGCGGGGGGAAGCTGGTCAATGCCGGCCGGCCTGATGTGATCGAGATTTGGAACCTTGTGTTCATTCAGTTCAACCGCGGCGAGGATCGCAAGCTGACGCCGCTGCCGGCCAAGCATGTCGACACCGGCATGGGCTTCGAACGCATCACCTCAGTCTTGCAGGGCAAAAACAGCAATTATGACACCGACCTGTTCACCCCAATTTTTGCGGCAATCAAGGAGATCACTGGTGCTGCTCCGTATGGCGGCAAACTGGCTGACTTCAAGGACACTGCCTATCGGGTGATTGCGGATCATATCCGCACGCTCGTCTTCGCGCTGACTGATGGTGCTGAGCCGAGCAACGTGGGGAGAGGGTACGTACTCCGCCGCATTCTGCGTCGTGCAGAGCGCTATGGTCGCCAGTATCTTGGCGCCAAAAAACCATTCCTCTGTGAGGTGGTTCCGACGATCGTCCAGATGATGAGCCCGGCGTTTCCCGAACTCCAGCGTAACCCGACGCGTGTGGCCGCGCAGATCCGAGAGGAAGAAGAAAGCTTCATCCGCACCTTGGATCGCGGAATGCGCCTGTTCGACGAGGCGGCGGACCGGGCACGGACGTCCAAAACGGCTCGTATCAGCGGCGCCGACGCCTTTCTGCTTCACGACACTTACGGACTCTACATCGACATCACCGAGCAAATGGCGCGGGAGGTGCAACTCGAAGTAGATCGTCCGCGCTATGAGGAATTGAGAGAGGAGGCGAAACGCAAAGCGCGCGGCTCCCGCAAGAAAGTGGCCATCAGCGCCGTGAGCGGCGCTCTGCCCAGGACGGATGATTCACCCAAGTATCAGAGCTTGTCCACCGCGGGGAGCACAATCCAGGGCTGGGTCATGGACGGCAAGGTGGTCCGTTCGGGACGGCTGAGCAACGGCGAAGAGGCCGCACTCCTGCTGGACCGAACGAACTTTTATGCCGAGCAAGGCGGCCAGGTCGGTGACAGCGGAACGATTGCGACGTCTACCGGACAGTTCGAAGTCGAAGATTCCCAAAAGCTGGGCGACAGCGTATTGCACATTGGCCGGGTCGTGGAAGGGCACCTCGAGGAAGGGCAGCGAGCGGCCCTCGAAGTAACAGGCGCGCGCCTCCACACGATGCGCAATCACACGGTTACGCACCTCCTGAACTGGGCGCTGCGGCATGTCCTGGGTGCTCACGTTGAACAAAAGGGGTCGTTGGTCGATCCCGACAAGATGCGTTTCGATTTCGCGCACTCGGAGCCGCTTTCAGAAGAGCAAGTCAAAGAAATCGAAAGGCTTGTTAACGAAAAGATCTATGCCGACTTGCCCGTCAAGCCGATCGTGATGCTTTTGGCCAAGGCAAAAAACATCGCTGGCGTGCGTGCTGTCTTCGGCGAGAAGTATCCGGATCCGGTGCGCGTGTTGCTGATCGGCGCCGAACGGGTCGAAGACGTCACGGCGGATACTTCCGTGGAATTCTGCGGAGGCACGCATTTGAACCACACCGGACAAGCAGGTTTCTTCAAAATCGTCGGCCAGGAAGCGGTCGGCAAAGGAATCCGGCGGGTCATCGGCGTTACGGGCCGTGAATCGACAGCCACCGTGCAAAGGTTGGCAGCTGTCATCGCGGGATTGACCGATCGCTTTCGTTGCAAGCCCGAAGACGTTCTCAATCGCGTGGACAGCCTGCAAGAGGAGATCAAGAAGCTGCAGCAGCAACTGAAAAAAGGAGCCTCGGCGGACCTCAAGGGCATCGCCGACATGCTTCTCGCCGAGGCGACTGAAATCAATGGCACCAAGATCATCGTCGGTGAATTGCCTGCGGGCCCGGAAGTGCAACTCAGGGAGCAGGTGGACCGCCTCAGACATAAGGCGGCCAGCGCGATTGTGGTCGTTGGCTGGGCGGAAGACGGCAAGGTTCAGCTCATCGCAGCCGTGACGGACGATCTGGTCCAAAAGGGCATTCACGCGGGCAAATTGATCGGCCAGGTTGCCAAGGTGGTGGGCGGCGGTGGCGGCGGCAAGCCGACCATGGCCCAGGCCGGCGGCAAAGAGCCTGGCAAACTACCCGAGGCCCTAAAGCTGGCCGTCAAGCTGGCAACGGAACAGTTGCAAAACTGACCGGCTCCCGGTTCCGGAAGCCACGGAGAGATTGTGGCTGCTTCAGAACAAAAAGGTCTCGAATCGGATCCCCGCTTTCCCAGTGGGCCCTGGACAGGTTATTTTCTTCAACCCTCGGTGCCGGGTCGAAACCTGATGGAGCTACACCTGACTTTTCGTCATGGCGAGATGACGGGCGAGGGGCGAGATTGGGTAGGCACATTCCTTGTCCGCGGCAGCTACCAGCTAGTGGATGGCAAATGCCATTGGACCAAGAGCTACGTCGGCAAGCACGACGTTTTCTACAACGGGTTTAATGAAGGGAAAGGCATCTGGGGCGTGTGGGAAATCCCTGAGCATGACATTTCCCTGCGTGGAGGCTTCCACATCTGGCCCGAGGGAATGGGGGACCCCACGGGATCGCATCTTACAGAGCAGGCCGAGCTGCCGACACCGGTCATTGAACCCATCGAAACGGAAGAACCGATCGCTGAGCCCGTGGGATAGAGCCCGGCGAGCGCGCCGGGCACGTCAGATCCTGGTAATTTCCAACTTGCTTTGAATCTTCCCGTCTGCGCTTTCCTTGCCTACGCCTGCCGGTTGCGGGAATAAGTGACGGCGACAGCCAAAAATGGCCGAATAAAAGAGGTGCCAACGTTCGTGTTCAGGTAGCCCCGTCAGGTGAGACGGTGCAGCTCGTACGGTCGGAGGCGATGGATGGACAGCCTGCGTTTGGCCCCAAGCCGGAACGTTCCCAGTACTGTTCCTTGTTGCCGTTGCGGGTCTGACGACCGGAAATGGGACCACATAGGGAGCAAGGCATATTGCCCAGAATGCCAGGAGTCTCTCGTCCTCGGCCTCGCAGAACCACTTACCGAGCACACTGAGAAAAACCGCTGTGCAGTTTGCAGCAAAGTCGGGACGGTGCGCTATCTCACATTTCCACTCCAGGCAACCACGCCCGTCGAGATCGACTTGTGTTCAGAACATCTGCGGGCGCTGATTGGACGCCGGCTCGGCCCGTACGCGTTTCATCAACTGCGCCGCAGGCTGCACGTGCTGGGACTGGGCGTGGAACTGATCTTCTTGCTTCATAACGCCTTCTACGACGAGCATGGCCGGGCCTTGCAGCCTGCCGCCGAGCCCGATTAGTTCGGCAGAAGCGCGCGTCTGCGGAGGAAGCAAGACCAGCCCAGGAAGCGCATACCGTCTTTCTCAACCTGGTCGAACCGGAACTCTTGTAGCCCCACGATTTCAAAGAACTGACCCAGTTCCTCTCGAAGCTCCCTCTCTTCTACAACCGGCGGTCCCGGGTCGTGGGGTTCCCGCGCGTTACCGGTGAGCACCAATCCCAAAGATCCTGGCTTCGTCAGCCGGGAGAGCGTTACCAAGAATCGTGAAACGTCGATTCGCCGGACCACGTGATAGCAGCCGCGATCGAAAAAGAAGGGAAACGGTTCACCCAGGTCGGGCAAATCGAGCAGATCGGCGGCGATCCAACGCACAGCCACCCCGAGTTGGCTCGATCGTTGCCGCGCACGTTCGATGGCCACAGGACTGAGATCAATGCCCGTTACCTCGAATCCTTGCGATGCCAGCCAGAGTGCATTCGTGCCGGTACCGCATCCCAGCTCGACAACCCTGCAAGGGCAGATGTTCTCTTTCTTCACGACGCGCTGCAGTTCCGCCGACGGCTTTCCCGTGTCCCAAGGAGTCTCCCCGGATTCGTATCTCTTATTCCACTGATCTTGTTCCGCCATATTCTGTTCCTTTGGGGGTCGATGCGTGGATGAACTTATTTCGGAGGTTGCCATTTGAGTTGGCGATCCAGAAAGGCGAAAGTGCCTTTGCCGTTGACCATGTGGCCGCCCGGGAAGAACTCGATTTCGGTGTGCTCCGGTATCCCGAGTCGAGAATAGAGGCGGCGAACCTTCGCATATTCGTAGGCGATCCACTCATCGATGCCGACGCCATCATCGTGGCCTCGTTCCACCATGAACGGCCGGGGGGCGATGAGGGACGCCATTTCGGCATAGTTGAACGAATTGCCGAGATTGAATTCGTACATTTCATATTCACCGGAGAACATATAGCTAGCCTTGAAATCCTGGCTGACGTTCTTCCAGATCCATTCGTTGAAGTCACCCGAACAAATGGAAAGGCAATAGCGCTCCAGGATGGCTGGCACGCGCATCGCTGTCTTGCCGCCATACGATAGGCCATAGAACGCGATCCGCTCCGGGTCGACGCAGGGAAGCTGGGCAAGCCAATCGAGCGTCCGTTCATGCTGGCGGACGATGAAAGAAAATAGCGACAGGCCGAGAGGATTGGCCTTTCTCTGGAGTACTCGGAAGTGCTCCTGGCCGATATAGGGATTCTGCGGCGCATAGACAATGTAGCCGCGATCGGCCAACTGAGCACCAAACGAATTGTAATAGGGCGTTCTGGTCTTGGGGTTCACGACGTCTTGCGGCCGGCCTTCCAGCCCGTGCTGGCAGACGACGACGGGACGACGTTCACCCGGTTGGAGATCCTTGGGCAAGAGGAGAATGCCGTAGGCGAACACATCCGGATACAGGTGCAGCGCGACTTCGTAGCCCTTCCAGCGGGGCTCGTCATACGCCAGGCGCGTCTGCGGGTTCATGGGTTCGGTTGGGTCGGGCAGCTTGCCGATGCCCTCTTCCCAGAAATAGTCGCGGTAAGGCTTGCAAGAGGCGCGCCATTTTTCCACGGAGGAAGTGTCCGCTCTGGCCCAGAACTCTTGCCTACGGAACTCCCCTTCGCGCATCAATTTCTGCGTGAATGCACAAAGCTGATCAAATTGGCGATGCTGTCTCGAAGATGGACCGAAGTCCTTTCGAAGGTCCGTGGGCCGGTTGCCGGGAGTCCTCAGCGCGTTTGGCATCGCTAGCGCACGACAAAACTCGACCAGCGTACGATTTTCGCCCGGGAGGGCACTCTCAAGGACCTGCAGATTGGACCGATTACCTTCTTTGAGCTTCTCATAGGCAATCGCTCGTGCGGCTTCTGCTCGTGCGGCCTCCAGTCTGGGGGAATCGATTTCTCCCGGCGCGGCGCCACCGCGTCCGCCGCGCGCCGGCGGGGGGCCTTTAATGGACGGAACGGCTGAATTCTCGATGATCAGCGACCGCGGTGCCACGAGCATGGCCACCCCCGCGTCTCCAAACTCGCGCACGAAGCTCCAGACATTTCGGTAGATAGGTTCTTTCCAAACTACTTCACGGGGCCCGAAATAGCCGCTTGCCACGGTTGCTCGGATCCGCGTATCGAGGGCCGCACTATAAAGTGCGACCATTCCACCTTCACCATATCCGATCACGCCGATGGGGCGCGCCTCGGATTGCCCGGCGAACCAATCCACGGCAGCCAGCACTTTCTGCACTTCGTAACCAATGATATGCCGCCCCATCTCGTAAGCCATCCGGTAAACGAACTCGCGGTGGGGTTGATTGGTCATGCGATACTTCGGGTTGCCAGACCATGTGTCCGCTCGATCGATGAGCGTGGGAACCAGCACCTGGCAGCCGTTCTCTGCCAGCAGGCGAGCAAATTGCGCACCGGGTGGTGTGCCTGGAGCAAGCCCTACGAGCATCTCCGGCGTCCAATCGGCATCGGGGATGGCGACAACACTTGCTCCGGTGAGCCTTGCCGGCATCAGAAGCAGTCCTTCCGCGTCGACTCCATCGAAAACAGGCCAACGCACGGCATAGACTTTGTACCCGGCGCCTTCGGCAACGAGCGCGGGGCTGCTGGTTGTGCTCACATAATCCAAATCTTTCACCGGCAGGCGTGAATCGACAACCCCCAGGAGCTGCCGAAGACGTTTTCTGTTCGGCTCTACCGAGCGAGCATAAGCATCCGCGGAGGAGTAATCGGGCTTCCAGAACTGCTGGCGACGTTCGACCGCCGCGTCCAATTCATGCATCAAGTAGCGATCTATTCCCGCAACCATCTGCGCCGCCAAATCGCCCTCGCGAGTAAGCGGTTTGGTCCCCGACAGGGGCTGAGCAAGAACAAGGGTTACCGGCCAGAGCAGGAGCAGAAATAGAGATGCAGTTCGGCGCGGCTTCATCGTGGGACCTCGTTGGCGGGAATTCAGGCGGGAATCTTCGCGCTGGCTATCTTAATGCAGCCATTGTGGGCTAACAACGTCCGGAGTACACCGGCGCGGGAAATTAGGCCTGTCTTATTCTGTGTGGTCTGCCCAACATCGTGCAGTTTGACTCCAGGAAAGATCAGCTCGAACCCTCGCGGACCGACTCATCTCCCTGTGCCCGGCGGGCGGCCTGTTCGATGCGAACCAGCTCACTGTCTTCCCAGGCCGCGCGATCCTCGATGGGTTCAATATGAACGCTGACTTCCATTTCCGGCATTGCAGCCTTTACGGAATCCTCTATTCTCCCGGTGATCTCATGAGCTTTGTGTACGGTCATTTCGCCAGGGACAAGCAGGTGAAAGTCGATGAAGCGGCGCACCCCCGCTTGCCGGGTGCGCAGGGCGTGATAATCCATCCCCGGTTCGAGCTGCCCTTCGATGGCGGCACGCACGATTGCCTGCACCTGGACGGGAAGCGCGTGATCCATTAATCCATTGAAGGAACGCCTGAGAAGGTCGAACCCTGTCCAGAGAATGTTGGCCGCCACGATCAATCCCATGGCCGAGTCGAGCCATGGCCGATCTGTCAACGTGACCAGAACAAGACCGGCAATGACAGCGGCCGATGTCCAGACGTCGGTTGCCAGGTGGCGGCCTCCAGCTTCCAAGGCAATCGAGCCCATTTTCCGGCCGGCGCGGAGAAGGACCCAGGCTACCACCGAGTTGATCAAGGCTGCGGCCAACGCGATGACGGCTCCCAGACCGAGGCGATCAAGGGGTTCTGGGGTAAGAAATCGTCGCAGGGCAAACCAGCCGATACTGAAGGCGGCAACCACGATGAGGCTGCCCTCCAGGCCGCTGGAGAAGTATTCGATTTTCTCATGCCCGTAAGTATGCGAAGGATCGACGGGACGAGCTGCGTACCACAGGGACAAGAAGGCCGTCAGTGCCGCGAGCAGATTGATCGCCGACTCTGCAGCTTCGGAAAACAGCCCCACGGAGCCGGTCAGGTAATAAGCTGCCCACTTCATGGCGAGCGTTATCAACGCCGCCAGGATTGAGAGCAGTATCGGAGCTTTCCATTCGGAGCGCGCCATGCCGGTACCAGCGTCAGCCAGTCTTGGGGAGTCGCAAGATGCTGAAGGTATTCTAGCTTGGCTGAAGGGATGGCGGGAGGTTCACTTCTTGGCGGCGAGTTCCGACATGCGTTTCTCGGCCTCGGCAATCCTTTTCGGATCTGTTTCGTGCGTTGTGATGTCGCGATAAAGCTCCATCGCGTGGCTGCGCTCCTGGAGATACTTGTCGTAGAGACGAGCTGCGCGAAGACGGGCGTCGAACTGGGTATTAGGATTCCACTGGAAACACCGCTCGTAGTACAGGGCCGCCCGGCGATATTGCTTGTAGGCTCGACTCTCGTAGATGTCGCCTAGTTGGTAAGCGGCATCGTCGATCTTGTCGCTTTCGGGGTAGAGACTGAGGATTTGTTGGAAGAGCAGCTCGGCGCGGCGCTGGTTATCGATGTATTCTGTGCCCCCCCAACCCTTGTCCTTGTACGTCATGGCCTTGCGGTAAAGATCATTGGCTCCCGGAATATTGTACTTGGCCTCCAGCCGGGGCGTGGGCACATCCAGTTCGAGACGATAGGCCTGCTTGGGAATGCGGTGGAACTGGACCAGCTCATCTTCTGCCCATTTAGCTCGTTCCAAGTCACCCGTTGCAATGTAGTGAGAACGGAGTTGCTCTAGGGCCAATTGGTAGTCGCGACGGGCGTTCAGCACCCGTTCGACCTTTGCGATGTCCGTAGGCATACCAGGGTCCGGCTTGATGCCGGGTGGCCCAGCTGGGGCAGGAGCCTGAGCAACGGCAAGTGTGCCGACTTCTGCTAGAAACAGGATGAGCGCACATGCGAGAAAGCGGTATCGCACACCAACCCTCCTTGGCGCGGCCATCGACAAGGCTTGCTACCCGCTCGTCCCGCGAGCGAGCTGAAAACTGTGCTTGTGCCTTTTGCACTTAAGCGAGAACGGGGCGACCTTCGATGCGCCCGAAAATCATACGGCCGGCATTGGTCTGGAGCACGCTGGTCACCGTGATGCCAACTTCTTGACCGAGCGCCGAACGCCCTTGCTCTACCACGACCATCGTGCCATCGTCAAGGTAGCCTACACCTTGCCCAACCTGATCGCCGGGCTTTACGATTCTTACGTTCAGGACCTCGCCCGGCAAAGCAACCGATTTCAGCGCGTTCGCGATTTCGTTCAGGTTGATCACGTCTACGCCCTGCAATTGGGCAATTTTGTTCAGGTTGTAGTCATTCGTCACCACGCGGGCGCCAAGCACCTTGGCGAAGACCACCAGCCTTTCGTCGACCTCGTGGACGTCTTGCAGTTCGGTAAGGTTTGCCTCGTGTACCTGAAGCTCCACCTTGGGATTGCTCTGCATTCTCTTCAGAATGTCCAAACCACGCCGGCCACGGTTGCGCTTCAGTTTGTCGGAGCTGTCGGCAATGTGTTGAAGTTCTTGCAGCACAAAACGGGGCACCAACAATTTGGTGTCGATGATCCGCGTATCACAAATATCGGCAATCCGTCCGTCGATAATTACGCTGGTATCCAGCGCTAGCGGTCTTCCCCCCTTTATCTGTTTTTGAAATTCTACATAGGGGATGATAAACCGGAACTCGTCCTTCGTTTGCAACAAGGTCGAGACGGAGAAGTAGCAGCAAACGACGGTCACAACCACACGTAATGGCTGCGCCAGCGAGTTCTCCAGTGAGCTAGTAACGCTCAGCAAGGGCTCCATCGCCATCGAGAACAGCGCGCTAAGCACCAAGCCCAACAATAGACCAAAATAGACCGCAGAGAGAGTGGTGATCTGTTTGTTGCGAATGAAGAGGTCTAGACCGATCGCCAGGACGCCCACGAGCAGAATTGCGCAGAACGACGCGATACCTGCGCCGGAGTAGCGATAATAAACGAGCGCGTATGTCGCCACCCCAATGATGATGGCGGCAAAGCAACCTCGCAGTATCCAAATTAACATGGGCCAAACCTCCAGGGAAAGTGCAAGCGGACAGCTTACGTATAATCGTACAGGCATGGAATGCCATGCGGGAGTCCAATCAGCTTACACATTCGTATAGGGCTGAAAAAGCCTCAGATATTCATCTTGTGCGTAGCGGTCCGTCATCCCAGCCACATAATCGCAAACCGTGCGCTGCAGTTGCCCATCCTTCGCCCGCTGGGCATAGCGATCCCGTAATTGCTCGGGCGCGCGACAGTACTCGGCAAATATCTGCTGAACGAAGCGCCGGCCCTTGGCGGCCATGCGCATGACGCGGTAATGCCGGTAAACTCGGTCGTGCAAGAATTCCTCCAGCCCTCTTTTGTACGCCTGCACCTCGGGGCTGGGTGAAACGAGGGGGCGGGGGCCCTGCCGCACGTCTTCCACGCGTTCGATTGCCTCTTGGTCGAGTCGCCTCCTCGTGAATGCGAGGATGTCGGTAACTTGCCAATCGATCAAGGCTCTGACAACGGTCGGCTGAAACTGTTCCGTCCCGATCGTTGCGTGTTCTTGCTGAACCTTTTCTTCTGCTCTGCGCCAAAACTCGACCTTGTGCAGATCGGACGTGGTGATGATTCCGACAGAGAGCGCGTCGTCGATGTCGTGAGTGTCATAGGCGAGACTATCGGCGGCATCAACGACCTGCGCCTCGAGCAGCGGTAGCCCGACAGAAAGGAATTGCTGGATCTCGGGAGCGTCGCGCCTGCTGCTGTGGAGCGCCAGCGACTCGAGGACCTCCCAGGACAGATTGAGACCCGGAAAGTCGGCGTAGCGATATTCCAGCTCCTCCACAATGCGCAGCCCATGCCAGTTGTGCTCAAAACCCCCGTGCTCGCGCATGCACTCATCCAGCGCGCTTTCCCCGGCGTGACCGAACGGCGGATGGCCAAGATCATGCGCCAGCGCGATTGACTCCGTCAGGTCCTCATTCAATCCCAACTGGCGAGCGATCGTTCGGCTGATTTGGGCCACTTCAAGCGTGTGTGTAAGGCGCGTGCGGTGGTGGTCGTTGGTTTGATTGACGAGGACCTGAGTCTTATACATCAACCGGCGGAACGCTGTCGAATGGACGATGCGATCACGGTCGCGTTGGTAGAGCGTTCGAAAAGGATGCGCTTTCTCCGGGTGGCGGCGGCCTCGACTGTTCCTGGTGCGCATCGCATAAGGAGCCAAGACCTCGTCTTCGCGATCCAGCCAGTCGGGGGGCTCAAAGAGCGTATTCTTGCGACTGCTCATAGATTCGCTGCCGAGTGAGTTAATTTGCATGCCAAGCTAGCAGCCGTTTCCCTTCAGTGCTGCCGCCAAAAGATCGTAAAGTGAGTCGAGGGATTGAACGATGACCTTGGTGTCCGCCAGTACGGGCATAAAATTGACGTCGCCCTGCCAGCGCGGGACCAAGTGCCAGTGCAAATGCCCCGGTAGGCCGGCACCAGCTACGCGCCCCAGGTTCACACCAATATTGTACCCGTCCGGGTGCAGGACGCGGTCGAGCAAGCTGACCATGCGCCGCAACGTTTCCATCGTTTCCAAAAGCTCGTCCGCACTCAGGTCCTCCAACCGCCCCTTGTGAGCCGTGGGTGCGATCAAGAGATGGCCGTTGTTATAAGGGAACTTGTTGAGAATTACCACAGCGAGAGGGGCGCGGAGCACGATGAGGTTGCGGCGGTCATCCTGCCCATCCAGACCCTGGCAGATAAAGCACCGGTCGGCGCCGGCTGGCACCTTGGCGGAAGCGACATATGCGAGGCGCCACGGAGCCCAAAGATGATCCATCGAGTTCTACCCACAATGTCGAGAAGATCGGCCCACAAATGAAGCGTAACACGGCGTGAAACGCGCGCCGGCCACGGAGTCTTCGTACCGGTTCTCATTCAGTTGGCAAGCCACTTTTCGCACTGGGATCCAGGTTACACGAACTATTTATGAAACCCCGTCGACAGATCGAACGCGAGTTTGGCGTTCCCATTGCAGGAGAGATCCTGGAGCCAGCACAGTGGACGCGCACCGCTCTTAAACGCTTACCCAAGGATGGGGTCCTAGAGTGGCAACATATCTTCGGCCGACGCGCGCCCGTTGTGCTGGACATCGGCTGCGGAAACGGACGGTTTCTCATTGGCAGCGCGGTCTGGCGGCAAGATCACGATCACCTTGGCAGCGACATCTTGCCGGTCGTCATCCGCTACGCAACCCGGCGCGCCAACCAGCGCGGCCTCGCAAACATTCGCTGGGCGGTGATCGACGGCAAGCAGTTGCTGGAACGTTTCGTCCAGCCTCATTCTGTCACCGAGATCCACTGCTACCATCCACAACCATACTACGATCCCGCTCAGGTGCACCGGCGTCTCGTGACCCCGGAGTTTCTGGCGCTCGTTCACCGCGCACTTGTTCCCAGGGGGTTGTTCTTCGTGCAGACCGATAACCCGGGCTACTGGAGTTACATTCAAAAGGTCGTGCCAGTGTTCTTTGAGTTTCAGGAGCGCACTAACCCCTGGCCTGATGCCCCCAAGGGCCGGACCAGGCGGGAGATAATTGCGCTGCGACGCGGGCTGCCTGTGTTTCGCGGCTCGGGAAATGCTCGGCCGGACTTGAGCGAAACGGAAGCCCGGGGCCTGGCAGAAATGCTGCCGCCTCCGGTTTTCGATGCGGACCGGCGGCTGCTCGAAGTGGACAGGATTGAGAATGCCCCCGATCTCTGAGGCATTAAGCCGCTGGTGCTGTGTCAATCCTCGACTGCCCCGTGCGTCAGCGCCGCACGCCAAAGAGGAAGAATGAAGATGAAGAGTAGGATCAGGAAGAGGATTAAGAGCAGGAGCACGAGAAAGAGCAGGACTTTATAGGCAGCGCAGACAGGACATCGTACTCTTAATCTGAATCGTGCTCTTCATCCTCTTCGTAATCGTAATCTTCCTCTTAAATCTTACTCTTCCTTCAATCTTTGTCCCGTAGTCGAAGACTGAGGGAACGCTAGACCTGCTCGAGTAATTCCGGAGGTGCCTCGCGAGTGCCTTTGCATTTGGGGTACTTGCTGCATCCCAGGAAATAACCTCTTCGGCTGGGCCGGAGCTTCATCGCGGCGCCGCACTCGGGACAAGTTTCAGTCACCTCCACGGCAGGTACTTCTTTTCGGGCTGGCGGGGGCATGGCAGCCTTGATTTGTTCCTTCAATTCCTCCGGTACAGGCTTGGTGCTTCGGCACTTGGGATATGCACTACACCCCAGGAACGGACCGCGCGCGCCGCGTTTGACGGCCATGGGCGCCCCGCACTTTTCGCACTTGACGCCCGTGTCGATCGGCTGGACCGGGTTCCCTGCTGCATCGACTTCCTTGGCATTGCGGCACTTCGGATAACCTGTGCATGCCAGGAAGGGTCCGCGACGGCCCTCACGTAGCACCATGGGCTTGCCGCACTTATCGCAAACGTGCTCCGTCGGCTTACTTGCCAGGACCGGTTTGCCGTCATTGTCAAAATTCATCGTCGTCCGGCATTCCGGATAACCGCTGCAGCCCAGGAAGGGGCCCCGGGAGCCCATGCGCTGAATCATCGGCTTGCCGCATGTTGGGCATTTGTGTTCGGTCGGCACGGGGGCTTGCTTCCCAGCCTCACCATTGACGGGCTTGGTGAAACTGCACTCCGGATAGCCTGAACAGCCGAGAAACTTGCTTCCGGTCTTTTTGCTGTAACGGACAACCAACGGCCGTTGGCACTGGGGGCATTTCTCATCGCTTTCTACCCCCTTCACAGACTGCATTTTGGTTTTGGCCAATTCGAGCGCTTGCCGGAACGGCTCCCAGAACTCCGTCAGAACCTCGTCGCGAGGAACCTTGCGGGCTTCGATCTGGTCCAGCTCTTCCTCCATGTGACCGGTGAACTTGAGGTCCATCACCGTCGGGAAGTGCTCAACCAGGAGATCGGTCACAACCATGCCCAGCTCGGTCGCATGGAAACGCCGTTCCTTCTGCTCGACGTAGCCGCGTTCCTGAATCTTGCTGATGATGGCGGCGTACGTGCTTGGCCGCCCAATACCTTCTTTCTCCAGCGATTTCACCAGAGAGGCCTCGCTATAGCGGGGCGGCGGCTGCGTAAAGTGCTGCGTCGACAACAATTCCAGCAAGTCCAGCGGCTGCTTTTCTTGAAGTGCAGGGAGGAGGGTGTCTTCTTGCTTTCCGCCGGGGGGAAGCACGCGGCGATAGCCGTCGAACCTCAAGATCTTGCCTTGAGACTTGAATATGCCTTCGCTGGCCCGCACCTCGATATTCGTAACGGCAAACTCCGCCGGCGTCATCTGGCTGGCAACGAAACGGTTATAGATCAGCGTGTAGAGCTTGAGCAGGTCCTGAGGCAAATAGCGTGCGACCTTTTCAGGGGTGTATTCAAGATCTGTCGGGCGGACGGCCTCATGCGCCTCCTGGGCGCTCTTGCCCGAGGCATAGCGGTTGGGCTGAGATGGGAGGTACTTGGCCCCGTACTTCTTATCGATGGTTTCGCGGCACGCCTTGAGCGCGTCGTCGGAGACGCGCGTACTGTCCGTACGCATGTAAGTGATGAGTGCCACCGCGCCATCGCTGCCCAACTCAACGCCCTCGTAGAGCCTCTGAGCCAGCATCATCGTCTTCTTCGCCGTATAGTGAAGACGGATGCTTGCCTGCTGTTGCAAGGTGCTGGTAGTGAATGGAGCTGCGGGTCTTTCCAGCCGCTCTTTCTCTTCTACCTTGGAAACAACGTAAGGAGCTTCCTGGAGGGCAGCCACGATCTCCGTAGTATCTTCTTCATTGTGGGACTCGAACTTCTTGCCGGCCCACTCGGCTAGTTCGGCCGCGAATGCGCCCTCGGGTACCTTTAGGGCCTTTTGCGTCGCCTCCTCCTGGGAGTCATCCTCTGTCTCTGTTTTCGCCGCGGCTTTGCTTTTGCCGGTTTTGGCCTTCGTCTTGCTCGGCTTCTTGACGAGGTCTTCCGGCGCCAGAACGGCCGTGATCTTCCAGTACTCCTCGGGCTTGAACTGCTGAATTTCGCGCTCGCGATCCACAATGAGCCGCACGGCCACGGATTGCACCCGGCCCGCGCTCAGCCCGCGGGCGACCTTTGTACGGAGGAGAGGGCTGAGCTTGTAGCCCACCACGCGGTCCAGAAAGCGCCGGGCTTCCTGGGCAGCGACCCGGTCCATATCGATGGTGCCCGGCCGGGCAAACGCTTCTTGAATGGCACGCTTGGTGATTTCATTGAACGTGACCCGGTGCGTGCGCTCATCTGTGAGTCCCAGGGCTTCTTTCAGATGCCAGGCGATCGCCTCGCCCTCGCGATCTGGGTCAGGAGCGAGGTACACATCTCCCGATTTGGCCGCCTGTTTCTTGAGCGCGGCAAGCACATCCTTGCGATCTTGGAGCGGTCGGTATGTCGGTACCCAGCCGTTTTCGATATCGATGCCGAAATCCTTCTTGGGCAAATCGCGAACATGGCCTTTGCTGGCGGCCACCTCGAAATCCGGTCCCAGGTATTTGTGGATGGTCTTTGCCTTGGCGGGTGACTCAACGATCACCAGACTCTTTTTCTTCCGTGCTGCCACCGTGAGGCTCCTCTGTGCGGCTGCGGCCTGGTTAGGGCAAGCTCGCTCGTATCGGGTTGACGTTGTGTTTCACCGCGAACTCACTACAATCGCTATTTTGGTTAGTCTGCCACTCACCCATACTACACGGCTTTGTCAAGTGTCAAGTCCGGCGCCGTTATTCATGGCCGAATCGTCTGTCATAAGTTGAGGATGGCTAATGGCTTTCAATCCGTTCCATACCTTCCGTAAACATCAGAAGGTTCTGTTCGCAGGGCTGACGATCCTCTGCATGTTCACCTTCGTCGCCATGAGCGGGGTTTCGGCCGGCGGCGACGTGTTTTCTGAGCTGGTGCGCCTTTTTGGAGGCCAGTCCCGCGGCAAGACAGAGGTGGCAAACCTCTACGGCAAATCGATCGATCAACAGGAGATCGTATTCCTGAGACAACAGCGCCGGCTCGCCAATGAGTTCATGGCTTTTGCTACCCAGGAGGCCCAAAGAAAACTGATCGACGACGTCTTAAAGACAGTACCGGAATTCGATAAGAATCTTCAGCAACAGCTGCAAAAGGTCGGGAGTTCTCGGCAATTAGCTGCTTATCCTGAATTCGGTCGATTGGCGGAATATTATCGACAACTCAACATGATGATACGTCGCCTCCAAATTCTCCAGACGAGCTTAGGCAGCGAGAAGAAGGATGCTTCAGCAACAAAAATTGCTGCCCTGGTGAATGTCTTCGAGCGTGAGATCCTACAGAGTCAGAACGAAGGACTTGAAGGGAGATCAGGCCTTTATTTTGGGGGCAGTCTTACACTCGATGGACTACTCGATTTCTTGATTTGGAAGCACCAGGCCGACGCCTTGGGAATTCAGCTCAAGACCGAAGACGTTAAGCTGGCCATCAACTTGGAGACCTGGCACTCTTTGTCCGGAGACGACGCCAACAAAATTCTGAATTACATGAATTCCCGGGAGAGCCGCATATCTCCCCAGCAGCTCCTCAATGCCCTGAACGATGAGTTTCGGGTACGCTTGGCCCGTGCCGCTTTCACCGGGTTCGATCCCGAAGGGGCAATTCGGACGCCCGCTTTCGTCACGCCCGCTGAACTATGGGAGTTCTACCGGAAAAATCGCACGATGGTCAGCGTGACCATGCTTCCTGTTCCCGTGAGCAAGTTTGTAGCGCGGGTCAAAGAGCAGCCGACCACAGATGAACTGAAGGAACTCTTCGAGAAGTACAAGGAGGTGGAATATGCTCCATTCAGGGCGACGCCCGGATTCAAACAGCCCAGACGCGTGCGAGTGGAATGGATCGAAGCGTCCACAGATAGGGGTGCAACTCAAAAGGCGGCTCGCCAAATCCTCCTCTCACTTCTCGCCGGGTCGGTTGGCCAGCCGCTGCAGGGTCCCGCTCTGCTTATTCCTATTCTCAACGAGTATGAGTACGAAAAGTCTGGCTTAAGGATCCCCGGCCTTACTGAATCCGGCTTCAGCCTGGTTTTTTATTCCTATGCCTATCAGCGGCGGGCGGATGCTGCTGCAAGCATAGTTGGCCAGTTCACGGGATTGCTTGGGACCGCAGGCAGCCCTCTCAGCAGCGTCATAGGTGCGCAGGGCAGTGCCGTGCTCCGAGAATCAAAGTCGCTGGCCAGGGCGGTCGAGCGAGAAGCACAAAACCGCGTGCCGACCGCACTCGGCTTCTTGGCGCCTGCTTTTATCGGCAACCCAATATCGAAAGCAGTTACTCTTTCTGCTTTGTCGAAACCGGATGCCTGGACGGAGCAATACCTCCCGCTGGAAGTAGTGCAGGCCGAGATCGTGGCGAAGGTCGAAGAGCAGGTCTCCAAGGAACTTGTCAACACTGCGCTGGACGATTTCAAAAAGGAACTCGACAAGCACAAGACGCAACGAGAGCAATTTGTTAAAGACGAGGCCAAGCGCCGCGGTTGGAAGTTTGGAGGTAGCGAACGCTGGGACGATATTTACGACGTCGTGGGCGACGCAGGGCTCAAACCATTGCGAGAGGCCTACCAGAAAAGCAACGGGCAGATCGATCCCAAGAACAAGCAGTTCGGAGAGCGATTCTTCTCCGACACGTTAAGCGGCCAGCCGCCAAAGCTTTATGATCCGGAGCAACTGGGCCGCGAGGGAAATATCTTCCTTTGTTGGAAAACCGCCGATGAGAACGCAAGGGTCCTGTCGTTCACCGATGCACTACCGCAAGTTGAGAAAGCTTGGCGACTCGATAGGGCACGAGCCTTGGCCGAAGCAGAGGCGAAGAACATCGAATCCGAGGCTAAAGCCGACGCGCTGAAGCATCTGCCCGCGCAGGCCAAGAAAGCGGGCCTAAGCATGATCGACGTCAACGCCGTCGCAAGATTGAGAAGGAAGCCGATGGCGCTGGCTGGTCTTGGCGACGATTACGAGTTTTATCAGGTTCCCGAGGACAAGATTGAATTTCCTGCCGGCGATTTCGTGAGCCAGGTCCTGGAGATGAAGACTCCGGGCGAAACGAGGATTCTTAGCAACGACCCCAAGGATACCTACTATGTTGCGGCCCTGACTCTTCGAGTCGAGCCAAGCGTTCGCGAATTCGAGAAGGACACCAGCACGTTGGCTATCCAATTCGAGAGCGCTTTGTTGGGAAGACTCGAGAGCGAGCGACGCGTGGAGTACATTAAAGGCGTGCTCGATCAGCTCCGCGCCCAAGCACGCTTAAGAATCGAAGAGGATCGACGCAGCATGGTGTCAGAGCGGGGAAACGATTGAATCTTTTCGCCCGATGCGATCTGACCGCGTAGAACGAAGTCATTACTCCTCCCCCAAATGCCAGCTGGGCAGCCCGCAACGCGCAGATGCATTAATCAATTATTAACATGCGGATTCGCGCGTTGCAATCGCCTTGCGCAGCCATTAAAACCAATATATTCGGTTCGAACGCCGGTTTTGGCTGAGAGAGAGGATGCGGCTGCACGATGGCGCTTTTCATACGCGTCTATTTCAATGCCGTCTTCGGGGCGCTAGGCGGACTCCTCGGCTGGATGCTCTTTGGCATCTTTGGCGACAAGAGTTCGAGCAGCGCGGCTCAGGAATTGTTTGGCGGCGCCCTGATTGGCGGCTTCATCGGCTACCTTGTCGTCAGCGTCGAGGCGATTCGTGATCGGTCGCTGATTCGCTTCTGCCGCTTGGCGTCTTATGGCGTCATCCTGGGGGCGGCCGGCGGGGCCCTGGGCATGTGGCTTGGGGAAAAAGTCAATTACTACCTCGTACATGGGCTCCTTACAGCGGGTACATTGCGCGCGATCGGCGAAGTCCTTTCACGCGGACTGGGGTGGATGCTCCTTGGATTAGCCGTGGGCCTCAGCGAGGGAATTGCGGGCCGCTCACTTGGCAAGCTCAGCTACGGCACGATGGGAGGCGCCATCGGCGGCTTCGTTGGCGGCGCTCTTTTTGGCTTGCTCAAGGCGCTGGAACGGGCATCAGACAGTAGCGGTCACCTCTGGGGAGGCGCCATGGGCCTGGTTATCCTGGGCGCTTGCATCGGTGGCTTTTCAGCCCTAGTGCAAGGGGTGTTTCAGCCCGCCTCGATTCGCGTTGTGCGCGGGTGGCAAGAGGGCCGCGAGTATCCCTTGCTCAAAGTCGATAACCTCCTGGGCCGCGACGAGGGCGCCGACATCGCTCTCTTTCGGGACAAACTGGTAGAAAAACGCCACGCCGTCATTCAACGCAACGGCAATCGATTCATCTTGCACAATAACGAAGCTCCCGCAGCAAACACCCGCGTGAACGACGAGCCGGTGCCGCAGTTCCGAAATCTCCAGGACGGGGACCGGATCCAGCTCGGCAACATCGTGCTCCGATTCCAAATGCGGGCGGCAAAGATTAGGGAAAAAGTAAACAAGTAAAAAGAAAGAAGGAAAATGGGAAAAAGCGAAGGCAGCATGCGCGCCGGTGCGCAGTTGCTTGATTCTTCTCCGTTTGCCCTTACGCCGCCATGAGCTTTCGTTTTTCCTAGTCTCTTATGCTCCTGTGCCCTCGCTGTCAGCACCCGAATCCCCAAGAAGCGCGTTACTGCTACTTCGATGGCGCGGAGCTGCGCTCCGGAGAAAACCGTGCGGCCGCCCAGAAGCTGACGCGTCTGCCTCATGAGTTCGTTTTTCCCTCGGGTCGGCGCTGCCAATCCTATGACGATCTTGCCCGCGGCTGCCAGGAAGAATGGGATGTCGCGCGCGGACTGTTGCGCCAGGGCGTCTTTCGTCAATTCATGGCCAGTGCCGGTCGAATGGACTTGGCACAGGCCGCTCAGGATGCCAAGGAACAAGCCGATTCGGACCTGGGGCTTGAGGCATTCCTTGGCCGGCTACCGGTTTCGATCGAGCAAGGACCTCGATTGGATCTCAGCCCGCGGCGCATCATCCTGGGCACACTGCATGTAGGCGATTCCAAACAAGTCCGCCTCACCGTGATCAATCAGGGCAAGGGTCTGTTGCGCGGCACGCTGGCCGTTGCCGAAGGAATTTCATGGCTGCGGTTGGGTACGGACAAGGGCAACGGGGAATGCGCGATCAAGACTGCTCATGAGCAGCAAGTAATTCTCCGCGTTGATACGCGCGCTCTGGCAGCGCCACAGAAGTACTCGGCAAAGCTTACCGTCATCACCAACGGCGGCATTGTGGAGGTCCCCGTACGGCTCGACCTGGCCGTGCACCCCTTCCCTCGGGCGCCGTTTCAAAGCGTCGGCACCCCCCGCGAGATGGCGGAAAAAATGCGCGTTCAACCCAAGCCCGCAGTTCCCCTGTTGGAAAGCGGCGAGGTCGCTCGCTGGTTTGCGGTGAATGGCTGGTCCTATCCGGTTCTTGGTCCGCCGGCGAAGGGCATTGCCGCGGTGCAACAGTTCTTCGAGGGCATGGGACTTTCCAAGCCACCTACAGTGCAGCTCGCTGAGCCAGAGCTCAGAGTCACCTGCCCCCACGGAGAGCCGGTACACGGGGAACTCCGTCTGCGCACCGATGCGAAAAAGTGGGTCTATGCCTGGGCTGAGAGCGACGTGCCCTGGCTTCGTATCGCGGACCAAAATGTAAGTGGACCGCAGCAGGCAGTTATTGCCTTTGATGTCGCTTGCGAAAGCCTGGAACCGAATCTGCTCCACGAGGCAAAAGTTGCCATCGTAACGAATGCCGGCCAGAAGCTAAGCGCTGCCGTCCTGGTGGAAGTGCATCGGCCTCAAGTGGCCCTGCGCAGACGAGTTTTCCGGCCGGTCTTGGTGGGTGCCCTTGCAGGGGTATTGATCCGCCTGTTGCTCGGTATTCCGGCCGATCTTTATGCTCGTGTGCTGGCCGCCCCCGCGAATAGTTCCCTGCCCCCGGGCTCCTACGCGAGTTGGTTGCAATCGCCTTTTGCAGAGCCAGGCTCGGTCAAGCACTTTGTCCTGGCAACCTGGTGGATCGGTGCTGTCCTAGGGGCGGTCATCTTGAAGCTGCGGGGCAGCCGCATTACTGACGTCCTCTGCGGCCTCATCGCCGGGGCCATGGCAGGGCTCGTCGGAAGTGCAACTCTGGCAGCCTTGTTGCCCGTTAGCGATCTGTTGGCACGTATGCTCTGGCCCTTCCTTGGCGCCAGGACAGGCCTCGCCAGTCATTCTGGTTCGGTCTGGCTTTGGACTGCTGCCTGGATCATTCTGGCTGCCGCAACCTGGTCGCTTTGGGGTGCCCTTTTCGGCGTTTTTCTCGCGAGCATGGGCGAGGCAGGAAGAGAGATTCTGCTGCGAATCGGTACGATCCTATCCTGGCTCTCTCGGCGCTTTGGGATGCGTGGTGCGGCGGAATATTTTGCGGCACAATGATTGGGGAGTAATTGCGAATAACTACGAAGGCGTAATGGGCTATTCCGACCAGAGAAGCTCAGTCAGTGGCTTCTGCTTTGGGGGCCTTGCCAGAGGTAACAACGGCAGCCCGCCATGCCATGACGCGGTTGTCCGGAGGGCGCTTTTTTGTGGAGAGGTTTATGGTATGCTAAAAATGATCGGACCGAGCGTCTTGCTGCTCAACTCTCCGCGTAAGCGTAGGATTCGCCACCACCGCTCGAAAAATCGGACGATTGGCGTGAATATACGGGTGGAGTGCTTCGTATTAACTTGAGAGGTCAACAACGATGCCGGCCAAGATCCATATCGAACGCATGATGTACCGGAACAGTATCGCCGTTCCGGGGGAGTCGGCGGCCAGCTATGCGCTTGTAAAGCTAATTCCCAGTGCCGACGCTCCCAGCAAACCGCTAGGACTTAACTTGGCCCTGGTGCTCGACGTCAGCGGCTCCATGTACGAGGAAGATGGGACAGGGAGCAGTCGTCTGAAGCGCGTCCAGCAAGCGGCCAGCGCTGCGATTGATAAGCTCAAGCCGGACGACACGATTGCCATTATCGCGTTTGGCCACAATGCTCAACTCGTCCTGCCCACGACGAGCGTCCAGGAGCGCAACAAAATCGACGAGGTCATCGAGCGCATCGACATGTTCGACGTAGATCCCGGCGGGACCTCCATGGATCAAGGAATCGAGCAAGGGCTTGCCGAAGTCGAGAAGAACGCGAGTCCCGGCCGGCTATCTCAGGTGCTGGTGCTCACCGATGGCGAGACTTCCGGCGAGCAACCTTGCCGCGAACTCGCCGCCAAGGCCGCGGAAAAGAAGATTCATTTCACGGTCATGGGGATCGGCACGGAATGGAACGCAAGTCTATTGAAGGACCTGGCTCGGCTAGCGGAAGGGAAGTGGTATTACATCGATGTCGATCAGGCCAAGGAAGCCGAGCGCATCTTCATGGAAGAATTCGGTCATTTGACCGCGGCAGGCTTCTCGAACGTTGAAATGCACCTGTGGCCCGTCAAGGATGTCCGGATCAAGCGCGTCCGCCAGGTCGTCCCGGAGATCAAGGAACTGCCGCTGGGCGAACCGGAAGATCGCCATCTAGTTGCCTCGCTGGGGACGCTGGAGAGAGACAAGGGGAGCCGCTATATCCTCGACCTGAGCCTGCCCAAAAGGCCGGACGGCAATTACGTGATCGTCCAGATGGAGATCAGCTACGATCTTGGCAACGGCAGGCGCGAAACCACCGGCAAAGTCCCCCTGCAGATTCAATACACGGAATCGGGGCAAGGCTATATCAACGCGGAAGTTGCGAAGCACATTGATGAGGTGCAGATTTACGAGTTGAACAAGAACCTCCAGCAGGCCATTTCAGCAAATAATCAGGCCGAAGCTCAGCGCGTGGCGGAGACCATCTCGAAGAAGGGCGAGCTGATGGGACCGCGCGCCGCCAAGAAAACGATGCTCGCGCGGCAAGTACTCCAGGAACTCAATGTGGGCGGCAGGGTCTCCAAGAAAACGCAGCTGGCCGTGGATGACGCCGCCCGCCTGGCCGAAGAGATGCCATTGCCTACTTAACTCGACCGTCATCCAGGAACTTGAGGGTGGACGGCCAACAACGGGGGTTTACGAGCCATGAAGTGTCCATTTTGCCAGTTCAGCAACGAAGACGGTGCCCTGTTCTGCGAACAGTGCAAATCAGACCTTGGCGTGGCGGAGCCTGTAGCAGTGGGACAACCGGCTGCAGCTCAGCAAGCCGGCTCTTCGGAACTTTCTCCCGGCGGAGATGGTTCTGCAGAAACGATTCCCTTGGCGCCTCATTCCGAGACTGTATTTCCGCTCGCTGCGATCGCAATCGAAGAAGTGATCACCACGGAGTCGGTAGCAATTGCAGAAGTGTCCGGACTTAGTTTGGTAGAAAACGAAACTCTGGCAAATCATATCGTGCCTATCGCCGAGGTCGCACCGCCTGCCACGCCCCAATTCGCGCCTTCGCAGGAAACCGCATCAGAACCAATCACAGCGTCAGCCATGGCAGAAGCGCCGGGGTCGGATGGCGTTCAGGCGGCCGCGCCTGCCGAGCAGGACAGACTTCCAGCTGACGCCAAACCGAAGCTGGTTGTCCTGCGCGGCCAACGTGTCAATGCGGAGTATCTCCTCTACGAAGGCGACAACTACATCGGCCGGTCTGACGACAAGGCTGTCGATGTCGATCTGGAAGACCAGGAGCCGCCGGACCGCATCTGGTCGTCTCGCCAGCACGCCCTGATCACGCTCGAGGATGGCAAGCTGGCGATCGAAGACCTGAACAGCACCAACGGCACCTTTGTAAATCGGTTGCGTCTCCATCCTGGCCAAAAACGCCCGCTGCTGCTGAATGACGTGATCCAGATCGGCACGGTCCAGATGAAAGTCAAGGTCTAAGCCTGGTTCGCAATGGAGGGCGAGAGGGGTCAGATTAGGTTCCCTTTCGCCTTTCCTTTTTTGCCGGCAGACACAATGAGTTCGGCAAGGATTGAGCCATGCCTCAGGTAACCCGTTGTCCCCACTGCAGCAAGTCGCTCCAGGTGCCCGACAACGCTGCCGGCAAGCCAATCCGTTGCCCGCTTTGCAAGCAGCTCTTTGCCGTTCGCGCTGCTCCAGTCCGTGAACCCGTCGCGGCCGTGGCGTCCAGCCAGGCACCGCCGAAAGCTCCCAGCATTACTTCCGGCCATACGGGGGCAATCACTGCCCCGCGCGCGCCTGCCATTCGTCCCAGCCCGCCGCCGGTGGAGGTTACAACTCCGCCGCCGAGCGAATGCCCGGCATGCAAAGCCAGGTTCTTGCCAGGCGCGACAGCCTGTCTCGAGTGCGGCTACCTCGTGCAAGGAGACGGCGCTTCCATCGAGCCGGAAGCGGCCCCCAATCTCTGTCCCAATGCCGCCTGCGGCGTCGCCAACCCGGCCAACGCCCGCGTCTGCCAGCGCTGTTCCTCGCCCTTGCCCATCCCGACGGGAACCGTGCTTCACAACCGATATCGCATTGAAGGATTGCTTGCTATTGGCGGTTTCGCGGCTGTGTACCTGGCTACCGATACCCGCAACGGCAACCGCTCTGTCGCTGTGAAGGACATGATCGGCACGGAAGCACAGGAATTCCCCATCAGGCTCAGCTTCTTTCAGCGGGAGGCTGAGATCCTCCGCTCGCTGTCCAGCTTGCCGGTCGTCCCGCGGGTTTACGATTTCATTCACAAGGGACAATCCGCCCAACTTGTGCTGGAGTACATCCCGGGGCAGGATCTTCTAAAGATCATGGAGTCCAGCGGAAACAAACCGTTCGACATTGAAAAAGTTATCGAATGGGGCAAGAGCATCTGTGACGTGCTGACGCACATGCACTCCATGAGCCCACCAGTGGTCCACCGAGACGTGAAGCCCGATAACATCATGCTCGCCGGGGACAAGGACTCGATCAAGCTGATCGACTTCGGGACCGCCCGCGACATGGGACGATCCTCGAAGACCCGGCTGGCGGCCAAGACGCGCGTCTACACGGAGGGCTATGCTCCTCCAGAGCAAATTATCGGCAAGCCGGAAGCGCGAAGTGATCTGTTCGCACTGGCCGGAACTCTGTACCATCTGGCGACCGGAAAAGCTCCGGAGGGTTTTTACACTGCCCGAGAGCTGGAAGCGCAGCTAGCCAACGCCAACGGCTCCATTCCGGCCGAGTATCGCTGGCTGTTCGAACTCATCAAGATCAATCTCGCGGAAGACGTCAACGATCGCTACTTCACGTGCCGGGAGGTCAGGGCCGACCTTGAGCGACGCCGGGTAAGCAAAGAAGTCGCCTGCCCCAATTGCCAGGCGGTGAACCCCGTTCGGCAGCCCTATTGCTGCAAGTGCGCCGCACCGCTCACGGAGGCCATGCCCCCCTGCCATGACTGTGCCAAAGCGAACCGCATGGGCAGCCGGTGGTGCATTCATTGCGGCCACCGTCTCAAGTGATTTCCCGGACCGGCTGGCGGCAAGTCTTCGATGCCGGCAGCTCCACCAAGGATGGGAATCGAAGGATTAAGGGCTATGACATCAGACGCTTCTGACCCGAGGCCGCCCCTGCCGAGTGGCCTGCAATCGATGCTGGCTCGGTTGCGAGGCATGGTTCAGGCCCTCAAATCGCCCGAGCCAGGAGAGCAGCCAGTGGGGGAACTCCTTCCCACCTGGGATATTGCCCAGGCACCAACCACGTCCCCCGCTCTTCATAAGGCGGGGTATAGCGTGTCCACTAGCGAGGAGCAGGAACCACAAATTGCGTCGGGAGCTCAAGACGGTCAGCCGCGTTCGACGGACGAACCGGCTGCCACGACGGAACTCCCTTCCATTCCTGAGCCTGGCCCGACAGCAAACGAACCCTCCGAGGCGGACGAGGCCACCCTGGGCCAGCCAGTTCCTCCTGCTGCCCAACACTGTCCTTATTGCCAGGCCCCCCGCACGGGGACCGAAGTCTACTGTGCCGACTGCGGCTGGATCTTTCCGGCCGCCGAGCCGGGCGAAGCTGTCCCTGCCCAGTCAGCCGAAATTCGTGTCAAGAGTCGCTATCGGCTGGGTCAACGACTTGGAACCAGAGGAGAAGTGAGCCGTTATCGCGGAACGGACACGGGTCTAACGGGTACCGAGGCCGCACCGGTCGTAATTCTACAAGCCCCAGTGCCGGTTGGTGTAGATGCGGTTGCCGCCACGGATGTACCGGCGGAGGTTTCGACCGCGCCCCCTGAAGCGCGCGTTCCCCTATCCGAGGCCAACACCCTTCTGTTAATGAGCGAAGTAGTCGCAACAGGCTCTCCCTGGCCTGGCCTTGGCTGGGAGCTAGCGATCCTCGATCAATTGCATAGCCCAGCCTTACCGCAGCCGCTCGATCATTTCGTCGAAGACGGCTTCGAGTACCTCGTCGAAGAAGTGCCGAGCGGTCAGTTGCTCTGGGATGCCTGGGATGACCCGGAAACAACGGCGGAGCAGCGCTTCCGCTGGCTGGAACAGATCGCTCAGGCACTTCACCAATTACACCAACACGGGGCGATTCTAGAAGGCTTCCGGCCCGAGATCGTGGCGATCTCAGCCGAGAGGCAGGCGAAGCTCACGGACTTGGCCGATCTGCTGCCGCTGCCTCTGCCACCGGATCCACCCATTCGGGCCAGCTACTACACCGCTCCCGAACTGGTGCTCGCCAGCAGCAGCGCAGATGCGCGCTCGGACCTTTATAGCTTCGGCGCGCTGCTCTACGCACTCCACGTGGGAAGGGAACTCACGGACCTCGATTTCGAGATGCAAGGCGTCCCCAAATCCTTCATACAACGATTTCCCGATGCGCATCCGCTGTTCGCACGGCTGGTGAGCAAGACGTTCTGCCGCGACGTCAACGCACGGTTTCCCACGGAAGATGCAGCCAAGGAAGATCCGACCGGCTTTACAGAGTTGATTCGCACACTCGATATCTGCAGCCGGGCGCTTGATCATGTGCGCCTGGAGATCGCCGCCTGGACCACCACTGGAATGGTGCGTACCAGCAACGAGGATGCGTTTGCTCTATTGCATGCCGTGGAGGCCCGTGAAGACAGGATGAGCGACTCGGCTCTCCTGCTGCTCGCCGATGGCATGGGCGGTTACGAAGCCGGGGAGGTGGCGGCCGATCTGGCAATCCGAACCATGCGGAAGTTTCTCTTGCAACAGCCAGCGTTTGCAAGCCTCGCAGGCGAATCGGGTCTCGACGGCGATGATGCTGAGCAGCCCAGCGGGGCGCTCATCCAGTTCAGTGTGGAGATCTACGAACAATTGTTGGCGACAGCCCTACGCGAGGCAAACAAGGCCGTCTCCGACGCCTCGAAAAGCAATCCAGGACGCCGGGGCATGGGTTGCACCGCGGAGGCCGTGTATGTGGACGGCCGCCACGTCGTGGTCGGACACGTCGGCGATAGCCGCACGTACCACCTTCATCAGGGGCGAATCATCCAGTTGACGAGGGACCAGACCTGGGTCAACCGCATGGTCGAGCTCGGTCTGCTCAGTACCGAGGAAGCCGAGGAGCATCCGCGGCGCTCGGAGTTGCATCAGGCGATCGGCGGCCACTCGGAGATCGAGCCGGCTCTCTATCACAGTCCGCTCAAACCCGGTGATTGGGTGGTGGTCTGCTCAGACGGTCTTTCGAATCACGTCTCTGCCGAGCTTCTCAAGGAAATCCTGCAGTCGTCCATGTCTGCGGAGTCCGCGGCCCGGCGACTCATCAACATGGTCAACTTCGCTGGAGCTACCGATAATGCGACGGCAGTGGTCGTGCGGGCGACCTAGTGCCTCTTGAAGACTAGCTTTTGGGGCCCGTGCACCAGGCCAGCGCGACACTCACAGAGAATTCCGGAAACGACAATGTCAGGTTATGTCATGTAAAAGGGGGGGTAGGCAGACAACTTGTCTGAATTTGAATGGAATCTTCAAGTAACTATCCTGAAACTACTTACGTCTCGACTTGGACCCTGGACGAATGTCAGCCCCACCTGTCATATGTCATGTGTACAAATGTCCATATTTCCAAGAGTTCTGAACGAATGCCCGTGCCCCCAAATCAAGACTTGACCACGCACTAGACACGGCCGATGTGCTAAACGATATGCCGGTCGGTTAGCGCACGAGGACCGTTCCAAAGCGTCTCTCCTAGCGGGGAGCATCAGTGCGAAGTACCTCGCTCCAGCGCTGGCGGACCTGTGTGGGAGAAGCAGTCCCCGTCGTCCCGATCTGTTGAACCGTAATCGAGGCTACCAGGTTGCCGAAGGCCGCCGCCTCGGCGAGACTTGCACCTGCTGCCACCGCACACGCGATGCCCGCACTCGTGCTGTCGCCGGCCCCAACAATATCTGTCGGTCCACTGACGGGATACGCCGGGATATTCACCGTGCCTTCACTACTCGAGGTCGGGTCCGCCAGGAGGATGCCTTCCGCACCGCAAGTGCAGAAGACCGGCCGGCCAGTCATTTGAGCCAGTTTCGCCACGCATTCGGCCGAAGCTCCCGACTGGTTAGACTTGCCAAGGACGGCACGCGCGCATTCTGCCTGATTGGGCTTTGCGGAAACGCCCCGGAATAGCCCGATCTGCTCCCGGCTGTCGGCGAGGATCAATTTCTGAGGATGCGCTTGGCCCAATTGAGTGAGACCAGACCGCACGCGCTTATTGATCACTCCGCAATTGGGCTCACTCACCTGGTCGAGCGCAAGCAGAGCATCCACCTGGGGCCAAGCTTCAGCCAACGCCTCCAAAACGAACTCTTCCCCGACGGCGGGCGTGGGCGTGCGATTCTTGATATCGAGTCGATTCAGTTCGCGTGCCGGCTGGCCTGGTTGCTCCAGCATGGGCTTCGTGTACGTGGGTGTACGCCGGTCTTTCAGGCGCATGACCCAGCGTGCATCCACCACCTTGAGGGCTCTCAACGCTTGGCCGAGTTCGTAGCCTTCGCCGTCATCGCCCACGACGGAGATTACGCAGACGCGGCCGACACCGAGCGCGACCAAGTTATTGATGATAGTCCCCGCCGCACCCGGCAGCGAACGGACTCTGACCACCTGAAACGCATCTAGACCTGTTTCGATCGAGGGTTCAGTCAGGCGGGCATCGAGGTCCAGGTAGCGGTCCAGGAAGAGATCGCCCACAACGCCCAGCGTAAGGCTTGGCAGCCGTTCGAGGATCTTGTCGACGACCTTGGTGCTGAGGATGTTAGGAACCTGGCTCATAGACCTTGGTGCTCGGCACGTAAAACGGCGTGATAAAGGCTCGCCACCGTCAGGCGGTGGTCGCCTTGCACATAAAAGCTTTCGCCGCCGTCAGCCACGGTGCGCACGAGGATCGTTTTCCAGGGGCGATAGTAATAGCGAGCGTCGGTTTTGGGAGCCTCTTTGTGCATGTCGCCTTCAAGCGGAACCAGGTCGAACACGCCGGTCGAGAAATGGCGAATCTCTTTGCCTTCCTGGCGGGCAACGTTTCGCGCCATCGACAATGCCTTCAGATAGATTTCCGGCCCCATGACGGCGGAGCCGAAATTGAGCAACACGCCGCCTTCCAACCCAGTGACGGCCTGCGTGAAAACGAGAAAATCTCGATAACTTGTCTGGCCGAGGGCCGCGCCGTCGCAGTTGGGGTGTTCGTGGATGATGTCGTAGCCAACGCCGACATGCACCGTAATGGGGACGCCTAGACGGACCCCCGCTGCCAGGACGCTGGTTTCTTTGTGCGGGAACGGGCCCTCAAGAATTGTTCTTCCCAGGGACTCGCCGAGCCCGAGGCCGGCTGCGGCGCCAGAGCGGATGGCGTCGTTCATTTTGCCGGTCTCTTCCCAGAGTCCGAACTCCCCCGTCTGGATATAGCGGGCAACACTTTCCGTCGTCGCTCCAATGAGCGCGAACTCCCAGTCGTGTATAGGCCCGGCACCGTTCATGGCAAGATGCGTGAGGATGCCGCGCTCCATCAGATCGATGAGATAACGCGAGACGCCGGCGCGCAGCACGTGGGCGCCCATCATCAGGATGCGGGCCGAGCCGGAACGTCGGGAATCCACCAGCCGCTGCGCGAGCACCGCGATGGCTGGATTGCTGAAGCTCGGCGGGGGCGCGCTCAAGGGCAGGATGTCCGCCAGATTCAGATCGTGTCGCCGCGCAGCCAAAGGTTGAATTCGTAGCCGGGAACGATCGAACTGAGGGTATGGCATCGCAGGTTCTCTCTCGAAGGCCTTCGGGTTAGCCTTGCAATCTATATCGCCGAGCTTGATTCGGCAGCGGCGTAGGACAGATTTCCCAATCTGTCCGGTCAGGTTGGAAACCTGACCTACTGCGACGGGCTGCTGCCTCCTTCTACGGGCGGCCTTAATCTTCGGCGAAGAGGTAGCGCAACAGGAGTTCGTGTTTGCGGTACTCGGGAATCACAATGTCCGCTCCCGCTTGGATCAAGCGGTTACGTTTCCATCGGTTGATGCCCCTGCGATTCTCTTCATCGCTGGCGACCGCCACGGCCACGCCGCCAACGCGTTTGATTTCTTCGATCTCCACGAAGCCGTCGCCGAAGCCGAGCAGTTCCTCACCGCGCAGATTGTGCTCTCGCAAGATGCGTTCGATAATCATTTGCTTGGAGAAATTCTTGTAGTCGTCCAGGGCGCCGTAAACGTGCGGGCCAAAATAAGGAGCAAGACCCAGAAGATCGCATTCCTGTCGCACATACTTCACGTCGGTGCCACTGGCCAGATAGAGCGCCAGTCCGCGTTGGTGCAGATTCGCGAGCAGCGCATGGCTGTCGGGCACCGTCCAGTCTGCCGGCCCTGCCTTGCGTGATTGGAGGGCACCCAGCCGGGTTCTTATCCTTTCCATGAGCAAATCATGGTAGCGATGCTTGTACTGGAGCGGCTCCAGAGGCCGGCCTCCGCGCTTCCGTACCTCGTCTGCCAGTTGAATCATCTGATAGATGGTCTGCCGGCCGTTAAGCCGCATCACGAAATCCTCGACCGCTTGCGTTAGCTCGGCGTTCGTCTCCGATGTCCCGGTCTCGCGGAGGACCTCGACCATCATCGGGATCATGACCTGTGGCCACCCCTCCCGGATAAGAGAAAGGGTGCCGTCAAAATCAAAAAGCACCGAACGGAAGCGCCCCCGGGGAATGTCTGGATGGAGGATTTCGATCTCGTCGTCCAAAATCGTCATGGGGGTCGCGGAATGCTCCGGTAGGGAGGAATCTTGACAAAGGCATGCGGGTGCGCCGTTCCTTGAACAGCACAATGCACACGCCCGCATTGTAAAGGATTCCGCCCGTTCCGACAAATCGCCGGCTGCCGCTTCTCATGGCCTCAAAGTCGGCGTTTTCGTTGCGAAGGCACCGAAACTGCTTTCGCCAGCTTCAAAATGGGTAAAGTGGTCATGAGTTGACCGGGGCACCTCGTCTATACTCGTGTAGAAGCACCACGGGTTTGTAAGCTGGTGGGCGCTGTCCACCCTACACATCCACGATCAATCTGCGTGCAATAAGCCGGTTCATATCGTTTGGCAGACGCTGTGCGCGCACAGTTGCGGAACAAGGGAGTGTGCAATGCGAGTCCTGCAGTTTTTGTCGGAGCAACAGATATCCTTCGAGCCACTGATCCACCCGCCCGCCTTCACGGCGCAAAAGCGTGCAAAATACCTTCGAATCTCGGGCAAACTGGTGGCCAAGACCGTCCTGCTCGCCGGGCCTGAAGGCTATGTGCTTGCAGTGCTGCCGGCAACGCACCACGTCGATACCGAGGTTCTCGCCCGCGTGCTCGGAGGCCCCGTTCGCCTTGCCGACGATCGAGAGATTGGCGAAGTGTTCAATGATTGCGAGTGGGGAGTGGTGGAACCTTTCGGCACGTTATACGGCTTGCCGACGCTCCTGGACGACTCGCTAACGGCCGATAGCTGGATCGTTTTCGAGGCACACACGCACGCGGAAGCCATTCGCATGCGCTGCTCAGACTTCGAGCGGCTGGAACAGCCGCGCCGGCTGCGCTTCGCACGAGGCTGAGCTGGCAGCCAGAGTCCTCTCGCAGCTCAAGATTTGCCTTCGAGCAGTTCCCCGAACCTCTGCTGCCGGTAGACGAAGGTCTCTTCGAGTTCGCGCTTCACGAGCGCCTCGGTCATCACCAAACCGATCAGGCCGCCCGGCGTTTCAAATTCGATCCGGTCCGTCATGAGCGTTCCCTGGTCGCGTACCTCAAGATGGTGAAAGTGCACCCATTTCTTGAACGGCCCCTCACGTTGTTCGTCCACAATCAGACCGTCCGGTTCAAAGCGCGTGATCTCACTGACAATCTTTTGGGTAACTCCCCAGCGCCGACCCTGCAGAGACACCACAGCTCCCAGGTGAAGGCGTGGCGGACCCTGCACTAACTGCATGTGATACTTGGGGGGTGTTACCTCAATCAGATTAGCGGGATCGCACAAGAATTCGAACACATGGGCGATAGGGCGCGCTATCATCAGGGTCGATGCAAACGTTGCCATTCGCTCCAAATCCTCCGCGGGTCTCGATTTGGTCAGGGCTCAGGGATTTCCACTCTCTGCGCCCGATGCCCTATAATGTCCCTGAATCAATCTTGCAGCATCCGTCGTGTGTATGGTGACTATTTCAAGAAATAGCAGAGGGCCCGGTAATGGCCAGCGCAGAAGTCCGCACGCCACGGAAGAGACACTCCTTTCTACGTTTCTGGTTGCCTTTGAGCATCCTGGTCCTCGGCTCAGCCGGCGTAACTACGATCGCACTTTGGCCTGCCCCTGAGGTGGAGAGTGCCAATCGCGTCTCGTCCACTATTGGCGCTGGAATGCTAGTTTTCATGTTGCTCATTGTATGGTTCCTCTTTCTGTCGGGGCTGCGCTGGTCGACTCGAATCGTGACGTTGCTCGTGCCCCTCGCTCTTGGGGCCGGTTCCATCCGCGGCGTCAGTTTCGACGGGGACATGAGGCCAACCTTCCGGTTCCGCTGGAGTCCAAGCCAGGATGAGCGCCTGGAAGCTTTCCGTAAAGGGCTCGCCACCCCTGCAGCAACCCATTCCGCTGCAGCTATCGAGCTGAAAGAGACGGACTATCCGGAGTACCGCGGACGAAACCGCGATGGCGTGGCAAATATGCCCACTTTGGCCAGGGACTGGAAGGCACATCCTCCGAGACTTTTGTGGCACCACCCCGTGGGGGCTGGCTATGCTTCGTTCGCGGTTGCTGGCGACGTTGCCGTCACTATCGAACAGCGCCGCGACAACGAGGCGGTCGTTTGCTACGATGCCGCGACCGGGCTGGAACGCTGGTCGCACGAATATCCCGCCCATTTTCAGGAGCCTCTGGGCGGGCCCGGACCGCGGGCCACGCCGACAATTTCCGGGGGCAGCGTTTATTCGCTCGGCGCAACGGGAATGTTAGTCTGCCTGGAGTTGGCGACGGGCAAGCCCAGATGGTCTGCCGACCTGCTCGAAGATAATGACAACGCTATGTGGGCCATGAGCGGCTCTCCCCTCGTGTTCGACGATGTAGTTGTCGTCAATCCCGGCGCGCAGCGAGCCGCCGCCAAGGGGCGCGCGCTCGTCGCCTTTGACAAGGCCAACGGCAACAAAGTCTGGAGCAGTGGCGATACTCGCGCGGGCTATGCCTCTCCCATGCTTGCAACCCTGGCCGGCCGCCGGCAGATTCTGATCTTCGACGGCGAAGGGCTCGGGGGCTATGACGCCAAATCCGGCTCGGAGCTTTGGCGTTATCCATGGGAAATCATGAACGGAATCAACGTGGCCCAGCCACTCGTCCTCGATGGAGATCGCATCTTCGTTTCGTCCAGCTATGGTGTCGGCTGCGGGCTTCTGCAAATCTCCTTGGACCAGGACAAGTGGTCCCAAAAGGACCTGTTGGCTGATGAGGCTGGCAACAAGAACAAGGCGATGCGCTGCAAGATTTCCAACCCGGTTGCTTATCAAGGGCATGTCTATGGCATGGATGACGGCATTCTGACATGCCTGAATCTAAAGACGGGCAAACGAAGCTGGAGAGACGGCCGCTACGGTCACGGCCAACTGGTGCTCTCCGGGGATCTGCTCGTAGTCCTCACCGAAAACGGCAAACTCGTTTTGGTAAAGGCAACACCGGAGGGCCATCAGGAACTAGCCAGCATTCAGGCTCTGGAGAAGACCCGGACCTGGAACTGCCCCGCATTGGCCGGTGGCAAGGTCTATATTCGCAACGACGCTGAAATGGCGTGTTACGATTTGACGGGAAACTGATTTGCCGGCCGGATTCATCCAGGACCAGTCTCGCGCAAAGACGCAAAGGCGCAAAGAGAATTGCTTGAGCACGTTACGTCGTTCTTCATACCCCAATGCGTCTCTGCGCGAGATGTCAGCTAGTTCTACGTCCACTGGAGAGGCAAGTTTCTCAGGCAAAAACCTCGGTCCCCGTGAGGGCCGGCCTGGAGAATGTAGACGCGTACGCGACGCAATCCTCGCGATCCTGAGGCGCCGTGGTGCCGCAGGAATCACAGGCCGCCTGCACTGGCCAGGTGCGACCGAACCGGTAACCGATCCAGCCTGGGAAACCAAAGACCAGCACGAATAGTGGCCAAACGACTCGGTTGATTCCACGCGCGCCAAATCGCACCTGACGACGGTAGCAAGAGAACGCGAACGCAATGGCCAATAACTGGGCAAATAGGAAGGAAGGAGCATAGTCCCGGAGCGATTGGATCAGCGGTTGGCGGTATATCCCAGAGCGTCCTGACTCCAACAGTTCCTGTTGCTTGAGGCCTTCAACAAATATCCCGAGCAATATCGGAGATGGCAGCACGGCCCATGCAAAACGGTGTAATGCTTCTGATTCTGCCAATTGCTTCAAGACAACGGATGCCTTACGTATGCTTCCGCCGCGAGCGACCCAATAGATTTGATGGTCGAATTCCATCGGCGTCCCGGTGGGAACACTCACCTGCATCAGGGCTTCCTCGGCAGTCGTTGTTGCAAAGTTTATTCGCATGTCGCGCAGATTCCCCGGTATTCGATAGCGTTGCAATATCCCGCCTTGTGCATCGAGCACCACGACCGCGTCGTCGGTCCGGGCCGCTAACCGTGGGAGGCGGAGGCGGCTAAGGTCTGGCACACCGGGGAGTTGGCCTATCGCGCAGAGGCCCTTCTCTTCAAGTGCGACTTGCACCGTCCGTTCTTGCAAATCCACGTGGTAGAGTTTGCCCGCACGGCCAAGAATGAACACCGAGAAATAGCTAGCTGGCAGCTGCATTCCTGGCTGATCCACCGAATCGAGGCTAATCCCCCAATCGGGCTGCGTGGAAACGACGTCGGCGGCCAATCCAAGGGAGCTTCCCTGAACGGGAATCCATTCCTCCGGAGGCAACGGTTCCTTCCGAATTCCAGCCGTCCCCATGTAGCCTATGCACGACCTGGTCTTGCAGTTGTAGCCAACAAAATAAGCACTTGGACTTGGACAGCCATCGGTAATGAAGAACCAGTGGACCGGAGGGGATCCGCCATCGGTGAAGGAGAGAATTCGTTGGTCCCAGGAAAGCGGTGCGGAGGTTGACGGAGGGCCGCCTGGTTCAGGGAGAATGGACAGGGGCATGCCCATGTAATTGGCATCCACCTTTTCTGGCGGCGCCACGATCTGTCCTTCCAGGTCCAGGTATTGCTTTTCGAAGATGCCGTCGGTGCGTACCACCCGAGGCGTTCCATCAGGCAGAAACATCAGCTGGTCCTTTTTTATCGGGCCCGTGAATTGTGCGGTAACCCCCAGGCACCAGCCCCCGGCAAGCGCCCACACGATCTGGAAGCCCACAGCAAGAATGCCAGCGAGCACGATTGCTTGTAGAAGTCCATTTCTTTTCATAACAAGCCTCGTTTCCTTTAAGCGTAATCCCTTACCCGTGCGACATAACAAACATTTGCCACGAGCAGCACTGAGAGAATCAAGCAGAGGGCAGTGCTGAGAAGCCACCAGAAGGAGCTATTGGCGAAGATAAAGACAAAGGCGCCCGCAGCAACCAGGGGCAATAGTCGCGTGCCAAACCAGCGGGCGGGCCGCAGGCCACTGAGAAACGACCCTAGGTATAAGAGCGGCATAGCGAGGTCGATTTGCCAGGCAGACATCGTCATCGACCAGGCGAAGGGGCTGGCATGGTGGCCAGGTGTTGCCGCCCACCAGCCGTAGAGCACGATGGGCAATGTAGAGCAAACGAGCAGTGTGCCACCGCCGACCGCTATCTTGGTCAGGAAGATCGCATTCCGAGAAACGGGCCGGTGCAACAAGAACAGATAGGTATCCTTACCCAGTTCCCATGCCGATTGGCGAAAGCCCAAGGCCAAGGCAAAGCCCAGCGACACGTACGTGTAAAAGGTCGTGAACTCTCCGCCGACAAACCGCACCTCGTGGGTACCGCCCGGCATCCCGGGAACCCAGTCGAACACCTTTCCGCCCATGAGGCTGATCACGAGTGCAAGGTAAGCCCCCAGCGCCACGACGGTGATGCCCAAGATTTCACGCAGCTCCTTGAACGCCAGTGCTCTCATGGCATTGTCCTCCTGACAAATCGGTGGTTCCTTGAGAAAAAAGCGGCAGCGCGCGCCGCGGGCCGCGCGTGTATTCGATGAACGCGTCCTCGAGATTCATATCCGCGACCTCGATACGGCATGGGTCCAGAGCTTCAATGGCTGCCCGATGTTGCGGACTGTAACCGACGAACACTAGCTCGCGGCGCGTGCCTACCCGCCAATCGTTTAGCAGGCCAGGGCAGGGGGGGAAGTCGGGTGGCTCCCTACCAAACTCCACGATCACTTTGCGCACCGTACGCTTAAAGTGTTCCGCCGGGCAATCGGCGCGGAGCACGCCGCCCACCATGATGCCGATGCGATCAGCCACACGCTCAACGTCTCCCAGCACATGCGAGCTAAACAAAATCGTTCGTCCCCGGCGCTGAATGATCTGAATCATCGACTCCAGGAAGTCCCGGCGGACGTTGGTATCGAGGCCGAGTGTCGGGTCGTCGAGAATCAGGAGTTCCGGATCCGGTGCAATCGCCAGTGCCAGCGAGACCTGCGCCCGTTGCCCCTTGGATAGGCGGCTGATCTTCGCCTTAGGCGATAGTGCGAAATGATCGAGGATTTGGTCAACAAAGGCCCGGTTGGCGCCTGGGTAGAAAGAGAGTGTGAACGCAACCGCCTGCTTGATGGTCATCCAGGTGTACAGCGGATGTCCTTCAGCCAGGTAAGCGATGCGCGCACGTGCTTCCGAGGGCAGCGCATTCAAGTCCTTGCCGAGAAGCTCCACCCGGCCGTAGTCCGGCTGAACCATGCCGGTGATCATTTTGAGCGTGGTGGACTTGCCGGCCCCATTGCGGCCGAGCAAGCCGTACACGGACCCGCACGGCACGCGCAGGTCGAGCTGATTGACAACCTTTTGCCCGCCGTAACACTTGGTCAGGCGGTGCGTTCTGATGGCGTCGTCCATGACAATGAAGTCCTCCTTTTACGCGACTCCCTTGGCGTTCCAGCAAAACTCGCGGACGCGACGGCTTACCAATGTGAGCACCTGCTCGGCTGAGAAGCCCAAATGAACAGCTTCGGTCAGCCAGCGGTCGATTTGTCCGGTCAAGCGCTGATCGCGCGCGGACCGAGTAAGGTCGTGGCGCGGCCGAGCGACATAGATCCCGCGGCCTGGCCGCCCGATCAATAGTCCTTCGCGCTCCAGCTCTCTATAAGCCCGCGCAACTGTGTTCGGATTCACCACCAGCTCGCTGGAAAGTTGTCTGACCGAAGGCAGTTCGGCATCCGATTCCAACTCCCCGCGGGCGATTGCCTCGCGGATTTGCTGGGCCAACTGCTGGTAAATTGGCTGATTGCTGCCTGTATCAATGTGCAAAGCCATGCGTTCGTCCTCCAACTGTATGAGGACTCTTACTACAGTTGCTGAAGAATTGCAATACCATGTTGGGGGATGCTTGCCCAAGCCAAAGCCAGATGACACGCATGCGAAGTATTAAAGGCAAATTGACGAAGTGAAACGCGCCGCACGGCATCGCTGCTGCGGGCCGTGGACGGCTCCGAATCGCTGGAGCAGCGAGGCTACTTCTTCTCTTTGTCTTTGGCGGACTGGCCCGACTCAGAGATTAGTTTGCTGAACTCCTTCTGCGCTGCGCGAAACTCGGGAGGCGGCTGCGGCAGGGCCGCGCCGAGATGGTCTACATCTTTGCCCTTGGGGCCTGGATCGACCAGACGAACCTTGTGATTGGACAAACCAGCGTTGCCTTTCATTGGCCCCTCCAATTTCTCTTTCTCGGACGTCGTAGGTGATTTGCGCTTCAGCATCTCCTCATAGGACTTGAGGAATTTCTGATATTCCTCCTCAGTCATGTTTGCTTCCTTGAGCACATCCTTGTTAACTTTCTTCTTGAGGTCTTCGAGTTGCAAATCGCCGGCTTTTTTCGAGGAACGAGTATCAGGTTTGAATGATGCTTCGCGCTCCGGGGGCGGTGGTTGGGTGGCTTTATCATTAGGATTCCTGCCGCCGTCCGGAGCAACATTAGTCGGTTGGCTGCCTCCCCGTTGTCCAGACTCGCCGCCTTGAGTCGCTTGGCCGTTAGATGGGTCGGAAGGGCTACCCTTCTTCGACTCCCCTTGTTTGGCCGACCCTTCCCCTGGCTTCGAACCGCTATTCTTGCCCCCGTTATCCTTTTCCTGGGATGAACTGGGCTCATTCTTCTGGCCCCGGGTTTCCTGGCCCTGCGCGCCACCCTTCTGATCGCTTGGAGTTTTTTCGCCGGCTTTCCCGCCCTGGTCAGTTCTTGGTTCGCCTTGCGAATCCTTGGCTGCTGCTTCGCGAGCTTCTTTGACTGCCTTCTCTAGAGCCTGCCGTGATTTCGGGTCCTTTGCCAGGCGGCGCATTTCATCGAGCGTTCGAACCGCGTCCGCGCGTTCCTTGCTGCTGCCAGCCTTTGCGGTCTTCATCAACTCCTGGATTTTTTCATCAGATAGTAGTTCTTTCCCGCCTGTGCCCTTGTCGTCACCGGCTCCCTTGGAACCGGACTCCTGCCCGGCTGGTTTTCCTGCATTAGCGGGGGAATCCTTGCGAGATCCCTGGTCGCCGTCCTTCGTTGGCGATGTCGACTTGCTGGGATCGTTGGAGTCCTTGCTCTTGCTCTTGTCGCCAGCCTTTGCGGCCCCCTCTTTGTCTGATGCTGCCGAGGACTTTTCTTCGTTTCCGCTTCCGGCACCCTCAGGTTGAGGCCTCTTGGTGTCCTTTGTGGTATCCTCTTGAGGCTTCTTGGTGTCCTTTGTGGTACCCTCGCGGCCGCCTTCAGCGTTCTCTGGTTCTTTGGTCTTAGAATTGCCTGAAGGGGCCTTGTCCTTTGAATTCGCCTTGTCTTGGGGGCCGCTACCGCTCTTTGGTTTTTCCTTGCTTGTTTTCCCTTCCTCGCGCCCCGCACCCTGCTTCTCTTCGCCTTTCTGGCCGTCCTTCATGGTAGGATCAGAGCTTGATCCTCGCTCGTCTTTATCGTCGCCGCTCTTCGCATCCGTGCCCGATTGTTTGGCGGGAGCTTTGCTCGAAGGGTTCGACTTGTCCGGCTTGCTGGCCGCCTTGTCTGCCTCGGTCTTGTCATCACGAGCGGATGAGCCTGAATTTTCCTGGGAGCCCTGTCCCTGTTTGCCGCTCGGGTTCTTTTCGGCGGTGTCCTCGGACTTTGTAGATTTGTCGGCCCCAGCACCACTCGTTTCTTTAGACTTTTCGTTGGCTCCCGGCTGACCTTCCTTTGCTTTGTCGCCAGGGGCATTTTTGCCAGCAGTTTTCTGAGCGTTGGATTGGTTTTTGTTGCCATTTGCTTGAGGTTTGTCTTCCTCCTTACCGGCCCCGGCTTGCCGCTCCGGATCGTCCTTACCTTTTTTCATGTCGTCTTGGCCAGCAGCCTTCTTTGGTTGGCCGTCACTTGCCTTGTCTGCTTCGGTCGATTGTTTGCCGGTCGATCCGTTCTTATCGCCAGTCTGGTCTTTGTTAGTCTTGGTCCGCGCAGCGCCCTCAGTGCCGGACTTGCCCTGAGTTTCGTTCGATCTGTTCTGTTCTTGGCCGGCCTCCTGTTGACCATCAGCTCCTGAGTCCTTTTTCCCAGACGTCTTATCCTTCTCCTTGCCTTGCTTGTCCTGTGGCTTCTGGCCTTCTTTGCCCTGGCGATCATCCTTGGCGGAATTGGCACCGGACTTTCCCTGATCCTTTTTGCTGCCATCAGAGTTCTTTGGCTCAGATCCGGATTGCTTATCTTTCGATTCAGTGGAATTGCCAGCCCCTGGCTGCTGCTGGGTGTCTCCATTCTCTCCAGGGTTATGATCACTAGCGGACGAACCGGTTTGTGGCTGCTTGGGACTCTTATCCTGGCTGCCACTCGGACTCTTTTCGTTGTTTTTCTGCTGATTTCCCTCGCCATTTGCCCCGCTATTCTCGTTCTTCCCCGACTTCTGCCCCGCGGATTGCTGGTCGCCCTTACCCTGATCAGAACTTGAACCTGCTCCAGAGTTGTCCTGGTTCTTTGACTCGCCCTTGTCGGGGTTGCCCGCCGACTTGCTCTCATCCTTGCTTCTGCCATCGTTCTTTTGAGCCGAGCCGCTGTTTCCTTTTTCCGGATTTTGATTCGGCGAGTTTTCTTGCTGGGGTTGGTCCTTCTCCTGTTGCGGAGAATCGGATTTATCATTGGCGTTCGGCTTGTCACCAGACTGGCTTTGCTTCTGCTCCTGCTTTTTGAGCGCCCTTTGCAGTTTCTCGGCCTGGTCCTTTGTCCTTTCGTCTTCGCTCTGGGGCTGCTGTCCCTGGCCTTCCTTCTTATCCTCCTGCTGGTCCTGCCGCTTCGACTCGTCCTTTTGCTGCTCGTTTCTGTCGCTCTTAGCGCCGTCCTGCTGCGCTTTTCCATCGTCGTTGCGTTTCTCTTTTTCAAGCTTCTCGTCCTGTTTCTTTTCGTGTTTTTCCTGGTCGTTGCGCGCCTGCGCCTTCTGTTGCTCTTGCTTGTCCTTGTTTGTACTCGGCTGCTCGATGGTGACCTTATAATGTTTGCTCTCACCAAGATTCGGTGCCGGGTAATCGCAGTTATCCGTCGCCTCGAGCCAATACTCGATGACCTGCCCAGGCTTTAGCGCCGCGTTGCGGCCCTGTTCCAACCGCAGTTTGTCCAGTTCGACAAAGTCCTTGTAGTCGAGCATCTGGGGGAAGCTGCCGTCACCAAGCCTCAGAGATTTCCCTTGACGATAGAGCTTGGGCTGCAAAACTGCCGTCTCGTCAAGCTTCATCCGCAAGGTCATGCCGGCAACGCCGAAATCGTCGCTAGCCGATCCTTCCAACTGCAAGACTCCGTTGGCTGGCAGCTTGATGTCCTCCCCGGGCTTCTGCAGCTGTACCTGCGGCGGGTGGTCTTGCAATACACGGATCGTGTAGGGCAACGGCTCAAGGTTGCGCTCGCCTTCCACGGATGTGAACCAAACCTGATAGGTGCCGTCCTTGTCGAGCGTCAGTCGAAAGCGCATTACATTCGGATCGTTAGGGACCAGTTCTGCCTGGATTGGCTTCGCTCCAGAAATCGTGAGCCTGCCGTCCTGGATGGCGCGGTTCGTCCGCGCTAGCAGCACCACTTCAGTGCCTCGGATCTCCTTGAGGTTGGGGTCACGGGTGGTCTGGTCGTGCCAGCCGAGAGCTGCAAGGTATGGTCGATAACGATAGGTAACTTCGAAGCCTGTCAGCAACGGCGTCGATCGAACTTGCACGCGATACTCCGGCGTCTCCGTATCTCCACCGGCGATCTTGTACCAAAAGCCGGTGTGCACGTCCGCCGCGGCGAGGCTAGTCACCCAGTGGTTGCTCGATGAGTCTCGCTCCAGGAGCCTATCCTGGTAACCTTCGCCGGGGGCATATCTGTACAGGAGTCTCAAGGCATCCGGCCTCTTCGGGTCGGGGACCTTGCCATCGACCCACGCGGCAAACGCCACGGCACGACCGACGGCGATGGTAATGTTCCCGCCCTCAGGCTGCACAAGAGTGATGCTCGTCCGCGAGGCGATGGACGCTTCCACAAACGGAGCAAAGGCACGGTGAATGAGTGAGAAGAATTGCCGCGGCCCCAAGACGAACAGGACGAGAAGGCCAAGGAAGAGGCCGAACGATGCCCAACCGAGCCACGCCGTCCTGCGCGTGCTAATAGCCTGGTCAAGGTCTGCTTCGGTGAGGTCTTTGGCGGCTCGGTAGCCGATGGCACTGCGAAAAGCAGGCGCGACGTTTTCGCCGCGTAAATCAAGCCAATTCACCACACTGTTCTTTGCCTCGGGAAGCGTCGCCTCCAATCGGCGGGCGGCGTAATAGGGATTGATGCGCCGCGACAGTGGCTTGATGAGCACCACCGAGAGATAGACGATCCCAACCAGGGCATAAAGAGCGAATGCGCCCTGGCGCGCCATGGGTGCCAGTGCGAGCAACCGGTCGGCGAGGACCATCACAAGGGCATACGCAAGGGTGAGGATCAGAAAGCCAAGGCCGGCTGCGGTCAGGTCGAGCATGCGGATGCGGACCCGCGCCCGGGTCAGCTGTGCCTCGACGAACGCATCGTTCTTTCCTTGTGCAGGTCGGCGTGGTTCCGCAGTTGCCGGGGAGCGACGTAGATCCGTTGCCATGGGTTATCCCTTCCGCTGTTCGTCTCCGTTGAAGCGCCCATTCCAGGATCGCTCGGCGCAGAATGCGCGCTCGTTTCGCACCTATCTCCCCATAGCGAGTATATCGCGCTTTGTTCGCCGCGCCCATCATCTTGCCCTGTTCGATAAGGCCGCAAATCTCACGATTCTCCTACAACCGCCTCCTTGTCCATCGCGGCGCCTTGGGTTAGTGGTTTGCCAAGTCCTGGAAGCGTTCGGCTTGCTTGCGTTTTGCTGGAGCGCCCGATAACGTAAACGACAGGATCTTTGACGTTGTTTCGGGGAATGCCGGACATGAAGTGCCTCACGGCATATACGATGTTGCTGCTAGTCCCTGGCCTTCTCGGGGCGAAAGCAGCCACGCTCCAGGATGCCAGGCAGCGCTACCTGCACGGTAATTACGAAGAAGCGCGCGAGCTTTATGAGCCACTTGCCAAGGAACCAGCCCAGAAGGTTCCAGGGACGATCGGATTGAGCAGAACACTGCAGAGTCAGGGTCAATACGACAGGGCCCTGGAAGTGGTCGAAGCTGCGCTGAAAGGTCTGGAGACAAGCGCCGATCTTCTTGCGCGCAGGGCCGAACTGCTCTACCTGCGCGGACGCTGGAGCGAGGCCGAGCAGTCGGCCGCAACAGCGTTGCGCTCCAAGCCCGACAACTTTCTGGCGCGCTGGGTACGCGGCCAAATCTACCGCGATCAGGCTGACTTCAAGAAGGCGGATGACGAATTGCGCTGGTTTGTGCGCGCGTACACAGATCGCAGCAGCAAGGATGACGACATCAAGGACCCGGAAGAACTGCTCTGGGTCGGTCTCGCGGGCGCGGAGAACGCCCGCTGGCACAATCTGTCAGATCAGTACCGCGTGATTCTCACGGATGTCTTTGGCGATGCGCTCAAGAACGAGAAGGGATTCTGGCCGGCCGAGTACCAGGCCGGCATGCTTCTGCTGGAGAAATACAACCGAGCGGAGGCGCTCGATGCATTCAACAAGGCGCTGACCATCAATCCCAATGCTGCGGAAGCGCTCGTGGGGAAGGGCGTTTTGGCCTTGCAGCATTATGAAGTGAAGGATGCCGAGCTTTACGCGGACCAGGCTCTCAAAATCAATCCGAATTCGCCTGAAGCTCTAAGCTTGCGCGCAGATGTCAGCCTCATGACTGGAGACATCCCGGCGGCGGTGCGAAGTCTGGATAGGGCCCGAAAAATCAGTCCGCGGAATGAAACGATTCTCGGCCGGCGGGGGGCTTGCCTCTATCTGCTACGGGACAAGCCGGGTTTAGACAAGCTGACCCAGGAGGTGACCACCTTCGATCCCAAGCCGGGTATCTACTATTACGAACTGGCAAAAGGCCTCGAAGGCCGACAGTATTTTGAGGCTGCCGAGGGGTTTTACAAGAAGGCGGCGGAGCTACGGCCAATGGTGCCGTGGCCCAACAATAGCCTGGGCCTCCTCTACATGCGCCTGGGCAGAGAAGATGAAGCCCGCGAAGTTCTCAATAAGGCATTCAAGGCCGACGAATTCAACGTGCTGGTCTCGAACACGCTCAAGGTGCTCCGGCACTTGAGCGCCTATCAAACGCTGAAGACGGAGCACTTCGAGATTCGCTTCGATCCCAAAACCGACCGTCGCCTGGCGCGCTACATGACAAGCTATCTCGAAAAGATCTATGCCGATTTGACGGAGAAATTCCACTACCACCCCAGTAGACCAATCCTGTTCGAACTCTTCGACAACCACGAAATGTTCAGCGGCCGGGTGGTCGCGCTCCCCGACTTGCACACCGTGGGCGCCTGCACCGGGCGCGTGTTCGCGATGGTTTCGCCACAGGGTAAGGGCATCCGGCGCCCGTTCAACTGGGGCCGTGTCTTGCGGCATGAGTTGGTGCACATCTTCAACCTCGATCAAACGAGCTTTCAGGTGCCTCACTGGTTCACGGAAGGGCTGGCCGTGATCAATGAAGGTTATCCCCGGCCGCAGATCTGGAATCAACTTCTCCGCGAGCGCGTGCCCGCCCGGGAACTGTTAGACCTGGACAACATCGAACTCGGATTCATCCGCCCCCGTTCGGCTCTGGAATGGAACCTGGCCTACTGCCAGGGTCAGCTTTATGTCGAGTACATGCGCAGTACTTACGGTCCCAAAACCATCGGAGAAATGCTGAGCGCTTACCACGACGGCCTGGACACCTCGGCGGCTATCGCGAAAGTCTGCCTGGTCGACAAGAAAGCTTTCGAACAGGGATACCGGACCTATCTCGATGTCGTCGTAAAGGAAATTCAGGGAAGGCCGGCCGAAAAGGCCATGTCCCTATCTCAATTGCAAAAGGCCCTTGAGGCTCATCCCGAGGATCTCGATCTGTCGGCGCGGCTGGCGGAGCAGTACCTGTTGCGAAACGACAAGAAGGAAGCGCGCAAGCTTGCGGAGACGGTCTTGGCCAAGAAAGGCAACCATCCCCTTGCCTCGTACGTAAAGGCCCGACTGCTGCTGGCGGCAGGCGATGACGATCAGGCTCGAGCCATTCTCGAAGCTAGCCTCGACCGGGAAGCGCCTGATCCGAAGGTCTTGCACGCGCTTGGCAAACTCTATTACGAAGCAAGGGATTTCGCAAAAGCGGCTCAGGTTTATGAACTCGCCCACCGGGTGGAACCGTATGAGAGCAAGTGGCTAGTTGAGATGGCGCGAGCTTATACCCAGGCAGGCGACCAGAACAAGCGGCTTGAGGTTCTCAAGAAACTGGTAGAAACAGATGCGGACGACCTGGATCAACGAAAACGGCTCGCGCAGCTTCTTTGGGACGCCAATCGCTACGCGGAAGCGGAGCGCTATGCCCGCCAGGCACTGGAAATTGATGTGCGCGACGCCGAGGCGCAAGAAATCTTGCAAAAATCCCTTGTAAAGCAGAATAAACTGGAAGAAGCGAAAAAGCTCGAGGAGTTGCTTCGGAAATAGCCAGCGAGGGTCGGCAACGGCTCCTCTGGGGCCTGGAGAACATTCTTGAATAGGTCTCGCAGCAGCTTCTTCCACCTGGGCGCAAAACGGCAACCTCTGCCTGGGCGAAGAATAGCCAGGATCAAGTGGCTGTGAAAAAAGCGCGCACAGGCGATTTATAGCTCGATCCTGGCTACGCAAGGGGTAAAATGGTCTTTTCACTCGCACAGTTCCAGAAAGTGATTCGTGAAACCTACGATAGCAAGGATCGGCGCCGTGGCGTCGAAGGCACGTTCATGTGGTTCATGGAGGAAGTCGGCGAGTTAGCGAGCGCGCTGCGGAGCGGCACACTGCGTGAGCAGGAAGAGGAGTTCGCCGACGTGCTGGCCTGGCTGGCCACCATCGCGAATATCGCAGGTGTCGACCTCGATGCCGTAGTACAACAGAAGTATGGCACCGGCTGCCCTGGCTGCCGTCAGGTCCCCTGTGTCTGCGACCAAGCGGAGAAACCCTAATTAGCAGCAGATTACCTATGCGCACTTTCAATATTGCATGCTTGGCCTTGATCGTTTCTGGGCTGTTGCCGGGCGCGGGCGTGGCCCAGACCAAGGGACAGGTTCAAATCGACGGCATCATCGTCGGCTTTCCGACCGATGCCACCAATGGTTCCTCCAAATCGGGCGCATGGACACCGGTCTATGTCGATTTAACCGCGGGCCCCCTGGGATTGTCCAAAGCAGAACTCACCGTGGAGACCGACGATAGCGACGATGTGCGCAGCCGGTACACGATTGCGGTTCCGCCGTTGGACCCCAAGGAACAAGTCAGGGTTGTAAGCTACATCCGCCCAGGGAGTTCCAGTGCCGAAGTAGTCGCCACAGTGACGAGCGACGGCCGCCCGCTGGCCAACCCCTACAAAGTAACGGCTGGCTCGATAAATACCGACGAGCAGCTCTTTTTGACCATTGGCTCCCGCTTGCCGAGCTTGAACAAGACCTTCAATCCAACCAAGGACGGTGAGGATTCCAGCAAGGGAACGACTCTCCCAGCTCGTGCTCTGACGGTTGTGGACGATGTGCGCATGCTGCCGAACCGGTGGTTCGCCTACGAACCGGTTGACGCAGTAATTATTGCTACAGGCAACCGCGACTTCGTCACCGCATTGGTCAATGAACGCGAGGACCGCAAGAAAGCTCTCGCGGAATGGGTGCGCCGTGGAGGGAAGTTGATCATTTCGCTCGGCAAGAACCAGGACATGCTCACGAACCTCGAACCCATTCAATCGCTCTTGCCGGTCGTTTCCACCGGTACACTTCAGTTCCCGCGGCTAAAAATGGTCGAGCTCTACGCGGGCGCTGTACAGCGTCCCTTCGAGAATCTGAGATCTAGGACTGGGGATACCCGACCACCCGTCGAGATCGCCAAACTCGAGCGGAAGCCTGGTCGAGAGGTCGACGTGCTGCTGCCACAGGGCAGCCAGCAGGGGCCCCTTCTACTTGTGCAGGGCGCCTACGGGTTGGGCCGGGTTACGGTGGTTGCCTTTGACCTCGATGCACCGCCTTTCACGACTTGGGATCCCAACGCACAAACACAATTTTGGGAAAATCTTCTCAAGGACATCGGCGCCCCCAAACCCAGGGAAGTGGCGAACCAAAACCGCATCGGTTTTGGTGGTTATGACAACCAGAATTCAGATCTGGCGACTCGGCTGGAGACGAACCTGGAAGATTTCGAAGATGTCCCCGTCATTTCGTTCGGCTGGGTGGCCCTGTTCATCTTGATCTACATACTCGTGGTTGGGCCCCTGGATTATTTCTTTCTCAAGAAGGTCGTCAAGCGGCTGGAATTGACCTGGATCACCTTTCCGACGGTGGTCATCACGATCAGTGTAGTCGCCTATTTCACGGCTTATTCGCTCAAGGGCAACGACCAGAAGATCAATAAGATCGACCTCGTGGATATAGACTTGCAAACGCAGCAGGTCTACGGGAACACCTGGTTTACGATTTTCAGCCCGCGCATCCAGCACTATAAGATCGGCCTCGAACCCGCGACTCCTACCTGGGTGGCGGCGCCCGCGCCGGGCAAACAAGATTCAAGCGTTACACTGAGCTGGATGGGACGTCCGGAACTGGGCTTTGGCGGCACCGGCCGAACTAGTTCCCCGGGACTCTTCCGAAGGGCTTACGATTATGCGCCTGACGCCATGGGCCTGCTTGGTGTGCCGATCCAGGTGTGGTCTACGAAGTCGTTCTCCGCAACCTGGCGGGCAGGGATCGACCCGGCAAAACCTCCGATCGTTGGGGACCTGCGTCATCCCAAAGAGAAGCCAGAGGCGATCTCGGGAACTATCAAAAGTGAATTGCCTATCGAGCTGGATGATGTGGCACTTTACTACGGCCGCGGCGGCGCAGGTAGATGGTATTCGATCGGCAGATTAGTTCCCGATGTTCCTCAACGTGTAGACAATATCTTTGCGGACGGCTCTCAGGCCAAGGATATGAATGCCTGGTTCTTGAGCAGTCCGTCAGGCACGCAACGCAAGAGTTCTCCAGCTCCGAATCGCTATAATCAGACCACCACCAATGAAGCCACCTTCACCCTGTTGAAACGGATCATGTTCCATCAGGAAGACCCCAATGCAGCCCGCGATAATCCATTACGTTCCCTCGATCAGAGCTGGCGAATCCATCATAAAGACGAGGTAATCTTGGTCGGCCGGGTCGCACGACACGACGGGCCTGCTGAAGTAGTGACGACGGGTCCGGAATCGCCCACGCGCTTGTGGTTGGGCAATTTGCCCGCACCGGATCAGAGTCGGCCGCAAATGGTCGGCACAATGACTCAGGAGACCTACGTACGCATTATTTTGCCGATAGCTGCTCCCGACGAGAAATGATACGGCGGTTGGAGCTGGAGTTCCCTCTCCGGCTTCCCTGTAACGAAAGCGCTTTGCCCCAAAGACTTGAGGCTGAATTCCATGATTGAAACGCGCGATTTGACCAAGATGTACGGCGATCTTTATGCCCTGAACCGGCTCACGATCAAGCTGGAACGTGGCGACGTATACGGCTTCATCGGACCCAACGGTGCCGGCAAGACCACCACCATGCGCATCCTCGCCACGCTCTTGAATCCGACCTGGGGCGAAGCGTCGGTGTGTGGCTACTCGATTTATAATGGCGCCAAGGAAATCCGTAGGCTGATCGGTTACATGCCCGACTTCTTTGGCGTCTACGACGACATGAAGGTGATTGAATACCTCGAGTTCTTCGCGGCCGCCTACCGGATCAAGGGACCAGAGCGGCGCAAGAAGTGCGACCAGGTTCTGGACCTCGTCGATTTAGGTTACAAGCGCGATGCGCTGGTCACCAGCCTGTCGCGCGGCATGACCCAGCGCCTGGGCCTGGCGCGCGTCTTGTTGCACGAACCGCAGGTGCTGCTTCTGGACGAACCTGCCAGCGGCCTGGACCCGCGTGCACGCATCGAGATGCGCGGTCTTCTAAAAGAACTGCGGAACATGGGCAAGACCATCCTGGTTTCGAGCCACATCCTTCCCGAATTGGCCGACATCTGCAACAAAATCGGCATCATCGAACGTGGCAAACTGCTTTTTGACGGAGACGTGTCTTCGGCCATCCGCCGAGTCCGGCAGCATACAGTTCTCGATGTCTGTGTAGCGAATGGCATGACCGAGGCGGCACGGGACCAGCTGCAGACTCAAACCGAAGTCCTCAAGATCGAGCTCAAGGACGACGAGATCATGCGCGTCACTCTCAATGACGACGTGCACGACGGCAGTTTCATCGCCGACGTCCTCGTGAAAAAGGGCTTCCGGCTCAAGATGCTGCGCGAGGAGGAAATCGACTTGGAAGACGTGTTCATGGCAATCACGAAGGGAATCACAAACTAGGCGCGGGTAGTAGCTCGTAGACAGCAATCGGTAGGAGCAGTCGACGATTGGGTTGCTACTTCGCCCCAATCGCTGCGAACTCTTGGCTATTCTCTGCTGAGCATTTTCTCACAAAAGCATGCGCATTCTCGTCACAGGTGGTGCTGGTTACATTGGCAGCCATGCCGTACGTTTGTTCCTCGCCCGCGGTCATGATGTGTGGGTCTATGACAGTCTGGCCGAGGGACACCGACGCGCTGTTCCTGCCGAACGCTTGATCGTGGGGGACCTGGCGGAAGTCGCGCGGCTGGACCAGGCGCTGGTGCAGCACCGCATTGAAGCAGTCGTCCATTTTGCGGCGTACACCTATGTCGGCCAATCGGTTCGCGATCCCGGCAAGTACTATCAGAACAATCTCGTCAATACTCTGAACCTGATGGAGTGCATGCGTAAGCAGCGCATTTGGAGGCTTGTCTTCTCCAGTACTGCCGCGACCTATGGCGTCCCGCAAAAGCAACCCATCACCGAAGAGGAACTCCAGCAGCCCATCAATCCATACGGAAATAGCAAGCTCGCTGTCGAACGGGCTCTTGCCGATTATGCCAAGGCCTATACCTGGGGCTACGCGGCTCTCCGCTACTTCAACGCTGCCGGTGCCAGTGCGGACGCATCGATAGGTGAAGATCATGACCCGGAAACGCACCTGATTCCTCTGGCCATCAAAGCTGTCTTGGGACAAATTCCTGCGATCGAAGTCTTCGGCACGGACTATCCGACGCCCGATGGCACTTGCATCCGCGATTACATTCACGTGGACGATCTGGGCGAAGCTCATCTCCTGGCCCTGGAGAGACTCGAGCCCGGCACCGGGATCCGCTATAACCTTGGCATTGGCCGCGGCTACAGCGTTCGCGAGGTCATCGAGACCGTTGCAAACGTCACTGGGAAACCTGTCCCGCTGAAGGAAGGGCCGAGGCGCGCGGGTGATCCGCCTGTCCTGGTGGCTTCTTCCGAAAGGATTCGGCGCGAGCTGGGCTGGCGTCCGCGCTACCACGAGTTGCGTTCCATCGTCGAAACAGCATGGCACTGGCATCAGAGCCATCCCAAAGGGTATAACGATCGGACAACTCTGCCCCGTTAACTGGGCAGCAGTCCTATCAACTCTTCCATGCTCGAACTCAATCAGGACAACACCCTGGATTACTTGCGTGCACGCGGCTGGATTGGTCCCGGGCCTGCCCGTGTGGAGCCTTTGGGATGGGGCGTCTCGAACGCCGTCTTGCGTGTCACGACGCCGGAACAATCGTTTGTCCTGAAGCAATCGAGACCGCAATTGCGGACACGTGATGCCTGGTTCAGCGATTTGAACCGCGTTTATCGCGAAGAAGAGGTGATGCGCGTCCTCCACGGACTACTGCCGGGATTGACGGTTCCGCAGGTCCTGTTCAGCGATCGCGACAACTTCGTCTTCGCGATGAGCCTGGCGCCGCTCCATGCACGAGTCTGGAAGGAAGCCTTGCTGGCCGGAGAGGTGGACCTTTCTGTCGCGGAGCTCGCGGGGCGAATCCTCGGCCTGATTCACCAATCGACAGCGCAAGATAAGTCCCTTGTGAAGCGGTTCCAGGATCACAAGGTATTTGTTCAACTTCGTGTCGAGCCATTCTACGTCCGTATTCAGGAGCGACGTCCGGAGGTCGCCTCCGCGGTGGCGCCGATCATCGAGCGCATGCTTTCCACGAAGGAAGCACTCTGCCATGGAGATTACAGTCCGAAGAATATCCTCACGCATGACCAAGGATTTACCCTTGTCGATTATGAGACGGCCCATTTTGGCGATCCGACCATGGACCTGGGCTTCTTCCTTAGCCATCTCATTCTCAAAGCAGTGAAGAATGCACCGCAGTATGGCGAGTATTTCGACCTAACGCGGCATTTTTGGCATGAGTATCACCGTGTCGTGCATTTCCGCCCTGCAGCCGAGCTGGAGTCGAGAGCCATCGAGCATTTTGCGGTGTGTGCGCTGGCACGCGTGGACGGCACGAGTCCTGTAGACTATCTTCCTGCGGAAGCAAGCAAGGAGGTGGTGCGTCGCTTTGCACGCAAGATCCTATTGGACCGGCCCGCGTCCTGGGACGACTGCCTGGAGATCTGTAGTGCTTCCCTGACGGGAAAACAATGTGTCCCCCATGAGTGATCCGCAAACCATCAGCCGAGTTCACGCCCGCGAAGTACTCGACAGCCGGGGCAACCCGACAGTGGAAGTGGAAGTGTACTGCTTGGGCGGTGCAATGGGACGAGCGATTGTTCCCAGCGGAGCCAGCACCGGAAAACACGAAGCAGTCGAATTGCGCGACAGCGAAGTGAGCCGTTACGACGGCAAAGGAGTGCACCGAGCCGTATCCAATGTGGTGCAGCATATCGCGCCACACCTCGTCGGCAGGCAGGTCACTAACCAACCAGAGATCGATCATATACTCTGTGAGTTGGATAGTACGCCGAACAAATCGCGGCTTGGCGCAAACGCCATTCTTGGGGTTTCTCTCGCCTGCGCCCATGCCGCCGCCGCTGCCCAGAAGATCCCGCTCTGGCAATACCTGGATCGAAGTGGCAAGGCAAAACTGCCTTTGCCGATGGTAAACATGATTTCCGGTGGCTTGCATGCCGGCGGCAATCTCGATTTCCAAGATTTTCTACTCATGCCGATCGGCGCGCGCTCATTCTCGGAAGCTCTGGAGATCACGGTTCGAGTGTATCGCTTTCTGGGCGCAACGCTTCTCCGGCATGGGTTCGAGGGGGTTTTGGTTGGAGACGAAGGAGGTTACGGGCCTAGGCTGCGCAGCAATGAACAGGCTATCGAAATGGTCCTCGAAGCAATCGAGCGGGCGGGGTATCGTGCCGGCCGGGATGCAGGGTTGGCACTCGACGTGGCCAGCAGCCACTTTTACCGGGACGGAAAATACTGGTTAAATGCGACGAAAGAAAACGCGCTAAGTGCTGATCAGATGACCGACCTACTTACGCGCTGGGTGCGCTCGTACCCCATCCTCAGCATCGAAGACGGCATGGCCGAGGACGATTGGGAAGGCTGGCGCGCTTTGACGGCGACACTGGGAAAGAGCGTCCAACTTATCGGCGATGACCTGTTCGTCACGAATCCGGCGCGCTTGCGTCAAGGGTTTGCAGCAGGTGTCGCCAACAGTGTTCTGGTGAAGGTCAATCAGATTGGCACGTTGACAGAGGCACTTGAGGTCGTCGCGCTTGCCGAGGAGGCCGGCTACCGGCCGGTAATCTCCGCTCGCAGCGGCGAGACGGAGGATTGCACGATCGCGGACCTAGCCGTGGCCACCGGGGCAGGACAAATCAAGATTGGCTCCGTCGCACGGAGCGAGCGCCTGGCAAAATACAACCAATTGCTCCGCATCGAAGAGACGCTAGGACCATCGGCAACATTCTCGAGTTGGAAGGAGCTAGCTCCACGAGGAGGTTAACGAAAAGTGTGTTCGGCGGCAGGGAAGGTTCCTTCGCGAACTTCCTGGCAATAGGCCTCCACCGCGCGAACGACATCCCGGCCCAACTCGCCGAATTGTTTGACGAAGCGTGGCCGAATGTCTTCGAAAAGCCCAAGCATGTCATACGAGACGAGCACCTGACCATCGCAGCCGGCGCCGGCACCAATGCCAATCGTTGGGATCTTCAAGGTCTCCGTAATCTTTTGAGCAATCTCGGCAGGGATGCACTCGAGCACGACGGCGAAGGCTCCTGAGCGTTCGGTCGCAAGCGCGTCGTCCATCAGCTTCTTTTCGTCGCGCTGCGCCCGGAATCCGCCAAAGCGGTGTATTGATTGCGGCGTCATGCCAATGTGGCCCACGACGGGGATATCCGCCCCGGCAATGGCGGCGATGGCCGCGGCGCTTCGTTCGCCGCCCTCCAGCTTCACGGCCTGTGCTCCCCCTTCCTTGATGAGCCGGCCGGCATTGGCCAGCGCCTGCTGCGGACTTACCTGGAAGGACATGAATGGCATGTCGGTGATGAGTAAGCTGCGCTTGACGCCACGCGCAACACAGCGCGTGTGATAAATCATCTCTTCAAGCGTAACGGTCAAGGAGTGATCGTGGCCCTGAGTGACCATCCCCAAAGAATCGCCCACCAGCACGCCGTCTACCCCAGCGGCATCGAGAAGGCGGGCCAGCGTGTAGTCGTAGGCGGTCAAGACGGTGAGGCGCGTGCCTCGCGCTTTGGCGGCCATGAACTCCGGCACTGTTAGGGGGCGGAAATCGTCCTTCCGCGGTCCTGGGTTGCCTCCTTGGCCCTTGGACGATTTGGTCGCTGCAGACATGAAAAACTCCATGTGCGGGAATGGGAGAGACGCAGCCGCCACTTGATCCAACGGAGCAAAAACGAAGTTATTCCATTATAGCGCCGACACAACCTGCGGGCAGGGGAGCTGGGAGTCAATCCCCTTGTTAAAATCGGCTAGCCGGTAGTATGGCCGCGGCCCGACTGGGAGCAGGAAACGGCCTATCTGCCGCGCAGCACCCTGGAAATCGCAGCATATCTTATGTGCCATGCCCCAGGTACTGCTGGAATCGTTCATAAGGTTCTTGCCAGGCTTCCGGATTTTGCGGGGCGTACTCGCGCACCTCAAAGGAGCGGCGTACGACTTCGCGGGCTTCCGCCAATGAACGGATTAGACCAAGTCCGAGCGCTTGCACCAATACGTTTCCTATGGCCGTCGCCTCGACCGGCCCGGCCACAACAGAGCGATTGCAGGCATCCGCAGCCAGTTGACATAGGAGTTCGTTTTGGCTGCCTCCACCGACGATGTGGATCACGGCGAGCCGTTGCCCCAGCATTTCTTCAAGGCGATCCAGCACCCAGCGATAGCGTAACGCCAGGCTTTCCAAAGCGCAGCGCACGACAGCACCCGGCTCGACGGGAACCGGCTGACCCGTACGCCGACAAAAATCGGCCATTGCGGCCGGCATGCTCTGGGGAAGCATGAAAGACGCATAATCGGGATCGACGAGACTGACAAATGCCGGCGCGGCCCCGGCCAGGCGGACGAGGTCCTCGTAGCCGTAAGCCTGGCCGGAACGCTCCCAGGCGCGCCTGCATTCCTGCACCAACCAGAGTCCCATGATGTTTTTGAGAAAGCGGATGGTGCCGCCAACACCGCCTTCGTTGGTGAAGTTATAACGTAGCGCGGCGTCGTTGATCAGCGGCGCAGCAAGCTCCGCGCCCATCAGTGACCAGGTCCCCGAACTGATATAAGCCCACGACGTGCCGCGTGCCGGAACAGCGGCCACGGCCGAGCCCGTATCATGCGATGCAGGCGCAATCACCAGGGCAGGATTTATGCCGGTTTCGGAAACGACAGAGCTTCGCAGCGGCCCCAGCACCGTCCCCGGAGCAACCACAGTTCCCAGGATTCTCGTGGGCAACTGAAACGCGTTCAATAGATCGTACGCCCATTCCCTGGAAGCCGGGTTATAGAATTGGGTTGTGGAGGCATCGGTAAACTCGTTGGCCTTGATGCCCGTGAAAAAGAAATGGAAGAGGTCGGGCATCATGAGCAGCGTTTCGGCCATGTCGAGGAGGGGTGACGCGGCCTGCTGCAAAGCTAGTAGCTGAAAAAGCGTGTTGAAACGCATGAACTGCAAGCCGGTTTGCCGAAACACCTCGCTGCGCGGCACACGCGCCAGGGCTGCACCCATAACATTTTCGGTGTATGGATCTCGATAATGGCGGGGGTTGCCCAGCAGGGTATTGCCACGCCCCAACAGCGCGAAGTCCACTCCCCAGGTATCGACGCCCAGCGAGTCGATTCCTCCATGCTCGGCCTTGGCCCGCCCTAGAGTCACGAGCATTTCCTTGTATAAGCCGAGCACATCCCAGTGCATACTGTCGAGCGTGCGCACCGGGCCATTTGCAAAACGGTGCACGACCTTCAATTCCAGGCGCTGGCCGTCGAAGAAGCCGAGGACACCGCGGCCGCTCTCGGCCCCCAGATCGAACGCGAGTAGTTTCTTGGTCGCGGACATGGCAAGAGTTTTCCAGCGGACAAGGACAAAGCACAAAGGACAAAGTATAAAGGACGAGAGGTCAGTCACCAAGAAGATCAAGCAGATGGGATCAATTCTTTCCCGGGCAAAGGAGCTTGCTGAAAAAGGGGTCTGACCCCTTCCACGAAGGGCGATAGCTCCCCAAGAAACTGGGAAACCAGTGAAGCTTCGTAGGAGGTCAGACCCCTTTTTCAGCAAGCTCCAAGGTAAGGGTGGTGGGCATGGGACGGCGTTTCATTCAACAGTTGGTCGATGGCGACACCATCGACGATGTATACCTTGTCACCGACAAGCAGTTGAGAGCCAATCGTAACGGCAACCTCTATTTGCAGACCGAATTACGAGACCGCACCGGCTCCATTAGCGCTCGGCTATGGAACGCCGGGGAACACCTGTTCCGCTCCTTCGACACAGGCGACTTCTTGCTAGCCAAGGGGAAGGTGCAGCTCTTCCAGGGCGCCTTGCAGGTAATCCTCAGTCACATCGAACGCAGCGAGGCGGAAAAAGTCGATCTTGGCGATTTCCTGCCGCATACAGAACACGACGTAAGCATACTCCTGGAAAGGCTCCGGGCCATTCTCATGAAGGTCGCCAGCCCGCATTTGCGCGCCCTGGCTGAGTGTTTCCTGATGGATGACGACTTCATGCAGGCTTTCAGCAAAGCGCCCGCGGGCGTCCGCAACCACCATGCCTACCTGGGCGGCCTCCTGGAGCATGTGGTGACATTGCTGGACGGTGCTGAGAGGATCATCCCCCTCTATCCTGAGGTCGACCGCGATCTGCTAACGTTGGGCATCTTTCTTCACGATATCGGCAAGGTTCGCGAACTCAGCTACGTCCGGGCATTCAGCTATACCGACGAGGGCCAGCTTGTCGGGCACCTGGTAATTGGCGTGGAAATGTTGAATGAAAAGGCCGCCAAGGTGCCTGACCTGACAAGCGAGCCGTTTCCGGTCGAGTTGTTGCTGCGCCTCAAGCACATGATCCTGAGCCACCACGGCTCCTATGAATTCGGGAGTCCCAAGCTGCCGATGACGCCCGAGGCAATCGCTCTAAACTGCCTGGATAACCTGGATGCAAAGGTGCACAGCTTCACAAGGGACATTCGGGAGGATCGGAACCAGACGTCTTCCTGGACTCCCTTCAATCAATCGCTGCAACGCCGACTTTTCAAGGGAGCCGGGGACGGGACCGAGGCAGCTTACACGCCGACGCTGGAAGGCGTCGAAGAACGTTAGCGGCTGAGACGTATGCCTTTGGCCCGTGGATTGATTTCCTCGCATGCCGAATCTTGAAGAACACATCTTGACGCTCCTGGCGCGGCCGGGCTACCAACCGGTCAAACCAAAGGTTCTGGCCCGTAAGTTAGGACTCCCCGATTCACGCTATACAGAGTTCCGGCAAACTTTGCGCCGGCTTGCCCAGGAGCATCGCATCGATTTCGGCAAGAACCATACCGTGTGCCCTTTGGCTCCCCATGGAGCGATCAAAGGCGTCTTTCGACGCACGAGCAGCGGTTTTGGTTTCGTTCGCCCTCATGCCGTGGACGGGCGCGCCGGGCCGGAAATTCTCATCCGCGAGGGGAACGCCCTGGATGCCTCTACGGGTGACGAGGTGCTGGTACGGATCATTCGCAAGCCCAAACGGCCAGATCTTGGGCCTGTGGGCGAAATCCTGCAAGTGTTGGAGCGCTCAACCCACCAGTTCGTCGGCACCTACTTTGAGCGTGATGCCCAGGGTTTCGTCCGCGTGGACGGTACGGTCTTCAGCCACAGCATTTACGTGGGCGACCCAGGGGCCAAGGGGGTAGAGCGCGACGATAAGGTCGTGATCGAGATGCTTCGCTTCCCGACGCCGGAAGATCCCGGCGAGGGGGTCATTACGGAGGTCCTCGGCCCGCGCGGCCGGCCAGGAGTCGATACACTTTCGATCATTCGCGAATTCGGTTTGCCCGACAAGTTTCCCGAGGACGTCCTGGAAGAGGCTCGCGCCGCGGTTGCCTCCTTCCGCGAGGATGATCTCGATGGCCGGGAAGACCTCACGGCGGAAGTCATCGTCACCATTGACCCGGTCAACGCGCGCGACTTCGACGATGCGGTGTCGCTGGTCCACGATAGCCGGAGCAAACATTGGCTCCTGGGAGTGCACATCGCTGACGTGGCCCACTTCGCGCCGCCTGGCAGTGCAGTGGACCGGGAAGCCCGCAAACGCGGCACGAGCGTATATCTGCCCCAGCTTGTCCTGCCCATGTTTCCGGAGATCATCTCGAACAGCCTGGCAAGTCTGCAGCAGGGGAGGGTGCGCTACGTCAACAGTGCCCTGATGGATTTCACGCCCGCCGGCAACCGAACAGAAGTCCGATTCGCCCGCGCTGCGATCCGGGTCAAACGGCGGTTCACCTATGAGCAGGTGCTGGCGATCCTGCAGGAGGACGAGCGCGGCGGCACTCCCACGGGCATCGAGCCCGAGGTACTCGCGCTGGTCCTGCGCATGCGGGATCTGGCGATGATTCTCAGGCGGCGGCGCTTGCGCCGCGGGGCCTTGGAGCTGAACATGCCGGAGGCCGAGCTGGAATTCGATAAGCATGGCCACGTTTCCGGGGCCCATTTCGTTCCTCACGACATTAGCCATCAGATCATCGAGGAATTCATGCTGGCGGCCAACGAAGCTGTCGCCGAGCACTTGGCACAGCTGGGCGCACCATTCCTGAGGCGCATTCACCCAGCTCCCGAGCCCACCAAGCTGGCTGCGTTTTCGGATTTCGCCCGCAGCCTAGGCTACAAAATCGAAGGCCATGTCGATCGATTTTCCCTGCAACGAGTTCTGGAGAAATCAGCCGACAAACCCGATGCTTACGCCGTCCATTACGCGTTGCTGCGCAGCTTGAAGCAGGCCGTCTACAGTCCGGAAGAGGAAGGACATTACGCGCTCGCGAGCGATACCTACTGCCACTTTACGTCGCCTATCCGGCGCTACCCCGACCTGACGATCCATCGTTTGCTCATCCGCTGGCTGCGCACAAGCCGGGCTGGCAGTGACGAAACCGAATTGGCCGCCCTGGGGCAACACTGCAGCAAGACGGAACGCCGGGCCGAGGTTGCCGAACGCGAGTTGATCAAAGTAAAGCTGTTGAACTACCTGAGCGAGCGCATCGGCCAGGAGCTGGAGGTGATCATTACCGGCGTGGCCGATTACGGCTTTTTCGCCCAGGCGGAAAATCTACCTGTGGACGGCCTGGTGCACGTGAGCACGCTCGACGATGATTACTATCAGTACGACGAAGCGAGCCATAGCCTGACCGGAAAGAGAACCCGGCGGCGTTATCGCCTGGGCGACAAGGTCAAGGTCCAGGTGGTGCGTGTCGATGTGCAGCGCCGCCAGCTCGATTTTCGTGTGCTCACGAAGAAAAAATGAGCGCCTCTGCCGACGTTTCAGGAATTCGGCCGCCTACGGGGCGGCGTGGATTCGCCCCAGATTCGCAAGCCAAATCCCTGCAGATCAATATCCTCCCCCTTGTCGGGGTCTTCAGGACCACCGCGTTCGAGGCTGATTCGCAAGAATCCCCAGAGGCTGAGGGGCTCGCCCGTGTGGTCGTAACCGTCGTCATTGGTGTCGGCCTCTAAGAGCCAGCGCCAGATACGCCGTTCGCTCCCCGGATTGGCTTCTTCTTGCCAACCTTTAAGAACGCGGGAGACCGCTTGCAGGGCGGCCCGCCAGGTCTTGGAGTCCGTCAGGACGATGCGCCATTCGTCCGGGCCTACATCAGCCTGCGTATTAGGAAGGCTTCGGACCGCCTGGAAAAGGCGATGCTCCAGCTCGGCGGCACGCCAGGGGGACCAGAGATGGAATGTGATTTGAGGTGTGTCAAAAGCTAGCCCGTAGAAGTCAACCCGCATACCATTCCCTCATTGACCAGCGAGAGCTAGGCCGGTCTCCTTAAGGTCATACTACAGGGCAAGCGTCTTTTTTAACAGTTGCAGCAAGGGCTCTCGTTCATTACATTCCAAAAGGTGATCGACTCCGCCAAGCATTACATTCCAAAAGGTGATCGACTCCGCCAAGCACCGCGTTGCACCCGGGAGGTCGAATGTCGGCAATTCGCTTCAAGTTGTGTCTGATGATGTTCCTGGAGTTTTTCATTTGGGGAGCTTGGCTGCCGCTGATCTTTGGCTATCTTGAAGACCTCAAGTTTAGCGCGATCGAACAAGGGTGGATTTTGGGCGCCTTCAATCTCGCTGCTTTCACGGCGATGTTTTTCAGCACGCAGTTCGCAGATCGCAATTTTGCAGCCGAGAAATTCCTAGCCTTCAGTCAGCTCGTGGGCGGCCTGGCCATTCTGGGATTGGCGTGGACGACCTCCTTTTGGCCTTTCTTCCTCCTCATGTTGGTCCATTCACTGTTCTACGTGCCAACTATTTCCATCACGAACTCCATTGCCTTTGCAAACGTCAAGGACCCGCAAAAGGAATTTGGCCCGATTCGGTTGTGGGGCACAATCGGCTGGATCGCGGCGAGCTGGCCGTTTGTCCTTATCCTGGTCGATTGGGCGAAGGTGCCTGCTTTCGGGAGCGTGTCTCTCACCGATTGGCTGGGCAAAGTTCTAGGGACAGCCAAAACCGGAACCGACCTGGGCAACGCGACCAGCTACACCTTTGTGGCGGCGGGCATCGCATCACTTTTACTTGCTGCATTGAGTCCTTTCTTGCCGCACACTCCGCCAAAACCCGCGCAGGAAGGCGCCGAGCGCTACGCGTGGCTGGAAGCGATCAAGCTCCTGCGCTACCCATTCTTGCTCGTGCTCTTTATCGTGACCTTCTTTGATGCGGCGGTCCATCAGTGCTACTTCTTCTGGACCGGAAGGTTCCTGGTACAGGGTGTGCACATCCCTGGCAACTGGGTCATGCCGGTAATGAGCATCGGCCAATTTGCAGAAATTGGCACGATGGCCTTGCTTGGTTACTTTCTAAAGCGACTTGGCTGGCGCACCACCATGATCATCGGAGTCTTGGGCCATGCCATGCGCTTCGCAGTTTTCGCGTTTGCGCCATTCCCGTTCCTTGCCATTACGGTGAATGTCTTGCACGGGATTTGTTACGCGTTCTTCTTTGCTACCGTGTACATCTTCGTGGATGAGTTCTTCCCGAAAGACGCCCGCTCGAGCGCGCAGGGGCTTTTCAATTTCTTGATCCTCGGCCTCGGCCCGTTTGTCGGCAATTTTATCTGGGCGTACCTTGGAGAGAGATTCAAGGTTGACGGGGGGGTCGATTTCCACAGGCTTTTCCTTGTTCCGGCCGGCGTGGCAGCGGGTGCGGCGCTGATGCTGCTTCTGTGCTTCTGGCCGCCATCGAAAGCAAGCGCCGAAGGCCATCTCTCTCCAGAGGACGTGCCGGTGTTGGTGGAGTGAGGCGGATCAAAAAAGGGGCCAAGGGCACTTCAGAAGGAACGTCGGCCGCTTTTATTGCATCTTCTGGGCGGCGGGGACCGATAAAACTGTGGTGGGACGGTCGTGTTCCGCGCATTTCCTCCAGCGCCCGTCATCGTCTCGGTCATGGCAGAATTACCGAACATCCCCGATTATGAGCTTCTCAAGTGCTTGGGCGGGGGACCATTGACCTGCGTCTATGCTGCGCGCGAGACCAGCACGGACCGAGAGTGCGCCATCAAGGTCCTTCGCTCCCGGTTAGAGGACCAATCCACCGCCGTCAAACTTTTCCAACGCGAAGCGCGCGCCTGCCTGACAATACGACACCCGCATCTGGTGCGTGTTCATTACGCCCACGCCACCCGACCGCCCTATTTCTTGGCGATGGAGCTGCTCCCTGGGGAATCTCTGCGCCGGCGCCTTCGCCGCGACTACCGCCTCGACCTGGCCACCGCGCTTTGGATCGCACGGCAGACAGCGCAGGCACTGGCGGCCGTCCACCGTGCTGGCTTTATCCACGGTGATGTGAAGCCAGACAATATCCGCCTGGTCGACGATGGCACTGCCAAGCTGATCGACCTCGGATTTGCCCACCGGCCTGGCGAAAATGCTGCCCTCCTCGGAGATGGTTATCTCCTGGGCACGGTCAATTATCTTGCTCCCGAATTGTGTGCCTTTGAGCCAGACTACGACCAAAGTACCGACGTGTTTAGTCTGGGCGTCACGATTTATGAAATGCTTGCAGGGCGCTTGCCTTATCCCCCAGGTTCGACCTCCAAGATGTTGCGGCGGCACCGCTGTGATCCGCCCGCGGACATTCGCCAGTTCAACAAATCCTTACCGCCTATCCTTATCAACCTTTTGGACCGGCTCCTGGCGCACAAACCTGCGGAGCGTCCACGCGCTCCGATGGTCGTGCAGCAGCTGGTGGCATTGGAGATCGCCGCTTTACGCGGCCGGAAATCGGCCTGAAGGACACTGCATTCTCCAAGCCGCAACCGTTCAACCGTGGCGAGGAAATCCTCCGCCTACAGCCCAGGCTCGAATTCTCACTGGCTCAAGTCGTTTTCTGTGAAAATCGTGTAGCCCTGGCGCGCAAGCGTATTGACGGCCATTTCGTGGTCATCCACACGAAGGGCCAGCGCTGCGCGGCCCTCCGGCCCGACTAGGAGGGGATAAGCATAATCGATGTTGATTTCCGCAGCGAGCAGGGCCTTGCAAACCCTGGGCAAGGGATGATCGCCTTCCGGCAGCTGGACTACCAGCAGGTCGCTCTCGGTTACGCGAAGGTTCGCCTGACGAAAGACTTCGAGAGCACGTTCTGGATCGCTGAGCACCATGCGAATGATGGCGCAGTCGCTCATGTCATTGACGGTCAGGGAGACGATGCGGATGTCCGTGGCTTCGAAGCGACGAACAACCGAAAGCAATGCTCCAACCCGATTCTCGAGGAAGACATTGAATTGGCGCACGCTTGGCCAATCCCGGCCGCGAAATGTGCCATACTCCACGCCCGTACCTTCGCCAGTACTCATAGCCTCCCCTTGCTTGCGTTAAGAAGGTTTAAGTATAGGGCATCGTTCGACGAACGGTCAATTGCGGCCTCGCGGCGACAACAGGCTGGATTATCGCACTTTTGCTGCGAAGCTGGCCTTGCAGCGGAGAAAAGACACGTTATACTCACACATGTACAGTATAACAAATTTGGTGGGTCGGGACTGCCTCTATCCGCCCGTAGAATAACGAATTAGAGTGCCCGCAGTTCTCCCCAGTTCTTCATAGAATGCCCAGGGCGAGAGCATTCGCAACCATTTTCCAAGCAGCGAGGACAGATCATGGCGGACCAGTCGTCGGATCGGGAACTGAAGAATGCCCTGGCACAAATTGAGAAGCAATTTGGCAAGGGAGCCATTATGCAGCTAGGCGAAGGCTCAGCCCTTGATGTGCCGGGCATCTCGACAGGGGCACTGAGCCTGGATATTGCCCTTGGCGGCCGCGGCCTGCCACGTGGACGCATCATTGAGATTTTCGGACCGGAGTCCAGCGGCAAGACCACAGTCGCTCTTCATGCCGTCGCCAGCGCACAAAAACAGGGCGGCGTGGCTGCGTATATTGACGCAGAGCATGCCCTCGATCCGGCCTGGGCCAAGCGCGTAGGTGTCGATCTCGAAGCCTTGCTGGTCAGCCAACCTTCCTCGGCGGAAGAAGCACTCAAAATTGCCGAGATGCTGATCAAATCGAATGCCGTGGACATTATCGTGATCGATTCGGTTGCCGCCCTAGTACCACGTTCCGAGGTCGAAGGCGAAATCGGCGACCAGCACATGGGCTTGCAAGCCCGTTTGATGAGCCAGGCGCTGCGCATTCTCAATCCGACGATCTCCCGCACCAAGACCTGCATGGTGTTCATCAACCAAATTCGCTTGAAGATCGGCGTGATGTTCGGCAACCCTGAGACGACCTCGGGCGGCCTGGCCCTGAAGTTCTACAGTTCCGTGCGCCTCGACATTCGCAAGATTACCGGCGTCAAGGATGGCGAAGAAACTATTGGGACCCGAGTCAAGGTGCGCGTGGTGAAGAACAAGGTGGCGCCGCCATTCCGGCAAGCCGAGTTCGACCTCATGCACGATCATGGCATTAGCCGGGAAGGCGACCTCCTCGACCTTGCCATCGAAGACAAGCTGATCGAAAAGAGCGGCGCCTGGATCAGCTACGGCGACATTCGACTTGGCCAGGGGCGCGAAAACTCCAAGCAATATCTGCGTGATAATCCGGCTCTCGTCGAGGAGATTACCCGTAAAATCCTGGAAAAACGCGGCCTTATCGCGCTCGCTGTGGCCCCCGATACAAACGGTGAAGCTCCGCCGCCAGCCAAGCCGGAGCCCGCGAAGAAGGAATCTTCCGGCCGGCGGCAGGCTGTTACAGCGGACTAGACAATGTTCAGGGCTTCCGACCGCGCGGCCCCACCAAAGGGGCCGCGGCGGTCGATTTCGAGCAAACCCTCCACATTGCGTCTGGAAAGACGCCGCGCCAGCGGGTAAAACTAAGAGCATAAACCGCATGGCCGGCGCCTATCGTCGGCCGTGCCATTGGCTTCTTCCCTTTCGGGGCTTGCCACATGTGCCGCCTTGCCTCGGTCCTTGCGTTTGCGCTCCCGCTCTTGCTATTTCCAGCGCATGTCCCCGCCCAAGATCGATCGCCTCTGAAGGATGCCCTGGTCGTGCAGCAGGCGCTGGAAGCCACGATCCAGGCAACTGAACCAGCCATAGCCTCCATCCTCGTCACGCACAGTGACGCATATCGCAAGTTTTTTCACGATGAGCCTCCCGCGGACGAACCGGGAAGGCTAGGTACGTTCACTCCTGGACAAGGATCGCATAGCCAGCAACACCCTCCTCCGCGTGCCCGTTGGCCCCGACCCAACGATAACGACCGCCAGGATGAAAAATACGATCTTGCTAGCCGACGATATGTTCCGGAATCCTATGGCAGCGGGGTGGTGATCGACAGCAGGAACCTTTTGGTCTTGACCAATTATCACGTTGTCCGTGACGCGACCAAAATCTACGTGCGCCTCCCAGGCGACAAAGGCAGCTATGCCGACATCCATGCCGCGGACCCCTATAGCGATTTAGCGGTGCTCCACCTTCTCAACGAAGGCATCCGGCCACTGAAAGAAATTAAGCTCGGGGATGCCAGTCAGGTGCGCAAAGGAGAGTTTGTGGTCGCGCTGGCGAACCCGTACGCCACAGGGTTTCGCGACGGAAGTCCTAGCGCCTCATGCGGCATCATCAGCAACATCCGTCGCCGGGCGTCGCTCGCTGCCTCGGAGGAGGAACTGAAACTCTCCTCGCTGCCGAGCAAGCCCGTCCTCCTTCAGACCGATGCAAAAATTTCCCCGGGTTGCAGCGGCGGCGCGCTTCTCAATTTGAAAGGGGAAATGATTGGCCTGACTACCTCAAGGGCTGCCTTGACAGGCACCGAGTCCGCCGGCGGCTTCGCCCTGCCGATTGATGCAGGTATGAAGCGCATCATCGAGAACCTACGCCAGGGAGCTGAGGTGGAGTACGGTTTCCTTGGCGTTAATTTCGAACAGGACTCTTCGGGAGGTCTGGAAGGAGTTAGGGTTGCTGCCATCCCGGGATCTCCGGCAGAAAGGGCGGGTCTAAGCCGAAACGAGGAGATTTTATCGATCAATGGCGTCCGCGTTCATGACCTCGATGAGCTTACAGTGGCCGTTGCCACGGCACTGGCTGGATCGGAAGTCCGACTGGAGATAGCCGGCAGACGGCAATTGTTGACTGCCGAGTTGGCCAAGACCTACGTTCCAGGCAAGGTTATTGCTTCGAAAAAACCTCCGCTGGTCCGCGGGTTTCGCGTCGATTACACGAGCGTGTTGTACACTCAGCAATCTGCCTTGCAGGGCCAGCGAGCCTGGGGGAGACCCTTTATTATTCAGGATGGCGTTGTTGTCCGCGAAGTGCAACCGGGAAGCCCAGCCGACGTGGCGGAGCTGCGCGTGGGAGAGGTGATTACTCATGTCAACGATCAGAAAGTGACTTCGCCCGCAGAATTCTACAGGGCATTGGAAAAAATTCTGCCACGTGCCCGGCTGGAGCTAACACTATTGGTTACTGAGGGCCACAGGGCCAGGACATCGACGACGTTGACGATTCCCTAGGCGACATGCATCTCGATTAAACTCTGTCTGCGGGCTCGGGCAGATAGACCTCGGACTCGGCACCTGCATGCGTTACGCTATCTGCAATGAAACCTTCGAAGGCTGGGATCACGCTAGAGTTTGCCGCTTGGTAGCAGATCTTGGCTACACCGGTCTCGAGCTGGCTCCTTTCACATTAGCGCCGCTCATCACGGAAGTCGCGGCAGACAAGCGCCGCGCTCTCCGCCGTCAGGCGGAAGATTGCGGCATTACCCTGTTGGGCCTGCACTGGCTGTTAGCACGGACGGAAGGTCTGCATCTCACGTCCGCCGACGTGCCAACTCGAAAACGAACTGCAGCGTACCTGGCTGAGTTGGCCCGGTGTTGCCATGATCTTGGAGGTGACATCCTGGTCCTCGGCTCACCTGCGCAGCGTCGTATCCCCGCTGGCGCCACAAAGCTGGAGGCCGGCGATTATGCAGCCGACACCCTCAGCCAGGCCTTGCCAATCTGTGCGGATCAAGGTGTGAAGCTCTGTCTTGAACCCCTCACCGCTCAGGAGACCGACTTCATCAATACCTGCGCCGAGGCCGTCGAGCTTATTGATCGGGTCAACCATCCGAACCTGATCCTGCATCTCGATGTGAAAGCGATGTCGAGCGAGGTGGTCCCAATTCCCCGATTGATCGACCTCTACTGTGGGCGCACCGGCCACTTTCACGCTAACGATCCGAACAAGCGCGGTCCCGGTTTTGGCGATACGGATTTCGTGCCGATCTTTCAGGCACTGCGCGCCAACAACTACCTCGGTTGGATTTCCGTTGAAGTGTTCGACTATTCTCCCGATCCCGTCACGATTGCCCGCGAAAGCATTCGTTACATGCAGCATTGTGCGGCGCAGGCCGCCATGTGACGGTGGCAGACACGGCTGTCTGCGGCTCGCACATTCGCATAAGGAGGTCGTCCCTTGACAGCAAGGTTCCAGAGTTGGGCGGCGCTCCTGGCGGGCTTGGCCGTAACAGTCTTGCTACACGCGCCCTCTTTTTCGGCAGAAGCCAAGGGGGCATCAACGCTCAAGGCAGGATTTGGAGAGGCGGACATCACTCCGCAACTCGGCAAGAAGCCCGTTTACATGGCTGGCTTCGGCCAGAACCGTCAGGCAACCGGGGTGCATGATCCTCTCAAGGCGCGGGCAATGGTGTTTAACGATGGTGGGCACAAGATCGCCATCGCCTGTCTCGATGTTGTTGGCTTCTTTCATCCCAATGTCGTTCATGTGCGCGCGCAGCTTCCCGGCTTTGCGTACGTTCTTGTGTCGAGCACGCATAACCACGAGGGGCCCGATACACTTGGGCTCTGGGGCAGGAATCCATTCGTGTCCGGCGTGGATCCGGCCTACTTGCAGTTCGTGGAGAGCCAAATTGTCAAGGCAGTGCACGAGGCCGACGCGACTGCCGCGCCCGTAAACCCCAGACTCGGAACTGCCCGCGGGCCTGAGCTGCTCCATGATGGTCGAGAGCCGTACATCAAGCACGATGAGCTGGTCGCATTGCAGTTCCTCGATCCCAAGAGCGGAAAGCCGCGCGGACTCCTGGTGCAGTGGAACTGTCATCCCGAAACACTTGGCGACAAAAACACGCGGCTTAGCACCGACTTCGTTGGGCCGACGGTGAAGTATCTCCATGAGCGATTTGGCTGCCCGGTTGTCTATTTGACCGGAACAGTCGGCGGCTTGATGACATCACTCAACGTCGATATCAGGAATGAAGCAGGAAAACCCTTGGCCGACGGAACGATGGAAAAGACCGAACGCTACGGCCATTTGCTTGGTGAGCTGGCCGAGCGGGCATTGTCCGTGAGCAAGGAAGTCAAACTTACGCCGCTCGCGGCCCGCAGTCGAAACATTTACTTGCCGCTTGACAACCCAATGTATCGACTCGCCCGTAAGATCGGCGTGCTTAACCGTGAGGGATTTTTGTGGGAGAACGATCTATACAAGGCGACCCCGACCAAGGATACGTCGCTCGAAACGCGAACATGTCTTCAGACTGAGATCGGTTGGATGCGGTTTGGCGACCTTGAAGTGGCCCTCATTCCTGGAGAGATCTATCCGGAACTCGTCCTGAGCAAGGTGCAAGACCCGCCCGATCCGGGTGCCGACTTCCCGGATGCCCCGATCGAACCCGGCATTTACCAGCAAATGAAGGGCCCTTATCGCATGATCGTCGGCCTCGCGAATGATGAAATTGGTTACATCATCCCCAAGCGCCAATGGGACGAGAAGCCGCCGTTCTGCTATGGCCGCAAGCGGGCTCAGTATGGCGAGGTCAACAGCGTCGGCCCGGAAACCGCACCTATTATCTGCAGAGCGTTCAAGGACCTGGTTGAAGCACAAAAATAACCGGCGGTCGCGTGCTCAGACCAGGCCGGCGCTACGCAGTTTGCTTTTTGCGTCCTTGGCCAACTTGGATCGCGGAGAGCGTTTGATCGCCAGCTGCAGCGCCTCCTGCCCGAAAATCCGTTCCGGCTTTTCGCCCTCGACGAAGTGAAATCCCAAATAGAAAAGATCCTCGGCCGTCAACCATCGGGCTTGCCGGAGGCGCTCGCCTGGATTCACCTCATGGCTATGAATCAGCCGTGCGAATTGTTGCAGACTTGGGTCTGCCTCGCGGGCTTCCAACCCAAGACTCTGCTCGGAAACCTTGAGGCCGCAACCCGCCAGCTCGAAGCGCAATTCCTCGGCGCAGGCCGGGTCACGGGTCAGGAGGCGAAGGTATAACAGGGCCTTGTCGTAGGCTTTCTTCTTGCGGTGAAGCAGCGCTCGTTCTTCCAGCTGATCCCGCAATGCCCGCGTGTCCCATTCGCGCAGCAAAAACAGCAATGCTTCGGCATGCCGGTCCCCGGACTCCAGAAGTGCACACATCCGGGCAAACACCTTCACGCGCAGGCCGGGCGGGCATTCAGCCACAACGGGTGCTAGCGCACGTGCCAGGATCCAGGCCTCCTCTGCCGATTCGGACTCCAGCAGTGCACGCGCGAGCGCTTCACGGCCATGCTTCATTCTTCCCAGGTACGCGATCGCCTCATCGCGCAAATTACGGTCCGGCCGCTCCAGTTGGCGGATCAAGGCTTCCGACACTGCCGCAGTGTCCGTGCCTGCGAGTTTCTCCATGCCGAAGCGCCGGGTAGCCACATCGGGTGCCTGGAGGAGAGACAACCAATCGTCCATGTTCCGATCGGTCACCGCCAGGGCTTTCAAGATCATGAGCGCAGGTGCCGCCACACGAAAATCCGTGTCCGCAGCAGCTGCGAACAGAAGTTTGCATCTGTCCTTGTTCGAGGTAAGCGGCAGGGTTCCCAGCGCCTGCAACGCCGAGGCTCTGAGTTCGGCGGGATGAGCGTGAGAAACGCGAGCCCAAAGTGCAGCCTCGGCCTTGGGATCTGCCAGGGCAGCAAGAACCCGTACTAAGGCAGCCTCGGAGGCGGCCGGTAGTTTGATGCCTTTCTTTGACTGTAACACCTCCAAAATGTGGTCTACCAAGCTGCGATGCTCACTTTTGGAGAGGGAGGGCACCTGGCCGATCAGCGAGCGGCCGGCGGCATCGACGACGCCAGGGTCGCTATCCAGCAGCGCATCGAGTGCGGCGATCTTCGCGGTGGAGGCCCCTCCTTCTGCCAAGGCCGCAGCAATGCGCCTCCGCAGACCCGGAGCTACCTGTCCCATCAATTCTTGAAGTGCGCGCGTTCCCTTGGCTCCCAGGCGCGCTGCGGCCTGGGCTGCGACCTGCGCCTCGGCGCCTCCTTCGCTAACCCTTGCGAGAAGCTGTGGCAGGGCCTGTTCGATGCGCAACGTGCCCACCGTTTCCAGCACCTGCGCTCGAAACGCAGGATCCTGGTCGCTCAAGGCTTCACAAAGGGCTTGCGCCAATTCGTCCGTGCGCGCGGCTACGTGGCCCAGGACTTTCGCCGCTGCGCACCGCAAATCGACGGCGTGCTCAGATTGCAGCAGTTGAATCAGCTTTTTGGTTGTCGCGTCGAGCATGCATGGCCCAGGCGTCTGTCGACGGGCAGGGGTGCGGAAATTTGTCCGAGCGATTTCACGTGGAGATCGTCCAAACCCCGCATCTCAGCATACCTGGCATTCGCCATGACTCAACCCGATTTCGCGCGCCATAGGCAACCGCTCCGCTATTCCGGCCACTCCCAAGCTCACTGGGGCGTATACGGCATGATTGGAGCCTGCGGCTGCGGGACCAGGCGCGGCGGAGAGTTAAGCTGCGGCACCGAGTTCTGAGGAACAAGTGGACCCGGAGCACAAGCCCCTGGGCCGACAGGAATAGGCGGAAGCGTTGCCGCATCCTCGACGATTGGACCGTCGTGGTCTCCGATGACGCCGCCTTCACAGCAGACGGGGCCGGTGCAGGTCCGGCGGCCGAACCATGAATGATCGGCAAGGTTGAGGCAGCCGCACAGCAGTACAAAAGCGGCCCCCGCGGCTAGAATGGCCAAACGCAGGCGGAACATAGGAGATTTCCTTTGTCTTGCGGATCCCTAGAAGGGAGACGAGATTTGTGCTTCGGAACGGGCGTCTGTCCGCACCACTATCATGCGCTAGAAGAGAGAAAGGGCAAACTGTTAAGTTATCAAAGGAAAAGCCCACGGGTCGATGCCCGTGGGCTTGAAGAGTTTCTAGCGTTTCTGCCAGTTACCTGAACCGCGACGACGGATCAGGGTGTCTTGGAGGTAAGGTTTGACGCCGTCTTGATCTGGCCGCGCAGGTATTGCAGTGCCATTTCCAGCTGACGGTCCTTGAACTCGTTCTTCTTTTCTTTAGGAGCCAGATCGCGTCGCGGAATGACCTCGGTATCGCGCTGGTATTCGTAGAGTTGATCGCGCTCCTTCTCAGTCAGGTTTAGAGTGAACCCCTTGTTGGGGCTGACGCCCCAGGTCTCATCATCCCGGCCCTTGGTGCTCGCCTTGTTGAGATTCTTCCCATTGGGCCGCCAGAATGAGGCGGTCGTCAGTTTCAGTTCACCCCCCTCAAAGGGTTGGATGCTCTGGACGCTGCCCTTTCCGTAACTGCGTTCACCCATGATGATGGCACGTTGGTGGTCTTGCAAGCAAGCGGAGACAATCTCGCTGCCGCTGGCGCTCATGCCGTTTACCAGGCAAACCATGGGGAAATTGAGGAGGCTCCCCTCATGAGAGCCCCTGTAAGGCGTTTGCGAGCCGACGCGCGGACGGATCGTGACGATCAACCCGTCGTCGACAAACATGTCGGAAATCTCGACGGCGCTAGACAGCAGTCCTCCTGGATTGAAACGCAGGTCCAGGATGAACCCGTTGATCCCCTTCTTGTCCAGCGACTTTAGCACCTTGTCTAAGTCACGCGCGGTATTGCGGGCAAATGTGGTCACGCGCACGTAACAGATTTTGTTGGCAGGGTCGATGTAATAGTTCCAGCGGTCATTCTCCTTCCGGTTGGCGCCCGTGACGGTTTCAATCTCGATCACTTCACGGGATATTTCAAATTTCAGCGGGCCATCGACTCCTTCGCGCTCAACCGTCAATTGAATCTTGGTGCCCGGCTTGCCCTGGATTTTCTTGACCGCATCGCTAGTCGTCATCCCATGCGTGGAGATCTTTTCCGAAATCTCCAACGGGTTGCCTTCATCGTCGACAATCCGCGTGATTTCCGTGATCAGATCGCCCGCCTTGATCCCGGCCTTATAAGCTGGGCTACCCAAGAGCGGCGTCACCACCTTAAGGATACCCCTGGAAGGGTCCTCACGAATCGTGATGCCAACGCCTCGGAATTTGCCGGTCGTATCCTGCTGGAAGCGGGCCAGGGTCTCCGGGTCGATGTAGGTGGTGTATGGATCGAGATGGGCCATCATGCGCTGCAGCGATATGTCAACGTCTTTGTGATTGGCAAGGTCCTCCCGCTGGCCGAGTGGCTCGCGTGCGTCTGCGAGAAGATTTGTCAAATCACTCTCGCTCAGGCTCTTGGCTTTCTCCAGCCGCTCACGAATGTTGGCCGGAATTTTCTCATCGACCTGCACATAAAGCCCGCGAATGGCCCAGCCTACAAGCTCACCCTGTGCAATGCTCTTCACGTACTCATCATGAATGATCTCGGTCGAGCGGATCACCTTCGTCGCGAAAGCGACAGCATCAGCGTGTTTCAACTTCATGCTCTTCAAGATCTTTTCGCGATCCTTGGTGAATTCCTCGACGCTCATCTTGCCTTCGACTAGCCGCTCGTAATCACGTCGCAAAGCTTGATAAGCCTTGAGCTTGGGCATACGGTTCAGCAATTTGCGGCCCTCGGCGGCCAGTTCCGAAGTGACTTTTTGGTCCTTCTCCAACTCTCCGAGCTTCGTCAACCGGGCCTCCATTTTGGAAGCAACCGCGGGGTTCCTGGTGAGCGCAAAATGGCTTGAGCGACTTTCCAGGACAAACGGCCTCTGTTGGCGTTCTTCCGTGCTTTTGCCATATTTCCGGGCGCGCTCGGGCAGCTCCTTATCAACGTACTCCATTAGCTCATCGACGGTAATCACGCCGTCCGGCTCAAAACCTTCTTTGTCGGCCGCACCCTTGAGGCCGTCCAGCAATACTTCCGTGAAGAGGCCATGCTTCTGCAGATCAAGGGACGCCGTCAATCCATTGGTGGCCAGAAAAACCGCTCTACCAATTGCGGAGAGTTTTTCTTCAGATCCATCCGTCCCGCGGAATTCCTTATAGGGAGAAGTGCCAAGTGAAGGTTCGGGCATCGAGACCGGGGTCTTCGCGAAGCCGTTGAAGTTGACGTCGATGAGCGCACAGAACCGATGGCTCTTCAGCTTGTCCAGTTCCTGCCCAATGTCGGCTGCGGCCACTGCATTCTTGGCCCGGTCCTTGAGGGTCGAATTGGAGGCAAGATAGCAAAGGAGGTTACCCGAAGGACTTAGAGGCGCGCCCTGGCCAATGAACACAAACAATACAAGATCATCGCGCTGCGCCTTACCTGCGACCCAGCGGATTGCCTTGATGATGTTCTCCTGGGTAGCCGGTTCGCTCTTTCGGCTGGCATCCGGGCTGCCTAGCAAGAGCCGCGCATGGTCGGCCTCGACGCCGAGGCGATCTTTATCGATGAACAAATCGTACAAGGCAGCAGCATCGGCCTCCGCGTGGGGCCGGGGAATGATTTGTTTGTCGCCGTATTGACTGATACCGATCACCACCGCATAGCGCTGCGGCGCAGCATCGCTTGCGTGCGCCGGTGCGAGCATGGCGAGCACCAGGATGAGACCGCTAAGCGCGCCCAAATACTTCGCCTTGGTCATGAAAAAGGATCCTTTCGGAAGGATATGCGGAGAAACAGCGGCATCCCCGCCGCCGTCTCCGGCAGTTGACATGGAGACAATGCACGATGCGGGATGAAACAGAGGCAGGCAACGAACCGAGGAGCAACCCGCGCAAGGAGACATGTTCTTGAGGCCTCCAGCTATTCACAATGCCTACTTGTTATTTTGACGGGCATTCCGAAGCAGTCAATGCCCAAATTCGGCCGGGAGCCTTTGGAAGGGGTTACCGCTCTCGAATTTGGGAGTGGCGGCTTTCTGTTCTCCCTCACCCAGCCCCTCACGGGGCTCGGCTCGCCAGCGAGCCGAGCCCCGTGAGGGGCCGGGTTTCTATATAGCAATGTGACTGAGGCAGGATACAAACGTTTAGACAAGTTTCAGCAGTCGCTCCAATCTGCGAGATCCCTTTTGCCCAGCTTCCTTGATTAGGCCAGCCTGTTCAAAACCTCTATCCCGCGCTCGATCGTCTGATCGTCTGCTGCATAGCTGATTCGAAAATGGCTGTCCCTGCAGCTGAAGATGTTGCCGGGAATCACCAGCAGATTGTTTTGGATGGCCTTGCCCACAAACTCGGTGGCAGTCCCACGCGGGACCCTGGGAAAAGCGTAGAACGCTCCTTGAGGTTTGACCAATTCAAATCGATCTTTTAGCCCTTCCACAATCCGATCGCGCTTCTTTCGATATTCCGAGGTGAATTTGGATGTATCGTAATCCCAGGCAACGACTCCCGCATGCTGCACGATGCTGGGAGCGCAGACATAGCTGAATTGTTGCAGTTTGATCATTTCCTCGATCACGCGCCTGGGGCCGTGCGCGTAGCCGAGCCGCCAGCCGGTCATCCCGTAAGCCTTGCTGAAGCCGTCGAAAACAAGGACGTTCTCATTGAACTCCGCGGGGCTGTGGTATGGATGGTCGTAACAAAAGACGCGATAAATCTCGTCACTGAGGAGCAAGATGTCACGCTCTTGCGCCAGATGAGCGAGGTCGCGCAAACATTCCTTGGAATAAACGATACCGGTCGGATTGGCCGGGCTGTTGACGATGATTGCCTTGGTCCGCGGCGATAATGCTGCACGGACCTTGTCCACGTCGATTGCAAAATCCGGATAGGTGTCGACGTGAACCGTCTTGCCGCCCGCCAGAGTCACAAGATGCGGGTAGATCACGAAATAAGGATCGAAGACGACGACCTCGTCTCCGGGATTGACGATGCAGCACATTGCCAGGAGGAGACCTCCGCTCGTGCCGCTGGTAATCACCAGCTCTCGGTTTTCGTGAGCATACTTTTTGCGAAGATCATCCAGGATCTTCCCGCGCAGCTCTGGGATGCCTTGCGTAACCGTGTAGGCATTGTCGCCCCGGTCGATCGCGGCGTGGGCCGCAGCCTTGATCGGCTCGGGTACGTCGAAATCGGGCTGGCCGATGCTCAGGTTAATTGGGTTTTTCAAACTGCGCGCCAGCTCAAAAACCTTGCGAATACCCGAGGACTCGATGTGGCGCATGCGCTCGGCAATCCAGTGGTCGTGCATGACGGTTTCTCCTCCCGGTTGTCTGAAGAGTGCGCTTGTGTTGAAAAAGGGGTCAGACCCCTCGGGAATCGAGGCAGTCCGCCCATCCCTGAGCCACTAGGCTATGCAGATTCGAAGGGGTCTGACCCCTTTTTCAACACACTCCGAGAATGTGGCAACTACCACTCCAGCTCTTCGGTGCATTCTTCGGGTGTGCCGGCAAGATCGTCTGCCAGGTGATCGAGAACCCCATGGATCTCGCCCATCCGCTCGGGGCGACGGTGGGCATCCTGCCAGAGGCAGCTATGGATCAACTCGCAAAGCTTGGCCGGGGCTTCCGAGTTGCATTCCTGCACGGGCTTGACAAACCGCTGCCAGGTCTTGGCGTCGACCTGCAATTTGTCGGCGATCGACGTTGGCGGCAGGCGCAGCGTGACCAGGCGATACATCGTAACGCCAAAGTTGTAAATGTCGGTTCGTTCGTTGACGATGCCTTTCTTTGCCTGCTCAGGCGCCATGTACTCCGGTGTGCCTTGCACTCGGCCCTTTTGTTCCCCCTTCATCCTCGCCAAACCAAAATCGATGACTTTCACTTCGCCCGCTCGTCCGAGCAAGATATTGTTCGGTTTCAAATCTGCATGGCAAACGCCACGGCGATGCATGTGGACCATGCCTTCCGCCACCTGCACGAAAATGCGAATTAGCTTTTGCATCGGAATGCGCGGAAACGTGTCCAGAGTTCGCCCGTTGACATACTCTATCAACAAGTGCACCTTGCGAGTGCGAAAACACCAGTCGCGCACGGTCTCCAGAGCGTATATCTTGATGAGATTCGGGTGGTCGAGCTTTTGAGCGATCTCAAATTCATGCTGAGCCTGAGCCAGGAATTTCATGTCTTCCGGGGAGCCGATAGGAACAACCTTGAGCGCGTAGGGCTTGAAATCGGCCTTGCGACGCACGTGCAGAATGGTGCTGTGAGCCCCGGTGCCCAGCGTCCCAATGACCTGGAATTTGCCTATCGACAGGACGCTCGTGGACATACTTTCCTCGGGGACAGCACTTGGAGTTACTAAAAAATGATAGTGTACGAAGCGGTAGGCACGCAAGACAGCGAAGGTTAAGCAGTCCTAGAAGCGAAAGACAGGGTGTGGATATTGCCCATGCCGCCGGATATTCAGCACGATGGCAACCTGGAAGCACTGGTCCACGATTTCGGGAAAGAAATCTTTGCCCGCATCGAGCAGCAGGCCCCATTACCCTTGAGCGCAGGTTGGTGGGACCAACGACTCATGGGCTGGAGCATGGCCGGCGAAGAACTGAAGGTGCAGCTCTTCCGGTTCGTCGATGCGCTGCCGATGCTCCATTCGACGCAGGACGTCAATCGCCATCTCCGTGAATACCTCACGGAGGCAGCGCCTTTCTTGCCAAAATGGTTGCGCTGGGGAGTCCGTCATATTCCCGATGACGGCCTTGCCGGCCGGATTTTCGCTGGCGCCGCGCGGCGCAATGCCGTGCGCATGGCCCATCGCTTCATCGCGGGGTCTGACCTGGCGGAAGCACTCCAAGCCATTGCCAGGATGCGGCACCGATCCTTAGCCTTCACCGTCGACCTCCTTGGCGAAGCGAGTATTACCGAGGTCGAAGCCGAGCGCTACCAGGCCGAGTACCTACACTTGATCACCGGTCTCAGCGAGTTCGTGAATTCGTGGGAACAGATCGATCTGATCGACTGCGGCCCCTCCGGACCGCTCCCGCGCGTCAATATTTCCGTAAAGCTTTCTTCGCTGTATAGCCAGTTCGATCCGATCGACCCTGCAGGCACGAGCCGGGTGGTTCGCCAGCGGTTGCGGCCCATCCTTCGAGCAGCCCAGGGAGCGCGGGCGTTCGTGAATTTTGACATGGAGCAGTATGCCTACAAGGACGTGACCATTCGCATTTTCGAAGAGATTCTGCAAGAGGCTGAATTTCGCGACTGGCGCGACGTCGGCATTGCGATTCAGACCTACTTGCGGGACTGCCTTCAGGATTTGGCAGGTCTTCGCCGCTGGGTCGACCGGCGCGGAACCCCCGTGTGGATTCGGCTGGTAAAGGGCGCTTACTGGGATTACGAATCGGTCGTCGCCGGGCAACAGGGCTGGCCCCTTCCGGTGTTCCGCGAGAAGTGGGAGACCGATGCCCATTACGAAGAAGCGACGCGATTCTTGATGGTGCATCACGAGAGTTTGCACCCAGCGCTTGGCAGTCACAACGTGCGCAGTCTGGCCTATGCATTCGCTGTCGCACAGAAGCTTGGCGTACCTTCTGGTAGTTATGAAGTGCAAATGCTCTATGGCATGGCGGAGCCGATCAAGGATGCTCTCGTAAGCATGGGGAAGCGGCTGCGCGTCTACACGCCCTATGGACGGCTGCTGCCAGGCATGGCCTACCTGGTGCGCCGCCTCCTCGAGAATTCCGCCAACGAGTCCTTTTTGCGAGCGAGCTTTGTCGAGCATATACCCGAGGAGCAACTTCTCATGAATCCTCTGCTGAAGGGCAGGGCCAGCAATGCAAAGAGCAAGAAAAACAGTGCGGTCGCGGCGCGTGAGAGTCCATTTCGCAATGAGCCTCTGACCGATTTTAGTCGCGAGGAGTCGCGCCAAGCGATGCTTCAGGCTCTGAACGATGTCAAAACGCAATTTGGGCGCACCTATCCGCTGGTTATCGACAATGCTAGCGTTGCAACCAGCGCGACTATCGATTCATTGAACCCGTCGCACATTCAGCAGGTTGTCGGTCGTTGCGGCAGGGCAACGGTCGCGCATGCCGAGCAAGCGATCGCTGGGGCACAGTCCGCGCTTGGCAAATGGCGAGACCTGGAGCCGGCGAAGCGGGCAGAATACCTGTTTCAAGCGGCAGCAGTGATGCGTCGCCGGCGTTTCGAACTCTCGGCCTGGGAGGTTTATGAATGCGGCAAACAGTGGCGGGAGGCGGATGCCGACGTCGCCGAGACCATTGATTACTGCGATTACTACGGCCGGGAAATGCTTCGCCTTGCCAAGCCCGTGCACCGCGACGTACCCGGTGAAGAAAACATCTATTTCTATGGGCCGCGCGGCGTCGCGGTGGTCATCGCACCCTGGAACTTTCCGCTGGCCATTTTGTGTGGCATGGCCTCGGCGGCGCTGGTCACTGGCAACACCGTCATCATGAAACCGGCTGAGCAATCCTCGGTCATCGGCGCCAAGCTGATGGAAATCTTCCAGGAGGTTGGCTTGCCCGCCGGGGTCCTGCAATATCTGCCGGGCATCGGCGAGGAGGTTGGACCGACACTGATTGGCCATCCTGACGTGGCGATGATTGCGTTCACCGGATCGAAGGGCGTGGGGCTCATGATCAACCGCACGGCCGCCGACACACCGGCCGGCCAGGAGCATGTCAAACGAGTGCTCGCGGAGATGGGTGGCAAGAACGCGGTAATCGTTGATAGCGACGCGGACCTGGATGAGGCGGTGGTCGGTGTCGTTGGCAGCGCCTTCGGTTATCAGGGACAAAAGTGCTCCGCGTGTTCGCGCGTGATCGTCCTCGACGGGCTGCACGACGCCTTTGTGTCTCGACTCATCGAGGCAACACGAAGCCTGAAGATCGCGCCGGCCGAGGACGCTGGCTGCGTAGTGGGACCGGTCATCGACGAAGAAGCCCGGCAACGCATCCTGCACTTTATCGCTGCGGGCAAACAGGAGTCGCGGCTGGCATATGCCGGCGACGCCGGGCAACTCGCTCAGGAAGGGTACTACGTCGGCCCCCATGTTTTTGTCGATGTTTCCCCGACCGCGACCATTGCTCGTGAAGAAATCTTCGGGCCCGTGCTCGCCGTTCTCAAGGCACGCGATTTGGATCAGGCCTTGGAAATTGCCAACGGCACTCCCTACGCATTGACCGGTGGGTTCTACTCGCGAAGTCCGCAAAACATTGCACGGGTCAAGCGCGAGTTTCGGGTTGGTAACCTCTACATCAATCGAAAGATCACCGGTGCCCTTGTCGATCGCCAGCCGTTTGGTGGGTTCAAACTTTCGGGTATCGGTTCCAAGGCGGGCGGGCAGGACTATTTATTGCAGTTTGTGCTGCCGCGAACTATCACGGAGAATACCATGCGACGAGGGTTCGCTCCCCTGGCCGATGTCGAAGGACAGGGCGCGCCCTAAATGACCGGGCGGGATTCGGCAGTAGGTCAGGTTTCCAACCTGACCGGACAGATTGGGAAATCTGGCCTACGCCGCTGCCGAATCAAGCACGGTGATATGGCTTGCTGACGACGGCTCGGGTCCCACATCTAGAGGGAGAATCATGATATCCCGATACTTTCTCGTCCTGATCGCGATGGCGAGTACGGTCGACGCCCAGGCGCAGCCGCCAGCCGAGTTGAAGGGGCACGCAGGGCTCGTCTATAGCCTCGCGTTCAGTCCCGACGGGAAGCTGCTCGCAACGGCCGGCTTCGACAATCTCGTCAAGTTCTGGGACTACCACACGGGCAAAGAGCTGCAAACGCTCACAGGACATACGGCGCCGGTCTACTCGGTTGCATTCAGCCCTGATGGCAAGCAGCTTGCTTCCGCGAGCCAGGATCTGACAATCCGCTTGTGGAACGTGAGCGACGGAAAGGCGCTGCGCGAACTCAAGGGGCACACGGGCATTGTCGACAGTATTGCCTTCGACCCCAAAGGTACACTGCTTGCCTCCGGCAGTTCAGACAAGACGGTGCGCCTGTGGAATCCAGCCAACGGCAAGGAAGTGAAGAACCTGGGCAGCCACGGCAATTCGGTTTATGCGGTCGCATTCAGCCCGGATGGCAAGATTTTGGCCTCCTCGGGAGCAGACGCCTTGATCAAGCTTTGGGACGTCGGGGGGCAGAAAGAGATCAAGACGCTCAAAGGGCACGAAGGGCCCGTTACAGGCATCGTCTTTACGCCCGACGGCCAAAGCATCGTTTCGGTTGGCTTCGACAGGTTCGTGCGCATTTGGAAAGTCGCGAGCGGAGCAGAGACCAAGAAACTGGGACCAACTGCCGACGATCTTTACGGAATTGGATTCTCGCGAGACGGCAAATTGCTCGCGACCAGCGGTTATGGGGGAAGCCTCATCTTATGGGATCTCCTTGCCGGAAAGCGGGTTCAGTCTCACAAGCTGAAATATGGGGCATACTGCCTGGCATTTACGCCGGACGGCAAGGCAATCGTGACCGGGCATGACAATCACATCTGTTATATCACGCAGGTAAATCCTGCGCGCCCTTGAGCCGGCGAGCCGGCCGAGTCCGCCCCTTGGCACTTGACCCCGTTCCTCCAATCCTGCTATCATCGCGGCCCGCGCCTTGGGATCTGGTTTGCGAGGCTGCGCAAGGACGCGGTCAAGCCAACGCGGTGGGGAATGGAAGCATGAACCTGCTCGTGATCCGAGGTGACTTACAATCCCACTCTGGCCATTCGGCTGCCGCGCGGGACTATTGCCGGGCGGTCAACGGTATCTTCGACAAGGTGGTCGGCGTCGACATCCACTATTCACCCGACCGGCCCTTCGAACCGTTTACTCACCCCGTCACGACGGACACGGAAGCGCAACGTCTCGCCGCGCGAGCGGACTTCACCCTGGTGTTGACCTACACGACGCCCGGTCATTACGCCCGCTATCCGGGAGCCGCCAATGTGGGCCTGACGGTTTGGGAGACGGACCGCCTGCCGCTCCAAGGCGAGCCGCGCTCGCCCTGGGTGGGCCAGATCAATGAGATGGACGGGCTCTGGGTGCAGAGTGCGCACTCAAAGGCCGTTTATGAGGCCGCCGGCGTGACGACTCCCGTCTGTGTAGTTCCCTGGCCGGCCAGGGTCACCGCATCCTCCCAAGCCGGCCTTCCCGAAGGCGAGGTTTACGACCTCGACCGCAGGCCGTGGCTGGGTCATAGGCTGATCCGATTTGCGCGACTGCGGGGCTACCGTTTTCGCTGGTCGCGCTGGCTCATGGAACGAGCGGGGCCGCGCGCCGTCGCGCACGTACTGAATTCGCTGCGCATTTCTTCTCAGGCCATTGAGTCTCCTGCGGAACGCGCGCTCGTCTGCGTTGCCCAGGACGTGCCTCGCAAAGGTTTGCTCCTCTTCCTCTCCGAATGGCTGGAGTTCAAGCGCCGGCCGGAAGCAACACCCTGGTATCTGATCTTGAAGACGACCCCGATCGACCCGCGGATGCCCGCTTTCGACTTTGTGACGCACTTCTGGGGCCCGGTCAACGCCTTGAAGCGACAATTGCGCGTCAAACGTTCCGGAGTCTACCTCTGGACAGGCAACCTCGACGGATCGGGGTTTTCAAGGTTGCTCTCGAACACGCATGGCGCGGTGGCCGCCTCGCTCGGCGAAGGCTTTTGCGGTCCCGCGGCCCAGGCTCTGGCCCTTGGCAAACCCCTGGTCACCCCCCGGCACACGGCATTTGCAGATTACGTCCCCGAAGATTATCCCTACGCCTACGCGAGCCGGCCCGTGGCTGTCAGTTTTGTCAACGATCCGCTTCGGGTTTACGATCCCGCTTCGCGCTGGGAAGTCCCGGTTCCATTCGCGATCGCGAACGCACTCAGTCGCTTTGCGAAAGACACGCCCGCAGAACGAGCACTTGTAGGAGCGCGGACCCGCGCATATGTCGAGCGACAATGCGGTCCAGGAAGCGTGCGAGAGATAATTGCCCAAGAGGTGCGCCGACTCCGAGTCATCGTTGGCGGCCGCAAGGCAGCCTAACCAGGCGTATCCCCGCGCGACCGAGACTTCTTGGCAGCCAGAAGGATGAGGGTACCACTCGGTGAGCGATTCCACGACTGGACCCGACTTGGCGCCAGAGCTCGAGGAAGGCCAGGATTCTCCTGAGCCGGCCTGGTTTTCGGAGTTGTTGACCTGTCCTGATTGTGGTCGCGGTCCCCTCGAATCTGCTACGCATTGTCGCTGGTGCCCTGGCTGCGGCTCTCGGTTTACAGTCCGAAACGGCATTAATTACCTATTCTCGTCCGACTTCAAAGATACTTTTGCGAAGAACAGGCTCGCCTGGAACGGTTTGAAGCGCGCACGCGGCGACCGGCCGCTCAGCCCGGAGGACGCGCTCAAGCTTCCCGAGGATGCGCAGACAAGAGATTTGCTTTTTTGGTTACGAACCCGGCTGGCTGGAGACGGCCCGCGCAGGGTGCTCGAATTGGGAGCTGGCCGTGGCTGGGCGGCGCGCACCCTGGTGGAAGATGGGCACCAGGTTATCGCCAGCGACGCACAGGATGATGACGAGATCGGCCTGGGGTTTGCATCACGGCTGCGCAGCGACAGCGCACATTGGTACGCCTGCGTCGTGACCGGCGCGGAATCGCTCCCCTTTCAATCCGGCTCCTTTGACTGTATCTATTGCTTCTCGACCTTGCGTTACATCATCGATCTGGAACGTGTTCTGCGAGAAGTCAGTCGTCTCCTGAAGCCCGGCGGCCTATTCATCGCTTTGCAAGAGCCTTTTCGCGGCCTGCTGACAACTTCGCTGCAACGGCTGCAAAATAGCGACTGTCATAAGCTGGCGCGTTGGTGGCACATCGGCCCCCTTCCGGATGGGACCGCATCGACACTAACAAACTTCAGGACGATTTTCGGCACCCTCTTCCACGAAGTGGCCCGCCGCGCCCCGTTTTGTGTGGCGAGCGCCCGAGAACTGGGTCTGCAGGCCACGGTGTTGCCGGTGGACACTCTCTCGACGATTCCCCCCGACGGCGACCATCCAGAGAGTGAGTTGCTGCAGCGGCGCGGCTGGCTTGATGCCTTTGCTGCCGCCCATAGTCTGGAGCCTGCGCGTCTGCGCGAGACCCTCGAGTTGACCCCGCAAGACCAGAAGAGCCAACTGCTTTCGGAATTCCTTGGACACTGGGTGCATGTCGGCAACATAGAGGGCGTTCTCCTGGCCCGAAAATTGGAGCAAAAACATGGCCTTCCCGGCCATCCGCGTGCAAATGACGTGGGGCGTTGCCGCCAACTGGAGCAGCTTCTCCTCGCTTGTTCATCGAACAATTTCCTGCCCATCTACGGCTTCTATCCCGGGCAGTCCGACGAGCAGGGGACCTACCACTGGATGCAACCGCGCGCGGGGCTGATCATCCCCGGCTGTCAGTCCGTTGAGATCACGGTGGTTATTGCGGCACGCGCGTTTTGGAGCCAGATGGTCCGGGTGGACCTGCACCTGGAGGATGCTGGTATCCCCCTTCTGTCGTTCGTAGCCAGGCCTGGCGCAACCATTACTGTCCGGGTGCCCATTCCCAAATCCGCATCGGAGAGGCCTTCGCTGTTGCTGCGGCTCAATTCCACGATCGCCTTCATGCCCAGCGACTATGGCCCTGCTCTGGCCGCAGATTCCCGATTGCTCGCGTTGCAACTTCGCTCGGTGCGCCCAGGCAATGTGCAGTCGTCGTCGATCGCCTCCCTTCTCGAGAATCTCAGGCCGGCAGCCTGAAGCCGAATTAAAGAATAAGAAAGTTGCTTCAGGCGCGTAACAACCGTCTGGAAAACCGATCCTGGATCATAGAGGCAGTCTCGACCGCGGTGGGAGACAGCGTCGTCCGCGCGGATGTTGCCGGTCGTTGACGCAAGAACGGCAGCGGCTTAGACTTCGAGATAGTCCTCTCCACCGGATCGGGCTGGTGCTCTGTTATTCCTCTCGCGCTGAGTGCGTAGTTCGGTGAAGCTGGAATTGCAAGCTCAGCAATTCCGACCTGTGAGAGCACCGTGGACGAACGTGGATGGCGGACTTCTCAGAAGGGGCGAGGAGGCGCTGCGATTGTGATGTCCTTACCAGGCCATCCGGCTAATCGTTTGCTGGGAGAAGCGCGCGCTGGGCGAAGCGAGAGCCTGGGCTCCCTGCTCGAGCTCTATCGCGAATACCTACGCGTGTTGGCTCGAGCCCAGCTCAACCCGCGCCTCCAGGCGCGTGCCAGCCCGTCCGACCTTGTTCAGGAAACCTTCTTGCAGGCATGCCGTCACTTTGAGCAGTTTCGCGGCAGCACAGAAAAAGAATGGTTGGCCTGGCTGCGGCGTATCCTCGTGCACAGCTTGGCGCAGCTCGTGGAACGGCAGGTGTTGACGCAAAAGCGCGACATATCTCGGAATGTCACGACGGGACAAGGTCAGAGGACTTCCAATAGTTCCTCCGGCGCGGCAGAACCTGCTTTGATCAGCCCTGGGAGTTCACCCAGCGCGCAGGCCCAGCGCCGCGAACTTGCAGCGCTGGTGGCGGATCAACTCGCTCGGCTGCCTGCGGACTACCGCGAAGTCTTGATGCTGCGCAACATCGAAAGTCTTCCGTTCGAGGAAGTGGCCCGGCGCATGGGCCGCACCTCCGGGGCCGTGCGCATTCTTTGGTTACGGGCGCTCGGCCAACTTCGGGAGATGCATGCAGGGGAAGGGCAGGCATGAACATGGAATGCGATGGCACAACCCCGTCAGCCGAGATCTCGTCGCAGCAGTCCACCCTCGTGCTCGGCATCCTCGAAGAGTACCTGGAAAATCGCGAGCGCGGTGACGGCCAGCGGCCCCAGGAACTGCTCGACCGCTATCCTGATCTTGCCCCAGTGCTGGAGCCTTATCTGGAAACCCTGGAAGCCCTCGATGGAGCCGCCGCCAGCTTGAAAGGTGCGGCACGCGAATCCGAGCCAGCACCGTCGGCCGCGCCCGCCGAACAAGATCGCATTGGTGATTTCCAAATCCTGCGCGAGGTTGGTCGAGGCGGCATGGGCGTGGTTTATGAAGCCAAGCAATTATCGCTCGGCCGCCGCGTGGCTCTCAAGGTGCTCCCGGTTGCGGCCGGCATGGACGCAAAGCAGCTCCAACGCTTCAGAAACGAGGCCCAGGCGGCTGCCAACTTGCATCACAACCACATTGTGCCCATTTATTTCGTAGGCAGCGACCGGGGCGTCCACTACTACGCCATGCAATTCATCGACGGGCAAACCCTTGCCGAAGTGATCGCCGAAGTGCGCCACTTGGCGGTTGGCGGCGCCCAGGGCAGGCAGGACGAAGTCGCCGCCGTCCCCGAGCCTGCCGATTCGGACAAGCCCACGCCGACGGTGGACATGCCCACCCCCCCGGCAGTCCCCCTCTCGACGGAGCGATCGAATCGAAGTCCCGCTTTCTTTCGCTCAGTCGCTCAATTGGGCCGGCAGGCCGCCGAAGCCCTCGAACACGCTCATCAACTTGGTGTGATCCATCGCGACATCAAGCCTGCCAATCTCCTCCTCGAGGCGACAGGCCACCTGTGGATCACGGATTTTGGCCTAGCACGTTGGTCCACCGAGCAGAGCCTCACGGTGACCGGCGACCTGGTCGGCACGCTTCGCTATATGAGCCCAGAGCAGGCCCTCGCCAAACGAGGTCTCGTGGACCATCGCAGCGACATCTATTCCCTGGGCGTTACGCTCTATGAAATGCTGACGCAGCAGCCCGCGCTTGCGGGAACCGACAGAGCAGAATTGCTGCGGCAGATAGTTCACGAAGATCCCCAAAAGCCAACGCGCCTGAATCCGCGCATCCCCGTGGAACTCGAAACGATCGTGCTGAAGGCGATGACCAAGGAACCTGAACACCGCTATGCGACGGCGCAGGAATTGGGGGATGATCTGCAGCGGTTCTTGGACAATCGGCCTATCCAGGCCAGACCGCCCACGGCGCGCGAGCGAACAGCCAAGTGGGTGCGTAGACACCAGCCGCTGGTCACTATTGCGGGGGCCCTCGCGGTGCTGACCATGCTCGCCCTCTTTGCCACGACGCTGCTGATCTGGACAAAAGAACGGGAAACCAACGCGCAACGCCAGCGCGCGGAGCAGAACTTCGACAAAGCCTTGAAGGGAACAAAGGACCTGTTGCTGAAACTGGAAGACCCACGCTGGAAAAACGTGCCTGGCAGCTCCGCGATTCTCGATGATATCGTCGGCAAGGGACTGGAGATTTTGCATGGTTTCGTCCACGAAGACAGCCCGGATCCTGCAGTCCAGTTCGAGACGGCGCGGACCCTGGTTCTGATTGGCCAGGTCAACATGGTCTGGCACCGGGTGAAGCCTTCCATCCAGGCATTGCGAAGGGCGTTCGCCCTCTTCGAAAGGCTCTCGGCTACCGACCCCGCGAATCCCGCCTACAGGCTCGAGTACGGAAATGGCCTGCTCCTGCTGGGGTCGCTCGATATCTCGACCAAGCAGCCTGAGCAGGCTGCCACGCACTATGCCCAGGGACTGGAGCAATATCGCCTCCTATTGCCGCACGCCAAGGGAGGCGAAGAACTCAACCGCCTGGCGTGGCTCCTGGTGACCTGTCCGGTAGTCTCACTCCGGGAACCCGCCGAGGCCCTGAGACTTGCCACGCAGGCCGTCGAGCGCGTGCCCAATGAGGCAAGGTTTTGGAACACGCTGGGGGTAGCCTGCTACCGGACGGATGACCTGACGGGTGCCCGGGCTGCACTGGAAAAATCCATGGGCCTCGGCAGCGGCGGCGATGCCTACGATTGGCTGTTTCTGGCAATGATTTCCTATCGGCAGGGCGACCAAGCACATGCTCGTCAGTGGTACGACCGGTCGGAAGAGTGGATCGAGCAGCACCCACCACTGGCATACGATCTCGCCCTCTTCAAAGAAGAAGCCAGGGAATTACTGTCGCGGCAAGAGACGCAAACAATTGGGAAACAGTAGCGGGCCCTCTACAAAGTTCGCGCGCCGCACCGTAGCCCGCTGATCTTAAGTCCAGTCTCCCTGTACAGGGAGCACGAGCGCATCACTCGGAAAGCCCAGGATTCACCTTGGCGCTGAGAGCCTACCCGCTCTCACGCGTTCGGGTTCGCGCCGCCCATCCAGGAACATTCTGCGCGCTCAGCATCGCTCCACGGTCAAGGTCTGCGCGCATGGAGCGCTGTCGACTTGTCATACCGCAGACCCATCCTCCTTAGGAGACGCAAGCCATGTTGTTCGCATCGATTCTCGATTCCCTCTGGCGAATTCCCAGCGGTCACGCGCGACAGCTGGTCCATCGCCCATCCTCTCCGCCGCGGCAGCGCCCGCGCCGACGAACCTTCCAGCCGACGTTCGAGTCCCTGGAAGACCGCACCGCTCTAAGCACCCTCACGGTGCTCAATAACGCGGACAGCGGTCCCGGCTCCCTCCGCAACGCTCTTGCCATTGCCAACAATGGCGACCAGATCTTCTTCAACCACCACCTCGCTTCCGAGACGATCACTCTTACTAGCGGTCCCCTGGCGATCAACACCAGCGTCGCCATCACAGGGCTGGGTGCAAACCAGTTAGCGATCAGCGGCGATGCCGCCAGCCGGGTGTTCTCCGTCAGCGGCGGTGTGACTGCATCGATTACAAACCTCACGATCGCGAACGGACTTGCGGACCAGGGCGGCGGTATCGACAACGCTGGAACGTTGACTCTCAGCAACGATACATTGGTCAACAACGAAGCCCTGGGGGACTCGAGCACGACGGGATTGGGAGGCGGCGTTTTCAATGAGCCAGGGGCCAGCCTCGCGGTCAAACACACGACTTTCATGGAAAATCAGAACGCGGGCGGGACGGTCGGATTGGGCTTTGGCGGCGCTCTGATGAATGAGGGCACGCTGACCATCAGCGCCAGCAACTTCACTGGGAATACTGCTACGGGCGGGGGCAATGGCTACGGGGCAGGAGGCGCCATTTCCAATCAGGGGACCGCGACGGCGGTCATCGACCAGACGACCTTCTATGCCAACCAGGCCATCGACGGCGTCGGCTTTCTCGCGGCGGGCGGGGCCATCGACAACGAATCGGGAGCCACTCTAAAGGTGACGAGTTCCATCTTCTCGAGCAACGAGGCCAACGGCAGCAACACCTACACTCTTGGCGGGGCCATCTTGAGCTATCAGGCAACATTGACTGTTGCCAACACCTGCTTCATGAACAACACTGCCCCCGGTTTCAGGTTTGGCGAGAGCGGTGCCATCGATAACGAAAACGGCCCTGCAACGATCATCGGTTGCACTTTCACCGCGAACGTTGCCAACGCCGTCGGCGCCGGCGGGTACAGCAATGCCGGTGCCATCACCAATCTGTTCGCCACGATGACAATTAGCAGTTCGTCCTTTATCAACAATCAGTCCGTCGCCGGCAACGGCGCCAACGAGGTCACGACCTTTGGGCAATCCATTGGCGGCGCGATCCTTAACCAGGGGGCAACGCTCACGCTCAACAACTGTACGCTGAGCGGCAACGTCGCCAAGGGTGGCGACGGCGGCGTCAACAATCCCGATTTCGCCGTCGGCAGCGCGCTTGGAGGCGGCATCTTCAATTACAACAACGCCACGCTCAACGCCACGGGCTGCACCTTGACCAACAACAAAGCCATCGCTGGCAGCAGTGCCGCCGGCTTTGGAACGCAAGCGGATGGCGGCGGCATCGACAACGACGTTGGTTCCACGCTCACCCTCGTCAACAGTAAATTGACCGGCAACCAGGCTATCGGCGGCCCAGGCGCGGCCGGATACCACGGCGGCGACGGCATCGGCGGCGGTATCGTCACTCAATATGGATCGAGCGCGACGATCAAAGGTTGCGTGCTCGCCGGCAATGAAGCACTCGGCGGAGCCGGCGGGGCAGGCGGCAGCGGTGGCAGGGGCTTCGGCGGCGGCATCATTTGTGGCCACCCGAACAATGCGAATCCGGACGGCGCTACGCTGGCGATGACGAATACCTCGGTCCTTGCCAATCTAGCACAGGGCGGGGCTGGAGGAACCGGCGCCGTGGGCGGCGACGGACTTGGTGGCGGCATCCTCATCGAGGCTACGGCCAGCGGCACGGTCCAGGGTGGCACTGTTTCACTCAATCAGGCTATAGGTGGTGCCGGCGGCTCAGGAGGCAACGGCGCTGACGGCACAGGAGGGGGCATTGATGCCGATGGCGGCACCCTCAGCTTGAACTCCGCAATCGTTGTGGCAAACCTCGCACTCGGCGGCGCCGCGGGCAACGGCGGCAGCTCAGGCCAGGGATTAGGGGGAGGCGTTTACGTTGCAGCAAGCTCCACAGCAAGCGAGACGCAATCGCTAATCTTTGCCAACTTCGCCTCCACTAGCGGCAACGATGTGTTTGGGATCTTGATGAGGCATTGATTGAAAGTGGCTGTCCCCAAAGCCCCTCTCCCACGTGCTCGCGGGAGAGGGGATAGGACCCATGCGGCCTAGAGGACCTATAACCCTTTATGCCGCGCTCGCCCCGACCTTTTCCGACCAAGGCGCCTCAGTCATCCATACTCCCCCTACGTAACGTTCGGTCGACAGATCAAGGCCTGCCAGATAGGTGCCAAGACACTGATGAACTTGCCGCGGCGTGAGATTCGTCAAGCATTCCTGCGTGTGACACATATTCACAGACGCCCGGCTAAATTGCTGGCAAGGACTGCATAGGTAGCGGCGGGAAAGAATGGCATTGAAACGGCCAAGCGGCGCGAACCGCCTCCAGGGACTCCCGCCAAACAAGGACAACACCGGCCGGGCCAGAGCGGCCAGATGCGCCGTACCCGAATCGGTGGCGACGATCAAATCTACTAGTTGGTGAAGACGTCCGAGGGTAGTCCCGAAGTCGTTGCCGCCAATCACTATTTGCGGAAAGTAGCCAATCGACCCGAGCAATGCGTCGCCGAGAATCTGCAGCCGACCTCTTTCTGCCGGCCCACCCACCAGAACGGTTGCAATGTGGTCGCGATGGAGCAGCTCCGCAAGCTCCAACCAATGACACAAAGGCCAGGCATTCAGGCGAAAACCGGCCGAAATGCCAAGGCCAATCGCTTTGGGGTTGGTGGGCCGACGATTCGTGGCCGGCAAGCTCGGATAGGTATAAGAGTCCAGGATTTCATAAGGCCCGGTCAACGATGCGACGATGTCTCGGTGCTCCGCGGCAACGTGCCTCTCCGAGTCGGCAAGCGAGGGAGCATGATATTCGATATCGGGAATCGTGAGGGAACGCTGAATCTGCCCGTCCCAGCGCAGGCAGATCAGCAGGTCGATCTCTTCGCGCAGGATCTGGTGGCGGGCCTGCTCCCCAAGGTCGCGCCCGCGATCCTTATCCAGGTGTGGAAGGAGCATGGGGAGCGCCCGCAGACCGGGAAACAGGTGACCGGCTAGCGGCACGTTCCTGGGATGACACAACAAGGTCAGGTCGGTGAAACGGCGGCGCAGTGCGGCAATGGCCGGCGCGGAAAGAATGAGGTCGCCCAGGTGGTCTGGTTTGAGGATGCCGACTCTCACGCCGATTTCCTCAGCGGTTGCGCGGGTGGACTTTCGGCGCTCTTGTGCGAGTTCGCATGGAGAAGTTCCAGCAGATGCTCATTGATCAGAGACTGGATGACTGCATTCGTAGAGGTGAGCTGCAGCAAGGAGATCATGGCGCGCTCGAAGTCGGGCCACGATTTGCTCCGGTCGAAGTTTTCCTTGGCGGACAGGTATTCAAGTCGAACTTTCTCTTGAGCGAGGACCAGCGCACCTGTGCCTGAACGCGCCAGGTTTTCGAGCTGCCCCAGGCGAATGATGCCGCGTTTGGATCGGAACCCGCGTCGGAGGATGTATTTCAAGAACCAGTAGATCATTCTGGAGGACCCTCGTTCGCCAGTTCGTCAGGCCGCGGCCTGGTATTGCAGCACGTCCGCTAGTCCGTCGTAAAACTTGGGCCAGGTGAATGCGCGCGCGAGTTCTTTGGCGCGCTCGGACAGTCGGCTGCGCTCGGCCGGACTCAGTTCCACAATCTCGCGAAGTCCCTGGGCGATTTCCGACGGAGAGTAGGGATTAACGTAAAGGGCAGCGTCTTGGGCAATTTCAGGCGAAGCGCCCATGATCGTCGACAAGCACACGCAGCCCCTGTGCATGGCCTCGAGCAGCGGCAGTCCGAATCCCTCGCAGAAACTCGGGTAGATGAAGGCCAGGCATTGTTCATAGGCGGCAGCTACTTCTTCATCGGAAACGAATCCCAGCACGTCTACCCCCGGCGTGGCCCTCGCCAATGCCAGCACGGGGTGGTCCTCCGGAGGCAGGCTGCCAATGATCCGCAGCCGAATACCACGAGTGGCAAAGAGCTGCGATTCTGCGTAGGCGCGGATGAGCCCCGGCACATTCTTGCGTGGCTCGAGGTTGCCGACGAAAAGCAGAAACGGCTTGGCCTTCGAGTGCGCTTCCTGGGGCGCGGGCATCGGAAACGAGAACAAGCCAAGTGGCAACACCGTGATGCGCGAAGGCGCGATCCCCCAGTTCACGCGCATCTGATCGGCCGTGTTTTGACACGACGCCACAATATGGCAGCGCGACTGGGCCATCAGCTCGAACGCCAGGTTATAGAGCCGCGTAACGCCCGCGCCATGCCAGCCGGGGTCGCTCACTGTCGTGATATCGTAGACGATCACGACACCGTTGCCGGGAGAACCGTAGAAAACTGTGTAAAGGGGATCGAGAAAGAGAGAGACGCCGCCGGCGCGCCAGCGTGGCACAGGAGCGGTTGCAAATCTCGTCTTACAGAAGATTTCGGGTTTCGTGGAAGCCCAGTGCAACCATTCTTGCGATTTACGGAACAACCACTGGTTCCACCATGTCTTCGGTTCGGCATCCTGGGCAGCGACACGGGCCAACAGAGCAGAACAGCTCACGCGAAAACCGCGCTGCTGCAATTGCCCAGGAATCGCCCGGCACATCTTGTAGACCGCCGTGCGATTCACCAGGACTGGGCCGAGTTCGCAGTGTACTCGAGGTGGCTTCCGCGCCATGCACTTACCCATCCATGGGAACTATAAGATTGTCCTGCGACCAGCTTGCTGAAGGCCGCCAGGATTTAAATCACCTGCATTCCGGACTGCCGACTAGCCTCCGCATAGTTCGGGCAAAATGCGTGGAGCTGAATCTTAGCTTGATCGATGGTGCGGTCAATGCCAGAAGAAGTGCGCTACATGGCGGCTCGTACGGCATGATTAACTATTCGTACTTTATTATCTCTCGAGCGAATGATCCGCGCTACCGCCACTCCTTCTCCTCGGTCCTGGGCTCCATTCGGGATCACCTTCCGCAAAACTCCGTTTGGCGAACAACGTGCGACATGCGGTCAACATAGCTCCCCCCATTCCCAGGCTGCTCTGAAGGCGTCTCATGTTTGAATTCCGCAGTTCCCCCAGCCTTCCATGCGAGGGCTGCGGTTCGCCGAGGCGAGGCTCATTGCAAATCCCTGTGAAAAGAAGGTTTTCGCCCTTTGAAGCATGAGACAACCTCACATGATAGTTGGCAAGGACTTACTGGACGCGCTTGACTTATTGCCCAGAAAGTGCCATGCTCGGGCCAGAGGAAAGGAGACTTGGGACATGCCAGACTATGCAACCCGCCTCGGAGCGAGCAAGTCGGCGGCGACTCTAATCGTTCTATACGTGCCGAGCAAGGATCGCATGGATCAGGGCATTGACCAGAGTTATTGGGTGGGCGAAGCTCTAAGAATGTTCGGGGAGTGTTTCGGAGGCGCGACTGCGTTCCCGCAGGGGCGTGGCGTGTGGCGGGATGACGCGCAAGGCGGCAAACTGCTCTTCGATGAGCCAGTTGTGGTTCAGTGTTACACGAGCGAAGAAATGTTGGATCAGCAAGCCGAGCGCCTTCGGGAGTTTTTGCTACGGCTGGGGACCGAGGCCCGGCAGGGTGCAGTCGGCGTAGTCATCGACCGAGATTACCTGGAGATCCGCTTCCCCTTGCAAGGCAAGCTGGACCCCGGGACAGAAGGAGGGACAAATCATGGCTAAGAACATTGAGCGGATTGCTCGCAAGCTGGGAGCCGAAGTTGTGTGTGAGGTACCGGAGGTTGGTGGCGGCGCGTTCGGAATGGCCCGTTTGGCCGGGATCATGGCGGCATTGCAGCAGCGTTTACAACCGGGGCAGGGACAACGACCAGGGCGGCCGACGGATGCGCAATGGGTGCATCACCCCAAGGTGCCGATGAGTGCCGAGACAGAAGAACGGTTGAGCCGCCTGGCGGCATTGGCGAGTACGCCGGAGCGCAAGGTGAGTCCGATGCAGTTGGCGGCCCAGCTGCTGGAAGAGGCGGTCGCCCGCGTGGCTGAACAGGTTGGCGACGGACGGTAGATCTGAGTAGGTCTAAGAGGGCGTTCAGTTGCGGGGCCGGCAAGAGCGACCGAAGCGCACTGAAAACCCACATGCCGGCCCAGTCAAATGCGACGCGTCGCTAGACCTGGACTCGACAGTTGCTCGATTATTGGCCGTAGCAGCCCCTACTCAAGCTTGGCTGCATCCGCCATGCGCTCTTGCAACTCAGCAACTTCAAGGAAACCCCGCCAATAGAGTTTCCGAAGAAATGCCTCGGCGGTATCGACCCCATCAGCTCGACTTGCGTCACGGATTGGCGATGACTTCACTAGCAGGACCACGAAACAGGACCTCCAGGCGATTCAGAACGTCTCGGCCCAGTATGCCGTTTCGTTTTTGCGTCGATCGGCGTGGATTTGCCGGGCGATCTCGGAGGGCAGTTGGTCAGCAATGCTCTTCATTGGATACCTCGGAATACTTCGAGTCCTTTCCCCTATTCTACCTCGTGGCCGTTCTGTCAGGCGCGACTCCCTCGAACACAACCATCTTGCGCGGCGGACGACCCGCTTGGGCGCGCGCTTGCCTTTTGCGTAGAATCTCGGCATCGGACGTCCATACCTTGGGAGGCTCCAGCCGTGCGCACACTCACTATCTCCGCGATCTTCATACTCCTGTCGGCCTGCGTCACCGTTGCCGCGGACCCTCCCGCGGTCCCTACGACGGTTGCGAAACCGGAGGCCTTTCCTACCTTGGTGAACCCGGCCTGTTCGCATTGCCGGGACGAGGCGAAACGGAGAGCGGCGGAGCTTCGAGCAGAAGACCGAATTCTCGCCTGGACCCGCGGGTATTCGGAAGGCGGGGCCATCCCCATTCGGTTCTTCCTCGCTCCTTACCGTGTCATTTCCGATAGCTATGGAGTTTTTGTTTACGACCCGGATGCGAGCTTCTTGCGCGCTTTTGCGCCATCCTACGAATTCCGCTTTTACGGCTGGCGCAACGGCATCATGGTCATGCGGCACCGCGACGGCACCCTCTATTCGTGTCTCTCCGGGGTCGCGTTCGACGGGCCGCGGAAGGGTACTCGACTGGAGTCGTTGCCAAGCGTCGTCAGCGATTGGGGATGGTGGCTCCAAAAGTACCCCGGCGCCGTGGCCTACCATATGTTTGACAAGTATCGGCCGGTCGAGCCGCCCACCAGCGAGAATCCCAACTCCATCCAGTCGCGAGGAATGGCGGACCCGAGAATGAAGGCGATGGAGCCGGTTCTCGGCATCTGGACGGGAAAAACGGCTCGCGCCTACTCGAGCGAGGCGCTTGCAAAGGCGGGCTTTATCAAGGACGATGTGGATGGAGAACCGCTGGTCGTCCTCTGGGAACCGGCGACCCGGACCGCGTCGGCATACCGGCCGGTTGCCTCCCAGCCCCGAAAGGTTAAGGCGCCGGAGCCGGATAGCACCGGCGTGTCCAAGCCAGATAAGGGCGTTCCCATACCGCCGGGAACGCCGATCATCCCCGCCCGAAAGCTCACGTTGGGCCTGGCCGCGAAAAACTCCGCCGGCCGATTTCAGGACGCGGAAACAAAATCCCATTGGGACGTGGCCGGCCGATGCGTCGGGGGCGAACTCAAGGGCTACACGCTCACCTGGGTTGACAGCGTTCAAGTGAAATGGTTTGCCTGGGCCGCAGAATACCCCGCGACTTCTGTTTATGCCGATCAAATACCCGCAGCTCCGGCGAAGGCGGTCGATACCAACAAGAAGGTCAAGGCGATTGCCGGGACGGCGGAGTTTCTCCGGCTGCTGCCCAAGCCTCTCGGCACGGTAAAAGCCATCGACCCAACCTCACGAACGGTCACGCTACTCCTCGACGGAGAGAAAGTGGCGAAGGTTTGGGTTCTGGAACCGGACGCCGAGGTGAAAGTCCGCGGGTGGTGGGGCCGGCTCGAACAGTTCAAGCCGGGCGACCGCGCCTGGGCGTGGCTGAAGCTTGACCGGAAGAAGAACCCTGTTTCCATCGCCATGCTCGCCGACGAGGCAACCGCACGGGAGGTGCATGGGCGCCAAGACCCAAAACCGACGTCGAAGACGGCACTCACCCCAGCGCAAACGGCAGGGGAGATGGCCGAGCAGAGAACCTGGCTTCAAAACCGCTGGAGGACTGAAGGCCTTCCGGGCACTCTGACCTTCCACCACGTCTTTAGCGGAGAGTTGGAACTCACTCTCGATCACGAGGGCATGCGCTGGGGCCGCTCCCTCCGTGCGGGCGACACGGTGCAGTTGCGCGCCGATCCACCGATCCATGCAGTCGTAAAAGCCGTTGTCCCGTGGCGAGAACGAACCGTAGTCCGGCTCGTGGTCGGTGAATTGGAGTCCTCGGAGTTGAGGATCGGCCAGCGTTTAGGCCTTTTGATGGCTCCGCCGGTCGAAAGCGCCGGCAGCGCTGACTATCCGCTGGATATCGGCCGAGAGCGTTCGAAGGCCGAGCGCATTGAGTGGTTCCTTGCCAGCACGTATTGCACCTGCGGAATAGACAAGGAGATCTGCACGGGCCAGTTTTACACATTGGCGAGCTGCAACCCGAACGGCTGCGGCATGCCCAATCATCGGCGGGCAGAAATTGGCAAGATGATCGACCGCGGCATGACCGACCGGCAGATTCTCGACGAGCTTGTGAAGGCCGTTGGGCCGAGTCTGCTGCGCCCGCATCTCTTGCCATGAACGCGAGTCCGTTTGACTAGCACCTTGGTACATTGTGGACCCGTTGCGGTCGCAAGTCACGGGCTTAGGGCCTTACAAAATAGACGAAACAAAAGCGGCGGAAAAGCGCCGCAGTCCAAAGAAATCACTTCTGGAGTGCGGCGCTTTTCCGCCGCTTTTGTTTTCCCTTCCTCAGCAATTCACTCCGCCAACCCTCTAAAATCTGCGAAACTCGAACTAAGGGAATGAGTAGGTTCCGCGAGACAAGCGGCTCCTGGTCCGGCTCGGCTCGCCGGACCTACTTCTTGCTTTTTGGGACTCTTCGTGACAGCAGGGTTGATCTCAATCCTGCCGCCTGACCAGCCAAACCGCCTTGATGCGGTAATGCGGACGTGATTCCGATGCGAGCTCTGTCGGCGAAGATGCGGCCGGTAGAAGCTCGCCCTCCACGCGAATTACATCGCCATTGCGCAACTGGGCCAGTCGCGCATCTGCCTCCAGGATTACCCTGCCATCCCAGACATCCTTGTCTGCGAGTTTGCTGAACTGCAGTTCGGGCCGGGACGAGACAGCAAGGTCCAGCTTGCCTTGCAACCAGGAATAATCGCCGGCATGCCCAAACTCTTCTGGTGCCTTTCGGCGCGACACAGGAATCGCTTCGACCGTGTTGCCGGTTTTAGGCTGCGCTTCCGGTTCGTTCGGGGGCGAGATCTCGACCATGTCGTTCGGATGCGAATCATCCTTCTTGTTTTCGGCAACTGCCGGGTCCGATGGACTCAGCGGTGCATCTTTGCGGTGGCGCGGTGCAAGGACAAATGCTTCGTTTGGGAGTGGAGGCGGAGAAGGCTCCCCAAATGCGATGAGTGTGTCCTCTGCGGGTCCTGGTTTGCCTTCGACGGGCTTCTTGGCGATCAGCAGCGGATCTTCCGGGTATCCAAGTTTGCTGGAGGCCGACGCACAGCCCAATAGGCCGGCGCACAGGAGGGTTGCCCAGCCTATCCATCTTGCGAGCGAATGCATTTTGTCTTGCCCTGTCTCGAAACCTGGTCCTGCGTCTCCTCAACATCGGCAAAGACGGAAAAAAGCTGAAATGAATTGGGTGCAGCTGGGTCGCCAACGACTTCGACGATCCCCGAAGAATTGCGAATAGTGGACTAGTTTAGAGTGCGGCGCTTTTCCGCCGCTTTTGTTTTTTCTTCCGCAAAGGCTCTATGTCCTCGGACGCACTCACCCTACCAATTCATAATCATCGCCTTGATAGAGGATATCCCAAATAGAAAAACTAAAGCGGCGGAAAAGCGCCGCACTACAAATAGGGCATTGCACGGCTCCCCACCGGACGGCTCCGACACCGATTCGTTGTCACGATCTTTCGATGCATCACTCGGGCACAGACTGATCCCACTCGGAAGCGCTCGCAGCCTTCCGGGGTCCGGGGGCACCTGCTTACTTGCCGCCGGGTGCTTTTGGATTTGCAAGCAGCGCTACTGCTTCGCGCAAGAAGCCCTGCGCTTCGGCATCTTCCGTCCAACGAGGGTCCTTCATCCTCTCCCGCAGGCGCTGGAACTCGGTCTGTGCTTCCTTGACGTGGCCGAGTTGCTGGTGCGTCATGGCAAGGAAGGCGAGGTCGGTGGGGATTAAGGCTCTTAAGTGGCCGAGTTGCTGCTGCGTCTTGGCGTGGAAGAGGAGATCTGCGGGGAGTGAGCCGAGTTGGGTCTTATTGATCTGCTCCGAGCGCAGGAGCGTCGCCAGTGCCTTTTCAAAATTGCCTACGCGGTAGTAGGCCACGCCTAGCGTATTCAGGTAATAACCATTCTTCTGTTCGACCTGGCAGGCTTCCTCGCTGTAGTGGAGAGCCTTTTGGTAATTAGGCATTCCGCGACCGGGGAGCCTCACCAGTTCCCAGGCGCGATGGGTGAGTGCCATCGGATCGTGGGGATACGCCTGGGCGATACTGATGGCTTCCTGACGGCGGGACGGGCTCATGCCGGGCAGTGTTCGCAACCTCTCCAGGACGTCGGCGCGTAGGAACATCAGTCGGAAGAGATCGGCTACCATTTGGTTGGTTGCCCGCCGGTGCTGTATTTCGGGAGAGACGCTCGTCTCCCACAGATCGATGAAGCCCGAGTTCCCCGAAGCCAGGCGCTGGCCGTCCGGGCTGAACACCACGCTCCAGACCGGACCGGCGTGGCCCTTATGGCCCTTGAGGGTGAGGAGCTGCTTGCCGGTCGCGGTGTCCCAGATCTTCACCGTCTGGTCAAAGCTCCCCGACGCCAGGCGCAGGCCATCCGGGCTGAACGCCACGCTGTTGACCGTATTGGCATGGCCCTTAAGAGTGAATAGCTCCTTGCCCGTCGCGCTGTCCCAGATCTTCACTGTTTGGTCCCAGCTCCCCGACGCCAGGCGCAGGCCGTCCGGGCTGAACGCCACGCTGGTGACCGTATTGACATGGCCCTTAAGAGTGAATAGCTCCTTACCGGTCGCGCTGTCCCAGAGCTTCACCGTCTGGTCAGAGCCCGCCGAAGCTAGGCGCTGGCCGTCCGGGCTGAACGCCACGCTGGTGACCGCACCTGCAGGGAAGGAGAACAGCTGCTTGCCGGTCGCGGTGTCCCAGATCTTCACCGTCTGGTCGAAGCTCCCCGATGCCAGACGCTGGCCGTCCGGGCTAAACGCCACGCTCGTCACCATATCGGCATGGCCATCGAGGGCGAATAGCTCCTTGCCGGTGGCGCTGTCCCAGATCTTCACCGTCTTGTAACCGCTCCCCGATGCCAGGCGCTGGCCGTCCGGGCTGAACGCCACGCTCCAAAACATAGGGCCAATACTATCGGCATGGCGCTTGAGGGCGAACAGCTCCTTGCCGCTCAGGCTGTCCCAGATCTTCACCGTCTCGAAACCGCTCCCGGAAGCCAGGCGCTGGCCGTCCGGGCTGAACGCCACGCTCCAGACATGACCCTCATGGCCATTGAGGGCGAACAGCTCCTGGCGGGCCAAGCTGTCCCAGCTCGTCACCGTCGTCACGTATTCGCTCGAATACAGGCGCGGGCCGTCCGGCAAGAACGCCAGGCGACCGACGAATTGGGCGCCGCCCTCCTGGAGGAGAAGAGCTGTTTGCTTGAGGGAGAACAGCTCAGTGCCGGTGGCGCTGTCCCAGATCTTCACCGTGCTGCTCCCCGCCCCGTCAGAGCCCGCCGAAGCTAGGCGTTGGCCCTCCGGGCTGAACGCCACCCTGTCGACCCCACCGGCATGGCCCTGGAGGGTGAGCAGCTCCTTGCCGGTCGCGCTGTCCCAGATCTTCACAGCCTTGTCCATGCTCCCCGACGCCAGGCGCTGGCCATCTGGACTGAACGCTACGCTCATCACCCAACCGGCATGGCCCTTGAGGGCGAACAGCTCCTTGCCGGTCGCGCTGTCCCAGATCTTCACCGTCTTGTCGTCGCTGCCTGACGCCAGGCGCTGGCCGTCCGGGCTGAACGCCACGCTGTTGACATTAGCGGCATGGCCCTGGAGGGTGAGCAGCTCCTTGCCGGTGGCGCTGTCCCAGATCTTCACCGTCTTGTCGTCGCTGCCTGACGCCAGGCGCTGGCCGTCCGGGCTGAACACCACCCTGCGGACCCCACCGGCATGGCCGTGGAGGGTGAGCAGCCCATTGCCGGTCGCGCTGTCCCAGATCTTCACCGTCTTGTCGTCGCTGCCTGACGCCAGGCGCTGGCCGTCCGGGCTGAATGCTACGCTCCAGACCCCAGCCGCATGGCCCTGGAGGGTGAGCAGCTCCTTGCCGGTGGCGCTGTCCCAGATCTTCACCGTCTTGTCGTCGCTGCCCGACGCCAGGCGCTGGCCGCCCGGGCTGAACGCCACGCCGTAGACATTAGCGGCATGGCCCAAGAGGGTCAGTTCGTCGCGATGGCACAAGCGGGACAGGTAGTACCACTCGAACCCGCGCAGGTTTCTGCCGGCGGCCTCCCTGGGCACCTCTTCTAGTAACTCACGGGCGCGGACGATATCATTCTCTTCCCAGGCGCGCTGGGCCAGATTCATCCCGGACGCATATGCCGTTAGAAGAGCCTTATCGCGCTGTTTGTCTGCCTCCAGCCTTGCTTCCAATTCATGTTGCTTCGCTGCATCCGAGGCGATTACTTGCCGGTCCGCCTCATGTTCGGCCGATGTAGCCCGCACAGCCAGCACTATGCTGGTCGCCGCGAACGCGACCAAAATCACCGCGAACGCCGCCACGGTTATAAGAGCCTTCTTGTATTTGTGGGCAAATTTAGTCAGCCGATAATGCGCGCTCGGCGGACACGCCTCCACGGGCTCATCCGCCAGATAACGCTCCAGATCGCGGGCCACGCCGTTGGCTGTTTCATAGCGCCGCGACCGGTCTTTTTCCAGGCACTTCATCACGATCCAGTCGATCTCGCCACGGACCAACTTCGATAGCCTGGCCGGCTCGGTATTGCGTGCGGCTGCGATCTTCAGCAGGTTGTTCGAGCTGCTGAGCCTTGCGCTCGGCCGCGGCGCTTCCTCTTCTCGGATCAGCCGCACCAGCTCGTCCAGGGCCGCCTCACGAAGGCGCTTGCGTTCCAGCGGTGTCGTCCCGGTCAGCAGTTCATACAGCAGCACGCCCAGCGAGTAGATGTCGCTGCGCGTATCCACGCCAAAGGCGTTCATCTCCGCCTGTTCGGGGCTCATGTACTCGAAGGTACCCACCAGTGCGCCGAACTGGGTGAACATCGTCTTTTCCGTGAGCCGCTGCTCGATCGCCTTGGCCACGCCGAAGTCGATCACCTTGGGCACCGGCTTGTCGTCGTACATGGTCACCAGCACATTGGACGGCTTAACGTCGCGGTGGATGATCCCCTTCTGGTGGGCATGCTGGATCGCATGGCAGACCGGCACGAACAGCGCCAGCCGTTCGCGCGGCGTCAGCTTATTGTCGTCGCAGAACTTCGTGATGGGCACGCCGTGGACCAGCTCCATGACAAAGTAGGGGCGAGAGGCGGGGGGCGAGGGGTGAGGGAATTGATGCCCATGTGCCTCGGCACTCGGCCCTGGCCCCTCGCCCCTCGCCCCTTCCCCCGTGGTGCCGGCGTCGAGCACCCGCGCGATATTCTGGTGGTCCATCAGCGCCAGGGCCTGGCGTTCGGCCTCGAAGCGGGCGATGACCTGGTGGCTGTCCAGGCCCGGCTTAATGATCTTGAGCGCGACCTTGCGGCGGACCGGTTCCTGCTGCTCGGCCATGTAGACGACGCCCATGCCGCCTTCGCCGATTTGCTGTAGCAGCTTATACGGTCCGATGACCGAACCGGGGCCTTCCGTCAGGGGACGGTACGCGGTGGTGGTGGGAAGGGCAGAGGGCGGGACATCCAGAACCCCGCCCGAAGCCTGATGCGCGGCCAGCAATGCCTCGAGTCGTGCCCGCAAGGCGAAATCGCCCCCGCAAGCGCCCTCCAGGTAGGCCGCGCGTTCGGCCCGGGTCGGTTTTTCCAGAGCAGCAGCGAAAAGAGCTTCTTCTCGATCGGCAGTTGGCATGGCAGCACTCCAGAAACGAGTTTCTTCCTGCTCTTCCATGCGCATTTCGCCGGAGAATCGTACCACGAAAATCAGAATTGAGATGCGGGAATAGAAAAAGCGGCTTGGTTCGTCCGGCCGCCTTCTGACTGCTGGCCGAATCCTGCGAGACGAGCCTCACTTGTCATCCAACACTTCGAGCTGGTCTTCAAGGACCTCGATGTACATGCGCCGGGGCTTCCTCTGGACAAGAACGCGGTAAACGCGCGCACCCTTCGGGCCGAGCGGTCCGAGAAACTCCGCGACTTGGGCGCGGTGGAAGCCCGAATCGCGGATTCTTACGAAGGTGCCATCCTTAAGGGGCTCGATCAGGTTTGGAGTCGTCATCTTCAGATCCTTTCTGTCCGGACGTCACCAGGGCGCAACGCCCATCATGCGGAACAATTCAGCGTGCATGATAGAAAGGGTTGCCCGGTGGCTCAAGGGATTGAGCGATCCTCGCCGCGCCGAATCTCCTCGTGCAGCCAGGCCCGGGTGTAGCTCCACCAGCGGTTGGCCGTGGTGACCGAAATGGCGAGAACTTCGGCCGCCTGTTCGATGGTCATGCCCGCGAAATAGCGGAGTTTGACGAGCTGCGCTTTGGCCGGGTCGCGGGCCTCAAGCCGATCCAGGGCCTCATCCAGTGCCAGCAGCGGCTCGCTTCGCTCGACCTCGATAGGTTGCTCCAAGTTTAGATCGAGTCGCCGGCGACCGCCGCCGCGTTTGAGGCTGCACTTGCGGCGGGCGTTCTCGACCAGGATCCGTCGCATGGCCTCGGCCGCCGCGGCAAAGAAGTGACGGCGATTTTCAAACCGTTGATCGCCCACCAGGCGCAAATACGCCTCATGCACGAGCGCGGTGGCATCGAGCGTGTGTCCCGGCTTCTCGCGTGCCATCTGCGCTGCCGCAAGCCGGCGCAACTCGTCGTAGACCAGCGGCAGCAGCTTTGCCGCGGCCTGGGGGTCGCCTTGCCCGAGTGTGTCCAGAATGCGGGTCACCTCATTCATTGGTGGCACCGTATGACAGGCGAAGCCCAGCGCAAAATGTCCGCGGAGTTTCCTCCAGGTGATCCGTAGAGCGTGGCCATGCCCCAAGGCTATCTAGAGCTGGCGAAGTTGGCAACAAATCAACCCGACCATTTTTGTCCGGCCGGGCCAACCGCGCTCCGGGAGAGCCAGTGAGACGGAGGAAGCTGGCGACATGCAAAGAGCCGTAAGGTTAGTTAAAATGGAATGCAAGCTGAACGTCACAGGGGGTCGTTGACCGGCACCTCCTTCAGGCTTTTGGGATGGCTGAGCAATGAGTAGATTATTCGGCACCGCGGAAGTGGTTGAAAAAGAAACCAGTGCCTCGGCAGCGATTCCCAGCCCTCACGAAGTGAGAAACTTCTGGAATGAGATTATTCGCGATGCGGACAAAGTAGAAGATTTGCTGCACGGAATAAGGATGTACCTCAGAGTGCTGAAGAAATGGCGGCATCAAGGGTTTGTCACCCAAGATGAGATTGAAAACGCCAGTGAGTGGTTTTCAACGCGGGCAAGCATCTTGAAGTATCTGCTCATCTACCGGAGCGAAGGTGCCTTTCTTGAAGAGACCTTCTGCGATGGCAGCGGGATATGATCGGAAAGCACAAAGTGTCACGAACCATTTCAGATCCTGGCGCCGGCAGGAAGTGCTCAGAAGCTTGGATCCGAAATGGTTCCTGACACCTCTGTGCCGACCCACAGCAAGTGCAGTTTATCTGACAAGCGTAACTAAAGGCGTCCCCTTTTGCCTTCTCGACAGTCACGTCCTCGAGGGGCGAAAAGGGGTCGGGAGTCGTTTGTTTTGCCGACCCGGCCTGGTTCGCTTAGACCCCTGCCCATGCCAAGGCGTCTACGCTGTGCCAGTGGCGGCTTCGCCTATCATGTTCTCAACCGGGCTGTCGGCCGCGGCCATCTCTTTGACAAAAACGCCGACTTTGCGGCCTTCGAAAAGGTGTTGCGGCAGGCGCAAGACTGGCGGCCCATGCGACCGCTGGCCTATTGTGTCATGCCCAATCACCGGCATCTGGTTCTGTGGCCGCGTGCCGGCGGCCACCTCTCGGTGTTCCTGCGCTGGCTCAGCGTGACGCACACCCAGCGTTGGCATTCCCAGCATCACACCTCCGGCAGCGGGCCGCTCTACCAGGGGCGTTTCCAATCCTTTCCGATCGAGGCGGATGACCACCTGCTGACGGTCTGCCGTTACGTCGAGCGCAGTGCGTTGCGTGCCGGCCTCGCGGGCCAGGCGCGAGCGTCGCGCTGGAGCGGTCTCTGGCAGCGCGCCCACGAGAGCGGCGAGGGATTGCTCAGTGCAGGTCCGGTGGCTCTACCCGAGGATTGGGTCAAGCACGTCAACCGGGTGCAAAGTCAGGGAGAACTGGAAGCCGTGCGCCGCACATTACAACGCGGGAGCCCGTTCGGAATGGCCGATTGGCAGGAGCGCACGGCGAAGCTCTTGGGCTTAGAATCGACCCTAAGACCGCGCGGCCGCCCAGCGCAGGAGAAGCCGGAGCACGAGCACTTTTAGTCCCGACCCCTTTAGCTTTTCCCAAGACAACTATGCAGCTGAATGGCTGCCTTGTATGGGCTAAATTGGCACCTGCGCGGATGCACGCCAGACAACATGCCTGGGATGGACTTTCGATCCCATGATGACCGATGGGATGCCCACCTGAGCATTTTTGCTGATTTTTCCAGGGAATTTGGCTCGTCAAGAGAAGCGGTGCGTCCGAATATGAAGAATAAAAGAATCCCTAATATCGCGTGAAAATCGTCTCCCAAACACATTTTGCGCCAAGGGCCTTTTTAGTCCCAAAATGATCACCACGCAAAAAGCCCGTGTTTTTGACACTTTCTGGGGCGTCGACCTGGTATTTCGCGGGGGCCCCATTCTCAATATGCTCAGGCGATGCCAAAAACCGCGTTTTTTCCGCGATTTTTGCAAAGTCCAGAGGGAGACCTGCGGTCGGCAGTTGGATCGCAAAAGGGTGTCAAGACCCTTTCAGATCGAAGATTCCGCACACTTCAGTCCTTCCGGGACCAGGATGTGAAAAGGGTCCTGATAGCCTCTTTGCTGATTTATACAGGATGGGAAGTCATTTCTTCGCGAAGCCGTTCCAACGCCTCGCATGCATGGAGTGCGACGTCGACGCTCTCGGTGTCTGCCAGCCGGTCGAGATCGGGCCACAAGAGCATGATGCCCTCGGTGGCAACCGTCTGGATGGTGTCGTGGACGCGCTGTGAATCTTGGCCTGTCAGGGCTTGGCGGAACCATTGCAGAGCCGCGATTTCTCCCAGCCGGGCGAGAGCTGCCCGGGCCGCATGACGGATCTCGGAGTTTGCATCGCGGCGCGCCTGTTGCAAACAGCGAGCGACGTGGTCGCGCGCGCATGGTTCCCACCAGCCGAGGCTGCTGAGCGCGGCAACGCGGCAGGCGACGTCGCACGTCTGCGCAGCTTGAAGGAGAAAGCTCTCTGTCTCTGCAGAGGGATGCCCTCGCAACGTCCGAAGAATTGCCTGCAATGGCAGATCCTTTGGTACTGCCTGCTTGCGACCCGGCAAGAACGAGCGCATTCCGGCGGACTGCCGCACGAGAGGCATGCGCCGGTGGACCCACTCGCGCAACCACGGCGCGACGCCAGGATCGCGCGACCAGGTGAGCACGGCGACCGCCAAATCGGCGTGAGGGAACTTCGGATCCGCGAGTACAGGCAACAAGACGGACGCTGCGTCAGCACGCAAATCATTCAGGGCCACCAGAATGTCGCGCTGCATTGCTGTCGATGCCTTGGGCAGGTCCTCGCAGAGCTGACGCGGTGCCTCTTCGAGGTAATCCACAAGCACCGATTCGAGAGAAGCCAGGTGCGACATCTGCCAGCTGAAGGCTTCCTGTTCGGATTTCTCCTCAGCCAGCACGATTTCGGCATGGGGAGCTCGCCTGAGAACACGCAGTGCCTCGGCGAAGACACGCACCACAAGCGGGTGAATGCGGTCCGGCCGATAATCCCAAAGCTCTTCGATCAGTTCGCCAAGCCGAGCTTCAGCGACGACTTGTGGCTGCAATCCGCAGCGCAGACCTTCGAGCGCGCGATGCAGCACGCGCAAGGCGGCGTCTCCGAGCGGCGTGTCCGGCTGACGCATGTAACCCGCAAAGCTCAGAAAACAAACCGTCTCGGCGGCGAAAAAGTGGGAGAGGGGGTGATCGCTGTTGGAGTCCGCGCAGCGCAGCAGATGCGGCAAGCTTTCTTCGCGATTGAGATTCCTTAGACCATTGGCCAAGTCGATCCAGTACCACGATTGCTCGATGGCGTCCGTCGTCAGATGCCGCTGCAACTGGCGTTCGAGAATCCGGCCGGCATCGTCGGTGCCGAGTTCAGCGAGTGCACGCACCTGGACGACGAAGTGTGTGCCAGGGCGTAAACTTGCCTCAACCGCTTCAACTTCACCGCGCTCCAGCAATTCCCGGAACTCGGCCTTGGCCGACTCGACGGCCGTTTCGCTTAACTGGCCGCCTTGAAACAGGTCGATGTGCTGGCGCGTGACCGGGGACAGATCCTGGCCGGATTCCGTGCGCCGGCGTAGGTGTCTGCCCAATAGAAATGCCGCCGCCAGAAGGGCGGACAGCAGCATTGCCGCTAGACCAATAAGAACTGCGTGCACCATGGTGTCCAAACCGCTGGTTCCAGGGCGGGGTTGCCGAGGAGCAATCCTTCTCCTGCCTTCTCTGTTATTCGCCGCGGACCTGACCGTCGCCGTAAATGATGTACTTGTAGGTAGTCAATTCTAGCAGACCGCAAGGGCCACGTGCATGGAATTTGTCGGTGCTGATTCCAATCTCGGCACCGAGACCGAATTCGTGCCCGTCATTGAAGCGCGTACTGGCATTCACAAAAACTGCTGCGGAATCTACGGCACCGGCAAAATGTTGCGCCGCAGCCAAATTTCCCGTGATTATTGCATCGCTGTGTTTTGACCCGTGCCGATTTATATGTTCGATGGCCTGTTCCAGGTCATCGACAACCTTCACCGACAAGATCAGATCGAGATATTCGGTTTCGTAGTCTTCCTCGGTAGCCGGGACGGCATCGGGCACCAAGCGGCGCGTCAACTCGCAGCCCCGGATCTCGACGCCTTTCCGCTTGAGCGCCAGCCCGGCCCGCGGCAGGAAGGCAGCCGCGATTTCGCGATGGACGAGGAGGCTTTCGGCGGCATTGCAGACGCTCGGCCGCTGGCACTTGGCGTTCACAAGGATTCGCTCCGCCATGTCGAGGTCGGCCGCCCGGTCAACGTAGACATGGCAAATTCCCTTGTAGTGTTTCAAGACAGGCATGCGGGCTTCTTCGGCCACGCGGCGGATTAGCCCTTCGCCGCCGCGCGGAATGACCAAATCGATGTAGCCGTCGAGGCGGAGCAGATGCCCGACTGCAGCTCGGTCTGTTCTTTCAACCATCTGAACGGCATCTGGAGGCAGTCCGGCACTGCGGAGGCAATCGCGCAAGATCCCGCACAGGGCCGTGTTCGAATGGTACGCTTCCTGGCCCCCGCGCAGAATGATGGCGTTACCGCTTTTGACGCACAGGGCTGCTGCGTCAATGGTGACGTTCGGCCGCGATTCGTAGATGAAGAAGATCACGCCCAGCGGCACAGTCACTTTGAGCACATTCAGTCCGTTCGGGCGAACATTGCCGTCCAAAACCTTGCCAATGGGCTCGGGCAAGGCAGCCACCTGCTGCAACCCGGCGACAGCGGCTTGGAGACGCTCGGGCGTGAGTTTGAGCCGGTCCAGGGAAGACCCAGTCAGATCGCATTCCGCGGAGGCCGCCAGGTCTTGGTGGTTGGCCGCCAGGATTTCATCGGCCCGCGCGGTCATTGCGCCGCTAACCGCGCTCAGCCAATCGTTCTTCTGCGATCCTTTTGCAGTGGCCAGCAGGCGGGAGGCGTCACGCGCACGGCGAGCCAGTCCGTCGCAATAGACGGCCAGTTCAGGAAGTGCTGGAGCAATCAGGCAATCAGCCATGTTCGAAGCGGTTTTCGGAGCATGCAGACCCGCGCTTAAAGTGAGATGCCAGGCCAAGGAGCGCATCGAATGCTTGCCCGCATCTCGGTGCTAAGGGCCACGAACGACACCGGCGGCCTTGGTTGTCGTTTCCGCTGTCGTAAGCTGGAACGCCACGAGCCGGGGGGAGTTTTGAGCGACCTGGTACTCCTTGGGCAACTGCAGCTTCACGGACTCCTCGTAGAGCCCCGGCTCCCATTTCCGGCCGCTGAGGTCGATAAAGGCGAGGACGGCCGGCATTTCCTCGCCGGCAGGTCCCAGGATGCGCAAGTTGATCTTACCAGCGCGCTCATCGGCGAACAAAGGCCGCAAGGGAAAGTTCGGCGGACAGAGAAACTGTACGGGCACGTCTGTCAGCTCGTAGACCTTTTGCTGCGGCTGGAATGTCAAATGTGCGGTGACCTTTTCAGGTACGGTACGTACGTGCCGCCCCTCCAGCTCCCGGACAAGCGGAATGGCCTCAGCCGTCACTTCCTCGTGGCCCGATGGGCCCGCAGAATGGGGAGGCAGCGAGAAAGGTTGAGCCGGTATCGCACGAACATGGTCGAGCACGTCCTGGGGACCGCGCACGAGCACGTTGGCAGGTTCGAAAACGACCTGGGAGATGCGCTCCTCCGGCGAATGCTCCAGGCGTACGGGCAGCCGGCGCTCGACGAGTCGGTGGATCGTGATGGGGATGCGGTTACGGCCTTCGAGAATCGTCGGCGTCACGCCGGGAGGCGGGTGCACGTCCGTGGCGTCGACGCGCACCGTGTCGAGATAGTGGCTCTCCTCGGGCCAGTCCGCCGGGACGGCCACCATCGACTCGACGTGGAGTTCGCCGCGCTGCAGAACGCTTCGCAGCTCGCGAATGCGCGAGGGCGGCCCCATGAACGAGACGGCAACTTGGCTGGGCCCGGTCACTTCCAATTCGTACTGGTCCGCCTGGCCGGGCGTCAGCGCCACCTGCACGGCCACCATGACGTTATCCAGAATCTCCTGATCCCGGCTGCGCACGTAGAGCCACACGAGGAGCGCCAAGCAGAGAGCGGCCAGCGATGATACGAGGCGGTCGAGCATGTGGTTGTTCGCTTAGGTTGCTGGAGCCAAGGCATGGGACGCTGCCGTTGGCGTACTGAGCAAATCCGCTAGCCGTCGAGAAAGGTTGTCGCGCGCGACGGCCTCCAGCCGTCCGCCAACTGCTAAGGAAATCCGGCCAGTTTCTTCGCTGACGACGAGCACGACGGCATCGGTGTCATCGCTGAGGCTGAGAGCCGCGCGGTGGCGCATGCCCATGTGTTCGCCGGCTCCGTCGGGAGGCTGCCCCAGGGGTAACTGGCAGGCGGCGGCGTGAATCCGACCGTTGCTCAGGATAATCGCCCCATCGTGGAGAGGGCTGCGCGGGCTGAAGATTGTACGCAGCAAGGGTGAGCTGATTTCCGCATCGACCCGCTGTCCCGTTTCGGCATAGGAATCGAGCGGCATGTCACGCTGGATGGCAATCAACGCGCCAACACACTCACGCGCCAGAGCTTCCGCAGCGTCGGCCAACGGGTCGGCAAGGGGATGGTTCTGGCCCACAATGTAGCGCACCATGCGATAACGGCCAAGCACCATGAGCCCGCGGCGCAGCTCAGGCTGGAAGATCACGACAAGACCAACGAGCACCGTGGTCAAAAGGTAATCGAGGACCTTGCCCAGCTCGGTCAGATCAAAATTGGCGATGACGACCTGGGCAGCAAGAAAGAGTCCGACAACCACAAGGCCGAGGCCGCGTACCAGGCCCGAACCGCGTGTTTTGCCCAGGAATCGCAAGATGCAATAGATGAACACAGCCAGGATGGCGATCTCGACGAGGTCGCGCTTGCCGACCATTTCATAGAGCTGCGTCAGCCGTCTTGCCAAGCCTATCCCCTCGCTCCAAGCGACCCTGGCTCCCCAGTATTTCGATTTGGGTCCACAAACCTGTCAACCGCTTCGAAAAGGCTGACAACGTCCCGTGTTTCCTGCACATCGTGAACACGCACGATTTGGGCGGTTTTTCGGCCCAGCGCATAGCTGACGGCTGCGAGCGAGCCGGCAAGCCTCTCGGCCATCTCTCGGTAGAGCATCCTCCCAAGGAAGCCTTTGCGAGATGCCCCGATGCATATCGGGCGCCCGAGAAGTTGAAACTCGTGCAAACGCGCCAGAAGCTCCAGGTTGTGTTCCAACGTTTTGCCGAAGCCGATTCCTGGATCGAGTACCAATTGCTCCTTGGCTATACCGAGATTCGTCAAAACCTGCAACCGCTCCTCGAAGAACTTCGCGATGTCCGCAACAACATCCTGGTAATGGGGATTGGCCTGCATGGTCGCCGGCGTGCCTTGCATGTGCATGAGGATCACCCCTGCACGCTCGGTACGAACGACCTCCGGCATCAGGGGATCACCTGCCAAAGCAGTTATGTCGTTGATAATTGCCGCACCAGCCACCAGGCACGACCGCGCCACTTCAGCCTTACAGGTGTCTACCGACAACGGCACGGGCGACCTCTTTGCCAGCTCCTCCACCACAGGCAGCACTCGGTGCAGTTCTTCGTCCAGAGAGACGAATGCCGCACCCGGCCGGGATGACTCTCCGCCAATATCAAGAAGGTCCGCACCCTCATCGATCAGCCGCAGGCCATGCTCGACCGCCGCTTGCGTCGTAAGGAACCTGCCGCCGTCGGAGAAGCTGTCGGGAGTGACGTTGACGATGCCCATCACCAAGGCGCGCGGACCGAGGGTGAGGGTACGATCGCGCAATCGCCATGAAAAGCTGTGTTCGGTCTCGCAAAAAGCCATATGCGCCCAACTTACGGGCATTTCGGGCGCGAAACAAGCGTTAGCGTACCGAGCTGATTGCTAAGAAGTGCGAAAAACAGGGCGTTTTTGAATTTTGAGACTTTTTGGGACTGGTAGAGGGGGGTCTTTTGCTCATAATTAGTGTTATTACGTATAGATAAGCCCTACCACGGCTTCTCCATCATCGAAACGATCTGAACGGCAAGTCGGTCGACGTTTTCTTTCTGAGCAGACGTCAGTGATTGACCCAATTCTGGGATGAAATGGCCGACGGATGTGACTAGGACAGGCGGTGGGGGCGGCGGCGGCTGACCAGGCTTGGGCGGCGGGGGCGGGGCTCCGCCGGGCGTGGGCTTTGGCTTCGAGATGATTTCGCCCGTGCGCAGGTCCTTCCAAACAATTTCCACAGCCAAGACGGTCTCGGCTTCGCGAACTTCGTTGAGCTGATTGCGGTTCAGGATATTCTTGTTGAAGGTCACGATCGTGCCGAGCAGCTCGGTGTCGGCGTGGCCCGTTTCCGAGACCACCTTGAATGGCGTGATGGCCTCGATCTGCTGCACCACCGTCTGTGTCAATTCAAATTCCAGGCCACGGTAAAAAGTGCGGTTCTTGAAGATCGGGACTCGTACCGTGTGGATTCGGGAATCGTAATTCGGCCGCGTGGTATAGCCTAGAATGTCGAATTGGCCGTCCCAGCCACAGGAGGGAAGAAGGGCGCAACACGACACCATCAGGATCGCCAGGCCGCGTGCGAACCAAGTCATGCATGACCTCCTTCCAGTGTCGCGAGGCAAAAAGGTGTCAGGACCCATTTCAGATCCAAGTTTGCAACCACGTCACGCCTTCCGGCGCCAGGATCTGGAGGCAAAAAGGTGTCAGGACCCATTTCAGATCCAAGTTTGCAACCACGTCACGCCTTCCGGCGCCAGGATCTGAAATGGGTCCTGACACCTTTTTGCCTCACTGGGGCGGGGGTGCATTCGGCGACCCACGCTGCAAGAGGCTCGAGCCGAAGGGCCCCCCGGCTGGCGGCGTCTCGCGATCGTCGGCCAGGTCCGCCTTGGGTAGCGGTTCGGACTTCGCCTTTTCGAGCTTGGAGCGCAGCGCCTGCATCTGCTCCGACGCCATGTCGAAATACTTCGTGCCCGGATAACGGCGTCGCACAATTGCGTAATAGAAGTAGGCCGAGCAGGGGTGGTCTGTCCGCCTGTAGAACTCGGCAATGCCAAAGTCCTTCGCAGCCTGCTGCATCGTGACGCTGAAGAGCTGACGGTTCAGGAATTCCGATTCCTTGGAAGCCAATTCAGGGTAATTGCGGTAGGCGGTATCGATCATCTTCCGCGCTTCGGCCACCTTGCGGCCGTCGTAAGACGATCCGCCGGTGCTCATCTGCTTGGCAATGATTGCCTTCTTGATCGCGTCATTAACGAACGGGCTGTTCGGGTGCATTTCCACTAGCTGGCTATAGCAATGGTCCGCCTCCTTGAAATCCCCCCGATACATCTTGACGCCGCCTTCCAGGAAGAGCGCCTTATCCGCATAGGGGCCGGTCATGTCGTTGTAACGGACTTGCTCGAGCTTCTCCAGCGCTCGTCCTTCTTCATCAAAGAGCGGCTTGCTCTTCTCCATGTGGACGATTTCCCAGGATTCGGGCCAGACGACCCAGTGCTTCTCATCCTCTTTGTTCTTCGATTCCATTTCCTTGCGCGTGTCTTCCAGCCAGTAGTTCGCAATCTCGAACATGTGCTGGACCGCTTGTTCGCGATAGGCGCCGGATGGGAAGTCGTTCAACATCCGGTTGTAGGTGTCGGCGGCCTTGGGATAGCACTGTTCCTGCCGCAGCGATTCAGCCTCGTAGTACCGGGCCTCCTCCGCAATAGGCGGCGGATTCTTGGTATTCTCCGCCACCTTGTGGAAAACTTTCTCCGCTTTCTCGTACTCGCCGCGGCGGTAAAGCTCGTGAGCCCCGGCCAGCTCGGCGGCCGCACTGCCTTCCTTGGGAGCGGTCTCCGCCTCGAACTTGTCGCCGCGCAGCGTCAGGCTCTCGGCAGGGGGCGGGGGCGGTGGAGGTGGCTTGAACCAGGTCCAGTCGTCCCATGCGCAGCCGCCCGCGGTAGCAAGGCAGAAAGCCCAGGGCAAGAGGGAACCCACGACCCGCCATGGGCCACGCCTTTTCCCGGCTTCGCTTCCACTTCCTTGTTGCGTGCTCACCACCATCAACTCCCCAGATAGGGCAAGAGGCGTGGCTGACGACCCATCAGGTAAGTCACATAGTGGCCCAGGACCTGACGCACCTCTGTGCGAGCGGCCGGGCTCCACGCATGCTGCCACGCTTCCCCCGATTCACCAAGTGCCCGCAGCGCTTCCCAGGTTTCGCGCGTCAAGGGGCGGCGCTCGCGCTGCCCCGGTTGACACGATCGGCAAACCACGCCCCCGGCCGCGGAGCTGAAGGCGAGGCCGACCCCGACAGCGGGTTGTTGGCATACAGCACAGTTGTCGAGCGCTGGGCCATAGCCAAATTCGCGTAAGAGAACGAGCTCGAACCGCGCCAATCGCAAGCCTGTGGTCGACTGCTTTCCCGGTGTCGTGCCGCTTCCCAGGGTGCGCAAGGCAGCCAACGCTTCGTCAAACAGAGCTGGGTGAGGATCGTAATCTTCAGTCCACTCGGAGAGCAATTCCGCAATGTAATACCCTGCATAGAGCGCGGACAAATCGGTACGCAAATGCGCAAACCGCTCCACGACCCGCGCTTCTGTCAGCAGGTCGAGATTACCCGAAGATTTGCGGAGGAGGACTATACTGCACACGGTGAGGAGGTCAAGTGCAGATTCGAAGTTGGATTTGAGCCGTCGGCCCCCCTTGGCCAGCACGCGCACCCTGCCAAACTCGCGCGTCCACAAGGTGGCGATCCGGCTGGATTCGCTCCAGTCCGTCGTCCGCAGCACCAGCGCTGTCGCCTTTTCCGCCGCCACGAGCTTCCCTCGCAAAAAGGTGTCAGGACCCATTTCAGAGCCAAGTTTCCGGCACTTCACGCCATCCGGCGCCAGGCTCTGAAATGGGTCCTGACACCTTTTTGCTCCCTTACTCTTCGACGACCGGAGCAATATCCGGTAGCCCCAGCAGCCGCAGATAATGCCGTTCGCGCTGGTGCATCTTGATCGCGTCGGCGGAACTCTTGTCCTCATAGCCGCACAGATGCAAAATTCCATGAATCACATAGAGCGCCAACTCGGCCTGAACGTCATGGCCCTGAGCTTGCGCCTGCGCGAGCGCCACCTCCGCTCCGATAACAATCTCGCCAGCCAACTTGCGCGAACTGGGTTCGCTCAGAGGGAAGGTGAGCACGTCGGTCGGCTCGTCGTGCTGAAGGTAGCGCTTGTTCAACTGATGAATGGTGGCATTGTCCACGAACGCCAGGCTTATCTCCGCTTCCCCAACGTCCTCGCCTTCGAGAACGGCGCGCGCTATCTGCCTCAAGGGCGCACGCTCAACCGGCACGATCTCCTGCGGGCTGGCAACGGACACACGGAGCATGAGCTACCTCTGCCCTGAAACGCCGATAATGCTTTGAATCTCAGTCATGTGCATTATGGAGGCAGGGCCCGGCCGGCAACAGGGAGGTTGAAAGTCACGCCAACGAGTGGAGCGAAAACTTAAAACACCGCGTGCCATGCCACAGCTTTGGGGGGGCAGGCGAGTGACAGGGAAGCATCAGAAACTCGCCATCCCAGCCAGCGACGGACTTGCAAAGGGCACGAGATACGTAGCCGTGCTCACGCGCCGACGGCTGAATGACGAAGTATCCCCACGAACCACCAATCGCAACCCGGCGGGAAACTGAATCCATCACGGGACAAGCCAGATGCCTTGATTGGGCACGTCCGGATCTGTGGGAGCCCCGGGGAGCAATCCCCGAGGCGACCCGGTCCATTCATCTTCAGGGCCTTCCGTCATGCAAGCAATTCACCCATTTCTTGTTTCAGGCGGCGGAGCACCCGCGACTTGGCCTGGCGGATAGCTGCTGGACTCATGCCTAACTGCTCAGAGAGTGTCGCTGGCGTACGATCCTCGACAGCACTGAGCCAGAAAGCTTGCCAGGTGTGTTCCTCGAACTCGCAGCGCACCTGTTCCAGGGCACGCTTGTACAGAAGGCTCATTTCGATGGTTTCTTCATCCCCGATATTGGTAAGGGGATCAGGCACATCCTGAAGATGGCGCCAGGCATCGGAGCCGCCCTCCGCCTGCGGGCGTCCCTGGTTGCGGCGGAAATGCAAACGCACCTGGTTTCGGGTGATGCTCCGCAGCCAACCCCGAAAAGTGTCGCCTGGCTGGTCATGGTGGAACGAATCCAGATTGGCCGCAGCCGCCGCAAAGATCTCCTGGACCGCATCTTCCGCATCGGGGCCTTGCAGGCCGCCTCGGGAGCACCAGAAGCGTACGAGCGGCTGGTAGAGCTCGATCAGGCGCCGCCAAGCGTCAGGGTCGCGCGTTCGGATTCGCTCCAGCAAGCTCAGGGGGGTCGTGGAGATGGCAAGAACTCCCTTATCGAGGTGCAGCCGAGGTAAGGGTGCGGTCGTCGCCTTCTTGTAGCTCAAGTTGCCAGCTTGAGCTACTCCGAATGGTGTCACGCACGGCACAATCTACTATAGTGGGTAATCGAGAGCGCCGGCAGTTCCATTGTAGGCTCTCTGAACGCCTAGAAGAGACAAGGGAGCCGACGCGGCGGGGACGTCCGAGGTCCGTACGATGGGCGATGTCGGTTGTGTCAGCGAGGCTGAGTTACGTGCATTGGTAATCGGGGAATTACCGGAGCGAGTTGCGCGCCTGGTCACGCTCCATCTCGAAGGCTGCGCCGACTGCGAGGCGACCGCCCGGCGACTGGATTCTCTCGCCGACCCTTTTCTCCACTCCTTGCGCCAGGCGGTTCATCCTTCCTCCGTGTCGTCCGGGCGGACGGAGACAGGTCGGCCAGGAACGAGTTCGGCTGCAAACGCGATCATTCCACCGGCATCCGAAAACAGCCCGGACACCTTCCCTGACCTGGCGCGCGCTCGGCAAAAGCCGGAGGATCCCCTCCCGCAAACGCTCGCCGGCTATGAGATTCTCGAGGAGCTGGGGCGAGGCGGCATGGGTGTTGTCTACCGCGCTCGCCAGCTCCGGCTGGAGCGCGTGGTCGCCCTGAAGATGCTCTTGTACGGGGCGCACGCATCGATCGATCGGCGCCTGCGATTCCGGGCCGAGGCGGACGTCATTGCCCGTCTCCATCATCCCGCTATTGTCCAGGTCTACGACGTTGGCGAGCATGAAGGCGTGCCGTTCCTCGTACTCGAATACATGAGCGGTGGCAGTCTGGAGAAAAGGCTTTCAGGCAAGCCGCTACATCCGCGGCAGGCGGCCGAGCTGGTGGAGACGCTGGCCTGGGCAGTCGATCACGCACACGGCCACGGCATCATCCATCGGGACCTCAAGCCCGCCAACATCTTGATTAGTGGCGAGGGGCGAGGGGCGAGGGGCGCGAGAGAACAAGCGAAGGAAGTTGGACTCGCTGGTTTCATTCCCAAGATCTCCGACTTTGGGCTGGCCAAGCAAGAAAACGCCGATCTGACCTCTGTCGGGAACGTCCTGGGAACGCCTTCGTACATGGCCCCGGAACAGGCTGCCGGAGCAGTTAACGCGGTTGGCCCGGCCGCCGACATTTATTCTCTTGGCGCAATCCTGTACGAGATGCTTACGGGCCGGCCGCCATTCGTGTCGGCGAGCGTTTTGGAAACGCTTGAACAGGTGCGCACCCGCGAGCCCATTGCACCGGGAAAGCTCACAATCGGCATGCCGCGCGATCTGGAGACGATCTGTCTTAAATGCCTGGAGAAAGAAGCTGGCAAGCGCTACGCCACTGCGCGAGCTTTGGCCGAGGACTTGAGGAGCTTCTTAGATGGCCGCCCCGTGCAGGCCCGGCCCATTGGGACCTTGGGGCGCTCCTGGCGTTGGGCGCGACGCAACCCCGGCTGGACTGCGATGATCGCGAGCCTGGCAGGGCTGCTCTTGATCAGCGCCGTGGGTGGGACCGCCCTTTCGGTGTGGGCTTTACGCGCCGAAAGTCAGACCCAGGAAAAACTATTTGAGTCCAGGGTCTCGGAGGCACGGGCTCTCAGCCTTAGCCGTCGTCCCGGCCAACGTTTCGAGAGTCTCGCGCTGCTGGACGAGGCCGGTCAATTAGCAAAATGGCTGCGGTTGCCAGCGGACAGGCTCAACGAGGTGCGCAACAGCACACTCGCCGCACTCGCCATACCCGACCTGTATCCCGATAGGACGTGGCAGGGATTTCCGGAAGGGTCCGCCTACGTCGACATCGACGACGGCCTGGCGATCTATGCGCGCACAGACCGGAGCGGCAACTGCAGCGTACGGCGCGCCGTGGATAATCGCGAGCTCCTATCTGTTCCGGGTTCGACTCAAGCTGGTCAGGAAAACTGGCCGTTTCTCAGCCGCGATGCGCGTTTCCTGGCCGTTCGTCAAGCTCACGGTGGGCTGGAAGTCTGGCAGATCGACTTGGAACAGCCCAGGAAATTATTGACAGAACAGAAAGTTACCTGGGTCGATTTTCATCCTAGGCTGGCACAGGTCGCCGTCGCCCATGAAAACGGTTCTATCGTTCTTCACGATTTGAATTCCGGCAAAAAAACCAGTCTCCCTCCCGATGAACTGTCGCACGACGTGGCGATCGCCTTGCACCCGAGCGAGCCACTGGTCGCCGTTGCAGCCTACACGGCCAAAGTGGTCAAGATTCGCGATTTTCGCACCGGCGAGGTCATCAAGTCCTTGGACCTACCTTCCTCTAGCGGTTTCCATGTAGCCTGGCATCCCAAAGGCCACAGCCTGGCCGTCAGCGGCGGCGGCGTCATCCGCCTGTTTGACCGGGAAACTTTCGCTTGCCGACTCACCTTCGCCGGCAACGTAGGAGGAGGCGAACGTCTTTACTTCAATCATGCCGGCGACCGGTTAGCGACCTACGGCTGGAACCACGCCATTCAACTTTACGATGTCGCGACAGGGCACGTCGTATTCCGGGTCCCGAACGCGAAACCGATCTTTGCATTGCGATTCGACCAAGACGACCGCCGGCTTGCAGGTTTCATCGAAGGCAATCGCCTTGGAACCTGGCAAGTCGCCGACGGCAGGGAATATCGCACGCTTGTTCGTCGGTCAGCGCCGGGGGAAGGGGCCTATTTCGGCGCGTCGGTCAGCCCCGACAGCAAGCTCCTGGCAGTCTCCATGTCCGATGGTGTCGGCCTGTGGGATCTGGACTCGGGGAAGGAATTGGAATTCTTGCCACTAAAGCGAACACGTTTCGTCCATTTTGAACCGGGGCCATATTCCTCGTTGTTGATTGGGGACGAGAGTAGCACGTTTCGTTGGCCGATCCAATCCGATTCAATTCAGCCTGGCGTGGAGCGCATCGGTCCACCGGAGGCGCTGGCTCTGCCCGCCGGCTCTCCGCCTGGCCAAAGTCGGGACGGTCGTGTGCTAGCGAGCGCATGTCGAGCGGTCGGCACTATCGAGCCCTGGGCGGGCGGCTGGGTCCTCCATGCGGACAGGCCTGATGCACCGTTGCACCTGGCGGCAGGCACCGACCTCTGGAATATGGCCGTCAGTCCGGACGGCCGCTGGCTGGTGACCGGGCGACAAAACGCTGGCAGCATTCAGTTGTGGGACGCAGCCACCGGCGAATTTCAGCGCGAGCTGCCTGGTGAGGATGCCTCGCCTCAGTTTAGTCCAGACGGCAAGTGGCTATCGGTGGGCGGTAAGCAGGGCCGGCTCATTCAAGTGGAAACTTGGCAAGATGGCATCAACCTAGGCAACACTGGTCGCTTTGCTCCGGACGGCAAGATGTTGGCAATCTGGACCGATACCGCCGCCCTACGCCTGGTCGACACCGCCACGGGCCGGGAACTCGCGCGACTGGAAGATCCTGATTTCGAGATAGCTCATGAAATCCTCTTCACGCTGGATGGTTCTCGGTTGATCACGCTTCATCACAGCAAGGGGATGCATCTGTGGGACCTGCGTCTCTTGCGCGAGGAGTTGGCGCAACGTGGGCTGGATTGGGATGCCGCGCCGCCCGCGCCCGCGCCGACTCGCGGCGAAGCGCTTCGCGTCCAATGGGTGCGCGGCGACTATGAAAAACTCCGCGATCTCCGGAAGACCGCGAACTACGACCTCGCCGTGCGTGCCGCTCCTACACTCGCGCAGCGCTGGTTCTTCCGAGCAAGCTATCGCCAGCTGGCCGGCCTGCATGAACAAGCCATTGCAGATTACCGCAAAGCCCTGGAGATTAGGCCTGATGACGCAATGCTTTCCAATGCGCTGGCCTGGCTCCTCTGCACAGGCCCCGAGAAGATCCGTAACCCGCGAGAAGCGGTCAAACTAGCCATGAATGCGACTGAGCGTCGCCCCGGTGAATGGAGTTTTCACAATACCCTGGGCGTCGCCCTCTACCGCGCGGGTCGGCTGGCAGAGGCAGTGAAGGAGTTGCAGCTAAGCCTCAAAGGCAGCGCAGGTCAGACCGATGGGTTCGACATGTACTTTCTGGCGATGGCCTATTACAGCAAGGGCGACACGGGGACTGCGCACGACTATTTCTCCCGGGCCGTCACCTGGCAGCGGGCGCAATCCAAATTGCCCGCCGACCAGGTCCGGGAACTCGACGCATTTTGCGCCGAGGCGGCACGGACACTCGGCTTGCCTGAGAAAGCGGCGCGGCCTAAGCCGTGAATCCTCGCGCCTTTGGAGCGGAGTTTGGTCGTCAATCTGCATGCAACGCGCCGTCAGGAGAGCGTGTCGAGTAAGAATTCATTGGACGACTCAATGCCATCGCGAATCATTGTCGCATCGAGGTTGGAGGATTCCCAGAACTCGAGGCCCGCTTGCTCTGCCGTCCGATCCAGCAAGGCAGTGTAATAGCCTTGGACCAGATCAGTACGATATTCCGGCGTTGCCAGGAATTGTGCAGCGACCGCCTGTTGACCAAGCTGCGGAAGAGCCGCCACCCAACTGCTTACTTCTGTCGCGCTGCCAGTGCGATTGAGGAGCAGCTTGTAGAAAGCCTCCACCAGTCGTTCCTGTGAAGTTCCTGTCGCAATGACGGTTTGTGCATGGTTGAGGAATTCAGTGCTGCCCAGGATGGCGCTGAGCGTCTGTTCTTCGGTTTCGCCTGCAAGCAGATCCTTCACCCAGACCTGCTCTTCGTTGCCGGCCGCCGGTCGTCCCAGGTACGTCAGATACCAACCCTTGACCAGGTAATCCCGGGCTTCGGCCGAAGTCGCGATGTCGTTGGCCACTGCGGCCTGGCCTCCGGGCTGATGCAGCAGCGGGAGCCAGGAGTCCAACTCGGAATTGGAGCCGGATCTGCCAAGCTCCTGCAGATACAATGCGTTGACAAAAGGCTCCAGGCCGGTGAGCTGTCGCGCCGGGATCACACTCACGGGCGTTGTCGTTGACAGCGGCAACGGTGAAGCAGCTACATTCTGGACCTGGACGGTGATGTTGGATACCGCCGGCAGCGCTGCAAGATAGGTGTGGCTGGCGCTCACGGCAAAATGTGCGCCGGTGCCATCGACCGAGGTCTCGACAATCGTCGTGGCCGAATCTGTGCTGCCGTCGCCCCAGTTCGTGACTGTGGCCTGGAAATCGCTGGGCTTACTCATAGTGTTGGGGTCGGTGAACTGTGCCACCTGGACATTGGTGAGTGGGCTGCCAACAGTTCCTGACACCGAGGGCGAACTATCAAAAACGAAGGGGTCGGAAATCGTCACAGGACCGGTTTGTTCACTGAAGCCCTGCCCGCTATTAAGATCCTGGACCGTGATCGCGATTCCGCCGGCGATGGTCTGCGCTTTCTGGTAGGTGTGGGAGCCCGAGAGTTGGAATATGCCTGCGCCTACAGAAGTTATACTGGCCGCGGATATTGGGCTGCCATCACCCCAATCGATTGTTCCCTTAAAATCAAAAACCGAGTCAGCAGTATTTTCGGCAGAATCGGCGAATTCGGCCAACGCAAGGTTGACCATCGGAAGTCCGGTCGTTGCCTTTACGAAAGGCAGAATGCCATCTGTTTGCAATAGTGCAGGTGCCACATCGACCGAGCCATACGCCACGGCAGTCGAACCATCGGCAGTGTCAGAAACATCGAGCTGAAAGGTCAATGCGCCCGGCCCGTATGTGGTAGGCGTATAGGATGCAGCCGTGAGGGAGTACTCGGGCACTCTGCCCAAGCTTGGTACGTACTCGTAGCCGACCATAACAACAGCACCCACGGCCTGCATGGGGCCACCATTGAAGGATACACTGCCCACAACGTCTGTTATCGGGTCGGCGCACAAGACTGTCCCCAAGACCGCGTTGGCAATAGGGACTCCCTGCACGGCCGGCGGGTCGAACCCAGTGGCTGCAACCGGGTTATAGATTGACAGAAGGCAACGCTCATCCAGTCGTTCGACCAGCAGGGGGAGCTTGCCCTTGGACTTCTTGGGTTTGCCCTTGCCGGTAAAATTGCTCACACCGTGCAGCCATATTGAGAGACTCATGAGGATGCCCCTTGGATTTCAATTGCGGATGTAAGTATCGCCAGCCCGCGATCCTTTCAAGTTGTTGCCCGGAACCACGCACTGGAGGCTTTCCAATAGCATGCGAGGCAGCGAAAGCCACCGACGGATCTGATAACGAGAATGCGCGGAGTGTGACAGGAAACTCGAATGCCTGATTTGAAAGGATCGTTTACGAACGGAGAGATTGGCTCTACACTCGGGCCGGCTACTGAGTAACTACTTAATGATCGACGGGCTCGAGCGGGTATGCCGCTTAGCGACCTAACCCTCATGCGGCGTCATGGCCTGGGCAATTTCCTTAGCCACGACAGCGATTTTGACCGTGTGCCGAGCATTACGCGGTGCGTCCCGGCACAAAACAAGCTTCAATTTGTGCAACAAATAAGTGTCAATTCAGTTTATCCCCCACTTCCGCGGCCGTCTGCGTGGCCGGGCCCTCAGGTCGAGCCCCAACCGCTTGGCAATGCCTTCCACCCGGCGCTGGGAGCCGAGCGCATGGTCCGTCGTCACGGGCCGCCGGAGCACGCCCAACTCCCGCTCCGTGAAAAGCGTATGCACTCAGCTCCTCCAGGCCTCCTACCGCGCCCTCGCCGTCTTTCCTAGCCGCGACCAGACCGGGGCTTCGCTCAACAGCGCGTTGTTTGGGCCCAAGCCGTGGAAGCGTTCCGCGTTTATAAATGGAGAAGTCATGGCCCGATGCGCAGACCAAGCGCCGCGGAATGCCAAGGTAGTGAGAAACTTGCTGCCGGCGAGAACTCGCGGGCCGCCTTGTTCTTCTCGTTCGTGGCTCGATCCAAGGCCTGGCCCAGTTGGAACCAGCGTGCTAAGCTCGCATCAGATCGACCAACTTGCATGTTCGGAGTCTCCTTATGTCCATCACCGTCGAAGCCATCTACGAAAACGGTTGCCTGAAACTGACGCAAGCATTGCCGCTCAAGGAGCACGACAAGGTCCAAGTCACGGTGCATCCTCCGTCAAACTGGGTTCGGGAGACCGCCGGCATTATCAACTGTTCCAACCGCCAACTCATCGATTGGGCAGCCATGGATCCCGAGCTTGATTTCCCGCCGGCGGAGGGCTCATGATCTTTGCCGACATCCAAGCTGGAGCGCCGGTGTTCCTGGATGCCAACGCGTTCGTGTATCATGCCACGCTCGATCCTCAGTTTGGCCCCGCTTGCACCGACTTGCTCGACCGCTGCCAGCGCCAGGAAATCACAGGATTCACTTTCACCCATGTTTTGAGCGAGGCTGCTCACCGGCTGATGACCCTGGAAGCCTGTGCGGCGCTTGGCCGCCCTCAAGCCGCCATTGTCTCGTACCTCGAGAAACACCCGGCCGAAATTCAAAAGCTTACAGGATTTCGTAAGACCCTCGAGGGCATCTCGCAAAGCGCCATCCAGATTCTGACGATTTCACCAATTCAGGTCGTGACTCTGGAAACGATGACATGACATCTTCTTTGGCAGCAGTGTTCGAGGGGATCGCGGGACAGATTGAGCTGCGCCGGCTGCCAACGCCCAAACCGCGCGGTTCCGAGATACTGGTCCGAGTCCTGGCGTGCACCCTTTGCGGCAGTGATGTCCATACGTTTGCGGGGCGTCGTTCGGTCGCTGTTCCTACGGTCCTTGGGCATGAGATCGTCGGCGAAATTGTCGAGTTCGGTGAAACGGCGAATACCTCTGATCTGTCAGGCCGGGAAATCCGCCCTGGAGATCGAGTGACCTGGGCGATCGTGGCCAGTTGCGGCGCGTGCTTTTTGTGCCGACGCGGCTTACCACAGAAATGCCTGCACGCCGTGAAGTACGGTCATGAGCCGCTACGGCCGGGACGAGAATTACTCGGTGGACTTGCGAGTCATTGCCTTCTGGTGCCGGGCACTTCGATCTTGCGCTTGCCTGACGATCTGCCGCTGGCGGTGGCCTGTCCGTCCAGTTGTGCGACCGCGACGATCGTGGCGGCGCTCGAAGCCGCCGGCGACTTGCAAGATCGAAATATATGTATCTTTGGAGCGGGCATGCTGGGAATTACCGCCTGCGCTATGGCCCGGGGGCAGGGGGCTGCCGAGATTGTATGTGTCGACCCAATTTCAACGCGACGCGATCGTGCATTGTTGTTTGGAGCCTCGCGTGTCGCGGCTCCGGACGACCTCGCTGTGGTCGTCGATAGCACAGTCTCGACTCTGGGCTTCGACGCAGTGCTGGAACTCTCCGGCAATCCAGCTGCCTTCCACGCTGCTTGGCCTCGGATCCGACTGGGTGGTACGCTCGTGCTGGTAGGCTCGGTTTTCCCTGGGGCACCGATTCCTCTGCCGCTCGAAGAAATTGTTCGCCGTCACTTGACGATTCGCGGCATCCACAACTACTCCCCGCGTCACCTACTCGCAGCGGTCGATTTCCTCTCCTGCCATCACCGCCGGATCCCCTTCGCGGGCCTCGTTACGCACTGGTTTCCACTCACATCGATTGCCCCGGCCTTCGCCGAGTGCGGTCAACGCGATGCCATCCGCATTGGCGTCTATCCCGGCGACGTGCCACCGGAATGACATGACTCAGTTGAAGGAAGGCGACGAAGAATAGGTCATGATGCGTGTCTTGGTCCCTGGCATGTTCCTTCTCCGCGATGACGATCTCTTGGCCCATGAAAGCTATCTCCTCTCTGAACTGCCACCAATGAAGGACTTGCGACAATAGCGTTGCCGGCCCCTGCTGGAATCGGCACGGTCACGACCCCCTCCACCGACTCTTCGCCAGTGAAGTCCTTGACGCGGGCGAGCCTTCATAATACCTTCATTATTATGCGGAGTCGTATTACCGCAACGCAAGTCTTGCTGCCGTAACGTTGTCAAATCATCCGGAAAGCTGGAAAGGGAGAAGCCATGCAGGCTTTTGCCCTGAGCATCGTCGATGATGTCCGCCACCCGCTCCTGATCCTGGATGCCGAGATGTGTGTGCGGGCGGCCAACCCTGCGTTCTATCGCACCTTCGGGATCGGAGAGAAAGGGACCGAGGGCCGGCACCTGTCCGCGCTCGGCGGGATGTGGCAAATCCCCCGGCTGCGGACCCTCCTCGAAAGCGCGCTCCCTGGCGGTTCTTTCGAGGACTTTGAGGTGCGACAGGACTTCTCCGGCGTCGACCGCAAGATCATGCGGCTGGACGCCCGCCGCGTCGTTCGTGACGACGGCACGCCGATGGTCCTGCTAACCATCGAGGACGTGACGGAGAAGGTGCAGGCCCGCGGATAGTTGCACCGGCTCAACTGGGAGCTGGAGGATCGCGTCCGCGACGGCCAGGAGGCCCTCGACTACCTCTTCGGCACTGAGGCGCATTGCGGCCGCAATGGCAAGGTACTCCCTCAGGTGGTGCCGCTCGACCTCAAGGTGCCGACGGCGGACGGTCTGGAAGTGCTCCGCCGCCTGCGGGCCGACCTCGGGACCCGGCGACTGCCCTTCGTCGTGCTCACCTCGTCGAGGGAGGAGCAGGACCTGATCGATAGCTCTGATTTGGGGGCCAACCGCTACGTCCGCAAGCCGGTGGACTTCGCCCGCTTCACCGAGGCTATTCAGCCGCTGCCGATGTACAGGCTGGTAGTCAACGAGGCCCCCTTGCACGGAAGGTGACAGCCCATGCACGCCCACCCTCGCGTTCTGGTCGTTGAGGACAACCCCAACGACGCTGAACTGATGATCCTGGAACTGTCGCGCGGCGGGTACGCCCCGAACTGGAGGCGGATCGAGACGGCAGAGGAGATGCGGGCGGCCCTAGCCGAGGGGCCGTGGGACGTGGTGCTTTCGGACTGTACTCTGCCTGGCTTCGGGGTGGAGCAGGCCCTGGCCCTGTGCCGGGAGGCCGATCCGGACCTGCCGTTCATCATCGTTTCCGGCAGCGTCGGCGAGGAGCGGGCGGTCGCGGCGATGCGGGCCGGGGCCAGCGACTACGTCCTCAAGTGGAGCCTGGGGCGACTGGCCCCTGCCGTCGAACGCGAGCTGCGGGAGGCCGAGAGCCGCCGGGCAGGCCACCGAGCGGAGCAGGAGGCCTTGCGCCTGGCAGCCATCGTGGGTTGCTCTGCCGACGCCATCATCTCCAAGACGCTGGCCAGCGTCATCACCTCGTGGAACTCCGGCGCCGAAAGGCTCTTCGGCTGGACGGTGGCGGAGGCTATCGGCCGCCCCATCTCCTCCCTGATCGTCCCGCCCGATAGGGTGGAGGAGTTGGCTGGGGTCATGGAGCGGCTGCAGCGGGGCGAGCGGATCGAGTACTTTGAGACCGTCAGGCTCCGCAAGGACGGCACGCGGGTCGATGTCTTGGTCGCCGCCTCCCCCGTCTGGAGTCGGGACGGTCGGCTGATCGGTGCCGCCGCGGTCACCCGCGACATCACTACGAAGAAGGCCGCCGAGAAGGCCCTGCGGACCAGCGAGGCCAGGTTCCGGGGGATGTTCGAGTCGAACATGATGGGCACCTTCTACTGGCGGGAGTCGGGAGCAGTGACCGACGCCAACGACGCCTTCCTCACGCTGGTTGGGTATTCCCGCGAGGACCTCCGGGCGGGCCGGGTGTCGTGGGCCGACATGACTCCGCCCGAGTACCGCCCACTGGACGAGGCAGGCTTGGAGGAGGTCGCCGCCACGGGCCGCTGCACCCCTTTCGAAAGGGAGTACATTCGCAAGGACGGCTCACGGGTGCCGGTCCTGATCGGGGGTGCCATGCTCAACGGCGACGACGGAGTGGCCTTCGCCCTCGACCTGACCGAGCGGAAGCGCGCCGAGGAACGACTGGTCCGCGATGCCGTCCTTCTGGCCAACGTCCGGGAATCTATCATGGTGGCTGACCTGGACGGCGTCGTCACCTACTGGAACGAGGGGTCCACGAGGCTATTCGGCTGGACGGCCCAGGAGATGCTGGGCAGGTCCGTGACTGAGCGAGTTCCGGAAGGGGTCCGTGGCGAGATCGTAGCCCGCCTTCAGATTTTGAGACAGGGGGAGGAGGTCGCGGGCGAGCGCGAGGACTACCGCAAGGACGGCTCGCGGGTTTGGGTCGAGGGCCGTATCAGCCCGATCTGTGACCCGGCCGGCAGAACAATCGGCTTCCTCGGGTTGGCCCACGACGTGACCGACCGGTGGCTGGCCGAGGAGGCCCGGCGTGCGAGCGAGGCCCGCTTCCGGGCGATCATCGAGAAGAGCTGGGACGGCGTGGCCCTGCTCGACGCCAACGGAATCCCCTTGTACGCCAGTCCCTCGATGGGCCGTATCCTGGGCTACGCCCCCGAGGAGTTGGTGGGCCTGAACGGCCTGGAACAGGTCCACCCCGACGACCAGCACGGTGCCTCCGAGGTCCTCGCGCGGCTGCTTGCCAGCCCTGGGATCTCAATCACCTCCGCCAACCGAGCCCGGCACAAGGACGGCTCCTGGCGATGGCTGGAGTCCACCGCGACCAACCTCCTGGAAGACCCAAGCATCGGGGCCATCATCCTCAACACCAGAGACATCACCGAGGCCAGGCGTCTCGAGAAGCAGTTCCGCCAGGCCCAGAAGATGGATGCGTTCGGGCAACTCGCCGGGGGCGTGGCCCACGATTTCAACAACTTCCTCACCATCATCAACGGGTACAGCGACCTGCTCCTCCACGACCTCTCCCCGACAGACCCTGCGCGGAATCTGGTCGCCGAGATTCATAAGGCTGGGGAGCGGTCAGCCGGGCTAACTCGCCAACTCCTGGCGTTTAGCCGCCAGCAAGTTCTGGCCCCGCAGGTTCTCGACCTGAACGAGGTGGTGACCGAAATCGACAAGATGCTCCGCCGGCTGATCGGGGAGGACGTCCAGCTGACGACCACGTTGACCTCCAAGCTGTGGGCGGTCCGGGCCGACCCCGGGCAGATCGAGCAGGTGCTGCTAAACCTTGCGGTGAACGCGCGGGACGCGATGCCCAAGGGCGGCCGACTGACGATCGAGACCCGCAACGTCGAGCTGGACGAGAAGTACCTTCGGACCCATGCGGAGGCCCGCGCCGGCCCGCATGTCCTCCTGAGCGTTGCGGATACCGGGAGCGGAATGTCGCCGCAGGTGAAAGCCCGTATTTTCGAGCCATTCTTCACCACCAAGGGACAGGGCAAAGGCGCCGGGCTGGGCCTGGCCACCGTGTACGGGATTGTGAAGCAAAGCAGCGGTCACGTCGCGGTGAACAGCGAGGTCGGGGTCGGCACGACAATCAAGGTGTACCTGCCCCGAGTAGAGGAGGCCCCCGAAGCCTCGAAGGCCCCGTCCCGGATTCTGACTCCCCCGCATGGCACGGAGACGGTTCTGTTAGCCGAGGACGAGTCCGGGGTGCGGACCTTTATCAGCCACATCCTGGCAGGCTACGGGTACAAAATGCTGGCAGCGGCCGACGGAGACGAGGCCGTGCGAGTGGCCGCCGGACACGACGGGCCGATCCACCTGCTGATCACCGACGTCGTCATGCCCGGAGCGGGCGGACGGGCCGTGGCCGGGCAGGTGGCTGAGCGGCACCCCGAAGTTCGGGTATTGTTCATGTCCGGGTACACGGACGATGCGGTGATCCGGCACGGGGTGCTTCGCGAGGAGGTGAACTTCTTCCAGAAGCCATTCTCCCCAGTCGCCCTGGCCTTCAAGGTGCGGGAGGTGTTGGACACTCCGAAACCGGATCATCTCAGCTGACTAGCAGGCGATTTTGAATCTCAATTCCTTCCCCCTGAGGTGTTACCATGCGGATACTGATCCTGGATGACGAAGTCGATGTCCGCAAAGCAATTCGGGTGATGCTGGCGGGCGCGGGGTTCGAAGTCGTGGAGGCGGGAACCGGCGAGGAAGCTCTCCGGATACTCGACGACCTGGGAGCAGATCTGCTCCTTTGCGACATATTCCTGCCCGGAGCGGACGGCTTGGAGATTATCCGAACCGTCCGTCGTCAACACCCCGCGGTAAAAATCATTGCCGTGAGTGGGGGCGGTCCCCAGGCCGCGCATGACCTGCTTCCAGAGGCCCAATTACAAGGAGCTGTTGGAGTCCTGTACAAACCAGTCGATCAGACGGTGGCCCTGGCGGCGATCAAGCGGGTTCTGCCGGCAGCTCAGGCGAGGTGAATCGAAGACAAACAATCGAAGAGGTACAAGAAGCTGCCGTTGAAGAGGAGGCTAATCGGGTCGTCGCCGGCCCTGGCCTTCATGGTGCGGGCAGCGCTGGACGCATCGGCATCAAGCAGGTCGAATGTCAAACAGCGCCTCCGGCGACATCCGGCCATGATCTACATCGAGGTGCACGATTCCGCAGATACTAGCCCGAAGCGTTAGCGAGGTCCTCGCTGACGCTTCGGGCTAGTTTCAGCCGATTTGCACACCGTCATTTAGCAGCTAACAGAGTTCCGGACGGCCCTTGAAGGGATTCTCCAGGGTCGCCTGCAAGGTCCTTAGGATTGCCGCGTCGCTCCTCGTCGATGCTGACCAAATCAGCCAGCAAAACGGGCTACTTAGCAATGATGCGCTGCTGGTCGCTGTCATGCAGGCGCACGGCCTAACGAAGCTGGCCAGCAACGAGCCCCCTTTCGCTTCCGGTCATTTCGCAATGGCAGGTTATGTCAGGTAAACAGGGGGTACCCAGACTCCGTGTCTGACAACAAATCTACATACTCAACATCAACAGTATCAATAGGTTATGTCTCTTCCGATTCGGCGGAATCCTGTCAGGTTGACCTGCCAAATGTCGGTAGTGGGCGATCAGTGTGTTGATGCAGCCTGGAGTAGGTCAAGGATAGTCCAGAGTCGATCTGTCACGCCTGCTGCCATCGCTGGCGTTGTCTTCTCGCCTGTCTGTTTGGTCAATGTACCATGTGGCCTGACAAAGTTGTATACAGCGAAGTATAGCCCCAGTGCAGCTTCGTGGTTCGCCCATTTCTTGCTGAATGCGTTCGTCAAGCGAGTCAACCTGCGATTCTGCATTCTCATGCTCAAGTTATGGCGCTCGACATGGCTTGTGCAGATCTTGTCTGGGTCAGGATTTCCACAGCAAGGCGTCTTGTGAATGCCAACGACCTCTGGGGGCGAATACTTGCGCTCGTCTGGCGATGGGCCATACTGCTTGACCAATTGAGCAAAATCAACTGGCCTCTCCTCGAATGCCATGCTGACCGCGCTGGGATAGTAAGAAAAGCCATCTGTCGTTAGCTGAATGCGCCCGCGCGTTGACTGTTCAACATCCTTGAGGAATGTTTCAGTGCTCGCCCTGTTTCGCTTGCCCAGATACCACGCCAGAATGAGCTTGCTCGTGCGCTCAATCGCCACGAAGCAATAAGCATCCCCAAGCCCATCGTCCCTGATTTGCTTGTGCTGCTTGGTCTTTTGCTTCATGCCCACGAAGCCCCAGATTTCATCGCCCTGAACGTCGTGCGCCTCGACCTGCTGGAGCTTGTTCCGCAGGAACGATTCGCACCTCTCGCCAACGCAAACAAGCAGGGCAATCACCGTGTCCTTCGCCACGCCACTAAGGCGACACGTAGCGCGGATGCTGCATCCCTCAGTCAGCAGCTCTAGGCAGCGTATCGCCTTGTCGAGAGGAAGGCGCATTTCATCCAGGGGCTTGGCTGGCCTGTCAGAGAACGTCTTGCGACAGCTCAAGCACTGGTAGCGCTGATTGCCATAACGATCTTTCCCAAATCGTCTGGCCTCTTGCTGGCAAGTTGGACATTGCATGGCTCACCTCACTATCAACACTACAGTGTTATTATGCATGAACGCTCACGCAATGGCAAGTGCAGCTGTCAATAAAAATAGGATTGTCTTGGATTTTCAAGCGAGTACAATTGAGGAGGGGCATCCTTGCCCCTCTCAACTTGGCAGCGCTATGGACGGTAGACGCAGCCAACGCCTATCCAAGTGGCTAGCTGCCACTTGGAGAACGTGGACAGGAACTTCATAACAAGTTCCCTCCTGTTGAGAGCGAGCCAATCGCGTTTGAATGGGTGCAACCACTCGAACGCCCCACGCTAGGCCATCTAATGGCTCGCAAGCTGATGGGTTTTATCGTGTGAAGCCAATGGCGAAAGCCATTGGCTTCATGTGTTTCGCCTTCGCTGCAAGAGGTCCACTGCGGCCTTCAGTGCGCGCAGCCTCTCCACGACTTTTTCAGCCTCACTTTCAGCAATCCCACGATGTTTTCCAAATTTGACTGGCCGGCAACCAAGTAGGCCGCGGTCAAACCAACGACGAGCGCGCCAATGCTCGACATTGGCCATGTCTGCGATGATTGAAAGAGGGATTGGGTCAGCAATCGAAATTTGATGAACCACAGGGGGAAGTCTCCACTAGGCCGGACTATTACCGGCGTAGTAGAGGTGCTCATCTCCCCTACGGCGTGGGGTCTGCTGGCTACCCTCGAAAGAGGGCGGCGCGGCGCTCAACCCGCACCATTAAAGCTCCCACCAGCGTACTTCTGGGTGACTACTAAATTCACTATGCAGTTGTAAGGGTATATTTAGTAAGACGAGCGTCAAGAGGTCTTCGCTTTATTCCATCTGACTCTTGCTGCTTTGCGGGCCGCCTCACTGAGTTTTTTCTTGCCAAGCTTCTTCGCCCGCGCTGGCCCGCCCTTGAGCCCACCTTTGCGGCCAAGCGCGACCGCAGCCGGATCTTTGCCGTTTTGCTCTTGGATTCCTTTGGGCGCGTCTACTGTGTCGCCTGTAGATTCGATGACATGCCGCAAGATCCCGAACGCGAACGCAGCCGGGTCTGGCGTTTTTGGTTTGCGTGTTTTCTTCGCCATGCTGCCATTATGCGACGATTGCGTACAATTGCAAGAGCGGTCACGCATTGCCCAATGCAGGAGCACGTTCCATGTCATTTACCCCAGAGATCGTCACGCTTTGTCATTCTGCTGTGCGCTACGGCGACCAATTGTGCATATTGGGTGCATTCGCCTCGATCACGGTGGACGCGCTTCCCTTCAAGCATCCACCTTTTGCATTGGTATGTCGGCTAGGATTTGATGAGGAAGAAATCGGTGATCACGTTCTGAAAGTGACGGTACTGGATATAGACGGACATGTTCTTGGTCAGTTCCAGGCACCCATTCATATAACCCAAGAATTGTGCCGCCTTCGATGGAGATTGAGCATAATCTTCCCGATAAGTGGGATGGAACTTCGATGCGCTGGCGATCATGCGATTGACCTGACAATTGATGAGAGGGACCCCCTGCGAAATTTATTTCAGGTTCATCGAAAACAAGCTTACCCATAGCGCGGCGCCCTTTCGCAAGATCCAATCATCACCTAATTACTCAGGTGTTTCTTATCAACACACTGTTCGCCCACTACCAAAATGTCATGTGTATGCACGTACAGTTCTCCATGCTGTTTTCGAGGCGGTGCTCGATGTGCTTGGCCATCGATGGCCCGCCACACCAGGTTCGCGAACCGAAAACCCCTTTCGTCCCCAAGGGCGCGAAGCCTCAACAAATGATGGCGCTCTTTCGGATCACCAACGCCTGATACGGCATCATGGGGTCGCTCCCATGATTTACCAGTATGGCGAAACCGTGATCGATCCAACGAGAGCGGCAGGCTCGTAAAGCCAGCGTACGGCGCTCTCCTTACTCGTCTCTTGAAACCGTTCCCGGACGGTCGCGTACACCGTCCGTAGATACCCGCTCATCTCTTTGGTGCATGGCACTCTTTTGTCCTCGAACTCACCAGCGCCGTCTACTCCCTCGTGCTGCGGCGTGGGCTGAGGGACTCGTGGTCAAGGCGGAGTTGGGCTTGTGGAGGGCGCTGGCGGAAACGGTCAAAAAAGTGCGCCCGCCGACGACGGAAGCGAGCAATCTCATCGCCCTGGCCACGCACGGCCGGGGTGGCCTCAAACGGCTGCTGCTGGGGAGCGTTGCCGATAAGCTCGTCCGGGGTGCCGCGTCACCCGTCCTCGTTTACCTCCCGACGAGCACGGGACTCGGACTAAGGATGATGAGCCAATTCGGGTCTGGGTGTGCGTTTTCGCGCAGTGCGTCCTCAAATTAAACAGAGGGAACGACGCGAGTCGCTTTCTACTAAGCCCATGTGCCGACAATCAATGGACGCCTTGAACTCGGCATATCAATTGCAATGGGTGGCAGGAAATAGAGCGATACTATGCCGGCCGGGTCAACCGAGAGTTCGCCTAAGCGGGAGGGGGAGCCGTGCCTTTGTTTCAGACGCGGCCTGCCTGGCGTTTCACACCTTGCCGCCCCGGACGGCGCCCTGGTCGCGACATCGGCCGGGCAGGAATCCACCAACAGGGGTGACTTATGAGCGATCAGCACATCATGGAAAAGGCTGGCACGTCCGGCATCGAGAAGAGAGATGGCGCGGGTGGTCCGGTGCAGGCAGGACCTCACGGAGCCGTTTCCACCAGAGTCGGAGCTGCGTTGACCAAACGAAAATGGTTGCTGCTGCTCGCGCTGATCGTGATTGGCGGTCTAGCCTACCTTGGGTGGAAGCTCTTCCAGCCCGCGAAGCTGCCGGCAGGTTTCACCAGCAGCAATGGCCGCCTCGAGGCGACCGAGATCGACATCGCCACGAAGATCCCAGGCCGCATCCTAGACGAACTAGTGGACGAAGGAGACCCCGTCAGCGCCGGCCAAGTCCTTGCCCACATGGACATCGAGACGCTCCAGGCCCAGCGCCGGGAAGCCGTGGCCAAACTCGGGATGGCGAAAAGCGCCGAAGATGCGGCGCGGAGCCAGCTAGCGCAGCGCGAGAGCGAGAAATCGGCGAACGAAGCCATCGTGGCGCAGCGCCAGGCCGATTTCGACCTCGCGACCAAGAAATACGAGCGCGCGCAGCGACTGGTTGGCTCGGCTGCCATGTCGCAGGAGGATCTCGATACGCAGCGCTCTGCTTACTATAGTGCCAAGGCAGCCGTCAGCAGCGCCCGGGCGAATGTCGCGGCCGCGGCCGCCGCCATCGCCACGGCCCAGGCGCTCATCATCGCCGCGCAAGCGACCGTCGTGGACGCCCAGGCGACCATCGATCGCGTCCAGGCGGATATCAACGACAGCACTCTCAAGGCCCCGCGTGCCGGTCGCATTCAGTACCGCGTCGCTCAGCCGGGCGAGGTGCTGGCCGCGGGCGGTAAAGTCCTGAACATGATCGATCTCGGCAATGTCTACATGACGTTCTTCCTGCCCACGGACTGGGCCGGCCGGGTCAAGCTCGGGACCGAGGTGCGGCTCGTGCTTGATGCCGCGCCGCAGTTCGTCATCCCGGCCAAGGTCACCTTTGTCGCGGACGTCGCCCAGTTCACGCCCAAGACGGTGGAAACGGCCGAGGAGCGCCAGAAGCTGACGTTCCGCATCAAGGCGCACATCGCTCCGGACCTGCTCAAGAACTACGTCCGCGACGTCAAGACCGGATTGCCGGGAGTGGCTTACGTGCAACTCGACCCGCAGGCTGAGTGGCCCGCCAATCTGCAGGTCAAACTGCCGTCCCCGTGACTAGGAGTCATACAAATGGGTACAACATCGAATAGTGAAGGGAAAGGGCGACCCATGACAGCCTCGAAGTCAATCGCAGGCCTGATCGGTCCCACTTTCGTGGCCGGAGCCGGCGCTGTTTTGCTGAACCTCGACACCTGGCCCGCTCTGGTCGAGCAGGGTTTCCGCGATCCGGCACTTATCTTCGTATCGGGCTTTCCTTTGTTCGTCGCCGGGCTTGCCATCGTGCGCGCACACAATCGCTGGGAGGGCAGGTGGCCGGTGCTCGTGACCGTTGTCGGCTGGCTCGCCCTTCTTGGCGGTCTTTCACGAATACTGTTTCCGACCCAGCTCGCCCCGGTCGCGGTTGGAGCCGTTCAGATCACCGGCGTTCTCCCGGCAGTGGCGACTGTGTTTCTGGTGGTCGGTGCCTTCCTCTCCTTCAAAGGCTATAGCCGCGAATGAAGGTGATGCCCGTGAGCACGCGGGTGAATTCTGGCTGCCGAAACCTGGAGTTAAGAGAGGATATTCAGGATTAGTTATAGTTCGAGCGCATAAACGGGCGCTCAGGCGAATAACTCAATCCTAGGTCTGCAAGGCATTCGCCAAGCCAACCGGTGAGCCGCTGCCCCCGTCGAAACCGGTAGAGCCGATTCGAGGAGGAGGGAATGACGGACTGGACCACGACGGAAGGGTCTCCCTTTCCCCTGGGCGCTAGCTGGGTCGAGAAAGAATCGGCGTGGAACTTCGCCCTCTACTCCGATAGCGCGGAGGGCATTGCCCTGCTCCTCTACGCGGAAGCGGACCTGGTCAATCCCGTTTTCAACTACCACTTCGATTACCTCCGCAATAAGTCCGGAAGGACCTGGCACTGCCGGGTACCCTTGGCCCTCCTCCGCGGCGCTCGCTACTACGCCTATTCGGTGGCCGGCCCCGAGCCGCAAGGCGGATTTGCCTGGCACTGCTTTGATTCGGACAAGGTCCTTCTGGATCCCTACGCGAAGTCAGTCTTCTTCCCCCCGACTTTCGACCGGGCCGCCGCCTCGCGTCCCGGCTCCAATGCCGGCAAGGCACCCCTGGGCCTGCTCGCCGGCGGTGCCCCGTTCGACTGGGGTGAGGACCGGCGGCCACGGCATCAGACGGACGCCGTCATCTACGAGCTGCACGTCCGGGGGTTCACGAACAACCCCAATTCCGGGGTGAGTCCCGAGCGGCGCGGCACCTTTGCGGGACTGGTCGAGAAGATCCCTTACTTGAAGGAACTGGGCGTCACCGCGGTGGAAATCATGCCCGTCTTCCAGTTCGACCCCCAGGAGGGGAGCTGCTGGGGTTACATGCCCCTCAACTTTTTCGCCCCCCACGACGGCTACAGCAGCCGCCGGGACGAACAGCACAAGGAGTTCCGCGCCATGGTCAAGGCGCTTCACGCCGCGGACATCGAGGTCATCCTGGACGTGGTCTACAACCACACGGCCGAGGGTGACCAGCGCGGGCCGGTTTACAGCTTCAAGGGCATTGACAACAGTACCTACTACCTGCTGTCCGGGCAGGCCGGAAACCCGTACATGGACTTCTCCGGGACCGGCAACACGCTGCGCTGCTCCAAGCCCGCCGTCCGCAAGCTGGTCGTGGACAGCGTACGCTACTGGTTCCAGGAAATGCATGTGGACGGTTTCCGGTTCGACCTCGCCTCTGTCCTGGCGCGGAACGACGACGGTTCCCTCACCTGGGAGGACCCGATCGACCTGCTTCCGCCGGACCCTTTGGGCGTCCGCTTCATCGTGGAGCCCTGGGATGCCGCGGGGGCGTACCAGCTCGGGCGCTCTTTCCCCGCCAAGGCCTGTCTCCAGTGGAACGGCCGCTTCCGGGACGACGTCCGCCGCTTCGTGCGCGGCGACCCCGGCCTGGTGCCGGCCCTCATGCAGCGGCTCTACGGCAGCGACGACTTGTTCCCGGACGACCGGGTGCACGCCTTTCACCCGTTCCAGAGCGTCAACTACGTCACGTGCCACGACGGGTTCACCCTGTATGACCTCGTCTCGTACAACTGGAAGCGCAACCAGGCCAACGGCCACAACAACGCGGACGGCCCGGAGGACAACTACAGCTGGAACTGCGGCTGGGAAGGGGACGAGGGGGTCCCGGCGTGCGTGTTGGAGCTGCGGAAGCGACAGGCGAAGAATTTCTGCTGCTTACACTTGCTGGCGAACGGGACGCCGATGTTCCGCGCAGGCGACGAGTTTTTGCAGACTCAGGGCGGCAACAACAACCCTTACAACCAGGACAACACGACCAGCTGGCTCGACTGGGACCGGCTCCGTGTCAACCAAGACGTGTTTCGGTTCTTCCGCTGCATGATCGGCTTCCGCAAGGCCCACCCTTCCCTGTGCCGGAGCCGGTTCTGGCGCGAGGATGTGCGCTGGTATGGTACGGGCCCCACGGTGGACATGGGGCCCGATTCCCGCACGCTGGCCTTTTACCTGCGCGGCGCCTCGCAACAGGACACCGATCTTTACCTGATGATCAACGCGTCCGAGAGCGATGTAACATTCGAGATCCAGGAAGGGCGGCCCGAGGAATGGCGGCAGGTCTTCGACACCGGCCTGGTGAGTCCGGACGACTTTCATGAGCCGGGGGGCGAGGCCTGCGTCCGATCCTCAGCCTACGTCGTTCGCTCGCGCTCCGTCGTCGGACTTGTTCGCGGCCGGGCGTAAGGAACTTGAGGACTGAACCCGAAAGGACTAGGAGTGTGAGAAATGGCAACCACAAGTACCGCAGTGAAACGAAAAATCGAAGATGGCGTCCAGGCCGCGGCGGCCGGTCCGCTGTCCACCGAGGAGCTGTGCCAGATGCACGCCTACTGGCGAGCCGCCAACTACCTGTCCGTCGGCCAGATTTACCTCATGGACAACCCGCTCCTCAAGGAGCCGTTACAGCTCAAGCATGTCAAGCCGCGCCTGCTCGGCCACTGGGGAACGACGTCCGGCCAGAACTTTCTTTACGTCCACCTCAATCGGGTCATCAAGGAATACGACCTGAACATGCTCTATATCTCCGGCCCCGGGCACGGAGGGCCGGCGCTGGTGGCTAATGCCTACCTGGAGGGGACCTACAGCGAGGTTTACCCCAACATCGGCCAGGACGAGGCCGGCCTGAAGCGGCTCTTTACCCAGTTCTCCTTCCCCGGCGGCATCCCCAGCCACGTCGCCCCGGAGACGCCCGGCTCCATCCACGAGGGGGGCGAGTTGGGCTACGCCCTGTCGCACGCGTACGGCGCCGCCTTCGACAACCCGGAACTGATCGTCACCTGCGTCGTGGGCGACGGCGAGGCGGAGACCGGCCCGCTGGCCACCGGCTGGCACGGCAACAAGTTCCTCAACCCGGTGCGCGACGGTTGTGTGCTGCCCATCCTGCACCTGAACGGCTACAAGATCGCCAATCCCACCGTGCTGGCCCGCATCAGCCACGAGGAGCTGGACGCCCTGATGCGCGGCTACGGCTACACGCCCCATTTCGTCGAAGGAGACGATCCGACCAAGATGCACCAGCTCCTGGCGCGCACTCTCGACCTCGCTATCGGCGAGATCAAGGCCATTCAAGTTGACGCCCGAAAGAACGGCTTCAGCAAGCGCCCTCTCTGGCCGATGATCGTTTTCCGCAGTCCCAAGGGCTGGACGGGTCCGAAGGAAGTCGACGGCCTGAAGTGCGAGGGTTACTGGCGCTCGCACCAGGTGCCGCTGTCCGACATGGAAAAGCCCGGGCACGTCCAGGTGCTCGAGGCCTGGATGAAGAGCTACAAGCCAGAAGAGTTGTTCGACAAGACCGGCCGCCTCATCCCGGAGCTGGCTGAGTTGCCGCCCCAGGGCGACAAGCGCATGAGCGCGAACCCGCACACCAACGGCGGTCTGCTGCTCAAGGACCTCAAGATGCCCGACTTCTGGGACTACGCGGTGGATGTGCCCAGCCCGGGCGCCAAGGACGCAGAGGCGACGCGCGAGATGGGTAGGTTCCTCCGCGACGTCATGAAGAACAATCTGCACAGCAAGAACTTCCGCCTGGTCAGCCCGGACGAGTCCAACTCTAATCGCTGGCAGGACGTCCTCGAAGTCACCAACCGCGCCTGGGTCGCCGAGACGTTGCCCTACGACGATCACCTCAACCCGGACGGCCGCGTCATGGAGGTCCTCAGCGAGCACCAGTGCCAGGGCTGGCTGGAGGGCTATCTGCTGACCGGGCGGCATGGCTTCTTCTCGTGCTATGAGGCGTTCATCCACATCATCGACTCGATGTTCAACCAGCACGCCAAGTGGCTCAAGGTGTGCCATGAAATACCCTGGCGTCGGCCCATCGCATCGCTGAACTACTTGCTGTCCTCGCTCGTCTGGCGCCAGGACCACAACGGTTTCAGCCACCAGGACCCCGGCTTCATCGACCACATTGTCAACAAGAAAGCGGAGGTCATTCGCGTCTACCTGCCCCCGGACGCGAATACGCTGCTGAGCGTGACCGACCACTGCCTGCGCAGCCGCAACTACGTCAACCTGGTCGTGGCGGGTAAGCAGCCGGCCCCCCAGTGGCTGAGCATGGACCAGGCGGTCAAGCACTGCACCGCCGGCCTTGGCATCTGGGAGTGGGCCAGCAACGACAAGGGCGGCGAACCGGACGTGGTGATGGCCTGCTGCGGCGACGTGCCCACCCTGGAAACCCTCGCCGCCGTGGAGTTGCTGCGCGAGCACCTCCCTGAGCTGAAGGTGCGCGTCGTCAACGTAGTGGATCTGATGAAATTGCAGCCGGCAAGCGAGCACCCACACGGCCTGAGCGACCAGGACTTCGACAGCCTTTTCACCAAGGACAAGCCGATAGTCTTCGCGTTCCACGGCTACCCGTGGCTGATCCACCGCCTGGCCTACCGCCGCACCAACCACAAGAACCTGCACGTGCGCGGCTACAAGGAGGAGGGCACGACCACGACGCCGTTCGACATGGTGGTGCTCAACGATCTGGACCGCTTCCACCTGGTCATGGACGTCATCGACCGACTGCCCCAACTGGGCGCTCGAGCCGCGTACTTCAAGCAGGCGCTGCGCGACAAGCTGATCGAGCACAAGCAGTACATCTGCAAGCACGGCGACGACATGCCGGAAATCGCCGGCTGGCGGTGGGGTCAGGCGCGGCAGGTCGGTACTCGGGCCACATCAACCGAGGGAGACAACGTGTAACCACCAGGGAGGCCAACAACGGCCACCAGCGCGCTGGTGGATCTTCTCGAGAAAGCGAGGTAGGCAACTTCGGGAACGACAAAGCGCTGCCTTGAGGTGAGCGATCCTCAGCCGGTAGCAGAGGTAGTAACAGGAAATTATGGATGCAACCATCATTACGGCGGTCGCGGCGGCTGGCGGGTCACTGGTGGGCGCCGCGGTGACCATCGTCACCACCTGGATCACGCAGCGCACGCAGGCGGTCCACGCCGAGCGGGAAGAAACGCGGCGCCACCGCGAGACGATGTACGGGGAATTCATTACGGAGGCTTCGCGCTTGGCCGTGGAGGCATCCAGCCACTCGCTGGAAGGACCCGATACGTTCGTGAAGCTCTATGGGATTACCGGCCGCATTCGGCTTGTGGCCACGGATCCGGTCCTGGCGGCGGCCGAAGCCTGCATCCGCGAAATCGTTGACCTCTATGCCAAGCCGAACATGACGGTCGAACAAATTCGCCTGGCTTTCGAACGGGATCGACTCGACCCGATCAGGGATTTCAGCGTCGCCTGCCGGAAGGAACTTCTTGAGATAGCCGGCGGCGGCTGATGGGGCATGATGGACTACGGAGAAAGGAAATGTCTATGAGCACCATGCAGAAAGTCTCCATTCCACGGGCTCCGAGCCCCGACGGCTGGGCGGAATTCCTCCAGCAGTACGGGTGCGGCCCGGTGGAGTTCACCGGGGCAGACAACGCGCTCGACGAGCGGCACCTGTCGGCTGTTCGGCCACGGCCGCGCCGAGTGCCGGCGCCGCATCGCCGAGCTGCTAGAAAGCACCGGCCTGGCGCCCTTCGCCGATAGGCCGGCCGGCAAGCTGTCCGGCGGCATGAAACAGAAGCACTCACGTGAGGCTGGCGGAGGGAGCGATGGGTGACGACCGGCCGACCGACCAGGAGCTTGACCAGCTCCAATGGACCACGGTCCTGTACGACCTGCACGAGACGAACCCCGACAACGGCCTGGTCCGGGACAAGACCGACCCGGCCGCTCCGAGCAGCATCGCCGCCGACGGCCTGGCCCTCGCCAGCCTCCCGGTGGTCGCCGAGCACGGCGTGATCACCCGGCCGTTCGCGGCGAAGATCGCCCGCCGGCAGCTTCGGTTCCTGCACGACCTCCCGCAGGGACCGGAGCCGGACGCCTCCGGGTACAAGGGCTTCTTCTACCACTTCCTCGACCTCGAGACCGGCCGGCGAGTCTGGCAGTGCGAGCTGTCCACGGTCGACTCGGCGCTCTTGTTCGCGGGCGTGCTCACCGCCGCCGCCTACTTTGACCAGGACACCGCCGACGAGACCGAGGTCCGTCGGCTCGCCGACGCGCTCTACCGCCGGGCCGACTGGGACTGGGCGCGGGACCGCGGCCCGACGCTCACGCATGGCTGGAAGCCGGAGACCGGCTTCCTCCCCTACCGCTGGGAGGGCTACGACGAGGGGCTTCTTCTGTACGTGCTCGGCCTGGGCTCGCCGACCTACCCACTGCCACCGGAGAGCTACGCCGCCTACTGCTCGACCTACGAGTGGAAGGAGCTCTACGGCCGGGAGCTGCTCTACTCCGGGCCGCTGTTCACCCACCAGCTGTCGCACCTGTGGATCGACTTCCGCGATCTCCGAGACGCGTTCATGCGCGACCACCGCAGCGACTACTTCGAGAACAGCCGGCAGGCGACCTTCGTGCAACAGGCGTACGCCGTGCAGAAACCGATGCAGTTCGCCGGCTACGGGGAGCACTGCTGGGGATTCACGGCGTGCGACGGTCCCGGCTGGGTCAAGCGGGTGGTCGGTGGGGTCGAACGGCAGTTCTTCGACTACATCGCCCGCGGCGCCCCGTTCGGCCCGGACGACGGCACCATCGCGCCGTGGGTCGTGGTTGCCTCGCTGCCGTTCGCCCCGGAGATCGTCGTCCCGACCGCGCGCCACCTGGCGGGCCTGAAGCTGGGCGGCAAGGATCGGCCCTACGGGTTCCGGTGCTCGTTCAACCAAACGTTCCGCGTGGACGACAGCCCGACGGGCTGGTGGGTGACGCCCTACCAATTCGGCATCGACCAAGGGCCGGTGGTGCTGATGATCGAGAACTACCGCACCGGCCTGATCTGGGACCTCATGCGCCTCAGCCCGCCGGTGGTCACGGGACTGCGGCGGGCCGGGTTCACAGGCGGCTGGCTATAGCGCGGGCCGGGGGGAGGCGATTCATGAGCGCGGGTGTGGTTCGGGACGGCCGGCAGATGAGGCGGCGGTGCATCCGGTCCGCCAAAGACTTCCCGACCTCCGAGACGTGTTGGCCGGCCCTGCCGCTGGCGGCACGGGTGGATCGTCCGGGCGAAAGTGTCACAGGAGTTCCCTGGGCGCGTGCGGGAATGGCCGGTTTCCAGGAGAGGTTTTCACCATGACCACCCATGACCACTCCCAGACCGGTAGCCAAACCAGCCCCACGCCGGTGGCATGCCTGCGGGACGTTTCCCTGGTGTACGGCAAGACGCGCGCCCTCGATGCGGTCAGCCTCGACCTGCCGCCCGGCTGCATGGTCGGACTGATCGGCCCGGACGGCGTGGGCAAGTCCAGCATGCTGGCGCTAATCGCCGGCGCCCGCCAAATCCAGCAGGGGCAGGTCGAGGTGCTCGGCGGCGACATGGCGGATGCGGGCTTTCGCCGGGCGGCCTGCCCGCGCATCGCCTACATGCCGCAGGGCCTGGGCAAGAACCTCTACCCGACGCTGTCGGTGTTCGAGAACACCGACTTCTTCGCCCGGCTGTTCGGCCAGGGCCGCGCCGAGCGCAAGCGCCGCATCGCCGAGCTGCTGGACAGTATCGGGCTGGGCCCCTTCCCCGACCGGCCGGCCGGCAAGCTGTCCGGCGGCATGAAACAGAAGCTCTGCCTGTGCTGCGCCTTGATTCACGACCCGGACCTGCTGATCCTCGACGAGCCGACGACCGGCGTCGATCCGCTGTCGCGCCGCCAGTTCTGGGAGCTGGTCGAGCGCATCCGGGCCAACCGGCCGGACATGAGCGTCCTGGTGGCGACCGCCTACATGGAGGAGGCCGCCCGCTTCGACTGGCTGGTGGCGATGGACGCCGGCCGCGTGCTCGCCACCGGCACGCCGGCTGAGCTGCTGGCGCGCACCGGGGCCCGGGACTTGGACTCGGCCTTTATCGCCCTCTTGCCGGAGGAGAAGCGCAGCGGTCACAAGGAGATCGCGATCCCTGCGCGCCCGCCGGGCGAGCACGAGGTGGTCATCGAGGCGCACGGCCTGACCCAGCGTTTCGGCAGTTTCACCGCGGTCGATCACGTCAACTTCAAAATCGAGCGGGGGGAGATCTACGGCTTCCTCGGCGCCAACGGCTGCGGCAAATCGACGACGATGAAGATGCTGTGCGGCCTGCTGCCGCCCACCGAGGGGCAGGCCTGGCTGTTCGGCCAGCCGGTCGACGCCAACGACATCTCCGTCCGCAGCAAGGTCGGCTACATGTCGCAGGCCTTCTCGCTCTATTCCGAGCTGTCGGTGCGGCAGAACCTGGTCCTGCACGCCCAGCTCTTTGACGTGCCCAAGGGCGAGATCCCCCAGCGCGTCGAAGAGACGGCCGCGCGGTTCGGCCTCGATGAGATCATGGAGACGCTGCCCGACTCACTCCCGCTGGGCCAACGGCAGCGCCTTCAGCTCGCCGTAGCGCTGATCCACCGGCCCGCCCTGCTGATCCTCGACGAGCCGACCTCGGGCGTGGACCCGGTGGCCCGGGACGGCTTCTGGGAGCACCTGATCGACCTTTCCCGCCGCGACAAGGTCACCATCTTCGTCTCCACCCACTTCATCAACGAGGCCGCGCGCTGCGACCGCATCTCGCTAATGAGCGCCGGGAAGGTGCTGGTCATCGACACGCCGGACGGCGTGGCCAAGGGGCGGCACGCGGCGACACTGGAGGACGCCTTCATCGGCTACCTGGAAGAAGCGGAGGCGAAAAAACGGGCCGCCGAGCCGGCGGCGGCGCCAGCCGTGCCGGCCGAGGCGGGCGCGGCGGCGGGGCACGACTCAGGCCGGGGCCGAATCAGCTCTTGGTTCAGCCTGCAGCGGATGCTGAGCTGCAGCTACCGCGAGTTCCTCGAATTGACCCGCGACCCGATCCGCCTGACGATGGCCGGCCTGGGCAGCGTGATCCTGATGATCATCATGGGCTACGGTATCACATTAGACGTGGAGCACCTAAAATACGCCGTGCTGGACCGCGACCAGACGACCGTCAGCCGCGACTACACGATCAACATTGCCGGCTCGAGCCGCTACTTCACCGAGCGGCCGCCGGTCGCCAACTATGAAGAACTCGACCGGCGCATGCGGTCGGGGGAACTCAGCATGGTCCTCGAGATTCCCCCCGACTTCGGCCGCGACGTGGAGCGCTGGAGGGAGGGGGATAAGCCGGTGCGGATCGGCGTCTGGATCGACGGCTCTATGCCGCAGCGCGCCGAGACGATCCGGGGCTACGTGCAGGGCATGCACCTGCTCTGGCTCCAGGAAGTGGCCCGGCATCGACTTGGCCAGCGCCAACAACTCGGCGTGGGTCAGCGCCAACTGGTTGCACCCGCTACGGTCGAGCTGCGGTACCGCTACAACCCCGACGTCAAGAGCCTGGTGGCGATGGTGCCGGCCGTCATCCCGCTGTTGCTGCTCCTGATCCCGGCCATGCTGGCGACGCTGTCGGTGGTCCGCGAGAAGGACCTCGGGTCAATCATTAACTTCTACGTCACGCCGACGACACGCCTGGAGTTCCTGCTGGGCAAGCAGCTTCCCTACGTGGCCCTGGGATTTCTCAACTTCCTGCTGCTTACGGCGCTCGCGGTGACCCTCTTCGACGTACCCCTGAAGGGGGATTTCCTGACCGCGGCCGTCGCCGCGCTGCTCTACGTCGGCTGCTCCACCGGGATCGGGCTGCTCATCTCGACCCTGACGCGCACCCAGGTGGCGGCGCTGTTCGCGACGGCCGTGCTCACCCTCGTCCCCGCCAGCAATTTCTGCGGCCTGACCGACCCGGTTTCTTCCCTGGAGGGTTTCGGGGCCCTGGTCGGGAAGGTTTACCCGACCAGCTATTACATCACGATCTCCCGCGGGACCTTCAACAAGGCGCTGGGTTTTGCCGGCCTGTATGGCTCGTTCATCCCCCTGCTGATTGCCATCCCAGTGCTGATCGGGCTGAGCGCGGCGTTCTTGAAGAAACAGGAGGCCTGAACCATGCGCGCCAAGAACATTCTGCACCTGGGCGTCAAGGAATTGTGGAGCCTGGCCCGCGACCCGATGATGCTCGTGCTGATCGTCTACGCCTTCACGCTGTCGATCTATTCGATCGCGAGCGGATTGCCGGACACGCTCCACCAGGCGCCCATCGCCATCGTGGACGAGGACCAGTCGCCGCTCTCACAGCGGATCGTCAACGCCTTCCAGCCACCGCTGTTTCTGCCGCCGAAGCTGGTGTCGCGGGAGGAGATGGACGCCCGGATGGACGCCGGGCTGGACACCTTCGCCCTCAACATCCCCCCCAAGTTCCAGGAGGACGTGCTGGCCGGGCGCTCGCCCGCGATCCAGCTCAATACCGATGCGACCCGCGTGGGGCAGGCGTTCTCCGGCAGCAGCTACGTGCAGACTATCGTCCACGGCGAGGTGCAGACGTGGCTGCAGCGCTATCGGACCAGCTTCATAGCGCCGGTGGACGTGGAGGAGCGGCTGCGCTACAACCCCAACCTGAGCCGGTCCTGGTTCGGCGCCGTGGTGGCACTGATGGACCAGATCACCATGCTGTCGGTCCTGCTCACCGGCGCGGCCCTGATCCGCGAGCGCGAGCGCGGCACGGTCGAGCACCTGCTGGTGATGCCGGTGACGCCGTTCGAGATCATGACCAGCAAAATCTGGTCGATGGGGCTGGTGGTGCTCGTCGCCTCCGCCGTCTCCCTGACCATCGTCGTGCAGGGCGTGCTGTCGGTGCCGGTCCAGGGTTCGGTCGCTCTGTTCCTGTGCGGCGCGGCGCTGCACCTGTTCGCCGCCACGTCGCTGGGCATGTTCCTGGCCACGTTCGCCCGCACGATGCCGCAGTTCGCCCTGCTGATGATCCTGGTGCTGCTGCCCTTGTTGATGCTCTCCGGCGGCATGACCCCGCGCGAGAGCATGCCTGAAGTGGTGCAGCAGATCATGCTGGGGGCGCCCACGACCCATTTCGTCATGCTGGCCCAGGGCATCCTGTTTCGCGGGGCGGGACTGACCGTCGTCTGGCCGCAATTCCTCGCCCTCGCCCTGATCGGCGCAACCTTATTCAATATCGCCCTTGTACGCTTCCGCAAGACCATCGGGTCGATGGCGTGAGCGTGCCGCCGATGCCGTCGCGCCCGACGAGTCGTCCCGGGCACATGGGGTGACGACGCCTGCTCTCTCTGCTTCTGTAAATTGGTGTCAGTGCATTTTATGTGCCTGCTTGGGTGGACGCCCACGGGGTCGCGCGCTCAAGTCCAGGCCAAGGCTCTTCGTCGTGGCCTCTACCCAGGACTCCTTTCCATACGGCCGCCCTGTGCTGACGGCTCGACGCACCGCTGACAATTCCTTGTCCGTCAGTGGTGTATGCACCCACGTCCTCCAGGCCAACTGCGGCGCCATCCCCGTCTTCCTAGCCCCGACCAGACGGGGGCTTCACTCAACAGCTCGTTGGTTTGAACCAAGCCGCGCGCTGCGTAACTGCTCCAGGGAGGGTTGGCCAAAACCCTGGGCGCCCGCAAGTCGCAAAAAAACTGCTCTGAAATAACTGTCTGGGAATGATGCGGAGCGCACCTCAGGGGACATCATTTCACCCTCCACGGTTGTCGCAAGCGCGGCGTGACGACTGATACCAGCTATCCACAGCCCATCCGTGCGGCAAAACCGGCGTGGTCGAAAAATCCCACAAAATCGCCACGCAAGGTCTTAGCAGTACCAAATACCAAGAATCCGTGGGGGAAGGCATTTGTGGAAACCGCACCCAACTCCGGAAATTACTATGCTTGATCGCGCCGTAATCGGCTCGACGGGTGGCTTCAGGCATCCCTTTCACAGCGGAGGGTTGGTCATGCGTTTGCAACAGTTCAGGGCTTCTGTTCGCCGGGCAGTTCAAGTCTACGCTGGAGCGCGCGCAGAGCGCCCGGCAAGGTTGGTCCTTGTGCCCCGGCTCGAGGAGCTGGAGCCGCGCACGCTCCTTACCGGCCCGGCCCCGACGGGCGTGGTCGTCATCCCGGATCACGGCAACATCGGCCAGCTGATAACCATCAACGGCCAGAATCTTACCGGGGCCGACCAGGTTGACTTCGGCGTGACCCAAGTGACGGCGGGCATCGCCGTCAATAACGCCGGCAACTCGCTTACGGTCACGGTGCCGACCCTTGTATTTGGGACGTACGAAGTCATCGTCGTCACGCCGGGCGGCCAATCGACCACGTCGCCCACCACCCAGTTCACGGTCGGACCGGCGGTGCAGTTCGTCGGCCCGAGTGGCGGGCCCACGGCCGGCGGCACACTCGTGACTATCCGGGGCGCCAACCTGGACGGGGCCACGGCGGTGAACTTCGGCGCGACCCAAGTGACCACGGGCATCGTGGTGGACTCGCTGGGAGCGACCGTCACAGTGACATCGCCGCCGCTGGCGTTCGGGACTTACGACGTCACCGTTACGACTCCCGGTGGAACGTCGCTGACGTCGAACGCCGACAAGTTCACGGCCGGGCCCACCGTGACCGGCATCAGCCCGAGCAGTGGTGGCACGAATGTGACCATTAGCGGTGGTGATTTGAGCGGAGCCACGCAAGTCAATTTCGGGACCACGGTGGTGCCCAGCTCGCAATTCACGAGCGCGTCGGGCAGCTCCATCACCGTGCCCGTTCCGTCCGGCCTGGCACAAGGAGTTTATGACGTCACGGTCACGACGCCGCATGGCACGTCGCCTACGTCGAGTGTCGACCAATACCTCGCGCAACCCATCGCCTTCACGTTCGCCAACAACACCGGGCTGTCGGCGAGTGTCCCTATTTATGTGGCCATTGCCGGGCAGATCGCACTCGACCCGCAGGGCAATGTCGATCCAATCGGCAACGGTCCGAACGACACTTTCCCCTTCGTTTATTTGAATGCCGCGGGGCAGTACACGTTCACCGCGCCGCTCTATATTGGTCACGCAGCCCCCAATTTCAACTACGTGCCCACGTTCCAGGTTCCTTTCAACGCCCAGGGCAATGCCGTCGTCAACTTGCCCCACATTTACATGGATTCGTTTCGCATCGTGATCGGTGTCGGCCAGGCGCCGAAAGAGCCCATCGATGCCGCGAACGGCGCCATTGCCGCACCAAGTCTGAGCAATCCCAGCGACCCCAATCAGCAGACTTTCGTCGATTTCGTCGAGTACACGTTGAACCAGAAGGATCAATTGTACATCGACACGACGCTGGTCGATCAGTTCGGCGTCCCCATCACGCTGCAAGTCAACCCTCCGGACGGCAATCCTGCTCTGCAAGGGGGAGTCGGTGTCGAGGTTTCCCGCCCGCTCGTGTTCAATGCGTTCACCAATTATCTAACACTGGTGAACGCGGGCTCAGCATTCGATGCCCTGGCAACTACAGCCGGCAGCGGCAACTTGGACGGCGCCTCGTACCCCTATCGCATCCTCTCCCCGAAGGACTTCGTTCAGCAAAACGAATTGGCCGCCACACCTGGTTCGAGTCCGCTGAACACCTACTTTGATACTTCCCTCATTGACTTCTACACGAAGTACAGCGCCTCGGGCGCATCTCTGATCCTGAACGTGCCGAACCCCAATTACGGCGTCAACGGCAACATGCTCAATCCGAACGATCCAGCGTCTTACACATTTGTCGGCCAAACCAAAGAAATCCGCGGGAATACTTACACGGTAATCGAATTCTCGGACCCGACTGTAACGGGCGGCGGCAACCTGTATCCCGACGGTACGCAAAACAACGCGGTCTTCGACGTGTACGCGCCCTTCTTTTCAACTAACGGCGACAACACCACCTTCCCGACCAGCGCTCCGTTTCCGGCGACTCTTCCGCCCTTTCCCTCGTTTTCGGGGGGCTCGCTGCCGGGGAATACGGAATGGCCGTCGGAAATGGTCTGGTCCAACGACGGTGTGTTCGCGGACAACACCTATCAGTTCAACGCGTCCGCAGATGATGCCACCAGCAGCAATTCCAATTTGCAGTCGAACCTCCTGGCGAACATCGAAAACCAGATTGCCTCCGCGCTGTCGCGTGGGATTGCCAACTTGAATGTCCCTGCGGGGGAGACAGCAACCGCGTACTGGACCGCCCCCTCGACGCCGTACTACGCGGTGGGCTCGACGGCGAACTTTTACGCAGGATTCTGGCACCAGGCGAACGAGGACGGCTCCCTCGGCTCCGCCGGTTATCCCGTCAGCATCGGCCGCTTCGCCTATGCGTTTCCTTACGACGACCAGGGGAACAATTCCAGCACCATCGTCAGCACCAATCCACAGACCGTCTCGATCACTCTCGGTGCCTTTCAACTCGGACAGCCGGGGACGGCCGACAACACCAACTCCCTTTTCGTCACCAATCTCTATGAGCAATTCCTGGATCGGGCTCCGGAAGCGAGCGGATTGAACTATTGGGTGGGTCTCCTGAACTCCGGAGCGGCCAGTAAGCAGGTGGTAGCCCAGGAGATCTTGGCGTCACCCGAACGCCGCGGCGTCCAGGTGGACAGCTACTACGAGCTTTACCTCAATCGCGCCGCCGACCCGGCAGGGCGTGCTGCCTGGGTGCAGCAGATGTTGGCCGGCGTTAGCGACATAACTGTACAGGTGGACTTCATCACTTCACCGGAGTATACGGCAGCACACCCCGACGTGGCATCCTTCGTGGACAGCCTTTACCTGGAGATCCTTAACCGGCCTGCGGACCCAGCCGGGGCGCAAGCCTGGGAGTCGATCGCAGCGCAGCCTGGAGGGAGGGCACGCGTAGCCGCGGGCATCCTCGGCTCCGGAGAACATGACGTGGATCTCATCGATCAGTTCTATGGCACAATTCTAGGCCGGGCGCCGGACCCAGGCGGTTTGAGCTATTTTCTGGGCCTGCTGCTCAGCAACGAGAAGACGCCGGATCAAGAGGAAGTCTTGATTTTGACTTCGCAGGAGGCACTCGCTCGGCTGTAAGAGTTGGGCGAACCTGGTGTCGGTCGTCATGCCGCGCTTGCGGCATGACGACTGACACCCTTTTTCCCGAAACGCCTTTGCAGGCAGGTCCATTAGCGTATGATCGGCTGGTCTTCCTCAATTCATCATGGCCAGCCCATCGATGAAGAAATCACCGACGCCATGCAGCAGGCCGATCATCCACAAATTCCCCGACCGGTAGAATATTATGCCGAAGTAGAGTCCAATGACAAAAATGCCTGCAAAGATCGATAAATGACCGGGATTCGCGAATGCACTGGAGAGATGGTAGGCATGGAGTGGACCGAAGGTGAAGAGCAGATTGCTAATCAGTATGCCGGCGACAGGCCCCCAACGCCGGACGAGCTCTGTTTGCAGTAACCCGCGGTAAACTAGCTCCTGATAGAAACCCCAGATCAATTGCCACGAAAGGATTACAAGCACGCTCTGGACCCAGGCCGAATGCTCCGGGATCTGTCTCAAGGTCTTCGATTGCATGGCAACAAATGCTATCAGGGATATCACAAGGAGTTGGGGGAAAAAGCACCTCTCGGCGCTACTCCACTTTCGCCAGCCGAAGAGCCCAAGGTTTGCGAACGGCATTCGAATCCACAGGCGACAGATGCCCAGCGCCAGCGCGAGGACCAGCGTCACCAGCGCCAGTCCGCTCCACAAGCGGCCCGGCACGCCGAGCCACTGAATAAGGTCGCGGCAGGCAGGACGCAACCATAGTTCCAGTACGGCACAGGCCACGAGAATTCGAATACCAGCCAGCTCGCCATGAGCACTCCCCACCGGCTTGCCAAAATAAAACAAGTAGCCGCTCCACCAAGGCTTCAGTTTCTCAACCAACCGGGCTGTTTGCATTCTGCTCATCGCCCCAGAGGGCACCTGTCTTGCCCAAAGTTCCCGCCACGGCGCGACCGGCGGCAGTGCTTGCCCATTCCTCATCCTCTCCTGATTCGCCCGAGCCGCCTGGTTCTTTGCAGATTGCGCGGCCAGGTTCCGAATTCCTCCACGCACGATTCTCGGACGTCCTTATTCTGTCTGACGCCTGGGTAGTCTTGCGCGTGAACCGTCGCCCTCAGCAGTGCGCCACGCGCGCGAGCGCCATTGCGGAGTGCTGCGCGCGCCCCTAAACTCAGTACATCTAGGGGCCAAGGTCATGTCCAACTCCTGAGAGTCGTTGAGCGCTCGAATTTGGGAGTTGACTCTTCTGTTCTCCCTACACTCGGCTCCTTACGGGGCTCGGCTCGCTGGCGAGCCGAGCCCCGTAAGGAGCCCGTTGCAGGGCCGAGAGTTGCGGGTCATCCGCAATCTCTGGAATGCGGAGCCCCGGCATGCGTGAGCAAGAAAAGACAGCCGACTCGAACCTCTCGGCCGAGCACGCGCAGACCCTTGAGGGGATTTGCGAAGCGTTCAACGCTGCGCTGAGGGCAGGACAGTCTCCGCGCATCGAGGAGGTCCTTGGAAACGCTCCGCCGCCGCTGCGACCGGCACTAGTGCGCGAGCTGGTCGTTCTGGAGATCGCCTACCAAACACGATCCGGAGCAACGATCGATCAGCGGGGATATCGTTCCCGTTTCCCGGAGTTGGCTACCGACCTGGAGCGTTTAGCTCGACGGGCCCAAGGAGCGGCAGGGTCTAGTCCTGGTCCGCGTGTCGCGCCGATTGGAGCGCCCGGCGCGCCCAGAAACAGGTGGCCGGCAATCCCCGGCTACGAAGTTTTGGAAGAAGTCGACCGGGGCGGCATGGGCATCGTCTACAAAGCCCGGCAAATCAGGCTGGAACGCATCGTCGCCCTGAAGATGATCCGGGCTGGGGAGCAGGCTTCTGCAGAGACTCTGGCGCGCTTTCGCGTCGAGGCGGAGGCGGTGGCGCGCCTGGAGCATCCGCACGTCGTCCGCATTTATGATTTCGGCGAATGGGAAGGCCAGCCTTACTTCTCGATGGAATACGTGGAGAAGGGGAGCCTCACCATGCGGCTCCGCAATTCAGCCCTGTCCGAAGGGGAGGCTGCGGAACTGCTGGAGACCCTGGCCCGGACCATGCAGTATGTGCATGAGCATAACATCATCCACCGCGATCTGAAGCCGGCTAACATCTTGCTCGCAGCAGGCGGGGCTCCCAAGATTGCCGACTTCGGCCTGGCCAGGGACCTCGACCAGGAACGTAGTCTCAGTATCTCCGGGATGATCCTCGGCACGCCAGGCTACATGGCGCCGGAGCTTGCCAAGGGTAGCAGTCAGCGCGCCAGCCCGGCCACCGACGTGTATTCCCTGGGAGCCATCCTTTATGAATTGCTGACGGGCCGCCCGCCTTTTCGGGGAGAAACCTGGCTGGCCACGCTGGACATGGTGCGCTACGACAAGCCAATCCCGCCCAGCCGGCTTGTCACCAAGCTATCGAGGGCACTCGAGGCGATTTGCCTGCAGTGCCTGGAGAAAGATCCTACGCGCCGTTATGCCAGCGCCCTCGAACTGGCAGATGACGTGCGCCGCTTCTTGAACGGCGAGGCTTCCCTGGCCCAAGCCAATCAGGTGCACGAGAGCTGGGCGGAACCGGCCGGATTCGAAATCCTTGCCGAACTCGGCCGCGGCGACCAGGGCGTGAATTACAAAGCCAGACAAATCGCCCAGGATCGACTCGTTTACCTGAAGGTACTGCCCATCGGCTCCCCGGCAAACCTGGTCTCGCGACTGCGCGTCGAGGCCGATGTAATGAGGCGTCTGGAACATCCCAATATCGTCGCCCTGTACGGATCGGGGCAGCAAGACGGCCATCATTATCTGGCTCAGGAGTGGGTGGGTTACACGACCCTGGATGAGAAGCTGGCAGGCGTTCCCCAAGAGCCTCGCTCCGCGGCTGCGTTGATCGCCACGCTGGCGCGGGCGATTCACTATGCCCATGAGAACGGCATCCTCCACCAGGCGTTACAGCCAACCTACGTCGTGCTGAGCGAGGACGGCGTGCCCAAGATCACCAATTTCGGCATGACGCGCAGGGCCCATGAGCTCGAACAGGTGCAGACGTTGCACCAGACGGCAGCGCCGCGGGCCAACGTGCTGGAGACGGTTCGTTACATGGCACCCGAACAGATTGCGGGCAATTTTTCGGAAATTGGCCCCGCGACCGACGTCTATTCCCTCGGCACTATCTTGTACAGTGCGCTTACGGGCCAGCCGCCGTTCAAGCAGGCCAATCCCTGGGAAGTCTTTCTGTATATTCACAAACGCGAGCCGGAGCCCCCCAGCCGAACGCGCCCTGAGGTCCCCGGCGATCTTGATGCAATCTGTCTGCGTTGCTTGCGGAAGGCGCCCCAAGAACGTTATGCTAGCGCTAGTGCCCTGGCAGGCGATTTAGATTGTTTCCTGAATGAGAAGCCTCTCGGGCAGCATGAGGCTGCACAGCCGGAGCGCCCCGCGCCCGAAAGCTATCTGAAACGCGTCCTGAAAAGAAAAAAACGTTGATCACCACAGGAGCGTGGAGTGAAAACGAAAGCACGCAGGCATCTGTGGTATGGGATAGCGATTTTGGCAGTGCTGCTCGTTGGGTTGGCCTGGCCGGTCGCGGAACATCTCCTGGGGACGATCTTTCGTCACGAACCATTCTACAACGGTCTTCCCTACAGCTACTGGATCACACGCGACGAAGGCTTTCAAGAACTGAGGCGCGACGGCGCCCCCGCAGTGCCCGTCTTGATGGAGGCGCTAAGGAATCCGGAGCGCTATGTCGCGAAAAGCACCCCTGCCGCAAGCGCCGAGTCGAATGCCGAGTCCCTGCGAGGCGAGGCGATCGACGCGCTCGTCGATATCGGCGCGCCCGCGGCGACCGAACTGGCAGCGGCGCTGCGTGACGACGAGGGGCACCTGCGATTCCGGTTGTCGATCGCTCTGGGGCGCATCGGCCGACCGGCGCTCGCCCCTCTATGCGAACTGTTGCATGCACCGGATGTAGAAGTTCGTTTTGCCGCTACGTTTGGCCTGAACGAAATCGGTCGAGATGCGGTTTCCGTGGCGCCGACGCTGGTCAACGTGCTGAACGATGCGAACGAGGACGTGCAGGTGCGCCGCTTCGCCGCCTTTACGCTCGGTAAGGTTGGGTCCGCGAGCCCCGAGGCGATTCCGGCCCTTGTCGCCGCCCTCAAGTCGCCGAACGATGAGATGCGCGCGGCCGCAGTCGGGGCCTTGCTGAGCTTCGGACCTAGTGCGGAGGGGGCCGTAGGGCCCCTGGTCGAGGCGTTTGGCGATCCCAAGCGCGAGGTCCGCTCTTTGGCATGTCAGACCCTTGGCCGGATTGGCAGGCCCGCCGTTCCCGCATTGATACGCGCGTTGCAAGACGCCGCGCCCCAGAGGCGGAAGTATGCTGTGGAGACTCTCGCGCTGATCACTCCCAGGGAGCTGGCAACCGTCCGGGCCCTGATTTCGCTCCTGCGCGACCCGTACCTGGAGGTCCGAGTGTCATGCCTTTTGGCGCTTGGTCATTTCGAGGAAGCCGACGCAGAGAGCGAACTGCTCGCACCGGCATTGACGTCGTGCCTGGCCGACCCAAATAGCGATGTGCGTTGGGCAGCCGCGCTCTCGCTGGTCTCCATTGGCCGGGGTAGGCAAGCCGTGCCACAACTGATCGAGTCGTTGAGTTCTGTCGAGGCGATCTCTCGCATCAAGGCCGCAACCGCTCTTGGCCGCATTGGGCCCGACGCCAAAGCCGCTATTCCAGCCTTGATGCGCGCTCTGAACGATAGAGATAACTGGCTCAGTCGAGAGGCCACGCTGGCTTTGAGAGCTATTGACCCAACCATCCCAGTGGCTGCCGGAAAAAATGGCGCGCTCGGCCGGGGGGCCATCCTCAATGACTGAGCGGGCCAGGGGAAGACTGCTGGTCAATCCCTCCGGCAGTGTTTCACTTTGCCCATCCGGCATCAGTTTTCTCGTAGCTCGAGCTGCCAGCCCGAGCTACTACTGTCCGTCCCGAACGTTTGACAAACTGTCCAGCCTGTCAGATTGGCCCAGACCGAACATAAGGCAGAGAAGGCCCTGGCGCCTCATTCGGGCGCTGCTTGCCGCTTCGCCTTACGTTCTTGCCAGGCGGCATTTGCTCGAAGCCACTGGGCAGCCTCGCGTATATCCGGGTTGTCAGGCATGGTGCGCTCGGCTTTTTCGTACCAATAGAGTGCCTCCGTCAAATCCTTCCTGTGGAAGGCGCCGTAACCCCGGTACCAGTCGTAACGGCCATTCCACGGCATATACATCGAGATGCCAACCAGCAGCAGGACACCGCAGAGGACTCCTGCGACCATCAGGAGTCGCTGCTTCTGGAGAAGTGCCTGGCCGACGAGCCATCCCACCGCCGCGCCCACACCATGGGCGGCATTGGCGACCGGCATGATGTTTCCATAGGTGAGCAGGATGCACAAGAAGAACCAAAACACGAAGAGCTGAACCGTCTGGGATGACATCAGCAGAGCTGCAAATTCCTTGTCGTGCCGCAGGCTGAAGAGGATTCCAAAGAGGCCATAGCCCACCCCTGAGAGGCCAATACCGGTCTGGGCGCTGAGCAGGAGCTCGCCGGCGGAGCCGCCAACGGCCAGCAGGACTATTAAGCCGGCGTAACGGACGTGCCCCAGCCAGGCCTCGAGGTCTCTGCCAAAAATCCACAACCAGTAAAGATTGAAGGCCAGGTGGAAGAAGTTCCCATGCAGAAAAGTCGTCGTGAAATAGCGCCAGAGTTGGCCGCTCCACACCTGCCAGGGGTCGCCAATCGCCCAGGCCATCCATTGGTGGTTTTGCCAGTAGGCGAGCGTACCCACGACGGATGCAGCCATGACTGCAATCGTTATCACCGGCTGAGTTGCCGCCGGCAGTTCTCTGCGCGGAGCATTGTAGATCGCCGTGATGCGCTGCGCGCATGCCTGGCAACGAAGTTCGTCCGGCGGCCCGTACATGACCTCGCGGGGCATCTCTTTGCCGCATTCGACGCAATTTGGCATGCACTGACTCTTGGCAATAAGAATCGATCAAGTAGCTCGGAGCGGCGGCCAAGTGCTGCTTTCCCGATGGCTACTCGATGGTTATCCGCAGCAGACTGCCCGGCTCGATCACGAGTTCGGATTCCAGTGCCAGCTTCACCTGACGGCCGTCAACTTGATGGCTGGCCGCGACCGTTCGATCCCCGAGCACAACAGTAACCTGGTTGGGTCGCGTGTCGGCTGGCACTTCGAACATCAAGCTGCGCAAGCGCAATCGGCCCCAGTGTACCGCAAGCTCCTCGGATTGCCGCCCGTTTTCGCGTTTTTGCGTGAACGTGCCCCAACCCTCGGCGGCCGTGAAGGGAGCGCGGAAGTGGTCGGGCGTCAAGCGCGGCGCGAAGGCCAGGTGCCCCCTGGGGCCATGATACTCGAAGCCGCAGGCCGCGAGGAAGACTCCGTAACTGGCCATGGAGCGGGCGTAATGATCGCTGCACTCCACCTCGTTCCACGGGTTGCGCTTGGCGGCGTGGTAGCGGTCATGGATCATGCGCGTGATCGCCAGCCCCTTTTCGACCAGCCCTTCCCAGATCATGTGGGCCGCCACCTGGTACTCGAACCCCGTCATGCATTCGTTGAAGTAGCCCACAAACACAGGATTGCCGCCCTTGCCGGGGGCTTTCTCCGCGCCGCCACGCGGCCAAGTGCACATGAGCAGGCCTCCTTCGCCCGGCATGGCATACCAGCGCCCGGCCTTGATGGCTTTGAATCCTCGACGGTACGGGCCCACGTCGGGCGTGAAATTGTATTTCCAGAGCGACTCCAGGGCTACGCGAGTCTCGGCCGCCGGGATGACGCGCGGCAAACCGACTTGAAAGGCCCAGCTCTGACCAAACACCTGATCGATATGACAGCCGTCGTTGGTGTTGATCGAGTTCAGATGTTTGGGATCGAGGAGCTGAATGAAATACTCGCCGTTATAAAGATGCGCGACGATCTGCTTGCTGCCTCGCGCGGCGAGGGCTTCGCAACGCTGAGCGAAAGCGCGGTCGCCCATCTCGTGCGCCATGGCGGCGCCGGCGCGAAGGCAGGCCAGGTAGAGCGAGCTGATCCAGGCGATGCGGCCATACCAGGAGGCATCGAGCGTGTTGTACTGTTCGCCTTCGAGCAGACCCTCATGGTTCCTATCCTGGGCCATAAGATACTCGATTGATTTCCTGATCTTCGGCCAGGCGCGGTGCAGGAAGTTTTCATCAGGCGACATCTGATGCTCGCGGTAAGCGCGCAGGATGGTCCCCGCCTGGCCGTCGTGGGCCACCCGGCGGTCGTACTCCGCCCGGTAATCCATGGCCCCAGTATCGGCGTGGAACGCGATACCAAAATCGACCTTGTCGCGCGTCGTTCGTTCGAGCTGTGGAAAGATCCTGGCTGGGGCGTGCGCGTAGTGCCAGACGTGGGTACAGGTGCCGTCGCAGCAATAGGTGCCTTCATAGGCATAGAAGCGGCCATTGGTGAATTGGTACGCCATGGCCGTCGCCAAATTGCAAATCGTCAGGAAGGTGCGATCCAGCAACCAGTAGGGCAACGTCGAGTTATACCAGGTCTTGTGCCAGAGCTTGGTTTGACCGGACAGCTCAGTGAACCTGCGGGCGACGTGCCTGCTAACCTCAGCCGCCGAGCCGAAATGAGCGGCGTAGGAACGCTGCAGTGATCCGGAGCCGGTGAGGCGATCGAAGCGGCCGCGGGGCAGGGCAGGGAAGTACCAGGTGATCAGGAAGATCGCCTCAGCCTTTTCTCCAGGTTGTAATCTCCATTTCCGTCCTAGCCCGCCGCACAATCTGCGGCCAAACGGCTCGGCGGCCTCTTGCGCGGCTCGGTGGCGCTCGCCGGCAAAGATCGCCTGAGCGGGCGAGCCTTTAACAGGCACCCAGGCAAAAGCAAACGTCCCCTCGGCCTTGCCCAGAAGAGCCAACGCCAGCGATCCATAATCCGCCTGCTTTTCAAGGATGAACGGCGCGCGCGGTACGTCGCTGAACACGATGTCATCGATGCCTATGTTGCCCCAGGGGCCTTTCTCGGCATCAACGATTTCGAGGACCGCGTGCTGGCCCTGCAGGGCGCTGACGTCAAACGTGGCGCCGTGCATGTGGTTTTCGTTCCGGCCGGTGGCGGAGCGCGCTACCTTCCCATTCACCACCAGGTTGAGGCAGGTCTTGCCGGGGTGAGCGCCGCCGCCGATGAAGAAGTTGATGTAGTTTCTTTCAATGGTGAAGGACTTACTCGTGAGTTTTCCGGTCTGAGCGTCGCGCTGCACCACGTCGTTGCCCGGGGCCGATGCGTGAGAATTGACCACGCGGTCGCCCTTGCCGCCAAGGTCGCCCTGGTAAGGAAACACTGCCGAGCGACGGACGGGCGCGTGTCCAAACGCCTTGCCTTCCACCTTCCAGCCTTCGTAGCTGTCCTTTTCGAAATCTTCGAAGAGAAGGTCAGGCCGCTTTTCGGCTGGCTGCTTCTTCGGCGGGGATTCGGCAGTGCAATGCAGAAGGGTCAGCTCCGGTTCGTGCACGATGCGATTGCGGCGCGTGCCTGCATCGTTCTGGCCGCTGCCCAGGCACACGGCATTCTCCAGCCAGCCTGCAAGCTCAACTTCGACGGGGTGGTCGCTCGTATTCTGAACCGTGTAATGCATCACCGTGGCCGGCAGCGACGAATCCTGCACATGAAGCGGAATGAAGGGAGAATAGGCCTGCAATTCCACCACGACCGGTAGCTGAGCGTCGCGGTACTCGACGAAGCCGATGGGATATTGCCCGCGAAAACGGATGTCGCTGAAGCCTCTGCGGTCGAGCGGCCGGACCGATGTCTTTCCCTCAGCCGTGACATGGAGTGCAAACCCTTGTCCGATGGGATAGGTCGGTTTTGGCACGTGGGCATAGTTAGGGCCTTGCCAGTCGCCGAAATTCGAGGCCTGCGGAACGTTGAAGATGTCCCAGTGCCATAGCCTACCGTCGCCGCCTAGGTAGAGCTGGCCGGCGCAGAGGCCGCCGACGGGCATACCGATGTTTTCCAGCTCGGCACCGCGGTAGACCGTGGGCGTACCGCGCTCAACGAGCGAACGCAACCACTCGGGATGAAGTTTCTTATCGGCGGGTACGAGCTTGTCGAAATCTGCTGTCTCGAATGGCCCCGCCAGCGCCGAGAGGCCGGGAGCCAAGGCAGCTCCGCTGATGGCCACGTTGCCAAGGAACTCCCGGCGGCTCGGCCCGTCGCAACAGCCCGGTTGCGTGCAGGTCTCCGCGAGCGCGTTTTCTTCGGCAGGATGTTTCATAAATGTCTCCTCCGGCCACTCCGCACGAGGGGTAATCTCTCAATCACCCATGCGCGTGCTTGCTTACTTGTCTTTCTTGTAAACGATCCTTCCGCCAACGACCGTCATCACGACTTCGCATTGGGCAAGATGATCGCGTTCTCCCTCCGAAAGGATGTCCCGCGACAGGACGACCAGGTCCGCCAGCTTGCCTGGTTCGAGCGAGCCGCGATCTTTCTCTTCGAAGCCGGCGTATGCAGACGTTAGCGTGTATGCCTCGAGCGCTTCTGCGACCGTGATTTTTTGCTGCGGGAACCAACCTTCGGAATGCTTGTTATCCAGCGGCCGGCGATTAACCGCGGCATCAATGCCGAGCAAAGGGTTGAGGGGCGCGACCGACCAATCTGTGCCGAAGGCTAACTTGGCGCCAGCATCCAGCAGGGAACGGTAGGCATAGCTGGATGCGCAGCGGGCAGGGCCAATGCGTCCTTCGGCCCAACGGCCGTCATCGATAACGTGGAACGGCTGCATCGAGGCAATGACGCCAATCTGGCGAAACCGCGCAACGTCCTGCGGCCGAAGATGCTGGGCGTGCTCGATCCTGAACCGGTGATCGCGCGCGCCATTTTCCTTGATTGCCTCGGCGAAAATATCGAGCATTTCGGCGTTGGCCCGGTCGCCGATAGCATGTACGGCAACCGACAGGCCTGCCCGATCGGCCCCGAGCACATATTCGCGCATCTTGTTGAGCGGCGTGACGTAGATGCCGGTGCTGCCGGGCTCGTTGAGATAGGGCTCAAACATCTTTGCCGTGCTCGAGCCCAGGGAGCCGTCGGCAAAGCCTTTGAGGCCGCCGATCTTGACCCAGTCGTCGCCGAGTCCCGTCTCAGCGCCCAGTTGCGCAAGCTGCTGCCAGTCGGCAAGCGGCCAGCGCAGATCGATACGCAGCGTCAACAGCCCCGAGTGCGCCAGTTGCTGATAGAGGCGAAAGAGCGTGCGCCGACTGCCGGCAGAGCCCCCGTCCATGTCCTGGGCGCTGGTTACGCCTGCCTGGCTGGCTTCCACCAGGGCGGCACGCACGGCCTCGGTGATCTCGGTTTCGGATGAGGCCGGGATCAGCCCGGACACAAGGCTCATGGCATTGTCGCGCAGGAGGCCGGTTGGTTCCCGCGAGCCCGTTTTGCGATAGATCACACCGCCGGCCGGGTCGGGCGTCTTCGCAGTAATGCCCGCCATGTGCAAGACACGGCTGTTGACCACCGCCATGTGACCATCGTAGCGGCGCAGGAAGACAGGTCGGTTGGGCACATACTTATCGATTAACTCGGCAGTGGGCAATTGACCGCTCAGAGCGCGATCGTGGTCCCAGTCGCCGCCCAGCAGCCAGCGCTCCCGTGGCAGTTTTCGGTCGAATTCACGTAGCCGGCGGCCAAATTCCGCTTCGTCCGCGGCATCCTTGAGCGCCACCTGGCTCAGGCGCTGCCCTGATCCCAGCAGGTGAATATGACTGTCGTAGAACCCAGGGACCACGCGGCGGCCCTGGAGGTCGATGATACGCGTGCCTTTGCCCGCGAGAGTCCGAACCTCCTCGGTGGGCCCGACTGCCACGATGCGGTCTCGCCAGATGGCGATTGCCTCGGCTTCCGGCTGCGCACGACAGACCGTCCAGATCTTCCCATTGATGAGGATGACATCCGGCGCATTGCCGCCCGCCTTGGCCGCAGCAGCGCGAACGGTCCCGGTGTCGCTCGCGGTCAGGAAAAACGGTCCCAGGAGGAAGAGAGTTCTCAACATGTGTACCCCAACTGGTAGGATAAGACTCGCGGTGGCCGTCAACGGGTTGGTTGCTGCCGTCCATGATGATGATTACACTTTGCAGGATACAAAGCGGCAAGCCTTGCCGGCACCAGAGAACACGATTTGTTGCGCGGCCGGGCCCCGAATCTAAAGTAGGAGTGACGAATGAGGCGGTGTTTCCCTTCGATAAGGCTGATTGTTGGACTACAGGTCTTGGCCGCCTCGGGACTGCTGTTTTTGGACCACAAGGCAGCGCCGAGCCAAACGGGCGGCAACTCGCTGGCGGGACCAGCCGCTCTCACGCCGAAGGAGGAATTGGCCACCTTCCACCTTCCCAAGGGTTTTCGGGCGGAGCTGGTCACCTCTGAGCCGAACATCGTCGATCCGGTGGCCATCGCCTTTGATGAAGAGGGCCGGTTGTTCGTCGCCGAGATGCCCGGTTACCCGAATGCCGGTGTCGCCACGGGGCCAGTGCACTCAGGAAAGATCAAGATGCTTGAGGACCGCGACGGCGATGGCTTCTACGAGCACTGTACGACCTTCGCCGAGGGCCTGCGGTTCCCAACTTCGGTCATGCCCTGGAAAGGTGGGCTCCTTGCGGCCGTTGCTCCGGATATTCTCTTCTTCGAAGATACCAAGGGGACAGGCCGGGCGGACCGGCAGCATTCGCTGTACACGGGCTTTGGCCTGAAGAATATTCAGCAACTGATCAACAGCTTGCAATGGGGCATCGACAACTGGGTCTATGGCTGCGCGGGCATCAATCCGAGCACCGTCCACTCTGTTGAAAGGCCAACCGACACGCCCATCGAGCTGCGCGGCCGCAGCGTCCGCTTCCATCCGGAACTGCCCGGCAGCCTGCAACCGGCCTCGGGCGGCGGTCAATTTGGTCAGGCAGCCGACGACTGGGAGCACTGGTTCACCAACACCAATAACCAGCATCTGCGCCACATCATTCTTCCCGACCACTATTTGCAGCGGAATCCAGCCTTGCCGGTCAGTGCCGTGACACTGGACATTCCCGATCACGAGCCGGCTTGCAAGGTTTATCGCATCAGTCCTTTCGAAGCCTGGCGCGTCGAGCGCACGCGGCGCCGGGCGACGGGACCCGACCCACGACGCTACCCCTCTACGGAACTCGTGCCCGGCGGCTACATCACCTCTGGGTGCAGCCCCGTGGTTTACACTGCCGATCTCTTCCCGAAGGCTTACCGTGGCAACACCTTTATCTGCGACCCGGCGAACAATCTCGTGCATCGCGACATTCTCGAAGAGAATGGCGCGACCTACGTCGCCAAGCGTGCCGAGCCTGATCACGAGTTCCTGGCATCGACCGATAATTGGTTCCGGCCGGTGAACCTCAGCATTGGTCCGGACGGTGCCCTCTATGTCGTCGATTTCTACCGGGAAGTTATTGAGACGCCTCTATCACTACCGGAGGACATCAAGCGGAGGCTCAATCTCCAGAGCCGGGGTCGCGGCAGGATCTGGCGGATCGTGCCGGAAGGCTTCCAGGCCCGCAAGAAGCCCTCGCTGCGGAAGGCGCCGAGTGCTGAACTCGTGCAGTACCTGGCGGATGCCAACGTCTGGTGGCGCTTGACTGCCCAGCGCCTTCTGGTCGAACGACAAGACAAATCCGTTACCGAGGCCCTTGTGAAGCTGGCGAGCGAATCACTGTCGCCTCAGGGTCGTGCGCATGCGCTCTGGACGCTATCCGGGCTCAGGGCTCTGGACACCACGCTCATCGAGCACGCGCTGAAAGACTCAGAGCCCGGCGTCCGCGAACAAGCCCTGCGACTGGCTGAGGATCGGCTGGCGGCATCAACAAGTCTGCGCAGCGCCGTGGTGGCTCTGGCCGACGATCCCTCACCCAAGGTGCGTTTCCAGCTGGCATTCACGATGGGCGAAGCAAACGCTCCTGAATTCACGGAGGCGCTGGCCAAAATCGTGCGCCGCGATGTTGAGGATCCCTGGACGCAGCTGGCTGTGCTCAGCTCGAGCAGTCGATCCGCGCCTGGTTTGCTGGACTCGCTGGCTGAAGACCGCGAGTTCGTCAAGCATGACAAGCAGTCGCATCTGCAACTGTTCATTCGGCTCGCCGCCATGGTCGGTGCCAGGGCCAGCGATGCCGAGCTGGCACGTGCCCTGCATCTCGCTGTTCCGCGCGAGGGCAAGCCTCAGGCATGGCAGGTGGCCATCATTGAAGGCCTTGGACAGGGCTTGCAGAATACGCCGCACAGCTTGAGCAAGCTTTGGGAGCGGCCTGGAACGCTTAAGGAGCCCTTGGAGCAGACCAAGCCGCTTTTCGACCGCGCCGCGGCGACGGCGCAGAATGAAAAGACGAGCGTCGCTGACCGGGTTGCGGCCGCGCGTCTGCTCGGCTATGGCCCGTTCGCGACTGCTGCCGCTGTGCTTCGGGATTTCCTGGGGACCCGTTATCCGACCGAACTGCAACTGGCAGCAATCCGGGCCTTGTCGCTTCACGAGAATGCACAGATTCCCGAGATGCTTCTGGCGGCGTGGGGAAGCTACAGTCCTATCGTCCGCCGGGAGGTGCTCGAAGCGATCTTTGCCCAACCGGACAGGGTGGCACACCTGTTGAATGCCATCGAGCAAAAGAAAGTATTGCTTGGACAACTGGAGCCATTCCGCCTCACGCAGTTGCGCCAGCATCCCGATGTAAAGGTGCGTGGCAGAGCGACAACCTTGCTGGCCGGCCAGCTGAATTCGGATCGGCAGAAAGTCATCAATGATTACCGCGCAGCGCTCGACCTTAAGGTGGACGCCGTGAAGGGAAAAGCGGTGTTCAAGAAAACATGCTCTACCTGTCATCGACTCGAAGACGTCGGCGTCGAGGTCGGGCCGGACCTACTGTCAGCGCTAAGGAATAAAACGCCCGAGACGCTGCTGGTCGATATCTTCGACCCCAGCCGGGAGGTCGATCCGCGGTTTATCAACTACGTGGTGAACAACAAGACCGGCAGGGTATTTACCGGCATGATCGCCGCTGAAACCTCTTCCAGCATCACGCTGAGGCGCGCGGAAAGGGCAGAAGACACGATCCTGCGGGATCAAATTGACGATATCCAGGCAACGGCCAAATCCTTGATGCCCGAAAACCTGGAGCTGCAACTGAGCAAGCAGGACGTCGCCGACTTGATTGCTTACCTGCAGTCGGTGGCGGTGCCGAAATGATTTACGCTTTGCCCGATTCAAAACGAGACAATCTACTATCCCTATCGGCTGTAGAGTAGGAGTCCCCTGGTTGCCGGAAACAGGAGTTGTACTTGCACAGCTTGTTGACCGAGAAAGTAATACGCGTACTTATGCGACTTCGAGCAAGGCTTGCGGGTTTTTCGCAGCAATCATGAGCAAGGTCCGCGCAGCTCCTGAAGGCACGCGACGCCCCTGCTCCCAATCTTGCAGAGTCCGTACCGAAACGCCGAGCAACTCGGCAAAACGCGCTTGGGAAAGCTCGGTCTTTTCTCTTGTCTTGGCAACGTCGGGCACATTGATCACGCGGCCATATTCGCCGCGCTTGATTTCCCGAATTCCTTGGAGGATTTCCTTCCCAACATCGCGCGTTTTCTTAGCCATTGTCTACCTCTTTGCGGATCTCTCGCAGCACGTGAGCTGGGATCTGCTCTGCGACGTTCTTGGGGTACATCCTCAGCATCCAGATCACGCCTTGGCTGATCTTGGCGTAGTACACCACGCGATAGCCACCGCCCTTTCCTCGGCCTGGCGGAGTCGAGGCGCACCGGCAGCACTCAGCGCAATTGCAAATGCAGCGCTAGTTTGGCCAAGACAAGCTGATTGAGACTCACGCCTTCGGCATCGGCCTCGCTGGCCAAGGCAGCATGGAGCGACTTGGGCACGCGTACATTGAATTTGCCGCTGTACTCCCGCCGCTGCGGTCCAACTGGAGGGTCGGGCAGACTGTCAATCAACCGGTCGACTTGCCGGCTTTCTTTTGTCTTCGCAAAGGCCACTCGGTCCTTGGGATTCGGAAATAACCGTGCGAACGGCCCTCCGGGGCCGTAGATTGCATTGTTCGCTTCCACCCAGGTTACGCCCGAAGTTTCCGCCAAATTGCGCGCGCGTGTCAATAGTTCTTGGGCACGGTTCTCAATAGTTCGTTTCGACATGCTCCCAGCCTCCGATCAATCCAGGTCGATAATCTCGCCGGCTTCGCGAACTTCGAAGTAAATGGCTCGTTGACCCAGCTGCCTTCCCATCTGCGTGAACAGCTCACGGGCTTCGCTCACGCGCTCTGGCGGGACCAGGACCTCCAAGCGATAGCTTGTCTCCTCATACACGCGGCCATCATCCGCCACCCAAGCGCCCACGAACGGACCCTCCAGAGAATAGCCTCCAAACGTGTCACGAACGAGGGTCAAGAAGGCGCGCCGCTCGCGCTGGCTGATTTTCGATCTATCGTTGCGATGCGTCGGGATGCGGGTGACGACGAGCATTGCAATTTCTCTCAGCTCGCGGGCGGCAACCGATCCGTGCGCTGATGATACCACAAGTAGTACCATAAGCAAAGGCGTTTCAAGTCGGGTTGGAAGTCCGGCCGACAGCCGATTCTCGCAGGATTATCTAGCATCACGCTGCGTCGGCCAGCGACCACATCTCTGTTTGATCGGCGCTGATCGAATGGACCCGCCCTTCCTCCCGGAGCTTGTAAAGCCCGGCGAGGACCTGTAATTCGGCGAAGCGCACCAGTTTGGGCGACAGCCCTTTGTAGAGTTGACGTGCAAGATCCGGAACACTCTGTGCAGAAGAGGCCAGCGCCGCCAGGAGCTGCTCTTCGCGCATATTCCTGTGCTTGATGCAATCCTCGATCGTTTGGGTGGGTCGAGTCGTGGGGCTGCCGTGGGCTGGCAGGAGCATTCTGCAATCCAGCGCGCGCAAACGCTCCAACGAATGCAAGTACACCTTCAGGTCCCCATCCGGCGGAGCAATCACCACGGAGGAGAGCGTCGAGATCATGTCGCCGGCAAAGATCAGACGATAATACGGTTCATAAAACGCCAGGTGGCCTGGTGCATGTCCCGGTGTGAAGACCCCCTCGAGATGCCAGGGCCCGCGGCCGTCGGGGGCCGTGCCCAAATCGAGGCGCTCCCCGGCTTCGATCTCGCGGTCCACGGCGACCTTGCCTTTGAGCCGCTGCGCCGTGATCGGATGAGCATAGATCGGCACTCCATAGCGTTTGGCAGACGCCGTCGCCGCACCAATGTGATCGGGATGATGGTGCGTGAGTACCACTGCGGTCAAGCGATTGCCCTCGGCATGGTGGCGATCGAGCAAGGCGAAGAGGTGCTCCTGCTCTTTCGCATCTCCCGGGCCCGGGTCGAGTAAATAGCTCGGATTCCTGCCAATCAGGTAAGCGTTCGTGTGGGTGCTGGGTGGTAGGGCGAGCGTTCGCAGCGGGATCATGCGCACGCCGGGCGTAAAGTAGATCGAGTGAATCGTCTCATCCGTTTGCGTGCGGATCAACTCCGACAGCCGGGCGGGGATTTGCTCGATCGTCAGACCGTCGATCGTCTGCAGGATCAGCACGGTCGGCGGCGAGACGAATGATTCGCCGCGTGTCCATGGTTCCAACACTGCATGCGGTGCCGCCCATTCTCCGGTCTCCAATTCTCCCGGCCAGACTTCTGCTTTCTGGTTGTCCGGCACCCTGGCCAGGAAGAAGACCGTATTGAAGCGCGTCGGAACGAAAGAAGGCGTCGTCACGCTGCCCAGGGGAATGAAATCAGCCGCGTTCAGGCGCACGCTTAGGTGGGAGAGCACATCGGGAAAAGTCATTTCCTCGACCATCAATTTGCGGCGCAGGTAATCAAGGAGGGAACCGCTGGGAGGAAAGGAGCCGTCCGCCCGCCGGGCGATCAGAGCGCCGGTCTCTTCGAACAGCTCTCTGGCGGCTGCTGCATAGCGCTCCGAATCAACGTCTAAGGGATTGGGCCTTTCTGCTGGCGCATCGACGGGAACCTCCCTGTCCCCAGCGGAGACCTTCCCTCCGGGAAATGCCAGGAAGCCGCCCAGGAATCGTAAGTTCGCGGACCGCCGCACGACAAAAAGCTCGGCCGGACCGGAACCTCTAGCCAGCAAAACACTGGCAGCCTTCGCGATCTGGCTCACCTTGATTGGCTTCCTCTGGTAGGGAGAAGCATCCCGAACACGGATGGGGCAGGTGTCCGGAGAGCGAATGCCTACTGTTTCGTCTCGCCCTCGGCAGGCGGCTTCTTGCGCTCGGCGGAGGCGTTGAGCCCTTTTTCGACGCTTTCCAGGAGACGTTCCATCGCAAACGGTTTGCGGATGTAATCGACGACACCAAGATACTCGGCATACGCCTTGTGCCGGCTACCCTCGTTCGCCGTGATCATGATAATGGGCGGAGCATCCGATTTATTTTTGAAATGCTCCAGAACGGGGTAGCCGCCCATGCGCGGCATCATCATGTCCAGGATGACCAGGTCCGGATGGTGCTGATAGACCATCTGCTTACCCTGCTGCCCGTCGCGCGCTTGAAAAACGCGATGTCCATGTTTTTCCAGGACAGCGCGGAGCCCGTCGCTCAGCTCCATGTCATCGTCGACGACGAGAATGGTCTTATGGTCCGCCATTTTGCTTGTGCCTCCCGCTTATTCTCCGAGCAACCTTATCATTACAAGGTTAGCAGTCAGTCAAGATCTCGACAAGCGGCGTTGCCCGGCAGGTCTGGCCATCGCTACGCCACGTAGACCGCGGCAAGCTAGCAGCTTGCCCTACAAGTTCTGTTCCTCGAGCAGCATGGCTTTTGAGCCATGCCTGCACCGGCTGGTCGGATCGAAGCCGCATGGATCGTGCATCAAGAGTTCTACGTCCTCGTTGCCACTGACAAGTTCAGGGAACTTACATAACATCAGTAATTATAACCGCGACTCTTTGGGACGGTCAGGACGCTTCGGCGGGGCCGTTACCCCTCTCGTGCAGCGCGAGGCCGCGGGCGTCGTGTAGCATAGGACCAAAGGATGCCTCTGCATTTCACCGTGCTTGCCAGTGGGAGCGCAGGCAACGCCAGCCTGCTCGAAGTGGATGGGTTCGGCCTCCTGCTGGATGCTGGCCTGGGTCCCCGCAAGCTGGTCCAGCGGCTCAATGCCGCGGGCGCTTCCTGGAGCGGCGTCCATGCTGCCGTGCTGACACATACCCACTCGGATCACTGGAGCGAGCGGACTCTTGCACATTTGCTCCGCCGGCAGATTCCCATTTACTGCCATGCAGAGCATCATGCGGCTCTGGTGGAATATGGGACGGCGTTCGCCTCGATGCGCGAAGCAAACCTGGTGAACGGCTACCAGGACCGGGAGGAATTCTCCCTCGGCCCCGGCCTGCGCTGCCGGCCGCTGGCTCTGCGGCATGACGGAGGCGCCACCTTCGGCTTTCGCTTCGAGATCGCGAGCGACCTGTTTTCGCCGCCGTACGCACTGGGCTATGCCGCCGACCTCGGTTCGTGGACGGACGAGCTTGCCGGCCAACTTGCTGAGGTCGACGTGCTTGCACTCGAATTCAATCACGACGAGGACCTGGAACGCGCGAGCGGCCGATCCCCTCAACTCATCGCGAGGGTGCTCGGAGAAGACGGACATCTCTCGAATACCCAGGCAAGCATGCTGCTGCAAGAAGTGCTGCGCCGTTCCACTCCGGGACGCTTGCAACACCTTGTTCAGCTCCACCTGAGCAGGGACTGCAATCGACCGGGCCTGGCGGCGGAGGCTGCCCAAACAATTCTGAATGAGTTTGAACCTTCCATCCGCCTGCGCACGGCAAGCCAGGACGAGCCCAGCCCAAAGATAATCGTGGGTGGCTCCCTGAGCGGCACGTCCCGTTCGGAGAGGCGCTCGACGCAGACGAAGGATGGCCCAAGAGATGTGGCATCCGGCCAGATGCAGCCTAGCTTCTTTTGAGAGTGGGAAGAGAGACCGCGGCTGACGCCGAACTTCACAGAAATGCCCCGCGTCAGCCGCGATCTGCTACTTCCGACCGCCGTTGTGGACGGATACGCAACTGGCCCAAAGTTGTCTCCTCCAACTCGCCTCGATCACCGCGCCGCTCCCACACCCGAAGGCCGATCAATCCCGCCCTTGGATACTCCTCGCCTCTGCGCAATTCATAGCCAAGGGACGGATCGACTTGCAGTTCCAACCGGCGCTGGAGTCGCTCGTCGTAGACCGTCACGATCTCTGCCGTACCGTTGTCCTCCGAGCCGCCCCGGACAATCAGGAGCCGTGGGCCGGCGATCGTGAGGTCCAGCTTCGAGCTATCACCGAGAGCCGCAAATTCAAATTGATCGAAAAAGTGCTGCTGCGTCTGCCGCGTCGTTCGCAGAAGAAGAAAATCGTCCGCTACCTTGAGCGCGTCCTGGAGCGAGATTACGCCAGGTCGCTCCACGGTTCGCCCAGCGGGGATCGCAATGCCCGCGATCCCGGTTTTTCTTGATAAAGAAAGTCGATGTATTTCGTGGAGTTGGCCAGGCAGCAAATTCAAGTCTCCGGCCAGGAATCGCAGCCGGCGCTCGGCGATAGAGCGAGAATAGGCTTCATAAGAAAGCAGCAACGTCCGGTCTGGTTCGCCAGGCGCTTTGCCGGTTCCCAGCGGTCGATCAAGGAAGACCGCCATGCCCAGCTCTTGCAATTCCTCCGGCTGGTGCAGATCGTCGATCGACTCCATGAGCAGGTCGTGCATCGGCAGGGACTGATCCAAGTAGAGCCGCCTGGTGCGCTTTCCAGCAACCTGGATCTGCTCCTCGGGCACCCGCAGGTGCGCTCCCGGAACAATACGCGCGTTCTCGCCTGGCGACGTCGGGGCATCCGGCACAGGCAATCCTTTGAGCAAGTGCCACATGAGCCAGCCCTGGCGAAGGCCGCGACGGCGAATTCTCTTTTTCTTCTGCAGCGCTGGGTCGTCATGGGGCTCCGAATGAAACAGCACCGGCTCGGATTCGATAAATTGCAGATAGGCTCTCAACAGGCTATCGAGCATCAGTGCGTCGGGGTAATTCGCGCCCTGATGATGAAACGTGACGAGATCGTAAGCGGTGAGGTGCCGCGCCGTCTGGCGCAGGAAGTAACTCAGAAGGTCTGCCACCTCTTCTCGTGTCGATAAGCCTTCCTCTGCCTGCACTGCCAGGAAGTGCAGCAGGTTGTCGACAAACCCCGTATACGGCGACAGGGCAACCTCGTTGAAGAGCCTGCGGCTGACCTTCGCCAGATGTGTGCCCTCAAATCTAAGCTGACGCCAGCGCTCTCGAAAGAGGGAGGCGCCGAAGCGAACCTCTTGGTCCGGAATGCTGCGCAGGACCGTCTCCAAGAGCCTAGCTGTCTCGGTCTCTGACAGAGATTGGGTCAATACTCGATCGATGAGCTGGTCATAGGAACGCATGGGCCCTGATTCTGCCGGTAGCTCTTCCGCTTCCATCCGGCCGAAATAAGCCAATTCGCCCAGGGAGAACGCGGGCAGAGGCGCTTCGATTGAAGTGATCGGCAACCTGCTGGAGCCGACAACCGCCTGAAAGAGCAGGCAGCGCAACTCTTCTTGAAGGTTTGATACGGAGCCGACTCGATCCAGATGAATGGAGCCGACCAGCTCGCGCAGCCACTTGCGCACCTCGCGGCTGGCGTAGACATTGTCGCCGGCATGATACCCTTCCCAAGCATAACAATGAATGGAGCGGACGATGTGCAGCATTCGATTGGCAACGTCGAGCTTCACCGCCAGGATCGGTTGCACGGAACGGCCGGCCGCGTCGCCCCAGAACAAATTCCAGGCTTCGAACGATTGCCGAAGTCGTGTTTGGGAAGCATCGAGCAGCCGGCCCCTGAAGATTTCCCAGGAGATCTCTTCGTGTGCCTCGTGCTGCCACTCAAGGGCCGCGTCCAGGCCCACGAAGAAATGAGCCGGATGGAGCGCCGAAGTGACGGCATTCCGCACCAGATTGAGGGGAACAGAAGTCATGGTCACATCGAATGGGGGGTTGTCGAGTCTATATCACCGTGCCTGATTCGGCAGCGGCGTAGGACAGATTTCCCAATCTGTCCGGTCAGGTTGGAAACCTGACCTACTGCCGAGTCCCGCATGGTCATTTGGTTCCAGCAAGGACCTTGCCATCTATACTATGGGCAATCTAGCGAACGAACGGCGGAGTGCTCAAGTTTGCATGGGTTAACGGTCCCGCGGCAAATTCGGAAAGAATTCGAAGATGCCGCTATTGAGGAATGCGCGCGGGAATGCCGAATCGTATTGGTGAGTGCTAACGAATTCTCCGGACTTGCGGAGACGAGTGAATAATGTGTTCTCAACGCCAAGTTGGGCAGGAGTGGATAGTCATGCACAAAGCATGCGCGTTTCTGACCGCAGCATTCCTGGCATGGGCCACGACGCCTTGCCACGCCGGGGACAACGCACAACAATCAGTGCTCCCGGCGGCGACGACTCTGTCCAACGGGGCCGCACAGGAAAAGCTTCCCCAACCCACCGCGACGTCCGGAACTCCAGCGCTGGCAGGATCGCCGGTGCTGAACCACCTCACACCCGTTCCCGAAGGTCCCGCAGCGCCAGGCTGTTGCAGCAGCGGCTGCAATCACTGCCAGCGCTTCATCGAATGGCTGACCTACCGCCCCGTGAAGACTTGTGGGCCATGTGGCTGCCTTCTTTGTCCGGCTCCCTGCTGTGACCCGCCTCTCTACATGTTCTTCCTTGCGGAATGCCATCAGCCTGGCTGCGGAGCCAGGACAGGATGCGCCCCTAGCGGTCCGGTCGGCAAGGCAATCGACTGCTGCGCGAACCGCCATCCTTTCCTGGAATGGGTCCGCGGCCAATCCTGTGAGAAGAACTGCTGCTGCCCATGCGTAGCCGCGCCTGCCGAGGCGCACTGAGAGAAAGGGCGTGGCTCCGTGACGTGATTTCCCGTCACGGAGCGACCAGTCCGGCAAGTCATTCACGGCATCAGCAGATCGCCATTTCTTTCGACAAAGCGGACGCGCACATCCGGCGCTTGAATGTGGTGCAGAAGATGCCGTGGCAGCAGACAGCGAATCGTGACAAGATTGTCGTGGTACTGCTTGCCGTGGATCTCAGCGTGCGCGGAGAGATATGAAAGAACTCTACCATTGCCTGCATCGGCCTCGATTTCCGCGTCGGCAAAATCGGCGCTGAGCGATTGGATCACTGCATCGCGCAGGCTATCCAGACCTTGGCCGCTGGCGGCACTGATGGGTACGGCCCGCGGATGCTGCTTCAGCAGCACATCGAGATAAGAACGGTCGGAAACCAGATCGATTTTATTCAGGACCAAGAGCGTGGGCTTATCCGCGCAACCGATTTCCTGCAAAACCTGATTGACAGCGCGAAACTGTTCCTCGGCCGCCTGGTTGCTGGCATCGATCACGTGCAGCAGCAGCCGCGCTTGCCGGGTTTCTTCCAGCGTCGCCTTGAACGACGCGATCAAATGGTGCGGCAGCTCCCGAATGAAGCCGACGGTATCGCTTAGCAGCACCCGGCCCCAATCTTTCAAATGCCATTGTCGAGTGCGCGTGTCCAGCGTGGAAAAAAGCTTGTCCTCGACGTAAACGTCGGCCCCGGTCAGCGCATTCATCAGGGTGCTTTTGCCGGCGTTCGTGTAGCCGACCAGCGAGACCGTGTGTTCTTCCTGCCGGCTGCGGACTTCGCGCTGCTTCCGAGCCTGAACCTCTCCCAGGCGTTCCTTAAGGTCGCGAATGCGCAGGGCCACCAGACGTCGGTCTTCCTCAAGCTGCGTTTCGCCGGGGCCGCGCAAGCCGATGCCGCCCGAGTAGCGCGAAAGATGCGTCCACATGCGCCGCAAGCGCGGCAGTGAATACTCGAGCTGGGCCAGTTCGACCTGCAAGCGGGCTTCCGCGGTGCGGGCCCGCGTCGCAAAGATGTCGAGAATCAGCTCGCTGCGATCGAGGACCTTGACCTCGGTGGCCTTCTCCAGGTTGCGGACCTGCGCCGGCGAGAGGTCGTTGTCGAAAATCACGACGTCCGCATCCGACGCCTGGACTTGCGCCTGCAACTCCGCCAGTTTCCCCTTGCCGATGTAAGTGGCGGGAATGACGGACTGCCGTTTCTGCACGAGCCCCCCAACGACAACGGCGCCAGCTGTCGTTGCCAGACCTTCGATCTCTTCGAGGGGGTCAGTACTGATCCAGGGCCGATCTGGCAGTGCCACGCTTACCAGAAAGGCGCGTTCACGGTGGACGGTGAGTTTGTCGCGAGTGATGTCTAGGCTCACGTGGTGTTTTCGTTCCTCCCTATCAGAACCAGGTGATCGAACTGCTGATCGCAGGCCAAAGTCGGACCCATTCTCCTACTGCGGACGCCTCGTTTAACCGCGAGCCAGCGGCGAGCGCGTGAACTAACGGGATGCTGTATCCCTTCTGCACACGCGCTCGCCGCTGGCTCGCGGTTAAACGAAGTGAGTGAAAAGCGTCAAGTGCGGTGAGGGAGTCGCCAACCTGCACAACTCATCCCTTCACGCTAACAAGAAACCTGCACGGTCTCTACCCCGAACTAGACCAGGCCGGAAATGCTCTGCTCCTGGAAGTAGCAAGTCCCGCCCGCACATGCCGCCCTGGCGTTCTATTCGAGGTCTCAGGGAGTGAGACACAGCCCTGGCATGCGGGGTTCACGGCCACTATCATGCCTTACGGCATGGAGGCTTTCAAGTGCGGCGCCGTCTCAGCCTAGCGGGTGCCGCTTGGTCGATTTGATAGGGGAGTACCTAGCCTTGCCAGTTGTCGTTCAGAAATTTGGTGGGACAAGCTTGGCCAACGCCGAGCGCATCATGGCGGCCGCACGGCGGGCAATCCGTGCGCATCAGAGCGGCAATCAAGTGATTGTGGTGGTCAGCGCCCGCGGCGACACCACCGACGAGCTAATCTCGCTGGCGCGGGAGATCTGCGATCAACCGCCGGCGCGGGAAATGGATATGCTTCTCGCCACCGGCGAGCAGATCTCGATTGCGCTGTTGGCGATGGCCATCCAGAGTCTCGGCCAGCCCGCCATCAGCTTCACGGGAGCCCAGATCGGCATCGTCACCGACAGCAGCCACACCAAGGCCAGGATCAAAAACATCTCCACGCAGCGCATGCGGCAGGCCCTTCACGAGGGCAAGATCGTCATCGTGGCTGGGTTCCAGGGCATCGACGAGGAGTCGAATATCACGACCCTGGGACGAGGCGGCTCGGACACCACGGCAGTAGCCTTGGCAGCCGTCATGAAGCACGATCGTCACGGCGAAAACGGCGAAGTGGGCTGCGAAATATACACCGATGTCGATGGCGTTTACACCACCGATCCGCGCCTCGTGGCCCAGGCACGGAAAATGGACGTGATCAGCTACGATGAAATGCTTGAGCTGGCCAGCGTCGGCGCGGGTGTGATGCACTCGCGCAGTATCGAGTTTGCAAAGAAATTTCACGTTCCGATCCATGTGCGCAGCTCCTTTAGCGACGTGGAGGGAACATGGATCATGGCCGAGGCGGAGTGGATGCGGAACGTGGTCGTATGCGGCGCGGCCATCGCGCGCCAGGAGGCCCGCGTCAGCATCGACAATGTGCCCGATCAACCGGGTGTCAGCCATCGGATCTTCTCCGTGATTGCGGAGCACAACATCGTTGTCGACATGATCGCGCAGAACGTGGGCAGCGCCGGCCGGGCTGCCATCGGCTTTACGGTGCTGGAAAACGATCTGCGCGCTGCCCTGGATCTGCTCCAGCCACTGGCCCGCGAATGGGGCTCGACCATCCATCACGGAGAGGAGGTGAGCAAAGTATCGGTCATTGGCACCGGAATGCGAACCCACACCGGCGTGGCCGAGCGCATGTTCGCCGCACTCGCTGCGGAACGCATCAACATGAAAATGATCACCACGGGAGACATCAAGATTTCGGTACTCGTGGACAAGGCCGATGGCATGCGTGCCTTGCGCGCCGTGCACCAAGCGTTCAAACTGGACGAGCCAAGACCGGGTGCGGGTTTGACGGGACCGGGAAGTTCGAGCAGCTATCGATTGCGGCCGGCCCCGGTGATCGAGGAATCGACGGGGCGCGACCTGGCTCGACTCGCTCACCGGCTGGCAAGCATGGAAGAGATCGTCGTCAGCGAGGTCTTGATGAACACGCAGGAAGGCCGGATCACGATTTTCCAGCTGCCGGACCGCCCTGGCAATTGTTCGCGCATCTTTCAGGCGGTGGCGGGTGGCGGGATCGTCGTCGACATGATCATCCAGAACCTCACCGGTCCCGGAACCGCCCAACTGTCCTTCAGCGTGCAACGCAGCGACCTCGCGAAAGCCCTGAGTCTGACGGCAGCCGTGGTTCGCGAGATCGATCCGTCCAGCCACGTGCTGGCTGACGAGAAGATCGCCCGGCTCTTCGTCTTTGGCGTGGGCATGCGTACCCATACGGGAGTGGCCCGCCGGATGTTCGGGGCGCTCGCCGAACGCGGGATCAACATCAGCATGATCAGCACGAGCGAAGTTTGCGTGAGCGTGGTTGTGGATGAGGACCGTGGCGAAGAGGCCCTGGGCAGCCTGAGGAAAGCCTTTCACATCTCTATCGAAGGGCGGGAGAGCGCTACGACAGCAGAAGCCGCTCGCGGGTGATTGAAAGCAAATTGCTTCGCGGACGACGGCCGACGACTCGCAGTGAGACCAACTCAAGCATTATTACCCGGCCTACAGCTCAAGCCCAAGGTGAGGTCGAGTGCGCAGCAAAAAGCCGCCGAGTTCTCAAGGAACCCGGCGGCTCAAGTGAGACTTTAGCGCTGTTCAGCCACAGCCGGCTGGGCCGCCAGGTCATAATTGACCAGGGCCTGGTAGATCGCCATGTAGGATGCTTCCTCGCCGGGGACTGAAGGAGCGAAGCGTAGGCCTTGCTCGGTCATGTACTTGACCACTTGCGGTATGGTCTTGCCTTTCAACGAGTACTTGCCAGTGAAGTAGTTGCCAACGTCGCGCTGCTGGAGGGCAGAGACGCTGGAATCCAGATTGTTCAGGAAGGTCTTCGCTTCGATGTATTGGGAGGGAGGAAGATCCCTTCCGGTCCGCACGAGTTCCTTCTGAACAGTGCCGGCGTCGTCGATCATTTGCCGGATGGTGCCGGCGTCAACCGCGTTGTTGAATTCCGCCTGCTTGACCGCCTCCTGGCACAGCGAATTGAGGCGCTCGCGCTGTTCCTTGAACTCTTGACCGCTCAGTGCGACAGGCCAGGTCAATTTGCCTTCGTTCTTCAGCAAACCGATGTTTCCGCGGCCATCGGATGGTGACACGTTCACACGTTTGAGGTTTTCCTCATCAAGCGGAACGTCGAAAGTGCGGAGGCTAGCTCCATCTTTGGCCGCCAGCTTCTGTATGTCCGCGAGCAGATCATTGAGCGCCTTACCCGACAAGATTTCGGTGGTCGGAGGATTATTCCGGCTGCGGGCCAGCTGTTGTTTCATGAATCGTTCACGCTCGTCCTCGGGAGTCGGCGTCCTCTCACGCTCGTACAGGTATTCATCGAAGATCTTACGGCGTGTGTTTACGGTCTCCTGCCGAACCTGTTCCCTCATCATGAATGCCTGCTGCTGGTTCACCATGAACTGACCCTGCGAATTGATGACATCGGCACCGCCGCGCAGATAGCCGCCGTACGGATCGTAGGCGTAGGGATTGCTGTACATGTAGGGATTCGTATAGGGGGAACTGTAGGCTCCGGCAGCGTAGCCATTGGAGTACATGGCGGCGCTCGCGTAGGGATTCGCGTAGGCATTCGCATAGGACCCCATTGCAGCAGCCCTGTAGCCGAGTGAGTTAGCCTGCACCCGGGCCAGCGTGTTGCCAACAGTCGAAAGGTTATAAGTGTACTGCTGCAGCGTAAGGCCGGGCCTAACCTGGAAATAGGGGTTTTGGCCCAGAGCCTCCTCCAAGTTGATCGTAAAGCCGGCCAAGCCGCAAATGGCCACCAGGCAGAAGCGCTTCGTCAAGCTCAACATGGCATGCCTCGCACGATAAGAAAAGGGCCACCGTCCCGCCATCGCATATTCGCATTCTAGCTCGCGTTTTGCATCTCTCTTCCGGACTTGGTGGAAGAGCAAATCTCATGCCCATGCACAACGCCAGTCACGCATCCCGATATTCTCCCGCATGAATCTTACGCAATTGCTTCCCGAAAACAACGATCGACGGACACTTATGCCTTTGCTGTACGTCTCGGCGCTCACCGAAATCATCCCGTCCGGCAAAGCCGTTATGGCATCTCTGTGTGCGTTTTTGGATCAAGGGGCGCCTAATCAACCAGCGTAACTCCATCACTCACCCCCTGCAAGCTGAGTGGCAAAGAACGACCGGCCAATTCCGGCGGCCTAGTTCCGGCAATTCCGGTCAGGCAAGCCTCATTGCACGTAAATGAACTCGTTGGAGTTCATGACGGCCAGACAGAAATGGGCGAGCGCCAACTCTTGGGCTCGATGGAGCTTGTCCGTCAGGCCGGGCGCTGCCCCGGCTGCCGCGTTCGGGCCCATGGCTCTAAGGATCGATTCTTTCTGCAAGGCCAAAAACTCGCGGGCAAACCTCAACTCCACGGAGCGCGGGGCACGTGAGAATGCCAGCCGGTAAGCGCGGTCGATCTGTTTCTCCGAGTCGGAACCACACTCCTTCATGAGCCGGGCTGCAAATCCTTTGCTCTGCTCCTGTGCGAATGGCCCGTTCATCAGGATCAGGGCCTGCGGAGCAAAAGTGCTCACCGGCCTAACGGGGCAAGAACTCAAGCTGTCCGGGCGGTCGAAGGCTTCCAGCAGCGGCAGCCTCAGGTTGCGCTTGGCGAACAGGTAGATGCTCCGCCGTGTGTGCTGCCTACTGTCCGGCGTAACGGGCCATAAACCATCGGGCTCCCCTTCCGTGAATATCAGCTGATAGACTTCCGGTTCCAGGGGTACGTAGACCTTCGGCCCGGCCATTTCGAGGTTCAGGGTGCCTGCCGTGGCCAGCAGGTGATCGCGCAAGATTTCGCCCTCTAAACGCCTGCGGTTCATATGCCCCAGCAGCCTGTTGCCAGGATCCGCGGCAACTGCCCCATTGGATTCGGCAACCCGGCTTGCCTGCTGGTATGTGCTGGATAGCACCATGAGACGGTGCAGATGCTTCAGCGACCAGCCTTGGTCGATAAACTCGCAGGCAAGCCAGTCGAGCAGCTCGGGGTGCGATGGTGCTTGCCCGCGCAGCCCAAAATCGTTTGGCGTGGTCACCAGGCCTTGGCCGAAATGATGCTGCCAGAGGCGATTGACCATGACTCGGGCTGTGAGGGGGTGCTTCGGGCTCGTGAGCCAACGGGCCAAAGCGATGCGGTCCAGACGTGCGGAACCCGCGCCAAGGGATTTGACACTCTGGGGATCGACGAGGACTCGTGGAAATGCCGGCTTCACTTCGCCTGACTTACGTTTGGGATCGCCTCGCGCCAGCAGGTAGGTCTTGGGCACGCGCTGTTCGTCTCGAATTGCCCACGCCTGGTCGGGGGCGGCCGGCTTCAAAGCCTCCAGGTCGTACAACTCCGCGCGCCAAGCGGCACGACGTGTGCGATCAGCCGAGGAAAACGCCTCGAGCAATTCATCCCATGTGATCTGGATCAGGGTGGAGGCCTGGCCGGCAAGCTTCCGCTGTTCAACCGTGCGTTTGCTTTCCTCCGTCGCCAGCGCTTGCCGATAGCTTGGCTCCAGCCGTGCTTTCTTCGCCTCCGTCAGCTTGGCCCGATAAGGAGCCTCCAGCTGAGTGATTTTTTGACGCAGCGGATCGATTCGAAGGTCGATTTCCTTCAGCTTTTTATTGTAAGCGGCCCTTTCGTTGGGCTCGGCGATGTCCACGTCTTTCGGCTGCGCCGCGGCAAAAAAGCTTTGCAACCGATAGTAGTCCGCATGCGAGATGGGGTCGAATTTATGGTCGTGGCAACGCGCACAGCCCATCGTCAAACCAAGAAAGGCCGCACTGACCCCGTTGGCCATCTCGGTCAAAACTTCTTGTCGATTGACCTCGGGATCTGTGTTACCGGACACCAGATGAATCGGCCCACAGAGATTGAAGCCCGTGGCGACCAGCAGATCAGCAACCTGTTTGGGATCTCTGGTGCCTGCCAGCTCGTCGCCGGCAAGCTGCTCCGTCACGAAACGGTCGTAGGGTTTATCTTCGTTAAACGAACGGATTACGTAGTCTCGGTAACGCCAGGCCTGGGTGCGCTGGGCGTCGATCTCATAACCGTTCGATTCAGCAAAGCGAACGACATCGAGCCAATGCTGGGCCCAGCGCTCGCCGTAGTGTGGTGAGGCGAGCAGGCGCTCCACAACTCTCTCATAGGCGCCGGGAGAACTGTCCGCGAGAAAATCCTCGACCTCTTTCGGAGCAGGGGGTAGCCCAATGAGATCGAAGGTAATCCGGCGGAGCAGGGTACCACGATCCACGGGGAGGGCTGGCTTGAGTCCTGCGCCTTCCAGCCTGGAGAGGATGAAGGCGTCGACGGGAGTGCGCACCCATTCGGAACTCCGACAGTTGGGTATCCGAGCCCGAATCGGCCTTTGGAATGACCAATGCGCCCGGTCCCTGGCAGTAATGGCCGGCTCACTGGGCGGCTGTTCGGCCAAGAGGAGAGCGGGAAACAGGAAATGAAGGGCAAAACCAGCGATCATGCGCGTCTGGGCAGTCAGCATCCAATCCTCGCAATCGGAAGCCCTACTTGGTGTTATGGCCCGCGCTTCATAGGTTAACTCTTACGATACGCCTTTGCAATGTAGCGGGCATAGACAGACCCACCCATCCGCCCTCTATTAAGCATCCATCCCGAGCATGAAATCGGCAATCCGTGGCTCGGGAGCGGCCGAAAGGACGGAAAACCTTGTCGGCTTTCCATATAATTGAGCAGTGAAGGCTGGGCGATGATCTGCAATTGTGTATGAAAAAGAAACAAGCGCCGGCTCAGGACGAGTCGGGCGGGCGGTGTGTTGTTTGCGTGCAGGCCTTGGCTTTGTGCATCGCTCGTGCAGCAAGATTCCCAGCCATAAGGATTTGCAACCTACGGACCAAAGAGGCACTCTGAGAATATTTCATGAAACGAAATAATCGCGCCGCCGTTAGGGAAAGCACCGACGGCACAACGCGCGCACATGCTCGTAGCTTGGTGATAGAGGGCACGTTTGGAAACGGTGGAGGCAACCGTGGCCATGACGTGAGCGAGTCCGTTTTTCCGACGGACGACCATCACCATGACGATTTGCATCTCCTGGACGAGGACCATGCCGCCGTAGCGGAAGCCGCCGAGGGAGAATCCTCGCAATCGCCGGATGACACGCTGGGACTGTACCTTCGGCAGATGGGCGCAATTCCTCTTCTTAGCAGAAAGGAAGAACTGGATCTGGCACAGCGTCTGGAAACGGCACGCCGCCGTTATCGCCATGCGGCCCTCCTGAGCTGGCAGGTCTTGACGCGCGTGCTCGACACCTTCAGCCGCGTGCAAGCCGGCGAATTGGCGGTAGACCCAACGATCGATGTGGTCACGAGCCTCGGGCTCAGCAGAGAAAAAATCCTGGCGCGCATGCCTTACAACGTGCGCACCTTGCGTTCCTTGATCAACAAGGCGGTTGCCGAATTCCGCATGATGCTTCGGTCGAGCAGCTCGTCGAACCAGGCGCGCATTCGCCGAAACCTTTGGCGGCGTAGCCAGAAGGCGGTGGTGCTGGCGGAGGAAATGTCCCCGCGCATCGATCTCCTGGATCGCTGGACCGAGGAACTCGAAAATCACGCAGCCAAGATGACGGAATTGGCCCGCCAGATTGCTTCCGGGGGCCGCTCGAGCGCCGACCGGGAAGAACGCACGAAACGCATCAAGCAATTGCGCGATCTGATGCTCCTCGTGCAGGCGACGCCGGAAGACCTGGCACGGCTGGTGGACGTTTTGCGCTTGCGGCGCGCTCGCTATCAGATCGCTCGCCGGGAGCTTGCCGAAGGGAACTTACGGCTCGTGGTGTCGATTGCCAAGCGCTATCGCGGCCGCGGGCTAGCTTTCGCCGACTTGATCCAGGAAGGCAACCGAGGCCTGATGCGCGCGGTCGACAAGTACGAACACCGGCTCGGCTTCAAATTCGGCACTTATGCAACCTGGTGGATCCGCCAGGGAATCACCCGCGCCTTGGCTGACCACGCGCGCACGGTCCGCGTTCCGTGCCACCAGGTGGGTATGCTCGCTGCCATCGAACGAGTGCGTGGCGAACTGACAGTGCAGCATGGACGAGAACCGTCGGTGGAAGAGATCGCCGGGGTCCTGGGAGTGACGGCCGAGGAGACACGTTCGTTGCGCGTGGTGGGCCGGCACCCTGTCAGCCTGCATGAACCGCTGGGCGGCGACGGCGAGCGCGCACTCGAAGACTTTCTGGGTGATTCTGACGCATCCAACCCCGGCCTGGCAGCCGATCAGCATCTCTTGAAAGAGCGCATTGGCGAGGTGCTGCGTTCGCTCACCCCGCGCGAACGCGAGGTCATCGAATTGCGCTTCGGTCTTCGCGACGGTCACCCGCGCACCCTGGATGAGGTAGCGCGGACCTATGGCATCACGCGCGAACGCATCCGCCAGATCGAGGCACGCGGCTTGCTCAAGCTTCGGCAGCCCAACCGCAGCCAGCGCCTCGTGGAGTTCGCCCAGGCTGAGTAGCCAAATTACGATATCCTAAGATGCCGGACGGGGACTGACGCCCTGCGAGTTTTCGCAGGTAATTCGATCCTCGTTCGGCAATGCGTGTCTTATGGGCGGAGATCGGGCGTGATCTCGGAAACCGCACCGAGGTACACCAGTGCATACAGTCCGATAGTTTCTGCACGCTCGCAACGCCCAGGGGGCTAGCGCCCTAGGTTGCTTGATTCTTAAAACTCCCGGCGGTTGAGTCAAGTTTTTGGGAAGGTTCGAGGTGAGAGTAAGATGAAGACTAGGATGAGGAAGAAGAGTAGGAGCAAGATTAAGAAGAAGATTAAGAGGTACAGTTGAGACGGTTGACATCTTGCTCTTACTCCTGCTCCTCTTCCTAATCTTCATCTTGATCTTTCTCTTCACCTCCCATGACTATACCGAGCCCCATCAAGAATGAGACATCGGCCCGTAGCCGCATTCGCCAGAATGCGGGCTATCTCACAGTTTCCCCCGCATTCTGGCGAATGCGGCTACGGCCTATTGGCATGATCCGGAGGGTTGAGTGTCCACGGAGAATCCTCGACCATCTCCCGAGCATTTCCTTACGCTGATCCGCCAGCAGCAACGCGGCCGGCTCAAGGTCTACCTCGGCTTTGCCGCAGGAGTGGGCAAGACCTATGAGATGCTGCAAGAAGGCCAGCGTCTGAAGCGTCAGGGAGTGGATGTGGTGATTGGCATCATCGAGACGCATGGCCGGCAGGAGACGGCAGCGCTGATCGGCGACCTGGAGCAAGTCCCCCGTCGAAAGGTCGAGTATCGCGGCGTCGTTCTTCAGGAGATGGACGTCGATGCGATCCTGCTTCGCAAGCCCATGGTTGCCCTGGTTGATGAGCTGGCCCACACGAACGCTCCCGACAGCCGCAACGCCAAGCGCTACCAGGACGTCGAGGACCTGCTCCGCGCTGGAATCAATGTCATCACGACCTTGAATATTCAGCATCTGGAGAGCCTGTACGATGTCATCGAACAGGCGACCGGCATCAAGGTCAAGGAGCGCATTCCCGACTATGTCCTGGGCATGGCCGATCAGCTGGTAAACGTCGATCTTACCGCTGAGGACTTGCGTGAGCGGCTTCTTGCCGGCAAGATATACCCGTCCGAACGTGTCCAGCAAGCGCTAACAAATTTCTTTACTCCCGAGAACCTGACCCGGCTTCGCGAGCTGGCCTCGAGTGAGATCGCGCACTTGCTCGACCGACGACGCAGAGAACAGAGCAATGGCGAAAATCGAAGCGGCCTGGAGCGCGTCATGGTCTGCTTGAGTTCACGCAGCCCTAATACCGCTGCATTGCTGCGTAAGGGTTCACGCCTTGCAGCCCGGCTGAATGCTCCCTGGTACGCCGTCTACATCCAGACGCCGAAGGAGCAGATGGAACGCGTCGATGCCGGGACGCAACGGCAGGTCGGCAACATGCTGACGCTGGCGCATCAGCTCGGCGGCGTCCCCATGGAATTCAAAGGGAGCGAAGTCGTGGGCACGATCGCCACATTCGTGAAGGAGTACAGCATCACTCACATCGTCATGGGGCGATCGCAGCGGCCATGGTTTCGCCGTTGGTTCAGCCAACCTGTTTTGGATCGGCTATTGCGGACTGTCGAAGGCGTCGACGTGCTGGTGGTCGGCAGCATGTGATCTACATCGGCGTGCACGATTCCGCCGATACTAGCCCGAAGCGTTAGCGAGGACCTGTTCTGGATCGGTTATTGCGGACCGTCGAAGGCGTCGACGTCCGGGTGGTCGGCAGCATCTGATCTACATCGGGGTGCACAATTCCGCTGATACTAGCCCGGCGCGTCAGCGAGGACCTCGCTAACCCGTCGGGCTAGTATCAGCCGATTTGCGCAGGGTTATTTAGTGGTTCGAGCGGCAGCCGCTTTTCACTCCCGATCCATCCTGCCCAATCGGCCAAGCACACACGGCCTTGGCTCCTTACCTGTCCAACGCCTCTTTGCAACTTAATTGGACGAAGTCGAGTGCAAGAGCCCAACCGCCGTTGTTGAAAGCAGCCGGCGATTGGTATAGTGCGCGGCGACTTGGCAGGTTGAATTCAGCGGCAGCCGATACCAATTCCTTCGCTTATCCAGGGAGATCGAATATGAAGTACTCCAGCCGATTACTGTGGCTCATTACGGGTATCGCGCTGGGAGTGGGAGTGACGAGTCTCTACCTACTTCCGGGCCAGAAGGCGGTGGCGGCCAATGACCGCTTCGAAGATTACATCCTTTGTACAGGGGCCGTCGCGATCCAGCCGCGTGCTCAGACAGACGGCGTCTGGCTTCTCGATTACCGGTCCGGCAAGCTTCTCGGCACGGTGATTGACCGAACCATCGGCAAAATCGTGGCCTGGGCCGACGTGGACCTCGTCAACGAATTTGGCATCAAGCCTGGTCAAAACGTCCATTTCATGATGACTACCGGCAACATTACTCAAGGACAAGCCGCGCTTTATGTTGCCGAGACCACAACGGGCAAGTTTGCCGTCTACTCGATGGGACCACGTCAGGATGGCCTCCCGGGAGTTTCCATTCGCCGGCACGACATGGAGATGTTCCGAGCGCAGGCAAAATGACTGCGTGCTTCGCGAACCTTAGCCTGGTCGCGTCGGCTCTGCGCCGGCGGCCGCATCGATGCGCGCCGGCACCATGCCGAATACGACGGCTGCCCAGCGGCTGACAGCTAGCAACAGCAGCATCCCTACGCAAGCGATGACGAACACCGTCAGCGCAATGTTGACAATGCCCTTCCAAAGCTCCCCGCCGCGAATGATTGCAGGAAATTGAACGCCCAGCATTTCAGCACCGGCCGTGAGGGTCGTCGAGGTCACGAAGAGCATCGGCAGCAGCGTAATGGGGGCGTACCTGGCCCGTCCGGTATTGATGAGCAGCGTGGTAACTAGCGCCAGGGCCATGACTGCCAGAAGCTGGTTAGCGATGCCAAACATGGGCCAGATGGTGCTTATCGAGCCAGCCCAGATTAACACTCCCCAACCTGCAGTCACAATCAGAGTCGCCAATAGCGCTCCGGGCAGCCAATCGGTGCGTTCGAATTTCGTGTACACCCTGCCCAGTGCTTCCTGCAACAGGAAGCGGGCGATGCGCGTTCCCGCGTCGATGGTCGTGAGGATGAACAGCGCCTCGAACATGATGGCAAAGTGATACCAGTACTTCATGATCCCCTCGATCGGCAGCCCCGTCCAATGGAAGGCATCCGAGAAAACGAACGCCATACCTACTGCCAGAGTGACGGCCCCTCCCGTGCGCCCGCGCAGCGCTTCCCCGCCAACCATGCGCTCCACGCTCGCCAGATCGACAGGCAAATGCTGTGCGCTATCCACGTTAGCCGCGTGCAGCGGGTCCCTGCTTTCGGAAATGCCGACGGAGGCGTATAGTTCGTCAAGCTTGGCCTGGTAACGCGGCACCTCGGGAAGGCTGGTATTGATTTCGTAGTACAGATCCGGCGGCAGGGAGGCGGCCGTGATCAGGGCCACGATACCGACCAGGCCCTCCATCAACATGGCCCCGTAGCCGATGGGCCGAATATCGCTTTCGCGGTCGATCATTTTCGGCGTCGTGCCCGAGGAAACCAGAGCATGGAACCCCGAGACTGAGCCGCACATGATGCAAATGAACAGGAAGGGGAAGAGATCGCCCTTGAAGGTGGGGCCGCCATGCAGAAATGTCTGGTTGACGGTCGGACATTGCAGTTTCGGATTTGCCATGAATACGCCGACGATGATCAGGCCGACCGTGCCGATCTTAAGGAAGCTGGATAGGTAGTCGCGCGGGCACAGCAGGAGCCAAACGGGCAACACCGAGGCAATGAAGCCATATCCTGTCAGAGCAAGGATCGTCTCGTTCTTGGACAAGGAAAAGATGCTTTCGAGGGCTGATCCTGGAATCCAGTTACCCACGATCACGGCGCTGAGCACGGCAACGGCGCCAAGAATCGACGCTTCGCCGATGCGGCCCCTGCGAATCTTGTACATCCACAGGCCCATCACCAGTGCGATGGGAATGGTGCAGGCAATCGTAAACGTCCCCCAGGAACTGCCGGGCACCAGTTCCTTGGCACCCTTGGGCAAGAGAACCGCTCCACGCGCATCCGAACTCAGGGTGAAGGCAGGGGGCACGCCGATGCGAAACTGTTCGGAGCGGGGAGTGACAGCGCCGCCGTCGGAATAATGAACCTGACAGCCGCCTGGGAACCGATAGACGGCGAATTGGATCGTGCTCGCCTCTGGATCGTGTTGCGGCTGCTGTTGCGGCGGCAGCGTAATCCGCGTGTTCTCTGCAAGCTGGATATCATCGCCCCCAAGCGCCTTGACGACGACAAAGCCAAGGCCGGCAAGCGCTATCACCACGATGAAGAGGATCGCGGCCGAGACGATGATTGCCGCCTGCGGCCCTAATTCTGCGCGGGCTATCTCCGCCAAGGATTTTCCGCCCCTGCGTACAGAAGCGGCGAGCACGAGCATGTCCTGAACCGCTCCCGCCAGGCAGACGCCAATCACCAGCCAGAGAAGCCCCGGCATGTAACCGTATTGAATCGCCAGGACCGGCCCGATCAACGGCCCAGCCCCGGCGATAGCCGCGAAGTGGTGGCCGAAGAGGACCCATCGATTGGTTGGGTCGTAGTTCTGACCGTCACGGAAACGATGCGCAGGCGTTATGCGTGAATCATCCAGGGAGGCGACGCGTGCCGCAAGGAACGCGCTGTAGTACCGATAGGCGATGGCCAGCACGCACAGCGCCCCGAGGAGCACAGGCATAGCGCGAAGGACCGTGCGGCCGGACTCGGACTCGAAAAACACATTGGCCAATATCAGTCCAGCCACGAGACCCTCCCCAGCGGCACCACAAACAAAAAGCCCACGGCCAAGGAGCCGTGGGCTTCATGTTATCTAGCAGGCGAAAGTTCGTGAACCGATCGTGGAAACTACGCTTAATGGGCGCTCTTGGCCGTGGCCGTCTCGTCCGCGACGGATCGGGCAAATTCCTCGTCCATCTGCCGCATTTCGTCGGTCTCGCGCTTCGACTGCCACCAGGCCCAACCAACCGCCAGCACCGAGATCGCAACCACCAGCACCCCCACGAGGGCGCTCGATGTTGCACTGACGATGTTGTACTTGATCACGAGCGGCAGTGCCAGCAAGCTCACCATGTTCATGACCTTGATGAGCGGGTTGATGGCCGGCCCGGCAGTATCCTTCAGAGGATCGCCCACCGTATCGCCCGTCACGCTGGCCTTGTGGGTTTCCGAGCCCTTACCCGTGAGGGAAGTTCGTGGCTGGTCCTCGATCGTCTTCTTGGCGTTGTCCCATGCACCACCGGAATTCGCCATGAATACCGCGAGCAGCTGGCCGACCACGATCATGCCTGCCAGGTAGCCACCCAACGCGTAGGGTCCCATGGCAAAGCCGACGAGGATTGGGGCAAAGATTGCCAGCAAACCCGGGCCCACCAATTCTTTCTGGGCGGTGCTCGTGCAGATGTCGACCACGCGGCCATAATTGGGTTTCTTGGTGCCAGCCCAGATCTCCTTGTCGCGGAACTGCATGCGGCATTCCTGAACGATCAGGTAAGCAGCGCGGCCGACAGCCCGGATGGTCATGCTGCTGAAGAGGAACGGCACGGCGCCGCCAATCAACATGCCGACAAAGACCGAGGAGTTGGCAACCGTGAGAAAAGCGGCCTTGGCATTGAAATCCGCTGTCGTGAGCGTGTTAATGCCTTCCTCGGAACCGGTAACCATTACCGCGATGAAACTGGCGAAGAGCGAGACGGCCGCGATAACCGCGGAACCGATCGCGATGCCCTTGGTGATGGCCTTGGTGGTATTACCGACGGCATCCAGGTCAGCAAGAATTTGGCGAGCCCGCTTGTACTCTTCGGGATTCATGTACCCTTCGTCGCCGGGTTGGAGATCGCGGTTGTTCGAATCCTTGTTGTAGCCCATTTCACCGATGCCGTTGGCGTTGTCTGCAACGGGTCCGAACACGTCCATGCTGATGGTGTTGCCAGTCAACGTAAGGAGACCGATGCCGCACATGGCTACGCCGAACGCGACGAAAATAGGATTCGTTTCTGTGTAGATGAGAGCAGAAGCAATGATGGCTGCACTGATGATGATGACAGCCCACACGGTGCTTTCGTATCCAACCGCAATGCCTTGAATGATGTTCGTGGCATGGCCGGTACGGCAACTCTTGGCGAGCGATTTGACCGGTTCGAACTCCGTGCCGGTCCAGTATTCCGTACACTTGTTCAGCGCAACAGCGAGAATGATGCCGACCAAACATGTCAATGCAGGCCGCATGTCGAGAGTGCCTGGTAGAAAACTCGTCCATCCCCAGAGTTGTGCCCACTGCGGAAGGTTTGGTTGAATTTTCGTCGCCCAGCCTTCGTAGGCTTCATCGAATCGGAAGTAAAAAAGTCCAAGGAATACGAAGCCCACGATGCTGATGATGGAACCGAGGACGAAGCCGCGATTCACTGCCTTCATGGCCTGGGCCACGTCGCCCTTGTCGCCAGCCTTCACGCTGTAGGTGCTGATGATGCTGCCGATGACGCCAATGGCCCGAACGAGGAGCGGGAAGATGACTCCCTTGTGACCGAAGGAGGCATAACCCAGGATCATCGCAGCCACAATCGTAACTTCGTAGCTTTCGAAGATGTCCGCGGCCATGCCGGCGCAATCGCCGACGTTGTCGCCCACGTTGTCGGCGATCGTCGCCGCATTGCGAGGATCATCCTCGGGGATGTTTGCTTCGATCTTGCCGACGAGATCGGCGCCCACGTCGGCGGCCTTGGTATAGATGCCGCCGCCGACACGCATGAACAGGGCCAGCAACGTGCCGCCGAATCCGAAGCCCAGCAATGCCTCGTAAGCCTTTTCGCCGAAATAGAGGAAGATCAGCGAGCCGCCCAGCAGCCCAAGCCCGTCAGTCAACATGCCGGTGATCGTTCCGGTCCGGTAGCCGATTTGTAGCGCCTTGCCGAAGCTTTGCCTGGCGGCCGCTGCCACGCGCAGGTTGCCCGTAGTGGCCAGCCGCATCCCGACAAAGCCCACCGTGGCGGAAAACAGTGCCCCAAAGAGGAAGGCTATCCCACGACCGATCGCAATTTGTACATGCTCATTATGAAGGGCAGCTGTTTCCGACACCCCGAATGGCCATTTCGTCACCACGAGCACAACGGTGATAAGCAAGATCAGAATGCCCACCGTCCTGAATTGGCGCTTCAAGTAGGCATCGGCGCCTTCGCGGATAGCCAAGGCGATTTCTTTCATGCGCGAGGTGCCCGTGTCGGCTCCGTACACTTCGCTCACCAGCATGAGGGCGTAGCCGAGACCAGCCAAGGCGATGAAGACGTTCAGAATCAGCGCGATTTTCTCGAACCAGTCGTACTTCAGGAAGCTGAAGGGCTCCCAAGCTTCATGGCTTCCAGCCGGGGCTGCAGAACCAACCCCGGCAGCCCCCATGATCCCCACGACCATAAAAGCCAGCATCATCCAGATCCAGCGATTCGACACGCCCCTCTGACGCGTCATTTTTTTGTTTTGCATTGGCGGAGAGCACTCCTCGATCAATCCGATTTAATCGACAAAAATCGCAACGTACCATCAACGAGTCGGTACGAGTGAGAACGTGTGCAGCGAGGTTCTATCCTTGGCTCGAACAAGGATTTTCCCAATTCTGAGGCAGTTGATGCTGCGCAAGACAGAGGGATTGCGCCCCTTTTACTACACGCTCTAAAGAATACGCTATAAAGATAGGAACCACTTGAGGGCAAGTCTACGGGTTAGTGAAAATCTGCCGGCTGATATCCACTCCGACCCTTGCACTCCATGCAGCCAGCAATTGCTGGAAAATCCGACCTGGCCAGGGAATCGACGTGCCGTTAATTGCGCTTATTCCAGCTATGCAATAGGGCGTACTGCTCAGGAATGCCTCTTCTGCCGAAATACACTCCGACAAGCTGAGCGCGCGTTCCGCAAATGGGATCTCGAGTTCCGAACATAGCTCTTGCACGACTTGTAGGCTTATGCCTCCAAGAATCGATGCACGAGGCGGCGAGAGCACGGCGCCTCCGCGCACGAGCAGGAAGTTCGCAGCGGCGGTCTCGGTCACCATATCCAGGTCATCCCGCAATAGAGCGCTCGCCCGCGGGTCGATTTGATGAGCTTCCTGTTCCGCCAGCCACCAGGTGATCCGACTCCGCTGCTTGATGGAGGCATCGACGCAGGCTGCCGGCACATGTTTCCTATCCGGGACGACCAAGTGCGCCCCCTGCGCGAACAGACGCTGGTAACGGCTGAAAGGAAGCGGGAACGTGTGCAGCCCGAGCGTCGGCGGGCCATCGCCTGGCCCGCCCGCCTGGCCTGCGTAGTACGCGATCGGGCCAGGCGTCGCGAACATCACCAGACCCAGGTCTTGCCCAGGGCCGAGGTATGCAGAGTTGTGAGCGACAAGGCGCTCCGCAATGTCAGCGATCTCATTGTCAGGAACGGGCTGAGGTATGAGCGCGCACGTGCAGCTAAGCCGAAAACGGGCGAGATGATCGGCCAGGCGGAAGAGCCGGTGGTTGAACGTGCGGCACAGGTCGCTTACGGTAGCACCGAAGATGAACCCAGCATCGTGGATGGCGATATGCGCCGCTTCCTGAGCGAGGAACTGTCCGTTGAGGTAAGCCAGCGGTAAAGGCATCGGCAGATTTGGGAAACTCAGTGAGCGATGCTTGGTGCATTCACGCGTGGTCGTGGGCCGTAATTGCCAACTCGTACCGGCGGCTCGGCAAACCGTTCAACCAATTCATTTTTAACCGAGCGCCAAATCAGCGTGCGCTGATCAGCAGCAAGCGATCGAACTTGGGTGCCATGTTTTCGCGGCCCAAGCCGGGGCTGCACCCAGCCAGTTCTACCTGCCGGGGCCGCGAAAGCATGTCGTGCCCCAAAGCAAAGGGACAGTTCGCCGACCGCTCCATGCTTTCGGGCCTCGCCTCCTGGAACTCTTTCCCGTAGGTTGGGCCCGAAAGCATGGCACCCAACATGTGTCTGGTGCAAGATCACGCAGGGTCATTTAGGCCGCGCTATCGCACCGGCGATAAGACGTCAGCAAACGACCAAGACATTCAACCGTTCGCTGGGTCGCCCCTTGTTGAGAACGGACAAGCTGCTGCGCGGCACCACCCATGCGCTGACGCTCCAATGGGTCGGCAAGGAGGTTCTGCACGACATTTTCAAGTTCCTTCGCGTCCGCAACTTGCAAGGCCGCTCGCGCAGAGACTAGCCTATGGGCAGTATCCCGAAAGTTCCAGACGTGCGGGCCAAAGAATACCGCTGCCCCGTATGCAGCCGGCTCAATCATGTTCTGCCCGCCCCGATGGCCGTCCAGGCTGCCGCCCACGTATGCCAATTCAGCCAGCCCCCATAGTGCGCCAAGCTCGCCGATGGTATCCATCAAGACAATCGCTTTTCGATCCTCGACCGGTTTGGCAAGACCACTGCGACGAACGAACGCCTGACCGGAGCGCTGCAATAACCCGGCCACTTCTTCAAAACGCTCCCGTTGCCTGGGGACCAGAAAGAGCCGGAGCCGGGGATATTGCCTTCTGATCCGAACGAAGATGTCGAGGATGATTTGTTCCTCGGGAGCTTGCGTGCTGCCGGCGAGCCACACGAGGTCGTGCTCTTGCACGTCGAAAAGCCTGCCCAGCTCGGCTGTCTGACGGTTTGTGCGGTCGGCAGACACGCCGTCATATTTGACCGACCCGGTGACGTGCAGACACTCGGGGGGAACGCCCAGGGCCCGGAAGGAGAGTGCGTACTCCTCGGTCTGCACCGCAATAAGATCGAGGTGACGCAGAAGATACCGAGCCAGGAGCCGCACGCGCGAATAGTTCCGGAAACTGCGCGGGCTCAAGCGCCCGTTGATGACGGCGACGGGGACAGCCCGCCGTTTGGCCGCAATGAGAAAATTGGGCCAGATTTCACCCTCCGCCAAGACTACCAGAGTCGGATTGACGGCGCGCAGGGCACGATGCACGGCCCACGAAAAATCCCAGGGCCAGTAGCAGATGGCAAGATCGGGGAAGCGCTTGCATGCTTCTTGGTAGCCGGTGTCGGTAGTCGTAGAGACTACGCAGTCCCAATCGGGATAGGTCTGTCGAAAGCGAGCGATCACCTGCCGCAACAGGTGGATCTCACCCACGCTTACACCATGGAACCAGACGCACGGAGCATCGCCATCCCGCAGGAAGGCCGTTCCAAGGAACTTGCGCAGGAGACCGCGCCGGTATTTCCCGGTTCGCAAGGACTTGTAGAGAAGCCAGGGTGAGAGGCAGAGCAGCAGCAACAAATAAAACGTGTCGAACAGGTACGGCATGAGAGTCCTTTCTCACCATTGCTTACGAGCCCGACGCGTGAGCGAGGGTTTTATTAAGACCCTCGCTCATGCGTCGGGCTGGTAGCCGCTAACCCACCGCCTGGCGCATGTGGCAATTCTTATACTTCTTGCCGCTGCCGCAGGGACAGGGATCGTTGCGGCCGACGCGTTCGCCACGGTTGCGGATCGGTTCGAGTTTCTTGCCGCTGTTCTGACTGTTGGTGATGGCGGCATCCTGCTGCCCGCGGATGCTGTCGCCATTGGCGGGCGCGCTATGCCGCGGCGCCGCCGCGTGCACAGTGGCCCCAATCGACCAAACTGATTCCTGAAAAGCCTCTTCCTCTTCCATGCGGAAAACTGTGTCGGTGACCTTGTCTTGCACGCTCTCCCACATGAGGTCGAATTCCTTCATGCCTTCACGCTTGTAGACGGTCTTGGGATCATCCTGGGCGTAACCGCGCAGGCCGACCGTCGAGCGCAGGTGATCCATGGTATACAGGTGGTTCTTCCAGGATGCATCGAGCTGGCTGAGGACCAGGCTCCGTTCCATGGTGCGCATCTCAGGCCGATAGCGTTCATCGAACGCGTTCCACACGACTTGCCGGGCGGCTTCCCTTGTGATGCCGGTCAGCGTCGCTTCCGGCACCTCGACGGCCAGTTCGGTGCGCGCCCACTCCGCCAGCTCCTTGGCGTCATCCGGTTCGGAAAGTTCGGTACCACGGAAGGCGTCATCGAGCTTCTCGTCAATCTGCGCGTGGCCGGATTTTGGGAAATACTGCCGGCTGATCTTGCGCAATTCCTCGTAAAGCCTGGCGCGCGATTGGGTGCGGAATTCCTCCTCGCTGAGCACCTCGGCAACGCCCGGAAAACGCATTCGAGTCCATTGGTACAGGCCTTCACGGTCATAGCGCTGGCCCCCCGCTGCCACCTGCTGGCGATCGGCCATGAAGCGCGCCATGCCAACCTTCACCGGGAATTCGACCTCCTTCTCGCGGTAGATCTCCATCACCTTGCTGTGCAGGAGCTGCTTGATTTCATCGGCGCTTTTGCCGGTGAGGTCTTCCAGCGACAGCTTGATCTGGAATTTGAGCCGAGTCCAGTCCGCAACCGAACGCAGACCCCAATCGGGGTCGAGGAACTGGCGGCCGCCGCTAAGATCGAGGGCGGTCACTGCTTTCTCCGCTTGCTCGATCAGGAATTGAGAGACATCTTCCTTGCCCATTTGCTTGAGCTGCCGGTCGTTGGTACTCAAGCCATAGCGCGTGTTTACCTGGTGAGAAAGCGCCTTCCAGTTCCACTCCTTTGGGTCTTCCGCGCCCAGGTTCTCCTCCATCGACTCGCTGATCTGGGTTTGAATCATCCGGCCGGCCTTGTCCCGAGCCGTCTTTTCCGCCTCATCAAAGTTGCTGCGTGCAAAGTCGGAAGCGTCGAACTCGACTCCCAGATGGTTGGAGGCAAACTGGGCAAAGCCCGCCGCGCCGTAATCCTCATCCATGAAGCGGTCCGCGGCCAGATTCACTTGATCATCGAGCATGTCGAGCACGCGAATCTTGCAGTTGCCCCCCTCCAGGATGGCCTGACGGTAGCTGTAAACGCGCTTGCGCTGGTGATCCATCACCTCGTCGTATTCCAGGAGGTTTTTGCGCGTATCGAAATTGCGCTCCTCGACCTTCTTTTGGGCTCCCTCGATACGCCGTGAAACCATGCCGCTCTCGATGGCCTGTCCTTCCTCCATGCCGAGCTTCGTCAAGATGTTGGCTACCCATTCGCCCGCGAAGATGCGCATCAGGTCATCCTGCAGCGAAAGGTAGAAGCGGCTGGAGCCCGGGTCGCCCTGGCGGCCGGCGCGGCCGCGGAGCTGGTTGTCGATGCGCCGGGCCTCGTGGCGTTCGGTGCCGACAATGTGTAGGCCGCCCAGTTCGATGACCTTGCGACCTTCTTCCTTTATCTTCTCCTTGGCCTCGATATCCGCGATAACCTGTTTCCACTCCTCATCGGGTACGTCCAACCTCGTGGGATACTTGTCTTTGAGGCGTGCCCAGGCCAAGGTTTCCGGATTGCCGCCGAGGATGATATCCGTGCCGCGGCCGGCCATGTTCGTGGCAATCGTCACCGAGCCGATGCGGCCTGCCTGGGCTACGATCTCGGCTTCGCGGGCGGCGTGTTCGGGAAGAGCGTTGAGCAATTCGTGCTTTACGCCCTTTCTTTTGAGCATGCCGCTCAGCTTGATTGACTTGTCAACGTCGGTCGTGCCGATCAGCATCGGCCGGCCAAGGCGATGGACGTCCACAATCTCTTCCACGACCGCGGCCCACTTCTCCTTTTCGGTTCGGAAGATCACGTCCTGCTGATTGAGGCGAATGAGGGCACGGTTGGTCGGAATCGCGATCACGTCGAGCTTGTAGATCTTCCAGAATTCATTGGCCTCGGTCATGGCCGTGCCGGTCATGCCTGCAAGTTTCTTGTAGAGCTTGAAGTAGTTTTGCAGCGTAATCGTTGCCAGCGTCTGGGTCTCTTCCTTGATCTTGACACCGTCGCGGGCGTGCTTGGCTTCCACAGCCTGATGCAGACCATCGCTCCACTGCCGGCCAATCATGAGCCGACCCGTGAACTCATCGATGATGATGATGCTCAGCTCCCCGGTCTCCGGGTGGCGCATGACGGCATACTTCTTGTCCTTCCCGTAGAGATGGTGCGCCTTGAGAGCGTTGTCGATCAGGTGAGGCCACTCCATGTTGCCCGCGGTGTAGAAGCTTTCCACGCCGGCCAGCTCTTCAGCCTTGTGGATGCCCTCATCCGTGAGGTGGCAGGTATGTTCCTTTTCCTTGACCTCGAAGAAACGTCCTGGTTCTTGTCTTTGCAACTCGGTCAGCTGCACCGCGATGTCATTTGCCTGGGCATAGCGGCGGACGTCGGTAAAGGCCGGGCCGGAGATGATGAGCGGCGTGCGCGCCTCATCGATCAAGATGTTGTCGACCTCATCGATGATTGCGTAGTTGAGCACCTTCTGGCATTGCTGGAGCCAGGGCGGATAGGCAGGGTCAGCCCAGCGGGCCGGTTTCATGTTGTCGCGCAGATAATCGAAACCGAACTCGCTATTCGTTCCATACGTGATGTCGCAATCATAGGCCCGACGCCGGGCCACGGGATCCATGTCGCTCTGGATAAATCCGGCAGAGATCCCCAGGGCCTGGTAGATGGGCGACATCCATTCGCAGTCGCGGCGTGCGAGGTAGTCGTTGACCGTGACGATATGGACACCCTTTTGTTCCAGGGCGTTCAGATAGGCCGGTAGCGTGGCGACTAGGGTTTTCCCTTCACCGGTGACCATTTCGGAGATGTTGCCACGGTGCAAGACGATGCCGCCGAGGATTTGCACGTCGAAGTGGCGCATGTTCTTGGCGCGCCGGCCAGCCTCCCGGCAAGCCGCGAACGCCTCGGGCAGCAAGTCGTCGAGCGTCGCTCCGTTCGCAAGCCGTTCGCGGAATTTGGGCGTGAGTGCTTTGAGTTCTTCGTCACTCAACGCACGCGTTTGTTCCTCCAGCGCGTTGACTTGCGCCACGAGTGAGCCAGGAATGATTGTCGGAGGGACGTCGGGGCTGTTGGAGCGGATATAGCCGAGCTTCCGGATAACGCGTTCATTGCTGGACCCGAAAAGGCGCATCAAGAAACGACTTGCCGCTTCGGAAAATGCATTGAAACCGTCGCCAAGCTGCTCAAGAAAGCCCACGCCCAAGTCTGTTTGGGTTGTCATGCTGCCAACGCCTCCGCAAATGGCAAAAGCGGTTTATCCGGAATTTCGGTAAACACTTGCCCAGTTTCGTCAGTCTAAAGGTGGAAGCGGAAGGGGTCAATACGGACCGAACCCCTTGCCCGCCGTGCCAGTTACAGCATCGAGGCTCTTCGAGCCGCCTTCCCTCGGTACCATAAGGCCACACGGAGCCCTTCAATTAGAAACGGACAAGGCCGGAAAGGATTCTCGCTCCATCCATAATTTGCAGTTACGCGTAATTTTCTGTTAAATGGTCAGTAGCTCGGAGCAAGGCCATGATTGGTAGTAGCTCAAGCTGCCAGCTTGAGCTACGAGACACTTGGCACCAGGCGAGACGAGGTCTCTGCGCGCATGACTACGCCAGCATTATCGTGCCCTTATTGCAATTCCAATATCGTCTTGAGCAAGCCGGCCGTGCCTGGCCAGCGCATCCGCTGTCCGCGCTGCCATGAATTGCTGCCAGCCCTAAATCAGGAAGCCTATGGTGCTTCTAGATTCACGACAGCCTCAGGTGAGCCCGCAGTTCAAGCATGGCAATCAGAGCAGGTCGCTACGGAAACGTATCGCTTCCAATGGGCGAATAGAGCGGTCGCCAGCACAATCGTCTCCATCATGCTCGTGATGGCCGCCATTGGCCTGGCTTTTGCCTGGCACACGATCGACAAACGTCGACAGCGAGACCATCCAGATTCTGCGGCGCCAGCTGGGTTGGAGCGGGTTGTTTCGGTTCGACCCGATAGGTTGGCAGCCTTAGCCTATATGCCCCCCAAGGTGAGCGTTCTAGCGGGCATTCACGTCGCTGAGCTAATGGGACAGGATTCGAGCCGCGAACTTCTCTCGGAGTTCCGCGCAAATCCAGGTTCTATGATTGCCGACTTAGAACAACGGACTGGAGTGAAGCTGGAGAACATCGATCACATTGTCGTAGGATTGGGGGCCGAAGCTTCGATTTTTCCGCCAGTCATTTGCGTGGTGCGAACTCGCGATCCTTACGGTGCGCGCGGCCTGCGGGAATCGCTAAAAGCCCGAGCCTCGGAAGAACCTCGCGGGAGAACCATGTACCACTTTCAGGTTGGCGACTTTCTCTGGTATCTCTGGTGCCCGGATGATCGAACAATCGTGACGAGCCTGCGAAGCAAAGATATGCCGACTGAACCCTTCGCCCCCGCAGCCGGCGAAAGTTACGCCGCTCATTTCGAACCAACTGTGCGAAAGTGTTTACAAGATGACATGACCGAAGGCACTCAAGCATGGATCGTGGGTTCGACAGAGACATTGGATGCTACCTTCAGCGCTATGCCCTTCCTGCAAATTCCGTCAGAGCTGCGAAAAAGCCTAAAAGATGTGCAGGCGTTCGCCGGCTGGATGCAACTGGACGGCAAGGCGGCCTGGCACGTAACGATTGACTGCGCCGGCCTCGAAGCAACAGACTCGCTAAGCGGCTACCTGAATCGACTAGGATTGGAGAGGGGCAAGGACCTTCATCTGTTCGGCAATCGTGCAACGACTGCGCGTCTCGCGTCGCAGTTGTCGCACTCGCTAGCGCGCAAGCGCGAGGGAACACGCATCGTGCTGACGGCGGAATCCAGCCTCGAAAGTATTTGGGAAGCACTCTCCAACCAGCCTCGTTGAAGAAACTCAGTCCCGAGGCGAGGGAGGAAAACCAAAAGCGGCGGAAAAGCGCCGCACTCCATAGAAGTCACTTTTGGAGTGCGGCGCTTTTCCGCCGCTTTTGTTTCCTCAATTCTGCCAGGCCCTAAGGAGCCAGGCTCCGCAGACCTCAAGGGTCTGCCACCCTTTTCAGCACGCTCCGAGGCTGCAAGTCTGCGCTCTGGGCCGAAGTCTCTTGGTCGAACTAGGCCTTCAGCATTTCGTCATGGCGCATGCCGCTAGGGGGCAGGTCCGCACGATGGACGTTGGCCAGCGCTGCCTTCGCACCAGCATGCTGCTCGGCGTCATTGTCTTCCCATTCGATGCTGACCGCACCGTCGAAGCCGACGCGGTTCAATTCGATCATGATCTCTTCGACGCTGTTGGCGTCGCGCGCGGTGCCCGCCGTGACGAAGTTCCATCCGTTCAGACGGTGGCCCATGGGGCGATGGCCGCCGAGGAGGCCGGCACGCGTGTGTTCACGAATCACCTGCACGCCCTTGATGTGCGCGCAGTGAATGCGGCTGCCGAATTCGCGGATGAATTGCACCACGGAAACGCCTTGCCACTCCATGTGCGAGCCGTCGAGGTTGAAGCCGGTGACGTCGGCGTAGCCCGCCTTGTCGAGAGCGGCCAGGTAATCCGTTGCCGACTCCAGATCCCCCATGGCCCGTTCGCTGGGGTGGCATTCGAGATCGAACGTGACCCCGTATTTCTTGCAGGCGTCGAGGACTGGCTTGAAGCGCTCGACAAGAATCTCGAGGCTGACTGTGCGCACATCTGGAATGGCGTGTCCAGCAATACTCTGCGGCAGAGGCGGAAAGAGAAAAAAATGGCTCCAGCAGTGAGCCGGCGAGCCGACGAAGCCCGGCACGGCTACCTTGCGGTTTTGCAGCTTGCCCAGGTAATGAGCCAGTCGGACGATGTTCACAAGATCCTTGGCCGCTTTCTCATGGATCAGCTTGCCGACTTCGTCCGGGACATAGTACGGATTCGTGCGTGGCGGTTTGTTCCCTTTGTCGCGCCAGGCTTTGTAGGCCGCGACAGGTTCGCCGCCGGTGAACTGCAGCGTCTTGGCGCTCGGCTCGTCGCCAAGGGCCTGACCTTGAAGATGGGAGGCGACTGTGAGTATCTCCAGGCCGTGCTTCCTGGCAAGCTCCACGCGCTCTTTGGCGTAGGCCTCCGCTCCTGCGTCCGTGCTGCACCGGCCCAGATCAAGCTCCCAGCTTGCTTCCTCCCAGCCATCGAAACCGGCGCTTTGCACGAACTTGAGCCATTGATCCATAGGCACGTTGCCGAACTGGCCGCGAACCAGCCCGATCTGATGATACGAGCCCTTGCCGAAGCGATGTTCTGCTGTCTGCTTGTAGCCCATCGAATTCCTGTCCTTTCCGTCCAAAGCCGCCAGAAACGCCGGTAGTGAACGCTAACTATACATGGCCCGCGCAGGATCGCAAGAGGCTACCGACCGGATCGTCGCACATTTTTGCGAAAGGCCGCATCAACGGGTGGACCGATCGTGCCCGCCCTGGTCAGCTCAGTAGAGCTCCCTGTCCCGAGGCAGTATCATAAAAGCCGTCCATACCAGGCTAAATCTTGTTCCGTGGCCGCCAGATTGTTCCAGTGCGGCGGGCCTTCTCAGATGGCAATCCAAACGCATCATTCCCTAAGGGTCGGCGGCATCGTTCTCTGCGGAGGGCAGAGCAGGCGCATGGGCCGGCCCAAGGCCTGGCTACCTTTTCGCGAGGAAACCATGCTCGGACGCGTGGTCTGCTTGCTTGGGGAAGCTGTCAGCCCCATCGTTGCGGTTGCGGCACCTGATCAGGACGTGCCGCCGCTGCCGGATTCGGTGCGCATTGTCCGCGATGAGGAGAAGGGACGGGGGCCGCTACAAGGACTATTAGCCGGTTTGACCGCGCTTGATGGCCGGGCCGACGCAGCTTATGTCTCGTCCTGCGACGTGCCCTTTTTGCAGCCTCGATTCATTGGCCGGTTGGTTGAGTTGCTTGGCGATTCCATGATCTGCATGCCATATGTCGGCGGGTACTATCATTCCCTGGCGGCTATCTATCGAATCGGCGTGCGCAATGCTGTCGGTAGGCTTCTGGCAGAGAATCGATTGCGGCCTTACTTCCTCTGCGAAATGGTGCCGACGCGAGTTGTGCAGGCGGACGAATTGGTCGACGTGGACCCGACCTTGCAATCGCTGCGAAACCTGAATGCCCCCGAAGAGTACGAAGCCGCCCTTCGCGATGCAGCAGGCAACGAAGCGCTATAGCACGACCGGGAGTATTCCCACTTCTGCAGATTGCGAAGAATCGTTTAACCGCGAGCCAGCGGCGAGCGCGTGAACCACAAGCTGACAGGTCGCTGTCTGTTCACGCGCTCGCCGCCGGCTCACGGTTAAACGAAAAGCCTACGAAGGGATCTGCGAAACCACGAATTGTGCACGTTTGTACACATGACATTTGTCATTTTGAGATGTCTTGCAGTCTGCGACGTAACTTGTTTCATAATAATAGTTTGAGAACTATTGCTTTGTCAGACACGCTGTCTGCCTACCCCCCCTTTAACATGACATAACATGACATTTCTCATTTTCGGCATTAGTCCACAAATTCGACTGCCACTGGATTGGGAATCACGCCAGCGCGATAGCCGGCATCGAGAAGTCGGCGCACAGCTTCCCTGCCACGCGGGCCATAATCCAGCGTCCAGTCATTCACATACATGCCCACGAATCGGTCTGCCAGCCCCTTGTCCATGTCGCGCGCGTATTCCAGAGCATATTTGAGCGCGTCATCACGGTGAGTGAGCGCGTAGCGAATGCTTTCCTTGAGCAGGCGGCTGATCTGGTGGATGGTTTCAGTACCGAGATCGCGGCGCACCACGTTGCCGCCAAGCGGCAAAGGCAGACCAGTTTGTTCCTGCCACCAGACCCCGAGGTCCACTACCAAATGAAGCCCCTGGTTCTGGAAGGTCAGTTGTCCTTCATGAATGATCAAGCCCGCGTCGTATTTGCCCTCGGCAACCGCAGCAAGGATTTGATCGAAGGGGATCACCTCGTAGGTGAAACCGTCTGGGATCAGCAATCGCAAAGTCAAGAAAGCGGTGGTCAGGGTGCCTGGCACGGCAATCCGAGCCTTTTTTAGGTCGTTCACCGGCATGTCGCGACGGGCAACGACCATCGGGCCGTAGCGATCACCCATGCTGCAGCCGCTGGGCAAGAGGGCGTATTTATCGAGGAGGTGAGCGTAGGCGTGAATGCTGACGGCAGTCACTTCCAACTCGCCACGCAGCGCCCGGCGGTTGAGCGTTTCGATGTCTTGCAGTTCGTGCCGAAAGCGCAGGTCGCCGGTGTCCAGTTTGTCGTGCGCGAGTGCGTAAAACATGAAGGCGTCGTCCGGGTCCGGACTGTGGCCGACGGTAATAAGTTGTTTGCGCATAGGTTCGCTCTTCTCTAGGAACGCGTTTCTTGGGATAGCCTATGTGCCCGTGGGGCATTCGGCAGCGGTGGGAGAAACATAGAAGGCGGATGAGCGATTTGCGAGATCGGTCCGACGACAGCGACCTGAAAATGCGAAAGGGCAGGGTGGCTACCTGCGTTTGGGTCCGGCGACTTCTTCGACTGCCGTCTTGCGGATTCGGTTCTTGTTGTCCACGAGGATGATCTTGGGCAAGTGTTCCCGAGCTGAGTTGTCGTCCAACATCGTGAATGTCGCCACGATGACCAGATCACCTGGCTCGGCCAGTCGCGCAGCCGCCCCGTTGGCACACACGACACCGGAACCGCGTTCGCCAGCCATGGCATAGGTCCGAAAACGCGTTCCGCGGGTCACGTTCCAGACGTGGACCTCTTCGTAAGGCAGAACATCCGCCGCCTCCAGCAGCCCGACGTCGACGGTAAGGCTGCCTTCGTAATCCACGTCGGCGTGGGTTACGGTCATGCGGTGCAGCTTCGATTTGAGCATGTTTCGGTACATAACACTCTTTCTCAGCGCATTTCAGGCTCTGGGAAATTCCTATCCCATTTTACCATGCAAAGGCAAATCGGCTCGAAGGGGCCGGCAGCCTTTGACAGTTGGACAATGAGATGGAAGCCTACCTTCGACGCGATTTTTAGCGGTAAAAATCATTCCGGTCAATAGATGGGGAGCGGCGGGGGCCGGTCCTGGCGCGCGTTTCAGCTTTCGCCATTGCACTGGTAACGCACCTCGCCATTGACGATGACCGTCTGCGCGCGGCCGCGGACTTTCCAGCCCGCGAATGGGCAGTTCCGGCTTTTGGAGCGGAATTTTTTGGGGTCTATCGTCCACTCCGCCGCGGGGTCGATGATGGTGATATCCGCAACGGCACCTGCGCGCAGCGTGCCGCGGTCGATGCTGAGAACGCGGGCCGGGTTGATCGTCAGTTTTTCGATAAGCTGCGGCCAAGTGAGATGGCCCGGTTCGATCAGGGCAAGTACGCAGACCGGCAACAGCGTCTCCAGGCCGATAATCCCGTTAGGAGCCAGATTCAGCTCACGCATCTTTTTTTCAGGAGCGTGAGGCGCGTGGTCCGTGGAGATGACCTCCAGCGTGCCGTCCTTGAGGCCGGCGATGATGGCTTGAATGTCCGAATCGGTGCGCAAGGGCGGGGCCATCTTGTAGTTGCTGTCAAATGTTCGCAGGCACTTGTCCGTGAGGGTGAAGTGGTGCGGGCAGGCCTCGCCGCTAACGCGCGCGCCGTGCTGTCGAGCCCGGCGAATCAAATCGACGCTTCCGGCCGTCGAGACGTGCATGATGTGCAGTCTACCACCGGTCAACTCGGACAGAGCGATATCCCGGTGGACCATCACTTCCTCGGCCGCTGCCGGCATGCCTCGCAGGCCCAGGCGCATGCTTTCGAAGCCCTCGTTCATGACCCCGTCGCGTGCCAAATCGAGGTCTTCGCAGTGACTCAGCACCGCCTTGTCGAACATGCCGCAATACTCGAGTGCCCGCCGCATGATCTCGGCGCTGACCACTGGCGAGCCGTCGTCCGTGAAAGCGACAGCCCCGCCTTCCACCAGGCCGCCCATCTCTGCCAATTCCTCGCCCTTGCGCCCCTTGGTGATGGCACCTACGGGAAAGACGTTAGCATTGCCGGCGCGGGCTGCCTGAAGGTAAACGAACTCCGCCGCTGCCTGGCTATCGAGGGCTGGCTCCGTGTTTGGCATGCACGCAACGGACGTCACACCTCCAGCCAGGGCTGATGCCGTACCGGTGGCAATCGTCTCATCTTCTTCCCGGCCCGGTTCGCGCAAATGGACGTGCATGTCGATCAAACCCGGGCAAACGATCTTGCCCGTTGCGTCCAGGATTATGTCAGCCTGAAGCTGGTGCTGCGTGCCAAAGCCAACGATGCGGCCGCCGCGCACCCAAACGTCACTGATCTGATCGAAGTGCTGTGCGGGGTCAATCACCCGGCCATTGCTGATACGGAGTGTATTCATGAGGAAGGCCGTTCTATTCTTCGACGGTACCATGTCCGCAGAGTAAATCGAGCACGGCCATGCGCACGGCCAGACCGTTGGTGACTTGCTGCAAGATGGCCGAGTGAGGGCCGTCGGCCACCTCCGGGGTCAATTCCACGCCGCGATTGATCGGACCCGGTGCCAGCAGCAAAATATTTGGTTTGGCACGCAACAGCCGTTGCGTATCCACGCCGAACAGGTGGAAGTACTCGTGGATCGACGGAAACAGGCCGCTGCGCTGCCGCTCGAACTGAATCCGGAGCACGTTGATTACATCGCAGCGCGGCAGGATCTCGTCCAGCCGATAGGAGACCTCGACGCCCAGCCGGCCAATTTCCTGTGGGACAAGGGTAGGGGGACCGCAAACGATCACGCGAGCGCCCAGCTTTAGAAGTCCATGAATGTTGCTTCGAGCCACCCGGCTGTGAGCAATATCGCCGACAAGACCGACGGTGAGGCCTTCCACCACGCCCTTTGCCCGCCGGATAGTGAAGATGTCGAGCAGTCCCTGTGTCGGGTGCTCATGCGCGCCGTCGCCGGCGTTGACTACGCTGCACTGCAGGTTCTGGGCGAGGAGCAGCGGAGCACCGGGCGACGAGTGTCGAACGATCATCACGTCCACGCCCATTGCTTCGATGTTCTTGGCAGTGTCGATGAAAGTCTCGCCCTTGCTCAAGCTGGAGCCGCTGGGCGTAAAATCAATCGTATCGGCGCTCAAACGCTTGGCCGCCAGGCCGAAGCTCGTGCGCGTCCGCGTCGAGGCTTCGAAGAAAAGGTTGGCGACAACCTTCCCTTTGAGAGTGGTGAGCTTTTTGCGCCGGCGCTGGCTGACCTCCATGAAGCCCTCCGCGACATCGAGAATGGTCTCGATCTCGGAGCGGCTTAGGTCTTCCAGGTCAAGCAAATGGCGGCGCGTCCATAGCACGGCTTTCGGCTCGCGGGTTGCAAGATCGACACTCACGGCGCGCTCTCCTCTGGGACTATGCTCGCGCATACTACTACTGTTGGCATGGCAATTCTGTCACCCTGGTATAGGAAGGATACCGACTAGAGGGGTCAGCCGACAAGAACATATGAGCGATTGAAGAAGGAGAGTGATGGATTTGGAAGTTTGTGACGACCCCTAGCGCCAGCTGCGGTTCATTGCCCTTATGCTTGGTGCAGTTGAGCCCACCTTCTCGCATGCGCCAACCGCCAGGCAACAGGAAATCCGATGGCAATCAGCTCGAAGCAGCAGTATTGCTATGACTATCCCAGACCAGCTGTGACGGTCGATATCGTCATCGTCACGCGCGCGCCGCGGCCGCGGGTACTGCTCGTGCGACGGAAGCACGATCCTTTTGCCGGCATGTGGGCAGTCCCGGGCGGTTTTGTAGAAATGGACGAAAGCCTGGAAGACGCCGCGCACCGGGAATTAAAAGAAGAGACCGGCATCAAGGCAGGTCGGCTCCGGCAACTTCACACGTTTGGCGCCCCTGGACGCGATCCGCGCGGGCGGACCATCAGCGTGGTCTATATGGCCCAGCTGGATGCGCGCAAACTCAAGCCTCAAGCCGATGACGATGCTGCGGAAGTTGGCTGGTTCAGCCTATCGAAGCCGCCGACTCTGGCGTTCGATCATGCCGAAATCCTGGCGGCCGCCAGAAGCTTTCTACGACAGAAGCTCCAACGGCGGCGCACCGGCCGCAAGGGTTCCTGAGCAGGCCCAGCGGTTCTTCCAGGGATGATAACTCACCATTAGGCACGAACGCCCGAGAACCAGCGATCGGCAATAGAGACAGGTCTTCAACCCACGGCAGCAAGAACCTCGGCCAAAGCAACGTAGTGAATGCCCAGGCCAAGCCCCTCGGCCTTGGCCGACTTCTGGAACAGTCCTGCTGCCGGCACATCGATTCCGGCGCTGGCATCTTCAACGAGGACAACATTGAAACCATCACGACGCAGGTCGCGCGCCGAATAAAAGCAACAAATGTTCAAGGCAATCCCGCAAACAATTACGTTTCGGATGCCGGATGCGGCGAGGAATTTCGAAAAGCCTTCATGCTGGGCCGTGATGGCATACGCTTCGAAGTCGGGGTGAAACCCCTTGCGCCAGATGGTGTGAAAGCGTTGTGCGCGCAGGCCGGGCAAAAATTCCGCACCAGGCGTGCCCGCGACGCAATGCGGAGGGTAGAGGTTATCTCTCTGGGAAAGAAAACTGCAGTGATTGGCCGGATGCCAATCCTGACAGGCATCAATTCGAGACCAGGGCCGCTCGAGTAGCTGGTTGATTTTCGGCACGATCTCAAGCCCACCGGGCACCGGGAGTTCATTGGGAAATAGGGAGGTAAAGCCACATTGGACGTCGGTCACGAGCAAGCTACTTTCGCGAGGCAGCAGGGAATGCATGGAGGTCATTCCTTTCTACAAGCCGGTCGTTTTCTTCTCTCCGAATTCTGCTGGCGTACATATAATGGCTGCAGCACCTCTCCAACCAAAAGGATTGCGCCATGCCCCTATCGATGCACAAGGTGCAGGTGTGGACCTGCGAGATTCCAGACCGACCCGGTGCCGCCGCGGCAAAGCTCGAGCTTCTTGCTCGCAGCGGCGCCAACCTGGAGTTTATTTTCACGCGACCCGTCGCCGGAAAGCTGGATACCAGCGCCATCTTCCTTGCTCCCATCAATGGGCCCGAGCAAGTTCAGGCAGCCCAAAAGGTCGGACTGGCGCCTGCGCGTGATATGGTCATGCTCAGCGTCGAGGGCGACAACCGCGCCGGGATCGGCTTCGAATTGATGAGTCGACTTGCGGTGGCCGGCATCAATCTCCGCGGTCTCTCCATTTCCGTCGTTGGCGAGCGCTTCGCAGCGAATCTTGCATTCGACCATCCCGACACCGCAGGGCTCGCCATTCAGGTGCTAGCCACTCTTTGACATCGATCCGCAAGCAGATTGTTGCCCATTCCACGCGCCCCTGCAGCGCTCCTCCTGACTTGCCCGACCTGGACGCGCTTCCTGCAGGCCCAGGCTCGCGAACATGATTCAGTATGCTTTCGCAAAGACCACGCGGCCTTCCGACGGCTTGCCCGTGACCATGCACCGGCCGGGTTCCTTGGGCCGATCAAAGGGGATACAGCGAATAGTTGCCTTGGTCTCGGCAGCAATTTGGTCTTCTGTTTCGCGGGTACCGTCCCAATGAGCCAGGAGGAAGCCGCCCGGTTCCTCGATCTTCTTCTTGAATTCGTCGTAGGCGTCCACGGGGAAGGTGTTCGTCTCGCGGAATTTCAGTGCCCTCTCCAGCAGGCCACGCTGCATTATCCGCAGAAGTTCGCCAATTCGGGCCGGTGCCGTAGCAAGCGGTACGCCCGTCTCTTTCGCCTCTTTGCCCGGCAGATCTCGACGCTTCAATACGCACGTGCGGCCCGCCAAATCCCTCGGCCCCAGCTCCACCTGCACCGGTACGCCGCGCAACTCCCATTCGTTGAATTTGTAGCCGGGCTGATACTGCTCGCGATCGTCCACCTTGACAACGAGAGGGTCGTAATTGAGCCAGTCGCTCGGCGGCAAGCTGCGCAGGGTGGTCGCCAGCTCCTGAGCGGCAGCGACGACCGGTCCACGATCTTCAACTTTCCCAACCGGTATGATCACTACATGAATGGGGGCCAGGCGCGGCGGCAGCACCAGGCCCTGGTCGTCGCTATGAGTCATGATCAGGGCGCCTATCAAGCGTGTGGAGACGCCCCAGCTCGTCGCCCAGGCATATTCTTGTTGGCCGGACTGGTTTTGGAACTTGACGTCGAATGCCTTGGCAAAGTTCTGGCCCAGGAAGTGACTGGTGCCGGCCTGAAGTGCGCGCCGGTCCTGCATCATCGCTTCGATGCAGAGCGTGTAGACGGCTCCCGGAAATTTCTGCCCTTCCGTTTTCGGGCCCGTGAGCACCGGCATGGCCATCCATTCCTCGGCAAACGTGCGGTAGACCTCAAGCATTTGCCGTGCCTCATCCTCAGCCTCCTTCTGGGTCGCGTGGGCCGTATGGCCCTCTTGCCAAAGGAATTCCGATGTCCTCAAGAATAGCCGCGTGCGCATTTCCCAGCGGACCACGTTAGCCCACTGGTTGATCAGCAGCGGTAAATCTCGATAGCTTTGAATCCAGCTCTTATAGGTATTCCAGATGATCGTTTCCGAGGTCGGCCGTACGATCAGCTCTTCTTCCAGCTTGGCGTCCGGGTCGACCTGGATGCCCTTGCCGGGAATGGCCTTTAGCCGGTGGTGCGTGACCACGGCACATTCCTTGGCGAATCCCGCCGCCATTTCTTCCTCGCGTGCCAAGAACGATTTCGGGATGAAGAGCGGGAAATACGCGTTGACGTGGCCTGTGTCTTTGAACATGCGATCCAGGGCACGCTGCATTTTCTCCCAGATCGCGTAGCCGTGAGGCCTGATGACCATGCAGCCGCGCACGTCGGAATTCTCCGCCAGTTCCGCGCGCTGGACGATATCCAGGTACCACTGCGAATAATCCGCGTCCCGTCTCGTGATCTTCTCGGCCATGCTTGACCCTCGTTAAGAATCTGGAAGTATCCCGATTATAGGAGGTACGAGCATCGTCGGGGAGTGAGGTGTCGAGGCGCCCGAGCAGAACCGAAGTCCGGGCAATGAGAGGGCGTAACAGCGACCGTGCGAACTGAAGCTGCCATGTGGCAGCCTCAACTATAGATAAGCTGAGGGCGCCCGGCTCTTCCAAAGGCCTCGAGGGAAATTCCAATGGCTCAGCCACTCGCCAATCGCATGGCAGAGTATGCAAGTTTGCTGCAATACAGCGATTTGCCCGCGCCCGTGGTCCACGAAACCAAGCGCCGATTCATCGATTCCTTCGCCACGGCGGTTGGAGCAATGGACGCAGACGCCTTCGAGATTGCCAAATGCTGCGCTCTACGCGTACAGGGGCAACCGGGTGCAAGCCTGCTGGGCGGCGGTCGCAGCAGCGGCGAATTGGCCACCTTCGTCAATGGCCTGCTCATCCGCTATCTGGATTACAACGATACCTACCTTTCCCTGGAGCCCGCCCACCCGAGCGACAATCTGGCCCCGGTGCTGGCAGTGGGCGAGATGGCCGGCGCGGGTGGACAGGATCTCATCGCGGCCGCCGTGCTTGCCTATGAAATCCAGTGCCGTCTTTGCGACGCGGCCAGCCTGCGCAAGCATGGCATTGACCATGTGACCTATGGCGCCATATCTTCCGCCAGCGCAGCTTGCAAGCTCCTTGGCCTCGACGCCGTTCGCACAACCCATGCCATCGGGCTTGCCGGTGTCGCCAACGTGGCCCTACGCCAGACCCGCGCCGGCGAGCTGAGCATGTGGAAGGGCTGCGCCTTTGCCAACGCCGCGCGCAATGGTGTATTTGCCGCCTTGCTGGCAGCCGAGGGAATGACCGGCCCGGCACCTATCTTCGAGGGCGATGTCGGCATCATGAAGTTGCTGACGGGGACCTTTGACCTGCCGGCCTTCGGCGGTCATGGGCGGCCGTTCATGATCACGCAGACCTACATTAAATTCTGGCCGGCCGAGTACCACTCGCAGAGCGCGATCGACGCCGCCCTGCAGCTCCGTCCCGAGGTTGGCGACCTCCGCAAGGTGACCGCCATCGATATTCACACCTTTGATGCCGCCGTGGACATCATCGGCAAGGATCCCGAAAAGTGGCGGCCCAAAACCAGGGAGACGGCAGACCACAGTCTGCCCTACTGTACGGCGGTCGCACTAGCAGACGGGGATGTCACCCTCGCCCAGTTCGAACCAGAGCGAATCAGCGACCCAACGCTACTGGACCTCGTCGCCAAGGTCAAAATTCATCGGGATGCAGCGCTGAGTGCACGCTACCCGTACGGCATTCCAAATCGTGTAAGTGTGACGCTCCAGGACGGCAGGCAGGCAGTTCGTGAAGTGGAGTTCCCACGCGGCCATGCGCAGAATCCGATGACCGACTGCGAGGTCGAACACAAATTCCGCACTCTGATTGTGCCGCGCTACGGCAAGGACCGCGCGGAACGCATCCTGGCTGTTTGCTGGGAATTAGAGAAACTCAAATCGGTGCGCGATTTGATTCAGCTCTTTGATCTGCCGCCTGCCTAGCCGTGCTGCGGCACCATCGTTTGCAGAAACCTTGCACCTATCTTTGTCTGCACCGAGGAGCACGCACCGATGGGCGACGAATCTCGTCTAGAGACACTGGGCCGGCCCATGTGCACCGCAGTTTGCCCGCGAGGGTTGCATCTTGCTTCTTTGGCGGCAGCGCGTTTTGACTCCCATCCGAGGCGCCCGTAGAATGGGAGCGGGCTGGGAACGGCCCAACCAGGGCAACGATGCCTGGATTTCACGGGAGTCGCGTTCAGTCTCGCGCCTAGAGTTCAGCTCCACGTCGGCTGTCCTTGCTGGAGACATTAAGGACCATGTTGCAGGGCTTGGCCAGTAAAGCCCGCCGATTTTTCAGCGAGCTGAACAAGTCATTCATTCGCGTTCCTGCACCCGGGACTTGGGCGCAACCGCAGGCCTCGCCCTTACCGCCGAGGCATTTGCCGCTCAACGGCGTTGTGCTGACCGATGGAGTTGGCCGCACTCTCTTCGAAGAATATGCCGACCACGTATCGGGGCCACGTCGCGAGTTGGAAACGGGATGGATAATCTTGGGCGTACGCAATGAAGAGCAAGCGACGGTGCTCGCTACTTTGCCCGCAGGCTCGCTAAGCGACGCCGGCTCCGGGCACGTGCAATTCAATAGCTCCGGTCAGGCCATCGGCAGTCGAATCGTTCGCCAAAGCGACAGGAAGGTGACTATTCTTGGCGTCGTGCACACTCATCCGGGCACTTTGCGACATCCAAGCGATGGCGATTTCCGAGGCGATAGCGAATGGGTTGGACAACTGAGGGGCAAAGAAGGTATCTTCGGGATTGGTACAGCGGACAGCAAACCGGCGGATGGGACGGCGATTGCGCATCAGCCACGTCCGCACGTGCAGTGTCTGGGAAAGTTGCGCCTGTCGTGGTATTCCTTGCGGGAGGGGGACCGGCATTATCGGCCGTTGCCGGTGCGGTTGACGCTGGGCCCGGATTTGGCACGGCCCTTGCATCCTCTCTGGTCGTTGATCGAGGGCCACGCCGACCAACTGGATCGGCTGTGTCGGCAACAAGCTGGAGTCGTCTTCGAATCGGTATCGAGTGAGCAAGGGCCCGCGCTGGCCGTCAGCATTCCCCTTGCGGAAGCTGGCGGTTCGATCAAGGTAATCTTGGGGGAGAAGCAAGTGCAGTATTGCCTGCTACAACGCGGTGAGATGTACCTGGTCGACCCTCAGGAAAGCCGAATTGACCGAGCGATTTACTTGCTGCTTGCGGAACTGGCAGCAAAGGTCGAATGACGTTTTGTGTTCCACTTTTTAGGAAGGGAGAGCATCCCATGGACTTCCGTCCGCTAAACGACACGGAACGGCGACAGTTGATCACGGCGCTCCGAGGCAACGCCGAACATGATCGCGCAATCCTGATGGATCGGCGCGACACGAGCTTCGTCGGCACCGCAGATGAAATCACGGACGAGGAAGTGATTTCCGCCATCAAATCGGTGCCGTGTCACTATTGATCGTCGTCTTTGGTTTGGCCTCGTCGATGCTCCGACTGCAAATAGGGCGAGGGGCTTTCCTCCGGAAGGACTAAGCCTTTCTCCACGGCCGTTCGGCTGCCTCGCGAAGCAAAACTAAAGTCCGCGAAGTGCCACAATGGGACTACTGGACAGCGAAGCCGGCAAGCGTCGTCTCTTGACTGTGGAAATCCCGGTCATCGAAAAGTATAACGAAGGCCGGGATCCCGTGTTCAAGATTCACCTCGTCCGGCTGGGCAGCAGCCTGGTATTGCGCCACCGGCTGAAACCAGGCCATAACGTATATCAGTTGGAAACTCGCCTGGTTTCCAGTTATCCGACAGTGCCACCGGAGATCCGGGTTCTGACACCTATGAAGCACTGTCCCCATCTCCTTGAGGGACAGACTCTGTGTCTCTGGCGACAGGGAAGCACTCGGATGACAAGTCGCTGGGACCCGGCCCGGTTCACCTGCGTCTTTGCGGTGCAGGCGGCCTGGCGTTGGTTGGCGTGTTATGAAATCTGGCACGAAACCGGCGAATGGCCTCTGCCCGAAGCGAAATGAGTGTTAGTTTTCGTTCGGGTGCCAAGGAAGCACTCGAATTCAGGCACCAGCTGGAGGAGAGCCATGGCGCATTTGCTCCAGGTCGGAGCCGGCAGTGGCGGCATGCCCGTGCTGGACATGCTGTGCCGCGATCTGCGCATCCGATCGGTCTGCATCATCGAGCCCGATATCTACAAGCCCCAAAACGTGGAGCGCCATCTCTTCGCAGCCGATGGGATCGGCGAGGCCAAAGCCATCCTGGCGGAACGCTGGTTGAAGGAACGCCGGCCAGACCTCGAAGTCAGAGTCGTTAATTGTGATCTCCTGGACCCGGCATCTGCGGAGGAGATCGACCAGGAGGCAGCGAGGGCCGATATTGGCGTCTGCGCGGCCGACAACGAGCCAGCCAAATTTCACTGGGACGCCCTCATGCGCCGTCATCAGAAGCCCTGGACGTTAGGAGAAGTGCTGAGCGGCGGCATTGGCGGCTTCGTCCATTGGTTCGCTCCCGGCGGTCCATGCTACGGGTGCGTCGCCAGCTACTTGCAGCGCTCGGTCGTGGTGGAGAAGCCCAGGGCAGCGGATTATTCCAATCCTGGCGGGGCAGTCCCTGAAGAAACAGTGCCTGCAGGCAAGGCGTCGATCCAGGCGATTGCCGCCTTGCACGCGCTAGTGACCCTCGATCTGCTCGACAATCCGTCTGCCTACGCACCCGGGTTCACGAGCCTGCTATTCACCTTGCGGCGCGTTCCTGATGTGTTCGACGAGGCGTTCCGACCCTATCGGTTCCGCATCCCGCGGTCGGCCGAGTGCTTGATCTGCCGGCCCGAGATGAGAACAACTCTTCCCTCGTCGGAGGATCTCGATGTGGCCTTGGATCAAGCGCTTGCGCGGCTGGGTCATGCATGAACTCTGGCCAATGCACCGGATCGGCCTCCAGCCACAAGCCTTGCATTACAGATATGAAAAGGCAGGCTTAACCGTCCACGACCAGGCCATTCCATGGAATGCCGAGGCTGTGGTGGTGGAAGCGCTCGCGCGCCTGGCGACGACGAGCGCTAGGCGCAAGGCAGATTTTCAACTGCGCGTCGGCCGGCAAGAGCCCCTCCTTCCGGAGTGCATTCGCCGGGATGACGGCGAAGAACGGCACCACATCTTCTTTCGGTTCCCACCGCCAGGCAAAAGCGTCACACTGGAACTGACCTACCGCGACCACTTGCTCGGGCAGCTAACGTTGCCCATGCTTTCCCGAGAAGACTTTATCAGCCGGTTACAGCTGCACATGCCCACCTTGTTCGTCCGGCTTGGCGATCAAAGCGTGGCATGCCATACGTTTGTAGCCACGCAATGCCGAGGACTTCTCGCCAGCGTCTTGATCACCAGTCCCACAAGCCTGGTCCCGATGCTGGATCTCGGGCTGCAATTGCAGCTGCGATCCGAGCGCAGCACTCCTGGCCACAGTGCGCGAGCCTTGCTTTCCAGCTCTCAGCTCGCCGGCAAACAGGCGCTGATCAGTATTGTTCCCAAGCGCCTCCCCAAGCGAATCGGGCAGTGGACAGCCACCTGGGAAGTGGGCGACAAGCCGCTGGCGGAGCAACAACTGCGCGGCATTTCGCAGCGAGCTTTTCAACGATCTCTCCGGCTTTCCGATACGCGATTTGTAGTGCAGCGGGACGATGACCAGGTTTGCGTGACCCGACATCTCCCTTCCTTGGAGGGCGTGCGTCGAATCGGCCCCTGTTTCCTTGTGAGCAGCCAGGAACCCGGCATGGCAGGCTTCTGCTCCTTGCAAGTTCGTGCTCAAGTCGATGGAGCCATCCGCCCGCCCATGCTGGTGCAAGAGGAGATTTTGATCTCCGACGGACCCACGATGGTCGCGCCTGGAACGGTGGACGTCGCCGATGCCGGTCAAGTCAGCGCGTTTGAATTGCGATCGAAGGGCGGTGTCTTGGGCACCTTGCCGCTAAGCCCAGCCCCCGCGGCCGGCTTCAATGCCGAGGGCGCGTTCAAGGCCCCCGAGGCATTCCTATGGTCTGGGGCGGCCGAAGATGAACTCAACGAGCGGCTGGCTCGTTTGCTCGAAGGGCGCGGAACCAATTCTTGACGTTGCCGGAATGCGCGGAGACATTGGCCGCGTGGCACAGCGAGTCTTGTCAGTCATCACTGCCACATATTACCGTCTCGGTCCCATGGTCGGCGCGAGTTTTCGAACTGGAGCATCTGGTAGCTGTTGTACGCGAGAAAACCGAACATGAACGCGGTGTATAAACCGGAAAGCCTATTTAAGAAGGGAATCTGGTCGAGGATCGGAAGGGGATGTTTGGAATAGTTCGCCAGGGCATTGACCGCGAGCAGCCCTGCAACAGCGATCGAAATCCCATAGGCGATGCGAACCCCGCGAGGCCTGAATAGCCATTCGCAGAGGTCTCTATTTACTTGGCCGCCATCGAGAGGCCAAACGGGCAACAGGTTCAGCAGGCCCCAGCCGAAATTGATCCATATCAAAAACGAGATTGCAGACAAAATGAGCGGCGAAGCTTCGTCGAGATCGAGTTGTTGGGCCCCCAACCAAACCAGTCCTCCCAGGAGAAATCCCGCGCCGGGCCCAGCCAGCATGACCGCGATTCTCTGCCAGCGATTAGGCAGAGAATTGCTGCCAATCGCCAGGCCGCCGAAACTGTACAGTACGATATGCCCATACGCTCCAAACAGCCGACCGGCGAAGACGTGGCCCAATTCATGAATCAAGATGGAAACGAAAACACAGGCAATCCAGAGCGCCAGGAACTCGAACCCCATTTGGAGTATGCCCCAGCCGAGGATCGCCGCGATCGCCCAGAAAAAAGGGTGCACGCGCACCTGAATGCCGAACATTCGCCAGTTCAAATCGTAGGCTGTTCTTTGTGGTTCGTAAAACACAGCTCAATCTTCTCCCAAGGGAGTATCCAAGCGCCAGACTTCCCATCATGGTACCGCGCAGGCCACTTGCGCGACGAGAGATTCAAGGCACTCTCTCGAAGTGTCGTCCTGCCGTCGATGCCAGAGAGTCGAGAACCGCCGCTCTTTTTCCCTTCCATGTTTTTTCGTTTTTTGAGTGAATCTATTCTGCTGCCGGGTATGCTGCAGGTCTTGATTCGAGAGGTGTAACCACATGGACTGGACCGCTCTCCGCGAAGAATTCCCGGTCACACGTCGCTGGGCTTTTTTTGACCATGCGGCAGTGGCACCCATCAGCCGGCCGGCGCAGCGAGCCATGGCCGAGTTCGCTGCCGATCTGGCCGAGAACGGCGACGTCCATGAATCACGCTGGGTGCAGCGTGTGGAGGCAGTTCGGATGCTGGCCGGTCAACTCCTGAACGCAGACCCGTTGGACCTGGCATTCATCAAGAATACGAGCGAAGGCATCGACATCGTGGCCGAGGGATTTCCTTGGAAGTCCGGCGACAACGTGATTACCGCCGCCGAGGAATACCCGGCCAACATCTATCCCTGGATGAACCTGGCGAGCCGTGGCGTAGAACTGCGCATGATTGCCAGTCGGGGCAATCGCATAAGCGTCGATGATATCCGATCTGCCATCGACGCTCGGACGCGGGTCATCAGCATCAGTTTCGTCGAGTTTGCCAGCGGCTTTCGCAATGACCTTGATCGCATTGGCTCTCTTTGCAGGGAACGAGGCATTTGTCTGTTCGTCGACGCGATTCAGGGACTGGGCATATTGCCGCTCGATGTACGGGAAACACCCGTAGATTTCCTCGCTGCCGACGGCCACAAATGGCTACTCAGTGCAGAAGGGGCCGGTATTTTCTATGCTCGCCGCGAGTTGGTCGATATCTTGCATCCCATTGGCGTCGGCTGGAATAGCGTGGTTGGCTCGCGCAATTTCTCGAAGATAGACTTCCGTTTGAAACCACATGCCGGTCGCTGGGAGGGCGGCAGTCTCAATGTCGCCGGCATCACGGCTTTGGGAGCGAGTCTGGAGCTTCTCCTCGGCATTGGCGTGCCGGCAGTCAGCCAACGCGTTCTGGACCTGACGGATCACCTGTGCGAGCAGGCACGAACGGCGGGTCTCGAGGTGTTCAGCAGTCGTCAGCAACAGGAGAAATCGGGCATAGTCTCTATCGTCGTGCCCGGCGGCAACGTCCGCGAATTGGTCCAGCGCTGCCGGGAAGCGGGAATCGTCGTCAACCAGCGTCTCGGCCGCCTGCGCGTCAGTCCGCACTGCTACAACTCGCTTGAAGAAATCGATCGGCTCGTCGACTATTTGAAAGAGGCAATCCCTCATCCAAGTCATTCCATTTGAAAGGCAGATATGACCGCGTCCTTGGAGCATCGGGTGGCGGTTTACACTGGAGTCTTCGATCCTGTGCACTTCGGCCACCTGGACGTCATCGAACGAGGCAGCCGGATTTTTGACCGACTAGTAGTCGGGGTAGGCATCAATCCCGACAAGTCGTCCTTATTTACGTTGGAGGAACGCGTCGACTTGGTTAAACGCGTCGTGGCAAAGTATTCCAACGTGGAAGTTCATCCATTCCAGGACCTTGCCGTTCGTTTTGTACGTGGCGTCGGCGCCCGCATCATGCTCCGTGGCTTACGGACTCTGAGCGACATGGAGTACGAATTCTCCATGTCTTTAACGAATCTGGCACTCGATGACGAGATCGAAACCGTGTTCTTAATGGCCAATGAGAGTTATTCCCACTTGAGCAGCACGCTGATCCGGCAGATCGCCAGCCTGCATGGGGAGCTGGAAAAATTCGTCCCGCCGGAGATCAAGGACGCTCTTCGCGACCGTGTGCGCGAACGGGAACAGGGCCGCTAAGCAGGAGGATAGAGAAGAAACGTGACGGACTGGCTCGTGTGCTTCCCAGGCTTTTTTGCGGTCGGCGCTATGCAGTAAGCACTACGACGGCGTGGGCTGACTCGTTACGGTGGCGCGTGGGCTGCTCTGCGGAGACGGTCTTCTATGATGAACGCATCGGGCCTCGATCCGGGATCCTCCTCCTTTGCGGACTTTATCGTGACGCAGGGAGCCGCACTTCGGGCTGAGGATCGCCCGGCAGCCAGCCGCAAGGAATGGGACGAGCGCAGGGTGAAGTTGCGGCTGGCCATGTTTACAGCCATGGGTTCTTTTCCCGAGAGGGTGTGTCCCTTGGAGCCCAGGGTTGTCAGCGTGCTGAAGCGCTCCGGGTATCGGATCGAGAACCTCATCTTTCAAAGCAAGCCGGATGTTTGGGTTACCGCAAGTGCGTACGTGCCCGAAGGTATTTCTGGCCGTGTGCCTGCGGTTCTCGCCGTGCATGGACATTGGCCCTGGGCCCGCCGAGATCCTGTGGTGCAGGCTCGTTGTGTTGGTCTGGTCAAGCTTGGCTTCCTTGTACTGGCGGTGGATGCCTTCGGCGCAGGCGAGCGCTACCCGACGCCAGCACGGGGAACCTACCATGGCGCCCTCTTCGGTAGCACCCTCTGGCCGGTTGGCCAAACTCTCCTGGGGATGCAAGTCTACGACAACAGGCGGGCGGTCGATTATTTACGGGAGCGCCCGGAAGTCGACGGCGCTCGGCTTGGCATTACCGGGGCATCCGGAGGCGGCAACCAGAGCATGTACGCGGGCGCTCTGGACGAGCGCTTTCGCGCGGTCGTGCCTGTTTGCTCAGTCGGCACATATCAGGCGTACTTGCGCGCGGCGTGCTGCGTCTGCGAGGTTCTTCCTAGCGCGCTGCGATTCATGGAAGAGGGGGAAGCATTGGCCCTGGTTGCGCCGCGTGCTTTGATGGTAATCAGCGCCGCCAAGGACGGCTACCAGTTCAGCGTCGGTGAGGCGACCAAGAGTTTGGCGCGTGCCCGCACGGTCTTCCGGCTCTACGAGGCCGAGGCCAAGCTTCGTCATGCGATCTTTGATTCGGGCCATGACTACAACCAGCAAATGCGCGAAGCCATGTACGGCTGGATGACGAAATGGCTCAAGCACGAAGGCGATGGCAAACCAATCCCGGAACCGGAACACGCGATCGAGTCACCGGACGATTTACGTTGTTTTCCAACCGATTCCCGGCCAAAGGGTTTCCACTTTCCGCCAACATTTGCCGCTCAAACAGCCGCTACCCTGCTCCTCAAGTATTCAGAGAGGCAACCAGATCACTCCCAGGATTGGGAATCCACGGCCATTTACATCCGCGACCAGCTGCGCAAAGAGGTTTTCGGCGACTTTCCCAGGCTCAACACGGCTGCCGCGCAAATAGATAAATCGCAAACTGCAGACAGAATCACGACCATTCTCGTTTCCCTGCGTCCGGAGCCCGGACTTATCCTCCGGCTGACTGCCCAGCACCAAAGCAATCTGCGTGGCAGGAGGCCAGCCTGTGTCTTGCTGCACATGGACGGCAAGGATGAAGCGGTCAAGCATCCGCTCTGGGTCGCACTTCTCAGCAAAGGATGGATTGTACTGTCTGCAGACCTGCGTGCCACCGGTGCCTCTCGTCCCGCGGGCGATGCCATCGCCGGCGCCTTGGACCACAATAGCGCTGAACACTCTGTCTGGATCGGCAGGCCGCTCTTGGGACAGTGGGTATTCGACGTGCTCTCCATTCTGGATTGGATGGGGACGCAACCCGAGATGGATTCGCGCCGATTTGCGGTGGTCGGACTGGGACAAGCAGGCGTCGTGGCCATTTGCGCGGCCGGGATTTTCGATGATCGGGTCGCTAGCGCCGCTGCCCTGCAAACGCCGGCGACCTACGTGACCAGGCAGGCATATCACGCGGGCACCCACATGGGCCTGCTCGCGCCGCGCATAGTGCAAATTGCCGATATACCGCAATTAGCAGCCCTGATTGCTCCCAGGCGCTTGACGCTTGCCGAGGCCATCTCATTCCAAGGCGAGAAGCTCTCTCTGAAGCAGTTGCAAGGCGCCTATTCCTTTACGCACAGCATCTACAAACTGTACAAGGCCGAGGACCAATTCACGATCGCGGCAGAGCTTTCCATGGAGGAACTGGCGGGCAAGTTGTGATGAGGTTTTCCGGAGGAAACTTCTTATTGCACGTCGCCTCGATTGTGGTGTAAGCGATGCGCAACCTATGCGGGGAGACTGCGCTCCTATTTCTTTCTTGGCATCGGCGGCGTGACCGTGAGGTCGAGGCCGTCGCTGCCGAGATGGCTATCTAGCAGATCGATCCTGCCGTTGTCTTTCATGTTCAGCAGCAATTTACCCATTTCATCCCACCAGATGCCGGCCAGGAAATCGGGATTCTTCTCTCGTAGCTCATGGTATTGTTCGAGACGTTTCTCGAAATTGGCCGCCTCGGCTTTTGCCAGGACAAGCTGCTCCCGAACGTAGGCCGACGTCATCTTTTCGATGCGATTCCTTTCTGAACTGGCTTCGCGAAGTCGCCGGGCCGCATTCTGTTCGGCCTCATGTGTGCGGGTGCGGATCGAGGTTTGGGCGCGCGTGACGTCGTCAAAGGCCGGCTTGACTTCATCGGGAGGCAGAAGATAGGCGACGCTGGCACCGCGAATCACCAGGCCCAGCCGATAAGGCTCGATGCGCTCCTGCGTGCGCTGGGTCAACAAATCCGGAAGTTCGATCTTGCTGCGGAGCAGCACCTCATCGACCGTGCGCCCGGCCACCCACTCCGCCAATGATGCCTCGGCAGCCCGGGCGATGATGTCGTCGGCGCGCTCCGCCTGAAGGACATAATCCTCCACCTGCTCATCGCGGATAGCGTAATCGAGCATGACCTGGATATTGACCAGGTTATGATCGCCGGTCAGGAGCTGGCCCCGCGGTGTGGTCAAATCGTTGTCTTCCGCTTCTGGCCGATAGCCCAGATGAATGCGTCTCAGGAAATCCACGGGCACGCGATCGACACGTTCCATGCCGTAAGGCAGGCCGATGCGCAATCCCGGCCCTGGCTTGTCCACAACCCGGCCAAAGCGACGCACGACGGCGCGCTCGCCCGGTCGAACCTGCGTCACCCCCGTGAGCAGATAACCGGCCAGTAAGATCGCCAGAAAAGCGGCAAGATAGCGCACGATCAATGCCCTCCGCCTGCGAGCGGCTGCTTGGATGTTAGCGGCCCCGCGTTCGCTTTGGACTTCACCGCCGGCGCCTCAGGGCTCGGCGGCTTGAAGAGCAGGTCAAAAAGTTCGCGGTGACTGGAGAGCAACAAGACCGTTTTGTTGTCGCCAAGGATCTGCTGGTACTCATTGAGTTTCTTCAGGAAGGCATAAAACGCAACGTCCTTGGCATGTGCTTCGTTGCGAATCCGGTCAGCCATCGCATCGGCCGCACCTTTCTCGCGCTGCTCCCGGGCGTGTGCATCGGTGAGCATGGTGCGCGCCTCATACTCTGCCTGGCTCTTGATGTTCTCCGCCAACTGAGCTCCCTCGCTCTGATAGTCCGAGACCTTCTTGTTTCGTTCGCTGCGGATGCGATCGAATATGGCCTCGCGCACCTGGGGCGGATAATTGAAGCGGCGCAGGCGGATATCGACGATTTCAATGCCGTACGCCTGTCGAGCGCTAGCCTTCAGGCTCTCCTTGTTACCGGCGTCGCTGCCTGTCTCATCCTCGGTCCCAAGGAGCTGGCGGTTTAACTTCTCCATGCGCTGGTCGGCATGCGCGTTCGAAGCCACGCTGATCAGGTCCTCTAGCTTCATGTTGCCGATGACGGCGCCCAGTCGGCTGCTGATCTGTTGCCCCAAGATTGCTTCCGCCCGCTCTGGGGTGCCAACAGTGCGAACAAAGCGGTCGACACCCTTGGCACCATCAATCCGCCAGCAAACATAGGCGCTCATGGTCAGCGTTTTGTCGATGGTCTGGCCCAGTGCATCGTGCGTCAGCAGCTCGGCCGACGGCAAGTCGAATACTTGCAGGCGGTGGTCCAGGCGCTGCACGGACTGCACCGGCCAGGGAAATTTGAAGTGGAGCCCGGCATCGGTTGCGCCGTCCAGCGTCTTTACGGGCTTGCCGAACTCGGTGACATAGACGAATTCAGCGCGATCGACACAGAAAAGAGCACTGCCAATCGACGCGACCGCCGCGATGCCGATTAATAAGAGAAGAAGAATTCGCATGATGCTCCAATCCACGTTGTCATCAAGGTCCCTCGTCATGTCCTTCCGGCCGAGCGCCGCGCCGCAGCGCCGGGGCGCGCTCCGGAGAGATGATTTGCGGGACCGGCACCCGGAGTTGCTCCGGGTCGAGCAGCAATAAATGACGCCGTCCGGGTACATTATCGGCGTCGATGATTATCTTTTCGCGGCCTGCCAGAGCACGGCCAAGGCTGTCCCAGAACAGACGAAAATCGGTCAGGGCGGCGAGCCGGGCGAGGGCTTCCTGACGCTCCTGGGCGTACGCCTGATAGGCAGAAGGAGCTGGCCGGCCAGAGCATGCATTGCGGAGTGCCCCTAAGAAGAGACGGCATTCCTCCCAAACAGGCAGGCGCGAGCGCACTGCATACTTGCTTAAGAAAACGGACTGGGCTGCTTCTTCACGCTTCACCACCTCGTGGGCCGACGCCTGGGCTTGTCTCGTAATTTGTAAAGCCGCCGCCGCGCTGGCCCGCTTCTTCCGGATCGCATCCGCCTGAGCCTCATTGACCATGCGATCGCGCGCCTCCATTGCCTTGGTGACATCGTGATAAGCAGGAACGACCTCTTGCGGCGGGTGCAGGTCGTGAAGCGCCAAACCGTCCACGCGAATTCCTAGTTTGCCGTATTGCCGGCAACGCTCTTCGATCCGCGCGAGAGACTCCTGCTGAAAACGCTCGCGGTTCGTGGTCAAGAGATCGAGGAAGGGCTGACTCGCCACCGATTCACGCAGTACGGATTCGGCAATCGCACGAAGGACGGAGCCGGCATCGCGCACCTCGAATAGGTAAGTGCGCACCTGAGCCGGGTCGATCGTGTAACGGACAGTGGCTTGCACTTCCACCAGGTTGCCGTCGCCCGTGATCATCACGGATTCATCACTCCAGGGGCCGGCACTATCCACTCCGTGAGGGCTGGCCCATGTGAGGGTGCTCGGCGCCGCTGGTGACTGAGATTGCGATCGGAAGCCGATTTCGAGCGTCTGGATGCGTGCCGGCTGGACGCGCACAACCTCTTCCACGGGCCAGGGCCAGCGCCAATGCAGGCCGGGTTTCAGGTCTGCCACCGGTGCTCCGAAACGCCGGACGACTGCCAGCTCATCGGCTGCGACTCGAGTCACTCCGCTCAAAGCACAGAGCGCAATAGCGGCCGTTGCTGCAACTGCCAGGATGGAACGCCAATAATGCTCGAGCCGGTGCAGGATTTCGTGGCCGTCGAACTGATGCTCCATCCAGCGATCGACCGCATGCATGGCCCGCCGCAGACCCGAAAAGGCCCGGCTGTCCGCCTTGCGCTCGAACCAGAGGAGGCGCATGGCATTGAGCAAGACAGCGAGCGAGCCGATCTGATGGTAGATTACGGCGACCAGGGGCGACTGCTCGTACCACAGCGCCGAAGGAGCAAGCAAGGGCCAAAGCCAGGCCGTGAGCACAATGCCGACGGCGTTTACCCCGAAAGCAAAAACGATAATGTTCTGACGAATGATGTGCATGGTCTGCCGCGACAGACGCACGAGCAGCGGGAGGGATCGGAGCGGATCGCCCATGAGGACGATATCGCCAGCTTCGGCCGCCAGGTCCGATCCTGTGCTGCCAATTGCCAGGCCTACGTTTGCGCGGGCGAGCGCCGGGGCGTCGTTGATCCCGTCGCCAACCATCGCCGTGCGTCGTTCGTGCTGCCAATTTGTAATAAAATCAGCCTTTTGCTCAGGCAGAAGTTCAGCGTGCACTTCGTCGATTCCGACCGCGGCGGCCACCGACCGAGCTACGGCCGCCCGATCTCCCGTCAGAAGGGCAATATGGTCAATGCCAAGTTCTCGAAGCTGGGACACCACCTCGCGGGCTTCACCGCGCACCCTATCGCGGACGCCGATAACCCCCAGCACGGTGCCGTTGCGAGCCACGAGCAAGCCGGTTTGGCCCGATGCGTCGAGTGTTTCGAGCGCAGCCGTGGCCTCAGGTGGAATGACGATCCGCAGCTCTTCCAGCAGCCGCGCCGTCCCAACTACCAAGGTGCCCTGTGCAGCGATGGCTACGACGCCTGCCCCTGGGTGTGCGACGAAGGTCTCGACATTTTCTGAGGACAAGCCACGTGTGGCAGCCGTCCCGGCAAGAAGACAGGCGATGGGGTGCTCGCTCCGCTGTTCTGCCGTGGCTGCGGCGCGCAGCAACTCTTCGGGCGCCACGCCTGGCAGGCCTACCAGGTCGCCTAGCTCCAACTTCCCTTCCGTCAGGGTTCCGGTCTTGTCGAAGGCAAACGCCTGCACACCAGCGAGGCGTTCCAGGGCCGATCCGCCTTTGATGAGGACACCGGTGCCTGCAAGACGCCCGAGCGCCGCGATGACCGCCGCCGGTGTGGCCAGGATCAGGGGACAGGGGCAGGCCACGACCAAGACTGCAAGCGCGGGATACACACTGGCGCGAAGGTCGTTCAGCCCGAGCTTGCCGCCTTCAGGCAGGCCTTTCCAATGCAGACCCAAGGTTGTGAGGAATGTGAGTGCAGCTAGTCCTAGCACGGCCGGCAGGAAATAGAAGGCCATCTTGTCTGCGGTGCGCTCGAGCGGGGCCTTGTCCTTGAGGGCACGGGCAGTCAGCTCTATTACCCTGCCAGCCACCGTCTGCTCTGCGACGCGCTGTGCCTCGATGGTCAACGCCCCAAACTGGTTCAGCGACCCTGCCAGAACTTCCTCGCCTGGGCCCTTCTCGACGGGCATGCTCTCGCCGGTCAGCGCGCTGCAATCGATGGCGGAGCGCCCCTCGAGAACAACTCCGTCCACAGGGATTCGCGCCCCGGGCTTGACCACGACCTTGTCGCCGAGTTGCAGGTCTCCCGTGAGAACGCGAACCTCTTGACCTTCGCGGAGGACCCAGCAGCGCCGGGGAAAGACCTCGACGATGCGCTGGATCGCCCGTTGCGTGCGCTCGAACGTGAAACTTTCCAGACACTCCCCCAGCATGCCAATAAAGACAATCTCAGCCGCTACGAGAGGTTCGCCGATCAGGATGGCTGCGATACAGGCGATCGCAATGGCCAGGTCAGCTCCCAGGCGCCCTTCGAGAAGGCTTTCCACGGAGCCGTAAAGGACCCTTGCGCCCCCGAGGATCGCAGCGAGGAGGGCGATACGGTAGCCGGAAACCTCAGGAGGTTGTCCGCTGAATTTCAGCGCCAGATCGACGCCGATGATCAGACCCAGCAGCCCTGTCAGGGAGTAGAGCGAAAGGTTGCTCTCCCGGTGAAAGGCTCCCTCGGCGTGCGAAATTTCGCGGTGCATGAATGGCCATCCGTCCGGAGGCTCGAACCGGCGCAGATAAGACTTATTGCAGATCCAATGAGCGTAATTCAGGCTACGGGCGCCGAGCGAATGAGTCAAGTTCGCTGGGGGGCTGCGTGTTCGATAAGCTGAGAGTACTTCAGAAGGGAGTGGAAACTCTTCATGCCCATCTATTATTTCCTGATCGATGATACGCTCTTTCAGCGAAGGATTGTCCCGGCACTTGCGGATACCTGGCGAGGGACCAGCTTCCAACATTGCCGTGAACTATGCGCCTCGTTACTTCCGGCTGCCCACTCGTTTGCGGAAAAATATCATGTCGGACCTGAAGAGCCACTTTTGTCGAAGGTTGCGCGCGGTATACCTTTCGACCGGCACTACTTTCAACTCCTTGTTGGGGAGATCTTCCTCTTTACAGCTTCGGAAATTCCCGAAATCGAAGTCACTCCAGAGACGTTATGCCATCTCCTCGCTCCGGACCTGTCGTGGCAGACGCCGGTGCCGCGCGAGGGATCAGCTCCCATTCAGCGGGCCCTATACGGATCGCGTGATATCACATTCGGCAGTAAGGTGTTCCGACCTGACCTGGCAGGCCTTAACGATGTGCACGACGTTGTTGAGCTTTCGGCCTATCTGGAATGTGTAGATTCCGGGAGCTGGACGATTGAGCGTCTGCGCCAGATAAGCAGTCTAAAGGACGACGCGGACCGGGAGGATGAATTGGAGCTCGCCAAGGAGTGGTTTCCCTTTCTTCTGCAGCTTTACCGCCGTGCAGTGAACCGAAACGAAGTGATCGTCAGTGAGATTCTGTGAATTCGATGTGGAAGGCGCACTATGGAGGAAACAAAAGCGGCGGAAAAGCGCCGCAGTCCAAGGAAGTCCCTTTGGGAGTGCGGCGCTTTTCCGCCGCTTTTGTTTTCCATTCCTCCACGATTCAATCCGCCAACCCTTTAGAATTTGCGAAACTCGAATTAAGAGTGGGAGTTCAAGCCGTGACTGCCCCTACTGCCCTGGAGAATTTCTCCATAGAAAGAAGGACGGAGCAAGAGCGCTCGCCGGCATCCCCCAGTCCAGCTTAAATCCTGTCTGGCCGGGAACATTGCCAGAGTTGCCTGCGTACAGAATCGCGGGGCTACGCTTCTCCTGTTTCTGTCATCGGTTGTCGATCTGAGTTGCCTAAATCGGCTCCGCTCTGCCATCGTGGGTCGGATGCTTGTGGAGGGTTAGCTTCTTTGTTGGGTCCCATTTTCGTTCGCGAGTGGCTAACCATCCCGCGACAGCCGCGACACTACCTGGTTCGTTCTGCTTACCTGGGGCTTGTCTGGGTGCTTGGAGTGACGGCCTGGCAAGCAACGGTCGGTTGGAGCCACACGGCCACGCTTGGAGACACAGCTCGCTTCGGCACTATCCTGTTCAATCTCTTTACGTTTTGGGTACAGCTGCCCCTTCTACTTTTCTTTGCCGCCCTCTCTGCCGCCAGCACTATTTCTCGCGAGAAGGACAGGCGCACGTTTGTTCTCCTGCTCATGACCGACATGGCCAATTACGAGATCGTTCTTGGCAAGGTGTTGGGCAGCTTGCTGCAGATTGTTTTGCTGCTTGCAGGCATGATACCTATTCTGGCCGCCATCCTGCTGCTTGGTGGCGTATCGCCCCTCCAGGTGGCCCAATCGACCTTGATCCTGGCTGCCACGGCCATTGGCGCCGCTTCGCTGGGCGGTCTGGTGGCTTTGTGGCGCGAAAAGACCTTCCCTGCCTTAGCTCTTACAGTCCTATTCCTGGTGCTGTATCTCTGCTTGGTGCGAGCTTTGGGATTATTGCCCGGCGTGCTCGGCTTGGGCATCAGCGGCGAAGCAGTACAGCGCTGGCTGGATCCGTTTCAGGCGCTCATCAGTGTTCTGGAACCTCCAATCGATACTGACTTTGCTATTGCGCCCGCGTATGGTTTCGCTGCCACCGTACTGCTGATCAGCTTTCTCCTCAATGCCTGGTCCATTTTGCGTCTGCGCGTATGGAATCCCAGTGGGGAGCCGGTCATGCAGCGCGAGGCGCCTTCCGATGCGGAAGAGGAGGAGAAAGATCGCGCCAAGGCCCACGCCGCGCCGGGAGCATTGCGCGGCGTCTGGCCGAACCCGATTTTATGGCGGGAAATACGAACGCGAGCTTACGGCCGGCGGCCTTTCCTTGTGAAAACTGCCTACGCTTTGGTAATCGGCCTCATTTGCTATTACGCATTGGAGCCGCTCTGGTCTTCGAGTGGGCGAACCCCCTATTTCGCCGCCCGCGGTCTGGTGCCCGTAGGCATCCTTAGCCTGCTGCTCGTCACTGCACAAGCGGTCACGGCGATCACGTCCGAACGGGACAGCGGTGCCCTTGACTTGTTGCTGGTAACCGACCTGACGCCGAACGAGTTCATCTTCGGCAAACTGTGGGGCATTCTCTACAACTCCAAGGAATACCTGATCCCCCCGCTCTTGCTTGGCCTTGTGTACGCTTATTTCTCCCTTCTTGCCACCCCCCCGCGCGCGCATCCTGAGCTGGCGCTATCAAGGAACATCGAGTCGCTGGTCTGCATTGATATCGGCGCTTTGGTCCTGATTGCTTTCGTGGCTGTACTAGGCGTTCACGTCGCCCTGCGCACCATCAATAGTCAGCTGGCGGTCATCAACACGCTGGGCACAGTCTTCTTTCTGACGGTGGGTACGCTGATCTGCATTTACCTGATCCTGATCAACGGCAAATTCGAATCCCAGTGGTTCAGCTTCGTGTTCTTTCTGGCAGCAGGGATCGGCGGCCTGTGGTGGGTGCTCAGCGCGGACCGGCCCTCCGCGGCTCTGACGTTGGCCAGTTGGCTCTGCCCGCCCGCCGTTTTCTATTCAGTGACTAACATTCTGATTGCCAAACCTGGCACCGAGGAATCGGGCGATCCCATGATGCCTTTTCTCGTCGTGACCGGAGCGTTCGGCTTCGCGATCGCGGCCATGCTCATTCCGCTCCTTAGCGAATTCGACGTTGCGCTAGGCAGGACCACCGCCGGGCAAGAATAAGCGAGCAAAGGATCCCGAATGGAGTATTCTGGAAGCTGCTTAAACATGTTCAGAGAGAGGAATATTGGAGCGTTTTACGCCCGATGGCAAAAGGCATTCTGCTCTTTGCCTGGGGGCACGAATGGCGAGCGAGGCGCCATGGCGGAAGCTTGGAACAGGTCGTGATCACGTGCCCTAGTGCACCCGAGTCCGCTTGAAGGACAGGAAACACTTACGAGTAGACGCAAGCGAGCGAAGGCGGCCCAGGTCATCCAGCAGCCTGCTGACATTGATCCGCGGGCGGAGAAGCTGCGCCGCGCCCTCCTTGGTCTCCTAACTGCTCTCATCGTTGCCCGGCCGCTGGTGCTTGGTGAAGATCCGGGCATGACAAGTCCCTTATCCAACGCCTCCGGGCTGCTGCTGAGTGTTCTCTGGTTCATTGCCGCCGTGGGTTGGGGAGTATGGCGGGCGTGGTCTCGCCAATTAAGCTGGCGTGGCAGCGCCGTGGAAGCGGCTTTGCTGGTGGTCGTTGCGCTGGTGTTCTTCAGTGTGCCCGGCGTGACGCGCTACAAGCATGCAGGAACTCTTGTCGCCTGTGAATGGCTCATTCTGCTGCTCGCATTTTGTCTCGTTCGTCAACTCGCGCGCTCTCGCGAAGACAATCAAGCCCTCCTTGCGGCCATCGTGGCGACAGGCCTAAGCCTGGCCATTTACGCGATCTACCAATATGGGATAGAGCTACCCGCTCTACGGGCGAAGTTCGCCTCTAACACCGAAGCCCTGAAACAAGCCCTTGGTGTCGAGGGAACGCTGGATGAAACGACTCTGGACCACTTGCGCCGGCGGATCCTCGAAGACAACGTGTTTGCCACGTATGCCCATCCCAACTCCTTCGCTGGATACATTGTGCTCCTTTTCCCCTGTGCCGTTGGTTATGCGCTCGTCTGCTGGCGGCGCTGGCCCTGGGGCTGGCGCGCTCTTTGCACGAGCGGGTTTGTGCTGTTGTTTGCCGCGGCCTTGTGGTTGACGCACAGCCGTGGGGCCATCCTGGCCACGCTCGCGGTTGGGCTCGTCGTGCTCCTGATTCAGGGGTGGCTGTTCTTATGGCGGCACAAGCCGTGGCTGCTCGGGGGACTCCTCGTGCTGATTGGTGCGGGGCTGCTGGCCGCACGCACCGACTGGGGTACAGCCGGCTTGACCAAGGGAGTGCGCTCGGCCGGATTGCGCACGGGGTACTGGTCAGCCACCTGGAACATGATTCGTGAACAGCCATTTCGGGGAGTGGGACCGGGAAACTTCGGCCGTCGCTATCCCCATTACATGTTTGCGTCGGCTTTCGAGAAAGTGCAGGATCCCCATAACTTCGTTCTGGAGGTATGGGCGACTTCTGGGTTGTTTGCGCTTGCTGCCTTGCTGGCAGCCCTGGCCTTGTTTTTTCTCCGCACATGGATTGCGCTGCGCCGCCGGCTTATCGAACCGCCGGTTGAGAATCAGACTGACAACGACGCGGGCTTTCGCATCTGCTGGGAATTCTACCTGGGGGGCATGGCTGGTCTTCTCTTGGGTTTTCTGCTGCGCGCGATCGATGAACCCGCAAGTGACATACTGATGGAGGGCTTCCTTTCTGCGGGACGCTCCCTCATCTGGTTTGCGGCATTCACCCTCCTGAATACCATTCCCTGGCCTGGGCGCGGGCGGTTGCTGGCACTGGCTGCCGGAGTGGCCGCCCTGCTTCTGAACCTCCTGGTGTCGGGCGGCATCGCCCTGCCGTCGGTTGCCCAGCCTCTTTGGATTGTCGCGGCTCTGGCATTGAACGTGCCGCAGGAGGATTCTTCCCCTCTCAAAAGGCCGCGGCCCTGGTTTGAATCGATGGTTCCGTTGCCGCTTCTAGCCGGCGCAAGCGTGGCCTATCTTGTCCTGGTCTTCTATCCCGTTGTCAGCGGCACAGCCGCTCTCGCTGAGGCCCGAGGGTATGCGGCCCAGTGGCAAAAAACCATCGCGCCGCTGTTAATCCAGCGACCGCCTGACGCCAAGCCGACGCCGCAGGAGCAGGCGCTTCTCGTTCGCTCCTTCGAGTATCTCAAGGGGCACGTCCTCAAGCCATTGGAGGAAGCCATTCGCCAGGATCCAGGCGATGTGACGCCTCGGCTGGAGCTGGCAAACTGGTACCTGGAAATGGCGATGCTCTTTCCAGCGAACAACCAGTTTTTCAAGCTGGCGCGTGACCAAATCGCAGCCGTACAAAATCTCGATCCTTACAACAAGGAAGGCTATCTGGTCCTGAATCGGCTCTACGTCAAGGCCGCGGAGCGAACCAAATCCCAGGAGGCGTCCGAGTATGTACGTGCGGCCACGGCCTTGGAGAAGGCAGTCGAGCTGGATCCCACAGAGGCTCGCCTCCGCTACCAGGCAGCCGAGGCATGGTTCCGGGCGGGCGACCCCGTGCAGGGCCGCCGTCAAGCAGCGGCCGCCGTCGAGTACGATCTTTCGTCAGCAGTCCCCGAGCGTAAACTAGGCGAGCAGCGGCAGAAGCAGATTCAACTCTGGCTAGAAAAACCAGTTTCCAAGTAGAGCGGGACGTGGGTGTGCGGTCGCCCCGGTGCCCGTGTCGTCTGGTCACGGTAAATGAAGAACCTCACCCGGCTCCTGGTCGCGCAATCTGCTTCGCGCGGTACTCCGGTTACGCAATGACCAGCTTATTGCTCACCCATGCCTTGCAGCGAGTTCGTTCCAATCAGCCTCTTGCCGCTCGATTGTCCCGATGGTACGATGCTATCCATGATCCCACCAAGAATGCCTAGGTCACGGTGCCCGAACAAGGTACCCGAGGCCATTCTTGCGCATTCGTTTGCCGATGCGCTTCCACATTGCCGTACGGCCGATCGCAGGCCGGCGCTTTGTTCCCTGCCAGGGACGGCAGCCAAGGTGGTCCAGGCTGGGACCGGCTGTTTGACCGGACGAGCGTAAGCACATGGCTCTATGGCTCTTCAAGGAAGAACCTGACCATTACTGTTTTGCCGACCTCGAACGCGATGGCAGCACGCTTTGGGATGGCGTCACTAACAATTTGGCGCGACAGAACTTACGTAAGCTCCGCAAGGGTGACAAAATTCTCTATTATCACACCGGAAAAGAAAAAGCCATCATTGGAGAGATGATCGCAGTGAGCGATGCAACCTCGGATCCCAACGATGCCGACGTGCGTGCGCTTGTGGTTGAGGTTCGGCCGGTGCAGCGTTTGCAACACTCTGTTTCGCTTCATCAAATCAAGGAAGATCCGGCGCTGGCAGGCTGGGATCTCGTACGGTTGCCCCGGCTGTCCGTCGTGCCCGTAACGAACGAGCAATGGCGCCGCGTGCAGCAACTTAGTAAGGAACGCGGGTGAGTGCCGGCAGCTGCTAACGGCGCATACTTGCTTGGATCAGTTTTCGCAACAGGTAGATCCGGGAGGCGTCATGCGGTTAAACGTTCATCTCGCATGAGAAGGACGTGCATGAGCATATTGTCGCTGCACTAATACAGCCCTGGTTTCGATAACTTTCTTGAGGCCTTTGGGGCCCAGGGCCGGCGACACCCAGTTCTCCTTCGTTTGGAGGATAAGCACCATGGCGCGTCGCAGCGCCGATTCAGGTACCAATGGCAAATCGAATTCCGGCCGCCGCTCCGACCAGTTTCTGGATGGGCTCGCCGAGGCGAACTCGGTTACCTTCGTTTCGCACGTTTATCCGGATCCCGATAGTCTCGGCAGTATGATGGGATTGGCCTACCTCGTCGAATCTTGCCTGCAAAAGAGGACAAGGATGACGCGAGATGGGCTGATCAGCCGGGCCGAAAACCGCATGATGGTCGAGATGCTCGACCTCGACCTGCGCCCCATCGACGACCTTAGCTGGCAGGATGGCGAAGCTCTGGTCATGGTCGACAGCCAGCCCAACACCGGCCGGCATACGTTCGATCCCACCGTGCCGCTTTACGCGGTGATCGATCACCACGATACGCCGGGTAACGTGGAAGGCGTCCCATTCGTGGACGTGCGCCGAGGGCTGGGAGCGACCTGTTCCGTGGTGGCCAGCTACCTGATGGAGCAGAGCATCCCTCTGCCGGCACACATTGCAACCGGCCTGCTCTATGGGATTGAGACCGAGCTAAGTGGCTATCCTCGCGAGGCAAGTTCGCTGGACGATAGCGCCCTGCTCTATCTGTATCCCCTTGCCGACAAAGACCTCCTCGCCAAGATCCGCAACGCCCGGTTGCCTCAGAGTTATTTCGAATGCCTCCTGCAGGCGATGCAAAGTTCGTTCATTTACGACAAGCTTATTATTAGCTGGGTGAACGAACTCCCTCAGCCGGAGCTTGCCGCGGAAATCGTGGATTTCCTCATACGATTCGAAGAGGTCGACTGGGCTGTCTGCGCGGGAGTCTACGCCGATAAACTTGTCTTGTCGGTGCGCACGGGACTCCATCACGCCGGTGCCGGCGAAATGCTGCGCCAGGTAGTCGGCAAGCTGGGGAAAGCCGGCGGCCATGATCGCCGGGCCGGTGGCACCATCTACTTGCCCAGCACTGCTCCTTCGGCTATCGAGCAAGTGCAATCCGATCTGCGTCGCAGGCTTCTCAAGGCTTTGCACATCGATGAATGCCGCGGCCACCGCCTGGTGCCTCGTCGAGAATTGCTCCACAACCTCCAGGCCTAGCCGGACGGGAAGCCAATTCCATGAGTGACTCTACCGGACCGCTCGATGTCCTCCCTGTTCGCGAGTCGCCGACCAGGCGCGGCTCCGGGATGCGCGGCGCCGGCTGCCTCATCCTGTTCGTGATGCTGCTGCTCTCCTTGGGGTTAAATCTCGTCCTGTTCTTGATGTTCATTCCCTCCTTCAGCGACGGCAACATCCAGGTCGAAGAGCGCTTTCATTCCGGCAGCAAGCTCGCTTCGGACAAGATCGCCATCGTGAACATCGACGGCGTTCTGATGGAAGGGATGATTGGTTTCGCGCGGCGTGAACTGGAGCGTGCGGCCACGGATCATGGCGTGAAGGCGGTGATCTTGCGAGTCAATAGCCCCGGCGGCACGATCACGGCCAGCGACGATTTGCACCAGCGCATTCTTGAGTTGCGCGACGGCAGCACGGAAAAAAAGACCACGGGCAAGCCCGTTGTTGTCTCGATGGCCAGCGTGGCGGCTTCCGGAGGATACTACATCTCCGTGCCGGCCAAGACATTACTGGCGGAGCCGACAACCATTACCGCCTCCATCGGCGTCTATGCGGCCCTTCCCAACGTCACGGAGCTTGGCAATAAGGTCGGCTTCTCCATGGAGGTGATCAAGGCAGGCGAGGTCAAGGACAGTGGCTCGCCCTTCCATGCCATGACACCCAAGGAGAGACAGCTCTGGCAGGACATGGTGGACCATTCCTATCTGCGCTTCCTGCAAATCGTGGAAGCAGGCCGGCCGCAGCTCAAAGGAAAGCTCCAAGAGACCATCACCATCGACAAGACGGTCCCGATTCGAGACGCCAACGCTGCCGAGCGGAAAGTGAACTATACGCGCTACCGCGCCGATGGCGGCATTTTCACCGCGGATGAGGCGCTCAAGTATGGGCTAATCGATCAGATCGGTTACCTGGACGATGCTATCAAGGCTGCCAAGCAAGCAGCAGCAATCTCGGAAAACTACAAGGTCATCTCCTACGAACGGCCCCCGAGCCTCTTCGGCAACCTGCTCGGAGTAGCTTCGGATTCCCCTGATTCGCACTTCAATTTGGGGCGGCTTTCGGAGGGGGCGATTCCGCGTCTGTGGTACATGGCACCTCAATCGGAATTTGCAGGCCTGCTTGCTGCCGCCGGCCGCAAACCTGAAGCGCAGAACCCGTGAGTCTTAAGTGCGGCAGCATCTTCTTCCATTGCAGCGAGTGTCCGCTTGCAGTCCCAGGTCGTGAAGAGGCCGCAGCCGCGCAGCCGCTCCGATATGAGCGAGATCGCGGGGAGCTTCATGCCGGCTGACTCTCGAATTCGAATGCACATCAAGGGGGCAAGCGCCGGGCGTTCTAACTGTCCATTCGCTGCGACCGGCAAAACCCTGAGATTCGGATTGCTGTTGGAAAGGGTTCGAGGAACCTAATTCGGGACACACTAGAACTTTGCCACGAGTCCCGCAAACATTCCCTAAAGCGTTTCCAATTTGCATCTTGTGGGATGGATAGTCGCAAGGAAGCTCAACCAATTTCCGGAATTTCTCCGTTTTTTCGCGCAAATAGGCCCTTCTGGTTCGTCTTTACCAGTGAGGATAACTGCTCCCGCCGCCTTCGCCCGCATAATGATTGCAATTCCTCTGCAAGCCTTTGCAATCTTTTACCTTAGGTAAGCTGGATGCGGCCGAGCGGCCTGGACTTGAGAAGCAATAGTGCCAACGATATGGCCTGGATGTGGGTATAATTTGTGGGCAACAGAGAGAATGTCTAAGGATTTCTGCTCGCCTCGCTGCGCTCGCCCACAGATCGTCGGATATACTTGCTCCGGTTTGCCTTGGGTTTCTCCAAAACGAAGAACAGTACCATTTTGGGACGCTCTTGCCGTGATCGGTGAGCAGGAATTGACCAAACCCATGAGCCGATGGATTTCCTTGGAGAAAGAAAATGGTGCAAGGGTTTATAGGGGATAGAGTTACCGATATAAGGACAATCGTGTTTTTTTCTTGAACCTTCGGCACCGGGCTTGCATCTAAGGAAATGACTTTAGGAAATTGATCGTCGTTCTACCCCTCGAAATGGGGAGAGAGGCGCAAGAGAAAGGAATGGCCGGGAACTCGGAGCCAAGGAATGGCGAAGGAGTGAGCTAGCCGGGATTGCAGCTGATGGGGACGACATCTTGAGAGAGGTGAAGAGCTATGGCGCGACGGGATGCCTTACTGCGGTTACATAAGACCTTGTTCGCTCGCCGGACTGCCCTGCGGAAGGCCCTGGCAGGCGAACTTGCAGACCTGCGCAACTTCAAGGGCGATACCGGCGACAGTGTTGACGTTGCTTTCGATAGCGGGAGCGACGAGATTGCTACCCAGCTCGCCGAATTGGAGGCGCGCGAACTTAGCCAGATCGAGAGAGCCTTGGCCCGCATCAAACAAGGCATCTACGGTGTGTGCGAAGGTTGCCAGTGCAAAATTCCTGTGGCTCGGCTCAATGCCTTGCCATACAGCACGACTTGCATCGAGTGTCAGCGTGAGATGGAGAATTACCCAGGATGGGAAGGTGGTCGTGGGGGCCGGGATTGGGAGAAGCTCTATGAGAGTGGTTCTCCGCTGGAAGAGGAACGGGAGATCAACATTTCCGAAATTGAAATGGACCTAAGCAGCAACCATTAAGGTGCGATTCCCGGAGCAGACAAGGAACCACCAGGGCCCGCGGAGTGATGTCCGCGGGTCCTTTACGTTTTATAGGGACTCCCAAGAAGCATTTTGCCTTGCCGGCCTCGATTTTTCTCAAGTCGCTTGATCTGAGCCGGGTAGAATTGGGTGACATCTCTGGGAAGTGAGCTACCCTGCTCGCCAGAACCCGTCGTGGAACTGGTGCGGAACTCCTGGCTCTCGGTTCGTCCTGGCTGCGACCCTGCGGGCGTGAAACGCGCAGTAAAACGGCGCGAAACAGAATTCGAGTTACTGGAAATGAAACGAGCGATCATCCTCCTGTTTTTGGGAAGCAGTGCTTTTTTTGGCGGCGGCCTGGCCGTCACAATTTCCCCTCAGTTGCAGGCCCCGGCCGCCGCCCAATCACCAGCCTCCTCGCATGGCTTGCCTTCTCCTTCCAGTGACGTGATTCAGATCGGAGATCGGTTCGAAGCCGTCGCTCAGCGCGTGTCGCCGGCCGTGGTCTATGTAGAAGCGACGAAACCAGCCAAGCCCACTGCAAGCAAGAGCTCTTCCATCGAAGAATCAGGCTCTGGAGTACTGGTCCGCTTCAGCGGCGAAGCCAATGTCCTGGTGCTGACCAACAATCACGTAATTGCCCATGCAGCCGCCGAGCAGATTACGATCGACCTCGCAGATGGCCGACTCTTTCATCCGACGCGTGTGTGGGCCGACGCCGAGTCCGACGTGGCAGTGCTGCGCATCGAGAGCAACACCAATCTGCCGACCGCTCCACTAGGCGACAGCGACAGCGCACGCGTTGGCCAATGGGTGCTGGCGATCGGCAGCCCCTTCGGCCTCAATCAGACAGTAACGCATGGCATCATCAGTGCCCGCGAGCGGGGTCAAGTGAGCCTAGGCACGACTATTCGCATCAAGGATTTCCTGCAAACCGACGCGGCCATCAACCCAGGCTCCAGTGGCGGACCGTTGGTCAATCTGAACGGCGAGGTCATCGGCGTAAACACGGCGATCGCTTCCCACTCCGGCAGTAACAGCGGGGTGGCGTTCAGCATTCCCGTGAACCTGGTCAAACGTGTCGTGGGGCAGCTGCTGGAAAAAGGCAATGTAAGTAGAGGGTACCTGGGAATGCAGCTAGCTCAATCCTTCGAGCCGGCCGATGCAGTCAAACTCGGGCTGGATAGGGTACAAGGCGCGCTTGTCGAGACGGTCTATACAGGCACGCCCGCCGCATCGGCCGGCTTACGCGCTAACGACGTGGTGCTGCAAATCGATAACTTCGCCGTCCGGAATGAAAACCAGTTGATCAACTCGGTTAGCGCCATGCCGGTGGGTCAAAAGATCCGCCTTCAAGTATGGCGCGATCGCAAGATCGTCACCCTTGAAGCAGTGATTGGCGACTGGTCGCAAGGCCAGACGCGCTTGCGCAACGAACCCTGATGAAGCAGCGCATTGCTCATTTGTTGAGAATCACATTTTCCTCATTCGCCGCTGGTCGAACTGCCTCATCTTGGGGTCGCTCTGCGTTCAGAAGCTTGGGGCTCACGTAGCCATACAGCACCGAGGTCACCAGAAGCACCAGGCCGAGCCCGATCAAGGACAGCACGCGGTAGCCATATTCCACCTGGCTGATATCGAGGATCGCGACCTTGAGCAAGGTAGCGCCGAACAAACCCAGGCCGAAATAGCGAAGGAAAGCTGTTCGGAATCGAAAGCCCGCACTGACTGAGCTGATGGCAAATAATGACCAGAAGAGCGAGACAGCCACATGCTTGGCGATGACCGGATTCTTGAAGTCAGCCGCAAGTGAGGTGGCAAAGGCGCGGTCGATTTCCAGCGTGCACGCGGTCAAGAGTACGAATAACGCGGTCAGATCGGCCAGGCCTCGAAAGAAAGCACCTTCACTGCGCCCCAGCGACGCGGGTGGCACAAGTCGGCGGAGTGCGAAAAATGCGGCCAAAATCACTCCTGCCGTAAGCATTTCGAGATTGAGAAAGACCCGAACAGGCACCGGCTGTGCGGTCACATTCAATAGGATGTACAGCATGTCGACAAACAGGAACTTTGCCGCTACGACGATCAGGAGGATCCATGGGAGCAAATTAGGAAACACCAAACGCCGCGCCGCGAGCGCCAGGATCAAGGCATAGGCTGTCCCGAGCAAGCTCAGCCAGAGAAGCTTGACCTGAAGCGGGGGCGCAACAAAGGCAAATCCTTGCGCCAGTTGGCGTTCGACCATGCGATCGACTTCAAAAGTGAGGCCCAAGACCAGCAGGCCGACCGATAAAGCTACGGTCGCAAAGGCCCACGCGCGAACTGGAATAGGCTCAGCCTGGTTCTTCCTCAGCAGCGCTTCGAAGGTCGAGCGCCGCAGTACGGTCACCCCCCACAGAGAGGCTGCCAATAGTGCGCCCACCCCCATGACAGGGTTGAGCACCGGAAGGTAATGCAAGGCGTTCCATTGAGGGGAGAATCGATCTCCCGCAGCGGCGAAGACAACCCACTGGATCGTCGCAATGAGGAAGACCGCGAGACCGTGCAGTGTGAGCGAGAGTTGCTGCGGGACGTAATCCGCACAGACCAGCAGCCAACCCCACAGCAAGATGGCAAACGCCGCGCCCACCGGCGGTAGCGCTTCGAGCGCGGCCACAATCCATACCAGCGATGCCAGGATGCTGATAAACCAGGCCCGCTGCCACGAGAACGTTATCCTGCTTCGCTCCAGAGGCGCGAGTCCAAGTTGCAAGAGCCAAGCCAGAATCAAGCCGACTCCCGCCAGTAACCATGCCAGGACCGTGTACCCTGGGATCGGCTGGTTCAGCAGGGTGAGCCAGGTCGCGTGGGCACTTTCGTGCGTTTTATCGATGGCGTCAACCATCAGGCGCCCGAGCGCGAGCAACCAGGCGGCACTTGCCGCCAGCCGCGCCGCCCAGCGATCGAAACGCGCCCCGAGTGCGGCGAGCGTCAAGCTCAGGACGGCCCACGTCAAGCAAATCCAACTGCCCGTCAGGCTTACGGGCACGGCCAGGATCAAGAGGCCCAAGCCTTGAAGGCGATAGCCGGCCGCGAGTGCTGTGACCAGGCGATTCTCCCGCGCGACGAGCAAGAATCCACTGGACAGGCAGAGAGCCGAAAGAAGCAGGGTAGAGCAGCCCCGTAACATGGCACTGTCGTGTCGATAGAACGTATCGAGTATTACAGCCGTCAGTCCGGCAGTGACGAGGGCACTGAATAGTGTGCCCCATCCCTGTGCCAGCTGCATGCCCCATTTGCTTTCGCCGCTGCCTACCAATAGTGCAGACCGGAGGAGTTCGCCCTGATAGGCCGCCGCATAGAGAACCGCAAACCACAAAAGCTCACTGGTTAGCCCGCTCCCCCATTTCCCGGAGTCGAGGCAGACCGCTACCCACCAGGCAGTTGCGGCGAGAGATAGAGACCGCAGTACCCACCACTTGGGAAACTTGCCCCATAAGGCAAGAAGGAGAGCAACTATCTGGAGCGTAAACACATAGGTTAGCAACGGCACGCCTGGCTGTTGTCCCGAGCTGAGTAAGATTGGAGCCAGCTGACCGCCAAGCTGCGATAGGACTGCAATCGAGGCAAGTCGGCCCCGCATCGCCACGGCCGAGCCAACCAGCGTGGACAGCACCGCGAAGGCGAACGCAACGTTATAGGAGTACTCCTGGTAATAGATGTTTCCCGCATAGCTTACAACGAAGAGAACTGCTACCCCCGCCCCGAAAGGGCCGACCGAAGAGATGGGGTTAATGCGGCGATAGACGATTTCCCCGGCCGCGATCAACAGGAACCCGCCCAGCGACATGAGCAACAGGCGCACGGGCACTGGAACGTGGCCGAACCAACCCTGGTCGTAAGCGAACTTGATGCCCAGCGCGACTCCGCTCACCAAAACGATCGCGCCGACCCACCCGGCCCATTTGAGGCCAATCGTCTGTTCAAGCGCGAGGGCTTGGCGCGGCGCCGGCGTTTGCGGGCCTTTCTTTTCATGACTCGCATGCGCCGTTCGAGGTCTCGGGATAACTGTGCGAATGGCTGTCAAAGCGGGTACGGGCTGCGAAGGACCTGGTCTCTCTGCAGGCAGCGCAGAAAGAATCTCTTCCACTGCACCACGCCGGCTGCCTGCAATGTCGAGGAGCGGGTGCTCGGGCCGGCGCGGCTCGCTAGATGTCGGAATACTAGGCGACGGAGCTGGAGCAGGGGCGGGGCGCAAGACGGCCTCCAGGCTTGCCAGGCGTTGCTCAAGCGTGTCAAGTCGGCGACATACCTCTTCGAGGCTGGGTGGTACCTCGTCGGGCATGATCTACTCCTGGAAACTCAGGGAGCCGAACTGCTTTCATCATAGGCTGAGCGGAGGCAGACACAAGAAAAACCTCTGCAGCGGAGCCCAGGGAGGGCGGCGGGGCCGGGGATAAGGGGCGGAAGTGCTTTTCGTTTTACCACTCTGTCCAGGAGCACGCTGTCTTGCCGATCGGGAACGGTCCGCACCCAGATGAATTCCTCGCACGCTACTTTGGTCCGTCACTCTTCGACAGGCTTGCGTCGCGCCGACTTGGCGGCGCCGCGCCGGCGCTTGTCTCTTAGTCGTGCTTCACGCGAGGCTCTTGTCGCTTTGCTTACTCTGCGAACTTTGGGACGTAAGGCGGCCTTGCCGATCATCTCTCCCAGCTTTTCAAGGCAATCCTGCCGATTCCTCTCCTGGTCGCGATAACGCTGGGAACTGAGAATCAACTCCCCTCCCACAGTGATGCGCCCACGTTGTTGTGCCTGGAGGCGTTGTTTCACTTCTGGCGGCAAACTTGGACTGCCAGCAACATCCCAGCGCAGAACAGCCTTGGAGGCCACCTTATTGACGTTCTGTCCACCCGGACCTCCGGAACGGACATAGGTCCAGTGAAATTCAGTTTCAGGAATTCGAATCCCACGACCAAACTCCAGCATCTCTACGACTCCACATCGCCGAGGTGCGAGATCGGCTGCTTCTTCGCTGCACGTTGTACAAGTAGTTTATGAGAGTCCAGGAACACTGCCGTATTTGCGTCAAAAGGCTTTCCCCCTCTCTCCAGCCAGGGTCGCTAGCCTTTCCAGTTATCCAAAGCTGCGATAAGCCCCCGTTTAGTCGAGCCTGGGCAATCGAATGCCCAAGAGTTCGATCAAATGGAGTTTACCGAAAGAAATCAACGACAGAGATTTGTCAAAAACACCGACTAGAGAACAAAGGACTACTTGGGCCGATAGGCAGGGGTGACCTGCCTTGACCTCAATCGCCAAAGGTCCTACCATCGGCGAGATGTTTGCTCCCTGTACTGGGCGTCCTGAGCCGATTCAAGAAGATCGGACCAAGGCGCCAAGGACAGAGAAGCGGGGGAATTCATGGAAGAAGGGCCCGCGGCAAGCACCTGCACGCAAAGCGCTCCACCCCGAGCGGCGCTGAAGGTCAGACTGGGCAGCTTGCCTCGATTCGAATTGGCGAACGCCGAGCCGAAGTCGCAACGTATTACGCTGTGCGACCTCGGCCTGCTTCTGCTCCTGTTACTTCTGGCCGGCAGCGTCCGTTTCTGGCTCATCGCTCGCACGGAAGTTGCAGCGCGCGACGGCATCGGCTTCGTTCGCTATGCGCTGCAACTTGAGAGCCAGCCTTGGTCCCAGGTGCTGCGCGATAGTCAGCAGCATCCGGGCTATCCCTTTCTTCTGATGCTGGTGTCCTGGCCTGTGAGGTACTTCTCCGGCGTTACCGACTGCGTCAGTATGCAGCTTAGCGCCCAGCTCACCAGCGGTCTGGCAGGACTCCTGCTCGTCATCCCGATGTACTTCCTGGGAAGAGAGCTGTTCGACCGCAAGGCGGGTTTCTGGGGAGCCGCACTTTTCCAGTGCCTCCCGGTGAGTTCCCGCGTCATGTCGGATGCCCTGTCCGAAGCTACTTTTCTTCTGTTCTGCGCCATGGCCCTGCTCTTGGCTGTTCGCGCCATGCGCACGCGGTCCGTACTGGGGTTTCTGGCGTGCGGCATGTGCGGCGGTTTTGCCTACTTGACCCGCCCCGAGGGTGCCCTGGTGGTGGCCGCAACCGGCCTGGTCCTGCTGGGAATCCAGGCCAATAGACTTTGGCGCTGGCCAGGAAGGCATCTTTTGGCATGCGGAGTGAGCCTCGCGCTAGGCGCCCTCCTCATGGGTGGGCCTTACGTGTTGGTCACCGGCAGCTTGACAAATAAACCTACGCCTCGGGCAATGATGCGGAGGGCTCAAGCCGTTCGATCGGGAGAGGAGAGCAATCCTCCCGCGCTCGCGCCTGAGCCAAGCAGGCCCCAATCTGCTCTCATGCGCGGCCCGATCCTGGCGTCGATCCTGGCGGTCTACGCCCCCGAAGGAGCGCAGGACCGGCGCTGGTGGGCCCTTCAAGCAATTGGCACCGAGGTGGCGCGCGGTTACTTGTACGTGATCGGCATCCCCGTGCTCGTCGGCATGTGGTGGTTTCGTGGCCGCATGCACGAAGTACCGGGAGCGTGGGTACTGCTCGTCCTTTGCCTGCTGCAGGCATTGGTTTTGTGGCGCTTGGCGGTCGTTGTGGGTTATGTTGCCGACCGCCATGTGTTGCTTCTGGTCCTGTGCGGCGTCTTCACCGCCGCTGCTGCGACATCGAACATCGGCATGTGGCTCGGCGCTCTTGTGGGTCGAATCGCATTGGGTTCGAAAGGAAGCACTTGGCAGTCGGCAACTTTCGCTTCATGCTTATCCGTGCTGTTGCTCATCGGCCAGACGGGATTTGGGCTGCCGGAGAGTCTAAAGCCCTTACATGCGAATCGGGCCGGGCACAGGGCAGCCGGGGAATGGTTGGCGAAAAATTCCATCCCGGCAGATCCGATTGAAGATCCCTTCTGCTGGGCCCACTTCTACGCGAACCGTGTCTTCTGGGAAGGTAAGACTCCTCCCGCCCCACCGGGCTACAAGCCCACGCAATATGTCGTGATCGAACACTCCGAGCACGACCATACCAGACTGCCGACCATGGAGAGGGCGCTCCGGCTTGCCGCGCAAGGGCACGCCGTCTACCACTGGCCGACCAACAAGTCCGAGGAAGATTCGAAGGTCCTCGTCTATGCCATCCCGCCGCAGAACCCCAGATGAGGATTGCCGTCACGCACCTACTTGGTTACTGCCGGAATCGAAAAATGTCAGGTTTTGTCATGTAAAAGGGGGCATGTAGACAAATCGTCTAACATGAAAAACCTCCCCAAGTGACTATTCTGCAATTGGTTACATATCAGCTAGGAACCTGGACCAATGGCAGTTCCACCTGACATTTGTCATGTGTGCTAACGTTCCTATTTCTAAGATTTCCGAATCCATCTCCATACCCCAAAATCAAGACTTGAGCTCGCGCCAGCAAATCGACTCGCGTTCAGCCGCTGCGGTTCCCACGGCTCTTGAGAAGCTACAATGGCTGCTAATGACCGCTTGGAGCCCCCGGAGTGGGGACGGGCTTCTCTTTTGCTGGGAGATGGAGGTCACATGAATGCCGACGAGTTGAGGGCCTTGCAGGCACCTCTCAAGGCGCGTTACCGCGAGGAGCCAGGAACCGCGTCACTCACCCTCAAGGCCCACGGAACTTTGGGAAGCGGAGGCGTCACTTGCAAGGTCGAGACTGGCAAGGCTCTCGTGGAAGCGGGATTGCATCCGGCGGCGGGCGGAGATGGGCTGGCGGCGTGCTCTGGCGACATGCTTCTCGAAGCGCTGGTTGCTTGCGCAGGAGTGACACTCAAGGCGGTGGCGACTGCACTGGATGTGCCCGTGCACGGCGGCACAGTGACCGCGGAAGGCACGCTGGATTTCCGAGGAACACTTGCTGTTAGCAAGGAAGCGCTCGTAGGCTTCAAAGACATTCGACTGCACTTCGAACTGGAAACGAATGCTTCCCAAGAGCAACTAGCAACACTATTGAAGCTGACGGAACGCTATTGCGTGATCTACCAAACGCTGCAACGCGCGCCGAGCATGAGTCTCTCTTGCAAGGCAACGCCTGATTGACCCGGCGCCCTGGCCTATTCGTGTCGAAGCGCTTCGATGGGGTCCAGCCTGGAAGCACGCCACGCCGGATATAATCCGAAAAGTACGCCGACGACGATGGAAACCGCCAGCGACAAGAAAATGGAAGGAACATGGAGCTTTGCAGGCACGTTTGATTTGAACATCTGCGCGCAGACTGGAATGGCATACACGAGGATTAAACCGAAGATCATGCCGATCAGGCCGCCAAGCGTGGTTTGCGCCACGGCTTCGATCAGGAACTGTAGCGTGATATCGCGTCGCTTGGCGCCGAGGGCGCGCCGAATTCCAATCTCACGTGTACGCTCGGTGACCGTGGCAAGCATGATGTTCATGATGCCAATACCGCCCACGAAAAGCGAAATACCGGCGATAAAGAACAATAACACTTCATAGCGCTGCTGAGTGCGCTCGGCTTCCTCCAGGCGGTCCAAGGGCACGGTCAAGGCCCAGTCGTTTTTGAGGTGGCGCGCCAGTAAGCTGCGGACGACGTCACCGGTCGGGCGCACCTGGTACGTTTCCTTGACAGTCAGCGTAACCTGGCTCAATTCGACCTGTTCGCCTGAAAAGGAGCCAGACGTACGAATGACGATGCGCTGCCCAAAACGACGATTGCACGTCTCCAGGGGAATATAAACGTCGTCGTTAAACTGTTCCGCGGCCTGGCTGCCGCCGCTGCCGCCCGTCGGCATCCGATCGTCTAGCACCCCCACAACGACATAGAAATGCTGGCCTAGGCGCACTGTTTGTTCAAGAGGGTTGTCGAATGGGAACAACTTCTGGGCGACCGAGTTTCCCAGTACCGCTACATTTTTCATGTAGTGGTTGTCTTCCTCGTTCAAAAAACGACCCGCCAGTACCTCGAATTTGTGCACGTCTGCGTAGGCAGGCGTCGTGGCGACAACGCGACCGTTGGCCATACGTGCCAGGTGGCGGATTTCCTGCGGAAACACACGGAGAGGGACATTCCGGATTACGGTCGGAATCGTCAGTAGGCGCCCATAGTCTTCTTCGGTCAACCCATAAACCGCGAATCGGGTACGGCGTTGCGTCGAAGAATCATCCGGCGGCTTGACGCTCCGGACGATGATGTTCGTTGCACCCTGCCGCTTTATGTCTTCCAGGGCATCCTGCATGCTTCCTTCGCCGAGGGACATCAGGGAAATTACCGAGGCGGTACCAATAATGATGCCGAGCACGGAGAGGAAGGCACGCAGTTTATGCAGCCACAAACTGCGGAGAGCCAAGCCCAAGCCGCGCCGGCCCTTATCGGAAAAACAGACGCCGATAAATCCAGCGCCCAGGCTAAGGCCGAACAGTATCCAAAGGATATAGGTCATTGGTGCGCTCGGGGAGCTACGTAGTGAGCTCGAATCTGGCTAGCGAATTTGTCCCGAAAACAAGGAGCCAAGCTTTGAGGCGGCCGGACCGGCTGCCGCCATCGCCGGCTGCCGATCGTTCCGCGTGTCCGATTCGATGACGCCGTCGCGCATGCGAACCACTCGTTTCGCCCAGGCCGCGATGTCATTCTCATGAGTTACCATGATAATCGTCTTGCCGGCGGCGTTAAGTTCCGTCAGCAGCAACATAATTTCTTCACTGGTCCGCGAATCAAGGTTGCCGGTCGGCTCATCCGCGAGGATTATGTGCGGATCGTTCACCAGGGAGCGGGCAATGGCGACGCGCTGCTGTTGTCCGCCTGACAGTTGCATGGGCCGATGGTCGAGACGATCTCCAAGCCCCACCAGGCTCGCGAGTTGGACGCAGCGTTCACGCGTGGCCGCCGTGAGCCGGCTGCCTTGGTAAAGCAGCGGAATCTCGATGTTTTCGACCACGGTGTACTGAGGCAACAGGTTATAGGACTGAAAAATGAACCCCAGGTAGCGGCTGCGCGCCTCGGAAAGCTGGTCGTCATCGAGCTGGGCAACGTCTTCCTCTCCGAGCAGGTATTGCCCGCTACTCGGCCGGTCTAAACAGCCCAGGAGGTTCAGTAGCGTGGATTTCCCCGAGCCGGAAGGGCCCATCAGCGCCACAAAATCCCCTTCATCGAACGTGAGCGATACGCCCTGCAGGGCGCGCACAGTTACCGACTCCAGATAGTAGTTCTTGACCATGTCGACCACTTGCGCGATGGCAGGCATTCCGAAAACCCCTTCACTCTCCGAGCATGGCGGAGATCGGCGCAGAACGCCGGACAAGAACTTTCACTCTGGGACGGCGATGCCCCGGTCCTTGAGGGTTTGCTTGAACTTATCGCGGTACGTCTCAGGAACTTGCTCCAGCATCTCTTTGCGCTGGTCCGGCGTGGCCTTGCGGAATCGCTCAATACCTTCCTGCATTTTTTGCCGCTCCTCCGGATTTCTCTGCTGGCCGCCCGCTCGTCCATTCTTGGAATCGGCACCGCCTGCCTTCCCATCCTTGGCCTTGCCACCGGGGCGCTTGCCGGACCCGTTATCGGCGGGCAAATTCGCGCCATTCCATGAGGGGCCCGCGCTGTCCGCTTCCCCATCGGTTGGCGTATGGGTCTTTATCTTCTCGCCCACCAGCCCCTTGGGGTTGAGAATGACCTGTTCCCCCTCCCTGAGCCCGGACTGAATCTCCGCCATTTTCTCATTGGTGAGGCCTACGGTGATTTCGCGCTCCTCCGGACCATCCGCCGTCATGACAAAACAATGGCGGTGTCTGCCCGAATCCACTTTCCCTAAAATTGACTCGACAGGAATTAGCAAGGACGCCTCCTTGGAGGCGTCTACCAGAATCGTAACTTCCGCGCTCATGCCGGGCTTCATACCGTCAACCAGTTCGTCGATGGCGACCATCGTCTGGTAGACCTTCACATCCGCTGAAAAGAAGTCCTGCTGTGAAGCCACTGTCGCCACCGACTTGACATGTCCTGTTAATATCCGGTCGGGATAGGAATCAAGACGCACGTGCGCCGGCATACCAGTATAAAGGAGCTTTCCGTAAGCGTCGTGCTCCTCGCCGCGAAGGTGTGATACCAGGGCTTCGTGTACTTTGGTGTTCACGAGCATTTTCGACAAGTCAGGGATGCGCATGAGCTTCTGGCCCTCGCGGACAGGCTCGCCCTGGGCCACAATCGACTGCTGAGAGCCACTTCCATAGCGACTCTGCTCGGAAATGTAATAGACGACCAGGCCATCCTGCGGAGCACGGAGAATGCATTTTCTGACTTCCTCTTCGTACTCGTGGTATCGATCCCTCTCCTGCTCAAAAACAGACTGCTTGGCCTTCGCGTCGGTTTCCGCCTGGTTATACTTCGCGCGGGCCTGGGTCTCTGCCCGCAGGAGTGCCCGCTTTGCCTCCTCGACCTTGTTAGTCAAGTCGGTAATGGTTCGCTTTGCCATGCCGTAGCTCTGGTGATCGAGTACTCGAATCGCTTCAATGGCTTTTTTCAGGGCCAGCTCATAACTCTCGAACTTGGATTGGTCAGCCTGCGCCTGGCTTTGCGTCTGGTAACCCTTCTGCAGCATGCGTTTCGACCATGCGGCCCGGTCTCGGGCTTGTTCCACGTCCGACTCAGCATTTTTCTGCTGCCCCTCCAGATCCTTCTTGGTCTGAATGTATTCGCCTTCCCTGTATTTCATGAGGTCTATCTGTGCTAGCTGTAGGTTTACCTTCGCTGTCTCGATGTCCGTGCCGTTCTGGCTTTCGACTATGGTCAAGTTATCCCGGGCTTGTTTAGCGTCAGATTCTGCCTTATCGAGCACAATTTTTTCACTCTTTACCTGCTCGACCAAACCGGAGTCGTCTAGCTCTGCGACAAGATCGCCCTTCTTGACGCGCGTGCCGTCGTCAACCACCATCTTAATCGTCGTGGCCACGGTGCTATTCTTTGTTCCCGCCTTGACCCGGCAAACGATATCGGCGTTGTCCGCCGACTCCAGGGCGCCACGTTCGACGATCGTGAGGAGGAGTTTATCCTTCTTGACGGGATAGAGCACGAGGTCTGTGCGCGCCACGTGATGTCCGGAAAAGTAGTACCAGGTGCCTCCGCCGCTGGTAACAACCAGGACGAGAACGATTCCTAGAACCAGCGCCTTGATGCTCGTGCTCCAGCGCCGCGCCCGCGGGAGCCGGCTGGAATGCTTCGATGTGGCCTCGTTCGACGCGTGCTCCTTGACGTTGCCGGGGGACTTGCCGTTCGTTGTGTTCGCGGCAGATTCCGCATATCCTGATTCGATCTGTGTTGCCGCATTGGGTTGCACAGTCATCGGTCCACACTCCTCGGATTTCAGACCCTCGTTAGATCCAGGCAAGAATGCCGGTGTGAATTATCGCCCAATACCCTTCGCTGTCGATCGGTTCCCCGCTTGCCAAACTCGGGGCGGATCGGCGATGCTGACGGCGTTTTGGGCTGGGCGCTCACCCCAAGGGTAGGATCGGGGCTAATAAGCGGACACTGGCCGGTATCGGTCGCAAGGTTAAGCCTATTAAATAAAAAGCCTTACAAGGTCGTAGCTTACAATTTTATCGACTTCAATGTGTCGCCGCAACAGCCTTGTCCGAATAAAGCAGTGGCGGATATTCCAGATTGAACGAGCAGCGGTTCCAATGCCTCCGTTTTTACCAGGACAATGATTGGAAAATGATGAGAACGGACGGCCTGCAGGAAGCCGATGCCTGCAAAGGCCCCTCTTGGACCTCCCTAGTCCCTTACCGCCTGCCGGCGCCGCTCACGGGCCTCACGGCCCAGGCCAAGTCATGCTACTATAACCACTGGGCATTAACGGAGTCGCGTTCCGAGCGCGGACCGCACGAAGGAATTGTGCAGTGGGGTGAAACATGTCCAGCGAAATCCCGCCTTCGGAGGCGGGATCGCTTTCTCCCAGCGAGAAGGCAAAGCAGTTTCCACCCACACCCGGCGTCTATCTCATGAAGGACGGCCAGGGGCGCGTCCTTTACGTCGGCAAGGCCAAGAACCTGCGCAACCGCAGTTCGCATTATTTCAGCAAGCCGGCCGCCGAAGATCCGCGGACGGCAGACTTGGTGAAGCTCATTGCAGACATCGACTTCATCGCCGCCGATACCGAGGTCGATGCCCTGCTCCTGGAAGCCCGCCTCGTCAAGGATATCCAACCGCGCTTCAACATCGATCTGAAAGACGACAAATCGTTCCCCTATTTGCAAATACGCATTCGCGAAGATTTCCCACGAGTCGAATTTACGCGTACCCCGCGGCGCCGCGGCGTCAAGCTTTACGGCCCATTTACCAGTGCCAAGGGATTGCGGGCAGCCTTGCAGGTGCTGCAGCGCATCTTCAAGTTTCGGACCTGCTCCCTGGACATCGACGCCGAAGACTCGCGCTGGCGGTGGTTTCGGCCCTGCATCCTGCACAGCATCAATCAGTGCACGGCTCCTTGCAATTTCCGGGTTTCCAAGGAAGAGTATCGCCGGCAGATCCGTGCTCTCCGCCTAGTGTTGGAAGGAAAGAAGCACAAGCTTCTCAGGGAACTCGAACGCGAAATGCAGGAGGCCAGTGCCGCCCTGCAATTCGAACGAGCCGCCCGGCTACGTGACGAGATAAGTGCCCTGAAGAAACTGGAGCTGCGCGGCGATGTGGACAGGAACGTGCAACCCGAAGTGTTCCAGATCGAGCCGAGAAAGGGCATGGTGGGCTTGCGCAAAACTCTAGGTCTATCGGCGACTCCGCGCACCATCGAGGGCATGGACATCGCCCACTTGGGCGGGAACGAAACCGTCGCGTCGCTGGTCACGTTTATCGATGGCTTGCCGTTCAAGTCGGGCTACAGGCGCTACCGCATCAAGTCGGTCGAGGGAGTTGACGATTTCGCCTCCATTCGCGAGGTTGTGACGCGGCGCTACCGCCGAAAATCTGGTGACGAGCAGGTCTTCCCGGACATTCTGCTGATTGACGGCGGTAAGGGTCAGCTGCACGCTGCCCTGGAGGCATTCGCCCTCCTGCAGATCGAGCCGCCCTGCTTGCTCTCGCTGGCAAAACGCGAAGAGGAAGTCTACCGGCCTGGAGCACAGGAACCGTTGCGTCTGAGCCGGCACGCGGCTGCCTTGCGGCTGCTCCAGTATGTGCGCGATGAAGCGCACCGTTTTGCTCAGCACTACCATCACATTCTGCGAAGGAAAAAACTAAGCACAGAAGTCGCCGAGGGCGCTGACAGGAATAATGAAGAACCGCAGTAGCGACACACATCGAAGTCCCCTGACATTACTTCTGAGCCCGATGGCATGAATGGAGGAGAACATTTTGCGGATCTTACTAACCAATGATGACGGTGTGTATGCGCCAGGGCTGAGGGCGCTGCGGGCCGAGTTGCGCAAGCTCGGAGAAGTCATCGTGGTGGCGCCGGCGACGGAACAGAGTGCCGTCGGCCACTCCATTACCCTTCTCACTCCGCTGCTGGTCCAGGAGGTGCTCGACGAACAGAATCAGCCGATGGGTTGGGCAGTAGAGGGACGGCCCGCCGACTGCGTCAAGCTCGCCCTTATGGAACTGCTTCCCGAACCGCCGGACGTGGTTGTGAGCGGGCTGAACGCGGGTTCCAATGCAGGTATTAATGTACTCTATTCGGGAACCGTCGCGGCTGCCATTGAAGGCGCATTTTTTCAACGGACGAGCATCGCAGTCTCCCTGGAGTACACCAAGCCAAAGCTTGATTTCCCGCGTGCCGCCGGCATCGCCCGCCGCGTTATCGAACAAATCCTGGCCAAGAAGCCGGCTGCCGGCACCCTTTTCAATGTGAACATTCCCAGCCTGGATAAGGGGCCAATCCGCGGCATCCGGTGCGTGCCGCAAAACGTGGCGCCCTACGTGGAGGAGTTCGATCGACGCGTCGATCCGCGCGGCCGGGTGTACTTCTGGACGAAACCGGGCCTCAGTTGCCCCGATCCCCATCCCGACACGGACGTGGTCGCCCTTGCGGAAAGCTACATCACGGTGACCCCGCTACAATTCAACCTGACGCACAAGGCGCTGCTGGATCCAATGCGCGAGTGGGAATGGGAATGGTGAAAGCCCGACCTGATTCTTCAGATGGTCTGGGGCCATCCTCGGGATGGGCGTCCGCCCGAGGTCTGCCCTCGCGGCAATTTTGGAAAAGCAAAGTAGAGGCAGCTCGGCGCCCGTTCCTTCGACCTTTTCCCTTGCACGCTTGAAGTAACGAGCCCATGATGGGCCTAATGGCAAGGTGGCAACTGCATTCCACGCGATAACTCTCCATGTGTAATCCTAGGGCGAGTTGGTGTGTTTCTGTCCTCAGTGGCTTATTGGCAGCCAATTGTTGCCGCGCGGAGCATTTCGCCATCGATTTGGAAGTCAAGTCGTCCAAGGAAACCAAGATCGCCCATGCCGAGGTGGCCGACCTTGCTGCGAAGCCTAAGCCGCGGCTCGTTCTTGCCGGCGAGGTTGGCAAGCCGGTCCGAGTGCACTGGACGATCATGAGCACCGCCAAGACCGGCGAAACTAAGAACGTCACCGTCCATTTTTTCGCCGTCCGCCAAGCCCAAGTCGGTCAGGCTGCTATTCCGAAATTGGACAAGGACGTTGCAGCGGAAAGCGCGCTGGTCATGGACTTTCAGCCAAAAGATAAGGCCAGGGGTGAGATAGAGTTCCAGATCGACAAGCCGGGCGCTTATCTGGTGAGGCTGGAGACGATGGGGGCCGCCAACGAGACCGACAACCACGAGCATTTCGCGGCGCTGGACCTCCTAATTAAATAGCCTGGCACGACTCCTTCTGGGAACACTTAGAAAGGTTCTGAATGAAATTCAGCATCGGCTTGCTAGGACTGCTTTTGATCGGCGGCTGGACTGCGGCCCGCGGAGAGCATGCCCGCATCGACCTGCGCGTGATGCAGTATGACCCTGGGACCGGACAGTTGAAATCGCAGGCCACCGCGTCTGCCGACGCGGAACCGCCGGTCGGCGGCGTCAACGCCCGGCCGCTGCTCAAGGTCAAGGCCAACGATCCGCTAATTCTGCAGTTCATCTACACGAACACCTACCCGCACGGGAACGTCAAAGGAGCAGGGGTGAGCTATTTTGTAGTTCGCGAAGACAAGATCAAACAGAAACAGCTGCCCGGCCTGACAAAGGACGTGGTTACTCGCGGCCGCTTTGACCTCAATTTCAAGCCGCATTGTCGAGTGGGAGCGCGCGTTCAATTCACTATCCCAACTCCAGGCATCTACCTCCTCCGCGTTCAAAGCGAAAACACGAACAGCGACCACGAGCACTTTTCAGCAATCGACCTTCAAGTCGAGTGATGGCGGCTCAGTGGGTACAATCGCAGCCTAGCATGTCTTCTCCCACTGCAGCAGTTCAGGGCCGCAGACGTTTCTTGTCTCGCTCTTCGTTGAGCCTATTGACGGCTTCATATAGTTAGCATGAACGGTCACCTCTCTCAACAAACTCATTCAAGGAGATTTCATGGTTCGGTCTCTTGGGCAGTGCAAGGAATTGCTCGCTCTGGTAATCACTTCCGTCTGCTTCCTCTCGGTCGCCCTGGCCGACAATCAAGAAACACTGGAAAACAAGGTACAAAAAGTGGTCAGCCTGCCCAAGGCGATCGAAGCGAGCACGCCGCTTAAGGACGCCCTTGATGTTCTCGCCGAGCGGTGGAATCTCAACATTCAGGTGGAGAGTAAGCTGTTCCGCAAAAAGGGAATGGCTAATGTCGAAGGTCAGCCTGTGAGCGTTCCACGATTGAGGGACGTTCGCCTGGCGACACTACTCGACCTTGTCGCGAGCCAGGTGGATGGCAGCTGCATGATTTGGAAGGAGCGGCTCGTGATCGTACCGCGTTCTCACGCCAGGGGCGCGAAGGGTGCCGGCTACCAACCGATGCCCTTTGCCACCACGAAGGAAAACGCAGAGCTGCGGTCCAAGCTGGATAAGCAAATTTCCCTTCCGAAAGAAAGCGATCCCCGGCCCGAGTTTGGGGATGCTCTCCACGCATTGGCCGAGCAATATGAGCTGAACATCGTCATTGACGAGAGAGCTTTCAAAGCGGCCCGGGGCAAGGAAGTTGCTAAGCGCCGAGTGGAATTGTCCGGGCTCCCGCCCATGCCGCTTGGGAAATTGTTGGAGAAGGTGTGCGCTCAAGCAAAGAGTTCTTACCGGTTGACCGAGAACATCATCTGGATCGTCCCGCAAAAATCCTGAAAGGGAAACTTGGACTGCGTGGGCGAATTCTTCAAGCTGCCGTACGAATCAGCCGTGATTCCCTGAAAGCACAAGAACGCAAGCGCCGTTGCAGGGCACTGGCTCACTTCCTCCTTGCGCGCGGATAGAATGGAGTTTTGAATTGTGGCAAGGGAGCAATGGGCATGAAGGTGCTTGTCATAGGGAAAGGCGGCCGCGAGCACGCCCTGGTCTGGAAGCTGGCTCAGTCTCCGCGCGTGAAGCAAGTCTATTGCGCTCCTGGCAACGCTGGAACCGCCATCGAGGGGATCAATATACCCGTCGAGCCCGTCGACATAGAGCGGCTCATCCGGTTCGCGAAGAAAGAAGCGATTGACCTGACAGTTGTTGGCCCCGAAGATCCGCTCTCCCTGGGAATCGTCGATGAATTCCAGAAGTCAGGTTTGCGCATCTTCGGCCCGCACCGCGCTGCGGCGCAGATTGAGGCGAGCAAGGTGTTCGCCAAGCAGCTGATGCGCGATGCCGATGTCCCGACCGCAGAGTTTCGCGTCTTCGACCACCCAGCCCCAGCCCGACACTACGTCGAATCGCGCGAATATGCCGTGGTCGTAAAAGCTGATGGCCTGGCAGCTGGTAAGGGCGTGATCGTCTGCAATGATACGAAGGAGGCGCTGGAAGCCATCGACCGAATCATGGTGCGCGAAGAATTCGGTAGGACGGCCGGCCGCCAGGTAGTCATTGAAAAACGCCTGGAAGGACAGGAGCTGAGCATTTTGGCTTTGGTTTCAGGACGGACCATCATACCGCTTCAGGCGACGCAGGATCACAAGGCCGCGTTCGATAACGATGAAGGTCCCAATACGGGTGGGATGGGCGCCTATTGTCCCCCCGCCTTGGCCACGCCTGAACTCCTGCAAGAAATCGAAAGCACCATCTTGGTGCCCACTGTCCATGCCCTCAAACGTCGTCGGCGGCCATTTCGGGGGGTCCTCTACGCAGGAATCATCGTTACTAAACAGGGGCCGCGCGTGCTCGAGTTTAATTGTCGTTTTGGCGATCCGGAGACGCAGCCGTTGCTCTTGCGCTTGCGTACGGATCTTGTCGATCTCTTGGAGGCGGTCGTCGACGATCGGCTGGCTGAATTGCCCGAAAGCAGCCTTGAATGGGACCCGCGCCCTGCCGTTTGTGTCGTCATGGCTAGCCAGGGGTATCCTGGTAGCTACGCAAAGGGCAGAGTCATCACCGGTCTGGACAAAGCAGCGAGCTTGCCTGATGTGAAGGTCTTTCACGCAGGGACAAAACTTGAGAATGCGTTCCCGGTAACGGATGGCGGACGGGTATTGGGGGTGACAGCCCTGGGAGATACCCTGGAAGCCGCGAAAAGAAATGCCTACGAGGCGGTCGGACGCATCCAGTTCCAGGGCGCTTTCTACCGTCACGACATTGCCGATAAAGCCCTCGTCAGCAAAGCCGAGGGCACAACGCAAGCTTGAGAAACCGCCTGCAATGGGCCAAGCTGCCAGCTTGGCCTACATCAGCAAAGCCGAGGTCACAGCGGAGGCTTGAGATATTCTCTCCTCCACCGCAGAGCGTCTGCTCGCAGCTACGATCCGGCGATCGAATCCGAACTGACTTACTTGTCCGACTGGCGCACAATGCGGCCTTCGCGATGTAGTTTACCCTCGCCGAAGAGCCGAATCGCCTCGGGATATGCCTCGCATTCCTGTTGAAAAATCCTGGCTGCCAGGGTGTCGGGAGTGTCATCGTCAAGCACAGGCACGCTTCTTTGCAAGATGATGGGCCCGTGATCGTAAGCGTTATCCGCAAAGTGTACGGTGCAGCCGCTGATCTTCACGCCGTATGCGAGGGCTGCCTCGTGAACGCGATGCCCGTAGAAGCCTTTGCCGCAAAAGGCCGGGATCAGTGCAGGGTGGACATTCATGACCCGATCCTGGAAATCGTCCGGAATCTGGATGAGCTGAAGAAAGCCCGCAAGACAGACGAGGTCGGCCTTTGCCTCGCGGCATAATCCAAAAATGCGCTGACTGAACGCCTCACGAGAATCATAATTCTTACGATCGACTACGGCGGTTGGCAGATTCATTTTCTCCGCCCGAAGAAGGCCAGGCGCGTCCCCGCGGTTCGAAATCACGAGCACGATTTTCGCTTGCAGCCGGCCATCGCCTATGCGGTCAATGAGGTTCTGCAAAGTAGTCCCGCCGCCGCTGATGAGCACTGCCAGTCGAATAGGATGCTTCATGAGTGTTCCTGGTCCTTGGCAGACAGACCCTGGCGGACGCAGCCAACCGTCGCCCGGTCACTGCCTCCGCGTTCCCCCGGACTGTCTTTCCTTTGATAAGATAGGCACTTTCCCAGTGCTCCGCGAGGTATCGGTCATGGCGTTTGAGAAGGTTGATACGCAGGTGGATTTCCCTGCCCAGGAACGGGCCATCCTCGAATTCTGGGAGCAAACCAAGGCGTTCGAGCAACTTATCGCGAAGAATCGCGGAAAGCCAAAGTGGTCCTTCCTGGATGGGCCGATCACCGCCAACAATCCAATGGGCGTCCATCACGCCTGGGGCCGCACCTACAAGGATGCTTTCCAGCGCTACTTCGCCATGACGGGGCACGACCTGCGCTATCAGAATGGTTTCGATTGCCAGGGCCTTTGGGTCGAGGTCGAGGTTGAGAAGCAGCTCAAGCTGAAGTCCAAGAGCGACATCGAAAACCTCGTACCCGGCAATCCATTTGCGAGTATCGACCGGTTCGTGCAGGACTGCAAGGACCGGGTCAACAAATACGCGCGCGTTCAGACCGAGCAATCGATCCGCCTCGGCTACTGGATGAAGTGGGACAAAAACGGCGATTGGGACAAGCCCCCCGATCAGCGGAACAGCTACTTCACGATGTCGGAGGAGAACAACTACACGATATGGTCGTTCCTCAAGAAGTGCCACGACCGCAATTTGGTTTACCGCGCCTACGACTCGATGCCCTGGTGTCCGCGCTGCGCCGTCGGCCTGAGCCAGATGGAGATGCACGAAGGCTACGAGATGGTAGCGCATCGTTCCGTGTTCGTGCGCTTTCCTCTCCGGGGACGGCCCAATGAAAACCTGCTCGTCTGGACGACGACGCCCTGGACCCTTTCGAGCAACGTCGCGGCAGCCGTCAATCCCAAGCTGGTTTATTTGAAGGTCCTGCATCGCGACCACGTTTACTACCTGGCCAAGGGCGCCTTTACCGCGCATCGTTTGGAAGAGGAATTCAAACAGAAGCAATGGGTCGAAGGCGTACCCAAGCTGAAGACGCTGGAACAGATCTTCAAAGAAAAAGGCGGCTACGAAATCATCGGCGAGTTATCCGGCGCGGAAATGATCGGTTGGTCATATGACGGCCCCTTTGATGATCTGCCTGCCCAGAGTCATCCAGCGGGTTACCCCGGCGCGATTGCCGAAGTGGTGCTCAAGCAAGAGTGGGCGCCAGCTCACTCCGCGCGTGACAGCCATCGTGTTGTCGCCTGGGAGGAAGTTGGCGAGAAAGAAGGAACCGGTATCGTTCACATTGCCCCCGGCTGCGGCAAGGAAGACTTTGTGCTGGGTAAATCCGAAGGGCTGGTTCCGATCGCGCCCCTGGATGAATTCGGGGCCTTCGTGCCCGGCTTCGGAAATTTGTCGGGTAAGTCTGCCATCGATTCGACGACAACGGACTGGATTCTCGCCGACCTCCAGCAAAGAGGGCTGCTCCTGGCCTTCGAGCGCTACCCGCACAGCTACCCGCACTGCTGGCGCTGCAAAACGGAGCTTCTCTTCCGACTCGTTGACGAGTGGTACATCAACATGTCATGGCGCGAAGAGATCATGACCATCTGCCACGACATCAAGTGGATTCCAGACTATGGCCTCCAGCGCGAGTTGGATTGGCTGCGCAACATGGGCGATTGGATGATCTCGAAGAAACGCTATTGGGGATTGGCACTGCCCATCTGGGTTTGTTCCAAGTGCAACGCTTTTGAGGTCATCGGCAGTCGTGAGGAACTGCAAGAGCGCGCAACCGCGGGCTGGAAAGAGTTCGAGGGACACACACCCCACCGTCCCTGGATCGACCTTGTAAAGACCCGCTGCGGCCAATGCGGCGGCGAGGCGAGCCGCATCCCGGATGTGGGGAATCCCTGGCTGGACGCCGGCATCGTGCCGTACTCAACTTTGGGGTACAACCGGAATCGCGCATATTGGTCGCAATGGTTCCCGGCCGACTTTATCACCGAGTCGCTGCCGGGGCAGTTTCGCAACTGGTTCTACGCCCTGCTGGCCATGAGCACGATCATGGCCAACCGAACTCCTTTCAAGGTGCTTCTCGGTCATGCGCTGGTCCGCGATGAAAAAGGCGAGGAGATGCACAAATCGCGAGGCAATGCGATCCCATTCGAGGAAGCCGCGGAGAAGATGAGCGCCGATCTGATGCGCTGGATGTTCTGCCGGCAGAATCCGGTCAACAACATCAATTTCGGTTACGGGCCGGCCAATGAGCTGCGCAACAAGTTCGTGATGAAGTTGTGGAACAGCTATGCGTTCTTCTGCAACTATGCCCGACTTGACAGCTTTGATCCGCACGCACTGGCGGTTCCGGTCAAAAAACGCCCCGATATCGATCGCTGGATACTTTCCGATTTACAACTTCTGATCAGAAAGGCGCGAACGGAGTTCGAGGATTTTAACCTGATGAAATTCTGCCTCGAAGCCGAAGCATTCGTCGAAGATCGCCTCAGCAACTGGTATGTGCGTCGGAATCGCAGGCGTTTCTGGAAGAGCGAGCGAACCGATGATAAGTTGGCGGCCTACCAAACCCTTTATACGGTCCTCACGACGCTGACGAAGCTCTTCGCTCCTGTGATGCCGTTCCTGACGGAATCGATGTTCCGGAATCTCGTCGCCAAATCAGATAGTTCAGCGGGCAGCGTTCACCTTGCGGACTACCCGGCCGTGGACGAATCCTTGATCGACGCCGATCTTTCAGCCGACATGGACGCGCTCCTCCGCCTCGTCTCGCTTGGTTCCGCGGCGCGAAACAGCTTCAAGATGAAAGTCCGGCAGCCGTTGGCTGAGATGAAGGTGCAGCCGGCCAACGATGGCGAACGCCGGGCCGTCGAACGCTTCGCGGACCAGATCTGCGAAGAACTGAACATCAAGAAGGTCACTCTCCACGATCCGGTACAGGGGCCCCTTCTCAGGTACGAGGTTAAGCCAAACTTGAAGACTCTCGGACCGAGGCTCGGACCCAGAGTGAAACAAGTGCAAGAGGCGCTCGCTCAGTTTGCCGGCGATCCGGCCCCGCTTGTCCGCACGCTGAACGACAAGTTTCCCATTCAATTGCCGATGCCAGACGGCACTCCCGTGGTCCTGGACCCAACAGATCTAATCGTCCAGACAAAGGGACCGGAGGGATGGGCTGCCGTGACCGACCGGGATACTATTGTGGCTCTCGACACGCGTCTCACGGATCAGCTCAAGCAGGAAGGCATGGCACGCGAAGTTGTCCGCCATGTTCAGGAGCTGCGTAAAAAGGCGGAGCTGGAGATGGAGGATCGCATTGAGCTTTACCTTGGGACCAACTCCGCGGTTCTGCGTGCAGCGATCGAAGCTAACCGCTCCTACATCGCCAACGAAACTTTGGTTGGGTGTTGGTCGGACGAACCTTTGACGGGAGAAGCGCATATAGCCGCCGTGAAGATTGATGGGCACGATCTGATCATCATGCTCCAGAAGCTTGTTACTTGAATTCTGCGAAGTTTTCGAGTTTTCAATTTGCCTTGAAAACTCAGCTTGGTGTGCTATGACTACTGTGGCGGCGGTCTGCCCATTCGATGCGAGTAAATGCGATGATTCAAAGCAGTGACGTCAATCGCCTAAGTTCAATACGCAGCAAGGTGGAGGCGGGTGAAAGGCTCTCCTTCGAGGATGGCGTGTTTCTCTCCGAGGAGGCCGACCTCTTCACGCTCGGGGAGCTTGCTAACATCGTTCGCGAGCGCAAGAACTGCCAATTCACATACTACAACGTGAACGCCCATATCAATCCGACGAACGTTTGCGTTTACCGCTGCACGTTTTGTGCGTTCCGCGCGGATCTGAAGAGCCCGAAAGGCTACGTCATGTCCGACGAGCAAATCCTCGCTCGGGCGGCCGAGGCAGATCAAAGCGGTGCGACAGAGCTACATATCGTCGGCGGCCTGCACCATCAGCTTCCTTACGAGTGGTACCTGAACGTTGTCCGCATCATTCACGAAGCCCATCCGCGCCTGCACTTGAAGGCATACACAGCGGTCGAATGGGATTGGTTTTGTCGCCTTACGGGACGGCCGACGCGCGACATCCTTGCCGAGTTCAAGGAGGCTGGGCTCGGCAGCCTGCCGGGTGGCGGCGCGGAGATTTTCCACCCTGAAGTACGCGACAAGATTTGCGAGCACAAAGCAGACAGCGATTCCTGGATCCGCATCCATCGCGAGGCGCACGAGCTAGGGCTGCGCTCGAACGCAACGATGCTCTATGGCCATATCGAGCAGCCCTGGCATCGCATCGACCACCTTTGTCGGTTGCGGGCCCTCCAGGATGAGACAGGAGGATTTCAAACGCTCATTCCCCTCGCCTTCCATCCGGAGAACACGAAGCTGTCGCACATCGCCAAGCCGAGTGGGCTGATGGATTTGAGGACAATGGCGATCAGCCGGCTGATGCTCGACAATTTCCCGCACATCAAGGCGTACTGGGTCATGCTCGGCATCAAGACAGCCCAGCTGGCGCTGAGCTTCGGCGCTGATGACATAGACGGCACTGTCGTCCATGAGAAGATTTACCACGATGCGGGGTCGGATTCGCCGCAGGAATTGACGGTCGCCGAGCTGCGCCGACTTATTCAAGAAGCTGGGCGCATCCCCGTCGAGCGCGACACGCTCTATCATGAGGTCGTCCGTCGGGAGGACGGCTGGGAGACGGGCCGGCATATGACCCCCGAAGCCCTGGGAGCCGCGTCCTAGTACTTCGTTATTCCCTCTGCAAGGGCGTTAACGTCGGCGCGAAACTTAGAAGAATGGTCTCGCCGCCCTTCACCTTATCGCCAGGTTTGACCCTCACGTCGAAGGCGTCGTTGATGGGTAGAAGCACTTCGGTCCGCGAGCCAAACTTGATCATGCCAAACCGATCGCCTCGGTGAAGCAATTCTCCGGGCCGCACCCAGCAGACGATTCTCCTCGCAATGGCGCCCGAAATTTGCTTGACGCGCAAAATCCGTCCGGTGCCGGCCTCCTCCAAATCGAGCCAGAGCTGCTCGTTGCGCACCGCGCATTCCACGTGGCGAGCATCGAGGAAGGCGCCAGGGAAGTAGCGAACCTGGAGCACCGTGCTGGAACGCGGCACTCGATTGACGTGGACATTGAATACCGACAGGAAAATGCTGATACGGTAGGCCTTCTTGCCGGGAAAAGCGTCGTCGTCCACTGCGCCCACGTGGGTCACCGTGCCGTCTGCCGGGCTCACCAAAACGTCTGGATCAGTCGGAATCGGCCGTTCGGGGTCGCGAAAGAAAGAGATCACGAAAACCCAGAGGATAAGCAAGACACCCACCGGCAGCCAGAATAGCCAGTGCAGGAAAAGTGCCCCCAGCACGAGTACGATGGCCGCGCTCAACAGGACGAGGCTGAAGAATACGACCTCACCCAGGCCAGCCCGTGCCAAGGGAATACCCGGGAGCCGCCGACACGGATCGTCCTGGTCACGGAACTGGCAGCCGCAGACGTTGCGGTAGAACTTCAGATCGCGCGCATCCACGGCATCATGAGAGCAGCCGGGACAATTCCCGTGCCGCTGTGCCGCCATGCGCCGGACATAGCCTGGAAAGAGCCGGCGCAGCCACGCGCGCCGGAGCCTACCCCAAGCCAACTCCAGGCTCATGCAGAAACCGCCGCCGGGCTGGATACTCCTTGGATCGATGGGAGTCGGAGTTGCCATATCCTTGAGGATAGAGAGCTGCAGACGTGCCGGCTATCTCACGTTCCTGAACTTGGCTGCGGCGGGGTCCGGCTGCGAGCCCGGAGTCGCTCAAGGAGCTTGGCTTTCGCAGGAATGGGAAGACGTGGACCTGAGGCTGCGGCTTCCGCCGGCTCCTCGAGCGGTTCCACAGGTTGAGGTTCCGCCTCGGGTTTGGAAAGTGACTCGGTGACTTCAGGCTCAACTTGAGCCCTGTCCTTTGCCTCCTCTGCCGCTTGCGCAGCCGCCGCCCCGGCGCCATCACCCACGAGAGCCTGAATCTGCGACTGCTTCATTTCCTTTTGGAAGCCAAGATAGTTGATTTGGTCGTAAGGGACGAAGAAAACACGTCCCATGTCCGCGGTCCCGGCCAGCCGACCACGGATAACCATGTGCTCTTGCTCCATGGCCACGACATTCTGGATGCTGATCTCCATGCCGATGGTGGTCATGAGCATCAGACTGTCTTGCATCTCCCGAGGGATTCGCCGAAGGATCGTAGTCCAGGAGCTAGCTTGCATGTCGGTCCCTGATTAGCAATTAAGAGGAGCGATACTAGGGAGTACTCAGGAGGGTGCGCAATACTCCTGCAAGCCCATCGACCAAGATCAAGCTAAACGACCCTGGCCGCCTGTAGTTTAGCTCATAATCCGAAGCTTAGCTAAGGAGGTGCGGTTGGGTCGTGGGCCAGTCCTTGGTCGTTGTGTTTTAAGGACTTGCATACCTGCGGGCATTACTTTTTCTGGCGCTCATAGGCGAGATCGCACCACCCAATCATCATTTCTTCCCAGGTTTGCTCGCCCCAGCTGACAAACTTAGATGCGTCGGGATTGTTCGGGTTCTTTGTCGAATTGTCAAAGTGCGCAACGCAGCGCAATTTGCTCCCAGCCGGTAGGTGGATGGGCTTCTCCAGGCGGTAGACGCTTTGCCAGTTGAAGTTGTAGTGCGGGACAGCGAGCAGGATTTCCTTCTTGCCGTCGGGATAGATTGCCTCGTACATGAAGTCCTTGCCGCGCAGGTGCATGTGGGGCATGAAGCCAAGCAATGAGGCTTCCTCGAAGATCGGCAACCATTGTTCGACTTCATAGTTGTCGGCTCCTGGAGGGATCCTGAACCTTGGTTGAGCGATGGGCACCGTGCGCACGGCATACTTGGGTGGCTCCTTGGCGAAGATCAGACCCAACCGGGAACGGTCTTTTCGCGCGACGCCGTTCGGCGTGTAATGCATCTCGAACACGAGCGAGGAACCCGCCGGGATCTTCTTGGCCGTCCCCGGCGGCAGGATCAAAGGCATGTCGCCCGGAGCGGTGCCGCACAGTGTCGGCGTCTTAGGATTGCCGGGGAAGAAATCTTCGTTTGGAGGAACCAGAAACATCACGATGTGGTGGACCACGGACGGTGCGCCAGCCCGCGATTCCGCAGCCTGAATCCAGCGATCCTCCTTGAAATTGGTCTTAACCTCGAAGCGTTGATAGGGAATTCCACCCTTGGGCATGTCCGCCGGGACTGAATACTCTTCCGGCATCGTAAATATCACGTCCGGCTTGCCGATGACCCAGCCGTCGACGAACTCACGCGGCGCAGGCAGATCCATCTCATCGCCCCTGGGAGTTCCCTCGTCCAACCAGGCCAGCAAGGTCTTGCGGTCTTCGGACGGAAGCCGGCGATCGTTGGAAAAATGTCCGTAGCGAGGATCCGCGTACCAAGGCGGCATGCGCTGCTCTTGGATCACTTCGCGAATCGTGTCTGCCCATGCCGTCGCATCTTCAAACGTCATGAGTGACATAGGGCCAACCTGTCCGGGACGGTGGCATTCCTGGCAGTGCTTCTGCAAAATGCGGGCGACATGCTTGCTGTAGGTAATCGCCCCCTCCGCTTTCTGCTTGGAACCACGCGCGATGATGCACCCGGCCACCGGAGTCGTGGCTAACTTAACGGGCTTCTCCTCTAGAACCTCTCCAAGTGCAGCCGCCAGATCCTGCCGCGTCGGCTGGGCCCTCTTGTAGCCAATCCCGAATTGATCATCGATTCGCCCCTGGTAACGAATCCGTCGCTGGCTGTCGAGGACGAAGGCCTCGGACGTGCGTTGGGCGCCAAACTGGTCGGCAACCACGTTGTCCACGTCCTTCAAGACTGGAAAAGGCAACGCGTAGGTCTTGGCGTGTTCCGTCACTTTTTCAGGGCTATCCTGAAGATTGGCGTTTATTGCCAGGAACTGGACGCCCTGGGAGGCGAAGCTCTTTTGCATCGCCGCCAGGCGGGGCATATAAGCGTTATTGATCGGGCACTCGGTGCCAATGAAGATCACGACAACGGCCTTCTTGTCTTTGAAGTCGTCGAGGCTGATGCTCTGCTTGTTGGTGTCTTTAAGCGTGAAGTTGGCTATTCGCTTGCCCGGATTACTTGCTGGCTTTTCAGAACCAGTGGCGAAGAGGAATGCGCAAAATAGGATTGCTGGGCAACTAGCAATCGTCAGAGACAGGGAAAGCCGGTGCCTCATGCGATACTCCTTACTTTTCACACCGGAGAGATTCAAGCCGCTGCCGCTGGGGAAATGGAGAGAGGCAGCGGCAGTGCCGACATGGTAACGAATAGCGCTCAGTCTGCCCAGACCTAACCCATGAAGGGCAATGGTGAGCGCGAGCGCCTAGAGCCCCGATTGGGGTGTGACCGTAAGCTCTATATCCTTGCCTGCCCGCTTGATCACTACCTGCACAGCCGTGCCGGGTTTCACGTGTCCGGCGGCCTCATAACAGTCGACAACGGTGTCCGTCCAGCGGTCGTCAACGGTCAGCAGGCGGTCACCGCTTTTGAGTCCGCCCTGGGCTGCCGCACTTTGAGGCAGCACTCGCTCGATCACTATCCCCGGATCATCGTCGACCTTCTTGTCGAGGACCAGGCCCCAAAGTCCGGCCGGCGCCAGAACCTTCTTTTCAGATTTGTCGCCCGACATCAGCGTGACCATCAAGGCCTGGATGATATCCGTTGGCTCGAAGCCACTCGGCACGAAGGTCATTTTTTTGGCCTGGTAGTCCAGGGTCATCTTGTAGCGGGCGAAGAATGGAAATCCAATAATCCCTTCCACCGGGCCAAGGACCTTGGAGACGATCTCCACTGTCGGGTGATCCATGACAATGACGGGAACCGATTCGGCCTTCAGGTCTCCTAGCTCCAGGTTCTTGATTTTGCTGATCGGTGGGCCGCTGAACAAACTGAATCCGGATCCCGAAGCGTTCTTACCTATGAGTCCACTCGCCTTGGCGGTCTTGGTGTTGATCAGGTTCACCGGCGCGCCCGTATCGAAGATGACTCGGTACGGCCCTTTACCGTTGATCTTGATCTTCACCACAATGTGTTTGGTAATCAGAGTGTCGAACGGCACAGTAACCGGCTGCTGCTTGGTTTCCTCCGCGCGAACGGGAAGGGCCAGCGCAAGCATAACGCCGGCAACGAGGGCATATCTTCTCATGGCTTATAGTCCCTTCCCGGATTTAATGCGTACTTGGATGGGCTCTTTCTCAGTTCCCCGCGTGACGGTCAAAGTAGCTGTCTCATCAGGCGTGAGAGTGTTGGCGATGCGGCGTAACGCATTCGCAGAGGATACAGATCTGCCCTGAAAATGACTGATCTTGTCGCCCGCTGCTAATCCCGCATCCGCTGCCGGACTGTTCGGCAACACCGCCGTCACCTCGATTCCATGGTCAGTGTCCACCAGGGCAATGCCCAGGAAGCCACGCAGGACTACTTCCTGCTCTGTTTTCCGTCCCAGCATGCCTCCGAGCAGTTTCATCACGCTGCCAATCGAGCCCATACCGCTGGCGTCGCCGCCTTCCCCCAGTCCTAGCGGAGCCGGCGGCTTGAAGTTCAACGGTGTCCACGCCATCTTATCTTTGGTGAAGTCGAACTCGAGCCGGTAGCGAGCGAGAATGTTGTACCCAATGATGCCGTGCAATTCGACGCCGGCAAGGCCAAGCCCATTCATCCCTTCCAGTTGGAACGGATCCTCGACACGCCCCTTTGCCTTGGTGAGGGCCACCCCTCCTTCAACCTCGAAGCGATCGAAAGTGCCCCAGCCTTGCTTATTAGCTTCCACGCCGAGCTTGCGGCAAATCGTTGTGGAGACGAACAACGCGGGTGCCCCCGTATCGAGGATGAAGTTGTAGGGCCCCTTGCCATTGATCTTGGCGCGCACCAGGACATGATTCGTGTTGGTGAGTCGATAGGGAACGTGATGAACTTTGGTGTCGGTCTGCTTGCCCTCGTCGGCCCAAAAAGGCGGGGCCATACCAAGAGCTACCAGGCTAACGATCAAGAATCTCATGGCGTGTTTCCGGTTCAAAGCGTTAATGCGTCGCGCACTCGTCTCAAGTGTACCGAATGAAGGCATGATTCAACAGCGAATTCGAGCATCACCGGTTTGGAGTTTGGAGGTTTGGAGCCGTCAGCCCGTCAGCTTGGGACGATATCAATCGATACTGAACCCAACGCAGCAAAGTTTCAGTGAGCAGGATCCCACCGGCTCTCAATCGGACTGGGAAGGCTTGTCCCATTCTTCCACTTGCTGCTTGAGATTCTCAAGCGTTGCCGGTTTCCTGGGTACGCTGAGGAGATCCTCCGCCATGAGAGCAATCGTGGAATTGGCCCCATGGACGCGCCGGACTTCCGCCTCCAATCTGCGCAGCCACTGAGGCACATCCAGGCCGACTCCGGTTGGGTTCGTCTTGAGTGGTTGCAGCTCTCTCTCCAGGCGGGCGAAGGATTTTCCTTGTCGTTTCTCGCGCACTTCCGCCATCGCCGGCTCGATAGAGGCGCACATTCGGTCCAGGGCGAGCGACTGCACAAAACGTTCTTGCAGACGGTCCGCGACCGTGGGGAGTTGCATGCCGTGTTCTTTAACAAGCAGCGCCAACTTCTCCAAGTAGCGCGTTGCCAGTTCTTCGGTGAGCTGGGTAAAGGCCTCTTGCCAGGAGACTGCCAAATCAGCGCGGCCGCGACGAGCCAGTACCTCGTGAGCCAACATCAATGGCCGCAGCCTCCACGCGTGCCGCTCGTAGCTGGCCTTGAGGCGCAGGAAATCGAGGAGCATATGCAGGTTCTCGCCGTAGTCGGACTGCGGCGTGGTAGTGTTGTAGTCCTTGTATTCCTCGTAGTTCTCGACCAGCGCGCCCAGAATGACCTGAAGAATGCGCAGGGCCTCCGCCCGGTCGGCGTCCTGGTCGAGTTCTTCGATCAGCTTTACGGGATGTAGGGGGTCGGGATTATCCCGGAGGTAATCGAGGTAAGCGCCGATGCCCCGATGCAGGATGCCCCTCAGATTGGCGAGGGTCATGAACTTCGCGTGAAAGAGATCATGGCCGTATCGTTGCACCCACGCCCGCAGCTTTTCCCATTCTGCCTCAGTGGAGACCGATTCGAGGGCGGTTAGCTGGAGAGTTTGGCTGTGTTCGACCCAGATGCGGAGGAACGGCCGCGTGAGCGCTTCTAACAGGTCCACGATTTCCTGGTCCCCTGCGAGGCCCCTCGAATTGGCTGCTGCCGCGTCGACCACGGCCTCGACCACAGCCTGGTAGCCAAGGTGGAAGAGCTGATTGAATTCCGTCACGCCCCGGCCCGGAAGAGGATGCGCCTGCTCCATGTCGCGAGCCGTGAGCAATAGATGAAGCGTCTCCCGCAGCAACCCCAGTCGCGGCAGGCTAACGACCAGGGCGCGGAGAATAGCTTGCGCCGTTCGCACGCGTAGGATCTGCCCGGGCTGGCCGCCATCTGCCAACGCCGTGAATAGGAGGCGTTCCGTTCGAAAACCATCGAGGAATGTCTGTAACTGCCGCCGTGTTTGTTCGGCATCCCCATTCAATAGAGCCTGCTCAAGGGCGATCGCGCTCGGTTCCCAGGGGGGACGTGCCGCCTCGACTTCTGTGGGGGCAGCCGCGGCGGCCTTCGGGCCTAGCGTCCCCTCCAGGGCCCCCATGGCCATCCAGGTGTCCAGACAGTTCCCGATCGCGGTGTAGAGCAGCTGCTCCTTCAAGGCCCGGCGCCGGTCGTATTCAACGAGGGAATCAAAAGAACCGAGCGGCTCGGGAACCCGATGCTGATTGATGGCCTCCAAAAGAACCAGCAAAGCCTGGTGATGGTTTCGGGCCGTGGACAGCCACGCATTTAAGGTTTCAGTGCGTTCGACTGAAGCCGATCTAGATGAGGTTGAGACTGGTCCGTGCCGCACGGCGATCTGCCAGAGTTTTGCAACCGTGGAGAGAAAACGCAAGCGGTGGGTTATCCGTTCGGCCTCCAACTCCAGGTCGAATTCTCCCTGGAATTCGTTATGGTCCGCGACCGTCCCCTCCTGTCGATCGTCAGTGCTGTCTTGGTAGGTGACCTCTGCATAGGCGGCGCTGTAAAGGGACTCGTCGTCTTCGTCAGGTGAAACCAGGTTGGGGCTGGGCAGCAGTTCAAGAGCAGGAACTTGCCAGTACTCGTCCGCATTCGCCTCCAGGTGATCAAAGAATCTTTTCATCAGGGCCCAAACATCGGAGTGAGAAAGCTGCTCCTCTTTCCCCTGGGCAGGTTCGCCGGCTGCATGCCGTTTCCCTGCGAGGCTCAACATCCAGCGCAACGCGCAAGTGTGGAAGGAAAAGTTCCCATCTTCGAGTGGCACGCGTTCAGCTTGGCTTAGCCAGTTCATGAGCAGGCCCAGCGCCGCTCGATAATCCTTCTTTCGCAAAAGTGCGTCCACCACGAGCGCGAAGGCTTTCGAAGACTGGAATCCCGGCAGATGCTCGCGCCAGAATGCCAGGTCGGCGGCGGTCTCTCCGCGCTCGTGCCAGCACGCAAGGGCCGTGGCGACATGTTCCGCCGAGGCGACAGTCTCCCTCCCGAAAACATGGCGGACGTCGCTTACCTCCACGCTGGCAAATTGGTCCCACCAGGTCGCCAGCCGCCGCAAATTGGACAGCAAGGTATCGCTGCGAGCCTTTTCACCGGCAGCGGCTGCCTCGCTGATCAAGCGCGAGTACAGATTGAGCAGATTCTCGATGACCTGCACCAGTTCGTCGATCCGCGTGTCGCGGATGGAATCCTCCCGCGCATTGAACAATGGGAAGAGCCCCTGGAAGCCAAGGATGTTCCACGGATCGGCGAATGCTCCACAGGCGATGCCGCGGCGCAACAGTTCCTCTGCGCGTGGAATTAACCGGACTGCTGAGGCAAGCTCACCTTGGTCTGCCAGGAGTTGTCCGGTGGTGATACAGCCGAGGATTTCGCTCTGGAGCCGGATCGATGTTGCTGGGATGCGCGCGGCCTCCTGGCGACTTGCATCGGGATAGCCCATGTCGGCAAATAACAGGGCGAGTTGACGCTGCTGTAACTGGGCCGCCCGGTGCCTGGCGAGGTACTGATTCAAGTGCTGTCGAGCACCCCCGAACGGCTGCCTGGTAGCGGCGGCCTCCAGCCGCAGGCGTTGGCCGTGGGTGCCGCCGACGGTTTCGAGAAGGCTTGCATAGAATGCGTCGCGATAGTGGGCGATACGCGGCATCAAAATGGCCAGCGTGACGGAAGAATCATGAGCGCCTGGACCGCTGCCACTCGTGCCCGCGGCCATGAGCATCGTGCCCGCGAGCACGGCGCCGGCTTCGGTCAAGAGTTCCGTTGGATCGAGGCCGCCCGCGTTCTGGACTCTGTCCAGGAGAGCATCCAACGTCACCTGACGCACCACGTAGCGGCGAAAACGGCCTTGCTCGTCGATGTGGTGCGGGTCCCATTCCCCAAAAACGTAGTTCGGCCGTCTATTGACCGGATGCGCATGGTCGTAAGCTCGGGGATCGACCGCTAACTCATCGAGGAGAGTCAGGTCGAAGTAGGTCTCTGCGAGAATGGCCCGATCCGTAGACTCCAAAACGGTCAGGGTCGCAGCGATCAGGTCGTGGCAGCGTCCCTGGGCCACACCCGCGCCGCGAATGAAAAGCGGGATTGGCCGCACGCGCTCGTGATCGTAAGGTTCACCTCTGGGCCGGGACTCCAAGATGGCAATGGGGCGATGACCGACGTAATCATCGAGCTGCGCTAACGCGCCCGAGATAATACGGTCTTCTTCATCCCAGGGTGGGCCCTGAGCCAGAACTGCTTCGAACGCCCGCGCTAGAAAAAAAGGTTCGAACAATGCTTGATCGCTGAGATGGACAAGCAGGTCGGCGTGATGGTGCCGATAGGCTGCTAATAGCTTCGTGAACGTGAGAATGAGGACAGCTTGTGCTTGTCGAACGTCTCGAAAGGCGCTGCCGCCGCTCGACTGTAGCGAATCAAGCTTGGCTTGCAGCAATTGCTGCAGCACTTTCCATGGCTCGTCGGCTTGCTCCTTCGCCAGAAATCCATACGAGTCGCTGATCTGTTTTTGAAAACGAGCGTCCGGCCTACCGCTGCCGAAGTTGAGGTATCCTATCATGCCCTGCAAGGGCGCTACGCGATCCAATTGTGCATAGCGCTCATCCACCTCACCCGGTCCTCCCAAGGGAATTGGGGTTCCTGTTCCACTGCAGTGCAGCATAACGGGATCGCGGGAGCCTCGCTAGGCAATATGGTCACTGGAAGTGCGTTCCCTTTCTTGCGGAGGCCGATCTGGTGTCTAACCTCAAGCCAACTTGGAGTTGATGAGAATTCTGTCGATTGAGGGAGTGGGCGCAAGCCGCATTGCGTGAAGTCAATCTATTCGCTTACTGTGCAGGCCGTGCAGCAACTGGGTTTTCGCCGAATGGCTCGATGCGGATATCGTCAAAATAAACCTTGCCTATCCCCGTCAGGGCCAAGGTCACGCTAATCGTTCCTGCGGTCGGTCCTGAGGACGGAATGCGGCGGTAAAGCGTGAACTGCGACCAGGGAGCTGCTTCTGTTTGACGAATTGCGAGCGGTTCGCCGCCGGCACTGTCGTAAAGCAAAGCCCCGTCGGCCGAAGCCTTGATCGTAGCGGGCACGCGCATCCATCCGGTGACCCGGACCAGCGTTCCTGGAGGAAGACGCAGAGTTGGACTGTTGATCGCCAGAAAGGTTCGCTCCAGGGCCTGCGGCGGAAGCTGAGGAGTCTTGGCCTTGATTTCGAGAAGGAGGCATTGGCGGCCTTTTTTTGGTTCATCGGTGACGCGCTTGGCAGACATTTCCAGGTCGTCCAGTGTCGTTTCCTGAATAGACCACCCATCGGGTGTCTTATCCGGACTGGCCTCAAAATCACCCCCTAAGAGGATGTTTGCACCGGCAGACTTTTTGCGTATTTCGTCCATGAACTGCCAGTGGCGCGGCAGAGTGTAGAAGCTGACCGCGTAGGGGCTGGAAACTGCGGTGCCAAGCTCGCGTGTCGCTTCTTCCCATTGAGCCCGCATCAAGATACGCAACGGCCGCATGGCGCGGTTCGCCTCGGCGTAAGCGTCCCGATAATTGCCCTTGTTCCATAATTCCACGCAAGTATTCAACCGCTTGCGGGAGTCGTCGATGAGGTTTTGGCCGTCGGGAAGAGTATGGCCGCCGCGCACCAACTGATCCTGGACGCGCGTAACTTTGCCAATTTCCTCTGCCGCCTGATCATGGGCCCATTGGGCGGCCATGCGGCTGTTTTGCCGGACCTGGTTTTGAAAATTGACGACAACGCCTGCAGGGCTATTGTCGCCCGTGAATACGATCGCGGTCGTGAGTCCAAATTCCGGCAGCGTGATCCGCGTGCCGCCGATCACCCGTTCCATTTGTAAACAGCGCACCTCGGCGGGAGTCACTTCCCAGGCCTGAGTGCCCACGGGAACCTGAGGTACGGTAATATTCAACTTGCTCGTCGCGGACTGACCCGGGACAAATTGGGCGCCGCGACCCAGCCACATCGGTAAGAGGAGCAAGCCTCGCTCACTCCGAAATACTGCTGCCTTCACTTCCGCATTGGAAGTGTCGATCCAGGTGGGGGGCTCTACGGCCCGCACCAGGAGCGGCTCGAGCATTTTGAGTTCCATGTTCAGCAGTGCTAGCGTCAGGAGGCGATCGCGTCCTTGATGGCTGTCTGCCAGAAATTGGTCCGACCAGAATCCCAATCCGCGGCAGCCCGCGGCCAGCGCGATATAGGTCAGCAAGCGGATCTGCTCTGGTTGCGGTCCAACCGGCTCGTCGAACCCCGTCGAGCCAGGATGATCGTAAACGAGCGTGGTATACCAATCGGGAAGGTGCGTTTGCACCCAGGTCCACATGAATGTGCCCGAGCGGGCCAGCCGTCGGCGCTGCGTCAGCCACTGATAGTATTTCGGCAGCTCCAGGCTCGTCATCAACGGCCAGCGGTGCGCGCCCAGGAGATCGAGGTTGCGCGAGTACGGCCGGAAGCCGTCCCAGGTGTCGGCCCCAATGGGGCGCAGCGGATCTGCCGCCCGAATGACCTTAACGGCCTGGGCGACCGTACCACTTTGCTCGTCTGTCAACCCGCCGCCGACATCCCAGAATAGGACTGCATCCTTGTCCACAAACCGAGCAATTTCCTGCTGTAACGGGTCGCCAGACATGAGCCGCGGATCGCCGGTCGCCACGGGTAAGCTAGGCACGATCCAGAACCCGAGACTGATCGCTTCCTCCAAGACCGCGGGCGACGCGGTGTGGTCGACCCAGATGGTATTGAATTGCGCATCGCGCAAAGCTCGCAACGGTGTGTCGGTGTGTCGAATGCCCCGAATGAAAAAATACCTACCGTTGACGAGCAGGTGGTTATAGTCCAGCTCGACAACCGCCGGGCGATTCGCAGGCGGAGCTGTTCCCGCAGGGGCCTGCAAGGTGACCGGACCGGAAGGGCGGCTCGTTGTTTGAAAGGGCTGCAAATCCGTCAGCGGGCCGACTTCGAGATCATCGATCCAGGCCTCGACAAGCCCCGGGCCGGCATAGAAGTTAAGGACGAGGCGATCGATGTACGCATCCGTGAAGTCCACATCGCGTTTCAATTGAGTCCGCATCACCTGCTGCTGTTGCTTGGCCAAGCGTGCCGGCCGCCGCAACTCGAGCCGCTGCCACCGAGCCGTTGTCTGGTAAAGGTCGCCACGCAGCATCGTGGTCAAGGGCTCATCGAGGCTATTGGGGTTGCGCTCCTTGGGAAGTACCAGCCGCGCCATCAGTTGAATGCCGGGGCGATTGGCCTTGACCCAAACGCATGCACTCAGGTCTTCGCCGATCGGCGCGCGACCAATGGGGTAATAATAGTAGAGGTAGGTTCCTTGCTCGGCGGTGATTTGCACGTGCTCGGAATACTGCCCCGTGTGGGCGAAAGTGTCCGTGAGGTCATGCACGATCTGCCGAAACGGGGCATCGGCTGCGCCCTTGATCCAACCAAGGTCACGCCCTTCGAATCCATTACGATGGATCTGCTGGGCGTGCGTCAGGCTCGCGAAGATCGCGACGGAAACCGGCAGCACCAGCAGAATGCGAGCTAGTCGCGCGTGCCTCATGTTACGCCGCTCCAATGGAACGCAAGCTGCCCTCAATCATCCGGAGAGCATCCCATCCCTCCAGAGAAAAGGGGGCGCGGGTTCTACCACAGCCGAACTGTCCAAGAAAGGGCATTTATGCGCCGATTCGATGTGCGCCGCACATCATTCGGCCGAGTGGCAGCCGATGAACTACTCCAAATGAGCAATTAGGGTAGCCTTGGCAAGAACCAGCAGCAGTAAAGCGAGGCGTGGGTGAGACAGCGCTGGATCGATGCAAATGAGGCTGACAGAGAAGGACGGCGAGCCCAGCCCGCCTGGGCATTCATGGCAAATTGGCAAAAGTGACCTGCCAGGCTCATCCACACTGTCCGCGAAGGTCGGTGCCGGCTCACATCGGGCCAGCCTGACGCAGACTTGTCAGTTCACGCCGACCCCATTGAAGGAATCACGTCGTCGGTAGGCTTTGTGCGGGAGGCGGCTCCTCCTGCTTCAGAATTTGAGGCAGTCGAATTCCTCTTGGTTAGCCGTAGATAGAACCTGTTAATCTCTTTGCGACGGGGCAATCGAAGGATGCTGCGGACAAGCGGGAAGGACAATCCGAGCACGACAAGTGCGGTGGCAAGAAGCACTCGCACATCCAGCCATGCAGTAGAGGCGTTTACGTAATAAAGGTCATGGGCCAATTTGCGGCGCACGCTCGCGAGATCAGTGTCTGCATGAAGCTGGACCTGGGCCAAACCTGTTAGGCCGGGCCTGAGCATCAAGCGCATCCGATAGAGAGGCAGCGCCTCTTCCAGGAAAGGCAGAAACTCGGGTCTCTCTGGCCGGGGACCGACCAGGCTCATCTCGCCGCGGAGCACGTTCCACAACTGGGGCAGTTCGTCGAAATGGGTTCGGCGCAGGATGCGGCCCAGCGGCGTGATGCGCGCATCGCTCGACGAGGACCAAATTGGCCCTGTGTCCCGTTCACTATCGAGGTACATGGTGCGGAGCTTGTAAATGACATAGCGCTTCCCGAAACGGCCTGAGCGCGATTGAAAATAAAAAGCAGGACCTCGAGAAGTTAACTTGACCAGAATCGTAGCCAGGCAAATTGACGGCAGCGCGATCACGAATAGGACCAAGGCGACGCAGAACTCGAGAGAGTTCTTGGATCTGGTTGACCATGTTGATTTACACCGGAGCTCGGGGATTATGACGGGCTGTCCCTCCTTGCCAGCTTTGGAGCACGTCCGAGAAAGATTTTTCATGGCGTCCATACGAAATCTAGGGTCTTAGGATTGAGCACACCGTCCGACATTTGACAAGGTTATGTCAGCATTCCAAAGATGCAACCTTGGTCCAGCTTTTGCTGGACGGTGATCTCCCGTCCGGGTGATTTTCAACGATGAACGGTTCCCTTGGACAGAGACGCATAGCCCTGCACACGAAGTGCCGACGAGGACGCTGGATCGAGCCTAGCCTCGGGAGACGGCTTGTCGGTAGCTTCCAACAGCCCGAGGCTCCAGACGACCTGACACCTCGCATAAACGTGTACAGCAGGCGACTGGGGACGGTCGCGACTATGCCCTAGGACTTGGCTCAGCGTGGAACCATTTCCTCATCCTTACCGGTAGACAAGGAGAAAATGAAAAAAGCCTCTCGTGCAAGTCAGAGCACGTGAGGCTTTCGTAGCCCGATTCGAACTGGCCGGTTGAGCACCAGAGGAACCGAACTCTTTTAGCCCATTGGGATGGGGTGTGTCAAACGTTTTTTCAGAAAATCTTCTTGAATCTTCGAATCTGGACTTTCAGGGTGTCTTCATGACCGTCACCGGTCTGTCGCTGGGCGACACCTGCCATAACCTGGCGCTTCGGTCCGCGCTGGCGGAGAGAATGGTTCGGCCGTTAGGTGAAAAGATGGCGCACACGACGGCATCCCGGTGCCCTTCCAGGCGCCGGAGCTCTTTACCGCTTTCCACATTCCACAGCCTGATGGTGCGGTCCGCGCCAGCCGTCACGATCTGCCGGCCATCCGGTGAGAATGCCACACTGCGCACGCCCCCGGTGTGACCATCAAAGCGTCGCACCTCGGCGCCCGTTTTCAAATCCCATAGCCGCACAGTGCCGTCTTCGCTGCCGGACAGGACGCGGCGACCGTCCGGGGCGAAAGCGACACCCCAGACGTTGCCGCTATGACCCACGAAGCGGCGTATCTCCTTGCCAGTGTCCACATCCCAAAGCCGCATGGTATTGTCTGTTCCAGCCGCCCAAGCGTTGCCGCTGGCAGGGCCGACAGGTCCTGATAGCGCAAGCTTGCCGTTCGCTGAGAGTGCTACCTTGCAAACGCCGTCGGTGTGTCCCTCGAATTTTCTGATTTCCTTGCCCGTTTCGACGTCCCACAGACGCAAAGTTTTATCGAGACTCCCTGACAGCGCCCGCCGGCCATCGGCTGAGATGGCCACGCTCATCACGGCAGCGGTATGGCCCTTGAATGAGCGGATTTCCCGGGCTGTATCGACGTTCCACAGGCGAAGCATATTATCGAAACCGCCGGAGAGCGCCCGCTTGCCATCGGGCAGGCAAACGACCGTCTGCACCCAGGGATGAGAATGTCCCAGGAAGCGATGGATCTGCCGTCCCTTCTCGGCCTCCCAGACGCGACTCGACTTGTCGTGTGATGCAGTGAGGGCCCGTCGGCCATCGGGAGCAAACGCCACGCATTCGACCTCAGCCGAGTGGCCCTCCATCTTGGCAAGTTCTCCTTCGATGTCTCCCACGTCCCAGAGTCGCAAGGTCCTATCTCGCGAACCGGAAATCGCTGTATGACCATCCGGGGAGAAGGCGGCGGAATAGACAGCGTCGCCGTGCCCTTCGAAGCGGCGCATGGGCGTGGCGCTTGCCTGATTCTCCTGGGCCACCGCGTAGCGGACTCCCCGCCTGGCCATCGGAGCTGGAGAAGTGTTGTCTTCCGACAAGTCCCACAGGAGCATCGTTGAGTCCGCGCTCGCCGACAGCGCATAGTGGCCCCTCCGTGAAAACACGACACAGTAGACAGGACCCTTGTGGCCATTGAACTGCCGCAACGTTTGGCCGTTATCAAGATTCCAGATCCGCACCGAGTTGTCGGCGCTGCCGGAAAGTGCGCGCTTGCCGTCGGGAGAAAAGGCCACGCTGGTCACCGTTTGCGCGTGACCTCCAAGACTCCGTACCTCCTTGCCGTTCGCAAGTTCCCACAGACGCATGGTCTTGTCCGCGCTGCCGGAAAGTGCGCGCTTGCCGTCGGGGGAAAAGGCAAGCGCCCAGATCCAATCCTTGTGCCCGACAAAACTACGTTTCTCTTTTCCGGTTTCGATATCCCAGAGTCTCACGATTGAGTCCGCGCCTCCCGACAATAAGGAGTGCCCATCCGGTGCGAACGCAACGGCATTTACCGCACCCATATGGCCGGCAAGGGTGCGCATTGGCTTCCCGGTCGCCACATCCCAGAGTCGAACAGTCCCGTCCGCACTCCCCGAGGCGGCACTTTTGCCGTCCGGCGAGAAGGCAAGGCTGAGAACAGCTCCCGTATGTCCCTCGAATATGCGAAGAGTTCGGCCGGTAGGTAGATCCCACAGTCGAAGCGTCTGGTCGTAACTCCCGGAGAGCGCCTGATGTCCGTCGGGCGAAAACGCAACGCTCCAGACGGCGTCCCGGTGTCCATCCAGGCGGCAACGGGCGCTAACAATGCTCTCTCGAACGGACTTTTCAACGGACGAGGCACCAGGGACGGAATCCGGCACCGAGGCTAGAGCGAACACCTCGACAAGAAAAAATCCTACGCAGGCAGTGCGAAGTCGGGCAAACGGCATGGTCCAGAACCTCGTGATGGACGGCTGCGCTGTCGAACCGCGTATGAATCCTTGCATTCTCCCCGGAGTAGGCGAAAAAGCAAGTGGTCGGCCTTAATCAAGCTTCAGCATCGCCCACGCCAGCCCGAGAAATGCCGCTCCAAATCCGACAAGGACCAGGCAGGCATGTTCGACGCGAAGCAAGTCCGGAGAGGGATTGATCAGCAACTGCAGATACGCCTCCAGCGCCCAGGCATGGGGTGTTGCCAGGCTGACGTCCTTCATGATTTGCGGCATCAAGTCGCGCGGCATCAAGCAGCCACTTATCCCCGCCAGAACGAGGACCAAGGGAGTGCCGTAGATCGCCACCTGAGTCTCCGTGCGTGCCAGGCTGGCGATCAGCAGCGCGAGCCCCATGGCCGCCAGGGATGTGCTCAACACCACCGGCATCAGCCAGAGAATCTGCCTGCCGATCGCCCAAGTTTCCGGCCCCCAGCGCATGCCGAAGACGAGCTTTCCCGCCGCGAGCAAGAACAAACCCTGACCGACGGAGATCAGGTAAACAGGCAAAAGCTTGCCGAGCACAATTTGGCTGTTGTGAAGGGGAGCTGCCCGCAGTCGCTTGATCGTCCCTTGACGGCGCTCGGAAACAAAGAGCCAGCCGACGGTCAAAACCAAAAAGAATGCGAACATCACCGTATAGGAAGGAACGAGGATTTGATAGCGAATCGCTCCTCGATGCGGCAGGCCCAGGCCTTCCGATACATAAACAGTCGTCTCTGCTCCGCCATCCGTCCTTGGTTGCGACTTTGTCAGTCCTGCCCAGGTTTTCTCAGTCAGGTTATACTTCGGAAAAAGCTTTTTGAGCGCCCCCTGGACACCGCTGCCAAGCGCAGTTTTCACCGACGCCGGCAGAAGCTTGCCACCAGGAACCTCCTCGGCCAGCAGGGACATGAACGATGGTTCTCCCAGCTTTTCGAAAGCTCGGCCGATCATCCAGGGCAATATCACCCGCAGGAGCGAAACCTGGGCAACCTGTTCGATGATCGAGGCAGCAGCCACCTGAGTATTGTCCACCAGAAGTCTGGCGTCGAGTTCCTTGAGCATGACGCCGTCGCGGTAGAACGGATTGCGGTAGATCGGATTGAACTCCGCCGCCAGCCCCGGAGGCGGCTCGGGCGTGGCCAGGAATGAGCATTCGTGAACGCGCTTGCTGAAGTCCGGTCCGAAAACGAGGATAGCCGACCGCTTGCTCTGCTTGATGAGGGCCTCCGCCTCCGCCTCTGTCGAGACGATTTCGACGCGGATATTGGAGTCTGTCATGTCGCGTTGCACGACCTTGGCCCAGGTCTCCTGAGGGAATCGAGCGGCACGACTCGCAGATGCCAGAGCCAATCCCGCTAGCTGGTGCACGTCGACGGCGCCTCCCGTTTCCGGCAAAGAAGGAGTCCACGCGAAAAATCCCATGGCTTCCTTGATCGTTGTCGCGGGGGCCACAAAACCCTGGTCGAGATCGACAATGGACACACGCAGGCGGTCGTCCGGTTTTTGGCCAAACCCTTCGCCCAGCGACAGCCCAAGGACAAGGATGAAAAGGAAGGGCATGGCAAGGAGGACGATCGCGGCCCGGGGGTCGCGGATCAGCAAACGCAGCTCTTTTTTTGCGATCGTCCAGATAGGCATGGATAGTTTCCGAAGCGGCTCTATCGAGGGCGGACAAGAATGAGGTATCGACCCGTAGCCGCATTCGCCAGAATGCGGGCTATCTCAGACAGTTTCCCCCGCATTCTGGCGAATGCGGCTACAGCCTATAGGTATTGACCACACGCTGTATAACTCCTGGCCGCAGGAGCAGCTCGGCAAAGGCTCCTTGTTTCTCAGTCTCTCAGTGCTCTGCCGGTGAGATCCAGGAACACGCGTTCCAAATTTGGCTCCTCGGTCTCCAGGCTCGTCAGCTCGAGCTGCATCTCGTTAAGGATCGAAACCAACCGCAGGAGAGTCGACTTCACGTCGCGGCATTCGAGTTCGATTGCCTGGCCGTCCCGTTCGATGAGGCGCACGTCCGGCAACGTGCGCAGCCGCTCACGAAGGGTTGATGTGACACTGGGGACGCGAAAATGGACTCTCCCTTTCATGAGCTGCAAAAGGCCCGGCAATGTATCACAGGCAATGAGCCGGCCGTGATCGATAATGCCGATCCGCGTGCATAGCGTCTGCACTTCTTCCATGTAATGGCTCGTGTAAATCATCGTGGTCCCGGCAGAGTTTACTCTCCGGATCTCTTCGAAAATGTGGTTGCGCGATTGCGGATCGACGCCGGTCGTGGGCTCATCCAGTAGCAAGAGTCGCGGCTCATGCACCAGAGCGGCGCCCAGGTTAAGGCGGCGCTTCATGCCCCCCGAAAACGCGTCAACCCGACTGTTAGCACGGTCCTCCAGGCCGACGGCAGCGAGAACGTCTTCCACCCGCGTCCGCAGGGTCGCTCTCGCCAGTCCGTAAAGTTCGCCGAAGAAATGCAAATTCTCGCGTGCGGTCAGCTCGCCGTACAGAGCCAGCTCTTGTGGCACGATCCCTATTTGCCGGCGAACCTCCCGGTCGTCGGGTTGTAGCCTCCGGCCAAGCAGCAGGGCCTCGCCCGTACCAGCAGGCAGCAGGCAAGAAAGGATGGAGAGCAATGTCGTCTTGCCCGCGCCGTTAGGACCGAGCAGGCCGAAGATTTCTCCTTCTGATACCTGGAAGCTCACGTCGTCGAGGGCCACGGTGTTGCCGTAGCACTTCTGCAAATGTCGCACGTCAAGAAACGATCCCGCCATCGCTTCAGGTCTCCCCGGCGCGCACAGCCTTCTGGCATGATAGCAAACCCCCTCCTCAAACCCAGAAAGAAAGCCGCTTGACACCTCAGTCGAAATGTCTTAGGATCTGCACAGACATTATGTCTGTTCCGGAGGACCATCATGGCACGCACTCCACAAGATATCACTGATGCCGAGCTGGCCGTGCTGGAAGTGCTCTGGGAGCGCGGCCCCTCCACCATCCGCCTGCTCACCGATACGCTCTATCCCCAGGGTGGCAGTGCACATTACGCCACCGTGCAGAAGCTCCTGGAACGACTGGAGGCCAAGGGATTCGTCCGCAAGGAGCGGGGCCAAGTTTCCCACACCTTCTCGGCAGCCATCGGCCGGGAAGAGCTGATCGGCCGGCGGCTTCAGGCAACCGCCGAAAAACTATGTGGCGGCTCCTTCACCCCGCTCTTGATGCATCTCGTCCGCGGCCGCAGACTCAGCGCCAAAGAACGGCAGGAGCTGCGCTCCCTGATCGATGACCTTGAGCGCAAGCAAAAATCAAAAGACGACGGCCGCTGAAAGGAGCAGGCGATGCATCCGCTTCTCGATGTTGCCTTGAGAAATGCCGGAATGGCCGCGCTCCTTGCCGTGCTGGCCGCGGTTGTCGGCTCCGTTTCCAGCCGGCCGGCTCTCAAGCACAGCCTCTGGCTGCTTGTGCTGCTCAAGCTGATCACGCCGCCCGTCGTGAGCATTCCCATTTCCTGGCCGTCACTTTCAGTGCCCAGTGCAAAAATCGACAGTTCTCTTGACGATAATCGAGATGCTATCGCCTGGGCAGAACCGATGGACGATCCTGAGCAGAATGTCGACCACCTCCGCCCCGAAACGGACCTTCGGGCTCTAGCCCCGCCGCCAGCGGAAGATTCCCCTCGCCCTGCAAGCCCCGGCACTGTCGATCAGCCTGGGGATCAACTAGTGCCATCCGATGCGCATCTTGCCGAGCAGGGCGGTGTGGAGGCAGAACACGCTTCGGCGCCCTTGTCCTGGAGTTCCATCATCGCACTCGTCTGGCTGGCCGGCTCGGCGTGCTGGTTTGCAGTGTCGTTGATTCGCATCGAGCGTTTCCAGCGATCGCTGCGCTGCGTTGGCCCTGCCCCTGAACGTCTCCGGCAGCAGGTTGAACAGTTGGCTCTGCGCATGGGATTGTCGCGTTGCCCAACGGTCTGGCTTGCGCCTGGCCGGATCTCCCCGCTGTTGTGGGCCCTGGGAGGGCCTCCGCGCCTGTTCATTCCCACGGTTTTGTGGGACAGGCTCAACGAAGATCAGCGGGAAACCCTGCTCGCCCACGAGTTGGCTCATTTGCGGCGCGGCGATCATTGGGTTCGCGGTCTGGAACTGCTGGTCACTGGTCTCTATTGGTGGCATCCGGTGGTATGGTGGGCCTGCCGCGAACTCTGGGAAGCCGAGGAGCGATGTTGCGATGCCTGGGTCGTGTGGGCTCTTCCCGATTCCGCACGAGCCTACGCGACCGCCCTGGTTGAAACCGTCGATTTCTTGTCCGAGACCCAGATCGCTTTGCCGGCGTCGGCGAGCGGCATAGGTCATGTTCCCGATTTGAGGAGAAGACTTACCATGATCATGCGTGGGACGACTCCCAAGGCCCTCTCGTGGGCCGGCTTTTTGGCCGTAGTTGGCCTTGCGGCCTTTCTTCTTCCCATTTGGCCCACCGCAGCCCAGCCGCCGGATCGGCCGACAGATCCGTCCTCCCGGCTCGAGCGACCCAGAAACGAGGCACGCCTCGCGGGCGCATTGGTGTTGCCGCGCGACGACCCAAACAGCGATGAGCCCGCCGACGGCTCTCAGGATCGGGCCAATGCCGAATTAAAAAGAGCGCAAGCAGAAGTGGAACAAGCCTCGGCCCAGTTGCGGGCCATGCAGGCCCAGATGGAAGCTGCAACCAAGCGTCTGCAGAACATGCAACGCGCCCTTTACTACCGGCGTATCGCAGGGGAGGAGCAGCCCAAGCCAATGGCCAGGCCAACCCCTGTTACAAAAAATCCCACGGCGGCCTCTTCTGAACGCTTGTCAGATCTAGACCATAAACTGGACGTTGTTCTAGAAGAAGTACGCAGCTTGCGCCGGGAGATTCGACGTTCTCGACCCGATGGCGGTGCCCCGGGAATGCCTGGTATGCGAGGGCCGGGTGGACTGCCACGCGTACCTTCTCCGCCCCTAGAGAAACCGGCGGCGCCTGGTGCCAGCCTAGTGCCCCCAACAGATCCTTCTAGCCCGATTCCGCCAACACCGGCACTCGCTGCTCCCCCGGCCATTCCCGTGCCACCGGCCAACGGACCTCCGGGCGCGGCCCCTCTCTCAACTCCACCGGCAGTCTTGAATCCCGTTCTTCCTCCTGGTTCCCCTGGTCCTTTGCCAGGAGCGCCGGTGCCTGCACCCGCACCCGCACCCAAAGGCCCGGAAAGCCCTACCCCATTTCCTTCGGACGGACTTTCCACGCCGCGTTGATCGCCCATCGGCTCCCAACGAAACCCGAGGCGTCCGTTCGATACAGGACCGGCGCCTCGGGTTTTCGGTTTCCGCATTTCCGGCTCATTTCCTGGTCTCTCTAGACAGAAGCCGCCTTGACCGCTTCCCCAGGTCGAGAATAGAAGTCTGGTAGTCTGCCTGAACACCTTGAATAGAAGTCTGGTAGTCTGCCTGAACACCTTGGCTGCACCTCTTGCTAATCAGCGGCAGCAAAGAAAGAGTAGCCTCACCTAGGAGAGACAATTCTCACCCGTGAGAGTTCTATGTGGCCCATCGTCATCGCGCCAGTCAGATGGAAGACAGTCGCGCTCGCGGCAGTCCTGGGGTGCGCGGTCCTGTTTCGCCTCTATCACATCGAAGCGCCACTCGTTGACGGCATGCCGATGAAGCAGGTGGCTATCGCAAACAAAGCGCGCAATGTCGCGGGGCCGCCCTATGCCCTTTTTCGGAACACCTTCGACTTCCTTGATAACGAGGGCCATCCGGGGACCTTGACCGAGGAATTCCCGCTCTACGTCGGCCTGATGGGGGGATGCTACCGTCTGTTCGGCGAGCACGAATGGTTTGGTCGGGCCTGGAGCATTCTGGCCACGGCGATCGCGATCGCCGCGTTCTACGACCTGGTCCGTTTATCCAGCAGCCCAGAGCGCGCCTTGGTCGCTGCATTCCTGTTTTCGATGTGCCCGCTGTTGCTCTTCTATGGCCGGTCGTTCCAGCCGGACCCATCCATGCTGGCATGCATGCTGGCGACCGCAGCGTTCTATCAGCGCTACTTGCTCGACGGCCGAAGGCGCTGGTGGATCGCCGCCGCGCTGGCAGGAATGCTGGGGCCGCTATTCAAGAACTACGCGCTCATGGTCCTGATCCCGCTGGCAGACAGAACGCGGCGCCACATGGGGTGGAGCGCTCTCATTCGTCCTGGCTTTGTCCTTTTGAGCATGGTCATGGCGGCGCCCGTCATGGTTTGGACGGCACTTGTGTTCGTGCAATCTCCCAACCCGGCGGAGACCAATACCTACTTCCTGTTCAAGATGCCGGAGCTGCTCTGGCAAGCGCCGCTTTATGAACGATTCTTCGACAGGTTCCTTTACAAGGACTGCGGGCCAATCACCGCGCTGCTCCTCCTTGTCGGCGTGTGGGCAGCGCTTTTCCGCAAGGCGCGAGTCGAAGGACTGGCGGCCTGGACCTTCATGGGACTCCTCTTCTACTTCTTGCTGGGACCCAAATTGCTCTGCCATGATTACTACGGGCTCATGCTGCTGCCCGCGGCCGCGCTCTGGGGGGCCCTGGGGTGGCAGAGCCTCTGGAACCTGTCACGAGCTGGTACCTATGCAGCAAGAACCTCCGTCTGTTGCTGTCTAACGGTCTTGGTTGCGGTTGCCCTCGTGCATTCACCCTGGATCATGAAATCAAAATTTGAAATGGAGAGCGGCTTTGCCATCCTGGGCAAGCGCCTCGATGAATTGTGCAGTGCGTCCACCAAGGTAATCGCGATTGGGTCAACTTTCCCGGTGGAGATTGTCCACTACTCCCATCACCAGGGCTGGGTTATTGTCAGTGACAAGCCGCTCGCCCCCGATTGGCGCTCTGTCTTCGCGAACTACAGAAGCCTGGGCGCTCGTTATTTGGCGATCTATCTGAACGGAGCCGTCACCGAAGCCGAGCGACAATCCTACCTGCCTCTGTTGCACTCGGCCCACGTGGTGGAGCATTCGACCGGCCCCTGGTCCACGCGCAGACGGCCCGCGGAATACTTCATCCTCGATCTCAACGGCGCTGTCCTCGATCAGCCCGACGAGCCGGCACAGGATTCGCATGCCAAGGTGACCATCTGGCCGTGAACGCGATTGCAGCTCCTCCCAGCTTGCGGGCAAGGCAGTGCGGCACTATGGTGAGCTTATTGCTCACAAGGGGAGAAGGGGTGCATGTGTCTTCTCGCGCTATTTTTCCGGGTCGTGGAAGATGCTCCCGTGGTGGTGGGAGCCAACCGGGAGGAAATCTATGCGCGCGGCGGTGAACCGCCGCGCCTGTTCGACGGTCCGCCGCGCTTTGTTGCAGGGGTCGACCCTGTCGCGGGCGGCACCTGGTTGGGAGTCAACGAGCATGGCCTGCTGGTGGCAGTCACCAATCGCCCCAAATCGGATTTGCCGCCGGAGCCCCGCAGCCGGGGTTTGCTGACGCGCGAGCTGCTGGGCTATCGCGACACCACCTCTGCCTCCGAGTTTGCCGCACGCGCGCTCGGCAAAAACCACTTCGCGGGCTGCAACATTTTATGTGTCGACCGGAGTAGCGCCGTCGTGCTCCATGCGGGCGACTGGCTGCGCGTCCGCCCTCTCCCGCCCGGATTGCATGTGCTAACCGCCCACGACGTGAACGATGCCAGCGACCGCCGCATCGGCCACAGTCTCTGGTGGCTCAGCCAGCGCAGCTATGCACATGCACAGCAGTGCGTGGAGGCACTCAAGGAGGTGTGCGCGCAACCCGGCAACGGCGATCCGCCGATTTGCCTCCGCGGGGAGCGCGGCGGCACTGTGTCGAGCACGATCGTCTGCTTGAACGCCGATCGCGCGCGGTCCACGTACTGGCACGCCCAGGGGCCCCCTGATCGAACCCCCTACGTCGAATACTCCCAAGTTCTGCGATCGATTTTGAACGGCTCATCACGGTAGCTACGACTCATGTATCCGCATTGCATTCGCCTTCGGGGACCATGGGAATGCGAGCCCATCGCCCGCATGGTCGTTCAGACGGACGGCGGTTGGTCATGGAGCCGTCAAGGCCTCCCGCCGGTCTGCCGGATGACGATCCCAAACCCCTGGAGCGAAGGCAGCCTGGCCGACTTTGCCGGCCGCGTACGGTTCCGGCGCCGCTTCGGCAGGCCCCGCCAGGTCGATTCGGAGGAGCGGATTTGGCTCAGATTTGCCGGCGTGAAAGGAGACGCGGAGGTCTCTCTGAATCTGCAGATCCTCGGCAAACACGAGGATTCTCTCGGGTCCTTCGAATTCGAAATCACTGAACGTCTCCGGGAGCGTAACGAATTGATCGTCGACGTCGAATCCCGCGAGGAGGATGGCGGGCTCTACGGCGACGTGGTCCTCGAGATTCGCCGGACAGCCTATTTACGGAACGTTCGCGCCTGGGTGGTTCGCGCTGGGGCAGCCGAATTCATCCACGTGGCAGGTGACGTTGTCGGATCCAGCAGCAGTATGCTGGAGCTGTACGTGATTCTCGGCCGATCCTCCGTTGCTTACGAACGAATAGAGTCCGTGGACGGCTGCAAAGCATTCGAGCTGGTTGCCGAGGTCGGCGCTCCGGCGCATGCAGCCGGCCCGCACGAGGTGCGCGTCGAACTCGTTGGCGGAGCGATTGTTTGGTATGCGGTAGAATTGGGGCTGTCGCCTGGAGCGACCGACTAGCAAACCTACTTCTTGTCGTCGCGCTTGCCTTCTTCGCCGAGAGCGTTTTCCAGTGCCTTGATGGCCTCTTCAATCCCTTCCATACTGGGATTGATTCGATAGGCGTGGCGGAAGGCTTTCAGAGCTGCCCGGTGTTTGCCCAGCTCCATGTAACAGCGGGCCATGCCGGCAGCCGCGCCGAAATGATAGGGGTTCAGTTTGAGGACCCTCTCGCAATCGGCGATGGATTTTTGCCATTCTTCGGTCTGAAAGTGCAGGATCGCGCGTTGGTTGTAGGCCTCGGAAAAATTGGGGCACTTGGCGATCAAATTGTCGAGGGCCTCGCGTTTCTTGCGGCGATCGCGCGTATTCATAAGTCGCTGAAGTTCTGCGTTGCTTGCCGGGATCTCCGCGCGGAACCAAAGAGACCAGAGCGCATCCGCTGCGAATTGCCGGACGCCCCGATCCTCGTCATGCAACATGCAGGCTACCGCCTCATTGGAGGCCCTCATCGTCCCCATGAGGCCTAGTGCCAAAAGAGCGGCGCGCCGCCCGCGGACATCGCTGCTGGCGAGCAGCCGCTGCAGCGTGCCTTCGTTGTAGCGAGCTGCCACCTTTCTCTTGAATTTCTCGAGAGCAATGCGGACACGTCCTTCCCACGCCTTGGTGTCGTTGCCTTGGGCCTCGGGGAGTTCCTCGTAGTACTCGACCAAAAGCGCTGTGCCCACTTTTATACCCCCTCTGTATTTGCAAAGCGGGAAGGCTGCCTGCTTCCTGGCTGTAGTACAACAGCAGTCCGAAGCCGCGCGGGCGTCTCCGATCTGCAGCGCTGCCACCCCCCGCCGTTCTAGGCCCTCTCATTCTAAGGATGGCGGTTCCGAGTGGTAGGGCCATCCCCTTTTCGCAGTCTATGGTCGCCTCCGCAGCGCTGCAACTCAAATAGGGCATCACTTTCCGGCATCGACCAGTTTGCGGTCAGCAGTCGTGTACAGCACCGTCGCGATGTAAAGCAGGATAAGAACGAGCGAAGTCCCAACGCCAATAAGAATTGCCGCCAGAAGAGCATGTCCGCGGGATTCAGGGGCCGCGTAGATCAGGAAATAGCTGAAGAGCAAAGCCGAACCGCCGCCCGCGAGACTGATCAGCAAGTGCATGATGAAGAATATGCTCAGGAAGCCGATGCGCTTCACGCGACCGATCGGGAGTCCGAGTAACACGTTCATCTTGGCGACTTCGTAAATGAGGCCAATCCGGGTGCGGATCAAAAGGAAACCGGTGAATACGGCAAGCACCGCAAGGACGCCAAACGTGACAGGCAATGCCAGAAATTGGATCGTCTCGATGGGCACCATGAGAGCGACGGTTGGCTTGACGTTGAGAATGGCTCCGGATGCGGTCCAGAGGAGTGAAGCAACGGCAAGATAGATGCCCACGGCACGATTGCGGTCGGTCACGAGCTGATGGATGGTACGGCTGCAATGCAGGTAGCGCATGCCGGCCGAGACTTCAGATTTCCCGATAGCATGGAAGCCCGCAGCTTCTTCCTCGCCGATCATCTCTATCGTATCGAGGCGCTTTTCCGTTGCTTCGTCCAGCGGGGCAGCGACGCCGGCCAGGCCGTCCAAATCCTTCAGGTCGGGAGGAGCAACTTTCGCTGCCATCTCGGCAGGCTGGGAGCGCGAAGGGGAAGGCTGGGTCGACATTGCGGCATTCCTTTAGGTTGCAAGTCATTTCCGGCTCGCTGTCGGCACAGAGGCGGCGCCCTTCTGCTCCGTGCTCAGCGCCAGGCCCGAGTGCGTCTTCTTCCAGGCAACAACATCTTGCTGCACCACCTCGACGGCCTTTTCCAGCTGAGGATCGATCCCCTTGGCCAGCTGGTCGGGCAGCTGATCGACCAGAACATCCGGCACGACACCCTCTTTTTCCATGTCCGCGCCCGACGGTGTGAACACGCCAACCCGCGGTATGCGAAATTGTGAGCCGTCGATCAAGCGGACCGTGTAAGTACCAATGACATGTGCGCCAGTGGGCTGGCCTACCAGTTTCCCCAGGCCAAGTGTGCGAAAAGCACTTGGGAAGATCTCGGCGTCGCTATAGGAGCGGTTGTTGATGACGAGCACGACAGGCTTGGTCCATTTCCTATCGAAGGCGCGCATGACCATGCCCTGTCCCCCATTGCGCTGCCGGAAATAGGTATGGTCTCGGCCGCCCAGGTAGCTGAGGACCTGGTCGTGAGTATAACCGCCGCCGTTAAAGCGGACGTCGAGCACAATCGCGTCTTTGTCAAAGCTATCCGAATACAAGGAGCGCACGAACTTGTCCAGGCCTGCCTCATCCATGCTTGGAATATGGATGTAACCGAGCTTGCCCTTGCTCAGCTCCGCCACCCGACGGGCGTTGTGCCCGACCCAGCGTTCATACATCAACTCGCGGGTCTTTTCCCTCCCCACAGCCTGGATTTCGACGCGGCGCTTGGCTTTCGGGTTGCTGGGATTCGTACCCACTTCCAGCACGACCGTTTCGCCTGATTTGGCATTGAGCAATTTGCTCACGTCTTCCCGTTCCGACAATTCAACGCCATCGATGCTCAAGACGATTTCGTCGGGTTTGAGCGTGAGGCCACGCCTGTCCGCGGGCCCGCGTTTCAGGATTTCGGCGATCTTGAGCCCGGGCCCCTGGTACGACTCATCGAAGAGCAGGCCCAGGTCCGCTGTGGTCTCCTCAGGAGGTGGAGCTATCCCCGCGATGCCCAGATGCGATGCGTTCAGCTCCCCCAGCATCAAGCTCACCAGACCGTAAAAATCTTCGCGGAGCGCCACATGCTTTACCAGCGGACGATATTTGTCTCGGATCGCCGTCCAGTCGGCGCCGTGGTAGAGCGGATCGTAGAACTCCTCAGCCAGGGCTCTCCAGCTCTGCTCGAACATTTCATTGAATTCGTCGTCCCGGCGGATGGTGATCTTCGCGCTGAATGGTATTCTTCCGGAATCGCTACCAGGCATGCTCATGCGGAAAAGCTCGCTGGACGGGCTGCTGCCCGCGCGGGCGGTGCGGATGGTGCCGGCACGGTCTCGGAAATAGATGACCTCGGACCCGCGCCTCGACCATTGAATTTGCTGCGGGTATTGGTTACCGGTAGTCAAGCGCGTGAGATGGCTGCCGTCGCTGCTGGCCACCCAGAGGTCGGCGCCGCTTTGGCTGTGCGCACGAAAAGCTACTTTGTTCCCGTCCGGAGAAATGGCTCCCTCGTCAATCCGCAGGGGGGCAGGCTGCTCGACGCGCAGATGGATGTCTTCCCAATCGATGCTGCTGCTGGAGGGCGCATTCGGCGTTGCCGGCTTCTGCAGCGACAATACGAACAGGCTCTGTTCATCGCGGCGCCGCTCACTGATAAACGCAAGCTTTTTACCCCTGGCGCTCCAGGTTACATCGCCGTTGTAGGTTGCAAAGCGCGTGATGTTCTTGGACTCGCCTCCCGCCGCAGGGATGATGTACAGGTCACTCGCAAAATACCCGTCGCGCCTTGCATAAACGATGTACTTCGAGTCAGGCGACCACTCGTAGTCGAAGACCTGGACCTCGCTCACGAGAACCTTCTGGTCGGTGCCGTCGGGATTCATGGTCCAGAGCTTCCCGGCGCGAATAAAGGCGACGCGCTTGCCGTTGGGCGCAAAGCTCGCGCCGATCTCGGCCTCAGGAGTGTTGGTCAATTGCTTAACTTTGAACTTGTGCGCCTCGACCAACTTGTCATGCTCGGGATCGTCGGATTCGAGCAAGTAGAGGTCTTCATAGCCGTTGCGATCCGATGCGAAGATGATTTTCTGCGCACCGCGCTCGGGAGACCAGGCGATGCCGTGATCGTTGGCGGGGTGGTCGGTCAGGCGCGTGGCTTTGCCTCCCGAAATGGGCATCAGGAAGATGTCGCCGTGGACGACAAACGCTACATGTTTTTCGTCGCTGGAGAGCGAAAACTCCGAGGCGCCCTGGGTGAGCGTGATCGTGCGTTCCGTGTTGGTCTTGTCGTCCGCATGGACTTCAATGGCCAGCTTGCGCGGGGAGCCGCCCTTGCTGGGTACCACCCACAGGTCCGCGCCGCATTCATATACGATCCACGCGCCATTGTGGCTGATGCGCGCCCTGCGAACGCCATCTTCCTTGTGAGACGTGATTTGTTCCGGCTTGGCCTTCGCGCCTACCGGCTGCCTTACGATGTTCGCCGGTGTGCCAAAATGCTCGCTCACATAAAAGAGCGACTGCCCGTCGGCCGCCCACATGGGCGAATTGTCGTGACCGTTGAAATCGGTGAGTTGCCGGCTGTTGCTGCCGTCGGCGCTACAGACCCAGATGTCGTCGTTGGAAGAGCCACGGTACCCTTTCCGATACCAGGCGCCAGGACCACGGACGTAAGCGATTGACTCCCCGTTGGGAGAAATCACGCCATCCCGCCCCTCCGATCGCGTAATGCGCCGTACACGGCCTCCCTCAATCGGCACAGAATACAGCTCGTACCTGGTCGGAAAATCTGTGCTCCGCGTCGAAGTAAAGAGTACCGACTTACCGTCCGGCGACCAGCTGTTGATAATGTCATCGGCCGAATCGAACGTCAGGCGTTTGGGTTTGCCTCCTTGCACCGAAACAACGAACACGTCGTAGCTGCCATGCCGGTTCGAACTGAACGCAATCGACCGGCCATCGGGGCTAAAAACTGGAAAGATGTCGTGTGCTTCGTGCAACGTGACCGGCCGCGCGACGCCGCCGATCGTCTCCACAATCCAGACATCGCCGAGGTAACTGAACGCCACCAACCGGCCGTCAGGCGAGATATCGGGCGTTCGCCCAAAGCGAATAGGCTCCTGGGCATGGGTTGTGGATATCAATGCTAGGGTTGCCACAAGGGCGAGGAGGAGACGGCGGGAATGGAGCATGAAGTGAAGTCCTGTTGCAAGACGGATCAAAGCCAGCCGCTACCTGGGGCAGCGGTGCAGGCGTGGATGGAATATCAAAGAGCCATTCTTTGCAGCATCTACCCGGAATCGTCACTGGAAATGCATTTTAACGAGTAGATGAGGGCCAGCGAAAGAGGAGAAACGCTGCAAACTGCAGGGGATGGGGAAAGATGCAGCCAAATCTCGGTGCTTGGATTATAAAGCTCGGCTTGCTCGTGGTTCCGCCTTCACGAACTGTTCCGTGCTGAAGCGTGCAGTACGAACTCCTCAACTCGGACGAAACAGAGCACCGGTGTGATGGCAAGCAAACGTCGAGGCGCGCTGCCCTATTTGGCCAAGTCGTCTGGTCATCCTGCTGCGGAAGTGCTAGATTTTCTATTTCCAATTTTGAGGCGGTCAAGCGCGGAGTGAGTGATGTACGCAGTGTTCGAAGATGGTTCTCGGCAGTATCGGGTGAGCGAAGGCGACGTCGTGAAGGTCGATTACCGAGAGGCTGAAATTGGGGCTCGGCTGGAGTTCCAGCGCGTTTTGTTGTTTCAGTCGGTTGATGGCTTGCGCATCGGTCAGCCCGTTGTCGAAGGTGCACGCATCCTGGGGGAGGTGGTGGACCATCCGTCCACGAAGACCTATATCCAGCACTTTCGTCGCCGGAAGAACTACCGCCGGTTTCGAGGGCATCGCCAACCTTACACTGCGGTACGCGTTCGTTCGATCTTGTTGCCTGGGATGGAGCCGCCGGCTGAGACGCCCGCGCCAAGTGCTGCAGAACAACCATCGACATCCGCCCCGGCAACGAGTTGAAGCTTCGTATAGGTATTGCAAGCTGAACAGCCTGCGCTGAGAATGTTCAGTCGTCCTTTCTGGGCACGGAGGCCTGGTTTATGCGCAAACGGAAGCTGTTGTTCGCCGGCAGTCTCGTCCTTGCCAGCGCTGGCTTCATCGTCCTGTCTCTCGTTTACGGACAAGAGCAATTTCCTGCTGCCCAACCCTCTGGCCCCGGTTCGCAGGGCCCTGCGGCAGCTCCGCCCAATGCAGGACGGCCTGCACGGGATTTCCGCAACCTCCCAAGCTTGCAGAAGCAGATGTTTCTGAGCCTCGAGCAAGGCAGCGATTGGCTGCGCAGGGCCAACCGTGCCGACGGCAGATTTGTCTACGGCCTTTTGCCCGACTTGAAATCCGCACTCGAAGGCGACCACTACCTCCGCCAGGTTGGAGCCGCCTACGCACTGGCGCGCGCGGCCAGTCTCCTGGGAGAAGAACGTTACGCGGCGGTCGCCCGCCAGGCGATCCTCACTTTTCTCCTGGATACCACCATCGACCCGAAGGACCCGCAAGCACGTTACACGACGTTGCCGCTGATGGCAGTGAATCGTTTGGGGGCGGCAGCGCTCCTGGTCCTCGCCATCAACGAGCTGCCTTCGCCGGGCGACGACCTGCTAGAGCAGTCCGAACAGCTGTGCAGGTACATTCGCAAGCAGCAGGGAGCCGACGGTTCCTTGGATTATGCGGAGGGTGAAGCGAAAACAGACCTGGACCCGGACGCTATCAACTACTACCCGGGACAAGCGCTGCTTGCCGTCATTTGCAGCCAGCGCCACCGGCCCGCCGCCTGGAAGATCGACCTCGTCCGTAAGGCTCTGCCTTACTATCAAGCGTGGTGGCGGGCCCATCAGAACATGGCCTCGGTGCCCTGCCAGAGTGGGGCGTACGCTGAGGCGTTCCTGCTGACCAAGGAAAGGCCGTTCGCGGATTTTGTCTTCGAGATGAATGATTGGATTTGTGCGCTGCAGTACACCCAGCTCGACCCGCGCCACCCCATGTGGAGTGGCGGATTCATGGAATGGACAGATGGCCGCGCTGTCAGCGCAGTGGCGCAGGTCGGCTCGGCGGTCTATGCCGAGGGATTGGCCAACGCTTGCCGCCTGGCCTTTGAAACAGCGGACAAAGCTCGTTGCGAACGCTATCGCAGCGCGGTCGAACGTTGCCTGCAGTTCGTGAGCACGTTGCAGTATACGGACGCCAACACGCAGCACTTCGCGGATTGGTACCGCCCCCTGCTGATAGGCGGATTTCATGCGTCGCATCAAGATGGCACGCTCAGAATCGACTACACTGAACATGCCGTCTGTGCACTTGTGCAATATTTGACACTGCCCGAGCAAGCGCATTAGTGTTGGCCCTGAGCTCTTGTGAACGCATCCTCTGCGGCCAGCCTGGCTGCGCCAAGGTAGCCAGCGCGCACAGACAACAGTATACTGGTCCTTTTAGATGAGGAAGGAATCCTCGGAAGTTCCTGCGAGCCTTCGCACTCGCCCATAGGGTAGCCGACTATGAGTTCTGAACGACCTTCCCAACCTCGGCCACCCTGCCGCAGCTTGACCGGCATTCGCATCATCGGCACGGGAAGCTATGTTCCCGATTCGGTGGTTACCAACGAACACTTGCGTCAGCGTTTTGGTTGCGATTCGGAATGGATCGTGAAGCGGACCGGAATCCTGGAGCGCCGGCACGCGCTACCCCATCAGGCCACCAGCGATCTTTGCCACGAAGCAGGAAGGCGCTGCATCGAGAAGGCAGGCGTCAAACCCAAGGACGTGGACATGTTGATCGTGGCCACGTTCACGGCTGACATGACCTTTCCTTCTGCCGCCTGCCTGGTCCAGGAGCGCCTGCACCTAAACTGCCCAGCTTTCGAGATTCAGGCCGCCTGTTCCGGGTTCATGTACGCCTTGGTAACGGGGGCGGCGTACGTCCTCTCTGGTGCCAGCGATCTCGCGCTGATCATTGGAGGCGACTGCAATACGCGCGTTGTCAATCCGAATGATTTGAAGACGTTTCCCCTTTTCGGCGACGCCGCGGGCGCAGTGCTGCTCACGCGTGGCTCCGCAGAACAAGGTCTGATCAGCTACTGCCTTGGGGCTGATGGCTCGGGGGCCGATCTTCTGAGTCGGCCCGCCTGTGGCAGCCGGCTGCCGCCGACACCCGAGTTGCTGGAAAAGGGTATGCACTTCATGCACATGGATGGCCGAGCCGTTTTCCGCTGGGCCGTCGCCATTTTGTGTGATTCCATTCAGGACGTGCTCAAGGCAAGTAATCTGCGGCCAAGTGATATCGACCTTTACATCCCCCACCAGGCCAACATCCGCATTATCAATGCGGCAATCGACGTGCTGCACATCCCGCGCAGCAAAGTTCAGAATAGCATCGAGCGGTATGGAAACACTTCTGCCGCGTCCATCCCGCTGGGCATCGACGAAGCGCTGGCCGACGGACGCATCCATCCCGGAAGCCTGCTCGTCATGAGCGGCTTTGGCGCCGGCCTCTCCTGGGGCACCGGCGTTTGGCGCTGGTAAAACATCTTTTCGTAGCCAACCTCTCCTTCAAGCTGGATAATATTCCTTTCCCACGAGATGCAGATCAATACTGTGCCGAGCCGTTCGGCCAAGGGAGGCAGCGATGGACTTCGCAGTTCCGGCGGAACTCCGGGAGTTATGTCAGCGCGTTCGCATGTTCATCCGGGACGAGGTGATTCCACTGGAACCCCTCGAGAGTGGGGAGGACGGCCTTGCCGATGATGTTCTAGCGGCCGTGCGCCGCAAGGCACGCCAAGCCGGGCTCTGGGCGCCACAACTGCCGCGCGAGTTCGGCGGGCTGGGTCTCGAACCTCTGGGCTTGTGTATGGTCTTCGAAGAAGCCGGCCGCAGTACGCTTGGGGCCCTGGCGCTGCACTGTGCCGCTCCCGACGAAGGCAACATGCACCTTCTCCTGCGGGCCGCCACCGCGGAACAAAAGCAAAAGTACCTCGAACCGCTGGCCCGAGGCGAAACGCGCTCGTGCTTCGCAATGACGGAACCGGCTCCCGGCGCCGGCGCCGATCCCACCCTGATGCGGACGCACGCGGAAAAACGCGATAGTCGCTGGGTCATCAACGGTCACAAATGGTTCGCGACCGGCGCCAAAGGCGCCGCCTTTGCCATCGTAGCCGCGGTCACGGACGCCGCAGTGCCCGCAAAGCACGGGGTCACGCTCTTCCTGATCGATGCCGGCACTCCCGGCTATGACGTTGTCCGGACCATTCCGACAATGACGGGTGGCGGCCAGGGAGGCCACTGCGAAGTGCGGCTGACGAATTGCGAAGCAGTCGACAGCCAGATCCTGGGTGGCCTGGGCAACGGCTTCAAGCTGATGCAGGTACGCCTCGGCCCAGCCCGCTTGACACACTGCATGCGCTGGCTCGGCGCCGCCGCGCGCGCCACCGAGATCGCCAGGCGCTACGCGCTGGAACGACAGGCCTTTGGCAAACTGCTCAGCGAGCACCAGGCCGTGCAATGGATGTTCGCGGACTCCGCCATCGACATCCACGCCTCGCGCCTGATCGTTCTCGAAGCAGCCTGGAAACTGGAGCATGGCGACGAAGCGCGCCAGGAAACGTCGATCTGCAAGGTCTTTGTCGCCGAAGCGGTGGGCCGGGTCATCGACCGCGCCGTTCAGATTTGCGGCGCCCTGGGTATCTCTTGCGACACCATCCTCGAACGTTTCTACAGAGACGTCCGCGCTTTCCGCATCTACGACGGCCCTTCCGAAGTGCATCGAATGGTTATTGCCCGGCAGATACTCAAGGGGAGTAGTCAGCAGGAAATGACCTTGCCGCGCACTTGAGACGACGGCCTGCAGGCTACTGGCTGGTGCGCGCTCTCTTTCGATATTGTTTGTAAAGTCGCTCCATCGTCGTCAGATCCTGACCTATTTTGGTGGGATTGTAGGGCGTGAAGTTGACGAGTCGGATCAACCATTGCCCGACATCGTCTATGTCCAGAATGTTGATGCAGGCGGGGTCCTGCTCCCATGCGCTGAATCCTTCGAGACCCATGCCCAGAGCGTGCGCCAGGATCGCACGATTGACGCCGCCGTGGGCCACGATCAAGAGGGTTTGCCAACTCGCATCATCGATTAGATCTTGCATAGACGCCAGAACCCGATCTTGCAATGAGCCAAACGTCTCGCCCGCCAGGAACCGCGTGTCGCGGTTGATACCTTTCGCGAAGGCACCAAGGAACGCATGCTCTACCCCTTCGCGGGGAATATCTGTCAGCCGGCCTGGCTGAATCTCACGAAGTTCTTGACGCACCTCAGGTGTCAGGCCGCGGCCCGCCACGACAATTTCGGCCGTCGTAACGCTGCGCTCCAAATCGCTGGTGACCACGCGGTCCAGGGTCACTCCCGCAAGCGCCACGCGCGCAGCTTCAGCTTGTATTTTGCCTTCGTGATTGAGCGGAACCGTGGCAGGGTGATAGGGCCGGCCTTCTTCATCGAAATAGCTGACGTCGCCATGACGCAGGAGGAATAGGCGCCGGCGCATCGGTTTGTCCAGTTTTTCTGTTGTTTCCATTGCCACCGTGTGCATGATGATGGGCTGACCCGGCGGCGCGGACATCGCGCCGGCAGTGCGGAGCGTCTCGGAGCAACTCGGCATGACTACCATAAACGATCTTCGCTCCCGGTTGGAGAGCTTTCTTGCAGAAATGGTGCACGCCCCGGTTCACGTGACAGGCGCTCGCCAGCTAACCGGCGGCGCCAGCCGGGAAAGCTGGTCTGTCGATATCGAGGTCGCGGGTGGGCCGGAAGCAGGTAATCAGGCGCTCGTGCTCCGCCGCGACATGGGCGGAGTCATTCATGAGGAAGCCCTGAGTCGCGAGCAGGAATTCCGCGTGCTGCAAGCCGCCTACGACGCGGGGGTGAAGGTGCCACAACCCCGCTGGCTTTGCAGTGACCCGGCAGTACTGGGTGTGCCGTTCTTCGTCATGGATCGGCTGGAAGGCGAATCGGTTGGCCGGCGGATCGTGCGCGAGCCGGCACTGGCAGAAGGTCGGCGCTTGCTTCCCCGGCAGATGGGCGAACAACTTGCCCTCATTCACGGGATTGACGCCAAGAAGGCGGGCCTGGATTTCCTACCGACATGCGAGCCGGGCTGCTCGCCAGCCCAGACCGCCCTCAATCGCGCCGAACGCCAACTTGCCAGGTATGGCGAGCCGCATCCGGCTCTGGAGCTTGGGCTGCGCTGGCTGCGTGCCCACGTACCGCCTCCTGCCGAGCCGTTGTTTCTGCATGGCGATTTCCGCATAGGTAATCTGATGGTCGGGCCTGACGGCCTGCGCGGCGTTTTCGATTGGGAGTTCGCCCATCTCGGCGATCCCGCCGAGGATTTGGCTTGGCCTTGCGTGCGTTCCTGGCGGTTCGGCCACGACGCGCAGCGCCTGGGAGGCGTCGGCCAGGCGGAAGACTTCTTTCAGGCCTACGAAGAGGCAGGCGGCAAACCGGTCGACCGCCGGGCGGTGGGTTTCTGGGAAATCCTCGGCAATTTCCGCTGGGCGGTCGGCTGCGTCGCCCAGGCGGATCGACATCTTTCCGGCCAGGCGCAAAGCATTGAGCTCGCCAGCCTTGGGCGCCGGGCCGCGGAAATGGAGCTCGAGCTGCTGATGCTTATTGACCAAGCAGATCGGCAAGAATCCTGAGGACCAGCGATGAACGATCGACCGACAATGGCGGAACTGGTATCCGCGGCAAAGCTTTACCTGGAAGGCGAACTCATACCCACGCTCACCGACGCCAGACTCCGCTTTCAAACTCTCGTTGCAGCCAATGTCCTGGCCATTGTCGAGCGCGAACTGGAACACGAGGAAGACCATCTTTCCGACGAATGGCAGAGCCTTGCGGAAATCCTCGGCCAGCCTGGCCAGGCTCCCGAGCGACAGTCGGCACTCCGGGAAATGGTTCGCCAGGGCAATCGCCAGTTGTGTGAGGGAATTCGCGCTGGCAAGTTCGACGAGCCCGCGCGCTTTCGCGCCCTATCCGCCCTGGTGCGCCGCCAAGTCGAGCGAAAGCTCGAAATTGCCAATCCCCGGTATCTTGCCGCTACTCGGAACGGCTAGACTTGACGCATCACTCTCCCCTCGCCATGAGGACAATGCGACCCAATGGAAATGAATCGTTCAACCCCGGCGGAAGCGAAACGCTCGATGCTGGCTTTCACGCTGCTGGTGCTGCTCGGCATCAACACGATGAACTTCTTCGATCGGCAGGTGCTGGGGGCAGTGGCTGAGCCAATCAAGGAGGAGTGGAGTCTCAGCGACAAAGATCTTGGCGCTCTCGGAGCGGCATTTACTCTGCTTTATGGCGTAGTCGGTGTTCCCTTTGGTCGCTGGGCCGATTTTGGCAGACGAACGAAAATCCTGGCCGCTGGTGCAGCCGTATGGAGCCTGTTGACCGCCGCTTGCGGGCTGGCCTGGAGTTTCTGGTCGTTGTTCGTGATTCGCCTTGGCGTGGGAGTGGGCGAAGCGAGCTGTGCCCCTGCAGCCAACTCGCTGCTGGGCGATATGTTCCCGCCGCAGCGCCGCGCACGCGCCTTGGCGGTGTTCATGCTAGGACTACCGCTCGGGCTTGGCTTGAGCTCATTGATTGGAAGTGCCATTGCCCAAAGATGGGGTTGGAAATTCGCTCTGATGCTTTCGGGAGTCCCGGGACTAATACTTGCGCTTCTGACCCTTTGGATTCCAGAGCCGGAGCGGGGCGCCGAGGACAGGAAGGGCGTTGGTTCAGCTCGCCGGCCGGGCTCCGCGGTCCTTCTCGTCCTGAGCAGCCCCACCATGTGGTGGCTTATTGTCTCGGGTGTGCTGCATAACTTCAACATGTATGCCCTGGGCATGTTTCTTTCACCTTTTTTGCAACGATACCATCACATGAGCCTTGCCGGCGCAGGGAGAATTAGCAGCATCGTCTATGGCTGCGGCGGGCTTGGCGTGTTCTTGGGCGGCTGGGCATGCGATCGTATCTCCCGGCGACGCATAAGTGGACGGCTTGAAGTAACTGCCTTGGCGCTCTTGGTGTTTGTCCCGTGTCTATTCCTGGCGCTGAGCCGGCCCCCGGAGGACTACTGGGGATTCACCATCTGTTTCCTGCCGGGATGTTTGCTCTCGTACGCTTATTACTCGGGCGTTTATGCCACTATTCAGGATATTACCGAACCCGCCTCCCGCGGCACGGCAATGGCAGTGTATTTTTGCGCCTTTTACGTTCTTGGAGCCGCACCTGGTCCCTACCTGCTCGGCATGCTCAGCGACTTCCTTGCCTCGCGGGCCGCCAGGCTAGAAGTGATTACCGAACCTCAAGCCAAGGCAATTGGCCTGCACCAGGCACTGTATGTTATGCCCATCTTGGGTATCGCCCTCGTCATTGTCCTTTTCATTGGCTCGCGGACAGTAAAACGTGATTACGAGAAGCTACAGAAATGGATGGCGACACAGCATACCGAAGGCTAAGACACTTGCCTTGGGGACGAGCCCAGCCATTTCCTCACGCTGATCGTCAAGCAGGCACCCAGGTAATATCCAGGGTAAAATATCGAGGCGAACACAAGCTGGCGGGTGTTCTCGTCATTCCAATTGGCTGATGACTGTGCATTGGGCGCGAGATTGTTGAGCGAGATCCCGACGACGCGAACGGCCCAGGCTAGCCCCTAAATACTCGTCACTCGATTCAGCCGGGAGGGCTGGCTCGCTTTTTCTTGCGTACGTTGACAGCGGACTTCATGACTCGCGAACAATCAAGGAAGCCAGATCGATCTGCCGGGCGCTTGTGAGGTAATCGAAGCGATCGGGATGGCACGTGAAAATCAGTATCTGCAATGGTCCCGCGGCCGGCGTCCACGCCCCGCTCCCTTCGGCGGCCAGGCGCAAGACTTCCAGAATGCGACGGTGTTTCGCCGCATCGGCATGGGCCAGTGGATCATCAAGGATGGCTACCGT